>Ga0310124_10000006_pt1 | contig 192282 bp, 182 predicted proteins | sample CB11b_AW_Bot5_MG_FD_203507 | JGI IMG/M metagenome (GOLD analysis project Ga0310124, IMG submission 203507) | Marine microbial communities from Western Arctic Ocean, Canada - CB11b_AW_Bot5 | ecosystem: Environmental > Aquatic > Marine > Oceanic | place: Canada: Western Arctic Ocean | collected... | reverse complement strand
CGATTCCACAATAATATGGATGCATGTTATTGTAAAAGTTCATTGAGCTTTCTCCTGTAAGGTTGGTTGCCTTTTCAGCGTAGCGAATAATCGCGATGCTGGGGAGGAGGCTCAATGAGTATCAAGCCACTCAAGCAGGACAAATAACAGTTGGTTTTGTTCGCTTCGCTCTCTATTATAACCAACTATTATTTGCCTCTTAGTGGGGCGTTAGAAGTGCCAGAAGGATCTGCAAATGTCTTATTACAACTCCACTATTTTAAAGACCGCTGCAAAAGTCTCTTTTTTACATATTTCTTGGCTTGTTGCCCTAATTGGAATTCCGATTGTATTTTTTAGGGATGGCTTAGACTTAGTAGAAAAGTCATTATTGTTTAGTGGATTATTATTCTTTTTCTGGTTTGTATATTTACTTTTTTGCATTACATTTCATAGGCTAAGTATGCGAAATGAGCATAACAGGTTTGGCTACCTTGCAAAGGATGACCTCGAAAAAGGCAAAGAAGTTGGTACACATTTGGAGGGTTGGTAGCATGGCACTTCTAACAAAACGCTCAAGCTCGCTCCCTGCGGTCGCTGGGACGCCTATACGCGGGGCGGCTTCGCCATTATGCCCCACGCATCTGCGCCCCTTAGCTTAAAGTTATATGGCATGAAAAGTTTAGCATCTAGTATCACAATTAGTTTCCTATTAAATTTCAGTATACTTGCTGAGGATTTTACATGCGTGCAACACTCTGAATGGCCAAATGAAAGAAGCTTTGCTGCGACTATAAAAGTTTCAGAAGAGCATGTTACTGTTTCAAATTTACAATTAAGTGAATCTTGGCCTTTACCTAAAGAATGTGATTCACCACTTCTTGTAAAAAGCATTACATACAATAGAAATATGCATATTAAAGAAATAAGTTTTGGTCCGTATAGTGATAATGAATGTAGTTATTTTTACTCACTAAAGTTCGACGATGAAGACTTAGCTCTTTTGCATGTTGTGCGTAGTGCAAAAGTTTGGGGTGAAAAACCATTTCTAGCTCGGTGTACTGCCATATAACAAGATAATTGGACTCCCAACCTCTACACTGAAGTAGAAATTATTTTTCGGAGTTCAATTATGAATAAGTTAAGAATTGGTGTCGATTTAGCTCATAAATTAATACAAGTTTGTAGTTCTACAAATAATAAAGTGCACTCAAATAATGAGATGACACTGCAACAATTTAGTGAGTACTTGGTATCGCTTAGTCCTTCAACGATTATTTTTGAGGCCTGTGCGAGTGCTAATTATTGGCATCAATTTGCAACTTCACTTGGTCATAATTCTCTACTAATATCTGCGCGATTAGTTATGTCTGTTCGTCAAAGTCAAAAAACAGATAAAAATGATGCTTTGGCTGTTTTACAAGCATCGCTGTTACCAGATGTTCACTTTATTACTGCAAAATCAATTAATGAACAGCAAGCGCAATCAATGCTCAAATTGAGAGAGCACAGTGTTAAACAATAGGAGTTAAGGGGGTCAAATCTTGACTTCAGACATCAAGTCGCAATTAGTTAGATGCACCTTTATTTAAGCCATTATATGGACTTCCCAGATTTCTCTAAAAGCGAAGCGCCTCTGACTCTCTTTGTGCATTAATTTGCTTTAATATAATTAGTTTTTGTATCTTTAGTTTGAGAAATTACTGCCAGATTTGAAATACAAAAGGGATGTAAGTGAAAAGTCACTTGCTTACTATTTATGCGGTTGTTTTAGAAGGCAACTGTAGTAGAGTGTTTGTAAATCAACCTAAATAAGGAACATTCATGGAATTAGTTAAAACCACAAGCTTGCAATTTGAAGTAACAGAAACAGGGCATCAAATTATACAAGCTGAAATAAACGGGCATAAAGTAAATTTAATTTTAGATACAGCCGCGGGGGCATCTGTTTTAGATAGGGCATGTATTAAAAAGCTTGGGGTAAAAGAGGAACTAAGCGAAGAAAATGCCGCAGGGTTAGGTACAGCTGATCACGAAATGGGCTTAATAGACGTTTTGAAATTTGAACTAGCAGGCCAGTTGTATGAAAGTACACAGTTTGTATCACTCAACCTAGACCATGTTCAGGCCGCTGGTGGCGGCAATACAATACATGGCTTATTAGGTTCTCCATTTTTTAGAAAGTATCAAGCTATAGTAGATTTTGTTACTCATACACTCACAATTAGTGAGCCATTACCTGATTGTGAGTGATTAAAGCGGCTCTCTTAAGCCGCTAGTATCCTCTAAAAGCGAAGCACCTTTAACCCTATTTGTACATTAATTTGCTTTAAACAACATCAGCTTTGCCTCTTTGCCATCGGTTAATATTGCTACATTACCTTTAGCTGTAACAAACACATCTCTTAGCCTGCCTGTTGCTTCTGGAAATACATGCGACTGGGTATATTTACCATTCACTAAATTAACACTGTAGAGCTTTTTATCGACCAATGTAGTGATAAGTACGTGGCGTTGCAGTGAAGGGAAGGCTGCATGCTTAGAGCCATAATACGCCATGCCTGATGGGGCGATTGATGGCGTCCAATCTACGCTTGGTTTAGCCATTCCGGGGTAGTCTCTAAACGGAGAAATACGTGCTTGTGAGTAATCGTCACCGTTTGTAATTACCGGCCACCCATAATTATTTCCAGCCGTTAAATAGTTCAGCTCGTCACCGCCTGCAGGACCGTGTTCATGACTAATAATTTGCTGTGTATCGTCATCATACACTAAACCTTGTAGGTTCCGATGGCCGAGTGAATAAATGGCATGCGCGGTAGAGTTTTCATGTTTGATAAACGGATTATCGGTTGGAGTAGTACCATTTAAATTAATTCGTAGTACTTTACCTAACTGGCTGGTTATAACTTGTGCTTGCTCGCGGTAGTCAAAACCGTCGCCACTTGAAAAAAGTAAAGTGCTATCGGGGAGAAAGAGGGCGCGGCCAGAGTAATGCTGAGGTGTACCCTTATCGGTGGCGACTTTATAAATAACTTTTGGTACCGAAAAGCGTGTTCCATCAAACCTAGCTTTGGCAATAACGAGCCTGTTTGCTTCAAGACTGCCTTGGGCATACGTAAATATTAGCTCCTTAGACTCAGCAAAATTAGGCGTGAGTACTATGTCGAGTAAACCACCTTGGCCTGCAACATATAACCCTTCAAGAGGTAATTTTACTTTACTTTGTTGATTGTTTTTAATGATCACTACATGGCCATCACGCTCGGTTACTAACCACGTGCCATTTGGTAGTTGCACCATGCTCCACGGTGAGTTTAACTGTGTAGCTAATGTTTGCGTTTTATATTGTTTTTGAGGTAAATCATTGTTTGCATTAACGTTAAACGCAAAGAGCACGCATAGTATAAAAAGTGAGATAGATTGTTTAAGGTGCAAGCCTTTGCTACTGTAAGAAAAATTATTTTGTTTAAGTTGAGATAACCATGTTGTTTTTAACACGTATACTCCCTTCATTTTTAGTTGCTTGGTTACTTACGTTTACGCTTGCTAGCTTGTTTCATAGCCAATACGTTGTCAATCAATTAGTTAATGTAGGTGTAGTGGTAGGGTTTGCCGATCGTGTTAATTTAACATTCGACGATTGGTTAGGTTTACTTCCTACGTACGGCGCTATTATTGCTGTTGCACTTATTATTGCTTTTTTTGTTACCTGGTTTATTAGTAAAAAATTAAAAGGTCATTATGCCGGGCTGTTTGTTATAGGGGGTATAGCTGCTTTTGCGACCGCGCTCATTGCTATTGAATCAATTATGAATATAACCATAATTGCTGGCGCGAGAGGTTGGGGATTTTACTTACAGTTGCTTGCTGGTGCGGTTGGAGGCTATACGTTTGCACAGCTGATAAAAGTAGCTAAAAGTACTAAAAAAAATTAACTGTTTTGTTAATAAGCAACAGCCGCTATTTTTAGTAAACAGCGGCTTTTAAATATGATTTTTTAGCATTTAGTTAAAAATTAAACCGATAAGTTTGTAGCTACTTAAGCCAAAAATAAGTATTAAAACAGGAAGAGTAATCAAATTAAAAAAAATGGAGTTTGTAAATTGCCCCATCACTGATTTTTGATTCACCAACCATACTAAGTAAATAGTAATAACAGGCAGTAATAAACCGTTAGCTGCTTGCGCGAATATTATAACCGCGACAGGGTCTAGCCCAAGCGATGCTACGCCTGCACCAAACAATAAAATAATAATCGCCACGCTTTTAAAGCGAGTGCTGGCCATGTTGTTTGACCAACCCAACATACCACATACCGCATAAGCACCAGCAAGGGGCGCTGTAATGGCGCTTGTTAACCCTGCTGCAAACAAGCCAATAGCAAAAAAGTAATGGGCTGCATCACCTAACAGGGGCTCTAGTTGTACAGCCATGTTTGCTGCGCTGATTTGCCCTGCCTCTGTGCCATAAAAGGCGACCGATGCGGTAGACAAAATAGCTAATGTGATCACACCGCCTAAGGTAATTGATAATCCGGTATCAACATTGGTTTGCTTTATTACTTTTTGTAAATCGCTTTTACTATCGTGCTTGGCTGCTAAAACGCCAGAGTGTAAAAATAAGTTATAAGGTACTATGGTGGTGCCAACGAGTGCGAGTACCGTTGTTATTGAACCTTCAGGCAAGCTAGGCATAAAGCCTGAAAATACATCATTTAGTGAAGGGGCAGCCATAATCAGTGTAGATATAAACACTAAGCTCATTAAAATCACTAATACTATTAGTGCATTTTCTATTACTTTGTGTTTGCCGCTATAAAGTAATACTGCACTAACAAAAGCGATTAGAGGGGTCCATATTTGCGGGTTAACGTTTGGAAATATACCTATTAACCCCATACTCGCGCCGCTTAAATTGCCTGCTTCGTATGCTGCACTGCCAACTCCAATAGCGCTGATAACCAAAAATATAGCTAACAATTTAAATAACGGTGTTTGAATATTAGCTCTCAGTGCCTGCGCTAAGTCTTGCCCTGTGGCAACACCCAGTCGTGCAGCCATAGATTGCAGTAATATAGTGGCAATAACTGAAAATAGTAATGTCCATATAAGGGCAAAACCAAAATTGGCGCCTGCCACACTGGCAGTGGTGATTGTGCCTGGCCCAATAAAGGCTGCAGTGACAAGTAATCCTGGGCCTAATCGCATAATTTACCTTAATCGTGGTTTGTGTATTTTATTCAATGTTGCACCTGATGCCACAGCCTACCTTAAAATATTTTTTAATCTTAAAAGTAGAATTTTATATTTATTTAAGCCGAACTCTGGTTAAGAGATTTATTATTCAGAGTTCAGGTTATTTAGTAGCAATGCACATTTAACAACAACTGTAAGTTAAGAATGCTGCGTAGGATACCAATTCATATATAAATTTAAAGGGGTTAACACATGCTTGGACATATATTGTGCTCGTGAATATGTAAAAGTGAGGTCTACCTTGTGCACGTCGTGTTAAGTAATTAACGGCCTAATAGCCTCAAGACCTTTTTTGAGCGTTGTTTCATCGGTTGCGTAATTAATACGTACACACTGATGTTTGTGCTCCCAGCTATCTTCAATACCGATAAAAAAATTGTGGCCAGGGATAATATACACATCTTGTTTTTTAAGCTTTTGGTAAAGCTGTTCGCTGGTTATTTTTGACTTTTTAAACCACAGCCACATAAAAAATGCACCCTCTACTTTATGTAAATAAACCGGCAGGTCTGCAAATATTTCATCAAATAGGTTAATAGCTACCTGTGCTTTATTTTTATAAAAAGGCAAAATACTATTTTTACACAGGGGAAGTAATTCATCGTTGTTAATTAAGCGAGTTATTAAGCTTGGGCCAAAACTATTTGGTGCCAAAACCATGGCACCGTTAACACGGCCAATTGCTTTAATAACTGTGTTGTTAGCAACTACAATACCGGTGCGAAGGCCCGGCAAGCCCAGTTTTGAAAGCGACATACATAATATAATGTTTGAGTTCCACGTTAGGTTTGCATCGGTGTAAATACAGCCAGGGAATGGGTCGCCATAGGCGTTATCAATAATGAGTGGGATATTGTATTTGTGCGCTAGGGCGTCTAGATGGCGTATCTCTTCATCGGTAATGACATTACCGGTTGGGTTGGTAGGACGCGATACGCACAGCGCGCTTATGCTGATATCTTCAGCAAGTACTCTTTCAACCGCGTCAAAATCAATCACGTATTTAAATTGTTTAGAGCCGTTTGGTGTATTTAAAATTTCAATGTCGGGCTTTATAGCCACAAACATATCATCAGATAAACTTTGTCGGCATAGCCTACGTATTCTGGGGCAAGTGGAAACAGAATGCGCTTGGTACTGCCGTCGCTCATTTTGCCTGCTAACATATTAAACAGAACAAAAAAGTTTGCTTGGCTACCATTCCCCAATGCTATATTTTGTTCAGTTACTCCCCATGCAAATTCTCTATTGAGTTGATTTGCAAGGGCTGTTCTAAATTCATCGTTACCCGTTGGGCCATCGTAAAGGCCCATTATTTGCGTTATTTTATTATTTTTTACTAGGGAATTTAACTCGTTTATAAATACGGTGTTTACGTGTGGTACTGAAGCGGGGTTACCGCCACCTAGCATAACAATATCAGGATTATTACTGCTTTTGGCTTTACCTAAATCTTCCATAAGCTGTGTGATGCCATTGGGTTGAGTAAATTTACGACCAAAGTGTGAATAGTTCATAAAACCTAATACATTTAATAAATTAGGCAAAGAGTATAACGTAAAAAAACGGTGTAAATTTATAGATGAGAATAATTCACGCCTTAGAAATACAGCCTTGCTGCGTTATAATGAATGTATTACTAAATGCAGGTGTTTAGCTATCAAAAACCCAAATGAAAAAATCAACAACGTTGTTAATTTGCCCACAGAGCCCGTAATTAATAACTCCGAGCTTAAAATAGCCACCTTTAATTTATTTAACTACCTTCAGCCACCTAACGCCTATTATGAATTTGAACGCATATACACCGCTGAGCAATGGGTAAGAAAACAACGATGGATAACTGAATACATAAAGGAGCAGCAGCCCGATGTAATTGGTTTTCAGGAAATATTTAGCATTGAGTCGCTTAAAGAATTAATGCTAAACCAAGGTTACGAGCACTTTGCTGTAGTTGATAAACCCCATGTTATAGATGATTTTATTTTTAAGCACCCAGTCGTCGGCATCGCCTCTAAATACCCGATTGTTGATGTTATAGCTGTAGAGCATGATAAAGAACTTGCATGCTCACTTGGTTTAACAGAAGCATTTTTATTTAGCCGAAAGGTACTAAGAGCCACAATTACTTTACCGCATTTAGGGAACACTGATTGTTATGTTGTGCACTTTAAATCTAAGCGAGGCATGATTGAGACTGATGAGCACACTAAAGCACTTACGCCCGAGCAAAACATAATCGAAATATTAAAAGCGAATGTAGCAGGTGGCTGGGGCTCTACTATACAGCGCGGCAGCGAAGCGACTTTACTTATGATACAAATGATCACCCGACGAGAAGCAACTCAATACCCTATGGTATTAATGGGGGATTTTAACAACGACCTAACCGATGGTGTGCTTAGCCATTTACTGACAAATACACTCAGGTTTGCGCCCGCACTGGATGTCAAAGCCTACCTTGCTAAATATTGTTTGTATGACTCGTGGGCGTTATTTGAAAAATTAGTTATTACGACTGATGATGCTGAACTAACCAATACCAATACCAATACCAATACCAATAGTGATAATAGTATTGCGAAACAAGCGCCTTTAACGCGTAAGCCAACGCATTACTTTGGTACAAGCAGCTCAGTGCTCGATTATATTTTGCTGTCTTGTGAGTTTGATTCAAGTTACGACGATAGTTTTTTTGAGGTCAGCGACCATACTACCTACGACAGGCATTTAATTAACCCAGAATACGAGCGAGATGACTTAACGACCGATCATGGTGTTGTGTGTATTACTTTAAGCCTCAGAACTTAAAAAACCGTTGTAAAAAGGCACATAGTAATATGTATTTATTACAAAAGTGATTTTTAATTTGTTACAAGGTGCTGAATAAATTGAATTTATATTTGGTATTCATTTTGCAAAAAGTATTGCAGCTTTAATTACTTAGTTTTAATAATAAAGGATTTAACAATGACGGAAGTTTCTTTATCTGCTTATTTAGGGTTTTATTTTTACTTAATTATGCTGGTGGTGCAGTGGGGGGTAGCAACATTTAGTAAAGCTAAAGAACCGGGTGCAGTACCGGGTAAAATTAGCGACGATTTATCGCACGATAGCTTTATATTTAGAGCGCATCGTACCTTTCAAAATACATTAGAAAACAGCGCATTGTTTATTGGTACAGTGTTATTTGCATTTTTAATTAACTACCAAAGTGCTGCTTTTGCCCTATGTGTATGGGTGTATGTTGTTGCTCGTATAGTTCATATGGTGCTTTATTACGTTATAGCAACAGAAAAAAACCCAAGCCCACGTACTTATTTCTTTTTAATCAGTTTTATTGCCAACATTGTCATGTTGGTATTAATAGGTTTACGGTTAATTGCTTAATAAGTAAACCACGACGTTATAGCTGTAGCGCTATAACGTCGTGTTATATTTACAGCTACTCCACCCCAATAAACCCGCCGGTTTGATGTGCCCAAAGGCCTGCATATATTCCACCTTGAGCAATCAGTTCATCGTGCGAGCCTTGCTCAACTACGCCACCATTATCTAACACGATGAGTCTATCCATTTGAGCAATAGTAGACAGCCTGTGCGCAATAGCAATTACCGTTTTGCCTGTCATTAAATCATCCAGACTTGCTTGAATAGCCGCTTCAACTTCTGAATCAAGCGCACTGGTTGCTTCGTCTAAAATAAGAATAGGGGCATTTTTAAGTAACACACGTGCAATGGCAATACGTTGGCGTTGACCACCCGATAGCGTGACACCACGTTCTCCTACTTGTGCATTAAACCCTTTGTTGCCTTTTGAATCTTCTAAGTCATTAATAAACTCTAGGGCTTTAGCTTGCTTTGCTGCGTTTAACATTTCGGCTTCGGTGGCATCGGGGCGGCCATATAAAATATTGTCTTTTACAGAGCGATGCAGTAGCGAGGTATCTTGGGTTACCATAGCAATGTAACGACGAAGGCTTTCTTGACTTACGTCAGTAATATTTTGCCCATCAATTTTTATGCATCCAGAATCGGTATCGTAAAAGCGAAGTAGTAGATTAACAAGCGTTGATTTACCCGCGCCAGAACGTCCAACTAACCCTATTTTTTCACCTGGTTTTATGTTGAGATTTAACCCGTTCATTACCGGTCCGCGGTGGGTTTCGTTAGCGGCTTTGCCATAATTAAAGTGTATATTTTGAAACTCAATGCTGCCTTGTGTTACTTCAAGGGTGTTTGCATTAGGTTTATCGTCTACTTTTATTGGGTTTGATAGCGTTTTCATACCATCGGTGGCGGTGCCAATGTTTTCAAATAGACTACTTATTTCCCACATGATCCATTGCGCCATGCCATTTAATCTAAGCGATAAACTCACTGCAACAGCTATGGCGCCAGCGCTAATTGCACTTAATGACCATAAATAAAGTGATAAGGCGGCAACACTAAAAACCAATAAGTAGTTTAGCGTATTAATTGCAAAGTTAAGGCTGGTTACTAAGCGCATTTGTTTGTACACGGGTTGTAAAAATACATCCATGCTTTGTTTAGCATATTGCTCTTCGCGTTGGGTGTACGAAAAAAGTTTAATAGTTGAAATGTTTGTATAGCTATCAACAATACGGCCCGTCATTTCTGAGCGGGCGTCGGCTTGTGAACTGGCTATTTTTTTAAGTTTAGGCACAAAGTAAACCTGTATAGAAGCGTACAACGCAAGCCATACAAGCAAAGGGATCATTAAGCGCCAGTCAGCTTCAGCCACTAAAAACACCATTGCGCCAAAGTAAACCACTATGTACATAAGTACATCAAGCAACTTCATTACTGCTTCGCGAACCGCTAAAGACGTTTGCATGACTTTGGTGGCTATTCGTCCAGCAAATTCATTTTGGTAAAAACTCACACTTTGGCGAAGTAAATATCGATGCGCCGACCAACGAATTGACATAGGGTAATTGCCCAGTAAGGCCTGATGCAAGATGGCTGCATGAAAAAAAACCACTATGGGCAAAACGACTAACAGCATAATAGCCATTTTGATAAGTTCAGACTTTTGTTCTACAAACAGGGTTTGAGGTGTATGCGTACTTAGCCAATCTACTAATTGGCCCATATAACTAAATAACGAAACTTCTAAAATAGCCAAGAGCGCCGCACTTATCGACATAAGTACTAGTGAGAGTTCCATGCCCTTGGTGTAATGGCGGCAAAACGCAAATAAAGTAGAAGGCGGCTGAGTGGGTTTTTCCTCAGGAAATGCGTTGGTCATTCTTTCAAATAATCGATACATTTTAAAAACTTAAATAGCAAATAATATGGGGTATCATACCATTTAAGTATTTTTAAATGCAGTTTTGTGTTCACTAACCTGAACTCAGGTTAATCATTACTTAGGTAGGCTATTTTACCTAACAGGGTTCGAAAGGTTTATGCCTCGGCTCATATATAAGTCGTCGTATTTTAACCCACCGTTGCCATAGGGCTTTTTAGCCGGTCCGGTGTTTGCGTTTGCTAAAAAGTAAATAAGTGGTTGTTCGCGTTTCATTCTAAATTTTGCATTTTTATATACCAGTGTTTGAGTTGTAAACTCCCCCCCTTGAACATACACATTATATTGTTGGCCTTGCATTTTTGTAGGCGCGTTATTAACCACATACCAAATGCTGTACCATTGATTTGTATTGAGTGGCTGTGCTGATTGAGCGGCTTTGTAGTTTTGTATATTGCTGTAGCCATTGTCTGTTTTAACCATTAACGTACCGTTGTTTTTAAACCCATTCGACTCGGCTTTATCTGTTACACGCAACGTGGGTTCAAACGCGTTGTAACCCTGCTTTTTTATTTCATTTGGTTGCAGATTACTTAATCCAAAAGCATGGTTATTAGGAAATTTTTCTACATTTATACGTGTAAAAAACGTGTAAGTTTCACCAACTTCTACTACCTTTGGCAGTTTAGTAAAGCTGAGTGCTTTTCGGTTGCCAACAATACCTTCGGCGGCTGGTTTTTTTAACAAATAATGATTTGAGGATTCAGCCTCTTGCGATATTTTTGTCACTTGTGGATAGGGTACGTATGGATTGGTTTGATTGTCTGTATCAGCTTTTTGCCATGTTAACGTTTGCGTTTCAAAATTATCGATCAACAACCATTGAGACGTGGAAGGGTGTTGGTGATTTTGACTACATGCCACTAACGAGGTTAACCCCATTAGTAGAAGACCGTTTTTATAGCGCATTGTTTGCTCTTTATGTAATTGGTATTGACAGCATAAACAGAAGTAAATTCATATTGGTAATAAGATTTAGTTGAATAGGCCTGATTTATTGTTACCAAATTATATTTATTTTATAACCAATAATAACCTAATTGTAAATCAAAATAATTTGGCAGGATTAAATATAGGTAAAAATACTATAAGATTTGACGTTGTGCGCAGTAAATTATTGAAACTTATTCATATTAAATAATTTTATAGTTAACATGCGTATGTACTTATTTTTAAGAAATTAATAAGGAAATATTATGTATTCAGGCGCTTGTTTGTGTGGAAAAGTAAACGTAGAAATTACAGGTAATATTACCAGTATTATTCACTGCCACTGCTCTTTGTGTAGAAAAAACAGCGGGACGGCATTTGCTACAAATGGTTTTGTAAATGCAGATGAGTTTTTAATTACTCAAGGGCAAGACTCATTAAGTGGTTATTCGTTTAAACCTGGTAGAACACGGTATTTTTGCACCTGCTGCGGTTCGCCTATTTATAGCGCAAACAGCAGTGATATTAGTCGTATTCGTATTCGGTTAGGTTTACTGGATACAGATATTACAGAAAAACCGTTATCTCATAATTTTGTTACTTCAAAAGCGAATTGGGAGCAGTTAGAAACCAGTTTGCCTTGCTATGAAAAGCATGAGCCAGGTCGCTAATTATTGCGATTCAATGTGATAAATATGGTTAATATCTTTATATAAATTAGGTGCAATGTGCTCAAAAACTGTAGAATTTTGAATTTCATCAACGCTAATGTGTTTTAACGAACTGGGGCTTAAAATAATAACTATATTTTTATACTCATTAAATTCAACAAGCGCGATTGATTTAAAGTACTTTCTTAACATGGCCAGTAACAGGTGTAGCTCTTGAGCTGTTTTAGGGTTTATGTTGAGTGTTATTTGACTATTTGAATGACAACAGTGCGTCATATTTTGCCAAAAAAGAGCATTATTTAAAAAGGGCTGGTGATGCTCTCCACTGAATATGTCGATGGTGAGCACATCGTATTTAATTTTACATTGCTGAATAAATTGCTCAGCTGATTGTAAAAATACAGAGTGTGTTTTTGGCAATTTAAAATGTGTATGTGCAATTTCAACCACATCGGGGTTAATTTCAATGGTATTAAAAGTATGTAGATTTTTTATAAGTTGTTTTTTATTAAGCAAGTAATATATAGCGCGCTCTACTCCCGCCGTTCCCAGTCCTAAATTTAGCATTTTGAGATTGGTTACTGGCTTTAATAAAAAAAGTAGCATGCTTTGATTAACAGGTACTAAGACGCGCTCTGGACTACTTTGGCTCATTACACCCTGAATAACAGCATCTTGCTCACGTTTTTCATCAAGTGTTAACCAACGGTATTGCGAGTTTTCATAAACATAGATAGGACCTAGCGCCTTTTGCTTAAACTGCACAAGGTTACATTTTAGCGTTTCATTTTTTAACTGGCGCATACTTTTACTATTTTAAATGATGACTAAATTGGAATTCTGATTAAGTGATTTACTAACTTATCAAATCATGATGATAATTAAACTTTCCAAGCCTAGGACCTTTAATAAAAACAAGGCGAATTTACAGGCAATAGTTGCTCGAAATTGATTTATTATCCAGAGTCTACGTTTATTAGTTTGGCACGAAAATAAAAAGTTTACTTAAGTTATTCGGTTTTAAGTTTATTGATTTGCTTAACCGTGTAGTATTTTGGTTTAAATTAAATCATTTAATACATTCAAGGAAAGAAAAATGGGATTAATTTTAGGCCCTGTATTGGTAGTTTGGCTCGCTATTTTTATTTATTCAACTCGACTTGGTTATTTGCTTATTCACAAAAATATGGCTTTAGAGGTCACGCTCATTACTTTTACAGTGGCTTTAGTTGGTGCTATTGCCTTTGTATTTTATGGTTACAGACAATTTATAAATGAAACGTCATTATGGGCATTTGAGATACCTAGCTACTTTGTTTTCAACAAATTTGCAATATTCAGTGTTGTTTTGGCTTTATGTATAAAATTTTTTATTACTAGCTCACAAAATAACGTAGGGCTTGTCTGTGTTGTTTTTGTAATTTTGTTTGTGTTTTCAGCTTCGGTATTATTAAGTGTGGGTTTGCATGACCGTTTTATAAGTTATAACAATATCCAACTTACTCATTAATTTAGGATAGAAGATGAGATCGTTTATTTGCGCTGTACATTTTGTGTGTGCACAGTGGCTGAAAAAAGTAGATCCAAAAAACACGCATACGGGTTACAAAGCGAGTGTACTCATCGGTATGGTCTTATCTGTTTATATAGGGATATTTGCTCTTATTTTTTGTTTTGACTATGCAAAAATACTGACAGATTCATTAAGACATAATTTAATAGTATCTAGTGCACTTTATTTAGCGCTTATTATAGGGGGGATGAATTTAGTAATTGGTAACGCCTCTGATTATAAAATCAGAGTTCGCAAAAGGGTGAACAAAAAAGTTATTAAACATTATACCCTAGGGCTAAAGCTGTGGATATTTGGTTTGATCCCTTACTTTATAATCATGGCAACTATTTTTATATTGAACTCGAATTAGAACGCTTCTTTACTGCGCTTTAGCGTACTTATTTTCGTATTTACCTCAAATCAATTGCGATATACAAATACATAGGTAATTGTGATCCAATAACAATAAGGAGCGTCATATATGCTTAAACCATCAATAAAATTATTAAAGGTAAGCGCGCTTGCGCTTGCTTGCTCAGTATCGAACGGGGCTAGTGCGGCTGAGGTGCAATACAAAGACCAACAGAAATTACATGATATTGCCGCAAACGTATCAGCTGAGCGAATTGGTAGTGATATTCAAACGCTGGTGGACTTTGGTACACGTCATACACTTTCAGAAACTAAATCTGACACGCGAGGTATTGGCGCCGCACGACGTTGGATTAAAGCCGAGTTTGAAAAAATATCAGCGCAATGTGGTGGTTGCCTAGAAATTATTGAGGTATCGGACACTATATCTGGTGAAAAACGTATCCCTAACCCAGTTGAGGTAGTCAATATTGTTGCTATTCAACGTGGAAGCACAGAGCCGAATCGTATGGTGATGATGTCGGGTGATATAGATTCTCGTGTCAGCGATGTCATGGACTTTACTAGTGACTCACCGGGTGCAAATGATAATGCATCTGGGGTCGCTGGAGTTATTGAAGCAGCTCGGGTATTAAGTAAATATAAATTTAATGGCTCTGTAGTTTACGCCGCGTTATCGGGAGAAGAGCAGGGGTTATTTGGTGGTAAAATTTTAACAGCGTACGCTCAAAAGAATAACTGGCAAGTACATGGTGTTTTAAATAATGACATGATAGGCAATATTACGGGCATAAACGGTGTGACTGATAATACGACGGCACGTATTTTTTCAGAAGGTACACGTGTTGTTGAAACAAAAGCGCAAGCTCGTACTCGTCGGTTTACAGGTGGTGAGGTTGATTCTGCGAGTAGAAATCTAGCGCGTTATATTGATATCGTTGCAGATAGATATATACCCAACCTAGACACAATGCTTGTTTACAGATTAGACAGGTTTGCACGAGGCGGACACCATAGACCATTTAATGATGCCGGGTTTGCAGCGGTGCGTATAATGGAAACCAATGAGCATTATGATCGCCAACACCAAGACTTACGCATAGAAAATGGCATCACATACGGAGATACAATTGACGGTGTTGATTTTGATTATGCAGCAAAATTAACATCACTTAACGCAGTGACTATGGCATCTATGGCATGGGCTCCAGCCCCTCCAAAAGACGTTAAAATTACAGGCGCGGTTAAGGCCAGTACTTCCTTTTCGTGGCAAAAAAGTAATGATGATACCGTTGCCGGTTACAAAATATACTGGCGTTACACAAGCGAACCGCAATGGCAGTTTAGTAAATACGTGGGTAATGTTTCTGATTTCACACTTGAAAACGTTGTAATAGATAATTACTACTTTGGCGTATCATCAGTTAGTAACGATGGTTTTGAGTCGCCAGTTGTGTTTCCGGGGGATGTTGGTTCGTTTGACCATAATATAAAATAGCAATTTGTATAAAAACAAAGCAGTCAGAGCTTTTAAAGTGCAAGCAGCCTGTTTTATGCTTGCACCTTATTTACTAAGACCTTACAGTGTTTAAAAAGAAGTAATAAGGTCATTACAATGGAACAACAACAAAAACAATTAACACCTGAAGAGCAAGCTTTAGCCGAACAACAACGTGTTGCATGGCAACGTGGATGTTTTCAAACAGCACAAAAATATTTAGCAGAAAAAGGGATTATGCCTAAGTCGGTAGTTGAGCAAGACAGCCGTTTTTTAGCGCCTATTTGCGCTATGTGGAAATTTAAAGCGCAAAATGGAAAAACGTATTGGGTTGTTACAGGCCAATTACCAACAGATCATGCTGAAGAGGGGGCGGCATCAGATGCACGTGATGCTATGCGTTATTTTTCGCTGCAATGGCAGTTAAAAGCAGACCAGATAATGAGTACGGGCGCACGTGATAAAACACAGGCAGATTTTGCTAACTTATTAGTGAAAAGAGCACATGGTCTATACGAGTTATACGATAACGATAAGCTTTGGGCTCACGAACCAAAATAATCAAAAAAGGGTAATCGATTGTCGATTACCCTTACAATTTAATTAATGAACTAACGTAAAAGGTGTTGTATCTGCACACCTAACTGGGCATTTAAGCCTTTGCCTTGGTATACCCGCTTCCATAAATACGTTGCCTTGCTTTATAAATCCATTACGTATAAAACGTTCAACTTCGTGTAATACACAATTAACGCTAATAGACTCAATGCCTTGCTCTGTAGCCAAATCAAAAATGTAATTGAGTAATGAGCAATATACCTTTCGGTTTCTGTGATCAGGCAGTACAGCTAAGCGACTAATTAAGCCGTCATCACATAATCGTGCAGTAGCTACAGGACAACGGGTATCGTCTGTTACAAGTACATGCAGAGCTAATTTATCGTGGTTATCAAATTCAACGCGTTTAGGTATGTGCAGCTCATAAACAAAAACGCGCTCCCTTATTTGTTGTAACTGATCTTTTTGTCGATCCCATTCAACTTTAGTTACTCGATAACCCACAATGGCCTCCTACGTGTTACTCTTGGTTTGTGTTAAACCAAATACCTTCATTAACAAGTGTAGTAAACATTTGAACAAAAACTAGGCTGTTTTTTGTCTTAACTAATTCGTCAGTATTAAACTCGGTCTGGTCGGTCAGTAATTTTACTGCTGCTAAGTCCTCGAGAGGCAGTGTAAAATTTTCACCATTCACACTGACAAGAAGTTCATTATCACACAGCTGATAAATTGCACGTGTGCCACCTACTCGTTCAAAAATAGTTTCTGGCTCTGCTAATTCATTTAATATTTGCTCTTGGGTAAAAGCAGGCTCTACTGGTGCTAAGTCCATTTCATGCTTTGGTTGGCTTAAGGTTTTGCCAAGCCACTGCTTAAATAAATCGTTATTTTCTAGCATTGACGCCATAAGGTGTTTAACTTTTTCTACTTCAGCGTTGTTAAGTTCACCTTTAGAGGCTCTGCTCACTAAATTATGATCGGTGTAGCGCGTTTGACCACTTTCAGTATCAATAATATGATCGGCAAAGCTTGAAAGTAAATCTTGCTGATTTGGTGCTCTAAATCCCACAGAGTAATTAAGTGCATTTTCAACTGCGTAGCCTTCATGCGGGCAGCCTGGCGGTATATACAAAATATCACCGGGCTCTAAAATACAGTCTATGACTGCTTCAAAGGCTTCAACTTGTAATAGTTTTTTATTTTGAGCAAATTGCTTAAGCGTTGGGTCGGGTAGGCCTACTCGCCAATGACGTTTTCCTTCACCTTGAATAATGAAAACATCGTATTGATCTAAATGCGGGCCAACACCCCCATTAGGGGTAGAAAAGCTGATCATTAAATCATCAATGCGCCAGTTAGGAATAAATCTAAAGGGCTCTAGCAGCAAAGCTGCATCAGGATGCCAGTGATCAACTGCTTGTACTAATAACGTTGAATTTTGCTCTGTAAGGACTTCAAAGTCTTCAAAAGGTCCTTGATGAGTTTGCCAATCGTTGTTGTGATTAGTAACGATACGCGACTCAATAGAGTCTTCCATGGCTAAGCCAGCAAGTTCGTTTGCATCAAGTGGATCTTCAAAGTGACAAAACCCTTGTTTGATCAAAAGCGGCTTTTTTTGCCAAAAATGGGTTAAAAATTCTTGTTCAGATAAATCGTTTATTTTTAATTGATACATGCGTTTGCCTGCTAGAAATTGCTTTGTTTTTTATACAAAAAAAGCGAAAGGATAAACCTTTCGCTTTTTAATAGTCGCGTTTAATTATTAAACTAAATCGTCAATAAATTCAACCGCGCGGCCAATGTAATTAGCCGGTGTTAGTTTTTTCATTTCTACTTTGGCATCTTCTGGCAGGTCTAAGCCATCGATGAAGTCAGCCATTATTTCTTGATTTACGCGTTTACCACGGGTTAAATCTTTAAGTTTTTCGTATGGCTTTTCAATACCGTATTTGCGCATAACAGTTTGAATAGGCTCAGCAAGTAACTCCCAGTTTTGATCTAGCTCTTCAAGCAGACGTTGTTCGTTAACTTCAAGTTTACTAACACCTTTAAGGGTTGATTGATATGCAATAAGCGCATAACCCATACCCACACCAAGGTTACGTAACACAGTTGAATCTGTAAGGTCACGCTGCCAGCGAGAAACAGGCAGTTTTTGTGCAAGGTGTGCAAAAATTGCATTAGCTAAACCCAAGTTACCTTCTGAGTTTTCAAAATCAATAGGGTTAACTTTATGCGGCATTGTTGATGAGCCAATTTCGCCTGCAATTGTTTTTTGCTTAAAGTGGTTAAGGGCAATGTAACCCCAAACGTCACGATCAAAATCAAGCAAAATAGTATTAAAACGTGCAATTGCATCAAATAATTCTGCAATGTAATCATGCGGTTCAATTTGTGTAGTAAATGGGTTTAATGTTAAACCTAAGCTTGATACAAACTTATCTGCATGTGTATGCCAGTCGTAATCTGGGTATGCACTTAGGTGAGCATTGTAGTTACCTACAGCACCATTTACTTTACCTAGCATTTCAACTTGCGCAATTTGGTCGCGTTGACGCTTTAAACGCATGTATACGTTTGCAAACTCTTTACCCATAGTTGATGGTGTAGCAGGTTGTCCGTGTGTACGAGTCATCATTGGCACTGATTTATACTCAATCGCTTTTTCTTTAATGGCGTTAAGTAATTGGTCACAATATGGTAGCAATACGTTGTCACGGGCTTCAGTTAACATTAAACCATGTGATAGGTTATTAATATCTTCAGAGGTACATGCAAAGTGAATAAATTCGTTGATAGCATGAAGCTCTGCGTTATCAGCCACTTTTTCTTTTAGAAGGTATTCAACGGCTTTAACGTCGTGGTTAGTTGTACGTTCAATGTCTTTAACTCGCTGAGCGTCGGCTTCACTGAAGTTATCAACAATAGCGTTTAAAAGTGCATTTGCTTGTTCGCTAAATGCCGGTACTTCTTTAATGTCGCTTGCTGCAGCTAGCGCTTGCAACCAACGCACTTCAACAATTACGCGGTATTTAATTAAGCCAAATTCGCTGAAAATACTGCGTAGTTCAGTGGTTTTGCTGCCGTAGCGACCATCAACTGGCGAGATAGCCGTTAACGCTGAAAGCTCCATAATAACTCCTAAATATTTGTTTGAACGATAATTAAATTTTTGCTTTAGCAATGGCGATTATTTTTCTTTTTGCAAAGAAAAAGTGACGGCGTTTACCGCCCATTTGTCGCCACAATACTGCACTTCTGATCCCCGCAAGTAGTAATGCGCGGATTTTATTTTGAGTGAGTTGCTGTTTTAATAACTCGGGTTTACCATAAACCTGTATTCGGTGCCCAAGGGGGCTTAGCACCGACGAGTATATATCTGCCAAACCGGCAACAACGGTGTCATCGGTTATGGCAAAATGGTCTAAACGACGATGAATATCATCAATACGTTTACCTAATTCGTTTAAGCTTTTGTCGTTTGCGCTAAGTGCTCGCTCAAGCTGCATTAAGCCACCAACATATTTTACAATCTCAACATCTTTCTGAGCGCCCGCAGAGAGCTGTTCCATCAAGGTTTTGTAGCCATCTCGTAAATTATGAGTGCCTTGGTATACATCTTCTGGTGATGCTGGTGATGTTTGAACAATACTAGAAAGCAGTATGTCTAAATCGTGCTCAATATTACTGCCATATTGCGCGATTTTTTGTACTTGTTTAGCGGCTTGGCACATAGCGGCAAGCGCCATAACTTGGTGTTCATTCATTACTTGATCACCGAGTCAATAATACCGCCGCCTAAGCAAACTTCTTGCGCATAAAATACCGCAGACTGACCTGGTGTAACCGCTTTTTGAGGTTCATCAAATAACACACGGGCCATACCGTCATCCCCAACAAGCAAAGTACAGTTTATATCTTCTTGGCGGTAACGTGTTTTAACGGTGCAACGTGTCGTTCCTTTTGGACCTGTACGGTCTACCCAGTGGAGTTGGTTAGCATTTAAACCATTACTATATAGGCGAGGGTGGTCTTTACCCTGACCCACAATAAGTACGTTACGCCCAACATCTTTGTCTACAACGTACCAAGGCTCGCCAGAACCTTCTTTCATACCACCAATTAGCAAGCCCTTTCGTTGGCCAAGTGTGTGGTACATTAAGCCTTCGTGCTCGCCGACGTTATTGCCTTCTGTGTCTTCAATAACACCTGGTTGAGCAGGTAAAAACTTTTGTAAAAAGTCTTTAAATTTACGTTCGCCAATAAAACAAATACCGGTGCTGTCTTTTTTATCATGAGTAATTAAATCTTGCTCTTCAGCAATACGGCGAACTTCTGGCTTGGCGATATCGCCCACAGGGAAAAGTGTTTGAGCGATGTGTTCGTGACTTAAGGTGTACAAAAAGTAGCTTTGATCTTTGTTGTTATCTAAACCACGACACATTACATATTTGTCGTCCCGAAGCTCACGACACACATAATGGCCTGTTGCAATAAAGTCCGCTCCCAGTGCTTGTGCAGCAAATTCTAAGAAGGCTTTAAATTTGATTTCTTTGTTACACATTATATCGGGGTTAGGAGTACGGCCTGCTTTGTATTCTTCTAAAAAGTATTCAAATACGTTATCCCAATATTCAGCTGCAAAGTTTACTGTATGTAGCTCAATGCCTAGCTTGTCGCATACAGCTTGTGCATCTTTTAAGTCTTCTGCGGCGGCACAGTACTCGTCATTGTCGTCTTCTTCCCAGTTCTTCATAAACAGGCCTTCTACTTGGTAGCCCTGTTGTTGTAACAAATATGCAGATACAGAAGAATCAACACCGCCGGACATGCCAACGATGACTTTAATGTGACTATTTTCGCTCATGAATAATTTCGCTTATACAGATTACTGTTAACTTGGAAAGGTGGCGATTATAGCATGTATTTTGTTTCTGCTTAAAGAGACTAACAAGGCAAACCTAACAATTAGTGGGTATTTTATTAATATAATAAATAGCTAAGTTACCTAAGGCGCTAACACAATATTTTTTTGAGCAAATTTGATTCTAATTCAATGGTTAAAAACAAAATAAAATATGAGTCTCTTACTAAAATTTAATAATAAGTTCTTTTAAAGTGATTAGAGTATAGATACACTCATTAGTAATAAAGTTGGATGGGTGAACCCAATCAATGAGCTGTAAAATATAATCAATGGAATGAGTATATGAATCACGCATACAAAATTAATAAAATTAGATCGTTCGTAGAACAAAACAAACATCAAGTAAATCTCATTTCTAATAAGCTTTTAATCAAAAACTTGTTAGATTTAAAAAAGTCAGCTTATAACCTTTTTTATGAATTAATAAAACTCAAACACGCCCAATCCCATCATCAAATTAGTGATTTGTTCAATTTAATTAAGCACACTACAGAAGTGCATAGTCTCGAAATGCAGCTTTTGGATAAATTAGAACATTGGTGGCTAGAATGGGATTTTGCTATACAAATGCACGAACAATTAAGTGCTGAAAGCAAAGAAATGCCGATGAGCTTTTTATCCCGCAGTACCTTAAACCCAATGCGAAAGCATGAGATAAGCCATTATGCTAAGTTATTTTCAGTACTCCCTATGCCGGTGTGTAATGTGTGTAGTAAAACTGGCGATATCCTCAGGGTAAACCAACGGTTTGTAGATGTGTTTGGTTATACTGTTGAGGATGTGCCTAACCTTCATGCATGGTGGAAAAAGGCCTACCCAGATCCTCAATATAGGTTACAAGCTCAAAATCTATGGTCTGAAGCTTTGAAAAAAGCGAAGAGTAATAATGACGATATACCAGCCAATAACTACACTGTTGCACGAAGTGATGGCACACAAGTGGTTATGGAGGTGTCGGGGATAAATATTGGCGAAGAATTTTTAGCCGTATTTAAAGATGCAACCGAACGAATAGAGGCTGAGGATATTTTAAGGGATATGGCGTTTTTGGATTCATTAACCAAAATTGCTAATAGGCGTCGATTTGATGAAAAACTTGCCCATGAATTTGATAAAGCCAAGGAATGCGAAGGGGCAATATCCTTAATAATTATTGATGTTGATTTTTTTAAACAGTTTAACGACCGCTACGGTCATTTAGCAGGGGACTCTTGTTTATACGAAGTGGCTCAAACTATTGCATCGACTGTAAACCGTCCTGAGGACTTTGTTGCCAGATACGGTGGTGAAGAGTTTGTTGTGTTACTTCCTGATACGGATAGGGAAGGTGCACTATTTATTGCTGAGCAAATACAGAAGGCCGTTGAAAGCTTGGCAATTGTGCATGAAGATACATACAGCGGCTTTTTGTCAGTAAGTATGGGTGTTAACTCAACAGCTAATTACGAAAAAGATAAAGTAAGCTTTGTTAAAGGAGCTGATAGCGCACTGTATTATGCAAAAGACCAAGGCAGAAACTGTATTGCACTACACTCTCAAAGTTAAATTAATTGTTTGTTGCCTACATGGGGTAGGCAAGGGCTTAGGCTGAACGCAGAAGTTCTGCTCTTTTTTACTTATTCGTACATGGTTGCAACTCACAAAAATAACACAAGAGCAATTACATACCCCACGTCACTATGTAGGCCCTCTAGTCAGAGCAAACTTTAAAACACACCATCAACATGCCTTAAATTTTTATTAGTTGTAAATAGTATCTAGGCTTAATGGCGGACGCGTTATAGCGTCATCAATGCATTTTTGAACGAGCGGGCTTCGTAATGCTAAAGACTTAATCTGTTCAAGGTTGAACCAGTGAGCACTTATAATATCTTTATCAATTGGATTGAGTTGTTGGCTGGTGCCAGTCGCATCAAATAAAAAACAAAATCTCAAGTAATGAACACCATTATCAGCGTATAAGTTATAAATGCCTAAAAGGCCTGTAGGGGTGAGTGACAAACCTGTCTCTTCATATAATTCGCGGCTTGCTGCTTGGGCTAGCGTTTCATTCTTTTCTAAATGGCCTGCTGGTTGATTGTAGCAAATGCGGCTAGTAAATTTATCGCGCTCTTTTACTAATAAGTATTCGTTATGTTTTTTTACGATGGCGGCTACTGTTACATTTGGCTTATGCATTAACGCTACCTTTAATGATTTTATATTCACCATTATTAATGTCGTCTAAAGTGTAATTACCTATGCTGTAACGGATGAGCCTAAGAGTTGGGTGGCCAATATGAGCAGTCATTCGGCGAACTTGTCTATTTTTTCCTTCATTAATGGTAATACTGAGCCATGTGGTAGGAATAGACTTTCGTTCACGAACCGGCGGGGTACGTTGCCAAATATCAGGTTCATTAATTATTTTTACATTAGCAGGCAGTGTGAGCCCGTCTTTAAGTTCAACACCTTTACATAAAGCTTGTATTGATTGTGTAGAAGGTTCGCCTTCTACTTGGACCCAGTACGTTTTATTGGTTTTTTTATTAGGTGCTGTTAATGTATTTTGTAGTTTACCGCAGTTTGTTAGCAGTAATAGTCCTTCGCTATCGCGGTCTAATCGTCCTGCAGCGTATACATCTTTAATAGGAATAAATTCAGCTAGCGTTTTTCTGTCTGCATCGTCGGTAAACTGGCAAAGTACATCGAAAGGCTTGTTAAAAAGTACAATTTTTTTGTCTTTAGCGTCTATTTGAGGTTTTATTTCTCTTTTGTTTGTAGGCTTTTTAATTGCACTTCTAGAATAGGTACGACCCGTATTGCGCTTATTTGAGGAGGCGGGTGTTTGCTTGTTACTTGATTTACTTCTCATTAAATACACCTGGCTGGTTTTGGTAATCCAGCAATTTTTGTCGCTTGTTTAGCCGGGCCCTTTGGGAACAACTTATAAAGATAAATACTATTGCCTTTATCTTCTCCGAGTGCTTTAGCCATTGCCTTTACAAGCATGCGGATGGCTGGGCTTGTGTTGTATTCAATATAAAATTCGCGGACGAAGTTAATCACCTCCCAGTGTTGTTCGCTAAGCGTTATATTTTCTTGCTCTGCAATAAGGGGGGCTAGTTGCTTAGACCATTGTGTATGGTCAAGTAAGTAACCTTGCTTATCGGTTTCGATTATTTGTTCGTTAAATTCAAGCATGGATTACCAAGTAATTAATTGCGTAGAGGTTAAAGTAAGCGCTACAAACTCGTCGTAGCTAATGGGAGTGTCGTTGTGTGATAACTTAATTGCGCGAACGTGTGCGTCCTCTTCAAGTACTAAGAGAGCGTCTGAAAACTGTTTAAATTGTTTACAAGCAAAGCACGCGTCACCTAACAGTAATACCCGGTCATCAAGGCTAATTAAGTTCTCTAATTGATTAGCTGAGTAATAATTTAAAGGTTTTGAAAAAATATGTAGCGTGCTCATAAGGTCACCACATGATGTTGTTTTTTAATAAGTGTTTGTTGTTCACTAAATGTCATTGTGTGCGCGTCTATGAGTAAATCAGTTTTGCTTAAACCATAATCAAGAAGCGACTTTTCGCATACATAGATGTTCTCTACGTCATAAATTTCAAGCGTTTTTATGTTTTTAAAAAAATCTTTTATACCTATTGTAGAAGGGGTTTGATGTTTTTTTAAAGCTAAAACGGCGGGGCCGCTAAACAACCAACTTATATTTTGATCGACAGCTGCAAAAATTAGCGTCATATCGAGCGCGTCGCGCAGGTTTAGATCATCAAATGGACTGCTTTGACTCATTACTAATACATTAATCATTTAAATTGCACCCATTTATCAGCGTCGCTTACAAGCATTGCAAACTCCGCTAAACCTGCCACAGAAAACACGCCTGTATTTGACGTATCTAGGCCTCTTTTTTCTGCAGCGGTTACACACAGCATAAGATTAATATTTTGACTTGATAGCTTCTGCCATAATGCGCCAATTTGAAGCTCATCAGAGGCTAAGTCAAAATGGGTTGATGCATGATAAACGCCTTGCTGGTACAAAAATATTGCGTCTATGGTGTGCCCTTGAGATAAACACGCATTAGCAAACTTAATTATACGTTGGCTGGTGTCGTGATCTGATGGTGGTGTGTGTAATGAAAGAACAAATCGTGCCAAAACAATTCCAATAAAAAAGCCCCAATAAAGGGGCTATTTTAACAGAACTATTTAATTAGTCATCACTTGCGCCAAGTAGGTGCAGTAATGAAGTAAATAGATTGTACACATTCAGATATAAAGATACTGTAGCGCGAATGTAGTTAGTTTCTCCGCCGTTAATAATGCGGCTTGTATCAAATAAAATTAAGCCAGACATAATTAATACAACAGCAGCGTTAAGCACCATAAACATTAAAGAGCTGCCGATGAATATGTTAACAATGCTCGCAACAATAACAACAATTAGGCCAACGGTTAAAAAGCCGCCCATAAAAGAGAAGTCTTTTTTGGTGTTAAGCGCATATGCAGATAGACCAAAGAAAATAAGTGCCGTCGAACCAAGTGCTTGCATAATCAGCATTGGGCCATTAGGCATGGCAGCGTAATGGTTTAACATTGGACCTAAACCGGCTCCCATTAAACCAGTGAAAGCAAATACCCAAAATACACCAGATGCGGTGTCAGCTTTTTTGTTTACAACAAATAGTAAACCAAACGAAACCAGTGTGAACACAATTCCCATAAAGTAAGGTAATTGTAGTGCCATTGAGATACCAGCCGTTACTGCACTAAATGCCAGTGTCATCGCTAGTAAAAAGTAGGTGTTTTTAAGTACCTTGTTTGTTTCAATGGTAGACATTACCGGTTTAGCGGTATTGTACGATTGATTAAACGCCATTGTAGAGCTCCTTTAAGTGAAACGTGTGTTTCGATAATTTAACTAAAATTAGATTACCAACTCTTATATGTTTGGGCAAACCTTTGTGGATCAATAGACATTAATTTTTTAATTAAAGTTCATTTAAGCACCAAAAAGAAAGTTTTTGTTTTATCTTTGAACAAATCAATTGTTTTTTAAGCACTTAAACAATTTTTTTAAAAAAAAGCTTCACAAAGCCAACGGGTTTCCCTATTATGCAGGCCGTGCGGAGAGATGGCAGAGTGGTCGAATGCACCGGTCTTGAAAACCGGCATAGGTTTGTAGCCTATCTAGGGTTCAAATCCCTATCTCTCCACCACTTATTACAATAATTATAAGTACACTCTTACTTGTAATTTATAGCACTTTTGGAGAGATGGCAGAGTGGTCGAATGCACCGGTCTTGAAAACCGGCATAGGTTTGTAGCCTATCTAGGGTTCAAATCCCTATCTCTCCACCATTATATTAAAGCCCGCTAAACAGCGGGCTTTTTTGTTTTTTAGATTTAACTATTAATTGAAATCAGTATTCATGTTTAATTAATTTTAAAATTAAACATAGAGCTTATGTCATCATATAATTCTTCTGTTTAACATCTGCAGATTGAATCACCTGTCTTGTTATTTAAAAGCAATAACTTTACCTTTATTAAAATTACCTCCCGAGAACGATAGGTCGTTCGTCGTTTAATGTGTTTTATTTTTGAGCGTAATTTACGACCATAGTCTCTGTTTCTAACTTTGGGTTCTTGGTGCATGCTTATTAGTAAAGTATATGTGTAATTAAGGACTATTAAATGAAACACCAATTAGCAAAAAGCGTTGCGCTTTCATTACTTTCTCCTGTTATTGTGGGTAGCTTATTAGGAGTCTACTATTCGGTAACCTTAAAAGGTGAATTTGTCTCAATATTTTTCTCTTTATTAATGACAGCTATTTCTAACGCACATATTGTTGGGTTAACAATGGCTGCATTTGTTGTCCCTGGCTATTTATTAATGTTTAAGTATTCAAAAGTAAACTACTCAGGTGTTTTAACGCTTGGTTTAGTTGGTGGGGCTATTTTTAGTTTTCTACTGAGTGCATCTACAGGCGAAATATTTTTGATTAATAGTGTTATGTCGGCAATAGCGGCAGGGCTGTTTTTATTTGGTCTTCGTAAAACTTCAAAATCATAATCGCGTCTTTATTAACCAAGGACGCTTTTAAACTGCGGAAATTCCTTTTTTTTACATGCAAAAGGTTCCAATTTTTCACCACAAAGAGTACCTTAAGCTACTGTATGTTTAATAAGAAGTAGTTTGGTATGCAAAAGCACGATTTTTACCAGTCATTAGTTAAACAAACTGAATCGCTGATTGCCGGTGAGTCGAATGTAATTGCTAATATGGCAAATATAAGCGCGCTGTTATTTACCTCTTTAGATGATGTAAATTGGGCGGGCTTTTACTTTATTGATTCGCCGTCAGAATTAGTGCTAGGCCCATTTCAGGGTAACCCAGCATGTATCCGTATTCCAGTTGGAAAGGGTGTATGTGGAACGGCTGCAGCTACGTTGCAAACACAACTAATTGAAGATGTTCATGCCTTCGATGGGCATATTGCCTGTGATGCAGCATCGAACTCTGAGATTGTTGTACCTATCATGAAACATGGTAAAATATTTGCAGTGCTAGATATTGATAGTCCTAGTATTTCTAGATTTGACACTGATGACAAAGCGGGATTAGAAGCATTGGTTAAATGCTTTGAGGCTAGCTTATAATGAAAGATTTGCTAAATGTTCAAGACTACCTGTTTGCTATACAAGATGTAGGTGACTGGGAAGGCGAAGAAGAACATGTAGCGGAAACGCTCAATGATTTGATTCACATCGCTTGGGATAAACTCCCAGATGATTTAAATTGTGAATCAATCGATGAAATAATAAATGGTATTTGGGAACACCTTCGAGGTGATATGGCTGTACTTGAAGCCGATTTCGAAGAACTGGTCGACTGGGTAATACACTATGTTGATTCGTCCCTTGATGAAAAGATGTGAAAAATAGGTTCTAAAATGGAAACCACAAACAAGCTAAAAGATATTAATGAAGTATTGGAATTCTTGTACCAAGAATTTCCACAATGTTTTAAACAAAAAGACGGTATCAAACCGCTTAAAGTCGGTATTTTTAAAGATATTGCTGAGCGTATTGAAGGGTCTGAAAAAGTAAGCAAGACTCAAGTTCGTCAAGCACTAAGAAAATACACGTCTAACTGGCGTTATTTAGAAGCTGTGACAAAGTCGGAGTTTCGTATTGACCTTGATGGTAATCAAGGTGAAAAAGTTGAGCAAGAGCATATTGACCATGCTCAAAAAGCATTAGAAGAAAGTCGTGCAAAAATGGCTAAGCGCAAAAAACAACAGCGTCCACGTCAAGACTCAGATTCTAAAAACTTTAAGAAAAAACCAGCACATGCAAGTAAAGGCGCAGATAAAAACGCGTCGGCTAACAAAACAGCTAAAGCTGCACCTGCTAAACGTTCAGGTAAAATTGAACCTTTACCAGCGACAGAGGTCAAGGTTAATAACAAGGTTAAGGTTAAACTAGGCCAAGCACTTGTAAATGCAGTAATCACTGAAGTAAACAAAGACGACGTTCATGTTGAATTAGTGACTGGTATGCAAGTTAAAACCAAAGCAGACAGCTTATACACTATATAAGCTGTACATAAATTAAGGAGTTTGTATGAGTAAAAAGTTTACGCTCATTCCGGTAGTTGCAGCCCTGTTCTCAGGTTCATTATTTGCTGCTGTAGAGCCTGTCACAATTGATGATTTACCTCTACTCAAGCAAGAAAGTCAACATGGCACTGCCAGTAAACGCGTGGCAAGCTTATTTACTCGTTCACACTACATCCCGGTTCGATTTAACGATGAGCTTTCTAGTAAAGTGTACGATCGTTACATCGAATCCCTTGATTTTAATAAAAGCGTTTTTTTAGCCAGTGATATTGCATCGTTTGAGCAATATCGCGATAGCTTTGACAACGCTTTAACAACCGGCAAACTAGGCTTTACGTTTGATATATTTAATTTAAGCCTAAAGCGCCGTTTTGAGCGTTACGAATATTCACTTTCTTTACTAGAAAATGAAATGACGTTTGAGAAACCAGATGAATATTTTTTTGATCGTGAAGATGCAGCCTGGCCAACATCGCAAGCTGAGCTAGATGAAATTTGGCGTGAACGCGTCAAGTACGATGCACTACGTTTAAAAATGACAGGTAAAGATTGGGAAGGGATTAAAGAGGTTCTCACTAAGCGTTACAAAAACGCAGAAAAACGTTTGGTTCAATCAAACTCAGAAGATGCCTTTCAAATTGTTTTAAATTCTTTAGCTCGCTCAATTGAGGCGCATACGTCTTACCTATCACCAAGACGTGCTGAACAATTTAAAATGGATATGGACTTAGAGCTTGAAGGGATTGGCGCAGTGCTAACTCCTGACGAAGATTACACCGTTATTCGTAGTCTTGTTCCCGGCGGTCCAGCGGATAAAACAGAACAAATTAAAGCCGATGACCGAATTATTGGTGTAGCACAAGAGGGTGAAGATTTTACTGACGTTATTGGTTGGCGTTTAGACGATGTTGTAGATTTAATTAAAGGGCCAAAGGGCACTAAAGTACGTTTACAATATTTAAAAGGGGCAGATGCTCACGGCACACCTAAAGTTGTCGAAATTACTCGTGATAAAATCCGACTTGAAGACAGAGCTGCCAAGTCAGAAGTGTTCGAAGCTAAATATTCTGATTTAACAAGCAAAATTGGGGTTATTGAAATCCCAGGTTTTTACAATAACCTATCTAAAGACGTCAAAGTTGAGTTAGCTAAATTAAAAGAGGCTAAAGTAGACGGTATTATTATTGACTTACGCCAAAATGGGGGCGGCTCTTTATATGAAGCTACTCAGCTTTCTGGTTTGTTTTTTGACCAAGGGCCTGTCGTACAAATACATACATTGAACAACAGAATTGAAGAACAAAGGGATCGTGATGGCGTTACTTATTACGACGGCCCTTTAACGGTTTTAGTTGACCGTTACAGTGCTTCTGCTTCTGAGATTTTTGCCGCTGCAATGCAAGATTATGGTCGCGCTGTTATTATTGGCGAACAAACGTTTGGTAAAGGCACTGTGCAGCAACATAAAGGTCTTGCAAGAGCATATGACCTTTATGATAACCCACTAGGTAGCGTGCAATACACCATAGCGAAGTTTTACCGTATAAATGGCGGCAGTACTCAGCATAAAGGTGTTATTCCTGATATTTCTTTTCCATCAGCGATAGACCCTGCTGAGTGGGGTGAAAGTAAGCAAGATAATGCATTACCATGGGATAGCATTGTAAAAGCAAAATATAAGAAGTTAGGAAACTTAACACCTGTTATTCCGTATCTTGAAAAACAACATAAAGATCGGATTAAATCTGAGCCAGAATTTGGTTATGTGTTTGACGATATTGCGTTTTATAATGAAGAAAAAGATCGTAAAACAATTTCTTTAGTTGAAGCTTCTCGCATTAAAGAAAAAGAAGAGGGTGAAGCGCGTGCATTAGTACGTACAAATGAACGCTTGAAACGATTAGGTAAAGACCCTGTTGAAAACCTAGATGATGTACCCGAAATTATTGATGAGCTTGACCCTTTCCTTGAAGAGGCAGCCTTAATAACTCAAGATTATATAAATTTTGGGCGTATAGCCAAAAAGTAAAACTGGTTTTACCACTATAAAAAAGGCGCTTATGCGCCTTTTTTGCTACCTATCACTGCCTAAATTGTTATAATCTCTAACTATTAAAAATTGAGCCAGCTTAATAATGCTCAGTTAATACGCACTAAGTGCTAAAAATAATAATTAAACACGCTGTATGTGTGTAGGAGTCTCAACCTTGAACCCATTGGATGATAAACCAGTCAAATCCGCCTCATTCCTTGATGCATTAATTCCCATTTCAGTTTTAATTTGTTTGTTAGGGGCCGCGGTTTATTTATTTGGCGACAATTCGTCATCTGGACCAAACCAAATTGCACTTTTATTTGCAACCTTTGCAGCTGCTCTCATTGGCCTAAAAAACGGCTATACTTGGAAAAAGCTTGAGCAAGCCATGATAGAAGGTATAACGCTGTCACTTGGCGCTATACTCATTTTATTGATGGTAGGCGCATTGATAGGTACTTGGTTGCTATCTGGCACAGTACCAACGTTAATTTATTATGGTTTGCAAGTAATTAACCCTAGTTGGTTTTATGCCGCAAGTTGTTTAATTTGTGGCATTGTAGCTATGAGTATTGGTAGCTCGTGGACCACAGCAGCTACAATTGGTGTTGCTTTGTTAGGTGTAGCCACTGGCCTTGGCTTAGAGCAGACGGTTACAGCTGGTGCTGTTATATCGGGTGCGTATTTTGGTGATAAACTAAGTCCACTCTCTGAAACAACTAACCTTGCACCCGCTGTGGTTGGCTCTGACTTATTTGAACATATTCAGCATATGCTATGGACAACAGTCCCTAGCTTTGTGATTGCACTCATTATATTTATATTTATGGGCTTTAATGCAACGGCATCTAATGAGGCGGGGCGCTTAGACGAAATTACGCTAATTTTGGAGCAAAATTTCAACATTGGTTTTGAAATGCTTATTCCTTTAATTGTACTTTTAGTGTTAGCAATTAAAAAAATGCCTGCTTTTCCTGCTATTTCTATTGGTGCTGTTGTTGGTGCTGTTTGGGCAATGTTATTTCAATCTGACCTAATAGGCTCTCAAATTGATACTTCCCAAGGCCAAGTGGTTGGGTATTTCAAATTGGTATGGACGACATTTTTTGACGGCTTTAGTATCGATACCGGTGATGACAAAATGGATTCACTACTTAGCGGTGGCGGTATGGCGGGCATGTTGACAACTACCTGGTTAATTATGACTGCGTTAATGTTTGGCGCAATTATGGAAAAAACGGGCCTGTTGGATATGTTTGTAAAAAGTATTTTAAAAATAGCGAAAAGTACAGGCTCTTTAATTGCCTCTACAATTGCAACATGTATTGGCACCAACCTCATTGCAGCTGATCAGTATATCGCTATTGTGGTTCCTGGACGTATGTTTAAAGACGAATATAAAAAGCGTGGTTTGAAGCCAGTTAATTTATCTCGCACCTTAGAGGATGGCGGTACGATTACCAGCCCGCTTATTCCTTGGAATACTTGTGGTGCTTACATGCAAAGTGTACTTTTAATAAACCCTTTCGATTACGCGCTTTATGCTTTCTTCAACTTAATTAATCCCGTTTTAGCTGTTATATATGCTTACCTTGGTATTAAAATTTTACGTATTAAGCCGAAACAATCTGCCTAAATTTAGTAGCGCCTTTATTGATAAAGGCGCTACTTTGGAGTAAATATGATTAACTCAAAGACACCTCAAGCTCAATATCTCAAAGACTATAAAGCCCCTAATTTTTTAATTGACCATACAGACCTAACTTTTGATCTTCAGCCTACAGCTACAACGGTAATAAGCGTACTTACCTTAAAACGTGTTAGTGACGATCAATCACCTCTAATACTTGATGGCATAGATTTACGGTTAATTTCCTTATCGATAGATGCGCTTGAGCTAACAGATTACAGTGTTGTTGACGAACAGCTAGTCATTAATAACCTACCAGAGCATTGTAAATTACGTATTGTGACTGAGATATCTCCTGAGACGAATACGTCTTTAGAAGGTCTCTATCTGTCTGGTGGAGCATATTGTACACAGTGTGAGGCGCAGGGATTTAGAAAGATAACTTACTACATGGATCGCCCTGATGTGTTGTCGACGTTTGATGTGACTATTGTTGCAGATTTAAAGTACACGCATTTGTTGTCTAATGGTAACCAAGTTGATACCGGTAAGGCATCCGACGGCCGTCATTTTTCTAAATGGCAGGACCCATTTAAAAAACCAAGCTATTTGTTTGCATTAGTTGCCGGTGATTTTGATGTATCAAAGGATACGTATACAACAAAAAGTGGTCGAAAAATTGATTTAGCTTTATTTGTAGACAAGGGTAATTTGTCTAAAACACCTCATGCGATGCAATCACTTAAAAAGTCTATGCAATGGGATGAAGAGCGTTTTAACCTAGAATATGATCTTGATATATATATGATTGTAGCCGTAGATTTTTTCAATATGGGTGCGATGGAAAATAAAGGCCTAAATATATTCAATAGTAAATGTGTTTTGGCAAATCAAGAAACAGCAACGGATAAAGATTACCATACTATTGAGTCTATAGTGGGTCATGAATACTTTCATAACTGGACTGGTAATCGTGTTACCTGCAGAGATTGGTTTCAGTTATCACTTAAAGAGGGGCTAACTGTATTCAGAGATCAAGAATTTAGTAGTGACCTAGGTTCGCGCGCGCTCAACCGCATTGATGCTGTAAAGGTAATGCGAACTCACCAGTTTAGTGAAGACGCAGGACCTATGGCGCACCCTATACGGCCTGAAAAAGTTATTGAAATGAATAACTTTTATACTGTAACAGTATACGACAAGGGGGCTGAAGTAATAAGAATGATGCATACCTTGCTTGGTGAGGATAACTTCCAAAAAGGTATGGCCCTTTACTTTAAACGCCATGATGGCCAAGCTGTTACATGTGATGACTTTGTCAGTGCTATGAGTGACGCATCGGGTGTTAATTTAGAGCAATTTAAGCGTTGGTATAGCCAGGCAGGCACGCCTCGTTTAAATGCTATAGAGCATTACGATAGTGCTTCTAATGTATACACACTAACCATAGAACAAAATGCACCCGTTAATCAGCCAGATAACGCACCTTTGCATATCCCATTTGCAATTGAGTTGTTAGACGAATCTGGCAATAGCATCGAACTACAGTACAAAGGCTTAAAAATAAGTAATGTACTTAATGTTACTTATGCAAAGCAGCGTTATATTTTTGATAATGTGACGTGCAAACCCGTTGCCGTTTTATCAGAAGATTTTTCAGCACCGTGTATTTTGACTCAACAAACAACTGAGCTAGAGCTTTTGCATATCATGCGTTTTGCACGAAGTGATTTTTCACGTTGGGATGCACAACAACAATTGTTCATAAAAGCAGTAAAAACAGCAATTAACTCTGATATACAATTTCAATTGAGTGACGATATAATTGAAGCCTTGCGTGTGTTGATCGTATCAAAACAAGGCGATTTAGCGTTAATTGCTGAGCTATTAAAACTTCCTAGCTTTGACACATTAGCTGCTGAATTTGAAATTATTCCTGTTGATGAAATTATTCGCGTTGTAGCACAGTTCGAAGTACAAATTGCCAGAAGCCTTAATGATGAGCTGACAGCATGTTTTGGTTCATTACATGACGATGGTAGCATAAGTGCTGAAGCGGTTGCTGTGCGCTCACTACAGCAAATATGCCTGCATTATCTTGCAAAGGTTCCAAGCACACAAACAGATAAATTTATTAAACGTGCTGCTAGCTCATCAAATATGACCAATGTGTTGGGTTCGCTTAGCGCTGTGGTAAAAGCTTCTCATGAGCTTTGTGATGAATTACTGTCGCACTTTGATAGTCAGTGGCGACATGATGTACTTGTCATGGACAAATGGTTTGCGCTTCAAGCAATGCAAACTGGTGAAGACGCAATTATTAACATTAAGTCATTATACGAACACCCAAGTTTTGATTTTTCAAATCCTAATAGAGTGCGTGCTTTAGTCGGTAGCTTTAGTTACTTTAATACTCAACAATTTCATCGTGCTGACGGGCAAGGATATGAATTGCTTGGTGATTTACTTGTTAAGCTTAATGCAATAAATCCACAAAATGCGTCAAGAATGTTAACACCGTTTATGTCTTGGAAACGTTATGATAAAACACGTTCAGCACTTATGAAAACGCAATTGGAACGTTTATCTAATTTAGATGGACTAAGTGACGACTTATTCGAGAAGGTTGAAAAAGCGCTTAATTAAATGCTTGAATATTACTTTAATTTAAGATTGAGCTATATCGACTGCATGGATTATTACCACGGTCGATATAGTTCTGTCCAAGTGGTTGAAGAGGGTGGGAAGTCAATTCGGTTTTCTGCCGATCATTTAAGACCATTTGTTACAAGCTTGGGTGTAAGAGGGCGTTTTAGAATGTTACTCACCCCTGAAAATAAATTTATTCGTATTGAACGAGTGGCTTAGAGCGCTATTTTTATGTTATAAAACCATAAAAATATTGTCTTTTTGTTAATTTCAATTTGTTCTATTGTTAAATAACGTGTATAAATTATCTGGTATGACGTCTTACCAATACGTAAACGTCAGCTGACACACTATATTTATGACAGATTGAATGCGACTATTTGTAATTTATACAATTCGCTTCTATCGTTACGATTACACTAAAAACAATAACTTGATCACACAATATGACCCGCGACAGGGGGGAACCACAATGATAAGAAGATCGCTTTTTGTTAAAAACAAAATCGCTATAGGTTTAGCAGCCGCTAGTTTAGCTTTAACTACAGCAAGTTCACAGGCTGTAACATTTGACGCCGGAGGCTTTGACATAACCTTCGATTCTACATTTTCGTACGGCCAGAGTATTCGTGTAGAAGACAGAGACTTTGGTTTAATAGGTAAAAGCAACAATCCCGCATTTAATTGGACAGGATACAATCCTGCTGTAAATACTATTTATTCTTCGCAAGATGTTTGGGCTCAGCCTGGCTCTTACTCTAATAATGGTGATGCTGGTGACCTTAATTTTGACAGCGGTGATTCGTTTTCAAAATTATTGAAAGGTACACATGATATTTCAATAAACAAAGACAACTACGGTCTATTCACTCGCTTCATGTATTTTTATGATTTTGCTCTAATGGATGGTGACTTTGCCTACGCAAATCCTACATCAGGCCAAAGCGTTGATCCTTGTGATGATAAAGACACTAAAAAACAAAGCTGTGCAGATATTCGCTTATTAGACGCGTTTGTTTGGGCTGACTTTGATTTAAACGAAGGCAAAAACCCATTATCAGTCCGACTTGGCCAACAAGTAGTTAACTGGGGTGAAAGTACACTTATATCTCATGGTATAAATGTGAACCCTGTAGATATTGATAGATTGAAAGCGCCAGGCGCAGAGCTCAAAGAAGCATTTATCCCAGTAGGCATGCTTTGGGCATCATTGGGCATTACAGATAACATTACCCTTGAGGGTTTTTACCAATACCAATGGCATGAGACTCGCTTGCCAGCTGCGGGAACTTACTTTTCTACCAATGACTTTGCAGCAGAAAATGGTTACCAACAAAATGTACAGTTAGGTTTTACATCAAACCCAGATATTGATGTTGCATTTTTAACGGATAGCCTGAATAACTTAACAGCTACATTTGCTCAAGTTGCTGCGGCTCAGGGTATTGATCCTGCAAGTGCAGAAGGCCAAGCTCTACTAGCTAATATGTACCTAGCGCACCCAACCAAGGTTGCACTTAAAGGTAAAGGTAGTAACGGTAAAACTGAACCAGATGATGGTGGTCAATATGGTTTACGATTAGGCATATTTTTACCCGAGTGGAATGACACTGAAATTGCGCTTTACCACGTAAATTACCACAGCCGTCGTCCGCTTATTTCAGGGCGTGTATCTAATTTTTCTCAAGCTGCCATTGCACAAGACTTAGCAATGATTTCTACAACAGAAATCACTGATGATAATGTTGCTGACTTAGTTGCATTTTCTAAAGCTGAGAATGAATACCCTGAAGATATAAAACTTTATGGTGTGAGCTTTAATACGACGATTGGCGAGACTGCGTTTGCAGGTGAATTTGCTTTTAGACAAGACGAGCCTCTGCAAATTGATGATGTAGAATTACTTTACACAGCAATGCCTGAACAGCTAGCCGTTGCTGGTATTCGTCCTGATTTTGCCGGTATTTCGCAAATGAGTATTGGTGATGCAATCAGTTCTGTAGGTCCAGGTGAAGTTGCAAAAGGTTATATTGAACGTGATACGTCACAAATTCAGTTTACTGCAACGCATTTATTTGGCCCGTCATTAGGAGCTGACAGTTGGGCTGTGGTAGGTGAAGTGGGCGCCGTTAAAATTCACGATATGCCAGATTACGATGAAATGCGTTTAAATGTGTCAGGTACTGGTCGAAGTGGTGTTATCACTGGCCCAGGTACAACAGATTACTCAACGTTGCATTTAGGTCTTTCAAATGGTCCTGAAGAAAAGTCGTTTGCCACTGGCTCATCTTGGGGTTATCGACTAATTGCGAAGGGTGACTATTTCAACCTTTACAACGGTATCAACTTTTCACCTCGTTTTGTATTTTCACATGACGTAAATGGTAATACACCTGATCCTATGTTCTTGTTCATTGAAGATCGTAAGTCACTAGGTGCTACTATGAACTTTAACTACCAAAATGCGTGGTCACTTGATGTAAGCTACAACTCATTTTGGGGCGGTGGTGGTGTAAATACCTTCTCAGACCGCGATTACGTTTCTTTTAACTTAAAATATTCTATTTAGGGGTAACATTATTATGCTTAAAAAACCTACCCTCATTGCAGCAGCTTTTGCTAGCTTGTTTGCAAGTAATGCTGCTTTAGCAAAACTATCAGCTGAAGAAGTTGCACGTTTAGGTCAAGACCTAACTCCTATGGGCGCTGAGAAAGCGGGTAACGCTGACGGCTCTATTCCTGCGTGGAATAACGGCATTACTGCTGCTCCAGCAGGTTATGAAGCGGGTATGCATCACCTTGACCCTTTCTCAAGTGACAAAGTACTTTTTACAATTGACAAAACAAACATCGATAAATACAAGGCAAACCTGAGCCCGGGTCAGATTGCTTTATTTGAGGCTTACCCTGACACGTTTAAAATGCCAGTGTATGAAACACGCCGATCAGCGTCTTACCCTCAATTTGTTTATGATGCAACCAAAGAGTTTGCACCTACTGCTGAATTGATTGAAGGCGGTAATGGGATTAAGAACACAGCCATTGGCATTCCATTTCCAATTCCTAAAACAGGTTTAGAAGCAATTTGGAACCATTTACTTCGCTTTAGAGGTGAGTCAATTGAGCGTTTTGGTGGTCAAGCAGCACCTACAGCATCAGGTTCTTACAACTATGTTGGTTTTGATGAACAACTACTTGTTAAATACTCTGATCCAAGTGCTACACCTGCTGAGCTTCAAGACTCAAACATTTTGTTTAAATTTAAACAAAGCGTTACTCAGCCAGCTCGCCTTGCAGGAACAGCCTTATTGGTACATGAAACGATGGACCAAATATTAACGCCTCGCCAAGCATGGACATATAACTCTGGCCAACGCCGTGTTCGTCGTGCACCAAATGTCGCCTATGATGCACCGGGTACAGCAGCAGATAGCTTACGTACTACTGATGACTTTGACATGTTTAATGGCTCGCCAAATCGCTATAATTGGACACTCAAAGGTAAGCAAGAACTTTATGTTCCATATAATAGCTACAAACTTCACAGTGACAAGCTTGAGTACGATGATATTTTAAAACCAGGTCATATAAATCCTGAGCACACACGTTATGAAAAACACCGTGTTTGGGTAGTAGAGGCTAACCTTAAAGATGATACTCGTCACATTTATAAAAAACGTGTGTTTTATATAGATGAAGATAGCTGGCAGGTAACGGTGACTGATATTTATGATAACCGTGACCAACTTTACCGTGTAGCAATGGCCTATGGTCTTAACTACTATGAAGTACCTACTCAGTGGAGTACTTTAGAGGTTTATCATGATTTGAATTCACGTCGTTACTTAGCTATTGGTTTAGATAATCAAGAAAAAATGTACGATTTCTCAAAATCATTTAATGATAACGAGTTTACATCTAGCGCATTACGCCGCGCAGGTAGATAAGTTAAAAGTAGGCACCTAGTCGCAAGTTAGGTGCCTTTTTCCTTTCTCATCGCGTTTGTCTTTCAACGCAAAAAACTTTCCTCGTTTACAAAGACAAACACTCCTTTCAGTTCAAGGCGATTAAAATTTATGAAGTATTTGGTATGTGCCAGCCTGATTATAAGCAGTGCAAGTTTTGCTCAAGATACACCAAAAAACGCAATTAGTGCGCCTAATGCACAAAAAACACTATTAACAGATATTATCAATACAGGTAATGAATTAGTTGCTGTAGGTAAGCATGGCACAGTAATAAAAAGTGTAAATGGCGAAACTTGGCAACAAGCAAAATTAGTACCTACGCAAGTATTGTTGACCGCTGTCGATTTTAGTGATGAAAACAACGGTTGGGCATGTGGGCATGATGCCACAATTATTAACACCGTTGATGGGGGGAATAATTGGCAATTACAACAGGCTAAACCTTCTTTAGATAAGCCATGTTTAGACATTTTATTTAAAGATCAATTAGAAGGTTTTGCAGTGGGTGCGTATGGCATGTTTTACCATACGACCGATGGTGGAAAACAATGGGAAAAGCGATTTTTAGATTCTTTGTTGTTCAGTGAAGACAGAGAGTACTTAAATGACTTAAAAGAAAATGATCCCGAGGGTTACGAAGCAGAAACAGCATCAATTTTACCACATTTTAATCGAATTGAAAAAACCGAAGATGGCTTAATACTTGTTGGTGAGATGGGTTTATTAGCTCGAAGCACGGATAACGGCAACACGTGGCAGCGTCTTGAAGAAATATACCCAGGCTCTTTCTTCGCATTTAATTCAGATAATAACCAAGAGGTGGTTGCTGGGCTTAGAGGTAATGTATACAGCAAGCAGCGCGATGAAAAAGAATGGCTTCACCTTGATAGCACTAAAGCCGCTACTATAAATAGCATTATTAATTACAATGACGAGCAGTGGTTAATGTTAGCAAACAGTGGGGTGATTTTTCACTTACAAGATGAGTTATTAACTCATGAGCAACTTGCCGACGGTAAAGCGATACTTGATGGTGTAATTAAAAATAATAAATTGGTTATGGCTACTGAAGATGGCATTAAAGTGAAGGAGTTGACCCCTTAATGCATACTATTTTAGATTTTATAGAAAAAGCGATATTCAGACATCGCTTGGTTGTGCTTATAAGTTTTGCAATTATTACTTGTTTACTTATTTTTAAAGCTACGCATATTCAACTTGATGCTTCATTTAATAAAAATATCCCCCTAAATCACGAATACATGAAAGTGTATACCAAGCATGAGAAGCAGTTTGGTGGTGCGAATAGCATTTTAATTTCTGTGTGTGATGACAGTGGTAATATATTCAATCCAGAATTTTTTACTCAATTAAAAGCAGTTCATGATCAGCTTTACTTTATACCGGGTGTTAACAGGCCACTTGTAAACTCTATATTTGCTCCTAGTGCCCGATTTGTAGAAGTAGTTGAAGACGGTTTTGCAGGTGGTCCAATTATTCCTGCAAACTTTAAAGCAAACGAACGTGGTTTAGCCGTTGTAAAAGAAAATATAGAAAAAGCAAAAGTTGTTGGTCGTATGATTGCCAGCGACTATTCGTGTGCAATGGTAACAGCTCAGTTATTAGAAACTGATCCACAAACACAAGAAAAACTTGATACCTTAGCCTTTGCAGAAAAGCTCGAAACAGAGTTAAGAGAGCCTTTGAGCACTGATAAGGTGAGTATTCATATTATTGGCTTTGCAAAAATGGCCGGTGATATTGCAGAAGGGGCTAAAGGTGTTGTGTTATTTTTTGCCATTGCCATTGCCTTTACTTTTATTATGGTTTGGTTGTTTTGCGGTAGTTTAAAGCTCACAATTTTACCTATCGCATGCTCGATTATTGCAGTTGCATGGCAGTTGGGCTTACTTTCAAGCCTTGGCTTTGGTCTTGATCCAATGTCGATATTAGTCCCATTTTTAGTATTTGCTATTGGTGTAAGCCATGGTGTGCAAATGATTAATGCCATTGGTAAAAAAGTAAGCGAGGGAAAAAGTACTCGTATTTGTTGCCAGTCGAGTTTTAGAGCGCTTTTGATTCCCGGTGGTATTGCGCTTCTATCAGACACTGTTGGTTTTTTAACTCTGTTGACGATTGATATAGGTATCATCCGAGAGCTTGCAATTACTGCCAGCTTAGGTGTTGCAGTAATTATTTTTACAAATCTAATTTTGTTGCCTGTTTGGGCATCATACATGCAGTTTGAAAATAGCATTCATATTCAATCAGGTGATGCTAACAAACCAAATATGCTTGATAAAATTAGGGATTTATTGGTAAAAGCAACCGATCCTAAAGTAGCTAAACTCATTATTGGCTTTACGCTTGTTTTGTTTGCGCTGGGTTACTGGCAAGCGGATAAAATGCGTATTGGTGATTTACATGCGGGTGCGCCGTCACTTCATCAAGATGCACGTTATAACCAGGATACTTTTTTAATATCGGACAAATATACAATTTCATCAGATATTTTAAAGGTAATAGTTGAAGCTTACCCAGCAGCATGTACAGAGCATGATGTAATGGAACGTATTAGCCGTTTTCAATATAAAGTTGAAAATGTTGACGGTGTTCAATCTGCAGTTAGTTTAAGCTCAGTTGCCCAGTCTGTTAATGCGGGTTATAACGAAGGTAATTTAAAATGGCAGAGTTTGCCTCGTAATTCAGCTACATTAGTGCAATCTACTTCTCGGGTGGAAACGAGTACCGGTTTACTAAACGGTGATTGTTCTGTTATGCCTGTCATTATCTTTTTAGATGATCATAAAGCGCAAACTATTGATCGTGTTATTGCTAGCGTAAAACAGTTCGCAAATGAGGAAGGGACAGATAAACTTGCATTTAAATTAGCATCTGGCCCAGTTGGTGTTATGGCTGCTACGAATGAATCTGTTTCAGAAGCTCAAATACCGATGATGCTTTATGTATACGGTGCTGTAATTGCATTGTGTTTATTAAGTTTTAGAAGTGTCAAAGCGACCATTGCTGTTGTGCTACCGCTTTATATTGTATCAACACTTGCACAAGCTTTAATGGTGCAGCTAGAAATTGGCTTAACAGTTTCAACACTACCTGTTATTGCTTTGGGTGTTGGTATTGGTGTGGATTACGGTATTTATATATTATCGTCAATGATGGGGCAACTTAAACAAAATGTGCCGTTGTCGATTGCCTATCGCAATGCACTCATTGAACGTGGAAGCGCAGTACTATTTACTGGTATCACGCTTGCCATTGGTGTAAGTACATGGATTTTTTCAGATTTGAAATTCCAAGTTGATATGGGAATACTCCTTACCTTCATGTTTTTAGTAAATATGTTAGGCGCAGTCCTGTTATTACCTGCAATTGGTAGTCTTCTGTGGACCGACCAGAAAAAATAATGTGAATAATATTGCTCCTAAATGGCCACTATTGGCCATTTATATCTATAATTTGTGAATAGATGACCAAATAGCTGAAAAGCTTGAAATGTTTTCATCGAAAAAGCTGTTTATTAGCTGTAAAAGGGTTAGAATTTATCTGACTCCACACTAATAAATGGCTGTACAAATTCCTGCTCTTGAGCAGTAATAGATTAAGGAACATACAATGACACGAAATGAAGGCCAAGCCTCGGTTATCCTAGATAATGTCTGTAAGCTTATCCAGAAAAAAGTTCACGCTGATAATGTGTTACTCGTTGAAAAATTCGCCAAAGCCTTGTACAGCAATATGTCTAAAGAGGATTTGGCAAATCGAAACGACAGTGACTTATACGGCGCTGCACTCAGCCTTTGGAATTCGCTAGAAAAAAACACTACCGACGACGCCGTTATTCGCGTTTTCAATCCAGAAGTGGCAAAGGATGGCTGGCAGTCATCACATACCATCGTAGAAATTATTGCTAAAGACATGCCGTTTTTGGTTGATTCTGTTCGGATGGCCATGACACGCGAAAATATCGCCTCTCACTTACTACTTCATAGCCCTCTTAAAATTCAACGCGACGAGAGCTCGAAGATTTCTGGTTTATCTAACTTGAAAGCAGAGCAAGAATCTACATCAACAAAAACAGTTTTTTTTATAGAAATTGACCGTCAAACAGATTCCTCTGCTATTGAGTCTTTTAAACAAGAACTCGAGTCTGTACTGGTTGATGTATCAGTTGCTGTAGAAGATTGGCAACCGATTCGCAAAAAGTTAATTGAGGTTAGTAAAGAACTACCAAAACGCCGCCACGGTAAAAACAAGAGCGAGGTAGCAGAAACTGTTGAGTTTTTAGATTGGCTAGTTAGCGACAATTTTACCCTCATGGGTTACCGACAATACGAGTTAAGTCCAGTACAAGGTGACTACCAGCTAAAAGGTAAAATGGATACAAGTCTGGGCTTGTTAAAAAATTCAACAGAAGAGCACACTCGATTATTGTCTGAGCTGCCAGAAGTAGCACGACAAGAAGCCCGCAGTAGTAATCTACTCATATTGACTAAAACAAATTCTCAGTCTCGCGTACATCGTCCAGCTTATATTGATTACGTGGGAATTAAACGTTTTGATGATGAAGGAAATGTAATTGGCGAAGATCGCTTTATAGGCCTGTTTTCATCTAATTTTTATAATAATAGCGCAGCCGACGTCCCTGTTTTAAAAAGTAAAATTACTCGCATAATGGACATGTGTGATTTTGCTAAAGGGACGCATGCCTATAAAGCTGTATTGAATATTCTCGAAACGTACCCTCGTGATGAATTAGTTCAAGCACGCGAGAATGAGTTACTTGAAGTTGCAACGGGTGTATTACAAGTACAAGAGCGAGATATGTGTCGCTTATTTGTGCGTAAAGATGCCTATGGCCGATTCTTTTCTTGCATGGTTTATGTTCCGCGTGAGCGATATAACACAGCTCTGCGCCGCGAAACTCAAGATATACTAGGCAATGCATTTAATTCCGACGAAAAAGTCGAATTTACAACTTATTTCTCTGAGTCAACACTAGCACGTACTCATTACACTGTTCGTGTGACCGACAACAATATCGAATATAACGTGAAAGACATCGAAAACAATTTAATTGAAGCAGCCCGTACTTGGGAAGACAAACTACAATCAGCGCTTCTAGAGTCTGCAGGCGAAGCGCGTGGTAATGACTTAAATCGCAAATACTGTAGTGCATTTGCGCGTTCTTACAAAGATGAAGTGTTACCGAGTGCGGCAGTAGTCGATATTGAAAAGCTAGAGCTATTGAGTGAAGAAAATAAACTTGAGATGCTTTTTTATCGCCCTCAAGAAGAGGCGAATACCAATATTGTGCGCTTGAGCTTATTCCATAAAGACGAGCCAATTCATTTGTCAGATGTAATGCCAATGTTAGAAAACTTTGGTTTACGTGTTATTGGTGAAACACCGTATTCAGTTAAAACAAGTGATGGCCGAATTAATTGGATCATGGATTTCTCTATGCTGATTGATAGCAAAGGAATGGATGATTTTGATAAGGTGTCTGCACGTTTTCGCGCAGCTTTAACTAATGTATGGAATAACCGTTTAGAAAATGATGGTTTTAACCGTTTAGTACTAATGGGCGGTTTAACGGGTCGTGAAGCATCTATATTGCGTGCTTACGCTAAATATATGCGCCAAATTGGTGTTACTTTCTCTCAAACATATATTGAAAGTACGTTTGCAAACTACCCTCATATTGCGTCGCAAATTGTTAACTTATTTGCGAAACGATTTTCTGTTAAAAACCCTGCAAGTGCTAAAACGCTGGACAAGTTAATAGCGCAAATCTATCTTGAGCTGGAAAATGTAGCTAACCTTGATGATGACCGTATCATACGTTTGTACGTTGATATGATTGTGGCTACGCTTCGTACTAATTACTATCAAAAAGACGCTCAAAACCAATTTAAATCTTATGTGTCATTTAAAATTCAACCACGTTTAATACCTGACGTACCGTTACCGTTACCTGCTTTTGAAATATTTGTATATTCGCCTCGTGTTGAAGGTGTTCATTTACGCTTTGGTAAGGTTGCTCGTGGTGGCTTACGTTGGTCAGATCGTCGTGAAGACTTCCGAACTGAAGTATTAGGCTTAGTTAAAGCACAACAAGTTAAAAATACCGTAATTGTACCCGTTGGCTCTAAAGGCGGATTTGTTTGTAAACAGCTTCCATCAGAGCGTGAGGCTTTCATTAAAGAAGGCCAAGAGTGTTATAAAATCTTTATCAGAGGTTTATTAGACATCACTGATAATATTGCTCGTGGTGAAGTAGTCCCTGCAACCGACGTTGTTCGTCATGATGAAGATGATGCTTACTTGGTAGTTGCAGCCGATAAAGGAACGGCAACGTTTTCTGACATTGCTAACGGTATTGCGAATGAATACAACTTTTGGCTTGGTGATGCCTTTGCATCAGGTGGGTCAGTAGGTTACGACCATAAAAAAATGGGTATAACAGCAAAAGGTGCGTGGGAGTCTGTTAAACGTCATTTCCGCGAGATGGACATTGACTGTCAAACAACTGATTTTACAGTGGTTGCTATTGGCGATATGGCTGGAGATGTATTTGGTAATGGTATGTTGCTGTCTAAGCACATTCGCTTACAAGTTGCATTTAACCATATGCATATATTTGTTGATCCTAATCCAGACGCCGCTAAGTCGTATGTAGAGCGTGAACGCTTATTTAATATGCCTCGCTCTTCGTGGGAAGACTATAATAAAGATCTTATTTCTGCTGGCGGTGGTATTTTCTCTCGTGCAGCGAAATCGATTACCCTTAGCCCAGAAATGAAAAAAATGTTGGGTACTAAAAAAGCAAGCATGACGCCTAACGAGTTAATGAAAGCATCATTAATGATGGAGTTTGATTTACTCTGGAATGGCGGTATTGGTACATATATCAAGCACACAAAAGAGACAGATGCTGACGTAGGCGACCGTGCTAACGACGCGCTGCGTATAAACGGTAAAGAACTGGGTGCTAAAGTCCTTGGTGAGGGTGGTAACTTAGGTGCTACGCAACTTGGACGCATAGAGTTTGCTGAACAAGGTGGACGCGTTAATACTGACTTTATTGATAACGTTGGCGGTGTTGCTTGTTCAGATAATGAAGTAAATATTAAAATTCTTCTAAATGGTTTAGTTGCTGAAGGTGATTTAACACTTAAGCAGCGTGATGAGCTTTTATACTCTATGACTGATGAAGTATCAGAATTGGTATTAAAAGACTGCTATCGTCAAACGCACACGCTTTCGATTACTCAATCTCGTGGTACATCGACGCTTAAAGAGAAAATCCGCTTTATTCATGCCCTTGAGAAAGATGGCAAATTAGACCGTGCTATAGAGTTTATTCCGAGCGATGAAGAACTAGCAGAGCGAGCTGCATCAGGTAAAGACCTAACACGCCCTGAGCTTTCAGTGTTAGTTTCTTACGCTAAAATGGTGTTAAAAGATTCGCTTGTTACAGATGATATTACTGAGAATCCATATTATCGTCAGTTACTGGTTAAATCATTCCCACGTCCATTACGTGAGAAATTTAATGATGCAATGAACAATCACCCACTTCGTAAAGAAATTATAGCAACCAAGCTTGCTAATAATATTGTTAACGACATGGGCTTAAATTTCATGGTTCGCATGCATGAAGAAACAGGTGCAAGCGAAGCAGAAATTGCAATGTGTTACTCAATTGCCAGTGAAATTTTTGAAATGCGTGATACCTGGTCATCAATTAGCGCATTAGATAATAAAATACCTGCGGCAGTACAAACAGAAATGCTTTACCAACTCCGTAGAACTGTTCGTAGAGCAACACGCTGGTTCTTGCGTCATCGCAATAAATCGCAAACAATTGAACAAGGGATTGAGTACTTCTCACCAACATTTAGTGATTTGAGTGATAACTTGACCACATACATTGTTCAAAAGGAAAGTGCTCGCATAGATCAAGCTGCGGCTAAGTTAACTGACAGTGGCGTACCAGTAGATATTGCTAAGCGTATAGTGTCGTTATCTAGCTTGTTCTCGGTGATGGACTTAGCAGAAATTGCTAATAATTCACGTAGAGGCATTGCTATGGTGTCGAATACTTACTTCAAGCTTGGTGCAAGAATGGGCTTACATTGGTTCTTAGATCAAATAACCAACCAACCAGTAGCTAACCATTGGCAGGCGTTGGCACGTTCATCTTATCGAGAAGAGCTTGATTGGCAACAACGTACACTCGCACAGGTTGTATTAAACAGCTTTGAAGCAGATGAGAAAGACGTTGATTATCAAATTGATGAGTGGATGGATAAGCAAGAGTTACTACTTACTCGTTGGAAGCAAATGCTGGCTGAATTTAAAACATCACAAAGTCATGACTTTGCTAAGTTTTCTGTGGCATTGCGTGAATTAATGTTATTAAGTCACAATTGCGATACACCAGCCAAATAAAGTAGTAAGTTAACTTATTATTTATTAACTAAGTAATAAGCTAATTATTAAAAATGTTATATAATACCTCAGCCTTGTCTGAGGTATTTTTTTGTCTGTTATTTAAAGAGGAATATATTCATGTTTTACGATTTAGCTCGCCGTTTTATGTTTACCCGTGATGCGGAGTGGGCACATGAATTTGCTCTTAACAACCTTAGTCGTTTCGCTAACACACCATTGAGCGCTGCATGGTCGCAATCTGTAGCAGACAAGCCGGTTAACTTTTTAGGTCTTGAATTCAAGAATCCGGTTGGATTAGCTGCAGGTTTAGATAAAAATGCAGACTGTATAGATGCATTTAGCCAAATGGGTTTTGGTTTTATTGAAGTGGGCACAGTTACACCTCGTCCGCAAGCAGGTAACGACAAGCCTCGTATATTTCGATTACCAGAATCAAACGCTATTATTAATCGTATGGGCTTTAATAATAAAGGCGTTGACAACCTTGTTGCTAACGTAAAAGCAGCAAAATACAACGGTATTTTAGGTATTAATATTGGTAAAAATAAAGATACGCCTAATGAGCAAGGTAAGGACGATTATATACACTGTATGAGAAAAGTTTTTGAGCATGCTTCTTATATTACCGTAAATATTTCTTCACCAAATACACCGGGCCTAAGAGATTTACAATACGGTGCAGCACTGGATGATTTATTGCAAAGCCTGAAAAATGAGCAACTAGATTTAATTTCAAAACATAATAAGCAGGTTCCAATGCTTGTTAAAATTGCGCCTGATCTTGATCCTATTCAAATAGAGCAGGTGAGTGAATCACTACTAAATAATAAAATAGACGGGGTAATTGCAACTAATACAACACTGGAACGGGGTGATGTTATTGGCCAACAGTATGCAGACGAGGCCGGTGGTTTATCTGGACACCCAGTAAGAATGCGTTCTACAGAAGTAGTGAGTGAATTAAAGCGATTAACAAAAGGCCAATTACCTATCATTGGCGTAGGGGGAATTGACGATGCTAAATCAGCTAAAGAGAAACTCAACGCGGGCGCTAGTTTAGTTCAGGTTTATACCGGTTTTATTTATAAAGGCCCTGAATTGGTAAAATCGATCGTTAATGGCTTATAAGGATCAGTTATCTAAGCTTTTGATCGTTAGATAAATGTTCTAAGCAATTATGTATAAAATGGTCAAAAGCGGTTACACTTTGAACTGATACTATTTCTAATAAAGCCCACAAGGAGGAGCATATGTTACAAGCGTCAAAGCAATGGCAGTGGATTGCTTGTCCTAATAAAAATCGTTTGTTACTTGATTTGAATGACGAAATGCAACTTTGCACACCTTACAAAATAAGGCAGTTAACAGATTTAGTTATCAAAAACCCTAACTTTAGCTTAGAAGATGCCGCTTTTTACGAACAAGTTTATAATTACTTAGATGGGTTTGAAATCTGGTCTAGTGCGCAAGTTTGTCAGATAGCGCTCAATGCCACCGCTGTAAAATTTCATTTAAAACCAGTGTTAGCTAAAAGCTGGTTTTTTAACGAATATACAGGTACTCAACCAAGTGTTGAAGCTGTTGTTAAATTAGTTTCTAAGGCGCAATCTGGGGACTTTCTAATCGTCGATCATTGCAGTGATGCGTCAGTTTGCTTAAACTTAAGCGAGAACTTTCAGTTAGACGAAAATTTATCTCTTGCTCAGTTTGAAGTTATAAAAATTTTAAACAACCGCGTTCATCCCATCTTAACCCAGCAGTTTAAATTTAAAACCGCCTAATCAAATTTACGTTATTAAGCATGCGTTATGGCGTGTTTGTCCCTCAACCTATGGTATAATCCTGCGCAATTAGCTATTAAGGGTTACTACTTTGCAATTTATCGCACTTACTTCTATCGGAATCGAAAATTTATTGGTTGATGAGTTAACAGAACTTGGCGCTACTGTGTCTAAGCAAACTGTTGGTTCTGTTCGTTTTGAGGCTGACTCATTACTGGCGCAAAAGGTTTGTTTATCAAGCCGTTTTGCTACTCGTGTGCTTATGCTTATCGAAGAAAAAGAAGGCGTTGATGACAAAGATAGCTTGTATAAATTTGCTCGTTTTCAACCTTGGCAAGAATGGTTTGGCCCAACCCAAACATTCGCTGTAGATTTTAACGGTACTAATGATTCATTAAAAAATACCCAGTTTTCTGGTTTAGTCATTAAAGACGCAATTGTTGACTATTTTAATGACTTGTACGAGCAGCGTCCTAATGTTGATAAACAGGATGCAAATGTTCGCGTTGTTGCGCGTTTAAATCGACACGGTGTTTCTCTTTACATTGACTATTCAGGACCAAGACTATCTGAACGTGGGTATCGTCAAGGACAAGGTAAAGCGCCAATAAAAGAACATTTAGCGGCGGCAATTATTAAACGCAGTGGATGGCTTGATAATGTAAAGCAACCTTTGTTTGACCCATGTTGTGGTGCGGGTACTATTTTAATAGAAGCTGCTGGTATGGCGCGTAACGAAGCGCCAGGGCTATTTCGTGAAGGGTTTGCTTTTGAGCGTTTACCTAGTTTTAGAGTGGCAAAATTCAACGCGTTAAAAGAAGAGTTGTTCGAAAATATTACAGATCCAAAATTATGGTTAATAGGCCACGATTACGATGCTCAGGTACTAGGTAAAGCCATTGATAACGCAAAACGCGCAGAGCTTGATGACGTAATTAAATTTAAACAAAGCGATGCGACAAAGTTAACCGCAGTGGCTAAATTACCTGGTGTAGTTATTTCGAATTTACCCTATGGCGAACGTATTGGCTCTATGGCTGAGCTAGTTAATTTACACCGCAACTTAGGTGTTGGCTTTAAAAAGCATTTTAATCATTGGAAACTGGCGTTATTGGGCATGGATGAAAGTTTATTTAAACTTTTAAAGCTGGTTAAATTAAAACGTTATAAATTTAAAAATGGTCCTTTAGATGTAGAGCTTAATTTATATCAACTAGATGATAAGCAAGTCAGTTTGACTACGGATGATAAAAAAGCCCTTAATTATGAAGGTTCAATGTCATTTGCTAATCGTCTGAAAAAAAATAAACAAGGCCTCAAAAATTGGTTAAAGCAAAATAAAGTAGATGCTTATCGTGTTTATGATGCTGATATTCCGGAATATAATGTAGCAGTTGACGTTTACAACGACAGTGCTGTAATTTTTGAGTATGCTGCACCGAAAGAAATAGATGAAAAAGTATCCGATAAACGCCTTCAAGACGTAATTAGCTTAACAGCGCAACAATTAAATATTGCACCTGAAAACATAGCTGTAAAAGTCCGTAAAAAGCAAAAAGGTGAAGAGCAGTACACACCTATGGCTAAGCAAAATAGAACCATGGTTGTTGAAGAGTTTGGTGCAAAGTTTAAAGTTAATTTATTTGACTACTTAGATACCGGGTTGTTTTTAGATCATCGTTTAGTGCGCCGTTACATCCAAGAAAATGCTAAAGACAAACGTTTTTTAAATTTATTTGCCTACACGGGTAGTGCATCAGTCCATGCAGCCCTTGGTGGTGCAAAGGCTATTACCACAGTCGATTTATCCAAAACCTATTTAAAATGGGGGCAAGATAACTTTGATTTAAATAATATCAGCAATACGCGTTACCGTTTTGAACAAGCAGACTGTCTTAAGTGGTTAGAACATGCGACTGCGCAATATGATTTAATCTTCCTTGATCCGCCTACATTCTCAAACTCAAAGCGAATGAAAGATGCGTTTGATGTGCAAAGCGATCACATCAAATTACTCACTTGGGTTAAAAAAATTCTTAGCCCGTCTGGCACATTGATTTTTTCTAACAATAAACGCGGTTTCGTTATGGATGAAGTTGGCTTGATTGGCTTGGGTTTAAAAGCCGTTAATATTTCTGACAAAACACTGTCACCAGACTTTAAGCGTAATAAAAAAATTCATAACAGCTGGTTAATTACCCATGGCTAAATGGACGTTATACCATACGGAAGGTTGCCATTTATGTGAACAAGCTCATTCGTTAATAACACCGTTATTAACGAGTGAAAAAAGTTTACTTTTAACAGACATAATGACTGACAAGCAACTTATTGCGCAGTACCAGGTAAGTATTCCTGTTTTAGAAAATGAACATGGCCAACAACTTTTTTGGCCTTTTACTGCAGAACAAGTGCAAATCTTTTTAGCACTGGCAGATTAAGAGCATAGTAGAATTATGGATTTAATAAGAATTTCAAAAGCCCAACTCGCCTTTGGTACACATGCGTTACTTAATAACGCAGAGGCTGTTATTGAAAGTGGCGAGCGAGTATGTATTGTTGGTCGAAACGGCGCAGGTAAGTCGACACTGTTAAAAGTGTTAGACGGCCAAGTAATTTTAGATGATGGCGAAATAAACCAGTTAGGTGGTTTAAAAATATCTCGTCTTGAACAAGACCCGCCAAAAGGGGCCAGCGGTACTGTATTTGATTACGTTGCGCAAGGTATGCCAGATATAGCTAATTTACTTATTGATTATCATCATGTTAGTAATGAGCTTCAAACTGAATGTACTGATCAATTATTAAATAAACTTGAGCGTTTATCGAATAAATTAGAAGCTGCGGATGGCTGGCGCTTTGATAGCCGCATTCAACTCGTTTTAACAAAGCTTGAGCTCACACCCGATGCAAAACTTGAATCGCTGTCAGGTGGGTGGTTACGTAAAGTTGCACTGGCACGTGCATTAGTTAGTGAGCCTGACTTGTTGCTATTAGACGAACCAACAAACCACTTAGATATGACAAGTGTGATGTGGTTAGAGCAGTTTTTAAAAGACTTTAAAGGTGGGATTGTATTTATATCTCACGATCGTGCGTTTATTCGTGCAATTGCTACGCGTATTTTAGATTTAGATCGCGGCAAACTTATTTCATACCCAGGTGACTACGCCACTTATCTAGAACAAAAAGCGCATGATTTAAAGGTAGAGGAAAGCCAAAACGCATTATTTGATAAACGATTAGCTGAAGAAGAAGCGTGGATCCGTCAGGGTGTAAAAGCCCGAAGAACTCGTAATGAAGGTCGTGTACGTGAATTAAAACAATTACGTAATGAGCGCAAGCAACGGGTTGATCAAGTTGGTAAAACAGATTTTAATATTGAGACTGCAGACCGCTCAGGAAAGTTAGTTTTTGAAGCGAAACATTTATCTCATGCTTTTAAAGAAAAAACTATTGTAAGCGATTTTTCTACCTTAGTAATGCGTGGCGATCGTATTGGATTAGTTGGACCTAATGGTGTAGGTAAAACGACACTATTAAAACTTATGTTTGGTGATTTAGCACCTGACAGCGGGGAAACTAAGCAGGGTGTTAACTTAGAGTTTGCTTACTTTGACCAATACCGTGAAAAATTAGACGAAGAAGCAACGGTTCAAGACAATGTTGCCGAAGGAAAACAAGAAGTGATGATGGGCGGCCGCTCTCGTCATGTATTAGGTTATTTACAAGACTTTTTGTTTCCACCTGCACGAGCGAGAACACCAGTTAAAGCTTTATCGGGCGGCGAGAAAAATCGATTATTACTTGCTAAGCTTTTTTTAAAACCATCGAATATTCTGGTGTTGGATGAGCCAACAAATGATTTAGACATTGAAACACTTGAGCTGTTAGAAGACATTATCAATCAATATCAAGGCACCGTAATTATTGTAAGCCATGACCGTGAATTTATTGATAATACGTGTTCTAGTGTGTGGGCGTTTGAAGGAAACGGCAAAGTAACAGATATAGTCGGTGGTTATAGTGACTATGAAGCCTATGTAAGTTATTTAGCAGAACAAGAAAAACAAACGGTTAAACCAAGTGTAAAAAAAGTAGAAAAGCAACCGACCCCAGTTGCAAAGCCAGCCGCTAAAACGAATAAGCTATCTTACAAATTAAAACTTGAATTAGAACAGTTGCCGAATAAAATGGAGCAACTTGAAGCTGACGTAGAAGCTCAACAAAACGTGGTAGGCGATCCTGACTTTTTTAAACAAGACAGTGACATAACAACCAAAGCATTGAACCATTTAGCACAACTTGAGTCTGACCTTGAAGCCGCTTTTGAGCGATGGGAAGAACTTGAAGAATTACAGAATCAGTAGTAAGGACTAAAATGAAATATAAATTACTCGCTGCCAGTATCTTAGCAACATTGAGTACATCAGCTATTAGTGCAACATACCAATTAAGTGAATTAGGGACTCCTGATAATGCGAAGTTTTCTTATGTTACTGATGCAAGTGAGAGTGGACACATAATTGGTTTAACAAACGGATTATATAATTTACCAATTGATATTAGCTATATAGATTTTACTGATAACCTTATAGAAAATGCATATGATAATGAAGTTTCAATTTTTGAACTGAGTGATAAGGTAATAACTTTTACACTTGATGATATTGAAAATAATAATGCAGCTTCGACTAATCCTGATGCACACAATTTTATGGTTAGGTTTTTGTCTGGTTTATCGACTAATTTTGAATATCAAAAACTAAATTCGTTTACCGGTATTAGATTTAGTGAAAATGGAGTAGTTGAACAGCCTCTTTTTGATATTGCCTCAGTAGACTATGATGGTTTAACACGCTCTACCTTTAATGTTTACAATGCAGTGAGTGAAGACGGTGTTTCAGTCGGATGGGGCAGTGCGCCTTATGATAAAGTCTCTTTTACGCCCGATGGTGAAGACGATGCTGAAATTTGGTTTACCCATGACTTTATAGAACGAGGCATTGTAATAGGTGCTAATGGTACAGAAGTGCCTCTTGTACCTGAGTTTAATGAATACGGCGGTACAAGCCGAGCTAATGATATTGTCAAAACTAATAATGGGTATATTGTTGTAGGTAATATATCAACGGATATTAATTTCGATAGATTAGAAGATATTGATGAGAACTGCGATGGCGAAGATGAACCTGTTTCTTCTTGTATTAACCTATTAAATAGTAATTTTCTTGGTGGGATTTTTAACAAGCGAGCAGTGAAATGGCAGTTGGACGCCTCCCTTAATATTACTTCTGTAGAAGAACTTGGTTTAGCTTTAACTCCTGATGAAGATGAAATAGAAGAGGACACATTTACCAGTACGGCTTTTGCAGTAAATGCGAATGGTACTGCAGTAGGCTCTTCACATACACGTTATAAAAATAATGATAATATATTCGTTACAATGCCTGTGTACTTCAAAGATGGAGAGGTTGTTACCTTTATTGAGCAAGAAAATGACTCTAGTCAAACTGGAATTTCTTCAGCAATAAATGATGATAATATCATTGCTGGTTATGCAACTCGAATAGTTGAAAACACTCGGATAAGAAAATTCTTTTATCATGATATCGCCACAGGCAACACGGTTTACCCTACAAACTTCTTTTTAGCTGCAAACTCGACTGCTAACGATATAAATAATCAAGGTTACATTGTGGGTGAGAGCGAGTTAGGTGGATCGGACAGTTCACGCGACAAAGCTGCATTTATTTATAAAATTGGTGAAGACAAAATAACCAATTTAAATGATCTTTTACCTTGTTATGAAACAGACGGTGAGACTGATTATCCATATACGGTCGTAGAAGCGAATGTTATTAATGAGAATAACGAAGTGTTTGGTGTTGCAACCAAAACCGTAGAAAAGCGTGATACGCTCGGCGGAATAGTTACCGATGTAAATGGCAATATAGAATTTGAAAGTGTAGCTGTTGCAGTTAAATTAACACCACTTGAGAATGGTTCAATTGAAAATTGTGCACCGCCAGAAGCTGAAGTTTATGAAAGAAGTTCAGCGAGTATGTCTTGGTTAGCGTTCTTGTTATTACCATTAGTTGGTTTTAGACGCATATTTCGTTTTTAAGTAAATTTTTTAACAAAAAACCCAGCTAGTCAGCTGGGTTTTTTTTCGTCTATAATAAGGTGAATACTAATGTTTATTACGAGCTGCTCTTGCATTAACAATAGAGCGACGCCATAAAATATCAATTCCAAAATAACCGACAATTGATGCTATAGAAGCGCATACAAGCGAGCCTACAAGGAATGCAGGGCCAATAGTTTCGATACTTTGCTCGAACCAAGCCCAGTTAAGCTCAAAGGCAAAGTGTTGCTCTGGCTGATTTAAAACTAGCGTACCTACGAGATAAGAGCCATAAAAAATAGGTGGCATAGTCAGCGGATTAGTGAGCCAAACAAGTGTTGCTGAGATAGGTAAGTTGACTCTAAACACAATAGCGGTTGCTGCGGCTAAAACCATTTGAAAAGGAACAGGGATGAACGCAAAAAATAAACCAACTGCAAAGGCCCCGCGTGCAGAGCGCCGGTTTAAGTGCCAAAGGTTAGCGTCTTGCAAAAGTTTACCAAAAATTTTTAACGATTTGTGATGTCTAATTTTATTCGGATCGGGTAAAAATCTTTGGATAGTTTTCTTAGCCATTTAAAGCAACCATTTACATCAGTGTGGATCAGTCTTGGTTTGGTAATTGGCTGTATTTCAACCGTGTTTTATTACGAAACGCTCGAGTTTTCTATTATTACAATCTCTATTGTAATAATAGGTGCTTATTTTAAGCCGTTTTTGTCCGTATTGTTAGGCTTTATTTTAGGTATTTGCCTAGTTGTGGTTCATTATTTTATGTTTTATGACTTTAACCACATAATAAAACATGATAAGTACGCGTATCCAGTCGAAGTTGTCATTCAAGAAGTAGTTTCAAGCAAGGCTCCACAATACATCAAAGCGAAATTAGTTAAAATTAATGGCCAATACTACTCTGATTTCACCGCACCAAGCGCGATGCTAAGTGTTAATGTAGAACAACCACTGCGTACCAATGATAAGTTTGAAGCGAGTGTTAATCTAAAAAAATTTAGAAGTACGAAAAACTTTAATGTATTTGATAATGAATTGTATGCATTCAAGCAGCGAGTATTTTTTAAAGGTAAAGTCCTTAATAAAGAGTTAAAAATTAAAAGCACTTTAGTGCAAAGCACCGTTGAAAACTACAGAAGCTTTATTAAAGTCACATATGAAAATACAACACTAAAATGGCTTTATTATGCGTTATTAACAGGAGATAAGTCGTTGATGACGCCGAGTGATAAGCAGCTTATGCAATCACTTGGTTTAAGCCATTTACTTGCCATTTCCGGTTTACATATTGGGTTGATATTTGGTTTTGGTTTTTTTATTACAAAGTTTGTATTCATACAAGTTAAATTTGTAAACAATCAAACGCTTAATTTCTCAATTGTATATAGCGTGGTAGGTTTTGTACTAGCGTTTGTTTATGTGTATTTAAGCAATTTTTTGGTTTCTGCAACAAGAGCCCTAATTATGCTTGGCTGTTATTTGCTATTGTACAATTTGCAAAGACAGCCGATGAGATGGCGCAGTATTTTATTCGCGCTTGTTATTGTACTTGTAGTTAATCCGTTTAATGTGTTGAATCCTGGATTATATTTTTCATTTTTTGCAGTCGCGGTTATATTTTTAGTTATAAAAAAACTACCTACCTTTAACAATATATTTTTAAAAATGGTTTTTGCTCTAATTGCTATTCAGGCCACACTATTCATTAGTTTACTGCCTTTGTCTTTATATTTCTTTAATGGGGTTAGCATTGCTGGTTTAGTCATAAATTTAGTCGCTATTCCATTTCTTTCATTTATTTTAATGCCCTGTTTAATCTTATTAACGGCTATCAGTGCTGTGTTTGATATTAGTATCGCTATTATTTTTATCGATAGTGGTTTAGCGTTTATTTTCGCCTGTTTAAATAAACTACCGTCAGGTTTTGGTTGGCTAAACCTTGGCTTTATGGGGGGAGGTGTCATTATTTATGTTTATCTTACTCTTGCACTATTTTATTTTGCACCATACAAACGGCTCATTTTTTTACCCTTAACTATACTTTATATCGACTCTTTACTGACTGATAAGCCTAAATGGAAATTACATGTGTTTGATGTAGGTCATGGCCTTATGGTGCTTATTGAAAAAGATAAAAAGGGGTTTATTTATGATTTTGGGCCAAGTTACTTTAATCGTTTTAGTCGGGCTAAGAGTATTTTGTTGCCTTTTATTGAAGCAAACAACATAACAATTATTCATTCGGTCGTTAGTCATCTTGATAACGACCATTCAGGCGGTGTGATGCATTTTATCGATGCTGGGTTAAAGTTTTCATTTAATGAATTTCACCCTGATGGACCTAAAAAGAGCTGCATACAAAATGAGTTAAACATGGTGGGGCTTAAAATTAAAAGCTTTCCAACAGAGCTATTTGGTAATGAAAATGATGAATCTTGCGTGATTAAAGTTTCAGATGAGGAGCATAGCGTTCTACTAACGGGCGATATTTCAAAAAATAGAGAATTTCAGCTGGTAAACCTCAGTGATGCTTTAAAGAGCACCGTTTTACTGAGTCCACATCATGGAAGTAATACGTCATCAAGTAATGAATTTATTAATGCAGTTATGCCACAGGTCGTTATTCACTCTAGTGCTTATAAAGGACAGTGGCAATTTCCCAAAGCTGAAGTTGTTGAACGTTATAATAAAATTGATGCCTTGCAATATAGCACCGGTGTTCAAGGGCAAATCACGATAGAGTTCTATAAAGGTGATACGTCTGTTATTTCAGCAAGAACTCAGCAAAGCTACTGGTTTATAAAAGATTGACGTTTTGTTTTAGTTCAAGCAAGGATACAATAGGGGCTGTAATTGTAAAAAGAGAGTGTTATGGATCAAAGTACTACACAAATTTACAAGCGTTTAATTTCCTACGTTGGAGCCTTTAAAAGTGTAGCCGTTGTTGCTGTTGTCGGCATGATTGGATATTCAGGTATGGATGCACTATTTATTCAATTAATGAAACCATTTATCGATGAAGGTTTAAATCAACGTAATACCGAAGTATTAAAGTATGCCCCTTTTGTGGTTATTGCTTTGGTTATTGGTCGTGGTATTTTCAATTTTATGTCGTCTTATTGCCTCAGTTACGTTGGCTCGCAAGTTGTTCGTTCTTTACGCCAGGAATTATTTGACCATATTTTACATCTCCCCGTATCTTTTCATGATAAGAACTCAACGGGTGATTTAATCTCTAAAATCACGTTTGATACAGAGCAAGTCCAACAAGCGATTACTAAAGCATTATTAATAGTAGTGCGTGAGGGGGCGTTTGTTATATTTTTACTTGCACTGATGTTTTATACCAGTTGGCAGCTATCACTTATATTTTTAGTTATTATTCCTTTAGTTGCCTTAATTGTTGCCATTGTATCTAAGCGATTTCGTCATATTTCTAAAAACATTCAATCTGCTATGGGTCAAGTTACAAGAAGCTCAGAGCAAATGTTAAGCGGCCACAAAGTGATTCATGGTTTTGGTGGGCAAGAACAAGAAGTGAGTAAGTTTTCTAAAATTAATAATCATAATCGCCAGCAACGTATAAAAATGGATGCTACTAAAGCGCTGAGCGTTTCAATTATTCAAATACTTGCAGCGAGCGCTATGGCAGTTATTTTGTGGGTGGTATCAATGCCTTCAATGATAGATACAATCAGCTCAGGCGACTTTGTTGTGCTTATTTCATCTATGATGATGTTACTTCGCCCGCTAAAACAATTAGCTAATGTTAATAGTGATATGCAGCGTGGTATTTCTGCAGCACAGAGCATATTTTTAATTCTTGACGAAAACATAGAAAAAGATACAGGCACGGTATCAGTTAAGAAGGCCAAAGGTTTAATTGAGGTTAAAAATGTGACCTTTAAATATCCAACAAAAGACGAGCCTGTGTTAAATGACTTAACACTTACAATTGAGGCTGGCCAGAGCATTGCGTTAGTTGGGCGGTCGGGCTCCGGTAAATCAACAATTTCAAATTTATTGCCTCGTTACTATGATTTAGATCTACCTAGTGAAATTCTCTTAGATGGAGTTCCTCTTAGTGATTATAAACTTACGGATTTGCGCCGCCAATTTGCTCTAGTATCGCAACAGGTTGTTTTGTTTAACGATACTATTGCTAACAATATATGTTACGGAATACAGCGAGAAATTTCAGAGACTGAGTTACAAAAAGTGGCTAAGCAAGCTCACGTGTGGGAGTTTGTAAAAGATTTACCTGAAAAGCTAAATACAATGATAGGAGAAAATGGGGTGATGCTTTCTGGTGGTCAACGTCAGCGTATTGCTATAGCCAGAGCTATTTTAAAAGATGCCCCTATTTTAATATTAGATGAGGCAACATCTGCATTGGATACAGAATCAGAAAAACTGATTCAACATGCGCTTGATGACTTAATGAAGGATAAAACATCCATCGTAATTGCACATCGGCTATCTACAATTGAAAACAGCGATAAAATTTACGTTATTGATAATGGCCGCGTTATTGAAAGTGGTGACCACACGAGCCTACTCTCAAACAATGGAACCTATTCAGCACTATGTAAAATGCAGTTTGGCGATCACTCGTGAATACCATTGAAAAAAGCTGGTATAAACCGGTTGGGCTAATAACATTACTATTGTTGCCATTGTCAGTTTTATTTTGGCTAATTTCGATTACAAGAAAGTGGTTGTACAGTGTGGGAATACTTAGGCAATTTAAAAGCAAAATACCCATAATCGTAGTCGGTAATATAAGTGTAGGTGGAAATGGTAAAACACCGTTTGTGTTATGGCTTTATGACTTTTTAACAAAGCAAGGGTTATCAGTTGGAGTGATCAGCCGTGGTTATGGTGGAAAAGCAGGTAGTTACCCTTTAATTGTTACTAATAACACGTCAGCATCTGAGGCGGGTGATGAGCCTAAACTTTTGTTTCATCGTCTTAAATGCCCAATTGCGATAGGCCCAAATCGGCAACACAATATTGAGTTACTGGTACGTGAATATAATTTAGATATCATTATTTCAGATGATGGCATGCAGCATTATAAAATGGCACGGACTATTGAATGCTGTATTGTAGATAGTGAACGGCAATTTGGAAATGGGTTATTAATGCCTGCTGGACCATTACGAGAAACCCCACAACGTTTAAAATCGGTCGATTTGGTTGTTGAAAATGGTGGACAAAGTAATAACAACTATACATTACAACCCGCAGCGCTCAAATTAGTTAAAAACTCCACCCCTGTTGGTGAATCGATTACAAAAGGCCATGCAGTTAGTGCTATAGGAAACCCTAAACGTTTCGAAAATACCCTAATAAAACAGGGCATAACACTATTGTCTTCAAATCATTTTAGAGATCATTATGCGTATACAGCTGACGACTTTAAACAGTTTGGCAATGACAATGTTCTAATGACCGAAAAAGACGCAGTTAAATGCGGCGAGTTCGCCAAAGATAACTGGTATTATTTACCAGTAGATGCAGAGCCAACACAGGCTGTAATAAATAAATTAACTTTAATATTAAAAGAAAAAGGGATCCTAAATGGCCTTTGATACTAAATTACTCGAAATAATTGCTTGCCCAGTATGTAAGGGAAAATTACGTTTTGACAAAGATAACAATGAACTAATTAGTACTGCTGCAAAATTAGCATACCCTGTTAAAGATGATATTCCGGTATTACTAGAAAATGAAGCAAGAGAGTTATCTTTAGATGAGGTTGAAAAGTGGAATTCGTAGTTGTAATACCTGCGCGTTATGCTTCAACTAGGTTACCAGGTAAACCATTGGCGGATATTTGTGGCAAGCCAATGATTCAGCACGTTTATGATAAAGCATGTTTATCAGGTGCAAGCCAAGTAATAATAGCAACCGATCATCAAAAAGTGTTTGATGCAGTAAGTACGTTCACTAACGACGTAGTAATGACACGTGAAGATCATCAATCAGGCACTGAACGCTTAGCTGAAGTGGTTGCTTTATTAAATTTAGATAGCAACACCATAGTTGTGAATGTTCAAGGTGATGAGCCACTTTTAGCACCAGATAACGTTTTACAAGTAGCTAAGTTACTTGATGAATCATCAGCACCTATGGCAACGTTAAGTGTCGCTATTGAGGATAAAGACGAAGTATTTAATCCTAATGCTGTCAAAGTTGTAAGTGATATAAACAAAAACGCGTTGTATTTTTCGCGTGCCAGTATTCCGTTTGATCGAAATGCTATGCTAGACGAAAAAACTGAATTAGAACTTTCCTCATTTCAGCGCCACGTTGGCATTTACGCATACAGAGCGGGTTTTATTAATCAATATATTGTACTTAGTGTTTCACCTTTGGAGTTATTAGAGTCATTAGAACAGCTGCGTGTTTTGTACCATGGTTATACTATTAAAATAGAGCAAGCTAAAATAGCCCCTCACGCAGGCGTTGATACCGCCGAAGATTTAGCTAAGGTAATCGCCTTTTTACAAAGCAAAAACGTGTGATCTTTGAATGAGCTTAATATTAAACGTGGTATGTAAACATGCTGATTTTTATATTATAGAAAAACCTGCAGAACTTAGCTTTCATTCAGAAGATGGGCCTGGCTTTGTTGTTTTAGCAGAGCGGCAAGTTAACGAAAAACTTTACGCAGTGCATAGATTAGATAAAGTAACGTCGGGTCTAATTATTTTAGCTAGAAATAAAGACGCTGCTGCAGATTTAACAGCGCTTTTTACACAGCATGCTATCGATAAATTTTATCTTGCTATCACAGATTCAAAACCTAAAAAAAAGCAAGGGTGGGTTAAAGGAGACATGATAAAGTCTCGTCGTGGCACTTATAAACTTTTGGTATCAAAATTAAATCCTGCGATTACTCGTTTTTATTCTATTAGTTTTAAACCAGGTTTTAGGGCGTTTATTTTAAAGCCTTTTTCCGGTAAAACGCACCAATTAAGGGTCGCTTTAAAAAGTATTGGAGCACCAATATTGGGTGATATTGCTTATACGGGGACGCAGTCCAACAGAACTTATTTGCATGCTTATGCATTGAGCTTTAATTGGAAGGGTGAACATTTACAATATATGCAATTACCAAGCAACGATGATGAGTTTATGGCTTTAGTACAACATGAAAATTTTCAAGCATGGCGCTCGCCATGGCAACTGGATTGGTAAATGAGTGAAAAAATAACTGACATCCGCTTTGGCGGTATTAAACGTTTATATGGCCATCAGCAATTTAATTGGCTGCAAGAAGCACATTTTTGTATTGTTGGCATTGGTGGTGTTGGCAGTTGGGCTGCTGAAGCACTAGCCCGTACTGGCGTAGGAAAAATAACACTTATAGATCTTGATGACATATGTGCAACAAACGTAAACCGTCAAATTCATGCTTTATCAGGTACAATTGGCCAAGCTAAAGTAGATGCGATGAAAGCTCGTTGCGAATTAATTAATCCTGAGTGCGACGTTAATGTAATAGATGACTTTATTACAATCGACAATATTAAAGAACATATTAAAGGTTTTGATTATATTATTGATTGTATCGATGCCGTAAAAGAAAAAGCAGCGTTAATTGCACATTGTAAACGAAATAAGTTACCAATTATCACAACGGGTGGAGCAGGTGGGCAAACAGACCCTGGCCAAATTACATTTGGTGATGTAGCTAAAACAACGCAAGACCCTTTACTTGCAAAGGTACGCTACATACTACGTAAGCAGTATAACTTTAGTAATAATCCCAAACGAAAGTTTAATATCGATTGTGTGTATTCAACAGAGCAATTAGTTTATCCTGCTGTAGATGGCACAGTATGTAGTGCTAAACAGGGGGCTGATGGCTCGATGAATATGGATTGCAATAATGGATTCGGCTCTGTAACTATGATTACAGGCAGTTTTGGTTTTTTTGTAACGGCCAAAGCTGTTCGTAAATTCTTAGATAAACGTAGCAGAGAGATAAAAACAATTTTAGATTAATTTTGCTTTGCCATGGTTTGAATTTTTTCAACCATGGCTTTAATACCGTTGCCACGAGAAGGACTTAAGTGGCTTATTAATCCAAGCTTTTCGAATTCATTGTAAGCATTAACTTGTAAAACCTGTTCTGGCGTTAGTCCGTTATAAAGCGCTAGGATAAGTGCAAGTAACCCTTTAACTATTCGTGTGTCAGAATCACCTGCAACAACTAGAACGTTTTCTGTGAGGTCAAATTCTACATACATCCATACTTTACTTTCACAACCCGGTACTAAAGCATCATCAATCTTAAGCGCTGTAGGTAAGCTAGGTAATGTTTTACCAAGTAGCATGATTTCACGGTACTTTTGCTGCCATACAGATGCGCTTCTTATTGACTCACTCACCTTGTTAAATGTATTTGTCATTAGTTATCCCAAATTAGTCTAATATTGCAATGCACGCTTGAAGTGCATCTATAAACTTATCTACATCACTGTAATTATTGTAAAATGCAAAGCTTGCCCTGACACTGCCGTTAATTCCTAAGTGTGCCATTAATGGTTGAGTACAATGATGACCAGCTCTTACCGCAACGCCATAACCGTCAAGTAATGTTGCCAAATCGAACGGATGTTCGTCTTTATAGTTAAAACAAAGCGTACCAATATTATTTTTTATTGAGCTGTATAAATAAATGCCATCTATTTTAGCTAATCTTGAGTGCGCATAATTAAATACTGCTTGTTCATGTTCAAATATTTCAGCATGACGAAATTGGCTTAAGTAGCTAAGAGCTGCACCAAAAGCGGTGATCCCAGCTATATTGGGGGTACCAGACTCAAATTTAGCAGGAGCATCTCTATAGACGCTTTCATACAGGGTGACGGTTTGAATCATTTCTCCGCCCGTCTGATAAGGTGTTAAGTCGTTTAAGAGCTCATAGCGCCCGTATAAACCACCCACACCAGTTGGGCCAATCATTTTGTGGGCTGAAAAAACATAAAAGTCACAATCTAGAATTTTTAAGTTTGGTTTCAGATGCATGGCGCTTTGTGCACCATCAACAACCACAATAGCACCAAGTGATTTTGCACACTCAATAATAGCGGGCAAATCAGTAATATTGCCTAAAGCATTAGATACATGAGAAATTGCAACTATTGCAGGCTTTTGCTTTTTGATAAATTTTAAACAGAGCTCAGTATCAAATGTTCCATCTTTGTTAAGTGGCATTGCAGCTAACTTTGCACCGGTTTGCTGGGCAAGCACCTGCCAAGGTACAAGGTTAGCATGGTGCTCAATGGGGGTAATTATAATTGTATCGTTTGCCGTGACTTGCTTACGCAATCCATTTGCGACAAGATTAATTGCCTCGGTGGCGCCTTTAGTCCATACAATTTCGCTACTGTTAACACCAAAATAAGTGGCTGTTTGTGCTCTTACATTTTCGTATTGAATTGTCGCATTTTCACTCAGGGTATGGCGCCCCCGATGAACATTTGCATTTTCATCAGTGTAAAACTTAGCAGTAGTGTCTATCACACATTGCGGTTTTTGTGTTGTTGCACCAGAATCTAAATAAACGAGCGGGCAGGCGTTAATACTTTGATTTAATGTGGGGAAATCTTGTCGCACACGCGTTATGTCAAACTTTAATTCTGGCATGGTAATATCAACGTTATCATTGTTGGCGAGGATTGTAGCCACTTTGAATTTAAACTCAAGTAGCCAAAAACAAAAAAGGCCGCAAAAGCGGCCTTTTATAGCTAAATAGTATTAGCGTTTGTCAGTAGATACGTAGTCACGGGCAGTGTAACCAGTATACATTTGACGTGGACGACTGATCTTATGACCAGGCTGAGAAAGCATTTCATCCCAGTGAGTGATCCAACCAACAGTACGAGCCATTGCAAAAATTACAGTGAACATACTTGTCGGAATACCAATCGCTTTTAAGATAATACCAGAGTAGAAGTCTACGTTAGGGTATAGTTTCTTCTCAACAAAGTACGGGTCTTCTAAAGCAATTTGCTCAAGCTTCATAGCGATATCTAGAAGTGGATCTTGAATGTTTAACTCTTCTAAAACTTCATGACACGTTTGACGCATTACTGTAGCGCGTGGGTCAAAGTTTTTGTAAACACGGTGTCCAAAGCCCATTAGGCGGAACGGGTCTGACTTATCTTTTGCTTTAGCAACGTACTCGTCAATACGATCTACTGAACCAATTTCTTCTAACATGTTTAAACATGCTTCGTTTGCGCCGCCGTGAGCAGGGCCCCACAAAGATGCGATACCTGCCGCAATACATGCATAAGGATTAGCACCTGAAGAACCAGCAAGGCGAACTGTAGACGTCGAAGCGTTCTGTTCGTGGTCAGCGTGAAGCATGAATATTTTATCCATGGCTTTAGCAGTAATTGGATTTACTTTGTACTCTTCAGCTGGAACAGAGAACATCATGTGTAAGAAGTTTTCTGCATAGCTTAAATCGTTACGTGGATATACAAAAGGTTGGCCAATATTTGTTTTATAAGCCATTGCTGCAATTGTTGGTAATTTAGCAACTAATCTAACAGCACTTGTTTTGCGTTGTTCAGCATCAGTGATATCTAGATCTTCATGGTAAAAAGAAGAAAGAGCACCAACAACACCACAAAGCATAGCCATCGGGTGTGCGTCAAAACGGAAGCCTTGGAAGAAGTTGGCAATTTTTTGATCGAGCATAGTACTGCGAGTGATTTTCTCAGCAAATGCATCGTATTGCTCTTTTGATGGTAATTCACCATTGAGCAATAAATAGCAAAGTTCGATGTAATCTGACTCTTCAGCTAGTTGCTCAATTGGGTAACCACGGTGAAGTAAAACACCTTTACCACCATCAATATAGGTGATTGCAGATTCACAAGAACCAGTCGACATGAAGCCTGGGTCATAAGTAAAGTGGCCGTGTGAACCTAACGTACGTACGTCGATTACATCTTGGCCAGCAGTGCCTTGATAAATTGGAAGTTCGATTGGATCAAGTCCATCAATATGAACTGTGGCTTTTTTATCTGCCATCGCTATGTATCTCCTATTAAGATATCTATTCTGATTTTTAGATTTTTAAAGTTCTGAAATCTGTTTTAAGCACATCTACGCATTTTAACGTGAAAGAGGGGGTTAAAGTCAATTTTTATAAACATTATGCACATTTGTATAATAAATATTCTGTATCATATAAGTATTATACTATTGGCTAATTCGCAAACATCTCTAAATAAACAAGAATTGTAAAAAGCCTTGTGGGTATATATACTAACGGAGGTTTTAAACCGTATTGTATTTGGGTAAAGATATTTTTACACCAAAAAATTTACATTAATGTGAACTTTTAGTGTTTTAATTCGTTTATCTTGATAGTTCCACCAGAAACATTTGGTGGGTTTTTAGAAAAGCAAGTAGATGAGCTCCACTGTGAGCAAGATGGGCAAGTAACTGTGAAAAAGCAAAGACCTGTAAATCTAGATCTAACAACTATATCTATGCCGGCAACGGCTAAAGCATCAATTTTTCACCGCGTCACCGGTGTTGCATTATTTTTTGCTTTAACGTTTGTCATTTGGGCTTGGTCTGAGTCTCTCTCGTCAGCTGAAAGTTTTGAATTCGTCAAGGGTCTGTTTAACGGATTTATTGCCAAATTTATAGCTTGGGGCACCATTTCAGTACTAGGTTATCACTTAATTGGTGGTATCCGTCATATGGTAATGGATATGGGACACTGGGAAGAACTTGAGTCAGGTAACCTAAGCGCTAAAATTGCAATGGCTCTTGGCGTTGTATTCGCTGTATTGGCGGGAGTGTGGATATGGTCTTAAATCAAGCAACTCTTAAACGTGATGGTGTACAAGATTATGTATCTTTACGTACCACGGCATTAATAATTAGCGCATATGCTATTTTTATTATCGGCTATTTTTTAGCGACGCCAGAAGTCACTTTCGAAGCCTGGACAGGCCTCTTCTCTAACCTAGCTATGAAAGGGTTTACGTTAGTAACTCTAATATGCATCATGGTTCATACCCGCATTGGCCTTTGGCAGGTTTTAACAGACTATGTTAAAAACTCAAAGTTACGCGCATTTTTAGGGTTTGTTCTAAACCTAATGGCCGTTGCTTACGTAGCTATTGGTCTAATTGTATTATGGGGTGTTTAAGTGAAATATTCTGTTCGTGAATTTGACGCCGTAGTAATCGGTGCTGGTGGTGCAGGTATGCGCGCTGCCTTGGCTATTACTGAATCTGGCAAAACGTGTGCATTAATATCTAAAGTATTCCCAACACGCTCACACACTGTATCCGCTCAAGGCGGTATTACAGTAGCGCTTGGTAATTCACACGAAGATAACTGGGAATGGCATATGTACGATACCGTTAAAGGTTCCGATTTTATCGGTGACCAAGACGCTATTGAATACATGTGTCAAACTGGCCCAGAAGCTATTACTGAATTAGAAAACATGGGTTTACCATTTTCTCGTTTTGAAAATGGCCGTGTTTACCAACGTCCGTTTGGTGGCCAATCGAAAAATTTTGGTGGTGAGCAAGCAGCACGTACTGCAGCCGCAGCTGACCGTACTGGTCACGCTTTATTACATCTCCTTTATCAACAAAATGTTAAAAACAAAACAAATGTATTCTCTGAGTGGTATGCACTTGATTTAGTTAAAAACGATAATGGTGATGTTGTTGGCTGTACTGCAATTGAAATTGAAACAGGTGAAATCACTTATTTCAAATCAAAGGCAGTTGTTCTCGCTACTGGTGGTGCAGGTCGCATATACGCCTCAACCACAAATGCTCATATAAACACTGGCGACGGTGTTGGTATGGCTACGCGTGCTGGCATATCTATGCAAGACATGGAAATGTGGCAGTTCCACCCGACAGGTATTGCAGGAGCAGGTACGCTTGTAACTGAGGGCTGTCGTGGTGAGGGTGGTTATCTTTTAAATAAAGATGGCGAGCGTTTCATGGAACGTTATGCACCTAACGCAAAAGACTTAGCATCTCGTGATGTTGTTGCACGTTCAATGATGACCGAAATACGTGAAGGTCGTGGTTGTGATGGTCCTTGGGGTCCTCATATCAAGCTTAAGCTTGACCACTTAGGTGAAGAAACACTTAACTTACGTCTTCCTGGCGTATGTGATCTTGCAAAAACATTTGCTCACGTTGATCCAGCTAAAGAGCCGATTCCAGTTATACCAACATGTCATTACATGATGGGTGGTGTACCAACTAACGTAAATGGTCAAGTACTTCAAATCAACGCTCAAGGCGATGAAAAAGTAGTTGAAGGTCTATTTGCGGTTGGCGAGATTGCGTGTGTATCTGTACACGGTGCAAACCGCCTTGGTGGTAACTCGTTACTAGATTTAGTTGTATTTGGTCGAGCTGCGGGTAACTTCTTAGGCACATACCTAAGAGATGTCGAGGTATCTAAAGCGGCGTCTGAGTCAGACTTAGAAGCGTCACTTGCTCGTTATAATCGTTGGGAAAACTCAACAGCTGGGCAAGGTGAAGATCCTGTTCAAATTAAGAAAGATCTTCAACAATGTATGCAGCTTAACTTCTCGGTATTCCGTGAAGGTGACTCTATGGCTACTGGTTTACAAGAACTTAAAGAAATTCGTGAACGACTACAGCATGCACGTCTTGACGATAAGTCGTCAGACTTCAACACGCAGCGTATCGAGTGTCTTGAGCTTGATAACTTAATGGAAACAGCTTACTCAACAGCAGTAGCTGCAAACTTCCGTACAGAAAGCCGTGGTGCGCACTCTCGCTTTGACTTCCCAGATCGTGATGACACGAATTGGCTATGTCACTCAGTATATAATCCGGTTACGGATGAAATGAGTAAGCGTGAAGTTAACTACGCGCCTAAGACGCGTGAAGCATTTCCACCTAAAGCACGTACATACTAGGAGCGAGACGATGGCACAAGTACAATTTTCAGTTTATCGTTACAATCCAGATGTTGACAACGCACCTCGTATGCAAGATTACACCTTGCAAATAGACGATGGGCACGACATGATGGTGTTGGATGCACTTTTACTTTTAAAAGAGCAAGATCCTTCACTTTCATTCCGTCGTTCATGTCGTGAAGGCGTGTGTGGTTCTGACGGTGTTAACATGAATGGTAAGAATGGTTTAGCATGTATTACTCCTTTATCAACGTTGCAAAATAACGGTAAAGGTACAATAGTAGTTCGTCCTCTTCCTGGATTACCAGTGGTACGTGACCTTGTTATTGACATGAGTCAGTTCTACACTCAATACGAAAAAGTTAAACCGTATCTAATTAATGACACGCCTGCTGCTGGTGAGCGTCTTCAGTCTATTGAAGAGCGTGACAAATTAGACGGCTTATATGAGTGTATTTTATGTGCATGTTGTTCAACATCGTGTCCTTCGTTCTGGTGGAATCCAGACAAGTTCATTGGTCCAGCAGGCCTTCTTCATGCTTACCGTTTCTTGGCTGATAGCCGAGATACAGCAACAGAAGAGCGTTTAGCAGACTTAGACGATGCGTTCAGTGTGTTCCGTTGCCACAGTATCATGAACTGTGTTAGCGTTTGTCCTAAGGGTCTTAACCCGACTAAAGCAATAGGGCAAATCAAATCTATGTTACTAAACCGTTCGGTTTAATTATATAGAAACGTAAGATGGCTAGTATTAATTATTAGCCATCTTGTTATTATAACTATTAATTTCTGCGCTAAAGAAAAGGGCTTATAAATGCACGAAGGTGTGATGAAGGCATGGTTAGAATCTTCACATTTAAACGGCGGCAACGTTGCTTATGTAGAAGAGCTTTATGAAGCGTATTTAGACGATGCGACTTCTGTGCCAGATGAATGGCGAGAAGTGTTCGAACAATTACCAAAAGTTAATGGTGTGGATGTTGAAGTAAAACATTCAGAAGTTCGTGCACAGTTTGCACAGCTTGCAAAAAACAAGCATAGAGAAGTAGTGGTAGCAGAGGGTAGTGGCGGTGACCTAAAACAGGTTAAAGTTCTACAACTTATTAATGCTTTCCGTTTTCGTGGTCACCAAAATGCAAACCTAGATCCATTGGGTATTTGGGAACGAGAGCGTGTTCGAGATTTAGAGCTAGATTACCACGACTTATCAGAAGCTGATTTTGAGCGAGAGTTTAATGTAGGGTCTTTTGCGGTTGGTTCAGACTCTATGCCTTTAGGTGAACTATACCAAGCGCTTAAAACCACATACTGTGGCTCTATCGGTGCAGAGTATATGCACATCACATCGACAGAAGAAAAGCGTTGGTTACAACAACGTTTAGAATCTGTTCAATCTAGGCCTAAATTCGAAAAAGAAGAAAAGCTACGTATCCTTAAAGGATTAACCGCTGCTGATGGTCTTGAAAAATATTTAGGTGCTAAGTTCCCAGGTGCTAAACGATTTTCACTAGAAGGTGGAGACGCGCTGGTACCTATGCTAAAAGAACTTATTCACCGCGCTGGTGAAAGTGGCCAACAAGAAGCTGTAATAGGCATGGCTCACCGTGGACGATTAAATGTTTTAGTAAACGTTTTAGGTAAAAATCCATCAGAGCTTTTTGATGAATTCGCCGGTAAGCATAAAGAAACCCTTAGCTCTGGTGATGTTAAATACCATATGGGGTATTCATCAGACTTTGCTACTAAAGGTGGCAATGTTCACATGGCGTTGGCCTTCAACCCTTCTCACCTTGAAATAGTTAATCCAGTAGTTATGGGTTCTGTACGCGCTCGTTTAGATCGTTTGGGTGACAGTACGGGAATAAAAGCGCTCCCGATCACTATTCATGGTGATTCTGCTGTAACAGGTCAGGGTGTGGTTCAAGAAACGTTTAATCTTTCTCAAACTAATGCCTTTAGTTGTGGTGGCAGCATTCGAATTGTTGTAAATAACCAAGTTGGTTTTACTACTTCTAAACAAGACGATGTTCGCTCTACAGATTACTGTACTGATATTGCAAAAATGGTACAGTCGCCTATTTTCCACGTGAATTCTGATGATCCTGAGGCAGTTGCATTTGTAACGCAGATAGCACTTGATTTCAGAAATAAATTCAAGCGTGATGTGGTTATTGATTTAGTTTGTTACCGCCGACATGGCCACAATGAAGCTGATGAGCCAAATGCTACTCAGCCTTTAATGTACCAAAAAATTAAAAAACACCCAGTTCCACGTCTGGTATATGCGGATCAGTTAATTGCTGAGGGTTCTTTTACAGAGCAGGAAATTAAAGCCCTTGCAGATGAGTACCGCAATGCATTAGATGACGGCAATTGTGTTGTATCTGAAATTCAGCCAGAAACGTCTCATTCTTCAGATTGGGCTAAATACGTAGGCCACGATTGGGATGTAGATTACGACGCAAGCGTTTCGGTAGAAAAGCTTAAAGAGCTTGGTGAAAAGGTAGCTAGTTACCCTGAACAATATAAAGCTCAATCGCGTGTTAAAAAGATTTACGAAGATCGTAAGCTTATGGCCGCTGGCGAAAAGCCGCTTGATTGGGGGATGGCAGAAACTCTTGCTTATGCAACTATCGCAACCGAAGGCACAGATATTAGAATGACTGGCCAGGATTCTGGTCGAGGTACGTTCTTCCATCGTCACGCAGTTGTTCACAGCCAGAAAGACGGTGCAACTTACCTCCCTTTGCAGCATTTAAGCGAAGATCAGGGCACGTTCCAAGTTTTTGACTCGGTACTTTCTGAGGAAGCTGTTGTTGCATTTGAGTATGGCTATGCGACTGCGGAGCCAACTTCTCTTGTACTTTGGGAAGCTCAGTTTGGTGACTTTGCAAATGGTGCACAGGTTGTATTTGACCAATTCTTGAGTTCAGGCGAGCAAAAATGGGGCCGTTTATGTGGTCTTACCATTTTGTTACCTCATGGTTATGAAGGCCAAGGTCCAGAGCATAGCTCTGCACGTCTAGAGCGCTTCTTGCAGCTTTGTGCTGATCATAATATGCAAGTTTGTGTTCCGTCTACACCAGCGCAAGTTTACGCAATGTTACGACGTCAATCGGTCAGACCTCTTCGTCGACCACTGATTGTTATGACACCTAAGTCGTTACTACGCCATCCACTTGCTGTTTCTTCACTTGAAGAACTTTCAAATGGTGTATTCCATAATATGATCGACGAAGTTGATGATATTAAATCTGATGACGTTGAACGCGTTGTATTTTGTAGTGGTAAAGTTTACTACGAGTTACTTCAAGAGCGTCGTAAGCTGGAACAAAATAATATTGCCATCGTTCGTGTAGAGCAATTATACCCGTTCCCACATGACGAAATGAAAACTATTATGGAACGTTACCAACACGTTACTGATTTTGTATGGTGTCAAGAAGAGCCACAAAACCAAGGTGCATGGTACTGTTCTCAGCATCATTTTGTTGATGCAATTCCACAAGGTGCTAAGTTAAAATACGCAGGCCGTAAAGCTTCTGCGTCACCAGCGTGTGGTTACATGTCAGTACATACTAAAGAACAACAAGCGCTCGTTGCCGACGCGCTTACTATAGAAAATAAAGGATAAGCGATGAGCACAGAAATTAAAGTTCCTGTTCTTCCTGAGTCGGTTGCGGATGCTACCGTTGCTACATGGCATGTAAGTGTTGGCGACAAAGTAACTCGCGATCAAAACTTAGTAGACATTGAAACAGACAAAGTAGTGTTAGAAGTAGTTGCACAACACGACGGTGTAATTACAGAAATATCTCAAGAAGAAGGTGCTACTGTACTTGGTGATCAAGTTATGGGCTTGCTCGGCGATGCTGATGCAGCGCCTGCGAGTGAAAGCACATCTTCAAACAAATCAGAAAAATCAGAAGACGCGCCAGCGGCGCCATCAGCACCAGCATCAGAAGGTAAAGAAGTGGATATTAAAGTACCTGTACTCCCGGAATCAGTTGCAGACGCAACAATTGCTACATGGCATGTACAACCTGGCGACGCGGTAACACGCGATCAAAACTTGGTAGATATCGAAACTGATAAAGTTGTTCTTGAAGTGGTAGCTCAAGAAGACGGTATTATGGGTGATATTATTAACGCTGAAGGCGACACTGTTCTTGGTGAACAAGTTATCGGTTCAGTTAAAGCCGGTGGCACAGCTGCAGCTCCTGCTGCAAAACAAGAAGCTTCACCTGCTGCTGATTCAGCTGACAGCTCTGATGTATTAACGCCATCAGTACGTCGTTTAATTGCTGAGAAAGGCTTAGACGCTTCTAAAATTAAAGGTACGGGTAAAAACGGTCGTGTAACTAAAGAAGACGTTGATACTTTCTTAAAAGCACCTGCACCATCAGCTAAGAAAGCAGAGTCAGCTGCCCCAGCTGCACCAATGGGTGATCGTACTCAAAAACGCGTTCCTATGACACGCTTACGTAAAACAATTGCGAATCGTCTTCTTGAAGCTAAAAACTCTACTGCAATGTTAACTACGTTTAACGAAGTTAATATGAAGCCAATTATGGATCTTCGTAAGCAGTACCAAGAGGTTTTTGAAAAGCGTCACGGTATTCGTTTAGGCTTCATGTCTTTTTACGTGAAAGCAGTCACTGAAGCACTTAAACGCTTCCCTGATGTAAATGCATCAATTGATGGCGACGATATTGTATACCACAATTATTTTGATATCAGCATTGCTGTTTCTACACCTCGTGGTTTAGTAACACCAGTTCTTAAAGATTGCGATAAGCTATCAGTTGCTGAAATTGAAAAAGGTATCCGTGAACTAGCACTTAAAGGTCGTGACGGTAAGCTAACACTTGACGATATGACGGGTGGTAACTTTACAATTACAAATGGTGGTGTATTCGGCTCGCTACTATCTACACCTATCATTAATTTGCCACAGTCTTCAATTTTGGGAATGCACAAAATCCAAGACCGTCCAATGGCAGTAAATGGTAAAGTTGAAATTCTTCCTATGATGTATTTGGCACTTTCTTATGATCACCGCCAAATAGATGGTAAAGAATCTGTTGGTTTCCTAGTAACAATTAAAGAGTTACTAGAAGATCCAACACGTTTATTGCTAGATGTTTAATCTAGTTGTATAAAATGTAAGCTGTGAATGGATGTTCACAGCTTTTTTTTTGCGCCTTTGGTCGTACTGGGGTTTTCATGTTAAGCCTTGGCAACTATACTAGGTGCGCAATTTGGGATAGTTGTTTATTTGAAAAAGTATTCAGCTCTTTTAGTATAAAAAATTGGATAAAGCATCATGAATTTGCATGAGTATCAGGCAAAACGACTTTTTGCCGAATATGGTTTACCAGTTTCTCAAGGTTTCGCTTGCGATACACCTGAAGAAGCTGCAGCAGCTGCTGAAAAAATCGGCGGTGATATGTGGGTTGTTAAAACTCAGGTTCACGCAGGTGGACGTGGTAAAGCTGGCGGTGTAAAGCTAGTTAAAACTATCGATGAAGTTAAAGCGTTTGCAGCTAACTGGTTAGGTAAAAACCTAGTTACTTACCAAACAGACGAAAATGGTCAGCCAGTTGCTAAAATTTTAGTAGAAAGCTGTACAGACATTGCCAACGAATTGTACCTAGGTGCAGTAGTTGACCGTGCTTCTCGCAAAGTTGTTTTCATGGCGTCTACTGAAGGCGGTGTTGAAATTGAGACTGTTGCTGAAGAAACACCAGAACTTATCCACAAAGCTGAGATCGATCCATTAGTTGGTCCTCAAGCTTACCAAGCACGTGAACTTGGTTTCAAATTGGGTCTTAACCCAACACAAATGAAACAGTTCGTTAAGATCTTCATGGGTCTTGGTAAAATGTTTAACGATTTCGATTTCGCACTTCTTGAAATCAACCCGTTAGTAATCACAGACGAAGGTAACCTTCACTGTCTTGACGGTAAAATAGGTATCGATGGTAATGCACTTTACCGTCAACCAAAAATCCGTGAGTTCCACGATCCATCTCAAGAAGATGCACGTGAAGCACATGCAGCAAGCTTTGAGCTTAACTACGTAGCATTAGATGGTAACGTAGGTTGTATGGTAAACGGCGCAGGCCTAGCGATGGGTACTATGGACATCGTAAACCTACACGGCGGCAAGCCAGCTAACTTCCTAGATGTTGGTGGCGGCGCGACTAAAGAACGTGTTTCTGAAGCATTCAAAATCATCCTTTCTGACGACAATGTTAAAGCTGTTTTAGTTAACATCTTTGGTGGTATCGTTCGTTGTGACATGATTGCTGAAGGCATCATTGGCGCAGTTAAAGAAGTTGGCGTAAATGTACCTGTAGTTGTACGTTTAGAAGGTACTAATGCTGAATTGGGTCGTGAAGTTCTTAAGAGCTCTGACTTAGACATCATCGCTGCTGAATCATTAACAGACGCTGCTGAAAAAGTTGTTGCTGCTGCGGAGGGCAAATAATGTCTGTATTAATCAATAAAGATACAAAAGTTATCTGTCAGGGTTTCACTGGTGGCCAAGGTACTTTCCACTCAGAGCAAGCGCTTGAGTACGGTACTCAAATGGTTGGTGGTGTTAGCCCAGGTAAAGGCGGTCAAACGCACCTTGGTCTTCCTGTATTCAACACAGTACGTGATGCAGTACAAGAAACTGGCGCAACTGCTTCAGTTATCTACGTACCAGCACCTTTCTGTAAAGATGCAATCTTAGAAGCAATCGATGCTGGCATCGAGCTAATTGTTTGTATTACCGAAGGTATCCCTACGCTTGATATGGTTGACGTTAAAGTTAAACTAGATCAAACAGGTACTCGTATGATCGGTCCTAACTGTCCAGGTGTTATCACTCCGGGCGAAACTAAGATTGGTATCATGCCTGGTCACATCCACAAGCCTGGTAAAGTAGGTATTGTTTCTCGTTCTGGTACTTTAACGTACGAAGCGGTTAAGCAAACTACAGATGCTGGTTTTGGTCAGTCTACGTGTGTTGGTATTGGTGGTGATCCAATCCCAGGTACTAACTTTATCGACGTTCTAGAAATGTTCGAAAAAGATCCACAAACTGAAGCAATCGTAATGATTGGTGAAATTGGTGGTACTGCAGAAGAAGAAGCTGCAGAGTACATCAAAGCTAACGTAACTAAACCTGTTGTATCTTACATTGCTGGTGTTACTGCACCAGAAGGTAAGCGCATGGGTCACGCTGGCGCAATCATCGCAGGCGGTAAAGGTACTGCTGATGAGAAATTTGCTGCATTAGAAGCTGCTGGCGTACAAACTGTACGTTCACTTGCTGATATCGGTAAAGCACTTAAAGAGAAAACAGGCTGGTAATCAGCTTAGCTTAATCTTTGCAAAGGCTCGCATTTAGCGAGCCTTTTTGTTTATGTACCCAATTAAAATGGGTAACTTATATGTTGAAAAAATCTAACCGTTAAATCTTGTCGTTCTTTATTTATATCTAGCTCATCACAAAGACTAAAAATCGTTTTTTCAACCTGATTCATAAATTTACCGTAACCAATTTCTTGCTTGTTTTGCTTTGTAGCAACGATTACAAAATGCATTGTTTCGACTAACTTTTTGTTATCGTAAAAATACTTTACTTGTTGTTCTTCGTTGTCTAGTTCAAAGCTTAATTTTTGAAGTTCTTCATTTCCTTCATTTACATTGACTTTGCTATTACGAATAATTGGTTTAGCACCATTTGCCAGTAAAGCACCATGGGTGAGTTTATTCACTTCACAACATCGCTTAAAGCTATCTAAAAAGTAATCATAAAATTGATTAAAGTCGCCATTGTTAATTAAAGTTTGAAATTGAGTTTTAATAGCCCTTGATACAGGAATAGAAAATGTCGCGTATGTCATCTCGGCATGGTCTTTAGGTATTACACAGTGACGATTTTGATACCTAGGATACAAACTCCTCAATTTGTAGCCGTAGGTTTCTTTATTACCTTTATTTTTGGCAAATAAATCATAAGTTAAATGTTGATGATCACGAACTTTAAATTGTGGTTGATCAATAAATAACTGTTCTTGCATAAGCGTTAATACTTTTTGGACTTTTCTGTGAAATACAGCGGAGTTAGCTCGTATATCATCACCCGTAGCTAAAAAGAGTAAGCGCACTTTTTTACTTTGCGTGTCGGTTGAATAATAGAGTTTGTGTGCTTCGTGATAGCGTGGGTTATAAAAAATAAGCATTTGCTTATTAGTCTCTAACTGATAAGACTCATCATGAAACCTGACAACAGGAAGTTTGTCGTTTGCTAAAATATGCACATTATGCAGTTCATATTCATCGCATGCTGCAAATAATTGTCGTGCTATTCTTTCGTAACAACAGTTTATTGAGTTAAAGCTTTCGTAAAAACTATCGTTAGGGGTAACTTCTGCAAGTAAGTAATGATTAGCACGTGCATTACTAGGTATATAAACACGGTGCTGGTTAAGTGTAGCCATCTCTTAATCCTTATAAAGTACGGTATTGACGCACTATAAAGCGCTTCTATGAATTAAATATTGCGCTAAAACAAACTTTATTCGTTAAAAACAGATTAGATGGATTAAAGTTAATCAATAAGTAAGATAAAGCGTAATCTATTGCTGTATGTTAGTGACTGTTTTTGTAATAATGCATTAGTTTTGTTAATAAGTAATATTTAGAGGATCGTACTCCTATGGCGGAAATTGAGAATCGCCCAAGTAACTTTATTAGAACCCGAATTGATGAAGACTTAGCAAGTAAAAAGCATGCTGCAACGCATACGCGTTTTCCACCTGAGCCCAATGGTTTTTTACATATTGGTCATGCAAAATCAATTTGTTTAAATTTCGGTATTGCAAAAGATTATAACGGCTTATGTAATTTACGATTTGATGATACAAACCCAGAAAAAGAAGACATAAACTACGTTAATTCTATAAAAGAAGACGTTCAGTGGTTAGGGTTCAATTGGGATGGTGACATAAAGTATTCTTCTAATTATTTTGACACTCTATACGGTTATGCCGTTGAGCTTATAAACAAAGGTTTAGCCTATGTTTGTTTTTTAACTGCAGACCAAGCACGTGAATACCGCGGCACTTTAACGGAGCCAGGTAAAAACAGCCCATACAGAGATACATCTCCTGAAGACAACCTCGCACTATTTGAAAAAATGCGTGCAGGGGGCTTCAAAGAGGGTGAATGTGTATTGCGTGCGAAAATTGATATGGCAAGCTCGTTTATGGTGCTTCGCGATCCAATTATATACCGTGTTCGTTTTGCTCATCATCATCAAACTGCTGATAAGTGGTGCATTTATCCGATGTACGATTTCACGCATTGTATTTCTGATGCAATTGAAGGCATTACCCACTCATTATGTACTCTTGAGTTTCAAGACAATCGCCGTTTATACGACTGGGTACTTGATAACATCAGCATTGAGTGTCATCCGCAGCAAATAGAATTTTCTCGTTTAAACCTTGAATATACAATTATGTCTAAGCGTAAGTTAAATGACCTAGTTGTTAATAATATGGTTGAAGGTTGGGATGATCCTCGTATGCCTACCATTGCAGGCCTGCGTCGTCGAGGTTATACACCGGCTTCAATTCGTGAATTTTGTTTACGAATAGGCGTAACTAAGCAAGAAAATATGGTTGAAATGGGTATGCTAGAAGCGTGTATTCGTGATGACTTAAATGAAAATGCTCCGCGTGCCATGGCTGTACTCGATCCGGTTAAAGTGGTTATTGAAAACTATGATGCCCAGAGTATAGAAACTTTATCGGTGGCTAATCACCCTAATAAAGAAGAAATGGGCAGACGTGACGTACCATTTACTCGTGAGATATACATTGAACGAGAAGACTTTAAAGAGCAGGCTAATAATAAATTTAAACGTTTAGTGCTCGATAAAGAAGTTCGTTTACGTGGTGCTTATGTCATTAAAGCTAACCGAGTTGAAAAAGACGAAAACGATGAAATAACGACTATTTACTGTACTTACGACAACGAAACGCTAGGTAAAAACCCAAGTGATGGTCGTAAAGTTAAAGGCGTTATTCACTGGGTATCGGCCTCACAGGCCATCACTGCTGAAGTTCGTCTATACGATCGCTTGTTCAATGTGCCAAATCCAGCAGCAGCTGAGGAGTTTGAAACAACATTGAATCCTAAATCGTTAGTTGTATTAGATAATGCCAAACTTGAACCGTCATTAGCTAACTCTCAAGCAGAGCAGGGCTTTCAGTTTGAACGAACGGGTTACTTTTCACGAGACTCTAAATCAGACAATATCGTGTTTAATCAAACAGTGGGTCTGCGTGATTCTTGGTCTAAAACTCAATAAGTTGATTATTACTATCCCCTTTAATTTACGGGTATAGTAATTTAGACACAAAAAAACCTGCCATTGGCAGGTTTTTTTATAACTAAATTATATTAGCTGTTTGCGTCGCTAAAAGCTTTACATGCAGCTTTGTCATCACATTCGCCGTAAAGGTATAAAGAATGGTTGGTTAATGTAATACCGTTTTCTTGAGCAATTTCAAGTTGACGACGTTCAATCATTTCATCTTCAAACTCAACAACTTTGCCACACTTTAAACAAACTAAATGATCGTGGTGAGTACTGCCTGATAATTCAAATACCGATTTTCCACCTTCAAAATGATGACGACTTACAATGCCTGCATCATCAAATTGGTTCAGTACACGGTATACTGTTGCAAGGCCTATTTCTTCACCTAAATCCAAAAGAATTTTGTAAACATCTTCAGCACTGATGTGTTGGTTATCTGGAGATTGTAAAATCTCTAAAATTTTAATACGCGGTAAAGTTACTTTTAAACCGGCTTTTTTAAGTTCCAAGTTATGATCAGTCATTAAATCTGTCTCAATTTTATTTGGTTATACTAGACATCTTGCAAAGATGCTCACGACACATAAGCAACAAATAGGATAACGTGCCTAAGCCTTAAGTGCAAAGAAGAATTGATTTATATTGCAGCAAATAAAGAAAACGCTAACTGTTTGATAACTATTTAAACAGTTAGCGATATGTTGTGTGAATTAGTCTGCGAGTTCGCTTAAACACATTTCATCGAATACCTGTGCTGACCAAGCCTTAACGCGCTGCTCAGTAAGCTCTGGTTGACGGTCTTCATCAATCCCTAAACCAACAAAATGCTTGTCATCGGCCATGCCTTTTGAAGCCTCAAAATCGTAGCCTTCTGTAGACCAATGTCCTACAACAATAGCGCCACGCTCAGTAACAATATCGTTGATCATGCCCATAGCATCTAAAAAGTACTCAGCATAATCTTCTTGATCACCACAACCAAAAATAGCAACAAGTTTGCCTTCAAAGTCTACTTCTTCAAGTTCAGGGAAAAAGTCATCCCAGTCACATTGTGCTTCGCCGTAGTACCAAGTTGGAATACCAAATAAGATTAAATCAAATTCTGCAATCTCTTCTTTAGAGCTTTTTGCTATGTCATGAACAGCCACCAGCTTTTTACCCAATTCTTTTTGGATCATTTTTGCTACGTGTTCTGTGTTACCTGTGTCACTTCCGAAAAAAATGCCTACACTTGCCATGGATTTACAACCTTTTATGTATCAATAGCCAATCTTTCTTGTAAAATCGTTTCAATCAGCGCACTGCGGCTAATGTTTTGTGCATCTGCCATATCACTTAATGCTTGATATAACTGCGATGAAACTTTAAATTCAACACGTTTTAAACCACGTGCTTTATCTCTTTTTATTTGATTACGTTTATTAACCTTTAACTGCATATCCCGAGAAAGGGGGTTTGTTTTGGGTCTGCCTGGTCGTTTTTCGTATTCAAATAAATCAAGCGTTGTTCTATCTGTTTCTGACTTCGCCATGCCTAACCTACACCTGCGCCTTGCCAAAATACTTGAATAAGTCCTTTTGCAATAAAGCCTGAACAGCCTAAAAAGAGTACGGTCCATACTATATAGCGACCAAACTTCGGTACATTACCACTTTTAAGTACGTCTTTAATCGCCAAGCCGATGAATATCAAAATACCGGCTAAGCCAAAGTACAACCCTAGGGTATCAAATTCGTTAATTAACTGACTGACCATCAACGTATAACCTTTAAATTAAACGGCGCGTACTATAGCATAAAAATATTCATTTATTTAGTACGTACATCTAAAAACAAGCGATTAAAATAACTTTAATTTTGAATCAAAAAATCACTAATTGCTTTATTAACTGCAATTGGCTTTTGGGCATGCAACCAATGCCCGGCACCATGAATGATTTTTGCATTGGTGTTTTTAAAACGGGTAGTAATTGCTGTACGGTGCTCGGGTAAAATATAGTCAGAGTCATTTCCTTTAATGAAAAGAGTATTACATAAACAAGAATTGTTTTCATTAACGTTTGAGAGTATTTCTGAATATTTTTTATCAATAACAGGTAAGTTAAATCGCCACGTCAAGTTTCCGGCTGTATTTTTAGCTAAGCTTTTTAGTAAAAACTGACGAACTCCTAGCTCATCTATAAAAGGCTGCATTATTACATCTGCATGCTTTCTGTCTTCAATATTTTCAGAGGCAACTGCGTTAAGTGCCTTCAATATCTCAGTATGTCGTGGCGGGTAGGTAACGGGTGCAATATCCAGTACAACTAATTTTTCAATCAATTGCGGTTGAGTTAATGCAAGTTCCATTGCCACTTTACCCCCCATCGAATGGCCAATTATATGTGCTTTGTCTATATTTAAGTGTTGTAGTAACTCCACAATGTCTTTTGCCATAGCAGGGTAATTCATCTCGTCACTGTGAGGTGATAGGCCATGATTACGCAAATCTACATTAGTGACTGTAAAGTTTTCACTTAAAGGCTTAGCAATTACGTTGAGGTTTTCTAAAGAACCAAAAAGTCCATGTATTAAAATAACATTTGGACCTTGCCCAAGTTGCTTATAATTTAGCTTCATACATTGCTCCTACAAATATTGACTTAGTTTGCCGAGCTATACATAAAAAAGCAAAAAATAGTGCCTTTTAAACCAATTTATCAGATAGATCTGCTAAAACTTAACCTATCGATCTAGTAAAACAGGCTTAATCGGGTATGTATGCTTGAAATGATTGGGAGTGCTTGTTGTAACTCGCATTTATTATTGGATTGGGTATAATCAGGCGTGAGAAAAAAATGTGACCCGTAATGACAGGAAGACCATGAAACAAATCGACATAGACGACGAGTTATATCAATACATTGCCAGCAACACGCAAAGTATTGGTGAAAGTGCATCCACAATTTTGCGTCGTTTATTAAATATGAGCGGCGAAAAACAATTAACCGCCGACGTAGAAATAATAAAAAATCAACAATTAACCACTGCATCTGCGGCATCTTCAGTATCTGTTGAGCCAGAGCTTCAACAAGCGGACACTGAGACCCCCAAAACTGTCACACCAGTGAAGCAAAAAAATGCTAACGTTTTTAATGTACTAAATAAAGAAGAACTGGCAATGCAGAAAGGCGTTGTGGGTCGTTTTTTGTTTATTTTAAGTGCATTTTATCGCACTCATAAATCTGATTTTTCGGCTGTGCTTGATATTAAAGGCCGCGACCGTGTTTACTTTGCAACAAGTAAAGAAGATTTAGTAAATAGTGGAAGTAGCATGAATCCAAAAAATATCACCGACAGTGAATATTGGGTTATGACTAACTCTAATACAACACGCAAAAAGATGATGCTTCACGAAGTTGCGCTTTGCCTAGGATACAGTGCAGAGCAAGCTGAAAAAATTCGCGATTACCTGTAAGGAAATATAATGGCTATTCACTCAGGCGCAGGCAAAACTGCACCACAATCGGCACTTGTTAATGTTCCTAAATTAGTTTCGGCCTACTATTTAAATGAGCCAGATTTAGAGCAAAACCCAGAGCATTGTGTTGCCTTTGGTACATCTGGACACCGCGGTTGCTCATATGATGTGAAATTTAATGAATCCCATATTTTAGCAATTACCCAAGCAATTTGTGATTACCGTAAGCAAAACGATATTTTTGGACCGTTATTTTTAGGTAAAGATACACATGCGCTTAGTGAAGCTGCGTTCAACTCTGCAATAGAAGTGCTTGTGGCTAACGAAGTACAGGTAATTACTCAGCAAGACGGCGACTTTACACCCACTCCTGTTATTAGCCACGCGATAGTTTGCCATAACAAACTTAATCCAAATGAATTGGCTGATGGTATTGTTGTTACGCCTTCGCATAATCCTCCTGAAGATGGTGGCTTTAAATATAACCCACCTAACGGCGGGCCTGCTGATACAGACGTAACAAACTGGATTGAAGACAGGGCTAACAAATTATTACTTGAAGATTTAGTTGAGGTTGAATTATTTCCATTTGCTAAAGCTTCTCGTTCAGGTTTTATTCGCTACGAAGATTTAATGACGCCGTATATTAACGATTTAGAAAATATCGTTAATCTTAAAGCGATTAGTGATGCAGGAATTAAAGTGGGCATTGACCCACTAGGTGGTTCGGGTATTAATTTTTGGCCTGTAATTGCACAAATATACAATTTAGATTTAACCGTAGTAAACGACAGTGTCGATCCGCGTTTTGCATTTATGCCACTTGATAAAGATGGCAAAATCCGTATGGATTGCTCATCACCTTACTCAATGGCTAACTTAATTAAATTGAAAGATGATTTTGATATAGCGATTGGCAACGACCCTGATTACGACCGCCACGGCATTGTTACTCCAGATGGTTTAATGAACCCTAATCACTTCTTAGCTGTCGCTATTGATTACTTATTAAAACACCGCGAGTGGGATAGCAGTGTAGAAATAGGTAAAACACTCGTTTCGAGCTCGATGATTGATCGTGTCGTTGCGCGTAATGCGCGTAAAGTAAAAGAGGTGCCAGTAGGCTTTAAATGGTTTGTTGAAGGCCTTAACAAAGGAAATCTTGCTTTTGGTGGCGAAGAAAGTGCAGGCGCTGCGTTTTTACGTTTTGATGGCAGCGTATGGTGTACCGACAAAGACGGATTTATCATGGGGCTACTTGCAGCTGAAATACTTGCAGTAACCGGTAAAACACCATCAGCGCTTTATAAAGAGTTAGAGCAAGAGTTTGGTTCCCCACTTTATAAGCGTTTAGATGCACCAGCAAGCAGCGCCCAAAAATCGCGCTTAAAAGCATTAAGTGCAGACGATGTAAAAGCCGATACATTAGCTGGCGAGCCTATTTTACAAAAGCTAACTCATGCTCCTGGTAACAACGCAGCGATTGGCGGCTTAAAAGTTGTTACAGAAAACGGCTGGTTTGCTGCTCGCCCATCGGGTACTGAAGATATTTATAAAATATACCTAGAATCGTTTAAAGGCGAAGCACATTTAGCCCTTTTAGAAAAAGAAGCTAAAAAGTTAGTTGACTCAGTAATTAGCTGATACCGATTAAACTATGTAAAAACGGCTGAATTATTCAGCCGTTTTTTTGTCTCTCACACTATAAAGGGCTTTTATTATGTCAGCCACACCCGATTATTTAAATTTATTACAATCAACCGGTGATTTTCTAACCATTAGCCGAAATAACGAATGGCATTTAGCGCCTAGCCACTTTACGCTTAACAATGGTACCCAAGTTAATGTTCACGATACGGGCGTTATTGAGTTTCAGCCTGCGCTCACTACATCAAAAGATATTGTGTTATCAAGTGCCGTACACGGTAACGAAACAGCGCCTATTGAAATTTGTGATGAGCTAATAAAACAAATTATTTTGCAAAAGCTTGAGCTTAAACAAAGAGTGCTTTTTATATACGGTAACCCTAAATCTATTAATATTGGTTTGCGTTTTGTAGAAGAAAACCTTAACCGTTTATTTAATGGCCACCACACAGTTGATGGTATTGAAATGAACGACGAACGTGTTCGAGCGGCAAAACTTGAAGGTTATGTAAGTGACTTTTTTGCTAGAGGCGAAAAGGGCAGTGAGCGTAGTCATTACGATTTGCATACGGCTATACGCGGGTCTAAAAATGAAAAGTTTGCCGTGTATCCATTTTTGCATGGTAAACCATGGAAAAAATCACAGCTACAGTTTTTATTAAGCTGTGGTGTAAATACCGTTTTAATGATGAAGTCGCCAGCAACCACATTTAGTTATTATTCATCGTTTGTACATGGTGCAGATTCGTTCACAGTTGAGCTTGGGCAAGTAAAACCATTTGGGCAAAACGACATGACTCGTTTTGAAAAAACCAAAAAAACGTTAATTGCATTAATTAGTCAAAGTGAAGTTGAATATCCGAAATTTAATGCAAAAGACTTTGAGCTGTTCGCTGTTCACCGTACAATTAATCGCACTCAAGATGATTTTAGTTTCCCTTTTTCTGATGATGCAGAGAACTTTACTGGTTTTGCCAAAGGAGAACTCCTCGCAACAGACGGTGATACTCTCTATTATGCAGACGTTGAAGGCGAGGCTATTATATTCCCAAATGCAAAAGTAGCATTAGGACAACGTGCATTATTAACAGTTGTTCCAATGGAAATAGACAGTAACTTTGTATAATTAAACTCATTAGACCTCTTTAAGCCGCAAGTTAACTCACTGATTACTAAAAATTTAAGTAGCTGTATTGTTAACTTGCCACTTATTTAACCAATATTTACTTTTGTTTCGTCACAGATTTGTTGAATAACACTTTACGTTAACGTAAAGTGTTGGCAGCTTTAATTAAATATAGTGCAGATATTGCAAAGTTTATTCAGCAATAATCACCCATAATAATAATGTAATAGGGGCACTATGTTACTGACAACAACAGAAGGTAGGTTATGAGTAATCCAAATAACGTATCGCTGAATATTAACCATGCGCTTGAATTTATTGACGGCAATGCGCTTAATATTCCAACCCTTAGTATTTTAACTGAGGATGGCGACATTCACCCAAGTGCGACAGCACCCGCTATTTCAAAACATACCGCAATTAAACTTTATGAAACTATGCGTTTTATACGTTTATTAGATGAGCGTATGCAAGGTGCTCAACGTCAAGGGCGTGTAAGCTTTTATATGCAATGCTTAGGCGAAGAAGCTGCCGTTACGGCATCTGCTGCTGCGCTTGATCAAGAAGACATGATAATGGCGCAATACCGTGAGCAAGCTGCACTTCATTACCGCGGTTTTACGCTAGACCAATTTATGAACCAAATGTTTTCAAATGAATTAGATTTAGGCAAAGGTCGTCAAATGCCAATTCATTATGGTTCTAACGAATTAAATTATATGACAATTTCTTCTCCACTTGGCACACAAATACCACAAGCGACAGGGTATGCATATGGACAAAAAGTAAAGCATATAGATGCAAAAACAGGCGAACTTGCAAGCACCATTGACAACGTGACTATTTGTTACTTTGGCGAAGGCGCTGCATCTGAAGGTGACTTTCATGCCGGATTAAACATGGCTGCAGTGCATAAAGCACCCGTGATATTTTTTGCACGTAACAACGGTTATGCTATTTCGACCCCAGCAGATGAGCAATTTAAAGGTGATGGTATTGCTTCGCGTGGCGTGGGTTATGGCATAAAAACAATTAGGGTAGATGGTACAGACGCACTAGCTGTGTTTGCAGCAACGCAAAAAGCCCGTGAAATTGCCTCTACACAAGGCGAACCTGTTCTAATTGAATCAATAGCTTATCGTTTAGGTGCGCACTCTACGTCAGATGATCCAAGTGGCTATCGTTCAAAAGACGAAGAAGCGAATTATAAAACCTGCCCAATAGAAAAATTTAGAAAGTGGCTAGTAAAACAAGAGTGGCTTAACGAAGAAGACGATTTAAAAGCGAAAGAGTCTATACGTGAAGATATTTTAGCCGCCCTAAAGCGTGCAGAAGTAGTACAAAAGCCTGCTTTAGAGGAATTGGTGTCAGATGTTTACGACACACCTATCCCATCACTTGTTCGTCAATATAATGAACTAAAAGAACATATACAAAAGCACCCAGATGCTTACCCAGTTACTGCAGGGAGAATTAAGTAATGGCTAAAATGAACATGCTACATGCAATTAATTCTGCTCTTGATATAACCATGAATGAACACCCGCAAGCGTGCATATTTGGCGAGGATGTCGGGTATTTTGGCGGTGTATTTAGAGCAACCTCAGGTTTGCAAGAAAAATACGGTAAACACCGTGTATTCAACACGCCTCTAACAGAGCAAGGTATATTGGGTTTTGCCAATGGTTTAGCGGCTTTTGGTGCACCAGCACTAGCAGAAATTCAATTTGCAGATTATATCTTTCCAGCATTTGACCAAATAGTAAACGAGTCGGCTAAGTTTAGATATAGAAGCGGAAACGAGTTTAATGTTGGTAACTTAACTATACGCACCCCATATGGTGGTGGTATTGCAGGTGGTTTGTATCATTCGCAATCACCAGAAGCTTACTTTGCGCATACGCCAGGTTTAAAAATAGTGGTGCCACGTAACCCATATCAAGCTAAAGGTTTACTGCGTGCAAGTATTAAAGATGACAATCCGGTTATATTTTTTGAGCCCAAACGTTTGTACCGTGCATCGACGGGTGAAGTACCTGAAGAAGATTATTCAATAGAGTTAGGTAAAGCTGAAGTTGTGCAAGAAGGCACTGACATTACAGTCCTTGCTTGGGGTGCTCAAATGGAAATTATTGAAGACGCTGCAAAACAAGCAAGCGAGCAAGGCATACGTTGTGAGGTTATAGATTTACGTAGTATTTTGCCGTGGGATATAGATACGATTGCTAAATCAGTGACTAAGACAGGTCGTTTGGTAATAAGCCATGAGGCACCTATTACAAATGGGTTTGGCGCAGAGATTGCAGCTTCAATTCAACAAGCATGCTTCCTTCATTTAGAGTCGCCTATTCTACGTGTGTGTGGTTTAGATACACCATACCCACTGGCACTAGAGAAAGAGTATGTGCCTGATGCGCTCAAAGTGTTAGCCGCAATTAAACAATCAATGGATTTTTAGGGGATACCATGGCTAAAGATTTTATATTACCCGATATTGGTGAAGGCATTGTTGAGTGTGAAGTGGTTGAATGGCTGGTACAAGAGGGTGATAGCGTGTGTGAAGATCAACCTATTTGCGATGTAATGACTGATAAAGCACTGGTACAAATACCTGCTGTGCACGATGGAGTAATTACAAAGCTCTACCATCAAAAAGGCGAAATTGCCAAAGTACATGCCCCCTTGTTTGCAATGAATGTAGCTGGCGAAGAGGCCAGTGTTGAAAAACAACAGCCCAGTAATGCACCACAAAGCAACAATGGTGAAACTGAACAATTAGAAGATTTTATTTTACCAGATATTGGCGAAGGGATTGTCGAATGTGAAATAGTCGACTGGTTAGTCGCCGAAGGCGATGAAATTGAAGAAGATCAGGCTGTTTGTGATGTAATGACTGATAAAGCCCTTGTGCAAATACCAGCAAAATACACAGGTACTGTTCAAAAGCTCTATTATCAAAAAGGTGAAATAGCTAAAGTACATAGCCCATTGTTTCAGATGACTATTGCTGGAACTGCACCTAAACAAAATATAGATGTAAACCAAGCCGTAGTAAAAGCGCAAACAAATGCAGCAGAGCAAGCAGCACCAGTAAAAGTGAATAAACCAGCAAAAGTGGTCAACACAAAAGCGGTTGCATCACCGGCTGTTAGGCGTAAAGCCCGTGAGCTTGATGTTGATTTAACACAAGTACCGGGTAGTGGTAAAAATGGACGTATCTATAAGCAAGATATAGAAGAGTTTATTAAAGGTGAAGTACCAAACAGTATTGATACGTCACCACTTAATGTCAGTGTAGTAAACACACGAAGTAAAACGCAGACCTCTGGTGTGCGTGTCGAGCCAATTAAAGGCATAAAAGCGGCGATGGCAAAACAAATGGTTGCTTCTGTTTCAACGATTCCACATTTTACATTTTGTGATGAAATAGATTTAACAGACCTTATTGCACTAAGATCTTCAATGAAGGAGCAGTATAAAGCACAAGGCGTTAAACTCACTATGATGCCTTTCTTTGTTAAAGCCCTTTCGCTTGCGATGAAAGAATTCCCCGTTCTTAATTCTAAAGTAAATGAAGATTGCTCAGAACTTACTTATTTTGACGATCATAATATTGGTATAGCCGTCGATTCTAAAATTGGCTTGCTGGTACCAAATATTAAGTCGTGTCAAAGTAAAAATATTGTTGATGTGGCCAATGAGCTTACACGGCTAACTGAGTCTGCTCGTGAAGGGCGAGTACCACCTGAAGACTTAAAAGGCGGTACTATTAGCATTTCAAACATAGGTGCAATAGGCGGCACAATTGCCACGCCAATTATTAATAAACCTGAAGTTGCCATTGTAGCGCTTGGGAAATTGCAACACCTACCACGCTTTGATAAAAACGGCCATGTTGTAAGTAAGGCAATAATGCAAGTTAGTTGGTCTGGCGACCATCGCGTTATTGATGGCGGAACAATTGCTCGCTTTAATAACCTATGGAAATCGTACTTAGAAAATCCGTCGGCAATGATGATGGCAATGAGTTAAAAATTAAACTTATAAAAAACCAGCAATTTGCTGGTTTTTTGTTTTAAAAGAGCCTGTTTTTATTTAAGATACAAGTGTTACTAAAAAGTAATAAAATTAAACCCATTAGGGAATATAAAAACTAATACTAAGGAATTTTTATGGAATATTACATGAACGCTCTTCGCAGCTACGCCGATTTTTCAGGCCGTAATCGCCGTAAAGCATATTGGATGTTTGTATTATTTAATACTATTTTCTCAATTATCTGTAATGTAATTGATGGCGCACTAGGTACAATGTTTATTGGTTCTATTTATAGCTTAGCGTTATTAATACCAGGTTTAAGCGCAGGTGCACGCCGTCTTCACGATACAGGCCGCTCTGGCTGGTGGCAGCTACTTTGGTTAGTGCCAATTATTGGTTGGATTGTTTTAATTGTGTTCCTTGCACAAGACTCACATGAAGGCGAGAATGATTTTGGCCCAAATCCAAAAGAGCTAGCAGCAGAGCCAGCTACTGTATAAAAAATAACTTAATATAAAAAGCTCAGCAATTGCTGAGCTTTTTTGTGCTTGGCAATTTTAGCTTAAAAAGTAAAGGCCATAGCCAACAGCTAATGCAGGAATAGACGTATACAAAGTCGCAATTATAGCCGCTCTAGGTGCCATGGCAATTGCAGGAAATAAAGCATCTCCGTCGTTTGAAATTGCATTGGCTGTTAAAGCACTAAATGGAATGATGCCCTGTATATAAAGCGTGGTGACAATTATTTGCGGCCCACAACCTGGTAAAAAACCAATGAATACAGCAATCAGCGGTGCTAAATAAGCGTAATGGGCAAACCATGTTTTTAAATCAAGTCCGGCTACATTTACGAGTATTTCAAATAACATAAATGATGCCACTACCCATGCAGTCACAAAGTGTGTGTCTTGGAGCACTTTAATCACTTTAGAGGGTGGATTACACTCATCCTCCTCACTGGTAATTTGTTTATATGTTTCGCCTTTAGACGAGTAAGCCCATACCGTGACAATAAACAGAGCCATGCCCGCACCAAAAAAATGTATACCAGTGTTTGTGTACTCTCCAAATTGATTAAAGTCCACGTTAAATGCGATTAAAAACGCGATGATTAAACTTGGAAAAATCGCCAACATCCAAATAGGCTTACTGACTCTGATAATTCGGGTAGGCAATATTTTAACTTGGCGCGTTTGTTCTGTTAAAGAAGGGCGTAAAAAGTCGTGTTTATGAACTGTATTAACAACAGCACCACATATTGTTCCAACAACTAATCCTATAGCCATTATTACGGCGCCCTCAGAAGGGCGTGTAGCTAAAAGTAAAAATGCAGCATCGCCCATTGTCGCTGTTAGTACGGCAACAATAGCACCAAAGCTTGCTTGGCCTTTGGTAAATTGTGTAACCACTATTATAGCGCCCCCGCAGCCAGGTAAGGCACCTAATAAAGCCGCAAAAAAGACCTCTAATGCCGGTGATTTGGCACTTAGATAACTAAGCTCCAACTGAGGTAAACGCTCAATAGCGTAGTAATAAATCAGTAACGTAGCAGCAACAAATACACTGACTTGAAAAAACGCGTCGCTTAGTGCGGTAATTGCAGTATCACGAAGTGATGGCACAGCAAAGCATACCAACAAAAAAAGAGGGAGTAATAAGCGTTTATTTTGGCTAACAAAGCGTTTTGAAGAAGCCGTAATTAATCCTATTTGAACTATTGAGGTCATACAGTGTTACCAATTAAATAAACAGGGTCACACTGTATAATTTTAGTAAATGATAATCAATATCATTTGGTGTATTTAAACCGATTACTCACTTTGAGTTTTTCGATGTTAAATTTTAGGCTATTTGCGTTGAAATTCTGAGTTTGCATTCCAAGTAGGCCATTGCTGTTGCTCAGAAATATCAAAACCGACTTTATAAAATAATTGTAAGTCTTGAACAGCGCCTGATAAATCCCACTCATCGCGGTAACGGTCACAAGGCTGGTGGTAACAGCCGCGTAATACTAAGCTCATTCGTTTACGATAATTAGCCGTTTCTTCATCGGCTGCTTGTGTACCACCACCAGCGTACATTGCAGGTATGCCCATGTTAGCAAACGCAAAATGATCGGAACGGTAATAACCACCCGACGATGGTTTAGGATCGCCTGATAAAGTTCTGCCTTGATCTTTTGCTGCATTCGCTAAAAACTCATCCATTTGAGATTTACCAATGCCTACCACACTCATATCTTTTACTTTGCCTAATAAATTTAAGCTGTCCATATTAATGTTAGCAACCGTCTTGTTTGCGGCAATAACAGGATTTGCGGCGTAATACTTAGAGCCAAGTAACCCTTGCTCTTCAGCAGTTACTGCTAAAAACGTCATTGAACGGCTAGGGTGCTTAGGTAATTTAGTAAATGCCTCTGCAACTTCTATTAAGCCTGCAGTACCCGTTGCATTATCGTGAGCACCGTTATAAATTTGGTCACCTTTACGGCTTGTATCTGTGCCTAAGTGATCCCAATGCGCTGAATATATTACATGCTCATCTGGCATTTCGCTGCCCGGTAATGTCGCAATAAAGTTATAAGACACTGACGTTTTAATTGTATTGCTCACATTAACAGAGGCGGTTAAATCACCCATATCAACATTATAAGCACCATTAGCAGCATTTTGTTTAACAGTATCAAAATCTAAACCAGCTTTACTGAAAAGCTCTTTAGCTACATCAGTAGTTACCCAGCCTTCAACAGCAACACGATCCATATTGTTGTTTTCTTTTTGAAAACCAAATTGCTCACCACTCCATGAGTTCTCTACAACCGACCAAGGGTATGAAGCGGGGGCTGTTTCGTGAATAATAATAGCGCCTGCAGCACCTTGGCGACTTGCCTCTTCATATTTGTATGTCCAACGACCATAATAAGTCATGGCATCGCCGGTAAATAAAGCCGGATCCTTAGTTGCAAAACCAGGGTCGTTCACAAGCATGACCACGGTCTTACCTTTTACGTCAATCCCTTCGTAGTCGTTCCAGTTATACTCTGGTGCATTAACGCCGTAACCTACAAAAACAAGCTCAGAGTTTTCAATGCCTTCCTTTGCACTAATGCGGCTACTGCCCATAACCATGTCTTTTTTGTATTGGTAATCTTTGCCACCAATTGATAAAACCATATTTGAATCAGCTTCAAGTGATACAAGTGGTACCTCTTGTAAAAAGCTATCGCCATTGCCAGGCTCAAAACCCAATGCTTTAAATTGATTTGTTAAATAATCTAATGTTAGCTTTTCGCCCGGTGAAGAAGGTGCACGACCACCAAATTCGTCAGATGCCAATACTTTTATGTGTTTTGCTAACTCATCGGCTTTAATACTGTTATAGCCATTGGTAACATCTGATGGAGTAATGCTTGTTGTTGCACAGCCAGCTAAAACAGCGCCAGCAAGGAGTGTAAGAGAAAAATTGCGTTTCATATTAACTCGATTATTGTTTTAAGATTAAATTAGTATATTAACTTCTATTAAGTAGGGCTAGTTTTTGCGGTAAACTGTTACAAAATTAAAGGCCTATACAAGTTAGAAAGTTATAATAATGAAGCGTTTTACTCCTCCTGAACAATGGCAACCCAATTGCCTAAGAACGGGTGCATTCGATCACCTAAACAGCTTGTTTAAACTTAGCGAGCAAACTCAATGGCCTTCACCAAAATGGTTTACTCCTTATTTAAACGCAACGAACGAAAATAATTTACCCATACAGTTTGTTGACGACGCCAAAATAGACTTTGCAGATCGCTACTACGAACAAGTTATTTTTGAAACCGGTGAAGTCCCCACTCGTACAGAAAATTGGCACGACCTATTTGGTGGATTTATTTGGTGCTTATTTCCTAAAACCAAATCACTTATAAACCAACGGCATGTTCAAGACATTGCCGAATATGGTTTAACTAAGCGCACAAAACATCGAAACGCACTAACTCTATTTGATGAATGTGGTGTTGTAGTTGCCATTAGCAACAGTAAGTGGCAAACCTGGCTACGTGCCCACGAATGGCAAAAAGCATTTGTAGAGCACCGCCACGAGTGGGGGCAGTCAATTCAGGCTTTTATGTTTGGTCACGCAAATTACGAAATGCTTACTCGGCCCTATATTGGGCTTACAGGAAAAGCATTGTTTATAAATGTGCCCGATGAAATATTTTGTAAAGATTTAGCAACGCAATACCAGTACCTTGATCAAGTACTTTATGAGAAGATTAAAGTAGATCATTGCTTAGCCGATAACTCACAGCTTTCGCCATTACCATTGTTAGGTGTACCTGGCTGGCATGAAGACAATGAAAACGACACATTTTACAATAATACGGATTACTTTAGACCCAAACGAAGGACATGCGCATGATAGAAGTTGCCGGGCTTAAAAAACGTTTTAAGCTAACCAAAGACCATAAAAAAAATAAAGTAGATGATATCGATCCGCGTGAAGATAAAGACTACTTTCATTCAGTCCGAGACGTGAGCTTTCGCTGTGCTGAAGGCGAAGTATTAGGGTTGTTAGGCCCTAATGGCGCAGGTAAAACAACCACGTTAAGAATGATCTCAACGGCGTTAAAGCCCGATGAAGGCTCTATTACTATTGCTGGCAACGACATTGTTAAAAAACCTCTTTTAGGACGCAAGTCTATCGGCTTTTTATCAGGCTCTACCGGTTTATACGGGCGTTTAACTGTAAAAGAAAATATTGAATATTTTGCTAAACTCCACGGGATGAAAAAAAGCGATATAGCCTCACGTTGTGATGAGCTTTTCACGTTACTTGATATGCATAAATTTATAGATAAACGTGCTGAAAATTTATCAACAGGTATGAAACAAAAAGCAAATATAGCCCGTGCAGTTGTTCATCGCCCAGCGGTGGTTGTGCTCGATGAACCTACAACAGGTCTAGACATCATGACCACACAAACAGTGATCGAATTTATCAAAGGTTTAAAAGCACAAGGTACACCGGTGATTTTCTCAACTCATCATTTAGATGAAGTTGCATTGTTATGTGACCGCGTAGCGGTAATTAACGAAGGCATAAGCTGCTTTGATGGCACCGTTGAAGCGTTTAAACAAGCCGGAAACAGTGAAGAGTTAAACCAAGCGTTTATGAACATATTAACGGAGAAGCATAATGTTTGAAGTATATAAAAAGGAATTAAAAGAGCTCCTTCGCGACAAGAAAACGCTGATGTTTGTTGTGTTATTGCCAGTACTTATTTTTCCAGTCATTTTTGCTATTGTAGCATTTATTGGTACGCAAGCAGCTCTTGATGCCGATCAAAAAGTGAATACATACGTAATTATTAACGGCGAATACGCACAAGAATTTACCGACAAAGTGTTTTACCACAAAAGCTTTGAACTTTATAAAGGCAGTAAAACCTTTAATACAATAGAAGAGCTCAAAGCAGGTGTTACTGCCGGTGACATAGATATGGGTATTTACTTGCCAAGTAATGCCGTAAAAACGCTCGACAGCGGCGAGCAAAGTAAATGGCAAGTTGTATTTAACGACGCTAAATCAATAAACTTTTTATTTGATCGGGTCAAAGAGCTAGCGCAAGAATACAGCGACGTATTGCAAGCCGAAAAATTAAAAAGCTTTGGGATAGAAGAGTCTGCGCATAAATCTATTCTTAACCCTATTGAAGTTGTGAAAGTAGATACAGCCGATAAACGTGAAAACTTAGGCGAAAAAATAGGTGCCTATTTACCTTATTTACTTATCCCATTGGTTTTAATGGGAGCTACTTACCCAGCAATTGACTTGGGGGCAGGTGAAAAAGAGCGCGGAACATTAGAAACATTGTTACTTACACCCATAACACGCACAGAGCTAGTACTTGGTAAGTTTATTACATTACTGACTACCTCTATTGCATCAACCACTATTACGGTTTTGAGTATGGGGTGTTGGGTTGCAGTGGCATTGGCGTTTGCTGACTTAGATTTTATTAAAACGGCCTTTAGTACCTTGGCGGTAACTGATTTACTGATGATTTTTGTATTATTACTTCCACTGGCTGCCATATTTTCTTCTTTAGCGTTAGCTATCTCAATTTATGCGCGAACGTTTAAAGAAGCACAAAATTATATGGCTCCGTTGAGTATGGGGGTGTTTTTCCCTATTATTATTTCAATAATGCCAAATATGGAATTGACAGCTAAAACCGCGTTTATCCCGGTCACTAACGTTGCATTAGCCATTAAAGACATCATTAAAGGCACCGTTGATTACACCTTTGTAGGGCTAATATTTTTAGCAACCGTACTTATTGCAGGGGCACTACTCGCATTTTGTGTTAAATGGTTTAACCGAGAAGATGTACTATTTAGATAGTGTTTCTGGTTGTAAAAAAGCATCACTTAAGTGGTGCTTTTTTGTTTTAGAATCAAGGTAAGGATTAAAACGTATTACTTGTACTAAAGTCAGAAGTTATTAAGCTGCTGACTTATTGGGTTTTGACGTGTTATCACTCATTAGTGGCGATGATATGTTAGATATGTCGGCGCTGTCTAAAATTGTATGTGTATCTGACCAGTGAAGTAGTTCTATTTTTCCGTCAGATTGTTCTACTAATGCAGTGCAGTTTTCTATCCAGTCTCCGTCGTTGCAATACACTATGCCGTCGCACACTTTTATTTTAGGGTGGTGTATATGCCCACAAATAATGCCATCTACTTTTTGCTTTTTGGCTTCATGAATAGCGGCGTCTTCAAACGCATTTATTGCTTCACGAGCTTTATGAACCCGTGCTTTTATCCACGACGCTAACGACCAATAATTACCTCCAAACAACTTTCTTATTTTATTGCTCCAACGATTTAAAAATAAAAGTAAATCGTAGCCAGCATCGCCTGCAATACTAATAATTTTGTTATAGCGAGTTGCGCTATCAAAGTCATCTCCGTGGACAAGTAAAAAACGCTTATTTGCTTGAGTGGTATGAATATATTGCTGGTGGACTTCAACACCAAAAATTGTTTTATCCACATAGTGTCTAAACGTTTCGTCGTGGTTACCAGGGATGTAAATTACACGCGTTCCGTTGGCTGCTTTTTGTTGAATGCAATTTAATACTTGATAGTGAGAAGGGTGCCAATAAAAATGGCGCTTCATTGACCATAAATCAATAATGTCACCCACTAAATATAAAACATCAGTGTCGACAGAGTTGAGAAAGTTGAGTAAATAATCAGCTTTACAATCTTTATAGCCAAGGTGAACATCTGATATCCATATAGCAGGGTATTTAGCTTGTTGTTCAGCGCCTTTCATAGTGTCCCTCATTAGTTTTGTTAACTATAAATTACTTTAGAGAGAAAAAATGACAGTTACACGACACTTTTAGTAAAGCTATATGACACAAAATTCAGCCATAAAAAAACCGCTAAAAAAGCGGTTTTTTATTAACGTTATTGAATAACGAGTAAGTGTTTAGGCCTGCATAGCCGCTTTAATGCTTTCGATTGCGGTATCTATGTCGATCATAAGTTTTTCACCTGTGCGACGATTTTTAAGTTCTACTTTATTTTCGTCTAGGTTACGCTCGCCAATTACGAGCGTGAAAGGCACGCCTACAAGTTCCATGTCGTTAAACATAACACCAGGTCGCTCTTTACGGTCGTCAAATAACACATCTACACCAGCATCTTTCAAACCTTGATAAAGGTTGTTAGCAATATCAGGAATACGATGCGATTTATGCATGTTCATTGGTACAATTGCTAGATCGAATGGCGCAATAGACTGCGGCCAAATAATACCGTACTTATCGTTGTTTTGCTCAATAGCAGCAGCCACAATACGCGATACACCCACACCGTAACAACCCATGGTCATTACTTGGTTTTTGCCATCTTCGTTTAATACGCCTGCTTTCATGGCGTCTGAGTATTTAGTACCAAGTTGAAATATATGGCCTACTTCAACACCACGTTTAATTTGTAATGTGCCTTGGCCGCAAGGGCTAGGGTCGCCTTCTACGATGTTTCGAATATCAGCAACGTCGTAGTTTGTTACATCGCGGTCCCAGTTAATACCACTAAAGTGTTCATCGTCTTTATTAGCACCGGCGACAAAATCAGCCATTACGTTGGCTGTGCGGTCAACAATAATTGGCATTGTTAATCCTACAGGGCCCAGTGAGCCAGGTTTTGCACCAATTGCAGCAATAATATCTGCTTCTTTTGCCATTTCAAGAGGTGAGTCAACTAACGGGTGCTTTTCTGCTTTTAATTCGTTTAACTCATGATCGCCACGGATAACAAGCGCAACTAAACCACGTTGTTCGTTTTCATCTGGCGCACCATAAACAATTAAAGTTTTAACACTACGATGTGGTTTAACACCGTAATGCTTTTTAAGCTCTTCAATTGTTTTAGCATCTGGAGTAGGGAACGCTTTTAACTCTTTTGTCACATCAGCACGTGGCTCTGTTGGCGCAAGGGCTTCGGCTTTTTCAATGTTAGCCGCATAATCGCTACCATCACTAAATGCGATAGCGTCTTCGCCTGATTCGGCTAAAACATGGAATTCGTGAGATACACTACCACCAATAGAGCCTGTATCGGCAATTACAGGGCGATAATCTAGGCCTAAACGTTCAAAAATATTACAGTATGCTTTGTGCATTGCTTGGTAAGTATTATTTAAACATTCTTCGCTTAAATGAAACGAATAAGCATCTTTCATGGTGAATTCACGTGCGCGCATTACACCAAAGCGAGGGCGTCGTTCGTCACGTACTTTAGTTTGTACTTGGTATAAAGTAAGCGGTAACTGCTTGTAGCTATTCACTTCTTTACGAACAAAATCAGTGATCACTTCTTCATGTGTTGGACCAAGGGCAAATTCACGATTATGACGGTCTGTAAAGCGCATGAGCTCTGGACCAAATTCGCTCCAACGACCCGACTCTTCCCATAAATCAGCAGGTTGAATAACAGGCATCAGCATTTCTATTGCGCCTGCTTTGTCCATTTCTTCACGAACAATGTTTTCAACTTTACGCAAAACGCGTAAACCAGAGGGTAACCAAGTGTATAAACCCGAAGCGACGCGGCGGATCATACCGGCTCTAAGCATTAACTGATGCGATACAATTTCAGCATCTGAAGGCGTTTCTTTAAGTGTTGCGAGTATATATTGACTGGTACGCATTATTTTTCCGAAATAGAGTAATATGTTCTTTTAATAGAGCTTAAGTTTACCAGCGGTTGCTTTTACACAAAAGCGCTAAGTGAGTTATTTAGCTTTTTTCTATATTTGTTACTAGGTTGTGCTCGCCATTAACGTGCCAGCGAATATTGTAATCATACAATGTCATTCCATAACTCTGCTCGCCGTCTTTTTGTTTTTTGTAAGCAGGGCGTGGATCTTGTTTTAAAACATTACTAATAAAGTTTAATAAATCAGGGTATTGAGTTTGCTGCTCAATGAATAAAGTCACCTCGGGGGTAAACTCTACACTCATTTGTGTTTCTGGGCGTGTATCTGCAAAGCCAGCACTTGCGTCAAGCATGGCATCTGAGTAAGGCAAGTAGGGCTTTATGTCGATGATGGGCGTGCCATCAAGTAGGTCTATTCCGGCAAGTAATAAACTTAGTTGGCCATTTTTATATTCTATACCCTCAAGCTTTACTGCGCTCATACCAATGGCGTTTGGTCTGAAAGTAGCGCGGGTTGCAAATACACCTTTGCGTTCATTACCGCCTAAACGAGGTGGGCGCACCATGGCTGAGTAGCCTTTATCTGCGGTTTCATGAAAACGAAACAATAACCAAATGTGTGTAAATTCATCAATGCCGCGTACAAATTCTTCGCGATTAAAGTCGGGCGCAAAAATAAGTTTGGCTTTAGCTTCAGGCACTAAACGCGGCTGTCTTGGAATGGCAAACTTTTGTTTATAGGGAGATTGTATATGGCCAACGGCCGAAATGCTGTAGTCGCTCATGTCACTCAAGTACAAATAGAATAGAGATTAATTCTACCTGTATTTAGATGCTATCGCACTAATACAAAGAATTTTATTTAGACCCAGTGGTTTAAAAGCGCTTTTAGACTGAGCGGTTTATATTTAATGAAAAAAAGGTAAGCTTTAGCTTACCTTTGTTAACTATAGTGTTTAAAGTTTAAAACATGTATTGCAACGATACAGATGCTACATCCATATCAGGGTCAATATCGTCGTCTAATTTGTAACGTTCGTACTCTAAACGCATTTGTACATTGCTTGAAAAGGCAAACTCTAAACCTGCACCATAAAATGCATCACCACCATCTTGCGATGTAGAGATGCTTCCAATTGGGAGTTCTTGTTTTATATCAGCATCCCATTCTAACCAACCACCTTTAGCGTTCACCGAAAAGCTTTCAGTTAGGGGAATACCCAAGCGCGCGGCCAATGACACACCATCAATCTCTGCTTTACTGTCAATGTCGCTAACTTCATCAAAATTTTGATAAGCCAGCTCTACACTCAAATACTCATTAAATTGTGTACCAATGTATCCTTTTAGCATTTGGGCATCATCATCAAAGTCAGTATCGTTTTCACTGTCTTCAAACTCAAAAGAATATTGTCCGTAGCCTATACCGGTATAAATACGCGGAGAATCAAAATCGGAAATATCTGCTTGTGCTGCAGAATTAAAACCAAGCGTTGCAAGCGCTAGTGCTGAAAGAGAAAGTGATTTAATCATTAAATAGCTCCTTTAAAAAAATAATATGGTTTGATTTATTCAAACTTCAATTACTTAGTTGCAGTGAACATGCCAATGATTAAATAGATCAATAAACCACCAGGGCTAGTTATTTAGTATTAGGTTTTTGGGTTGGTTAGGTTTTTTATTAAACAAATCGCTAAATAGTGACACTTAGCGATTTTAAATAAATTGTATTTTTTACAAAGCATTAGGTGATTTTTACAGTACAAAAATTAGCTAACGCGTAACTACACTTGATGAAGTAAATTTTCGGTTTCTATCGCAATTTCTTTCATCTTAATTGCGTAATTTTCTAATTTTATATCTTCATTGGTAACCGCTTTAAACTCTGGCACTGCAACGGGGTAACCCGTTTCATCCATGGCGACAAAGCTTATTACACAATGGTTGGTTTCAACCATGTTTTGTGTTTTAGGGTCGCCGCATCGAACTTGTATAAATATTTGCATACTTGTTTTACCGGTATGCGCTATTTTTGCTTCTACTTCTACTATTTGCCCAACCAAAATAGGGCGTCTGAATTTAACACCCGCCACCGATACGGTTACACAATAATGACCACTCCAGCCAGCGGCACAGGCATAGCCAGCTTGGTCAATCCACTTCATAACCACACCACCATGCACTTTTCCTCCAAAATTAACATCGGTGGGCTCTGCTAAAAAACGAAAAACAACATTTGACGACGGCATAAACTTTACTCTTTTTATTAATTATATAATCAGCATAGCGCAAAAAAGGGGCCGAAGCCCCTGCAATTTAGGATATGTTTATAATTTATATGTAAAAGATATTACATATTGGGGTAATTTGGACCGCCAGCACCTTCAGGTGTAACCCATGTTATGTTTTGGCTTGGATCTTTAATGTCACAGGTTTTACAGTGCACACAGTTTTGTGCATTAATGACAAACTCGTTTTTACCTTCTATTTCTTGCACTTCATAAACACCCGCTGGGCAATAGCGCTGTGCGGGTTCATCATATTTTACAAGGTTAACGTGTATTGGAATTGATGCGTTTTTAAGTTTTAGATGACAAGGTTGAGACTCTTCATGGTTAGTATTTGATAAAAACACACTTGAAAGTTTATCAAAACTCAGTGACCCATCAGGCTTGGGGTAATTTATTTTTTCAGCAATGTTAGCATCAACAAGAGTAGAGTAGTCTGGTACGTTGTCTTTAAAGGTAAACGGTAAAGCACCATTAAATACATTCTGATCGAGTGTGTTATATGCACCCCCTAAAAACTTACCTAGTTTATGCATTACCGGGCCAAAGTTACGCGACTGGTAAAGTTCTTTATAGGCCCAAGATTGTTCAAATCGTATGCGGTAATTTTTTAAGTCAGTATTTGCTTGTTCATTTTGAAGTGCTTCAAAAATGACTTCAGCAGCCACCATACCCGATTTCATTGCCGTGTGATTTCCTTTAATTTTTGCAAAATTTAAAGTACCAGCATCACAGCCAACTAATAATCCACCAGGAAAATGCATTTTAGGTAAAGAATGCAATCCACCTTTTGCAATAGCACGCGCCCCATAAGCAATTCGCTCACCGCCTTCAAGCACCTGTTTAAAAACAGGGTGATGTTTCATTCGCTGAAATTCATCAAAAGGGCTTAAGTGTGGGTTTGCGTAATTTAAATCAACAATTAAGCCAACAACGACCTGATTATTTTCGCTATGATACATAAATGCACCACCACTTGTATCACCATTTAACGGCCAACCCGTGCCATGAACCACCGTCCCTTCTTGGTGTTTCGATTCATCTACTTGCCATATTTCCTTAAAACCTAAACCGTAATGTTGAGGCGATGAATCAGCATCAAGCGCAAATTGGTTTATAAGTTGTTTTCCTAAATGTCCACGGCAACCTTCAGCAAAAATAGTGTATTTAGCTCTTAGTTCCATGCCTGGCATGTAGCCGTCTTTTTCGTTTCCGTCTTTATCAACACCCATGTCTCCTGTAATAATGCCTTTTACAGTGTCGTCTTCAATAATAAGTGAATGTGCACTAAAGCCTGGAAATATTTCTACGCCCAAACTTTCAGCTTGCTCTGCAAGCCAACGGCATACGTTACCCATTGATACAATATAGTTGCCATTATTATGAAACGTTTTAGGTGTAGCAAAGTGGGGGATTGACGTTGCTTTTTCTTCATTATTAAACCAATAAATTTCATCATTGGTTACTTTTGTAGTGACTGGTGCGCCTTGCTCTTGCCATTTGGGCAGTAACTCATCTAAAGCTTTGGTTTCAAAAACAGCACCCGACAGAACATGTGCACCCACTTCAGAGCCTTTTTCAACAACACAAATCATGCACTCTTGTTGTTTTTCTTGTGCAAGTTGTGCGAGTTTTATTGCACTGGCAAGCCCAGCAGGTCCAGCGCCTACAACAACTACATCAAATTCCATGGTTTCACGTTCGACCATAATAACCTCTTTATTTATGACGGACTCACTCAATACTGCATCAGTATTTGAATAAGGTGTTCAGCCTATTTATTACAATGCAAATTTTTCGTTACAGGCTGTGAATAGTTAAAGGTTATTTTAGGTTGACGTTTACGTCAACAGGAAGTAGTCTGATTTCATAAAATAAATAGGTTGACGTACACGTTAGGTTGTAGGTTTAAATAATTATGGAGTTCCTATGAAAGTTCTTGTACCAATAAAACGCGTTATAGATTACAACGTAAAAGCGCGTGTCAAAAGTGACAACAGCGACGTAGATTTAGCCAACGTCAAAATGGCGATGAACCCGTTCTGTGAGATAGCAATAGAAGAAGCCATCCGTTTAAAAGAAGCGGGTACTGCCACTGAAGTGGTAGCTGTTACTATTGGCGCTAAAACGTCGCAAGAACAATTACGTACAGCGCTTGCACTGGGTGCAGATAAAGCAATTCACATCGAAACCGATGAAAAATTAGAGTCATTACACATTGCTAAATTACTTGCAAAAATAGTAGAGCAAGAAGCACCTGAGCTTGTAATTTTAGGCAAGCAATCGATTGATTCAGATAATAATCAAACAGGGCAAATGCTTGCAGCCTTGACTAATCGTGGGCAAGGTACGTTTGCTTCTAAGGTCGTTGTCGCTGATGGCAAAGTAAATGTAACGCGTGAAGTAGACGGCGGTTTGCAAACGGTAGCCCTTTCATTGCCTGCCATTGTTACGACAGATTTACGTTTGAACGAACCTCGTTATGCATCACTACCCAACATAATGAAAGCAAAACGTAAGCCCCTTGATGTAATAGCAGCAGATTCTTTAGGCGTAGACCTAACACCGCGTGTTCAGCTTGTTAGCGTAGAAGAACCCGCTAAACGCAGTGGCGGTATTATTGTAGAAGACGTTGCACAACTTGTAGAAAAATTAAAAACAGAGGCAAAGGTGATTTAAATGAAAACACTTGTAATTGCAGAGCACGATAACGGTGCCTTAAAACCAGAAACCTCAAAAACAATTAACGCCGCTGTTAAATTAGGCTTAGACGTAGATGTACTTGTTGCAGGTTTAAATATAGGCGCTATGAGCGAAAAGCTAGCGAGTATTGCAGGTGTTAATGCGGTACTTACAGCAGACAACGCTGTTTATGAGCATCAACTAGCTGAAAGCATGACAGACTTAGTATTGAGCCTTGCTGATAACTACAGTCATATTGTGACAAGCGCCACTACCACGGGCAAAAATTTTATGCCACGCGTTGCAGCGCTTTTAGATGTAGCGCAAATATCTGAAATAATTGCTGTAATCGATGCCGATACGTTTAAACGCCCAATTTATGCAGGTAATGCTATCGCCACAGTAAAATCACTTGATAGCAAGAAAGTTATTACTGTTCGTGCAAGTAGTTTTGATCTTCAAGGTGATCAAGCACAAGCGCCTGTTACTACTGTAGAAATGGTGTCTGCTTCACAGTTAAGTCGTTTTGTAAGTGTTGAACAAACTGAGTCTGAGCGCCCTGAACTTACTGCAGCTGATGTAGTTATATCGGGTGGCCGTGGCATGCAAAATGGTGAAAACTTTGCATTACTAAATGGTGTTGCAGATAAGCTGGGGGCTGCTATTGGAGCATCGCGTGCAGCAGTGGATGCAGGCTTTGTACCTAATGATATGCAAGTGGGGCAAACAGGTAAAATTGTAGCGCCTAACCTGTATATTGCTGTGGGTATTAGCGGTGCTATTCAACACCTTGCGGGAATGAAAGACTCAAAAGTGATTGTCGCAATTAACAAAGACCCTGATGCGCCTATTTTTCAAGTTGCAGATTACGGACTCGTTGCCGATTTATTTGATGTGTTACCGCAATTAGAAAGCGCACTATAGTCATTTATTAAAACTATTCTGGTTGAAAGCCGTGGTGCCTTATGGGTGCTGCGGCTTTTTTTATACGCTAAGTTATTGTTATAAAAAAACCAGCCAATTGGCTGGTTTTAAATATTAAAACAACTTATTAATCTAAATTTTAGTACGTTGCGCTGCCTTTTGTACGAGGGAAGGCAATTACATCACGTACGTTGCCCATACCTGTTACATAAGCAACTAAGCGCTCAAAACCTAAACCAAAGCCTGAATGCGGTACGCTACCGTATTTACGTAAATCGCGGTACCAGCTGTAGTCTTCTTTGTTTAAGCCCATTTCTTCAAGGCGCGCATCAAGCACATCTAAACGCTCTTCACGCTGAGAACCACCAATAATTTCACCAATACCCGGTGCAACTACGTCCATAGCGGCAACGGTTTTGCCGTCTTCGTTTTGGCGCATGTAAAATGCTTTAATATCACGTGGGTAGTTTTTAATTACTACAGGTGCTTTAAAATGTTCTTCTGCTAAGTAGCGTTCGTGCTCTGATTGTAAATCTACACCCCATTCAACAGCGTACTCAAACTTTTTACCACAGGCTTTAAGTATTTCTACTGCGTCAGTGTAATCAACTTGGGCAAAGTCTTTTTCTACAAATTCTTCTAAACGGCTAATGGCTGTTTTTTCAACACGTAGTGCAAAAAACTCCATATCGTCACGGCGCTCTTCAAGTACCGCTTTAAATACGTACTTAAGCATGTTTTCTGCAAGTTTTGCGATGTCTTCTAAATCAGCAAACGCAACTTCTGGTTCAACCATCCAAAATTCAGCTAAGTGACGTGAAGTATTTGAGTTTTCTGCACGGAAAGTTGGACCAAACGTATAAATTTTTGACATTGCAGACGCGTAAGTTTCGCCGTTTAACTGGCCAGATACAGTTAAGAATGCTTCTTTACCAAAAAAATCTTCGCTGTAATCAACATCACCTTTATCTGTACGTGGAAGGTTTTGCATATCGAGTGTCGATACACGGAACATTTCACCTGCGCCTTCACAGTCACTTGCTGTGATAATTGGCGTACTGATCCAATAAAAGCCTTGCTCGTGATAAAAACGATGGATAGCTTGTGCTAAGCAGTTACGTACACGTGTAACAGCGCCAATCATGTTAGTACGAGGGCGAAGGTGCGCGTGTTCGCGTAAGTATTCAATACTGTGGCGCTTTGCCGACATTGGGTATGAATCTGGGTTTTCTACCCAACCTAAAACTTTTACTGAATTAGCTTGAATTTCAAACGATTGACCTTGGCCAGCAGATTGAACTAAAACACCAGTAACCGATACAGAACAACCGGCTGTTAAGCTAGTAACTTCATCATAATTATTTAGTGAATTAGGAACTACCGCTTGAATAGGATCAAAACACGAACCGTCATGAACGGCTAAAAATGATATTCCTGCTTTTGAATCGCGGCGAGTACGGATCCAGCCCTTAATTGTTACTTGGCTGTCTACCGCAACATTGCCTTTTAATAGCTCTGAAATCGCTAAATGGCTCATCTTCACTCCAATGATATAAGTTGCCTAACTTTATTTATTTAAATATGTACAACACATACGCTCTATTTTATTAATAGAAGGTGCTGTACTAGAACTCTGTATCTTACCTAGTAAAGTAAAATAAAAAAACTGTTGCGGGCAACTCTTTAAAAGTTTTTATCAATGCGGTTTATTTTTATTCGATTTTAAGGCACAAATGACTAAGTTTATTATTTGCTGCTCTGAAGTTTAACGATTTTGTGGCATTATATATTTTTTGATTACTCAATAATGACCATTACTTTAGAAATGGATGCTATGAAACAAGTTTTTATTTTACGTGGACTACCTGGAAGCGGTAAGTCGTATTATGCACAAAATTTAGCAGACGAATTAGCGACTGCAGATGAAAGCCAATATTTAATTTGCTCAACAGACGATTACTTTTTAAACGAGCAGGGTGAATATCACTTTGATAAATTTAAATTACCCCAATACCATAATTTAAATTTAGCCCGTTTTATACAGGCCCTCGCACAAGACATTCCGCTGGTAATTGTAGACAACACCAATATTAAAAAATGGGAATTTGTGGCATACACTCAAGCAGCTGTTGCATTAGGTTATCAAGTAAAAGAAGTGATTGTGGGTGAAGTTAAAGATAAATCTATGCAGCACCTATACGCTAAACGTAACTCGCATAATGTGCCGCTTAAAACGATAAGTAAAATGGCGTATATGTTTGAGTGGTAGTGCTAAAGTTTAGACAGTACATCTAAATTATTGTGAGTTATAGCATCTAAATGAGTAGTGATTTTGTCACTGCTCCAGTCCCACCATGCTATGGATAGCAGTGCACTAATCGTTTTATCGTCAAAACGCTGTTTGATTATTTTTGCTGGATTCCCACCAACGACAGCATAAGCAGGTACATCGCTGGTCACTACCGATTTACTGGCAATGATTGCGCCACTTCCTATTTTTACCCCAGGCATGATGGTGGCGTTATAGCCAATCCACACATCATTACCTATTTCAGTATTGCCTTTAAAAGGTAAATCACCAGGTTGAGGTGCAGACTTTTCCCACCCGTTACCAAATATAAAAAAAGGGTAGGTAGAAAAACCAGCACTTTGATGATTGGCCCCATTCATTATGAAGGTCACATCTTTGGCTATCGCACAAAACTTACCTATGATGAGACGATCTCCAATAAAATCGAAATGATAAAGGACATTTTTTTCAAAATGCTCAGGCCCATCAGGGTCGTCGTAATACGTGTAATCACCTACTTCGATATTAGGTGACGTAATAAAATTTTTTAAATAACCTACTTGAGGAAACCCTGGCATTGGAGATGGGTTATTTGGGTTTGGTCCGTTCATAGTTTCCTCCAAAGTAACATGGTTAATCCGCTAGCTTTTAAATGCCGCCAGTGGATGTGAAGTGCTTAGCGAAACATGCACGTTATCACCAGGGTGAACAACCACTTCATGACTCACACGGCTAGTAACTACAGTACCACAGGCGAGTTTAATTGCGCATAATCGGCTTCCGCCTTCAAAACGTACCCAAATAACTTCGCCATTATTACCTACGCTGCTTTGCACTAATAAAACATCGTCTGGACGCAATAATACATCAACATCGCCTTGAGCGCAGTCAACACCGTGAGCGGGAACATTACCAATGTCGGTAAGCGCTTGGCCATTATTTAACGTGCCTTTTATAAAGCTAGCTTCACCCAAAAAACGTGCAACAAAACGATTAGCGGGGGTACTAAAGCATTTTTCGGGAGTGTCAATTTGTTGTATTTTTCCGCCTTTTAAAACACCAACACGGTCACCAACAGATAGGGCTTCTTCTTGGTCATGTGTTACCCAAATAGCTGGCACACCCGCATTTTTAAGTGCATTTCGTATATCCCAACGCAACATGTCTTTTAAAGCTGCGTCTAAATTTGATAGCGGCTCATCGAGTAATACAAAATCGGGCTGGTGGGCAAGGGTACGTGCTAGAGCAACACGTTGTTTCTGGCCGCCAGACAGAGTTGCTGGTTTTTTTGTTCTAAATTCATCTAGACCAAGTAAGTTGATCCAATGATTCGCAACGCTGTTATCTTTTAATTTAAAACAAATATTTTGCTCAACCGTCAAATGCGGAAATAACGCAAAATCTTGAAAAACCATACCTACACTTCGCTTTTCAGGGGGCACTGATTTATTAGGAGTTGCACGCCATTTATCTGCGTTTATATCACCCTCAGAGATAGGTACTAAGCCTGCGAGTGCTTGTAATATTGTACTTTTACCACAACCGGTTGGACCAACAAGCATTAGGATTTCGTTTTCACCAAGCGTTAAATTTAAATCGCTTACAACACGATTACTGCCATAATCTATAGACAACTGACTTACAGATAGCATTTACTTCTAATCCTTAATGTTCAAACTGGTTACGTTTTTCGCCAGACATCATAATAGCTAAACCACAAGCAGAGATCACCACTAATAACAGCCCAGGAATGGCAGCTCGGCCAAAATAGCCAGCTTCGTATACACGCCATAAATAAGTAGACAGAGTTTCAAACCCTGTTGGACCTAATAATAAGGTTGCTTCAAGTTCACGCATTGATTCTAAAAACACCAATGCGCCACCAGCCACGATACCGCGCATGGTTAAAGGCAAGGTAATACGCGTAAAGGCTTCACGCGGGCTTGCGCCAAGGACGCGAGCAGATTTCACCAAGCTTGGATCTAAATGTTCGGTGCTGGTGCGAATTGAACCAACCGCTAGAGGTAAAAAACGTAGCATATACGCTATGATTAGTAGCCCTAAAGTTTGATATAAAAATGGTAATTGTAACCCGCCATAAACGAGCGCCGTGCCCATCACAATGCCAGGTATGCCAAAGCCAAAGTAGGTTACTCGCTCCATAATTCGACCAGCTTTACCACTGAGGGCTGCATGTGCAACTGGCACAGCTACAATAACTGCCACCATAGCAGCAAGCGCAGACGCATAAGTAGAGTGCCATGCAATTGTAAAGTCAAAATTACTTACGCCATCTCGTGCAAGCCATATAAAAAATATGGCCAGTGGTAAACCTATAGCCAGTAGTAGGACAGGAGCGAACAGAGTAAATATAGCACCTAGTTGTAGCTTATTTGGAAATAAAATAAGAGGGCGGCCATGGCGCTCAGTAGCCGTTTTTATTTGTGATTCTATAAGTAGTAAAAAACCTACAATAACCATTAACTGAAGCGACAGCATCGCTGCGCGACCCAGTGCAAAGGCGTTGTATTCAACATAAATAACACGTGTAAAAGTATCAAGACGCATCATGGCTGGGGTGCCAAAGTCAGATAAAGTATAAAGTGCCACTAATAACGACCCAGCAGCAATGCCATTCACTACACGGGGTAAAATAACGTTGAATACACTTTGGGTCATCGACATACCCAATGTACGTGCTGCGTTTACCATGCTTGCATCTAAACTTAATAACGATGATCGGGTCGTCATCATTACAAATGGAAACGTATACAGTGTCATAACTATTGCAGCACCTGATAACCCATACATAGGGGGTGTTTCAAATCCCAATAAATTATTTATTTCGCCCCCAGGGCCAAATGCCGCGTAAAACGTAAATGCACCAATATAACTGGGAATAGCAAGCGGGGCTGCAAACAATACAAGCCATGCTTTTTTAAAGGGTAAATGAACATAGGCACTTATAAATGCCAGTGGCACGCCAATCAAAATAGAACCCAAAACAGTTAAGCCCATTAAAGCCAGTGTATTGCCTAAAATGGCCAAGTTATGGCTATCAAAATAAGAGCTTGAGTCGCTTGCAAGCACCATTAATATACAAATAGGAGCAAGCGTAATGAGCGCTGCAAGCAGCGCCATTGGGTAAGATGGAGGTATTCGCATTATAAAACGCCGTTGCTGCGCATTAAGTCAATAGTAGGACGTAAATCTGCAAGTTGTGTTAAATCAATTTTAGGTGGTAAAACACTTGAAAGCGAAGGTAAACCGTCTGGCTGCTCAATACCGTTTACTAGCGGTATTTCGTATGCTTCACGTGCTAAATAACCTTGCACTTCTTTACTCAGTAAATAACGCATAAAGTTAGTTGCAAGCGGATCACTGTTAAGCGTTAAAATGCCAGAAGCATTTACCAAACAGCCTGCGTCGTTTTGAGTAAACGCTAAATCAAGTTTTGCATCAGGCTTGCCTGACTTCAATCGCAAGGTGTAGTAATGATTGGCAAAGCCGATATCTACTTCACCCCGTTCTACACCCATAACAACACCTAATTCACCAGCGTAGGTTTTTGCACGCTTTTTAACTTTTTTGAGCCATTTAGCTGTTTTATCATCACCTTCTAAAATACGCATTGCAGTAACAAACGATTGAAAAGACGCATAGGCAGGCGCCCAACCTATACTCAAATCGCTTTCAGCAATTTCCATAATACTCGTTGGAATTTGATCTTTCGTTAAACGTGATGTGTTATAAGGCAATGTACGTATACGGCCAGTTACTGGTGCCCACTCTTTGTACTTAAATTGTGGCTGCAGTTGCGCTGATAAATCGTTTGGCAGTGGCTTAGCAAGTCCTGCATCAGTTACTAGGCCAATCGCACCAGAGTCAACAGCCCAAAATAAATCAGCGCGTTTAACGCCAGCTTTGGCTTCTGCAACAATTGTGTTGGCAAGCGCAGCGGTGGGTCCGCGGCGAATAGCTAAATTAAAATCAGGGTTATTTTTTTGAATAGCTTGTAATACATTTTCGTACAAACCGCCTTCACCTCGGCCTAAATATAAGGTTAAATCACCTTTAAGCTTTGGTAAATCGTCAACCGACACGGGGTTATTTACCGTATTGGCAAAAGCCTGCGATAGAGGTAATGGCAATGAGCCCATTACCCCTAATGCAGCCAACCCTTGTATAAAGGTTCTGCGTTCCACTAAAAAACGTCCTTACGATTTTTTTCGGCTTTTTCAATTAAACCCTTAGCGCGGTCTAATTTTGTTTGCATGTCAGTTACTACATCACGCACTTCATCAACACTTTTGTTGTCTGCAATCGCTTTTGGAAGCGTTACGTTAAAGTCTTTTTCAAGTGTCTCCACTAAATTGGCATCTTGCTCAATAAGTGTTCCTTCAACGCCTTCGAATAAGTGTAGGTAGGTGTCGTGTACAATTTCAGTTGCTTCGTCTTGAAGGCGTTCAGCAAGTTTTGCGATAACGCGGTCTAGTTTGTGCTTTATTTCGTCTATTGTTGCACTTTGTGTCATTTCTTTGCTTGCTGTGGCTGTAACCGCCTTTAACAAGCCTTTTTGTTGAAATTTAGCCGCTAGTTTAACTGCACCTAAACCTTGCCATAAGGCAGTGTTCATAGCGTGTTGTTGTGTACGTACTTCAGCTGCTGATTTACCACCATCAATTGCCATTTTTACACCGTACAAACCTTGCCAAATAGAGGCATAAATAGGTACTAAGTTAGTTTCAATTGCACTGTGAAATTTTACCGATTCCCAATATTCAATTAAATCGTCGGTGTTTACAGCTTTAGCGCCTTTACTTTCGTAGGTGCTAACAAGCGTGTCCACTTTACCTACCATCCACTCAACTTCTTCATTATAACTTTTAAGGTTAGCTTGAAGGTGATTTACATGCTCGCCAATAGGGCCGTTAGCAAATAAAGGTTGTGAAATAAATGCAGACGCGATTAAAAAAGAGGCACCTAATGCTTTGGCTGGTTTAAAAAATAAGTTCATGTAAGACGTCCAAAAGGTAATTGTAAATGATAGGTATTATCATATCCGTAAATATTACGAAGAGCAATATACTAAAACCGCTAATCACATATTTGAAGGCTTGAAGACGAATTTAATTAATATAGATGATCTACATCAAGTTAAATCCGCCCTTGGCTAATTAGCATCACTTTTAGACCGACAATAATTAACAAGCTTTAGCGTAATGTTTGCCTTTAATTGCACTGTATATTGCATTGCAAAGCGTTTTAATACTGTTTTCGTCACTTATATACGGTGGCATAAGATAAATTAGTTTACCGAAAGGGCGGATCCATACGCCTTTTTCTACAAAATAAGCTTGGATAGTGGCAACATCAATGCTTCCCACTTCATCAGATAATTCTACAACGCCTATTGCACCTAAGGTTCTAACATCAGCAACATCTTTGAGCTCCATACATTGATGTAATTGCTGGAGTTGGTCATTTATATCAGATACACGCTGTTGCCAGTTTTGCTCAAGTAATAAATCTATGCTGGCACACGCAGCTGCACACGCTAGCGGGTTACCCATAAAGGTAGGACCGTGCATCAAAACACCGGCTTCACCTTCGCTTATGCCTTTGGCAATTTTATCGCTAGTCAGTGTGGCAGATAAAGTCATTGAGCCACCCGTTAGTGCTTTACCTATGCATAAAATATCGGGTTCGATCCTGGCATGTTCAACCGCAAATAATTTACCTGTTCGGCCAAATCCAGTGGCTATTTCGTCGCATATTAAAAGTACATTATATTGCGTGCATAGCTGCCTTACACAAGCTAAATAGTCTGGGTGGTAAAAATTCATACCACCTGCGTTTTGTACAATAGGCTCAATGATAAAAGCGGCTACGTGTTGGTGATTATTTTTAAAATAATGTTCAAGTTCAATCGCTTCACTTTTTTCAAAAGTACCAGAAAACTTACTGGCCGGGGCAGGTACAAATATGTGATCAGGTAAAAAGCCTTTATATAGGCTATGCATAGAGTTAACAGGATCGCATACACTCATTGCAGCAAACGTATCGCCATGATAGCCCTTATAAGGCGTCATTAATTTTTGTTTTGTTCTAATACCTTGGCTTAACCAATATTGCAGTGCCATTTTAATAGCTACTTCAACACTCACTGAGCCACTATCAGCTAAAAATACTTTGTTTAAGCTGCTAGGTGTAATTTTGACGAGCTTTTTGCACAGCTCAACTGCACTTGAATGCGTAATACCCCCAAACATTACATGGCTCATGTCATTAATTTGTTCAACCATTGCCTGGTTAATAGCAGGGTGGTTATAACCATGAATAGCACTCCACCACGATGCCATCCCATCAATTAGTTGTTCGCCTGTTTCGAGGTGAATTATATTGTGTTTAGCATGGGTGACAGGGTAAACAGGAATAGGCTGAGTCATTGATGTGTATGGATGCCAAATGTGTTCACGATCAAAATTTAAATCAATTGGTTGCTTTTTGCTCATATGTAAACTTTAACTGGGTGGGCTTCGTTGACAATGGTACGTGAAGTTTTAGACTAATCCAACATCACCAATATGAAAAAAATAAAGAGAGAATTATGGAACGTGCACCTGTTCGTCACGATTGGACCCATAGCGAAGTTAAAGCATTATTTGAAATGCCGTTTAACGATCTACTGTTTAAAGCTGCGTCGGTTCACCGTGCTAACTTCAATCCAAATGAAGTGCAAATTTCTACTTTGTTATCAATTAAAACAGGCGCTTGCCCAGAAGACTGTAAATATTGCCCGCAATCGGGGCATTATAAAACCGACCTTGAACGCGAACGCCTAATAGAAGTAGAAAAAGTAGTAGAGCAAGCACGCCTTGCTAAACAAAAAGGCGCTACACGTTTTTGTATGGGTGCAGCCTGGTCGGACCCCAAAGACAGAGACATGCCATACATTTCAAAAATGGTAAAAGAAGTAAAAGAGCTTGGCCTTGAAACCTGCATGACGCTGGGCAAACTCACAAACGAAAAAGCCCATGAACTCAGCAGTGCAGGTTTAGATTACTATAATCATAACCTTGATACCTCACCTGAGTACTACGAGCAAATTATATCAACCCGTACGTTTGAAGACAGATTAAATACCATAGATCACGTACGTGATGCCGGTATGAAAGTGTGTTCAGGCGGTATAGTCGGTATGGGAGAGCAAGCCGCCGACCGTTATGGCTTACTTATGCAGTTAGCTAACTTACCACAGCATCCAGAAAGTGTGCCTATTAATATGCTGGTAAAAGTAAAAGGTACCCCGCTTGAAAACGTGGACGATTTAGATCACTTTGAATTTATACGCACCATAGCAACTGCACGTATAATGATGCCGCACAGCTATGTACGTTTGTCGGCAGGGCGCAACGCCATGAATGAGCAAATGCAATCAATGTGCTTTTTTGCGGGCGCTAACTCTATATTTTATGGTGATAAACTACTTACTACAGAAAATCCAGAAGCCGATGCAGACATGAACCTTATTAAAAAGTTAGGTATGAACCCAGAAACGCGTGAAGATTATTCAGACGAAGCCGTAGCTGCGTCGCTTTCATCGCAAGTAGCTGATAAAGCCACATCTGAATTGTTTTACGAAGCCTAATTAAGTCTTACTCATGCCATTTGAATTTATTCGCACACACCTTAATGAGCGGGCAGAGCAATCGCTTTTACGAAAACGCCACGTGGTGCAAAATGCCACGGCACGCACTATTGAGGTTGATAATAAAACGTATTTAAATTTTGCTAGTAATGACTATTTGGGCTTTGGTGATATAGCTATCCACAGTGAAAATGTTAACACGCTAGGTAGCCACAGCTCTGCTTTAGTAACAGGGTATCAAATACAGCAGCAAGCATTAGAGCAGTACTTATGCACTCAGTTTGGTTATCAAGCTGGGCTGCTTTTTAATTCTGGCTTTAGTGCTAATAGCAGTGTAATTAAAGCGTTGTTTCAGGATAAATCAGCAGCGCAAAGCAGTGCTATTTTTCAAGACAAGTTAAACCACGCCAGCTTAATAGATGGGGCGCTTCAATCTAATGCGGCATTAATACGTTTTAATCATAACGATTTAAACCATTTACGGTCTCGGCTCGAAAAGTCAAAAGCACAAAACAAGTTAATTATTAGCGAAGGCGTTTTTTCGATGGATGGCGATACGGCCCCCATAAAAGATTTACTGCTCCTTGCAAAACAACATAATGCTTGGTTGATGATAGATGATGCGCACGGCTTTGGCGCTTTGGGTAAAACAGGTCTTGGTAGTTGCGAAACACTTATTGGCGATACTGTGCCCGACATACTCGTCATTACATTTGGTAAAGCGGTTGCCAGTAGCGGCGCGTGTGTATTGGGTTCACACTCATTTATAGACTACATGCTGCAATATAATCGCGATTACACATACTCAACAGCTATGTCGCCGTTAATGGCAAACAATACCTTAGCGCGTATAAAGCACATTAAAACAGCTGATACGCAACGCTCAACATTAAATAAAAACATAGCGGCATTTAAACACCTTGCACAACAGCATAATATAGTGGTAATGGAGTCCGATACGGCTATTCAACCCATTGTTCTGGGCTGTGCAGAGCAAACAATAAAAGCGGCCAATAAACTCAAGCAGCAAGGAATTTGGCTTACCGCAATTAGACCGCCCACGGTTGCATACAATACTGCGCGCTTAAGAGTGACTTTAACAGCAGCGCATACCCTTGATGATATTACTTATCTTGTTAAACATTTAGCAAAGGCACTACTATGATTGCCCACGCACTGGATATTGAGCCGGTTACAAAGGCCGCTGCAACAACCCAATTAAAAAGGCTTAACCCGGCACTTAAAAAAGGAGCGCAAGTTAACTTTTCAAAAGCGGCAGGTAATTACAATACACATGCGCATGTTCAAAAAAAAGCAGCCGATGATTTATTCAAACTAATAAATCCATTAGCTTGCAATAAAAATAAGGTGTGCGTTGATTTAGGCGCAGGCCCACTTGTAAACACCCTGCAACTTCAGCGCCTGTACGGTACCGTGTTATCAATGGATTTAAGTTTTGATATGCTCAAAAGCTGTAATGAAGGTGATTACAAAATTTGCGCAGATATGGATAACTTGCCACTGCAAGCAAACAGTGTTGATATAGTTTTTAGTAACTTTGCAGTGCAATGGTCGGCCAATTTTAAGGCGCTTTTACAGTCACTTTATGGGGTGTTAAAACCGGGTGGGCAGGCTTATATTAGCACTGTAGTTGAAGGCTCACTTAACGAAATACAAACAGCGTTCGCTGCGGTAGATAGCCACAACCATATTAATACGTTTAATGCGGGTGATTATATAAACCAATCGGTCCAAAATTCTGACTTTCAGGTAAACAGGGTAATCTCTAAAATTTATACAGACGAATATGCGTCTGCATTACACGCTATTCGCTCAATAAAGGCTATTGGCGCAACCACCCAAAACACAGCTAATACACGCCAAGGGTTATTAACAAAGTCGGCATTAAAAAAAGCGTGTGCAGCGTACCCTTTAATAAACCAAAAAGCGTGTGTTTCTTACCATGTAGTATTGTTATCATTAAATAAAGCGTAAATAACGTCTGTTTAAAAGGCACAGCCATGAAAGAATTTTTTATTACCGGTACCGACACCGACGCCGGAAAAACTCATGTAACTAGTTTATTGTTAAAGTTACTTGCTCAACACAAAAAAAAGGCAATAGGGTATAAACCCCTAGCTGCTGGGTCTGAAATGGCGTTTGATCAACTTGTTAATGCCGACGCACTTATGCTGATGGAAAGTGCAACGGTGAGTGCAAAATACGATGTGGTAAATCCCTTTACTTTTGCACCACCTATAGCCCCCCACATAGCCGCAGAGCAGGCTGGGGTAAGTATAAACGTTAGCAAGCTTACCGCAGCTTATAAAACGGTTAAGCAGCAAGGCGCTGACTTTATACTTACAGAAGGAGCGGGTGGCTGGGCTTTACCTATTAATAATACTGAGTATTTATACGACTGGGTTAAAACAGAACAACTACCAGTTATATTAGTCGTCGGTATGAAGTTAGGTTGCTTAAATCATGCGCTATTAACCGCGGCACATATGCAAAGCTTAGGCATTAACTGTATAGGATGGATAGCCAACCAAGTTGATGAGCATATGGATGAGTACCAAGCAAACCTAGATAGTTTAAAGGCGCGGCTACCATTTCCTATTCTTGCTATCAGCCCTTACAGCGAGCAAACGCCAAAATTACAAATTTATAAAACACTTCTTGAAAATTTATCAATAAATCCATAAATACTACTTGTGTTGTGACATAGTTTGTCACAAAATAACACGACCCCTATGACATAGTGTGTCATAGGGGCGTGTTGCTTATAGTCGATCAAATTTTAGAAAAATCGCTCAGCAATGAATGTTATTTTTGGAGAACTCGAATGAAACGTGTATTTTTGTTTTTATTAACTAACCTCGCGGTTATGTTGGTATTAGGTGTGGTGCTTTCAATTATAATGAGTGCGCTGGGCTTAAGCCATCGTAGCCTAGGTGGAATATTACTTATTGCAGCCGTATTTGGATTTGGTGGATCGTTTATTTCACTATTTATGTCTAAATGGATTGCTAAAAAATCAACAGGTGCGCAGGTTATTACTCAACCAAGTAACGAAACCGAGCAGTGGTTAATAAACACTGTTGCTGCGCAAGCCAAAAAAGCGGGTATTGCAATGCCTGAAGTGGCAGTTTACAACAGCCCCGAAATGAACGCGTTTGCAACAGGCCCAAGTAAAAACAACTCACTAGTCGCTGTAAGTACAGGGCTAATGCAAAGCATGACCCAAGATCAAGCCGAAGCCGTGCTTGCTCATGAAGTGTCACATATTGCCAGTGGCGACATGGTAACGCTTACGCTTATTCAAGGTGTGGTTAATACCTTTGTGATTTTTGCTGCGAAAGTGTTGGCAAATATCGTAGATAACTTTCTCAATGGCGATGAAGAAGAGGGCGGAATAAGCTGGACCTACATTTTATTCGACATGTTATTCCAAGTACTGTTTGGGGTGTTGGCAAGTATAGTTGTGGCACATTACAGCAGGCAGCGTGAATTTGCAGCAGATAGCGGTGCAGCAAAATTAGTTGGCGCCGACAAAATGCGCTCCGCTCTTGAACGTTTAAAGCAAAACCATCCTTCGCAGTTACAAGGATCAATGATGGCGTTTGGTATTGCTGGTGGTAAAAGCATGGCTGAGTTGTTTTCATCGCACCCCCCGCTTGACTCGCGTATAGACGCTTTACGTCGTTAAAAAATTCAAGTTTTTCACAGTACTTGTAAACAAAAAGCCTGCATTTGCAGGCTTTTTTATGTTTAATGTTTTTTATTGCGATTGAATAATGTCAGTAATACCCTCCGGCGAGAGTATTTCAATCCAGTAACCGTCAGGGTCTTTAATAAAGGCAAGGCCTTTCATTGAACCACCATCTGGCTTTTTAACAAATTCTACATCGTATTTAGCAAAGCGCTCACAGGCAGCGTATACATCGGGTACGCTAATCCCAATATGGCCAAAGCCTTTTGGGTCCTCATTACCACCGTGATAACCGGTAAAGCTGTCGTCGTTTTCAGTACCCCAGTTATGGGTAAGCTCAATAAGCGCAGGGCGGCGAAACACCCATTGTGTTTTTTCTTTATCATCGCCCTTTGGCATGTCTTGCTCGTAGCCTAAAAAGTACAAAGTAAACTCCATACTAGGAAAGTCGTATTTTCCTAACAGTTTCATGCCCAGTACGTTTTCATAAAATGCAAGCGACGGTTTTGGATCTTTAATACGCAACATAGTTTGCTGCATCACATAGCCCTCGGTGGCTTGTGCAATTTGCTCTGGAGATTCGTTATAGTGAGTCATACGCTAATCCTTAATAAAATGACTGAAAAACCTTAATGGATTTAAAAAGCCAGGGTGAAAGCTCATCATAATAAACAGCGGCAAAAATTAAAACCACTTAGCTAAATTACCAGGCAGTGAGTTGAGTGTTTTATAAGCGAGAAATGAAATATTTACCGACACTGTTTATTTGTACAGCACCTATGTTTTGTCCCATAACATTATTAAAAGTCGTTTTGGTGTATTTTAATAACGGGTGTTTTAAAGCCTACGTAATTACCTGTTTACATTAAAGTTGTTTAGTGGAATTATTAAGCAGTGTAATATACGCCGTTTTGGGGTGTTATAACCCCCCAAAGTGGTGTTCAATAAATTGTTATGTGCCAATGGAAATTTGAATCATGGATGAAATATCAAAATATCATGAATTAGCCAAGGATGCAGGAAATCGGCTCAGGGCCTATATTTTATCTGTTTCATCGGGTGCCACAGGCGTGTTCTTCTTAGCGCTTACTAATAAAACAGATAAAAATCCTTTAGCGTGTTCTGAGAAGTGGCTTCTTTCAATAGCTTTGATAGCATTCGTTTTAACAGTAGTTTTGTGCTTGTATGAACTTCGCATAGACGCTAAACGTTTCTTCTCGTTAGCTAAAGAGTTAAACAAGCCAGAAACAGAACGAAATTGGGATACAAATGAAAGCTTTAAGTCAAAACGCTACTGGCTAATTCATTCATCCTACGTAACCCTAGGTGTGGCAATTCTCTCAACCAGTGCTTACCTCGTAATAAACATCGTAGGCACATAACAAACCAAGTAAGCGGGACAATAACACGTGGGCTCCCGTCACTTCGTTCCGTATTATAGCCCACGTGTTATTGCCCCTTCTTGGGGCGTTATATTTATTTAGCATGGAGCACATTTTTGAAGAATTTAGTATTAGTTATATTTTGTTTATTTTTAATTAGTTGTAAATCGACTCAGCCTAAACCTGATAGTCTTCAGTTTGGTGTTAATTTAAATGCACATCCAGAGCTTACAAAAGCCGAGAGGTCTCTATGGTTTGGTTTCAGTTTTGGTTTAGGCACTTGCATTCAAAATGAACGTGCTTCATATAGTAATTTCCCAATTTCTTGTGAAGTTACAGCAAGAACAATTATGGCTCAAATGTATGAGAATGAACCTGATAAAAGTGCTTATAAAGATGTTTATGCTAGCGAGCTTTACTCTGTATACAAAGCTGGATTCATGGAGCAGTACGTATGGAACTTCCATAACCAAAAAGAATGGAACAAGCCAGCTAACATCGAAAAATATAAAGTGTGGGCATCAAAAAATTTATCGACACATAGTCAACAAACTAAGTTTGTGGGTAAATATCAATAAATATAACAAGTGACTAAACCAAAGGACGCAAAACAGCAGGCTGCGCTCCTTGGTCGCTAATTTTAGCCAGCTATTTTACGCCGGTTAGGCAAGCGTTATGTGATTTTTGTTGAAAACTAAAAAGGAGTTTAATAATGAAATTATTTAGAATTAAAACTGCGAGTTATATTACTAAGAAGAATATCTCATCCACTTTTATGTTATTTATAGCCTCTGTAATTCCAGTTACTTTTGTAATTCAAAGAGAGATTTTTATTGGCTCAATGTTAATGATAATTGTCGTGGGTGTTTATTTGTCGCTATTAACTGGTAAAGGTTTGTTTAAGTCTAAAAACAAAAGCACTGGTTGTTAAATTGTAATCACATATCAACCCAATTATTCCGATCTCAATTCGCTGAGCTCGTTTCGTCGGCATATTGGGCCGTTATGTGCCAAGGGAGTATAGAGTTAAATGTCATTTATTGATGTAGGATTCGCATGGTGGAATAGTAAAAGTAAATTCCATAAACGAGTAATGTTCTTTTGTGTTTTTATCACCATATTTACAATAATAATGGCTTCCGTAATAGCTAAATTTACTGACAGCCGCGCATTCAAGATGGCAGTAAGTAAACTATCTACTAATCCTATTGTTCAAGCTAACTTTGGCCAATCCCCAGATTTTTCATTTGATTACGCAAATGGATTTGAAATTTCCGATAGTGGAGTTAAGGGTGAAGCAAATTTTGCTATCAAAATAGTAGGTAATGATAAATCAGGACTCGCATATGTTGCAATGTACAAATCTGCAGGTATCTGGAAAATCGAAGAACTAAACTTGCTCATGGATAACGAAGAACCAATTGTGCTAATTGGCATATAACAACTAATTGTAGCAAGACAATGTTCCTCACCCATTTTGAGTGGTAATTATTAAGGGGTTTCATGAAGATAGTTATACCTTTTATTTCTCTTTTTTCTCCTCTTGTTTTAGCTAGTGATTGCTCTTTTGAACATCTACGCAATGACTTTGTTATTGAACGTGCCGGCGCTGATGCAAAACAAAGTTTTAAGGCTAAAGGCGTTTCTTTTATTGCCGTCGCTAATGGTTTAGCTCCTGCACGTCCGGGGTTTGAACATATCCACATGTCTGCTTGTATTATATTAAAAACTAAATGGGACGTTTTGTGGGTTGGTTCAGACACCAGTAATTGTTTTGCATACATTGAGCTGGAAGAACATGCTATTGCTTATTCACGTGTTTTTAACGAGAAAATGATTGGGCTCGCTAAATTAAGTGAAAAATACATTTGTGCTAATGATTTACAAAGCAAACTTTATTAGGGCGAGTACATGTTTTTATATTTGTTTTTGTTTAGCCACACCTGTTATTAAACAATATAGGTAAGCTAAACACTTCATTATGTTTGCAATTAATGTTTTAGCCGTAGTTAGACAAAAAAGAGTAAATAAGGCAATCGCTTTAGGTCAAATATTAAGGTTAATTAATAAGTAGTTACAAATTACAGTTGGTTTTATTACCGTAACTCGTTTAATTTATTGATTAAAGTTTTATGTAAGAAGGATTTTGTATGAATAATTTATCTACAAGAGAAAAAGTAGCGTTTACGCTATGTATTAGCTTTGCTTTTTTGCTATTAATTAGCGGTATTTACGACTTTTTGATTATCGAATTTAAAGCCGAAGATCTAATGATGAGTATTGGGGCCTTTTTAATGCTACTAAGTGGAGCGTTAATGCCGAAAATATTTTTCTCACCTTTTGCAGATATTTTTAAATCAACAGATCAACCAACTATAGGAAATGCCAAAGTACAGCAATGGCTTATGTTTTCAGGTGGATTGCTATGCGCATTTGGATTTGCCTTGAGGCTGCTTTTATAAAAACGGGATATTAAAAATTACTTAAAACCCATCTTAAAAATTAAGGCCAAGGTGATTATATGAAGTTTACTGTTAGATAAAATAGTATGTTTTTAGCTAATAAGTTTGTTTTATTACTTGCTATTAATTTGCAAGGAGAGGATTCAGCTATAAACATATTACACGTGGATGGCGCGGCTGGTTTTAGCGTGGGTGTATTGTTATTTGCTTTATTAGAGTGGGTTTCGGTTTTGTATAATCTACCTTTAAATATTGTTGTTTTACTTGCAAGTGCCAATGTTATTTATGGAATTTACGCTTTAAACCTTGCTTTTTTAGTTGCTAAGCCTGTTTATACAATCACTGTATTAGCAATAGGTAACGTTGTATGGGCCTTTATATGCATTGCTATAGTTTTATATTATGTACAAACAGCCAGTTTAATTGGCATTATGTTTATAGTACTCGAGGCCGGGTTTGTAATCATTTTGGCATATTACGAATTTAAGTTAAGGTTTGTATTAGCAAACGTAAAATAATGGATACTGAATAGGAATGAAATGGATTTTCCAATATTAGAGACCCCCCGCATTTTTCTTGACCAATTAACACCAGTAGACTCTATGGCTCTGTTTGAGCTTTTTTCAAACCAGTCGGTTATAAAATATTACGATTTAGAAGTAATGACTGACTTAACCCAAGCTAGCAATTTAATTACGTTATTTAATTCTCGTTTTAATGAAAATAAAGGAATTCGCTGGGCTATTCGGTTAAAAAAATCTAATAAACTAATTGGTACGTGTGGATTTAATTCATGGAACGCCAAAATGCAAAGTGCTGTTATTGGCTATGACCTGCACCCGGATTATTGGGGTAAAGGGTATGTAACAGACGCTGTAAATTGTATTGTAAAAGCAGCTTTTGCAGGTAAATTGGCGTGTAACATACACAGAATACAAGCCGATACTGTTTTGGGTAATGCCGCGTCTGAAGCTGTATTATTAAAAGTAGGCTTTAAAGAAGAGGGTATAAGGCGCCATAGCGGTTATTGGAAAAACCAATTTCACGATCTTAAATGCTTTGGGTTGTTAAAAACTGAGTTTAAATATCAATAACAGCTTGATATAAAAAGAAATAATAAGGAAATACATGCTTGTTAAGTTAAAAAACATTATTGCCAAAGGAGTTTGGCAGTCGTTAGCTTTAGTCATTGTGTTTTTTATTGCAGGCCCAGAAATTATGTTAGGGCTTGAAATGATGGCGATGGTTGAGTTTTTAGGGGCTTCTACCTTTGTGTTGGTTTACACGTCAGTGATTAAACTTTTTATATTCAAGTTAATTAATAAATTTAAGCGTTTTGAGCGTTACTCTATGCTGTTTTTGCCGCCTTTATCGGTATTAAAAAAAATGCCATCTATTGTGATTCACGCAATACCTGAAAGAACGCTAGTTTTGCTGTTTTTAGGGTCTTTAGTCACTGTTATGTTGTTAAATTATAGGCTTTTTATCTAGGTGACTTATCTATATTTTAGGAAATTACAGCCCTAGGTCACTTAGCAGGTCTAAAAGTTATCAATTTAAAAGTTAAAACTTCTTGTATTAAAAGCCATTCACCATGGAGGTTGTTATGTTTAAAGTAATAATTGGATGTGCTGTTATATTTTCGGTTGTTTGCATGTTACTCGCCGCCGCACCTTTTACGCCTGCAATATCAGGTTCATTTATTATGCTGTTGTTTGCAGGGGGGATAGGCTACAAAGGCTATCTGCAATCAAGTTTAATATTGCTACTAATTAATACGCTGGCAGTTATTGGATGCCCAGCTATAAATATAGACAACACCAATGCATTACTGTTTTTACCGATTTTATTTATAGTCTCATTTGGCGGTATTTTTTTTGGGGTTAGAAAGTTAACTTTAAAACATGTTGTGTAGATGAGATTGGCTCATGTTTTATAGCTAACTTATATGTTGAAACAGCGCTTATTTTCTTTGTAAAAAAAGGTTAAAAGCGGTTTTCACAAACAGATATGCAATAGGTGGTATACGCAAAATATAGCCCATACGTTTTTACCTCCTCTATAAGCAAAGCGCTTCTAAACTCTCTTTGTGAATAAACTTTTATAGTTAAACCTAATGAGGCCTAAAATTAAAGCGCTTCAAAAATGGCTGCTATTCCTTGCCCGCCGCCAATACACATTGTGACTAAACCGTACTGACCATTTATACGCTTCAGCTCGTGAAGGCATTTTGTAGTTAATATAGCGCCTGTTGCGCCAACCGGGTGGCCTAAGGCAATGGCGCCGCCATTCGGGTTCACCTTGTGTGCAGGAAAGTTTAACTCATTTGCTACGCATAAGGCTTGGGCTGCAAAAGCCTCATTAGATTCAATTATATCCATATCGTTGATTGTTAGGCCGGTTTTTTCAAATACTTGCTGTACAGCAGGAATAGGTCCGGTTCCCATTAATGAGGGTTCAACACCAGCACGAGCATAGCCAATGAGTCGTCCAATTGGTTTAAGCCCTTGTTCTTGGGCTTTTTGTTCAGACATAAGTACAAGTATGGCTGCGCCATCGTTTATACCTGATGAGCTTGCTGCGGTAACGGTGCCATCTTTTTTAAAGTAGGGCTTTAAAGTGGCAAGTTTTTCGGCTGTAGTACCGGCACGAACATGTTCGTCGGTATCAAAAAGGTGCGTGCCATTACGTGATGTAATTTCTATTGGCACTATTTGCGACTTAAAGTGACCTTGTTCAATCGCTCTGGCTGCTTTAAGGTGACTTTGCGCTGCGTAATCATCTTGTTGTTTGCGGCTAATTGCATATTTTTCTGCAACGTTCTCTGCGGTTATCCCCATAGGGTTGTTATCCCACGGATCTTGTAATGTTGTTGTGAGCTCGTCAAGCATTACGCTGTTGCCCATTTTTTGCCCCCAGCGGTTACTTTGAAGTGTATAAGCTGATGTGCTCATACTTTCTGTTCCACCAGCAAGGGCTGCATCTACATCACCTAATTGAATTTGTTGCGCTGCTTGTATTATGGCTTCAAGGCCTGAAGCACATAAGCGATTTAGTGTAACTGCATGGCTGTTTATAGGCAGCCCGGCATCTATGCCTATAACCCGTGATAGGTAGGCATCTTTTGGGCCATTATGTATTACCTTACCAATAACGGTTGAACCTATTTGGTTTAAAGGAATATTTGCTCTTTTGATTGCTTCTGTAGCGCAAAGGGTACCAAGCTCTTCAGGGGAAAAGTTTTTTAGGGTTCCGCCAAAACTACCAATTGCTGTTCTTACAGCACTTAATACAACAACACCGGTGTTAGATTTTGTCATTTTTTCTCTTTATTATTAATTTATTAGTGTAGTAGGGTAAGCTAAATCGTTAAACTTAGTCTTTTTAAAATACTCTAACATATTAACAAGGTGGGTATAAAAGGCTAAGTCATAATGAATAAGTATTGTTACCCATTTGAAGCCTGTGGAAGGGCTGTTTTGTTCACTCGCTCTTTATATTTAATAGATTGAAGCTCTTATTTTACAAACAAATTAAATAAAAATGGGGTCGGTTTTATATTTTATGATTACGTAAATAGCGTTTGAACTTGTTAGCTGGAATATGTACGGCGAATGCTTTAAACGTAAAAAAATCGGCGGATAGAGTATATTCGCCGATGTTGATAGATCCTTTATAAACAGATTATCACTCGTGTGATATTGAGCCTTAATCTGCTTTACGGTTAAGACTAAATAAACAAATTGCTAAAAGTAATGTTGCAATCATGCCCGAAGCACCGGCAACGCCTGATGGCAGAAATCCATCACGGCCAAATATAATTAATATAGCATTGGCAAGCATTGCAACACCGCCAGCAAGGGCTGTAAGGCTACCAATGGCTTTGCCGCCTTTGGCAATAAAAGAGAGGCCAAACACAAGTGCTGCTAAGCCTAATAATAATTTAGCTGCGTAGTAAATCATGAATGATAAAGACACTACACCACCAATTAAAGGTTGTGCGCCTTCTACTACACCAGCTACTTTTCCAAATGTTGAAAATAAAGTTAGGCCAATACTTACTTGTATTATGTTAAGAACTGCGCTAAATGTGATTGCCGACCAGCCTAATTGAGCGTTTTTTGCTTGCACCATAGCAGCACTTGCAAAGGCAACAAGTACAGTGAAAAGCACCGCTTCTAAACCCCATGCATACTGTCTTGAAAAGCTAATTCCGCCACTGTAAAGCGCTGTAAAAATAGCCTGTGTTATCGCTAACGCCAATAATAAAAATGCTGCAATTAGTGGGGTGCGTTTATTCGTAAATTCCATTATGGACCTCTTATAATTTTATGTTTGACGCTTTAAATGATGCAAAACTTTCGAACTTGCAGGTATAAGACAGGTGAAACTATTTAATTATTTCGTTTAAAATTATAAAAATATTTTGTACCAAAGAGTGGCAAGCATTTTAGCAATGTTGTAGTCAGTTTGAGTTACCAAGGCACTAAAGGAGCCTAAGATTAAACTGACTAAGATATAAGCTTAAAACGAGACCAATCACTTAACAAAGTGATAGTTTGCATTGTAGGTGGGGCTGCATAGATTAAACCTGCAATGGCAATAACAGACGCCGACGTAATTAATTTATTATCGAAATTAGCTATTTTTAAAGCGGTTCCGAAAGAGCGTTTAATTTCTACATTACTTAAATCGACACTGTAAATTTCATCGAGTAATAAATGTATTAACCCGCCGAGTACAATAAAGCCACCTGTTAACCAGGCAAAGGTGGCTGAATTCATGGTTGTTTGGTCATTCAGCTGCCAGGTTACTTGTGTTGTTAACAAAGCGCATAACAGTATAAATAATAAAGAGTGGCAGCTACCTCTGTGTACTGTGATCCACTCAAAAATGGGCCTGATAATATATTTCATAAATCCGTACACTAATAACGGCACTACAACTAACTCGACAAAACTAATTTGGATGATTAGCTCGGTGGTTATGTAATGCATTACTATTAATACAGCACAAAGAGCAAATAAGTTAAAAATAGTATCGAGTGATGAGGAGTTATCAGAATCTATGTCTGGTAATAGGCCGCCAATAGAGCCTAAAAACCATAACCAAAGTGCGCTGTTTAAATCAATGTGGCCTGCCGATAAAAGAGCGGCTGAACTTAAGCCGGTGATGATAACAGCAGTATTAAGATGAGTATTGAAGTTTGCCATTGTATATCTTGATAGGAAAATAGGTTGGCATTTTAGCAATTGAAAACTTAATTGTTCAATATACTTAAGAGCATCTTATTTTTTTAACTCGTCATAAAATGCAACATTTCCGCGGCCTGTTTCTTTTACGTGGTAGAGCATTTTGTCAGCGTTGAACATCAATACAAGTAGTTCATTGCCATCGTTAGGGGCTACTGCAATACCTATGCTTGCACCGACTGCGCATTTTTTAGTTTGAGAAATACTAATGTCCTGCTGTAGCTCATCGAGCAGGGCTATGGCTTGGTTTTGTGTTGCGCTTTTATCGTAATTATTAATTTGCTGCGCAACAATGAATTCGTCACCGCCTAGGCGGATACATATGTCAGTATTGTTATTGAATCGTTTTTTAAAGCGGTTTGCTATCTCTATCAACACTTTATCACCGGCTTCGTGACCATAGGTGTCGTTAATGGGTTTAAATTTGTCTAAATCAATCATCATAAGCACAAGATGTTGACCATGTTTAGCGCATTCACGTAGTGCTTTTTTTAGGCGCTTTTCGCCTGCACGGCGATTAAATAGATCAGTGAGTGGATCGTGATCGGCTTCAAATTGGGTTTGAAACTCGCGCTCTGCGCGTTCGGTTATGTCATGTAAAATTACTTCTATTAATTGTTCTTGCTGGGGACTTCGGTTGGTTTGTCTTTGGTCTGTTTATTTTTACCCACCTTATGTAGTTACACTATTTTACAACTAAACATTTTGCATTATTAACAAATAATTAGGATGTTATAGTATTGCATTTGTTATTTGATATAGTATAACATTCGTCGCATTCTAATTTACCCTTATACAGAGTTTGAATGTGACTACACCTACTGCAATAAATCAAACATCATCAATAGAATCTCAACGCCCTGAAAATACCCGTAATTCAGAATTAAATAATGCTCAAACCGCTAAAAGCGAAGCCATTATTGAAGTGAATTCGTTAAGTTTTAGCATTAAAAATAACGCTATTTTAAAAAACTTAAATTTTACTGTGGGCTCAGGCGAAATCTACGCACTACTTGGCGGTAACGGTGCTGGTAAGTCAACCACGTTAAAAACGTTATTGGGTTTTAATAAACCAACGCAAGGTTCAGTAAAAGTAGTGGGTAAAGAGGTTACACAAGCACTTGATTTTGTTCGCGGAAAAACAGCTTACTTACCAGAGTCTGCAACGTTATACCCGCATTTAACCGCCCGCGAAAACGTAAAATATTTTTTATCACTTGCTGATATTAATAAAACAGATGAGCAAATTAATGCCGCATTTAACCGTGTAGCCTTGCAAGAAGGTGCGTGGGAGCGTCATATGCAAACTTACTCTAAAGGCATGAGACAAAAAACCGCAATTGCATTAGCCATTTTACGTGAAGCCCCCATATTTTTACTTGATGAGCCTACATCGGGCCTTGACCCTGTTGCCATAGATGAGTTTAACCAGTTAGTGCGCGAGCTTGCATTAACGGATGCGACTATCTTAATGGTGACTCATGATGTATACGGCGCCTGCCAAGTAGCTAACCGTATTGGTTTACTTAGAGCCGGTGAGCTGGTGGGCGAATTTGACGCGCCAGAAAATGGCCGCATTGATACCGAACAAGTACACGCAGCCTTTGCGCAAAGAGGCGCGTAATGAGTATAAATAACTTTTCAAAAGTGGTTATAGTTGCCAAAGATGAATGGCGCTATTGGCTACGATCAAAACTAGCAATGACCGTTTTAGCTATAGGTTTATTGCTTACCCTTTCATCGGTAGTGGTGACTGCCATTACAATGCATGAACTTAGCCATGATCGCCATGAACTGCAATCAAATGCCGAGCAAAGCTTTGTTGAACAGCCCGATCGTCACCCGCACAGAATGGTGCATTACGGGCACTATGCATTTAGAACGCCTTCGCCATTGAGCACCCTCGACCCAGGTATAGATGCATACACAGGTAACTCAATATTTTTAGAAGGACATAGGCAAAACAGTGCAATGTTTGCCGATCAACGCCAAGGTACAGCGCTTACCAAATTAGGTAGCTTAACACCTGCTTTTATAGTGCAAACTCTAGCGCCATTACTTCTTATATTAATTGGTTACAGCTCAATTAGCCGAGAGCGTGAATCGCAAACGCTTTCGTACTTATTAGCGCAAGGCACGTCGGGTATTACGCTTATTGCCGGTAAAGGCTTAGCACTGCTTTCGGTTGTGGGCTTAATTATTGCGCCACTGGCTGTATCGGCTTTATTTACGGTATCTGCGGGTGAAAGTTTACTCGCTGTTGCCAGTTTTGTTGTAGGTTACGCTTTATATTTAACGGTGTGGGTATTACTGATTTTACTCGCATCGAGCGTGTTTAGTAAAAACAGTGGTAGCTTTACGGCGCTTGCGTTTGTATGGATTTTACTGTGTATTGTTATGCCGCGCGTAGCAAGTACTACAGCCTCAACGGCTGTGCCATCTGCCGGTAAAATAGAAACCGACTTTGCGGTTAAAGCCGAACTTAGAAAACTAGGCGATGGCCATAACACTAACGACCCAGCATTTAAGCAATTTAAACAGTCTCTCCTTGAAAAGTACAACGTAAATAGTATTGATGAGCTGCCGTTAAACTTTAGAGGTTTAGTAGCCAGTGAATCAGAGGCTAAGCAGGCCAAAGTACTAAACCAATTTGCTCAGCAGCGTATGCAAGCAGAACTTAAGCAAACGCAAGTATCGCGCTATTTTGGGTGGGTATCTCCAATGGTTGCTATTCGCTCGCTCTCTATGATTGTGGTGGGTACAAGTATAGAAACGCATCATCGTTTTTTACGTGAAACTGAGCAGCTTCGTTTTGATTTTGTGCAAGGACTTAACAAAATTCATAGTGAAGAGCTTGATTACAAAGACGACATTAACCGCAACGCTGATGCCACAGCCACTAAAAAAGCAAGCGTTAGCGCCGAAAACTGGCAAATACTACAAGATTTTAATTTTAATGTAGATAGTGCAGATGTTCGAGCACAAAGAAGTGTACCTGCGTTTTTACAGTTATTACTGTGGATTGTAGTACTAGTAGGCGGTATTAAATTTGTAGGAAAACGTTTGATATGAGTTATTTAATTACACAACTTATGCGTGAATGGGGCTTTTTACTGCGCCAAAAGTACGTAGTGGTATTACTGCTGTGTAGCCTTATTTTATCAGGATTTGCTATTTACAGCGGGCTAAGTGAAGTAAGCGCACAACAGCAAACTATTGAGCGCTTAAAAGCAGCAGATCAAAGCGACCGCTCTAAAGTACAGCAAAAGCAAAACGATGCGGGCATGTTAGCGTATTACAGCTTTCATTTAACGTACTCGCAGCCATCTAACCTGGGATTTGCTGCATTAGGTGAGCGCGATATATTCCCGTGGAAACACCGCATTAACTTATTAGCACTTGAGGGGCAAATTTACGAAAGCGATTCACAAAATGCTGAGCTGGCCCAAGCCGGTAAAATAGATTTTGTGTTTGTAATTAGTGCGCTAGCGCCATTGGTTATTATATTGCTGTTTCATGATTTATTTGCAAATGAGCGTACCAGCGGTAGGCACGATTTATTAGTTACTACGGCTAAGTCTTACTTTGCTTTATGGGGCGTACGTATAACCGTGAGATTTGTAGCTGTAATAGTGTGTTTAATGCTGCCATTTTTTGTGGGTGCAGTTATAGCAGGTGCAAGCGGGTTTGAAGTGGCGTATGTATCGCTACTTTGTATTGCATACTTAGGATTTTGGACTGCACTTAGTGTGTGGTGGGGTAAAAATGCAACCAGCGCGCCACGTGTTGCCTCTAGCTTAATTGGTTTATGGGTGTTGTTTGCTTTTATTATTCCTATTTTAGGCGACCTTGCTATAAACAAATCTGTGCATTCGCCTAAAGGGGGCGACATTATGCTTACCCAACGTGAAGCAGTAAACGATGCGTGGGATTTACCTAAATCTGCAACTATGCAGCCTTTTGTTAAAGAGTTTCCTGAGTTTGCGCCTTATATAGATATGAGTAGTGAATTTGAGTGGAAATGGTATTACGCATTTCAACAAATGGGCGATTTAAAAGCAGCAGAGCTTTCAAAGGCCTACCGCGATGCAACCGCTAAAAAATACGAGTTAGCTGGTTTTGTATCTTGGGTTTCGCCACCGCTGTTACTGCAGCGCATCTTAACGCGTGAAGCCAATACCGATTCAATTGCCGCTTACAAGTATGAGCAGCAAATTAGAGATTATCATCAGCAATTACGCGAGTTTTATTACCCTTGGTTATTTTACAAAGGCGACCCAACTAAAGCAGCCCTTGAAAATATGCCACGCTTTGAAAGTACCACGCAAAGCAGCAACTAAAAATACAGCGCTAAACGTACCTGTTTAGCGCTATATAAATGACTACATAACTATAAAATACTTACATTACTCACAAGGTTCACAATGAAAACCAATACAAAAGGGCTTAAGCTCACCTATTTAAGTACTTGCCTAGTAAGCTTATTTAGTAGCCAGGTAATGGCTGCTGAGCAAAATAAGCAAAGTACAAGCGTAACGGATGACGCAATTGAAAAAGTAACCGTTGTTGCATCTCGCCAGGCTTATCAAGGTAACTTTAGCCCTTTAGAAACACCGCAATCAGAGCTTAAAATTGATTTAGAAGCCCTTGAAAACGCAGGTGCAGTAAGCCTTGACCAAGCACTTGATTTATCAGCCTCTGTTGCGCGCCAAAACAACTTTGGTGGGCTTTGGAATAGTTTTGCATTACGTGGTTTTGTAGGCGACGAAAACCTACCAAGTAACTACTTAGTAAATGGCTTTAATGCAGGACGTGGCTTTGGTGGCTCACGTGATTTGTCGGGTATTGAGTCGGTTGAGGTTTTAAAAGGCCCGCGTGCGGCTTTATTTGGCCGTGGTGAACCAGGTGGTACAGTAAACTTAGTTACAAAACGCCCAACGTTTGATACCGAAGGTGAAATTAAGGTTTCTGTAGGTAGTTTTGATACTTACCGCGCCGATGTAGATTACACCACAGCGCTTAACGACGACGTTGCAATTAGACTGGTTGGTTTTTATGAAGATGCCGAAAGCTTTAGAGATACAATAGAAACCACTAAGCAAGGCTTTAGCCCGTCAATCGTGTGGAATATTAATAATAACAGCCAACTAATATACGAGCTTGAATACAGCAACCAAGAAGTACCATTTGACAGAGGTGTACTTGCTATTGATGGTGAGCTTGGCCTAATTCCTGAAAGCCGCTTTTTAGGAGAGCCTGGCGATGGGCCAATTGAGACCGATGTGCTAGGTCACCAATTAGAATACGTGCATAACTTTAATAATAATTGGAGTGTATTACTGGGTGCAAATTACCGTGATACGTCACTTGAAGGCTTTGCAACCGAAACAGGTTTTGGTGGTGTTGTAAATGATGAAGTAAACCGTTTTAGGCGCTATCGCGACTACGATGCAAGTTATCAAGTATTTAGAGCCGAAGTAAGCGGAGAATTGAAAATAGCCGGCTTGGCGCATCGTATAATTATGGGGGTAGATTCAGATAAATTTGATAACGATCAATTTGCGCTTCGTGTTCGTGGTGAACAGTTTATTAATGTGTTTAATCCAGTTTATAGCGCTTATGAATTACCAACGCCAACCTCAAATACAGACCGTTTGGAAACTCAAAAATCATTGGGTGTATTTTTTCAAGATCAAATAAGCATTACCGATAAGTTAGATATTCGTATTGGTGCACGTTTTGATGATTACGAGCAGCGCTTAAATAACCGCTTAGCTAACACCAACACTAAACAAACTGAGTCACGCGTGAGCCCGCAGTTTGGTGTGGTTTATGAAGCAAGCGATTATGTATCTGTTTATGGGGCTTACGGTGAAAACTTCCGTCCGCTTTCTGGTGCCGATGCTAATGGCGATGGTTTTGAGCCAAACCAATCTACATCTGCTGAGCTGGGTGTTAAATTTACATTAAACGATGGCGCATTATTTGGTACTGTTGCCGTGTTTAAAGTAGAGCAAGACAATATGCTTGTTGTGGACGACCCAACAGCGTTTACTTACGCAGCCATTGGTGAAGCACAAAGTAAAGGGATAGAAATAGACCTAACGGGTGAGCTTACCGATACGCTTAAAATTTGGGCGTCGTATGCATACATTGATGCAACAATCGAAAACTCATTTTTTGATGCTAACTTTGGTTACACAGTAGAAGCGGGCGCATCACTATTAAACGTGCCAGAGCAACAGCTTAGCTTACAGTTAGTGCAATCAACAGATCTATACGGTAAAGCCATAAAGTTTGGTGGTGGTTTATTACATGTGGGCAAGCGTAACGGCTTTTTTGGTACCGACTTTGAACTACCAAGCTACACAACAGCCCGTGCTTTTGTAAATTACGATGTAACAGACGCCATTGGTATTACGGCTGAGGTAAATAACCTGTTTGATGAAACGTATTACACAAACTCGTTTGCCGATGCATGGGTACAACCTGGTACACCAAGAAACGTTAAGTTTTCTGCATCCTATAAGTTTTAAACGTATCCATGAAAACGATATAAACAAATAGGCTGCTTATATAGGCAGCCTATTTGTTTTTAAATTAATTATTTTAAGTATCCATCAAAAATTTGCTTGTACTCGCCGGATTCTTTGAGTTTTTGCAGTTGTAAATTAAAGTCATTGCGTACTTTTTTAGACTTAAATAAATATCCATTAGGGCTTTTTCCAAATAAAGGGAACCTATCAATTTTTTGTGTTGTATCAATATCTTTTATATTTGCGCGAAAGTAGTCAAAGCTTTGTTTATCCATTTGTATAACATCTACCTTGTCTAAGTACAAAAATTTAACTTGAAGCGATTGGTCGTGTATTTCGTTATACAATGGATTAGCTTTAGCCATATTTGAATACTCACCTCCTAAGTGAATGGCAGCACTTGGCCATGACAATAGACTATAATTTTTCAAATCGGCTATTTCACTCAATTTAAAGTTGTTTTTACTTAAAGCAAAAGCAAGATTTTCGTATGTATAAGACGCATATGATAAATAACCTTTTAGGGTGTTTCCGTTTGCAGTATTTAAATTAATATCTGCTACTACATCGATATTTCCTTTTTTATACTCTTTTACACGCCGAGTATAAGGATAATATCGAGACTCAATTGTGTAGCCTAAAGGTGTTAAAGCCGCTGTAATAATATCTACTGTTAGACCACTATTTGAATCAGGAAATACGAAAGGGGGAAGTTTTTCACCAAAACCTACTACGAGCGTTTGCTCAGAGGTTGATGCATTAACGATGGGTGATAATAACAATGCGGCTATTAAAATGCTGTTTAACGTCATTTTTACTGCAATAAATTAACTATTGATGTTTAAAAGATAGTTTTTAACGTGTAAAGCAACAAGTAAAAAGCCCATTAAACTAATTATTAATTAGCTTTAATGGGCTGATTGATATCAGTTTTATACAGGGGTATTTAAAATGGTGCGTAGCCATCGGGTGTTGTTACTGGCGTAGTCCAGCGCTTTGTAGCATCTATTACTGGGCGTTGTGCGCCTTGCGCTGGTAAACGCCCGCGGTCGCCAAACAACCACAGTACAAAGTTGGTTCTATCGCCACTGGTTATGGGTTTAGCAGCATGTGCCACACTTCCTCTGTGGATCATCGCGATACCTGGCTTAAAACTAAGTTGAGTTACTTCACCTGTAACTTGGTCGTAAAAATCAAGCTCAGAACCGGTAAACTCCTCACCCGGTAAATTTAAATTAATATTTAACGTTACCGCTGATGCATCAGTATGTGGGCGAATAGACGCATCTGTACTTGGGTCATAGTAAATAGAAAAACCAAATGTTTGCGTGTCGTAACCTGTAATTTCAGGAAATAATAAACGCGAAATAGGGCGCATATAAGTGTTTAGCATTTCGTTATAAAATGCTTGAAAACTTGGCGCTGCTAAAAAGCCTTCTGATCGTTTATCGAGCATAACGCCGCGGCGGTTTAATACAATACCGTAAGGTGGGCGCATTGGAATATTAGAGTTCCATACTTGTTCAAGGTAGCCACGTAAAACGGTTAGGCGCTCAGGATCAAAAAATTGAAACTGAAACACATCAGGTGCCACTTCCTCTAAAAGCGCTTTTACTAAATGCTCTTTAGATGGATTTTCCCATGCTTGTTGTACGGCTTCGCGTAAATTTTTATCGAGTAACGAATCGTCTAGCGTAAAGGTAGACGCGTCGACTTCGCTTGCTTCCCATTCTTTCCACGCGTCTGAAATCAGGTCGTCGTTGCTTGCCCAAAAGTGCTGTACCGAGTGATCACGGTTTAACATTTCTTGGCGTGTTGGTAAATCTAGAGCACGGGCTAATTGTAATTGTTTGGTTTTCATACGATGTAACTCCAGTTATTTAATACAGGTTTAACAATCTAGGAGTTAAGTTTATTGTAGAGTTAATTATTAATAAACTGGACAATAAAATAAACAGTATTAATAAAAAATTAATAATAGCATCGTTTAATGCCTTTTTAAGCGTTAAAAAGGCTGCATTTAATGCAGCCTTTTATTTTAATGCGTAACTCTGTCACCCCAAATATCTTCTAGGCGACTGTCTCGTCCGCATCGCCAGCGATAAGTGTTATAACGGATAGGGTTATTTTTGTAGTAATCTTGATGGTAACTTTCTTTTCCTTTTATAGGGTAGAACACCGTTGTATTTAAAATTGGCGTAACAACGGTTTGACTAGGAAACTCTTTAATAACACGTTGTTTGGATTGCTCTGCTAATTTACGTTCTTCTTCATTAGCAACAAATATAGCACTGCGATAACTGGGGCCTTTGTCGCAAAATTGGCCTTTCGGATCAAAAGGGTCAATATTAACCCAATAATGATTGAGTATGTCTTGATAGCTTACAATACTAGGTTTATAGGTAATTTCAACCGCTTCATAGTGTCCTTTATGATTACCACTATATGTAGGGTTTTTAATTTTACCCCCCGTAAAGCCAGATATTACGTCGGTTACGCCTTCAAGTTTCTCAAAGTCTGATTCCATACACCAAAAGCAGCCACCTGCAAGCACTGCTTTTTTTGTCTCTTCTGCGTAAGAGAGTGTGCTAAATAAAACGAGGGTAGACGCTAACGTTAATGAGAGTGTTTTTTTCATAAAAATATCCACCTTTAGAATTAATTTAACTATACGTTTAATTAGACCTATCAAGTACAAAAGGTATTTCATATTTTTAGCTAACAAATTTGGTTTTGGTCAAAAGTGTCTAATTTATATTTTAATACTATGTATTCCACTAAAAACGCAGTTGAAAAGTTTAACCGTGTTGATTAAGGTTAATTCATTGATGATGTAATTTACCTGGTGTTAGATGAACCAATTAACTGAGGAATCAATTAGCTGCCCGTATTGCGGTGAAGTTATAGAGGTATTACTAGATTCTGCAGATATTGATGAGCAATACATAGAAGACTGCCAAGTATGCTGTAAGCCTATTTCGTTTGTTGTATTTGAAGACGACGATGAGCTAAAAGTTAATGTATACAGTGAAGACGATACATTTTAAATTGGCGTAAATTATAATAAAGGCTGCATAACTGCAGCCTTTTTTATTGATAGGGTGTTAGCTATTTTGTTCTCGAGCTAGCTGGTTAGGAAGTAGCTCTTCTACTATTTCACGTGCAGGTAGAGTGTAACGTGTGCCATCAAACATGACTGAGGTAAACTCATTTATATTAGTAATGCCGGTTAGGGTCCAGCCCTCGCCCCGCTTAGGACAATACACAGTTGTGGTAGGTTGTATTACTTTAAATTCGTCACTCATACTTGTGTGCTCGTTATATAATGCTTGTTAATGCACTATGGTAAGTTAATAATGCAGGTTCATAAAGTGCTATTTGCCCTGTATTTAAATCATGTTTGAAAAAATAAATACGCCTCGTATATCGCTGCGTTTAATATCTCATAAAGATGTAACTAGTTTACATGCTATTTTAAACAACCCGTTGGTTAGTAAATTTAATGACTATTTAACCCCGCTATCTAAAAGTGATGTAAAGCAATTAATACAAGATGATATTAGCGGCTACTATGAAGGGGAAGTTATTCGTTTAGCTATTACGCATAATACTCTAAACAAAGTGATTGGTAGTTGTGGTTTGTATAAAATTAATGAACAAGTAAGCTGTGCTTTTTTAGGCTTTGAGCTGTCGCCGGATTTTTGGGGTAAGGGTTACATGAAAGAGGCGCTTGTAGCGTTAATACCTGAATTAGTGATGACTTTTAAGTTAAAAACTATTTATGCCGAGTTAGACAGTCGCAATATAGCCTCGTGTAATTTGCTAAATGGGCTAGGGTTTCAACTTATCGAAAGTAAAAGCAGCGTTTGGTTTTGTCATTTTTAATACATAGAGAAAAATATGGCTATACACATAAATAAAAATTACTTAGTAAACTTAGTAAACTTAGTATTTGCTGTGATTGCATTGAGCTTAATTATTTTAGGCAGCCGTTATTATAACCATTATGTTTCGGCCTATACAGATGTAACAATCGATTCAAAAGTATTAAATGAAACGCGTAAAATTTTTATTAGATTACCGAGTAATTACGATGCTAATAAAACGTATTCGTTAATTATTAAAACAGATGGTAATTTTAACCTAGACAAATGGGATGAGTCTTTAACTATGCTTGCTAAAAAACAAGGTGGTAAGCAAGCAATACTAGTGGCTATTCCAAACTTATTTTTTGTATCTTCCCGTAATCGCGACCTAGTGCCGCCTTACGCACGCCAAGAGTTTAATACTGAAGCTAGATTAGATGATGGAACGCAGCCTAATGGTGAGGCTGATAAGTTTTTACAGTTTATTGAAATAGAGCTTCTGCCTTATTTATCGAGTAAATTTAAGCTAAACAATAACCGTGTGCTAAGTGGGTTTTCTGCTGGTGGAAGTTTTGTGTTGTATGTATTTCATACAAAAACCGAATTATTTAATGGCTATTTTGCGTTTAGCCCTGCTGCTTGGTACGACGATATGACAGTAGTAAGTAAGGTTGATACGTTTTTAAAATCAAATAAGGAGGCGTTTAAGCAGCCAACCTATTTGTTTTTGTCGGTAGGTGGGGATGAGCACCCGTTAATGTTAGAGGCATATAATAATTTAGAGCAGACATTTAAAACCAACCATAATAACAACTTACTGTGGGAATCTATTATTAACCCCAATGCCGAACATAACGACAATCCACTATTGAGTGTTGCTGATGCGCTAGGCGGATATCAAAGGTTTTTAAATAAAACACCTTAATATGTCGCTCAACTTAAAGTAGTAAGTAATTGACGAAATAGCTCTTGTGGTTAAGGTTATTCCTTTTAATATTATTAAAGAACACATCATACTATATTGGTTAAATATTAATCTTAACTAAGAGTTTAAAAGATATGATTATTGTCAAAAAGTAGGTGGTGTCTCAGGTAAAACGCCCTAACTTAGTAGGGCATGAAAGGGCAAATTATAATTTTATAATTGGTATCTAAATCCAAATGCGATTCCGTCATCTTCCGACTGTTCCATTTGGGCTTGCTGATCTTTATTGTTGCTTTCAAAGTCACTAAAATCTTTACGGGCCTCTACATACGCAATCGTGTCCTCGTCAATTAAATAATGAAGGCCAATAACAGCAAATTGACGTTTAAATACATCGTTAGGATCGGTATTAAAGTTAGGTTGAATGACGTAATCATCACCAGCGTCAAATACGTTGTAGGCGATAAAAGGGCGAAAATCGTTATCAAAGCGGTACGATGCAAATGTTTCTACACCCATTGCGTCTTTAATTAAGCGACCAAGGTTATCGGTATCGTGATTTTTGTTTTTATTAATATTAGCGGCAACATAAAGACCTTTTTGATCTACGCTGCCCCACATAATGCCTGCACCGTATATTAAATCTTCAACATTTTGTGTAGTGCCATCGCCGTAAGTTAAATCAAACTCACCTCGGTTTACACCGGCTGTAAGCGTTAACATGTCTGTAGGGGTGTAAGTAACCGAGGCACCAAAGGTGTAGTTAAACTCAACTTCCTGTGCAGCGCTATCGCCAGTGTTCCACAATGTCTCGCATTCATATTCAGTTATATCGCTTACATCACAGGTGTAAAATTCGCTGTTTTTAAGCTGTGCTTGCAGTGTAAAACTTAAATCGTTGTAGCTGTTACGATATTGAATAAGTTTATCGCCACGGCCGGTGCCGTTTACTGCGCCATCGTCTTTGTTGTAGGTATATACACCAGCTGCATTACCATCCCATACAAAGCTGTTGTTGGTGCCATAAACAACGTCGTACCATGCCCCCCATTGCTTACCAATAGTAATTTTGCCATATTTTTCGTGCGAAATGCCGGCATAACCTAAGCGATTATATAAAAACTCATCTTGAATTGATTCAAAGCGGTTGTTGTAAACAATATTGCTGCTACCTACAGGGTTTACACCCCATTCTACACGCCCTAATGCAGTCCAGCCTTGCTTAAGTTCGCGATCAAATTTAAAGTTTATACGCGATGTACCGTTTACAACTTCTGTTTGATTTTGTGTATTTATAATCCTTACGTCGATAAAACCACCCACGCTCATTGAATTACGCTCGTCCTTGTATACGTTTACTTCAGAGAATACCGAAGGGCTAATCATTGTTGCTATCAGCATTGATGTTAATTTCAATTTCATTGTGTACTGCCTTGTGTACGTCGGTAAAATGGTAAGTGCAAGGCACACTAACAAACACCTTTATTGGTAAAAAGTGAAAAAACATCATCGAAATTATTCATATATTATGTAGACATTCACGGTGGGTTAATTGTGTTTTTAAGTTGTTATTAAAGTGTATTTTTATAGTAAATACATAAGCAGTCTGAAAATTTACAACCTTAACAATAATTAATTATTATGATGTTTTTTCACGTTAGCTATAAATTAATTTTTAGTGTAAAAGCTCTAGTCTTGTTGTTTTTCAGTGGAATAGCATCACCGTGATGAGTATTCAAAAATCTGCGTAATCAAGTTTTATTGGGTTTTAAATTCACTTCAAATCATAAGTTAAATATAAAAATAAAATAAGAATTGCACACCCTTAATAATTAAGTTTCAGTGCTTGTTAAGTTCGATTTTTGATAGAAAAAATGCCCTTTTTGATATAAACTGCGCGAAAATTAAATACATCACAAACTCCTTTGGAGGGTAGCGCTATTATTAGTACAGCTAATATCACCATGCAATTTGGTGCTAAACCATTATTTGAAAATATCTCAGCAAAATTTGGCGATGGAAACCGCTACGGTTTAATCGGTGCAAATGGTTGTGGTAAGTCAACGTTTATGAAAATTTTAAGCGGTGAGCTTGAACCATCTTCAGGTAATGTAAGCACAGATCCAAATGAGCGCGTTGCTAAACTAAACCAAGATCAGTTTGCTTACGAAGAATACTCTGTAATCGATACAGTGATAATGGGTCACAAAGAGTTATGGGATATTAAACAAGAGCGGGATCGTATTTATTCTTTACCAGAAATGAGTGAAGAAGATGGTATGAAGGTAGCCGATCTTGAAACAGAATTTGCTGAAATGGACGGTTACTCTGCCGAATCTAAAGCCGGTGAGCTTTTATTAGGTGTTGGTATTGCTACTGAGCAGCATTACGGGCCCATGTCTGAAATTGCGCCTGGTTTTAAATTGCGAGTACTACTTGCTCAGGTGTTGTTTTCTGACCCAGATATCATGCTACTTGATGAGCCTACCAATAACTTGGATATTTACACGATCAAGTGGTTAGAAGATGTATTGAACCAGCGCGATTGTACTATGATCATCATCTCGCATGACCGCCACTTTTTAAACTCTGTGTGTACGCACATGGCTGACATAGATTACGGCGAGCTTCGTATTTATCCAGGCAACTACGACGAATACATGTTTGCAGCAACGCAGGCACGCGAACGTTTATTAAGCGAAAATGCCAAAAAGAAAAGCCAAATTGCAGAGCTACAACAATTTGTATCACGTTTCTCGGCTAATGCCTCTAAAGCTAAGCAAGCCACATCGCGTGCTAAGCGTATTGACAAAATTCAGTTAGACGAAGTAAAAGCCTCGTCTCGTCAAACACCATTTATTCGTTTTGACCAAGAAAAACAACTGTTTCGTAACGCATTAGAAATGACAAGCCTTAGCCAAGGTTTTGAAGACAATACGTTATTCACAGGCCTAGAAGGTTTAGTAGAAGTAGGCGAGCGCATTGCCATAATTGGTGAAAACGGCGTGGGTAAAACAACGCTACTTAATACGTTGGCAGGAAAACTTGCGCCAAAAGCGGGTGAATTTAAGTGGTCTGAAAACGCTAACATTGGCTACTACGCACAAGATCATGCCGACGAATTTGAAAAAGACATGAACTTGTTTGAGTGGATGGAGCAATGGCAGCAAGAAGGCGATGATGAGCAAGTTGTTCGTAGCTTTTTAGGTCGTATGTTGTTTTCGCAAAACGACATTAAAAAGTCAGTAAAAGTAATATCTGGTGGTGAGCAAGGACGTATGTTGTTTGGCAAAATCATGATGCATAAACCAAACATATTATTAATGGATGAGCCAACCAACCACATGGATATGGAATCAATTGAAGCGCTTAACTTAGCCCTTGAAGCTTACGAAGGCACGTTGTTGTTTGTATCGCATGACCGCCAATTTGTATCTTCTGTTGCTACCCGCATATGGGAAATTAAAGACGGTAAGATAATCGACTTTAGAGGTAATTACTCAGAGTACCTAGCAAGTAAAGAAGCCTAGTTACTTTGTAATTACAGAATTAAAAAAGCCATGTTTAACATGGCTTTTTTTGTTTTTGTTTTATGTTTATTATTTATAAAAAATTAGCCGTTAATCTTCATTTAATATCATTCGAACCTCGCAAATTAAACGTGTTTGGGTATAATACCCGCCTAAAACCGGACATAAGTCCGCTATTTTAAAATACATTACTGAGGAGTATTTATGACTGTTGGCATTATTATGGGTTCTAAATCAGATTGGCCAACCATGGAACACGCTGCGCTTATGCTAGAGCAGTTTGGTATTAAGTACGAAACCAAAGTTGTATCTGCACATCGCACTCCTCAATTACTTGCTGATTATGCAAGCTCAGCTGCAGAACGCGGCATCAAGGTTATTATTGCAGGCGCAGGTGGCGCTGCTCATCTACCGGGTATGGCTGCTGCTTTTACATCGGTTCCTGTTTTAGGCGTGCCAGTAAAGTCTAAAGCGCTTAATGGCGTTGATTCGCTACTTTCGATTTGTCAAATGCCTAAAGGCGTTGCAGTAGGGACTTTGGCCATTGGTGAGCCTGGCGCTGCAAACGCAGGTTTGTTAGCTGCGCAAATTTTAGGGTGCTATAACCCTGAAATTTTTGAAAAAATCGAAGCATTTCGTAAAAATCAAACCGACACAATATTAGCTAACCCAAATCCTGCTGAGTAACGATGAATATTTTAATTTTAGGTGCAGGACAACTTGCACGTATGATGAGCCTTGCAGGCGCACCACTTAATTTGAATGTAGTTGCTTACGATGTTGGCAGCCAAAAAATTGTTCACCCGCTAACGGGTGAAGTGTATACAACAACGCTTGAACAAGCTATTGAATCAGCTGATGCAATCACGGCTGAATTTGAGCACATTCCTGATGATGTTTTAACGCTATGCTGTAATAGCAACAAGTTTTATCCGGGTAAAGCCGCAATTAAAACAGGTGGTGATAGAGCACTAGAAAAAGCGTTACTTAATAAAACAGGGGTTGAATGTGCGCCTTATCAGCTAATTACTGAAAAAGCACATTTAGAACTTGCTGCTAAAAACCTAGGTAAGCCACTTGTAATAAAAACCTGCCAAGCAGGCTACGACGGTAAAGGGCAATGGCGATTAAAATCAGATGATCAAATAGAACAAATTTGGTCAGAAATGGCTGATTTTATAGCATCAGGGTCACAGGATGCGCCGCACACGATTATTGCAGAAAAAATGATCCCGTTTGATCGAGAAGTCTCTATTATTGGTGCGCGAGATAAACACGGTAATGTTGCTATTTATCCGTTAACAGAAAACGAGCATACCAACGGTGTGCTAACGCTTTCCGTTGCTGGTAAAAATAATAAACAGGTAGAAGCACAAGCAAACGACGCATTTACTAAAATTGCTAACGAACTTAACTATGTGGGTGTATTGGCCATAGAGTTTTTTGATGTAATGGGCACACTATTAGTTAATGAAATTGCACCACGAGTCCATAATTCAGGTCATTGGACTCAGCAAGGTTGTCATTGTTCGCAATTTGAAAATCATATGCGTGCCGTTGCAGGTTTACCACTTGGAAATACTGAGCTAAAACATATTACGGCTATGATCAATGTGCTTGGACAAGCAAGCATCCCTGCTGAGGTACTTACATTACCTGACGTAACAAGCCATTGGTACGGTAAAGCGGCGAAGCCAGGTCGTAAAATGGGTCATATTAATGTATCGGCTCACAATATGAATGACCTGTCAGACAAGTTAAGTCAATTAACTGATTATTTACCAGAGCACGATTACCCGGGTATTTTAAAAACGGCAGAAAAACTAATTTTAGGCTAGGGGCCTTGAGCAGGACGGATGAGCCTTTTCTCAGTTAAATAAGCAAGACGCTTTATGCCGCACTTACCGAGAACTTTAGGTTAAATACCTCGAGCCAAAATTAAATTGCACCTTAATTAAAAAATGCTGAGTTTACTCGGCATTTTTTGTCTGTAAAAAAACAAAAACGCACTACATTATGAAATAATAAAACCAATTATTTCAAGGTGAGTGTTTAAATGAAATCTAAACTAATTTATGGCGCGTTAGTCGCCACGTTTTTGAGTGTCAATATTCATGCGACAGAGTCTATTCGTGTTGCCACATTCAATGTCAGTATGGATGCTACAAATTACACTGCCAAAGGCGAGCTTATTAAAAGTGATGCCTTAGTCAAAGCTCTTACCTCAAACACACAACAGATTAAAAATATTGCAGAAATTATCCAGCGCGTTCGCCCAGATATTATTTTACTAAACGAGTTTGACTTTGTTCCTAAAGAACAAGGTATTGATTACTTTAAAACACATTACTTAAACGTAAGCCAAAACCAGCAAACCGCCATTGATTACCCTTATTCTTATATAGCACCCGTTAATACGGGCCTTGCGACAGAGTTTGACCTAGATAACGATGGTAAAAAAAGTAAAGTAATGGGTGATGCCCAAGGCTTTGGCTTTTTTGAAGGGCATTATGGGATGGCCATACTATCTAAGTACCCAATCGATTTTGACAAAATTAGAACTCTTCAAACCTTTAAATACAAAGATATGCCTAATGCCCAAATGCCGTTAATGCCAAAAACAGGTGAGAATTGGTATAGCGCTCAAGAGTGGCAAGCTCTTAGGTTAAGTTCTAAATCGTTTTGGGATGTACCGGTTGTTATTAATAACAAAGCAGTGCATATATTAGCCTCGCATCCTACGCCTCCGGTGTTTGATGGCGAAGAAGATAGAAATGGCAAACGTAACCATGACGAAATTAGATTAATTGCTGACTACGTAGCAAATGCTAACTATTTATACGACGATAATGGACAAAAAGGCGGGCTAGAGACGCAGTCTCGTTTTGTTATTTTGGGTGATTTAAATGCAGCACCCGAAGGTGACAAAGCGCGTTTAGAAACAACCGATCAATTACTTAATAATCCATTAATCAATGCTCGCTTTTTACCTCAAAGTGAAGGTGCTAAGCAGCAATACGAGTTTTCCTATGCAAAACGCTTTACTGCCAATTGGCAGGCACGTGTTGATTATGTATTACCATCGACTTATGGGTTAGAAATAAAAGATGGCGGGGTATTTTGGCCAGTTGAATCAAGCGAGCAATATCGGTTAATTAAAGATAGAACGGCATCAAGCGATCATCGTTTAGTGTGGCTTGATTTAGCAATTAAATAATTAAGGAATGAGTAAACAGAGCTTTACCCTGTTAATTGGCTATTTATCTTAAAAAATTGCATTAACTTTGGTGCTTCTGCTTAAATACGCGTTAATTATAATAACGGTATAGAAGCACTATGATCTTTAATTTTTCCTCATCTAAAACGTTAGTCGCATTGGCTGTTGCCTCAAGTGTTATGCTTGCGGGTTGTAGTGCAACTGCAAACACATCATCTAAAAATAATATTTCGGCAACAAATAAAGTTGAGGCGATTGTAAGTACACCTGCCGATGTTGGCTCTGAAAAAATTACATTAAAGCAAGCAATGGCTGATCCTGATTGGATAGGTAACCAACCTCAAAATGCTTTTTGGGGTACTGATTCAGCAACAATTATTTATGCTCAAAAACAACAAGGTAACACCTTACATGATTTATTTAGCCAGTCATTAACGTCTCAAACAGCTGAACAAGTCGCATTAAGTAAGCTACATACACTGGGCGCTAGAAACGCAGTTTTTTCAAACAATAAAGCAATGCAAGCCTACGTGTTTAAAGGCAATGTGTTTGTTAAAAATGTAAAAACTGACACAATTCGCCAAGTAACCCATAGCTCGGTTAATGAATCCAATCCACAGTTTTTAAATGATGGCGCATTGGCTTATCGTCAAGGGAATGTGTTTTTTAAAGTCGATTTAGTGACGGGGTTAACGCAAGAAATTGCTAACTTAAAGCTTGCTGATAAACCAAAAGGAATTAGCGAGCCGAGTTCGTACATTGCAAAAGAACAACACAAACTTATTGAATATATTGCCCTTGAACACAAAAATAAAAAAGATCAGCACGCGCGTAATACACAAATAAACGAGCAAAATACCTCTATAGCGGATACAAGTTACTATTTAGGCAAAGGCAATAAAGTTGATAAAGTAGAACTTTCTCCAAACGGTGATGCGTTATTGGTGGTTGTGAAAAAGCAATCTAGCTGGCGCAGTGACACCGATATAATGCCACATTATGTGACTGATGACGCAACCATAGCCCCTAAAAAAGTTCGTCGTCGTATTGCTGATGCAACAGAAGAAACATCACAACTTATATACATAAATTTAAATGATAAAACACAAAACACGCTAGCGTTTGATACGCTGCCAGGTTTTGATGAAGATGTATTAGCCAGTGTCAAAAAAGAAAATTATGCACGACTAGGCAAAACCTATGAATCAAAAAAATCACCCCGCGCTATTAATTTGATCACTGGGTGGGGATTAGGTCAAAGCCCAATAGTGTGGAACAACGATGGTTCGCAAGTTGCTATTATGCTTGAAGCGTGGGACAACAAAGATCGCTGGATTGCAACCGTAGACTTTGAAAATAATACACTCGAGTCGCAGCATCGTTTACATGACGATGCATGGATTGCTTATGCATTTAATAATTTTGGCTGGTTAAATAACACAAATACTCTTTATTACCTTTCAGAAGAGTCAGGTTACAGCCAACTTTATAAAAAACCATTAAACGGTAAAGCCATTGCGTTAACTCAAGGTCAGTTTGAGGTATCAAACCCAACAGTTACAAGTGACGATTCTGCTATTTATTACAAAGCAAATGTTGAACACCCAGGCTTATACGAAATTTTTCGTGTAAATCCACAAACAGCTGTAAGTGAAAAAATTACTGATTTAAATGGCATGACCGACTACACGTTAAGCCCAGATGAAAGTAAATTATTGCTAGTACACTCTAAAATTACCCTGCCTGCTGAGCTATATGTAACAGATGCTAAAGCTAATGCGACGGCAACACGTTTAACTAATACGGTATCTAACGCGTTTTTAGCTAAAAAATTAACGGCACCTAAAATAGTTGCAGTGCCATCAAGCCATACAGATCAGCCAATATACGCCAAGGTATACTACCCAGCTGATTACGTAGAAGGCGAAAGTGGTAAAACCCGTAAAGCGGTGATTTTTAATCACGGTGCAGGGTATTTACAAAACTCACACATGGGTTGGTCTGTTTACTTTAGAGAGTTTATGTTTCATTCATTATTGGCTGATGAAGGTTACGTGGTAATGGATATGGATTATCGCGCATCTAAAGGGTATGGACGCGACTGGCGTGCAGCAATTTATCGCCAAATGGGCACGCCAGAAACACAAGATTTAGCGGATGGTGTTAAATGGATGGCTGAAAATGCTAACGTGGATACTAAGGCAGTAGGCACGTATGGCGGGTCTTATGGTGGCTTTATGACCTTTATGGCGTTATTTACGGCACCAGAGTTATTTCAATCAGGTGCAGCGCTTCGCCCGGTAACCGATTGGGCACACTATAATACAGCATATACGGGTAATATATTAAACCACCCTGATGTGGATCCCATTGCATACGAGCGCAGCTCACCTATTTACTTTGCTGAAGGGTTAAATAAGCCGTTATTAATAAATGCACCAATGGTAGACGATAACGTATTTTTTCAAGACTCAGTGCGTTTAGTACAGCGCTTAATTGAGCTTGAAAAAGAAAACTTTGAAACGGCTATCTTCCCCGTTGAACCGCATGGTTTTGTGCAGCCTTCAAGTTGGTTAGATGAATACCGCCGTATTTATAAGCTATTTAAAGAAACGCTTTAATCTTAAATTTAAGTATAAAAAACGCCGCGTTTATTAACGCGGCGTTTTTATTAATATTGGAAAGCTTAATCGTTATTTTTTAAGTATGTAATCGCCAAAGGTATGCCAAGCAGTGTGCCGCCTATAGCGCCTATTAAATGTGCATCTATTGCAACAGTAGAGTTTATTAACTTACCTATGTCGGCATTTGGACCGCTAAATTGCTCAAACGCTATTTTTACCCATACACCTATAAACAACAAATAACCCGACTTAAGCCCCAACGTGACATCTTTCACTGCCCCCCAAATAATTACACCGTGAAGTAGGGCGCTGAGCCCTGTATAAATATGTATATTAGGGCAAAACCAATAAACACCGAGTCCACACCAAAGAGCAAGCAAACATATATTAGTGGTATAATGTGTAGGTGTCGTATATTCGCCGTGCAATAGCCAAATTAGAAATATCCCCCCGCAATTTAAACCTAAATGTGCCCAATTAGCGTGCACAAACTGGCTGGTGAACACTCGCCATACTTCACCTTGTTCAACAAAGTTGCGGTTAAATTCAAGTAAATAATTTAAATCAAATGCAGCAAAAATAGTGCTAAAAAGTATCAGGCAAAGGGGCGGTAAAATATAACGAGGCTGAATAGGTAAATTAAGCATTTTATTGTATTTTTTAGTATTAATTTTTGCATATTGTGCCTGTTTAACTTTAAGATGCCAATTACCCATTGTAATTAAGTGTTTTTAGTATTTTTTATGCATTTTAAACTTAACTCATTATTTGCTATTGGCTTAGGTGTTTTGTCTTTGCCGGTACTGTCAAAAGAACCCACAAAAATAGAAGTTCGTGAACCAGAAGCCACTACCTCAATCAATGCTAAGAAAATTGTTAAAGGTGATAAATATATGGTGGCAGCAGCCAATCCGTATGCGTCACAAGCGGGGAGGCAAATATTAGCAAAAGGCGGCAGTGCCGTTGATGCAGCAATCGCCACTCAACTTATTTTAACGCTTGTTGAGCCACAATCATCGGGTATTGGTGGCGGTACATTTATGATGTACTACAACAAATCAAATAATAAGTTAACCAGCTTTGATGGACGAGAAACGGCCCCTAAAAATGCTGATGAGAACTTATTTTTAAATAAACATCGTAAAGCGGTTAAATGGATTGAAGCCGTTGTTGGCGGACGTTCTGTAGGTGTGCCAGGCGTGTTACATGCCTTTGCTAATGCGCATAAGCAATATGGTGTATTGCCTTGGGATGAGCTATTTAAACCCGCTATTAAACTTGCCCAAGAAGGTTTTGTGGTATCGCCTCGATTGCATGGTTTATTAGCGCGTCAGTTAAATCCAGGTGTTATTAGTATGCCGGTGATACATGAATATTTTTACCCAAAAGGTAAACTCATTGAAGCGGGTAGCATTAAAAAAAACCAGCCGCTTGCTGATTTATACAAAGCCATCGCTCATAAAGGAATAGATGCGTTTTATAAAGGCGAAAATGCTAAACAAATAGTTAAAGCAGTGCAAAAATCAAAAATTGCACCCGGCACATTAACGCAGCAAGACCTAGCACATTATAAAAGCAAAGAGCGTGACGTGGTATGTATAAAATACCGCGTATACAATGTGTGTTCTATGGCACCACCTAGTAGTGGTGGTGTGGCTGTTTTGCAAATGTTAGGTTTACTAGAGCATACAAATATTTCGGCTCTAACACCTAATAGCGAACAGGCTGTTCATTACTTTAGCCAAGCGTCACGCATTGCGTTTGCCGATAGGAATGTATATATGGCTGACCCAGATTTTACTCAGGTACCTACACAAGAATTATTAAACAAAAACTACATTAAATCACGTGCAAAACTCATAACCGAAAAAGATCAGCATGCGGTTGCTGGCAACCCTGTTAATTTTTTAAGTTACGCACAAGATGATTCGTATGAACTGCCTTCTACATCTCATGTATCTATTGTTGATAGCTTTGGTAATGCGGTATCAATGACCAGCTCAATTGAAATGGCATTTGGCTCAACGGTGATGGTTAATGGATATATTTTAAATAACCAACTCACTGACTTCTCACTTTCACCTCGTAAAAACGGCAAATTAGTTGCTAACCGTGTAGAGCCAGGCAAACGACCGCGTAGCTCTATGTCACCTGTTATGGTGTTTAATGAAGATGGCAGCTTACGTTTAGTTGTAGGGTCTCCCGGTGGCAGCCGTATTATTGATTACGTTGCTCAAGTCGTTGTTGGCGTTTTAGATTGGAACTTATCTGTGCAAGAGGCAATAAACCTGCCGCGTACGACTAATCGTAATGACTACACCAGTCTTGAAAAAGGCACCGTTATTGAATCACTTGAACCAGCACTTTCTGCTCGAGGTCATAAAGTACGTGTGTTAGATCTAAACTCAGGTTTGCATGGCGTAGAAGTAAAAAATAATAAGCTGTATGGTGCAGCAGATCCGCGCCGCGAAGGCGTTGCGCTCTCTGATTTATCTGATAATAACGCCACTTTCAAATTTTAAATTATGTATAATACAAACACGACCTATGTGCGTGTTTGTATTCTCAATGGTCTGACAAGTACTATGTTCATTGCATTTAAATTCTGAGCATTGATAATGACAGATCATAACTTAAGACTCCATTAAAGCCTGGAAATATGACAACAAATACTGATCCTAATTACCTATATATTCATCACTCTGGCCCTGGCCTTATTGAAACGCCTTTACTGAATAAGGGCAGTGCATTTAGTAAAAAAGAGCGCGAAAACTTTAACCTTGCAGGTTTACTTCCTCCACGCTTTGAAACAATTGAAGAGCAAGTTGAGCGTTGTTATCAACAATATTCAAGCTTTACCGACAATCTTAATAAGCACATATATTTACGTGCAATTCAAGATAACAACGAAACGCTTTATTACCGCCTAGTGCGCGATCACCTTGAAGAAATGATGCCAATTATTTACACCCCAACGGTGGGCGATGCCTGTGAAAAGTTCTCCGATATTTATCGTAGCGCACGCGGTTTGTTTATTTCGTATGAAGATCGTTACCAAATTGACGATATTTTACGTAATGCGACAAAAGGTAAAGTAAAAGTAATAGTGGTAACTGATGGTGAGCGTATTTTAGGCTTAGGCGATCAGGGTATTGGTGGCATGGGTATTCCTATTGGTAAATTATCGCTTTACACAGCATGTGGGGGTATTAGCCCAGCATACACCTTACCTGTAATGCTTGATGTAGGTACCAATAACGAAAAACTGTTAAACGACCCAATGTATATGGGTGCACGCCATAAACGTATTGCACAAGATGAGTACGATGAGTTTTTAGATCTATTCATCAAAGCGGTTAAGCGCCGTTGGCCAAGTGTATTACTTCAATTTGAAGACTTTGCACAGCCTAATGCGATGCCACTTCTTAAGCGCTACCGTGAAGAAATTTGTAGCTTTAATGACGACATTCAAGGCACAGCGTCAGTCACAGTTGGTTCTTTATTAGCCGCCTGTCGTGTTAAAGGCTCAACATTAAGCCAACAAAAAGTGGTGTTTGTTGGGGCTGGCTCTGCCGGTTGTGGTATTGCTGAGCAAATTATTAGCCAAATGGTGTTTGAAGGTATCTCTGAAGAGCAAGCACGTAGCCAAGTATTTATGGTTGACCGTTTTGGTTTATTAACGAATGGAATGGAAGGTTTGCGAGATTTCCAGCAAGCTTTAGCACAGCCAACTAATGCGTTAAGTGATTGGACTTACAGCGGTGAATATGCGTCGCTACTGGATGTAATGCACTGTGCAAAACCAGATATATTGATTGGTGTATCGGGTCAGCCAGGTTTGTTTACAGAGCAAGTAATACGCGCAATGCACTCAACGTGTGAACAACCTATAATTTTCCCATTAAGTAATCCGTCTAAGCAGGTAGAAGCACACCCAGAAGATGTAATTAAATGGACCGATGGTAAAGCATTAGTTGCAACAGGAAGCCCGTTTGATCCTGTTCAATACAATGGTGAAACTTACCCTATTCCACAGTGTAACAATAGTTATATTTTCCCTGGTATTGGTTTAGGCGTTATTGCTGCTAAAGCAACACGTATTACCGATGCTATGCTTAGCGTGTCGAGTGAAATGCTTGCTGAGTCTTCACCGCGTGCAAACAGCGGAAAAGGTAGTTTACTACCCGCGCTAACAGAAATTGAAACGCTAAGTAAACGCATTGCATTTGCTATTGCTAAAAAAGCGATAGAAGAGGGCGTAGCATTAGAAATTTCTGACGATGCTCTTTGGGCAGCAATAGATAAAAATTACTGGTTGCCAAAATACCGCAACTACAAACGTTGCAGTGTTTAATTACGGTACTCGTAATTAAAAGTAACTCAGGCTGTACGTTAAGTTACAGCTAATAACAAAAAACAGGCAATTGCCTGTTTTTTTGTGCTTGTTCATTTTTTGTTAACCACGTAGGCTCTTTAATAGAGTTAATTAAATACAATGGATAACGCTATGAAATCACTCACACTCTTTTTAGGCAGCGCTTTAGCTTTAACAGCTGTTAGCTTTAATACGCTTGCGGCCTCAACACCAAACGCCCCCCATATTTATGTTAAAGGTGAAGCAACCTTAACGACAATGCCAGACTATGTTCAACTAAGCGTTGGTATCACGGAAATTGATAAAAACCTAATTGCAGCTAAAAACAGAACAGATACCGCAATGGCTAAAGCAATTAAGATCGTTAAGGAAGTGGGTGTAAAGGAAGGGGATATTAATGCAGGCCACATTTCAATAAATCGTGAAAGCCAGTATAACCGCACATCGGGGTCGCAAGAATTCAAAGGCTTCAGAGTGTCGCGCACACTTACCTTAAAACTAAGTGATATAAAAAAATACCCAGAGCTATTACAAAGCTTAGTAAACAACGGGATTAACGAAATTAATCACACACAATTTTTAGCAAGTAATTACAACGAGCTTCATAAAAAAGCGCAAAAGCTTGCTATTAAAGATGCCCGCGATGCAGCAAAAGAGTTTAGTGAAGATTACGGGGTGGAACTTAAAGGGCTTTATACAGCTTCGGTTAGCCCAATGAATGTAACATCTCAGCCTTATATGCGCGCCGAGCAAACAATGATGAAAGCAGATAGTACACCAGGTAACTTTGTACCCGATGCCTACCATGCCGGAGAAATAAAAGTGACTGCTTCAAGCTATGCAATATACTTCATAGAGTAACTATATTAACGGTCGCTAAAATTGTGATTAATCTTGGTGGCGCTCAAAACGCGCCACTAATTCCTCACCTTGTTGCTCACTTATTCGGGTAATAGAATTAAGCATATTTTTAATTTCGCGCCTGTCGTACTCATTCGTCACTTGCTCATTAATGTCATCGACTATGGCGTTTAAGTAGTTAAACAAACTATTGCGCGCATCTTCATCGTCATGAGCCACAAACAAAATGTTTTTAAACGCTTCAAGTACGTTAGTCATTACATAAGCATCGCTTTTAGCGTAATTACGCAGTGGCGTAAAATTATCGTGTAATAGCTCATCAAAACTTGTTTCGTGTATAAATAACAGCGGTTCGTTATCGGTGTGCTTAAACGAGTAATTTATGTCGCTTATTTCAAGGCGCTTAATAAGCAAAATACTTAGCATATCTATGGATTTAACCGCAGTACCAGGATCGTTTATCCCTGGGCTCATTGCTTTGACCGCTATTTCAGAAATTTGCGTTAAGCCATAACGATAATGATCGCTAATATACTCTTCTATATAAAAAATAAAGCAGTCTAAAATTTTAGCTATTAGCGCTTCATTGGCTGATATGTCTTTATCGCATTTTAAAAACGGATACCCTTTAACTGTAAAGTAACCTTGATTTACAGAGATATAAATACGGATGTTTTCATGCTCTAAAAGTGCACACAGCTTGTCGGTGTGAACGCCTTTGTAGTAACCTTCTGTTGTACTTTTAATTGAATGCCACTGCGTAAAATCTGGGAAGTCATTAAAAGGACACTCTGCTTGCCTAATTTGTATGCTTTTTATCTCTGCTTTGGTTTGTCTAAACAAGCCATTTAAAACGTTATCAACCTGTATTGCTTTAGAAATAGAGTGGATAAAAAATACAAATAACCCCAGCGATATCAAACCAAATACGAGCGCAAATAAAACCCCCAAAGAGGGGATAGCTGTATCGCCACCTTCAAGCTTATTAATATTTATAAGCATAATAATTGAGTAAACTATGCTACCTAAATAAAAGCCAAGCACCATTTGGTGAGATTTACGGGTAATAAGTCCAGGCACAACACGTGGCGATAAACTTGCACTAGCGGAGTTTAAAACCACCATAACCATAGAAAAACTAAACACGGTAAGCGATATAATACTGCCCGCAAGGGTACTTAAAATGGTACGTGCGTTTTCAGCACTATCAACTAAAACCACTGAAATAAATGATTTTATTTGTTCAACCGGCGCTACATATTCAAGCGACATAGTAATAATGGCAAACAGTAAAAAACCAATCGAAAATAACGAGGGATAAAAACCAATACTGTTTATCATTTCACGATAACTATCGGCTACTTTACGAGGTACAAACATAAAATCCTTATGTGAGCTTAAAATCTATTTAACTACATTAGCATAGTTGAGCACTAAACTTCTGATAATGCTTATCAAAATATATGTTATTATTCCAAATTAAAATTACGTGGCTAACGGCTAATGTAATATTCAAATAATAAATGACAGGAATACACTGTGATCATTTCAACTTATGCTGCTTTACTTGCGTTTTATTACATTTACCTGAGCTTTAATGTAATTAAAGTGCGTAAAAAAGAGCAAATATCACTCGGTGATAACGGTAATGTTAAACTACAGCGTGCAGTTCGCGCTCATGCAAATTTTATGGAATATGTACCTTTTACAATTATTTTGCTTTTTTTAGCTGAATACCAAGGCCTCGCTAGCCATTACTGCAACATATTGGGTGCCGCGCTGTTAATAGGGCGCGTGTTTCATAATTTAGGCATAGTAGAGGCAAAATTAAAGTATCGTCAAATAGGTGCTGTAGCCACATTTTTAGTCATGGTTATTAGCGCATTTATACTGCTTGTTACCCGTAATAGCTAAATGAGTAAACTATTTATAATCGGCCTTCCGCGTACTGGCACAACAAGTGTGTGCCATGCGTTTTTAGAACTGAGTATTGCAACGGCGCATACTGCCTACACACAAACGTGTTTTAAAAATGCAACGGCGATCGCCGACACCCCCATATTTAACGACTACCAAGTACTTGATAAGCACTACCCAGATTCTAAATTTATTTACCTAGAGCGCGAACTAAGTGCATGGTTACCTTCTATTAAACAGCTTTTAACGCGTATGCATACTAATTTAACGCGCGGCGATGGTGGTTTTAATATTCATATAAAGCGCTGTTATTTAAATACCTTTAGTGAAATGTCGCTTGAAAATATTAACGATGATAGTTATTTAGTAAATTGTTACACCAGCCATTTTGAATCAGCCAAGCGCTACTTTAAACACCGCCCGCAAGATTTTTTATCTATTGATATAGCTAAACCTGCAAGTTATAAAGCACTGTGTGATTTTTTAGAATTAACAAGCGATAAAACAGGTTTTGAAAAAATGAATATGGGCGGAAAAGTCACTGCGTGGAATGATATAAAGCACGCCTTAAAAATAGAGTCGACAGCGAAAGGGCGTATAGATAAACATTTGCCTTATCAGATTTAATTTTAGCGACTCCATCAAGATTTTTAATACAAAATACGCTAAAATCCTCGCATTATTTTTTAAGTAGTACTTATTATGTTTGAATTAAAATACCATACTCCATTTGAATGGACCGAAGCGGTACTTGCCGACTTTAATACCTTTTTACAAGATCACGCTGCTGCAGAAAAAAAAGCATCGGGCATGGCTATTTCTATGCTTTCGCACTATCCAGACAAGCGTAAACTTGTTAAAGCGATGACAGACCTAGCGCTTGAAGAACTAATACATTTTAAACAAGTACTTAAACTATTAACTGAACGCGATACAACGCTAGGTGATGACCAAAAAGACCCGTACATAAAACAAATTCGCGCTTTATTTAGACACGGTCGTGATGGTTTTTTAATGGATAGGTTATTAGTGGGCGGCGTAATTGAAGCTCGTGGGCATGAGCGTTTTTCATTAGTTGCCCAAGCATTACCAGCTGGTAAAGAAAAAGATTTTTATGTGGCCATTGCTAAATCAGAAGAAAAACATAAAAACCTTTTTGTTGAATTAGCTTACGAATACTTTGATAAAGAAGAAGTAGACGTACGCTTGGAAGAATTACTAATTGCTGAAGCTGAAATTTGTAAAAGCATCCCATTTACAGCCGCACTGCATTAACTATATTTTATGTAATCACAAAACGCAGGCATTTGCCTGCGTTTTTTTTGTTTGTAAGTTAAGATCTAAGTCAAACGCGTTAATAGATATAATAGGGGGCTTAGCGTATTTTTATTAAGCGATTAAATAGAACTAAAGTTTTAACATTAAAACATAATGATTAAGTCTTAAATGCATGATTTCTATTTAACTTATTGAATATATTTATAAATTTACATATATCTGTAACAAAGGCTTGTTAGTTTTTTATCCTCATTTATACAGGATAAAACAACAATGAAAGCATTATTAAAAATATCATTAACCGTATCAAGCTTATTTATCGCTTCAACAGCCGATGCAGCAAATTGCTTAGAAGGTTGCCCAACAGGATTAAATAACGGCAAAACGATTGAACGTAGTATTTATACCCTAAAAAATAATCGTTATACCAAATTTGCAGACTGGGTAGCATACCAAGTTACTCCCGATACAATGAGTGGCCCATCAAGATCAAGAAGTTGGAAAGCAGACCCAGATTTATATTCACATTACACACTAGAGCCCAGTGATTACACAGATGCATACGCAACAATTAATACCGACCGAGGGCATCAGGTACCATTAGCATCTTTTAGTAATACAGCTGATTGGCGTTTAACAAATTTGCTTTCTAATATCACACCTCAATCTTCTGCATTAAACCAAGGTCCATGGGTTAGGCTTGAAACTGCTGTAAGAAATCATGTTGAGGATGGTAATAACCTTTATGTAGTAACAGGCCCAATGTACGAATATTACTTTGCAGATTTACCGCGTGCTAACGAAAACCACACAATACCCAGTGGTTATTTTAAAATCGTAATGAAAAAATCTGGTAGCACTATTAAAGTATCAGCATTTATTATGCAGCAAACTGCAGGCCGCAGAGACAATTTCTGTAACACCCAAGTCAGTATTGATGAAGTTGAGAGTAGAACTGGAATTAATGTATTACCTAATTTAACGAGTAATCAGGCGCAAACGATAGAGTCATCTTTATTTGGTTTATCAAACGAGCTAGGGTGTAACTAAAAACTCATTAAGGTTAGCGGTATATTGGATACCGCTAATTACCACTTGAAACCAAATTATAGTTAAATAGAGCGTTATATACGTTAAATAGGTAAGTACTTTACCTTACTAACTAAGTAAATTAACCTATTTAACATAATATAAATTATAGGTAGTAATGTATTAAATAGCAAGAGCGCATAATTGCACTCTTACTATGTCCAATACTAGACGGTATCGGACATTACATGGTTTTATTTAACTTAAATCTTTTTAAATAAATAGCCTATGTATTAATTGTTTAATCAATACTAAGTAAGCGTTCTGCTGTGTATTCGTTCGTTATTAAACCACTAATCATATTAGATCTCACTGCACCTAATATTGCCAACACTTTTTCTTCACCTGCAGCTATAGCATAAATTTGTTTGTTTTCATTAGTTACTAATGGCGTGCTGGCAACGCGTTGGTTTACAGTGCAATCTAATAATTGACCATTTTTATCGTAAACCCAACTTATCATTTCCCCAACGGCACCTAAGCCTTGCAGTTCTTTTAATTCTTCTGCGTCAACAAACCCATCTATATGTAATGGTGACTTTTCACCTAAGCTACCAATGCCAACAAAGGTTACGTCTGCATTTTTAGCGAGTTTTAAATTGGCTGTTATATTATGTTGTGCATGGAGTTGGTTTTTTTCTTCAATACTACGCGGTAAAACTGGTAGTGGCATCGGATAATGTTTTGCATTAGTGTGTTCGGCCATTCTTACCACAACATCATAAGGCGAAGCTGAACCATCTAACGCCATGTTACCTAACATAGCAACTATTTTATGTTGTGGGCAATCAAGTGTTGGTAGTTCATCAACAACAGCTCGCAAAACTCTGCCGGTTCCCATCGCTAATACTTTAGGTGTTTCTGATTTCAAATAGCGTTGTATTTCTGCTGCGCCAGCTTGTGCCAAGCCGACTGTCGACGAAGGCTCTGAAGGATCGCTTGGTACAACTTCACACGAAACTAAACCAAATCGACTTTTTAATTTTTGCGCTAAATCCATGCATTTGGCAATGGGATGATCAAGTCTTACTTTTATTAATCCTTGGCTAACTGATAAAGCCACCATTCGTTGTGCTGATTGACGCGATACATTAAGCTTTTTTGCTATTTCATCTTGGGTTTTTCCCGCAACGTAATACAACCACCCTGCTCTTGCTGCATCATCGAGCTTTCTAATTTCTGTGTTCGATAACTTTGCCACTTAAACCTCTTTTATTTAAGGAATAACATTTATTTATATAATTTAAAGGCTTAAACCTACAACTTTAATATAAATATATCATTTATTTATATAATGCCGAAGTCAATAATATGAAATAACGGATGCCTTATACTATATTCATAGTACAAGGCATTGGTAAGCCTACAATTTAGTTGTTAACTTTAATAGTATTCCCATTAGTATCAAACGTGTGCACTTTATTTTTTTGTGCAGTTAAAAATACCGAATCGCCGTATTCTAGCGGACAATCACCATCGGCTTTAACTGTTACAGTGGTGCCATTTGTCAGTGTTACGTGTAAAAAACTTTCTGATCCTAAGTGCTCAATTACTCCAACTTTACCTGCCCATGTGCCTGCATCTTGTGAAATTATAAAGTGCTCTGGTCGAACACCTAAGCTTGCTGTTTCGTTAGTCTCGGTATTTGGAACCTCAATAAAATTCATTTTTGGTGAACCAATAAAACCTGCAACAAATTTATTTACTGGGTGTTGATAAAGCTCTAATGGAGTGCCGACTTGCTCAATAATGCCACCATTAAATACAGCAATTCTGTCGGCCATTGTCATGGCTTCAACTTGATCATGTGTTACATAAATCATTGTAGTAGCTAAGCTTTTATGTAGCTCAGATATTTCTAAGCGCATATTTACACGCAATGATGCGTCAAGATTTGATAGTGGTTCATCAAATAAAAATGCCGATGGTTGTCTAACTATTGCACGCCCTATTGCTACACGTTGACGCTGTCCCCCCGATAACTGGCCCGGTTTACGGTCTAAATAATCTGTTAAATTAAGAATTTTAGCGGCATTTGCAATTTTAGACTCTATTTCAGCTGGACTAACTTTTGCACGTTTTAGTGGAAAAGCAATGTTATTACGCACGCTCATATGCGGGTATAACGCATAAGATTGAAATACCATCGCCAAGCCTCTTTTGGCTGGCGGTGTATGTGTTGCATCTTGCCCGTCTATCTCTATATTGCCGCTTGTAGTGTCTTCAAGCCCAGCAATCATGCGTAGTAATGTTGATTTACCACAACCAGATGGCCCAACAAATACAATAAATTCACCATCTTTAATTTCTAAATCTAACGGTTTAATAACGTTTACGTCATCAAAGTTTTTAGTTACTTGTTTTAGTGTGATGCTGCCCATGTGTGTTCTCCTACTTTACTGCGCCGAAGCTTAAGCCACGTACTAATTGTTTTTGACTAAACCAACCAAGAATTAAAATTGGCACAATGGCCATAGCAGATGCTGCCGATAATTTGGCGTAAAATAACCCTTCTGGGCTTGAATAACTGGCAATAAATGCGGTTAAAGGTGAAGCATTTGCTGCTGTTAAAATCAGGGTCCAAAATGCTTCGTTCCACGATAAAATAACGTTTAATAATAGTGTTGAGGCAATCCCAGGCAAGGCTATAGGTAATAGCACGTGGAATATTTCTTCGCCAATAGTTGCACCATCCATGCGTGATGCTTCTAAAATTTCACCGGGTATTTCTCTAAAATAGGTATAAAGCATCCACACCATAATGGGTAAATTTATTAGGGTCATCACAATAACTAAACCTAATTTTGTATCGAGCAAACCAAAGTCTCTGAATAAAAGGTAAATAGGTATTAACACCCCTACCGGCGGAAGCATTTTGGTAGAAAGCATCCACATTAAAAGGTTTTTCGTTTTTTTACTTTGTACAAAAGCCATAGACCATGCTGCTGGCACAGCAATTAATAAACCGACTAAACTTGACCCTAATGAAATCACAACCGAGTTCCAAAAATGAGTAAAGTATGGTGATCTCGACAGAACATCTGAGTAGTTTACAAGCGTCCACTCGAATGCAAATAGAGTGGGTGTGGCTGAAATAGCTTCAGATTCTGTTTTAAAACTAGTGATTAACGTCCATAAAATTGGGAAGAAAATCATTGAGCTAACAGTCCATGCAGCTATGGTATAAATAAGTGTTGAACGTGTGTTATTTTTAATACTCATTCTTACCCCTCCAAGTTTTTGCCAATTAAGCGCATTAAAAATATGGCGACTATATTTGCAATGATCACGGCAACAATGCCACCTGCCGAACCACCGCCTACATCAAACTGCAGTAATGATTGGGTATAAATTAAATAGGTAATGTTTGTCGATGAGTAACCTGGGCCACCGCTTGTTGTAACCAATATTTCAGCAAATATAGAAAGTAAAAATATAGTTTCTATTAATATAACCGCTGTAACAGCGCGTGATAAATGTGGTAAAACAATATAGAAAAATTTGCTAAAAGGACCTGCGCCATCTAAATCTGCGGCTTCTAATTGTTCGCGGTCAAGTGATTGAATCGCCGTAAGCAAAATAAGTGCAGCAAAAGGTAACCACTGCCAAGAGACAATGATAATGATTGAGAACAGCGGCATTTGGGCAAAAAAGTCTATTGGCTCGAACCCTAACCACATAGCAAAGTGAGCAAATAAACCATTAACAGGATTCATAAGCATATTTTTCCAGACTAATGCAGATACCGTAGGCATTACAAAAAATGGCGCAAGTACCATAATGCGAACATAATTACGGCCCCATATTGCTTGATCTAATAAAATAGCCAAACCTATGCCACCGCAAATGGTAATTAACAGAACGCCGGTTACTAAATACAGCGTGTTAAAGAAAGATTCAAAAAATGCCGGGTCGGTAAGAAAAAACTCATAGTTTAAAAATCCTACAAATTCTTTATCACCCGGAACTAATAAATTGTAATCAATGAATGAAAAATACAATGTCATACACAGCGGAACAATCATCCAAGCGAGTAACAATATTACGCTAGGAAGAAGCATGAACCGAGCAAGCGTACGCGAGTTAGTTGTTGCCATAACGGTGACCTTTAAAAAGCCAATTCTATTTACTAACTATTAAGTGAAAATCAGAAACCCTTAATAATATATTTAAGAACATAAGTAGAATTGGCATAAAATATAGGGCAAGTTGAGAGCTTGCCCACCATATGTGATATTACTTAGGGTAGCGTGCTTTACGCATTGCTCTTTCTACTAAACGCTGAGACGAGTTTAACGCTTGTTTAACGGTCATTTGCTCAGTTAAAGCGGCTGAAAATTGTTGCCCTACTGCTGTTCCTATCCCTTGAAACTCAGGAATAGCAACAAACTGAATACCAACATAAGGAACTGGTTTTACGGTTGGGTTTTTCGGATCGGCAGTTTGAATAGAATCAAGCGTAATTTGTGCAAATGGTGCGGCTTCAATATACTGCTGATTGTTATATAGAGATTTACGTGTACCTGGCGGTACTTTTGCCCAGCCTTTCTTATCGGCTACAAGTTGTGTGTATTCTTTAGATGTTGCCCAGCTGATAAATTTCATTGCAGCATTCTGTTTTTTACTGCTTGAAGGAATAGCAAGTGTCCACGACCATAACCAATTACCGCGTTTACCTAAGCCGTTATCTGGTGCGAGTGCAAATCCTACTTTATCCGCTACTTCAGAGTCTTTTTTATTCGTTACAAAAGCACCGGCTACGGTCGCATCAATCCAAATACCACACTTACCAGTTTGAAATAACGCTAGGTTTTCGTTAAATCCATTCGCTGATGAACCCGCTGGACCCGATTCATTCATAACATCAACATAGTATTGCAGTGTTGCTTCCCACTCTGGAGTATTAAATTGAGGCTTCCAGTTTTCATCAAACCAACGTGCACCAAAAGAGTTTGCCATTGAAGTAATAAGAGCTATGTTTTCACCCCATCCTGCTTTACCTCTTAAACACAATCCATAAACACCGTCTTCTTTGTTTGTCATGGCTTTAGCCGCTTTGCGGATAAAATCCCAAGACGGTGCTTTCGGCATTGTTAAACCGGCTTTTTCCATCAAATCAGTGCGATACATTACCATTGAGCTTTCACCATAAAAAGGAGCAGCGTATAACTTATCGTTTACGGTAAGCCCACTTCGAATAGCGGGTATTAAATCATCTAAATCGTAATTTTTACCTAGGTTATCTAACTCTGTTAACCAGTTTTGTTTGCCCCAAATTGGTACTTCATAAGTACCGATGGTCATAACATCGTACTGACCCCCTTTTGTGGCAACGTCGGTTGTTACTCGCTGGCGAAGTATATTTTCTTCAAGTGTTACCCACTTTAAGTCGATATCAGGGTGTTGGCTTGTGAACTCGCTACTCAGTTCTTTCATGGTGATCATGTCACCATTATTCACAGTAGCTATTGTAATAGTTTCTTTAGCGTACGCGTTGCTAATTGCCATGATGCCGCAGGCAAGCATTAATAATTTGTTTTTCATCGTAAATACCTTATTTGTCACGTTAAATAGTGTGCTTGTACCTAATTAACAGATTAAACTAGTTGAATTAAGTACAAAGCCACTGAATAAAAGTTAAAACTTAACTGAAATCTCAGATGTGAAACCGTCAAAACCTGCGCCTATTTGGCCTGCAGAATTAACACCCTCTTCTTGATTTACATATTCAACTTTTAATAACGTCTTATCGTTAAACCAGTACCCTGCAGCAACTTGAATACGCTCTACTGTATTGTCTGTTTGCTCAATTAAATCAGATGTATTTTCTGCATCCGAATAACGAGCCGCTACATATAACTGTTTAGGGATAAGGTATTGTTGTGCTTCAAACACAAAATATTCTACTGATGTATCACCTTTTATCACACTGTTTGAATCGTACGTTGTGCCATTAGCGTCGGCTACGCCATCGTTACCAAAGTAAGTGATACCTGCTACTGCATTACCCGCTGCATCTGCAAATGTGTAATCATCTGATGATTTACCAACCATAAACACTAGGCTTGTTTCATCAGATGGTTGGTATGCTAGATTTAGCTGTATTATTGACTGCTCAAGTCCAGGCATTGCGCCTACATGCGTGTCACGCTCATTTGATGGTGAGGCAGAAAAGTTATAGTTTTCACCATCGCCAAAACGATAGTTTGTTGTAGTTACTCCATCTAAACTAGCTACGCCATTTTCAAAATTCAATTGGTCGCCTTGATTGGCTTTGAAAAAATTTAAACCAGCTTTGAAGCCACCTTCAAATTCCAAAGTACCTTGAAGACGATAATTATAACCACGGTCTTGCTGAAACGCTTCGCCAAAGCTAGAGGTTGTTATATGACCCGCAACATTATATGAACGAAGCATACCGCTATCGTATGTTTTAGTGTAACTAAGCTGCGCGCCGTTCTCCGCAGTTGCGTAGTCGGTTATGCCATTACCAATGAGTGCATTACCTTGGTTATCTGCACCATCTTGAAAGCCTTTAAACTGAAATGGCGCTGCACCAATATTGCCTAATCTAAGCGTTAGATTTTCATCATCTTTTGGTGTGCCATATAAGCCAAGTAAATCAAACTCTACACCTGCAAAGTCATTATGAAATGAAAAGTCTCGATCGCCACCACCAAAATCATTTGGTTCTTCAGCTATATCTATATCGGCCGTGATAAACTCATTAATGTGAAATTTAAGCTGTAAATTTGCTCTTATACGCCCAAAACCAGACTCTTGTACTTCATCTTCTGGACGAAATGCACCGTCTTTAGCTTGAATAGACTGAAAGTTTTGCATTAATAGAAAATCAACATCAATGCGGTCTAAATAGTCAGACATGTCAGCGTGTGCCGGCATAGATGAAGCCATAGCGGCAGTTAAAAGTGAAATTGCGAATTTTGTATTTTTGTTTTTTAACATAATAAGCTCTTCGTTTTGTGTAGTGTTTAGTGTGAGTGTGTAGAAAAGTTATGCGAGCATTAAGTTGAAACTCTGTAACAAATTTCATTAATGAGCATAAGCTCAACTGGTGAGCATAATCACAGAATGAATTTGATAGGTCAACGGTTTTTTATTACAAAACATTTACAAATTTAAAATTGTTAATTAAATGTATTTATATCAATAGTTTGTGTAATCAAATTAATAAGTGAAAAAAGTATGATTAAACATGTTTTTAAATTTAATGACGATAAAGGTAGGATTATAGTATTGATTTTATACGGGTTGTTAATACTTTTTATATGCAGGGCCTAGGGTCTGTTGTTTTTTGCGGATTAAAAATCGTTCAAACTGGGGCTGTTTAATGGTGGCGCGAGCTTTGTAACCAAGTGGGCTCGATAACTACTTCTGTGTTATGGTCAATTTATGGGTAATCCCCACACTTTTTAGACTCTAACTTGCCTGAATACCAAACAGACTATGAAATTTAATCTTGCAAGATCAACAGACCCTCATTATTAAACACATATAGTTTGATTAAAGTAGTGTTATAGAGTGATTTTTTGTGCAACATTCTTGAGGTTATGTAAGCCTTAGCTTAATATTAAAATACTTGAGAAGTATTAAAAGAAGTAACTTACATATGGAATTTGTTCGCCCACTAGAGCCTATCCTCATCATTGACGATGTAAAAGAAATTCGAGATTATCTAAATCAAATTTTAACCGAACTGGGTTATGAAGACATTTTAGAAAGCACTGATTTTAGCTCTGCAAAACCGGTTATCGATAAAAAATCCCCTAATGTTATATTTTTAGATGTGGATTTACCCGACTCTGATGGGACTGATATTTTAGAATTTATTAATATAACCTACCCTCACGCTCATGTAGTTATGTGCTCTGGACATAACAGTTTGGAAAATGTACAGAATACATGGGAGCTAGGGGCTAAAGGATTTATAGCAAAACCTTTTAATGCCAAAAAAGTAGACACAGTAATGAAACGTCTCGAACTCATAGAATAATAAAAGGTTAGCATGCAAAGCACCGTTACCGCGATCATAGACGACTTATCAAATGTTATTTTTGGAAAACAAAAGCAGATAAAATTAGCGCTTACTTGCCTGTTTAGTCAAGGCCACTTATTAATTGAAGATTTACCCGGTATGGGCAAAACAACATTGTCGCATGGGTTAGCTACTGTACTTGGCTTATCTTACCAACGTATTCAATTTACCAGCGACCTGTTACCTGCAGATATACTTGGAACAAATGTTTTTAATAGTAATGAACATAGTTTTACTTTTCATAAAGGCCCTATTTTTAGCCAAGTTGTATTAGCTGATGAAATAAATCGTGCCGGTCCTAAAACACAAAGTGCTTTACTCGAAGCAATGGAAGAACAACAAGTCACGGTTGATGGTAAAAAGTATAACCTCCCCGATCCATTTTTTGTTATTGCTACCCAAAATCCACTTTATCAGTCTGGTACATACCCGCTACCAGAATCACAATTAGATCGTTTTATGATGCGCATTAGCTTGGGCTTTCCACCAAAAGAAGCAGAAAAACGTTTAATTTTAAATTTACAAAAGCGTGACTATAGCCAATTACCTAAGCGAATTGATGAGCAACAATTAAAACAAATTCAAACACAAATTAACGGTGTAATACTGAGTATACCGATTGTTGATTACATTATTGAATTGGTAAACTTTACGAGAAACAGTCATTCATTTGCGGCTTCATTATCACCTCGTGCAAGTATTGCATTAGCCAAAGCCGCTAAATCATGGGCGTATATAGATGGCCGTGACTTTGTAATTCCTGAAGACGTGCAGGCGGTGTTTTCAAGTGTTTGCCTACACCGTTTGGGATTGCATAGCGACTCGGGCGAAGCTCAAGTAAGAGAGCTGTTACAAGCAGTGCCGGTTCCGGTATAGCCTTTATGCCAGCTAAAAAAGCAAAACGAGTTAGTTTATTTACATCTTTTAAACGGATAATTTTTGAAAAGTTTCTAAAAAACAAACACCTTAAAAATTCTATTACGCTTGAACACAATACAATTTATGTACTGCCGTCTTCCTTAGGGTGGTATTTTGTTATTGTTGCTATTTTAAATTTTGTAATGGGTATTAACTATCAAAATAATTTAATTTTGGTAATGTCTTATTTAATGTTTGTAGTCATTGTACTGGCTGTCTTTATGGGGTACAGCAATGCGAAAGGGTTAACAGTTACTTTTGATAAAGTATTGCCGAGCTTTTCCCCACAAAAACCAATTTTAAAATTGAGTTTACAAAGTTACTCTATATGTCAGTCGGTTTCTATTACCTACAACAATGAATTAAAAGCACATACTCATTACGATACAATTTCAAATAAGTCGATTAGTAGTAGTTTGCCACTTCCTTATGAAAACCGAGGCAGTTATGAACTCCAACGAATAAAAATAGCCAGTAATTATCCTTTTGGTTTGGTAACTGTGTGGAGCTACTTACAAATACAAACTAAAACCTATGTTTACCCAGCCCACGAATATGTGCTTAGTGATGCGCATATTTCTTCACAAGACGAATACGCACAAAATGGAATGGCAAAAAAGTCCGGTACAGAAGAATTCGAAAACCTATTAATTCACCTGCCTGAAATGGGCTTAAACAGAATATCTTGGAAGCACTACGCCAAAACCAAACAATTATTAGTGAAAGACTTTGTTGATTTTAAAACAACGAATGCATTATTTGATTTTAATCTAATGACTGGCGCCACTGAGCAACGTTTAAGTCAGCTATGTTATTTAGTGTGTGAAGCCACTGAACACAACACCCCTTTCATGTTAAAATTGCCAAACACATTAATTAACATCAACACTGGGCAAGCACATAAGCAACAATGTTTAGAAAGCTTAAGTTCTTTTGCTGGTGATAATAATGATTGAACTTAAAAACGAAAAAGTAATTAATTTATCGTTATGTTTTATTTACGCCTGCTTAGTTATATTTTTTACATCCCACTTGCCGCTTCCATTTATTAGTGTGTTGGCTGGGTTATGCCTTTGGAATGCATTTATAACAGGAAAAAACATAGCAAAGCCTAATGCATGGCTGGCAAATATACTTGCCGCAGGCGCATTGGGCTTAATGGTATTTACAATCGGAATGTCCGATACTGTAATACTGTTTGTTGCTATGCTTTTGTTATCAAGTTTATTTAAATTACTACAAGCAAAAAACAAAAAGCACTATCATGTTATAACCACACTGACGTTTTTCTCTTTGTCTTCTGTTTATTTATTTAGCCAAACAATAGTAACTACGTTAACGGTAAGTGGCTTATATATATTAAACTTTGCTGTTCTTGGACTACTTGAGTCTAAACATAATCTAAAAATAAGCGCTAAACAAAGCTCAAAATTGTTATTAATGGCATTACCGCTGGCCATATTTCTACTTTTGTTTTTACCAAAAATGCCTGCTTTTTGGCAGTTGCCCGGCCCAAAACTAGCTAAAACTGGACTTTCTGAACAAGTCGACCCTTTTGATATTGCAAAATTATCTAATTCAGATGAACTTGTTTTTAGAGCAACGTTTAGTAAACAACCTCCTCTAACGCCTTACTATTGGCGTGCAATTATTCATGATGAATTCAATGGTAATGCATGGCTTAAGTCTGACTTTTTAAAATATAATAATCAACAATCAAATCAAAATGTAGCAACCGAGCAAAACACGCTTATTGCAAACTACTCAGTCATTGCAGAACCTGCAACACAAAAGTGGCTTTATGGATTAACCTATTCAACCAGTAACAGTAAAAATGTAGACGCTAATGCGCTTGGTTTGCTCAGAAAAAAAAGTTATCAAGCAAAAAGTCTGCAATACAATGTAGCAAGCTATCAATTTTCAGTGAATCCCCTTAATGAGTTTGAGCAAAACAGGTACACTTATTTAGGCTTCAAGCAAAATATTAAAACTAATAAACTTGCCATTCAGTTAAAAGAGCAAGTAAGCAATGAACAAACATTTTATAACGCGTTACTTAATTACTTTGTAGAGCAAAATTTCACCTATACGTTAACCCCTACCCCAATGACGGGCAATAACACTCTTGATCAATTTTTATTTGAAAATAAACGTGGCTTTTGCGGTCATTATGCCAGTGCTGCTGCGTATATATTTAGAACTGCAGGTATTCCTGCTCGTGTAGTGAGTGGTTATTTAGGTGGTGAATATAATAACGACAACAATACGCTCACTGTTCGCCAATACGACGCCCATGCTTGGGTAGAAGTTTATTTACAAAATAAAGGCTGGACTATTTTTGATGCCACGGCGGTTGTTGCTCCAGAGCGATTAAATGGATCGCTTTCTCAAAACCAAGAGTTAAACGAAGAGTTTAAAAATAATTTAGACTTTGGCTTAGTCAGCTTAAGTAACTTTGCCGCAATAAACTGGTTAAGGCTGGAACTCGAGCAATTAGATTATCAATGGTCAAGCTGGGTACTTGGTTTTGATCAAGAAAAACAAAATGATTTTTTAAAGTCGCTATTCGGTAATAAAACAAGTTGGTTGGTTCCGTTGTTTGTATTAATAACCGCAGCACTCTGTTTTGCTGTTTATTTTATTTACTTAAACTGGCCAAAAACAAAAACGGCTAAACTGCCACCCATTGTTAAAGCGTATAACGAGATTTTGCATTGGGGAAATAAAAAAAATATTACATCGACCGACTCTCTCAGCCCATCACAACAACTTGAGTTTATGGCAAAGAAAAAGCCAAGCGCCTCTAAAGAGCTAATAGAATTTAAACATTTGTTTGAAAACAGTCGCTATGCTAACAAACCATTTACCAAAGAGCGCAAAACTCAAGCTAAAGATCTGATAAAATTAATTAAAAGTACAAAATAGAGAAAACTATGAATGCTGTTGTTGTTGGCGTTATTTTAATGCTTGCGCTTACCTTAGTTCGTGTCAATGTGATTGTGGCAATGACTTTATCCGCTATAGTGGGAGGATTAACTGCTGGCTTAGGAATAAAACAAAGTTTAGATGCGTTTAATTCAGGTTTATCCGCAGGCGCAGAAATTGCACTGAGCTATGCCATGTTAGGCGCGTTTGCAGTGGCAATATCAAAGTCTGGACTAACTCGCATATTGGCTGAAAAACTCTTAGCCAAGGTTGATGCCAAGAGTGAAGGAAGCCAAACATTATTGAGTTATTTTATTTTGATGATTATTTTAGCCTGCGCTATCTCTTCACAAAACTTAGTGCCTGTTCACATAGCATTTATCCCTATTTTAATTCCGCCTTTATTAGTTGTATTTAATAAATTAAAACTGGATAGACGCGCTATTGCATGCATTTTAACATTTGGTTTAGCAACGTCTTACATGGTGTTGCCATATGGCTTTGGTGGGATATATTTATACTCGATTTTACATAAAAATCTTATAAATAATGGACTTGAAATTGTAAATACCAGTGTACCCATCGCAATGCTTATTCCCGCGTTAGGTATGTTTATTGGCCTACTGATTGCTGTGTTTGTCACGTATAAAAAGCAACGACATTATACAGCGAGCACGATGAATAATCAGAGCAAAGCTGAGCCTATCAAAAATCCTAAAAAGGTGATGGTGGTTGGGTTATTCGCTGTGCTCACTTCATTAATTGCACAAAATATTAGTGGTTCAATGATACTTGGCGGCTTGGTAGGTGTCATGATATTTAGCCTATTTGGTATTGTTAAATGGGAAGAAAATGGCGACGTATTTAGCAAAGGCGTTGCCATGATGGCCATGATTGGTTTTATTATGATATCGGCCCAAGGCTTTGCATCGGTTATGCAAGCGACGGGTGATGTACAAAGCATAGTTAACAGCGGCGCAAATTTATTTGATGGAAATAAACCCATTGCCGCGGCGGTAATTTTATTAGTAGGTTTGCTAATCACAATGGGAATCGGTAGTTCTTTTTCAACGGTACCAATTATTGCAACTTTATTTGTTCCCTTGTGTTTAGAACTTGGCTTTTCAGTGATGGCAACTGCTGCACTTGTAGGGACTGCTGGCGCTTTAGGCGATGCAGGCTCCCCTGCTTCTGACTCAACACTTGGACCCACCTCTGGTTTAAACGCTGATGGTCTGCATGATCATATTTGGGATTCGGTTGTGCCAACCTTTTTACACTTTAATATTCCATTATTAATATTCGGCTGGATTGCAGCAATGGTACTTTAATCATTATAAATCATTCATATAGGGTTTATTTCTTAATAAGCCCTCTTACCTGGTTATTAGTTACTCTATCAATATAGCTAATGCAAAGATAATTTTAAAACAAAATTTAGTATGATGTGTTCTTTGTGTGTAAAATAATAAGCACCTTAATAGATGCTTATCTTTATTTATAGCTTTTACTTAAACCCGTTAATCATTTTATCGCATACTACGGGGGTTGGCCTATGATTATCATCTACAGCAACAAACGTAAAACTACCACTTATTGCTGAGTGTTTATCATCTTTATGCATTGTTTCTAACAGTATATCTACGTCTACTTTTAAACTCGTATTACCAACATGCACTACTTTAGCTATTAGTTCAGCAAATGTACCTGCAGGAATGGCTTCTTTAAAGTCTACCCTATCAGACGAAATAGTAACCAAAGGCTTGCGGCAAAAACGAGTAGCAGCAATAAATGCAACTTCGTCCATCCATGCCAATGCATCACCACCAAACAATGTATTGTGGTGATTAGTGCGCCCTGGAAACACTGTTTTTGTAACTGATGTAGTTGAATCTTTTATACGCTGAGCAATAATTGCATCGCGATTTACGTCTGTCATAGTCTCTACTTTTTGTTTGCTAACGTATCTTGCATTAATAAACCCGGATCTAAGCGTTCACCCTTCCAGTTAAAACGCCAGTCTAAATGCGGGCCAGTTACACGGCCGGTTGCACCAATTTCAGCAACTTTATTACCTTGTTTAACTTTATCACCTACGTTTACATCTAGCTTACTTAAATGAATGTAAGTAGAGGTAATTCCATGGCCATGATCTAAAATAAGCGTACCGCCTGAATAATATAAATCAGGTTCTGCAAATACAACGGTGCCACCAATGGGTGCATACACCGGAGAACCTGTTTTGTTTGCTATATCTAAGCCAAAATGAGGGCGACGTGGTTCACCATTAAAGTATCGCTGGCTACCATAAACACCAGATATTCTACCTTGCGCTGGTTTTAATACAGGGTCTAAAAAGAAGGTAAGATCTGAATTCACAGCACGCGCTTTTCTCACAGCAACCGCTTCTCTGCTTATACGCTCACTTACAGATTTAGGCGGAGAAACATACTTTTTTGCAACGCCCGTAATTTTGTCAATGTTGTAATCACGTTTAGTAATCACTAATTCCTGAGTATGTTTTTTTCCATTTGCATCAACCCAGCTAAGTGTATGATTTGCTTTTGCGTCGCGACCAAAACCAAATACAAAGTCACCATTTTCTGACAGCTTTAACTGTGTATCGTTTAAACTAACAGACTGTACATCACTCAGCTTCCCGGTCACTAAACCGCCTTGAGTAAGGTGCCCTTTTAGTTCAACAGCAAACGAATTTACACTCACTAAAGCGACAACCAACGTAGATAAAAGTGACTTAAGCATAACTGATTGCTCCTTTGCCAACCCCTTCATACGCTGTTATTTTTACATTTTGTTCAGGGTATTTGGCTTTAACTTGCCCAGCAATATAATCAGCAATACATTCAACGGTTGTATCAATAGGTAAAATATCACAGCGTGCTTCACTAATTGCCATTTCAAAATAACCTTGAGCTGATGTGTAAGCAAAACAAACATCATCGGCTTTTGCAGTAATATATTTTAAACTTTCCGATGTTATTTGGTCTTCACTTGTTGCTAGGTATATGTCTTCCCACTGCATAGCCCATTCTTTTTGTAAACGAGGCATAGAAATACCATCTAGGCTAATACCTATTTGAGAGCGATGACCATGAATTATCCGTTGGCAGTTACCATCGTGCTTTTTAAGACCATGGCTATAATGGTAATAAAAGCTTTGGCTATGTTCTGGTTTTAGTACTAACTCTATTTTTTCAATATTTGAAGGCAGTTTAGGCAAAATAGTATCAACTAAAAATGCAGTTACCGACTCTACATTAATTTCATTAGCATCAATCATGCAATAGGCTTGATGTGGTGCACTCATTGCTAAATGGTGGTTTTCACCGAAGGTACAATCAAGTGTTTTATACTCATCAAATTCTGTCACTGAACCATTTATGCTATTAGGAATAGCTAAACGGTGATCAATACATTCATCAATAATACCTTTAATTTGTTTTTTAACTAATCCAAAGTCCAACACCATCGACTCATCATTAAGTTTACCGTGCAAAGTTAAATCAACAATCCAGCTTTCGCCAACGGCGCCGCGTTCGTTACATAAGTAAGAAAAATCTATCACAGTAAGTGAATTAACAAAAAGGATCATAAACTTCCTTTAGACTAGTTATAAGACAGCGGTAATTATAATGATTTTTGATTGTAATTGCGCGGTTTTATAAAGCAAAAAGCCAAGCCATTGTTTGATTGATGATTTAATACGCAATATAGTGGATATTTAACTGCTCCGAGTTGTTTAGCGTACAAGTGTACGCTAAAGTACTGGCAATTTCTAAGCGAAGATAATGAGTTATGGAACCTAAAAACAGCTATACAAAAGAAGAACTGATCTTATGTGGTCAAGGTGAAATGTTTGGTGAAGGCAATTGTCGTTTACCTAGCGATAACATGTTAATGATGGACCGCATTACCTCTATAAATGCTGATGGTGGAAGCCACGGTAAAGGCGAAGTAATCGCTGAGCTTGATATTGACCCGAGCCTTTGGTTTTTTGATTGCCACTTTAAGGGTGACCCGGTGATGCCTGGATGTTTAGGCCTTGACGCGATGTGGCAGCTTGTCGGTTTTTATCTTGGCTGGTCAGGTGGTCCAGGTCTTGGCCGTGCTTTAGGTGTAGGTGAAGTTAAATTTACAGGCCAAATACTCCCAACATCTAAAAAAGTAACGTACCGCCTTGAAATGAAACGCGTAATTAAACGTAAACTCTTTATGGGCGTTGCAGACGGTACAGTAGAAGTCGATGGTCGCGTAATATACGAAGCTAAAGATTTAAAAGTAGGGTTATTTCAAGACACCACGTCTTTTTAATCTACTTATATACAGTTTTACTTTCAGAAACTGCATACAAAAAGGCCTCCAATATGGAGGCCTTTTTGCTTTAATTTGTTTATAAATTAGGTTTTATACATATTGCGATTTTCTATCGCTTCTCGCCATCCACCTAACCACTCTGATTTTGGATCTATTTGTTGATAAGGGCATAGCTCTTTAGAACGACCTGCTAAACCTGCTTTGAAACCTTGAGAATGAGCTCTTTCTAAACGATCTCTTTTCTGTCTCTTCATCGGTATTATCCTCACCTTTTTTAATTATATATTTTGTAGAATAAGTGAAATCTACAATTAATGAATAGTTAATAAAAATGTAAAGTTCAAATAACAAAAGCAATTAAATTGTTTGACATTAACTAAGCTGCTGATGCAAAAATGAATTAACATTTAAACAATTCACCTGGTCATACCACGCTGATATGTAACCTACTCATCGATTTAAAATCATAACTAACTAAGTCGCACAATTTGTGTATTAACCTCAATTATTGACTAGTAAAAATAAGTGAAGTTCAAACATAAATGTAATTTCACAAATTGTAGGCGTTACATAATCAGACAAAGTCGGTATTATTTTTAAACAAACGAATTTAATACTTGCACATTAAAAGCCGATCGGTCTAATATAGTTTAATGAACAAAAATACAACAACCATAAGACGTGGCCGTCCACCCAAAATAGCCAGAGATAACGCCGATACTAAAGCGTTACTTATACGCACGGGGTTAGAAACGTTAACTGAGTTTGGCTTTAGTGCTACAGGACTCGATACAATATTAAAAAAAGCCTCGGTACCTAAAGGTTCTTTTTACCATTACTTTAAAAGTAAAGAAGCTTATGGCATTGCTTTAGTCGATGCCTACGACAGTTACTTTATTGCAAAGCTAAGCCATTACCTTGAGCAACAAAATACTCCACCGCTTGAACGAATAGTCAATTTTACTCAAAGTGCCATTAAAGGCATGAGCAAGTACGACTACAAACGCGGTTGCTTAGTTGGCAATTTAAACCAAGAACTAAATCACTTAAGCGATGAGTTTAAAGATCGATTAATGAAAAGCTACACCTCTTGGCAAATACAAATTGAAAAATGTTTAAACCAAGCTAAACAGCAAGGCACAATTGCTAAAACGGTTAATACACAATTAATGAGTGAGTACTTTTGGATTGGTTGGGAAGGCGCAGTAATGCGAGCAAAGCTCACTAAATCAAGCACACCGCTTACGTTGTACACTGAAATGTTTTTACGTGCATTATTAACTTAATGCACTTTTATTTACCAATTAAAAGACGATCGGTCTAAAAGGATATATTATGAATAACCCAATTAAAGCCATTGTTATTAATAAAGAAGATAATAATTATAGCGCTTCTTTATCGCAGCTTAACGAAAATGACTTACCTGAAGAGAACACCCAAATAGATGTCCTATACAGCACATTAAACTATAAAGACGGCTTAGCAATTACAGGTAAAGGGCCAGTAGTAAGAAGCTTTCCTATGGTGCCAGGTATAGATTTAGTCGGTACTGTTACAACCTCCACCAGCAATGAATTTAAAAATGGCGATAACGTTATTTTAAACGGTTTTGGTGTTGGCGAAAAACATTGGGGCGGCCTTGCACAAAAAGCAGCGCTAAATAGTGACTGGCTAATTCCCTTACCTGCTGCTATTAGCCCAAAACAAGCAATGCAAATTGGTACTGCGGGTTATACCGCTATGCTCAGCGTTATAGCACTTGAAAAGCAAGGCATTACACCAGACGCTGGTGAAATTTTAGTTACAGGGGCAAACGGCGGCGTTGGTAGCTTTGCTATATATTTACTTAATCAACTTGGTTATCAAGTCACCGCAGCCACGGGTCGAGTTGATCAAGGCGAATATTTAAAAGAACTCGGCGCAACAGAAATAATTAACAGAGATGAGCTTTCAAACCCAGGCAAACCATTACAAAAAGAGCGCTTTGCTGCCGCTATTGATTCTGTTGGCAGCCATACGCTTGCTAATATTTGCGCATCACTCAAATATGGAGGCGTTGTAACCGCATGTGGCCTTGCCCAAGGTATGGATTTACCTGCATCAGTTGCGCCATTTATTTTACGTGGTGTATCGTTAATTGGTATTGATAGTGTAATGCGTCCAAAAGCGGATAGAGTTGAAGCATGGAATAGATTAGCCACTTTAGTAAAAGCCAACTATTTAGATAAAATTTCAACTGAGATAAGTTTAGAAAATGTAATCGATAACGCTAACTTATTAATGGAAGGCAAAATTAGAGGCCGTGTTGTAGTTAATTGCCAACGTTAAGCTATTTCCCCTATTAAAGCCTCGTTATTAAATTTATAATACAGTTTGTATTTAAATAACGAGGCAACACCTATGAGCAACCAAGAACTTTTCAGTAATAACCCACTGCAAGGCGTAAAATTAGAACAAGTGGTTGAAGAGCTGGTTGAGCAATATGGGTGGGAACTCCTACACGCATACCTGCAGCTTAATTGTTTTAAAAATAATCCAGATATTAAATCCGCAGTAAAATTTTTGCGTAAAACCCAATGGGCTCAAGAAAAAGTAGACAACTTTTACCTTTACCGCCTTAAAAACTTACCTAAGCCAGACGATGTTCAGTACGAGCTTCCTCCTCGCGATAGAGTGATCCCAGAGGATCATAAACCAGGTGAACCCTGTGAGCTAAGTTTTAGTGATGCAAAACGTATCAAAGAAAAGAAAGAAACTAAACAACGTGCCCGTGATCGTAAACAACGTTCTAATGCAAGCAACCCTTGGGGTAACTAAATTCTAGGGCGTGTTGACCTTTGCGGATTAAAATTTGTTCAATCTAGGGGCGATTAAATTGCGGCGCGAGGTTTGTAACTTAGTGGGCTAAGTAAAAACCGAGCAACAAAGAGTTTATCGTCCCTAGAAAGAACCCAACGGGCAGCGCATGTTTGGCATTTATGCTACGTTATCGCCTATTTATGGGAAGTAACACACTACATAGGCTCTGCCTTGCCTAAAAACCAAACACACTGCTGCAAATTCAACCATCAAAGATAAACATGCCCTAGTTAAATACTTTCACAAAAAGCCAATCTACATTGGCTTTTTTTGCAAGCAAGCGTTGCTTGGTTTTTATTGTGAAAAGTACCTAACCGCGGTATTAAATGCACTAACTCTAGCTAGGGGTTATTTATTTTAAACACGGTTAGCTAATCTATTTAGTAACCTCGGGTTTTCCAAAAATCAATTTCTGTTTTTTGTGCTTCCATTTCAACATTAAATGTCTTATCTGCAATTATTTTATTATTAAGCGTTAAGGTCATGCGCCAAGGGCCGAGTTTATTGTGAATGGGTTCCCACAACGTGTCGCCTAAATAAAACTGCCAGTCGTTATCCTTTACGTATTCAACACCTTCGAAGGGTGGCATTATCTCACCCTCTTCATTAGGTATATCCGGATGATAAATACAAAAATGTAATTTCTCACCTTTTGCTTTTTTTATATTAATTATTAGCCCAAATTCTACGTCTATTTTAGCTATTACATCGGTAGTAAATTGCTCAATTTGTGGCAGCGCTTTGCTACTACTGTCCCATGTTGAATAAATACCATAGCTTTGTAATGTAACAATGGGTTTTGACTTAGCCATATAACACACCTGCCCTTGCTTACTTTTAACTGCATTTGATTATAAAGCGTTGTAAAAACATTTTATACATACCCTTCAATTACATATTCTTCATTTATATTTGCACACTGTTTGCACAATTTCAGAATATTATTTTAATCTCTTAGATAGTGAGATTAAAAAATGCACACGTTAAATTTAAACCTAAGCGCTAATAATTTGGTTAAAAAGTTAAAGATTATTGCCTGTTTTATTATAACTACCACGTTGATTGCATGTGGTGGTTCTGAGCAGAGCGGCACGCAAACGGAAATAGCAACCGACAATTCCACTGGCGACAATAGCAATGTAGAAACAAATGGTTCTACACAAAATGTTTTATGCGATTACTTTTATAGTGAATATAATGATAGTGACTCTATACAAACTACCAGCTCGGCTGATTGGACATGCACAGGAACAACACGCGACATAATTGCAAATGGGATACCAGACCACGATGTAGGCACCTTTCCCAATCCTGCAAACCCCAACACCATTGCTGAGCAATCAGTGAATGAAAGCTTTATATTAACACCCATACAAACCTCAACAGCCACATTGATGGGCGGTCCTCGCGGTATAACCGGACTTGTATTAAATGGCGTTAAAATTGATGCGGGCACAGGTGGCAGTTGTGATGATTCAGGTGACAATTGCGATTTAGCCAATAACAGCGGAAACTGGAATATAGAAGCTTTAAGCCAAACCACGTTTAGCTTTGGAACAGACAGTAACAATGCGCATGTTCAGCCGGACGGTACCTACCATTACCATGGGATGCCAGAGGGCTTTATAACCATACTAGGCGGCAATGCAACAACAATGACCTTAATAGGTTGGGCGGCCGATGGTTTTCCTATTTATGCACGTTATGGCTATTCAAATTCAACTGATGCAAATTCTAACCTAGTTGTAATGACTGGTAGTTATCAACATGTTACCTCTGTCAGTGCTAATAGACCCTCTACCGACATTTACCCACTAGGTACATTTGCGCAAGACTGGGAATATGTTGCAGGCTCTGGAGATCTAGATGAGTGTAATGGCCGTTTTGGCGTAACCCCTGAATTCCCTGATGGTATATATCACTATTATGCAACCGACACTTACCCGTTCTTTCAACGATGTGTAAAAGGAGCGTTGTGAACTATGCGACTTTTAAAATCAATCAAAAGCATCGGCTTAATTAGTTTATTATTTAGTGCATCGCAAAATGCACATGCCCATTTAATGGTTGCTCAGCATGGCACACTTAACATAGTAAACAACCATGTATTTGTAGTGCTATCTATCCCTGCGTCATCAATAAAAGGAGTAGACGATAACACCGATGGATTAATGTCACTCGCTGAGTTTACAAAATACCGTAAACACATTAGTAAACAAGTTAAACAGCACGTGTACATGTCTGATCAGCAATATCGTTTTAATATTGATGGCTTACTATTAAATCCAGAGTTTGCGCATTCGGTTAATAGCAAAATTGTTGACCAAATTACTATTACGGGTAGATACACACCAACAGTACTTGAAGAGATAAAATTTAATATTAATTTATTTAGTCATAACGAAAGTAAGCAAACATATAAAATTACGGCAACCAACAAACAGCAACAACGTGTTCATCAATTTGAGCTAAAACCGCTATCTCCTTACATTAAATTATTTTAGTTACTTTTAAACAAGTTTGGGGTTTTTAGGAAAGTATTGCTCTGCTTGTTGTGCACACAATTCAAACTCGCGGGTATTTTTGTATGGAAGTTTCATAAAGCCCGCAACACCTACATCAGTGATATTTACAGCATATTGCATTAGTTTGTTTAACAGACGTTTAAAATCAGCTTCTTTTGAAGAGTCGAGTAGCCTGTAGTAGTGGTGAATTTTCATTCTATCGGGTAAGGCTTCAAAAATAATACACCCAGTATGGTGTATTTGGTTTAACTCAAATACACATTTAATCACTTTTTTAGGCAACTGTAATTGTTCATCAGGGTCTTTTCCATCTTCAAAATAAGAGTGAGGTCGTGTTATTTCGTTGGCTTTAACGCTCACCACTTCATAATCAAGTTCTGGTAAGCTGTCAAACTTAAATGCGCCGGTGCCGTCTCGCTCTAATTGAATCGTTTTACGCGCGTCAAACAAACAACATTTAAACAGCCCTTTTTGATTAATAGCTTGCGCTAACATAACGGTATTATTTATTGCATCACTGAAGGCATCGCCTAGTGACTCATCATGCATTATTAATGAAGACTCAATAAATAACGATTCATCTTTCCAATGAAAACTAAGCCCGCCTACGGCTGGATATTTTGCAAGTCGGCTTATAGAGGCTAAAAATGCTTTTTCAGTGTCGCCAGTATCAAATAAAAATTCTTTGTAGTATCGGTCTAACTGGGCATCGTTTACATCTAGGAGCTGCTGGTTATGGTCAGCTTGGCGTAAAAACTGTTTGCGCGAGCTATATACAACCGTATCTGGAGCTTCATCACTACCGTACCAAAATGGAATAGCAGCTTTGGGCTGTTTTAAATTTAGCTCTGGTAAGTAAGCTTTAGCCATTGTGGTTATATTGCGCATAAAATAATCGCCAGCAGCATCACGAACTGCCTTAGATTTACTGAGCATGCCGTCTATAACTTTAGCAAGTTCTCTAGGTAACCCTAAAGAACTTGCAGGAATCGCCTGCGCCCCAAATCGGCAAGACTGTGCAGACGCTAACGCATATAAAGTAGCCGCAACCCCCTGCTCATCAAATCGTGGAGACGATTGCTCACCCGACATTTGCGCTTCACCTATAAAATACACATCCCCCATTCGCGCATTAGTCGTACTTAAATCCCCCGACATTAGATCCATAAAATTACTGGCAACAGGCTCACCTTTACTATCTAACTGGGCATACACCGAACTCCCCCAATCAACTAAGGATAAAGCATCTGTTTGTGCATCCCACACCAAGTTTGAAGGCTTTATATCACCATGCACTATGGGCTGTGCGCTTAAACCATTTTTATGGTTACTTAAATCAAGTAACACATTTCGAAGCCTAACGGCTAATGCCATTATTTTTGCCGCGCTAAATCGCCCCTCTTTAAGAGACACTTTTTCAAGGTCTTCTCCCATGGCGCGCGCCATCATTAAAATACCTTGTTTTTTAATACGCTCAAAGGCATAAAATTTAGGCACCAGTGGGTTGTCAATTTGTGACAACATATACGCCTCGTCTTCAAGGCGGTCACGTACACTTTGGGCAAGTGTAATACGTGAAAACTTAAAAACCCAAGGTAAGCCTTTGTCGTCTTCACCGGCAAATACAAACCCAAAGGCTCCAGAGCCTATCATTTCTACATTTTTATAACCAAGCAGCGTTAATTGTTTAATACAAATGTTAAGCCATTGACGGTGCTTTTTAGCATCGCGGTGCGACAGCAAATACACAGATTGCTCTTCGTTAATGTAAAAATTGCGAATTTCTTTGGCTTTCAATACAGGCTCGCTAATAGAGTGATGTGTGGTGAATTTTTTAAAACACGCTGATTATTAGTTTTATATAACGATATTACAATAGCGCCAACGTAGTTTTTCAAATTACAAACTTAAGCCCTTATTTAAATAATTAAAACACTAAATGTTGCATCCAATAGATTTACTTAGCCGTATTTAATTCAACTGCACTAAATAGCAAACATAATAAATAGGAACTTTAAGGATGAAAACATTAGCAATTTTAACTGTCGGCACATTATATAGCGGCTATGGCCATGCAAACATAGAAAAGTTAACTGTATATGGCCACCGAGACGGCTTAATAGGCGAAGCCATCAGTGCATCAAGCGGTATTATTGGCCAAGGTGAAATTGACCAACGGCCGATGTTAAGAAGCGCCGAAATGTTAGAGTTAATACCCGGTATGGCGGTAACTCAACACAGTGGTTCAGGTAAGGCAAACCAATACTTTATTAGAGGGTTTAATTTAGACCATGGCACCGACTTTGCCACCAGCATAGACGGTATGCCCATAAATATGCGAAGCCATGGCCACGGACAAGGCTATACCGACCTAAACTTTATAATTCCTGAGTCTATTTCCACAATTAATTATAAAAAAGGCTCCTACAGCGCAAGCCAAGGTGACTTTTCATCCGCAGGTAGCGCACAATTTAAATTGGCTGATAATCTAAAGCATCAACAAATAGAACTCAGCATAGGAGAGGACAACTATAAACGTGCTGTTGTCTTGGGCTCTACTAACTTAACAAAAGGCAAAATTATTGCAGCAGCAGAATGGCAAGGTTACGACGGCCCGTGGGATGACATAAACGAAGACGTAAATAAAAAAAATGCCCTGCTACGCTATGTTGGTAAAGCCTTTAATGGTGACCTATCAGTAAGTGCTATGGCATACGACAATACATGGAATTCAGCAGACCAAATTCCACAGCGTGCCGTCTCGCAAAGTTTAATAACACAATTAGGATCTCTTGATACCACACTGGGGGGCAGCTCTAGCCGTTATAGCCTATCAAGTAATTGGCAAGGGGAGCATTTGAAAGCCAGCGCTTATGTAATAAATTACGATTTAAACCTATATTCTAATTTCAGTTATTTTTTAAATGACCCAATTAATGGCGATCAGTTTAATCAGCAAGATAGCCGCAATATTTATGGCACCACTTTAAGCTATCAGTTTGAAACTAAAACATCAGGCATAAACATGCAACACACTGCAGGGCTTGAGCTTAAACACGACGATATAGATAACGTCGGGCTATATAACACTAAAGCCAGAGAGCAGCTAAGCACTGTAAGGCAAGATGCACTCAAGCAAACGAGTTATTCAAGCTTTTGGGAGTCTAAACTTTTATTTACCCCAAAATTAGAGGCTACTGCTGGTGTAAGGTACGACTATTTTGATACAAATGTAACCAGTATTACCGCCGTAAACTCAGGTAAAGCAAGTGATGATTTAATCAGTTTTAAAGCAAGCTTAAATTATCGCTTTACTCAATTGCTAGCTGCCTATGCAAATTGGGGGCAATCTTTTCACTCTAACGATGCGCGCGGCTCCACAATAAATATCGACCCAGTAACAGGTGAGCTGGCTGAGCAAGTAGATTTATTGGTAAAAAGTGAAGGTGCTGAAGTAGGTTTGCGTTTTGCCGATGATCGCAACTTTAATTTATCCGCCGCTTTATGGTGGCTAACACTCGACTCAGAATTATTATTTGTAGGTGATGCTGGTAACACAGAACCCAGTGATGCGTCTAAACGCTATGGCTTAGAAATGAGTGCGTATTACTGGGTTAACGACCAATTTAGTATTGATTTAGAAGCCTCGTTTACACATTCGCGCTTAGATATAAATGACAATAATAATTATATAGAAGGCGCTGTACCCGTTGTAGCAAGTGCTGGTTTAAATTGGCACTTAACTGAACAATGGCAATCATCGATCAGGGTACGCCATATTGGTAAACGCACATTAACAGACGACGGTGATAAGCGCTCAAACCCGCTAACAGTAGTTAATAGCTCTGTGACCTATAAGCAAACCCATTGGAAAGTAGACTTTGAATTACTTAACTTGTTTAACAGTACCGACCACGATATAGATTACTATTATGCATCGCGTTTAGCCGGTGAGCCCGCTCAAGGCGTTGAAGATAATCATTTTCACCCTATTGAGCCCAGAACTGCACGCCTAACACTTAGTTTATTGTTTTAGTATTTATTAACGCAACAGCTATACTGTATATAAACACAGTATAGCTGTAAATGGGTACTTATTTGCTCAATTTCGCCTAACCGGTTTCTCTTCTCTTTGATGACCCAAACAGTACAAATACATATAATTTAAATTACAGTAACTTAATTAGTAGTTGTTTTAGGCGCATTTCGCTGCGCGGGGCTTGTTTTAAAGCTTGCAATCATATTATGAGGGTTTTTACATTCAGCCTGTATTTTAGCGGCCTCAGCCCACCATATTAATTGATTAAATGTACGAGAAAAATAGTTAAACCACGAGGTCTGATCATCATCAGTAGCACACCCTCCAAGCTCGTTAAACACATCCTGTGCCTTTGGAACATGAATCATCGACGATACTGGTAAACACCCAAGTTCTGATAAAAAAGTGCGCATACTAATGGCTGCACGAACCCCACCCCACTGCCCAGCAGAATAAGAAACAATCGCACTGGATTTATACGAAAACAGTGAACTACCAAAATGATTGAGAAGATCAGCTAATGCAGGGCTCATAGAGTGATTATATTCAGGGCTGATCATTATGTAGCCATCAGCAGATTTAATTTTATCGGCCAAATTGTTAAGTTTAGTGGGGGCATTGTGCTGTGTATATGCAAAGTGGGGTTTAAATACAGCGTCGTTTGGGTAATCTAACGCATCAATTATTTCAAATTCATGTTCACTAAAGTGTGACTGCAAACACAATAAACATGCTTTACTTACTCTATTTCCAAGACGCACTGGTTTAGGGGGGGAGCTCTCACGCACAGTGCCTAAAAACAATAAAAACTTCATAATATAACTCCATGTAAACATTTTGTTTTACATTAAGCCTAGTATCATTCACATGCAAATATATTTATAACGTATTTTTTATGCCGTTATACGTCGCTCTTAATTGCCGTTTCAGCTTATCGCACTTAACTAAGTACTCAAAAATAGGTAAAAAACAGTTTTAAATTAATCTTAGGTGAACGATGAAACACATAATTAAAGCCTCTCTCCTAACGCTGGCAATAAGCGCTAGTTTAAATACACACGCAGCACAGTTTTCGTTTTCTTCTAAAGTAGACAACGATGCACACACATTAATTGTGTTTTATAGCCAAGATGGAAAAAACAACCAATTTAAAAACCTCGACAAACAATTTAATGGACAGCTGCAACGTATAATTGATGTTGAAAACTTTGAAGGTAAATACGCCAAAACAACACAGCTGATTGCCCCACTTAATAGTAACTACAAACGTATATTAGTTGTCGGAACTGGTAAACAGAACGAGTTAAATAAAGCACGCATTGCTAAATTAGGCGGAAACGTACACGCTCAATTAGTTAAATATAAAGCCGATACCGCCAATGTATTATTTGACGATGTAACGGGTGTTGATGCAAACCATTTACTAGCTGCAAACTTTGCGCATGGCGCAAACCTGCGTGACCATCGCTTTGAAAAATACAAACAAACACCTAGCACGCAAACAGTGACTTACTCGTTTGATGTCGATAGCACAAAAAAGACGAAAGCGACGTATAAACAGCTAGAAAGTATTCAGGCCGGTGTATTTTTAGCACGCGACCTTACCTCTGAAGTAGCCACTGAAATGACGCCAGTTGATTTTGCAAATGCTGCAAAAGAGGTTGAATCGTTAGGCGTGACCATTACAGTTTTAAAGCCTGAACAACTTAAAGAGCTTGGTATGGGCGCATTAGAAGCCGTTGGCCGCGGTAGCGATCAGGGTGCTCGCTTAGTTGTTGCCCATTATAAAGGCTCTAATGACGACCCTATAGCGTTAGTAGGTAAAGGTATAACATTCGACTCGGGCGGTTATAGTATTAAAACAGGTGCATCTATCGCACGTATGAAATCAGACATGGCAGGCGCTGCAGCTGTTCTCGGTACGGTTAAAGCAATGGCTATGGCCAAAGCCGACAAAAATGTTGTAGCTGTAATGGGCATGGCGGCAAATATGGTTTCGCAATTTGCAGTAGCGCCTGGCGATGTTGTTCGAACAGCTGAAGGCTTAAGTGTTGAAATACTCAACACCGACGCCGAAGGCCGTTTAGTTTTAAGTGATGCAATGTGGTATGCACGTAAGCACTTTAACCCAAGCATAATGATTGATGTAGCTACACTTACTGGTTCAAAAATTCGTGCCGTTGGTAACGAGTATGCGGCTGTTTTCTCAAAAGACGACACACTCGTAAATCAGCTAACACTTGCTGGCGAGCAGGTAAACGAAAACCTATGGCGTTTACCATTAGGTTATAAAGATATGCTTAAATCAGACATTGCCGACATAACAAACGTAGGGTCTGGCGGACCTGGCGCAACCACTGCAGCAACGTTTTTAGAACATTTTGCAGGTGAAACCCGTTGGGTTCATATTGATATTGCAGGTAATGCGTTAGTTAAAAAAGGAAAAGGTGAACTATCACCTGGCGGCACAGGCTATGGTGTACGCTTGTTAAGCGAATGGCTATTAGCTAACTAATTTTATTTTACGCCAAAAGCCCACGCTTTTGGCGTTTACTCCACTAATTAAATATAAAGCGACTCGCTGTTACACCAATAATAATGCCTACCACTAGTACAGCAACCATATAAAACACCCCTTTACTCTCACCACTATGGCTTACTTCTTGAGGTAGCTGTGCTCTGGTGTCTATTTTAGATTCTGTATGTGGCGTATCAGTATGTTTATCCAAGCAAGCCTGTTTGGGATCATCAATCGTTGGATCTAGATTTATTATTTCATTATGAATGGGTGTTTCAGTGACTGAGCTCTGAATATCATGGGTGTTAATTTGGTCTACGTCGCTGGTGTTATTTTGAAATGCAGGTTTATCACTCAAAGGGGCTTGTATTAACTCCTCGGTTAGTTCGTCATATTCAAACTGCATCACCACTTGGTTTGAGCTAACCTGTTCACCTTCATTTATATTTATCTTGGTGACAACTCCGTTAGCCATGGCAACAATTTCAAGAACAACTTTATCAGTTTCCACATCAAGTAATGTGTCATCTTTTTTTACGTGTTGCCCCTCAGTCACATATATTTTTGTAGCCAAAGCAGACATTGTTGGTTCGGGTAAATGAGGTATTAAAACATCACTGTTCATCGTTCTTCCTTGCTTAATAAATGTAATACGTTTACTAATACAGCCTATCAAGCCCTTTGATAGTTAACAATAATTTTTTAATACGTACAGTCCCTATTAATTTATTTATCCCTTATCAAGTTTTTGTGCCGCTTATATTAAGGCGTCACCGTAAATTTAGTTAAACCAATTAACTGGCCTGATTCAGTCATAACCTTAACTTGCCATTTTCCTGCCGCGTTTTGTGGAAAATTTACTTTGTGTGTCCATGCTCTATAACCACTTTTACGCCCACCGCTGATATTAAGCGCTATTTTATCTACCTGTTTTTTATTGTGTGTCCATACATGAAATATCTTTTCGTTTAACCCTCGCGGTGCTTTTACTGCTGTCCATGTATAAAGCCCTTTTGCGTGTAACGAGCGTTCATTTAACGAGTTAACATTTCCTATCGGTTTTTTACTTTGCTCATTTACCTCATGCGCTAATGTAATGCTTGTTAGGTGCAGCGCGGCAGGTGGAACAAAGCTTCTTAATTGCCATACGCCTGCACTCAAACTAAATAAAATAATCGCTAAGATAGGTAAACGCCACCACGGCGCATTAGGCATTAAATTAGTAAGACTAGGTAATGTTAATACTACGGCTATAACTAATGCAGCAGCTAAACTTTGACTGGTTGTTAAGCTGAACAAAATAGGCAATGTAACAAGTAAAACTACAAACAAAGCGAAGTTATGAAACACCGTAAATAGCGTTCTATTTTTAGCTAATTTTTTGTAATAGAAGGGATCAATAACCGATGCAACCGCACACAAAATAATAAGTGATGTAAATACTGCTTGAGGATGGTCCCACTGGGTAACAACTAAAAAAAATGGCAGCGCAAAAAACAAACTCTCTTGCTGAATCATTTGTAGAGCAAAGCGTGTTACATTTGGTGAAACATTCACACCAAATCGTTCTTCAACTTTATCACGAAGCCAATTATCTACAATTAACCACAACCAGCTTATAAGTAAAACTAAAGCAACAACTTGCGCAAACGACTCCTTTCTATCAACTAGCACGTAGCTTGCAATACCAGAGCAAAACGCTAAAACAGCCAGTAAGCCCGGTCGTTTTTGCATTGCATTAATAAATTGAGTAATCAACGATTTTATTTTGTTCATTTATTCGCTTTGTAAGTACCAAATGCACTTTATTATTATGAAGTTAGTTATAACAGACTAACTAAACAAAAATGAACAGAACATAGATAGCCTAATAATATTTTTAATATTGAAAAACTAAATAAGAGCGCAGGACAGTTTTTGGTAAATTGTTTATGTGGCTCAATTACAAATTATGCAAATAAAAATCTATTGTGCACTCACAAAACCAACACAGTTTATAAGGACGGTACTAATAACAAATATTCAGGATTAATATAAAGCGTTTTAACTAAGGCCTTTGAGAAATTAAACGGTAAATGTTGTTTAAACAAAGGCCCAACTAAAAACAAACCACGTTATTTATTTATGGTAGAGCTTTTTTTAAATTGAGATAAACCCCAAAATAGTATGCCAGTGCCAGCACATGAAAGAAAAAAGAATAACCCCAAACCTAAAGGGGAACCCCAATTTAAAATATGATATAAAAATTCCATACCCTTGCCTTCAAAAATTGAATTTAGCAAACATTAACCCAATAATTATAAAAACACTAATTAAAGTTAAAAGAGCAACATTTGGTTCTTTGCTGCTAACGTACTCAAATAGTTTAATTTTAAAACGCAACGTTTAAGGATGCACCAGCTAAATATCAGTCACCAAACATTAAAGGCAAAATTAAAGGTCGGCTCCGTTCATTTTATTATTTCTAGTATTTCGGCAAACGCATTCGCGATACCGTATTATCAGCCAAAACATAATGGTGAAATAAAGCCGCAGCCGCATGTAAACCTATTACGTAATACCCCACTTCCCCTGCGGTTTGATGTATCTCTTTAATACTTTTAGCAAGTTCAAAGTTTTGAGCGGCTAATGCTGGCAACTCTAAACCAAAAAACGGGATGGGTTTACCTGCTAAACTCAAAATTAACCAACCAGCTATAGGCATAGCAAACATAAACACATACAGCGCAATATGAACAAATGTAGCTAATTTATTTTGCCATTTTGCAGGCTCTGGTTGTATTGCAGGTGCTGCACCACCCACTAAACGCGCAACTACCCTCACACTAGCTAAAGCCAGCACCGATAAACCCAACATAAAGTGCCACATTTTAAAGGCATCACGGGTTTCGGTCCCTTTATCAAATAATTCACGAAGTTCTATACTGCCGTACACAGTAACAATTAAAATAAACATCAACCAATGCAAAGCAACAGAGAGTGTATTGTAATGAGTATCTGTATTTTTAAAATTCATAATACCTCCTAATAAACGCATTAAAGTTAAAAGCTCACTTATGCGTATGAGTACATGTTTATAGCCTAACCTTTAATCATTTTCTCTTTGATGATCTGAAACATAGAATGAGTTACAAACTAATGAGTTACTAAGTCAAATTAATGGTTTAATGATTCTGGAATTTAAGTATTAGTTACAATAACTGAGCAAACTTAAAATAAACTTAAATACTAGGCATAAAAAAACAGCAACCTAAAGTTACTGTTTTAAATATCAACGTGTGTTTAAAAGTAATAAACCGCTAAAATTGAATGAATTTCTAGGTCTTCAGTCTTTGTATACTAACCAGTGCTTGTACAGTTCGCTCTTTAATGTCTGAAGTCAAGATTTGACACCTTTAGTTCTCAAATAATGCCCAAATCACTGGCGATGACAATCAAACCAGTACTAACTTTATTTAATAATCAGATAAAAAAGATTGAAGAAAAAATCGTTAAACTCGTTGAAAGCTGCCCTCAGTAACAGGCTAAAAATTTGATATTACAGAGTATGACTGGTATTGGAAAAATAGCTACTGCATCAATCATCAGTAACCTACCAGAGTTAGGTTACATAAACAGCAAACAAGCAAGTAGCCTGATTGGTGTTGCCCCAATGAACCGAGAAAGTGGTCGATAATTCAGGCTGGTCGATCTCAAGTGAGAACGGTTTTATAAATAGCGATGATGTAAGCGATGCAATCAAACCCAGTTTTCAAAGTGACATATCAACGTATATTGGCGGCAGGGAAACTCAAAAAAGTAGCCACCATCGCCTGTATTAGAAAGATGATTGCGATATTAAATTCGATGCTAAGAGACGGTGTAATGTGGAAAGCGCCAAAAGTTAATAATTAACTATTGACGCCATAGTCTCTTGTTATACGCATTTAAAACTGTGTTTCAATGTTTATTTTGAATAAATCATCTAAGAGGTCATTATTATCAAATGGAGCTAGCCATTTTGCTGAAATTGCAAGTTTTTCTGAGAATGCCCACTTTATTTCCAATTCACTGGAAAAGATTGAATCTTTAAATTCTACGGGATTCCCATTTACATCATTCACAGGTGTGAATAGCAAATTAGGGTCGTCAATATCTGTATGAGAGTAAACCACTTTAGCCGCTAGCGACAGATAACCTTGTTCAGAACCATCCACCACAGATAAAACAGGAAATAAGACTGCTCCTCCGATTCTGATAGTTTGTCCAAATGCTGTATCCGTATTGCCATCTTGAGCTTCAAGATCTTTAAAGCTAAGAGTTAGATCTCCGCCAAAAGAACAATGACCAATGCTATTCTCATCACTTAAAAAAGCGCAAAACCCATCCCCAGAGCTTTGATATGACCATAAGAAAGGAAATTTAAGGGCGATACCAGATTCAGGATCAAGCAATGCCTCTGTATTTTTATCGTTGTTAGAGTCATCGGAATTATTATTTGCGTTAGTACCTAAAAATAGTTGAAACGGTAACTTTTTATTACCACCGAACCATAGATTATAATTGATTGCATTGAACTTGATTGATTGTGAGTCTCCGGATGTTCCAACCGAAAGACTACCAAATATAGAATCAGTCTCACCAAATTGAAAGAACTTCCAGCCACCATTGTTAACATCTTCATCCCCAAAGGAAGCTTTAAAAGAATCTGTTCCTTTTTTTGTTTGCTCATAGACACTTGTTAAAGGATCTGCAGCAAATACGGGAATAGAAAATACTAAAGTAAATATTATAAATATATTTTTCATAACTCTCTCCATGTTAATGATTGCGCATAGACTTAATGACTCCCACACGGTGTTAGCCTCCGCTTTTCGTGGGTAAGCTTAATTCAAAGCCAGAGCCATAATTAGTTTGTCAATTAACTAAACAGCAGAGGCTAACATGAATAAACATAGCATACTTTTTATCGGTCTTGATACACATAAAGAATTCAATGAAGTTGCCTATATTGAAGAACATAGAGGCGCGCAACCTGTTCATCTTGGCCGAATTCCCTCTTCCAAAGTGGCCGTTCAAAAGCTTGTTCGTCAGTTCGAATCGAAATACCCTGGCGCAACACTTCATTTTGTTTATGAAGCAGGCCCTTGTGGTTATTGGATTTACCAATTAATTACCAGCCTCGGCCATTGCTGTTATGTGGTTGCACCTTCTCTTATTCCTAAAAAAATCTGGTGAGAAAATTAAAACCGATAAACGTGATGCCCTTAAGCTTTCTAAATTACTTAAGTCTGAAGATTTAACACCTATTTATGTTCCTGAGCTTGAAGATGAAGCTGTACGCGATTTATCTCGTGCACGCGAAGTAGCCATGAAGGATTTAAAAGATACCAAATATCAATTAAAGGCGCTGCTGCTTCGCAATAATATTAATTACAAAGGCACTGCGAATTGGTCACAAAAACATTTACGTTGGCTCACTGAGCTTGTGTTGCCACACCCCGCTCAGCACATCGTCTTACAAGAATTTTTATACACAATTACCGAACGAATAAGCCGACTTGAGCGGCTAGATAATGAACTAACACACCACGTTCACCAGTGGCGTTATTATCCTGTAGTAAAAGCAATACAAGCTATGCGTGGTGTCCGTTTGTTGGTCGCCACTGGCGTTGTTGCTGAGCAAATGGGGTCAAATCTTGACTTCAGACATCAAACAATCTTGCAGCTTGTCCAATTGTAATTTAACCTTTTTATCTTCAACCATTAATGTGTTCAACCTATCGACAGCTTTCGATATCGCCGAATAGTGTTCAACATTAAAAACAGCTGCTAAAGCCTGCAAATTTAATCCCGTTAAATCTTGGCACAATTTAATAGTGAAGCAAATGGGGTCAAATCTTGACTTCAGATATCAAACAATCTTGCAGCTTGTCCAATTGTAATTTAACCTTTTTATCTTCAACCATTAATGTGTTCAACCTATCGACAGCTTTCGATATCGCCGAATAGTGTTCAATATTAAAAAC
>Ga0310124_10000005_pt1 | contig 214756 bp, 183 predicted proteins | sample CB11b_AW_Bot5_MG_FD_203507 | JGI IMG/M metagenome (GOLD analysis project Ga0310124, IMG submission 203507) | Marine microbial communities from Western Arctic Ocean, Canada - CB11b_AW_Bot5 | ecosystem: Environmental > Aquatic > Marine > Oceanic | place: Canada: Western Arctic Ocean | collected... | reverse complement strand
ACGGAATGTGCTTAAATCTCGTTTCTCGCAGGTCTTATAGATAGTCTTGGTCGGCAATCCCTGAGTATGCGTTTTGAAATCGAGGTGCTCTGTTGGCTCGAACGTCTTGTTAAAAACATTGGATGTTCGTCATTCAATATTCGTAACCAACAGAAGCATATTCCACTTAATATAATAGTCAGTTACTTTTAAATTAAGTGGCTTGGTCGAACTATAAGTCATTTAAGCAGGACAAAAAACAGCTGGTTTTTGCTCGTGCCTCGCTAATTTTAACCAGCTATTTTATTGCCTCTTAATGAGGCGTTATATGCCTAAATGAAGGCTAGAAGGAACTATATATGTCAATGACACTTTATGTCATCTTAACGTTGAGCGACGTGCCCAACACTACTGCACTAAATGAGAAAGCTGCAAGATTGAAGACCCCCTTGGAATTCTCAGAAAATATTGACTTAAGAACTCATAGTGGTTTCTTACCAATTAAGCTAGGTGGCGAGCCTTCAGGTGTTGAAACATACACCTCACCCTATTCCGAATTTACGGACTATTTTCCAGATTTCGATATCTCTCCTTATAAAGAGCCAGTAGTTATCACATTCAGGTGGGGTGGTGATTTAAACGAAATGGTAGTTGCTTTAAATTCTGCATATCTACTCAGCCATGATGTGGTTTCGACCGTATTTGAGCCACAAAGTGGTATGTTTTTAACTAGTGAGCAAGTTAAAGAAGGCGCTGATGCAATGTTTGCTGACGGCATATAACAAACGCATAAAACCAGACTCCGCAAGCAGGCCGGTTTTTTGCAAAACACACGGCGCAAAAACGCGTCCAACTTGCTCCGCTGTTTATGCGAAGCGTTAGGATACTTTCATGATTAGTGGAATCGATGACATTTCAGAAAACTATCAAAGTTGGTATCTGGATAATCTCAGCTATTGAGAGCAATTATTGACTCTTACGATATCAACTCAAATTGATGACGATAATGTTATCGACTACCTGATATCGTTCAATGAAGTTCAATACTTTGAAGTTTATGATGAATGTGATCATTTCAATAATTACCACGAACACAGAGACTCAGGTATTGTTGGTGTTTATTCGCAGTCGTCGTTGTTGGAATACATAACCAATAAAACACTAATCGTCGATACCAGACCTAAGTGGGAACTAAAGCATTTTTCTGTAATGACAGGGATGGATTTTATTCATGTTATTACAAGTAAGGAGCCTGTCGTTGTACGCGTATCCTAACAAGCCAAGCCAGTGGGAGTTTTACTCGCTGCAAAACGCTCACAAAATCCCCTGCTTGGGGCGTTGGTATGACGCCCACTGTCAAGTTAAACGCACTGCTCCCTGCCTAACTTTTTTAAGCCATAATTACTTTAGCTCGAATTAGAGCGAGTTAATACATAGGATGAAGCAAGTAATGTCGTCGGTTATCTTGCTGATATGACTACAGGCGTCCTGCCTTTCGTGAATCAGCTTCGCTGTTCAAAATTGTTCCTGACAATTTTGTCGTTGGTTATTACTATTTCTAGTAACAGAGCAGACCTTACTTAGTGCGTCCTGTGGCGGTCACCGATGGCACCTGTCTTCAGTCTATGTTCGTGGTTCAATGAAGCGTTAGCTACATTGCCATCCTAACGCCGTCGGTGGTTGTGCCACACCCGATGCTTGATCCTATGCATTAACTCTAATTCGTTTATCATGCAGGTACTCTTGCCAATCTAAGTTTTGTATTTACTGGCGTTAGCACCACTTCTTTTGCAATTGCCCATATGTATGCAATCATTTCTCGAGCAATGGCGGTGACAACCAGGTTGTAATGTTTCCCTTTAGCTATCATTTTTTTATAGCGCTTGCAGAGCCTAAGTTGTGCTTTCCACGCAATATCAATAATGTCCTTTGGTAAACCTTCTTGTCGTTTTTGCATATCTGTCGATATATTTTCCGCATACCGATAAGTGTGTGCGCCTTCAACGAGAAGGCGCCTCGCTCGGCCGTTTCCGCATTTTGTGATGGCGCCAATATGGCGTTTGCCACCACTCGAGTGCTCACTAGGTACAAGACCAAGATAACTCATTAATTTACGGGGGTGGTCGAAGCGCGATAAATCGCCAAGCTCAGCAACAACGCCGGTGGCGACCAACAAACGAACGCCACGCATAGCTTGTATTGCTTTTACTACAGGATAATAACGCCACTGGTGAACATGGTGTGTTAGTTCATTGTCTAGCCGTTCAAGTCGGCTTATTCATTCATTAATTGTGTGTAAAAACTCTTGTAAGACGATGTGCTGCGCGGGATGTGGCAACACAAGCTCAGTGAGCCAACGTAAATGTTTTTGTGACCAATTTGCAGTGCCTCTATAATATTATTGCGAAGCAGCAGTGCCTTTAATTGATATTTAGCATCTTTTAAATCCTTCATTGCCACTTCGCGTGCGCGAGATAAATCACGTACGGCTTCATCTTCAGGCTCGGGAACATAAATAGGTGTTAAATCTTCAGACTTAAGTAATTTAGCGAGCTTAAGGGCATCACGTTTATCGGTTTTAATCTTCTCATCAGGCTTTTTAGGAATAAGAGAGGGTGCAACCACATAGCAGCAATGGCCAAGGCTGGTAATTAATCTGTAAATCCAATAACCACATGGGCCAGCTTCATAAACAAAATGAAGTGTTGCGCCAGGATATTTGGATTCAAACTGACGAACAAGCTTTTGAACGGCCACTTTGGAAGACGAAACTCGGCCAAGATGAACGGGTTTCGCACCCCTATGTTCTTCAATATAGGCGACTTCATTGAATTCTTTATGTGTATCAAGTCCGATAAAAAGTATGCTAAGTTTATTCATGTTAGCCTCTGCTGTTTAGTTATATGACAAACTAATTATGGCTCTGGCTTTGAATTAAGCTAACCCACGAAAAGCGGAGGCTAACACCGTGTGGGAGTCATTATGTCTATGACAGAAAGGATTCCGCCAAATGGTTCGAAATTTAGTTTTAATCTTTCTTTTATTCTTTGCCAGTTATTCACTGGCTTTCGACAGTGAGCATATGGGGAAAGATAAATCTGCTAGTCTAGCAATGATTGGAGACAACATTGCAATGCAATACCAGCAGATGGGCTGGTTTTCCGGCGGCCTACTGATAACTAAAGATAATGAAGTAGTGTTTGCGTCATCTTATGGCTTTCAGAATACCGAAGAAAGAATAAAAAACAGCACTCAAAGTCGCTTTAATCTTGGCTCAATTATGAAAGACTTTACCAAGGTCTTGATCTTGCAGCAGGTTGAGGCAGGCAAATTAAAGTTAAGTGATAAACTAGTTGCTTTCGAGTTGGGGTTCAAACAACCTGATGCTGACAAAATCACAATTGAACACCTACTAAATCATAGTGCTGGTTTTGCTGATATCTTTGTGGCCGAATATCGTCAGAATCAACTTGCATTTGATACTCTAGACAAGAAAATAAAAATATTGATAGAAAGCCCCCTATTATTCACACCTGGGACTGATCGTAAATATTCAAACTATGGGTATGTGGTATTAGGAGTGATTCTTGAGAAAGTAACTGGAAAGTCATTCGAGGCACTACTCAAAAACAATATCTTCAATCGTATTGAGATGACTTCAACGACTTTCAGGCCGGTTAATTCTCATGAATATCAATCAATCCGATATACATACCAGCATAATGGCAAGCTGAGGAAGGTCGGTGTTACTGAACACCCTAGTCCCGACGGCGGCATTGAATCGACGGTTGTTGATGTGCAACGATTTTATCGAGCGTTATTCTATAGTAATAAGTTATTGAAAAACTCAGACGCAATTAATCGCCAATTATTTGCAATGGACGACTCCCATTGGGGGGCATATGGCGGTGGTCAGGGCGTCAGTGCAGCCGTGGAAGTCGATTTGGATACTGGCTATGAAATAGTCGTTCTGGCAAACACAGATCACTTAGTTGCTGAGCGCATTTCCGGTAGAATATACTCTTACATCAAAAATGGTGAGTATCAGCCAATTAGACAATTGGAAAAAAACTTTGTCTTTGAGTACTACCAATCAAAAGGAAAACAGCAATTCTATAAATACTTCAAACAGGTTTATAACGACAGTGGGTATAGTCGATTCATCGGCAGAATAATTAATGAAGCAGGAATGGAACTACTTAATACAAAATCATGGACAGAGGCATTTGATATGTTCGAATATCTCGTTTCACTGTTCCCCAATGCACCGCAGGCCTACGACAGTTTGGCATTTGCCTATTTATCGAAAGGAGATAGAGAGGCTGCGAAAAGTACTTTTAGTAAATCTCTAACTATTGATGCCAGTTTTAAAAGTGATTACGTGAGTGATAATTACGGTCATAATAATACGCTTAAGTAAGGACAGGCTAACGCCTGCCTCTTAGCTTTGCGTTGAGGATGTAGAATTACTCTTTTTAAAGAAAATAGGCCTGTTTTATGGGTTCCAAATGCAATACCTAATGCTTTAAAAGCGCTTAGAGTTAATTACAGGAGCTCGTTTTTTTAATTGAATTTGGCTGTTGGAGTTATTCTACAGTCTCGTTATAAACCCCTGGGGGTCAGAGTATGAGTACTCCTTACAATATGGCCTTTGCTTGCTTGGATTGTCACTCTTCGTTTAAAAGAGAACTTAAGTTAGCACCCTGTGATTATCCCAAGCAATTAACATGTCCAAATTGCGCAGGAGTAGTGCACAATTACGGTCGTCATTTTAAAGCACCTAAGAAGTCCGATAAAAAGCAATGGGCAAAAGTAAAATACTTACATGAGCACGGATTTCGATTTCATAAGATACGTATTGGGTCAGGCCATCATGATGTCGTGCCTTACCCAGAAACATTAGAGCAGGCAAAGGAATTTGTCGTTAAATACAAGAAGTATGCGGTACAATCGTAGTTCAACTTATCGGGTGAAGATCATCCAAAAATCTGCGCTTTTTTCCGCATATTAACCAAGCGTTATACGTACAGGAGTTTCAGTTATATGGAAAGTTTTATCCCTTTAGTTTTTATTTCTATACTTATTTTTGTTCAAATAAAGAAATACAAAGATATGTGTAAATATTTATCTAATACTTACCCGGAAGAGTGGGAAAAGTTATCCCGTAATTCTTTAGGCACTTCTCCATGGTCTGTTACAAATGCAAATTTAAGTGAGTCGCTTAAAACTGGATTTTTTTCAACTATCGACGATGAAAAAGTAAAACGGTTCGATAAGTTTAGACTTATTAATATGTATGTAATGGGTGCAATAGTATTCATACAGTTATTTTTAGCGTACTCAAAGTAACGTCCGCATAACAAGCGACTTGGGTGCAATAGCGTGTAAATGCTGCTTTCCAGTCACCCGATAGCATTAAATTATCATGTTATTTCATTGTGTTGGATGACGCTTCGCTTATCTGGTCTACACTGGTTTTAACCATACCGGCTCATGGTAGGTTGCTTACAATGAGTATCAGCATCTTTACTCTGTGTGTAGCCTAATTCTAATTTGACATTTTCAATGAATTTGTTTTATTGAAAGCTATGTTTGTTCCTTTAAAAAGGCCAGAAATTCACGCTCCTCAGTAACTTTACCTTGATGTGTATGATCAATTTAACAATATATCTTACTTTACTTGTTAGTTGAGTTTCGTCTGGTACAATCAGTCAGTTATTCGTGTAAGCGAAACGTTGTAGATTAATTCGAGTGGGAATTGGATGAGAATTTTTAAAGCGAAAAGCCCAGCAGGATTTGCTGAAGAATACATAGTTGAGTCTATTTGGAATGGCGATTTCCCTCCAGGTTCAATTCTACCAGCTGAGAGAGAGCTCTCTGAGTTAATTGGCGTAACAAGAACTACATTACGCGAAGTGTTACAGCGTTTAGCGCGAGACGGTTGGCTAACTATTCAGCACGGTAAACCAACAAAGGTGAATAACTTTTGGGAAACGTCGGGCTTGAATATATTAGAAACGTTAGCACGTTTAGACGAAGATAAAATGCCTGAGCTGACAGATCAGTTGTTGTCTGCTCGTACTAATATAAGTGCTATTTACACCCGTGCTGCAATTAAGCTTAATCCTGAACGTGTCATTGAAATTTTATCATTAAGCCACGAACTTGAAGATACTGCACAAGCCTTTGCTGATTACGACTATAAAGTGCACCACGAATTAGCCGTTGCAGGGAATAACCGAATTTACGTTTTAATTTTAAACGGTTTTAGAGGGTTTTATTCTAAAATTGGTTGCCATTACTTTTCAGATCCGGGTACCCGTGAGCTTGCCCGCCAGTTTTATAAAGATTTAACTGTATTAGCGCAAAATAATGAGCACGATGGTGCAATTTCTATGATGCGTAAATATGGTCATCAAACGGGTGAAATTTGGCAAAAAATTCGTGGTGATATGCCGTCGGATATAATGGACTAAACATTTAAAAACCTGCATTTGCAGGTTTTTTTGTATATGCGGTGTTTTAATTTTTGTTCGGTATTTTCTATTCGATTCTTTCTATTCGGTATTTTCGATTGCTTACATCGGTAAATACGATTGTCTTTTTCAAATGTTTATATTTAATATACGAAACAATTATATGTTGGTGCTATTGGTTTTTAAATTTTAGCGCCCATATATGTACCAGCATTGCGAAAGCAATTGAAAACAAACTCAAAATATTTGGAGAATAAAATGGGTGTATTAGTAGGCCGCCAGGCACCAGACTTTACCGCTGCAGCAGTTTTAGGTAATGGTGAAATTGTAGATAGCTACAATCTACACGAAACAATTAAAGGTAAAAAAGCTGTAATCTTCTTTTACCCATTAGATTTCACGTTTGTATGTCCTTCTGAACTTATTGCATTTGATAAGCGTTTTGAAGAGTTTAAAAAGCGCGGCGTTGAAGTAATTGGTGTTTCTATCGATTCACAATTCTCTCACAATGCATGGCGTAACACGCCTGTAGCTGACGGCGGTATTGGTAAAGTACAATACGCACTTGTTGCAGACGTTAAACACGAAATTTGTAAAGCATACGACGTTGAACATCCAGAAGCGGGTGTTGCATTTCGTGGTTCGTTCTTAATCGACGAAGAAGGTAACGTACGTCACCAAGTAGTGAACGATTTACCACTAGGTCGTAACATCGACGAAATGATCCGTATGGTTGACGCACTTGCATTCCACAGCGAAAACGGTGAAGTATGTCCTGCTGGTTGGACTGAAGGTAAAAAAGGTATGGATGCAAGCCCTGAAGGTGTTGCTAAGTTCCTATCTGAAAACGAAGGCGAGCTATAATTTAGCCCTTTTGTTTAAATAAAAAAACCGCCAGTTGGCGGTTTTTTTATTTGTGTAGCGTTTAAAAAGAAAAGCTCACTTTAGTATAAATATAACGACCGCGAGGGTTATGAACACCTGACGCATAGCCGTATAAATCAGAATCACCGTCACCAATTGCAAATGGTGGCTCTTCATCAAATAAGTTATTAATACCTAACGATACTTTTGCTGAATCAGAAACACGGTAAGACGTTTGTAAGTCAACCAGTGTTTGCGAATCAACCATACGCGACGTATTGGTGTCGAAATCTAAGTTACCATCGAAATCGATATCTGGCGTATCTTCAAACTCACCAACATAGCTAATGTTTAAGTTAGTGTTAAACGCGCCCATTTCCCAGTTAGTTGAGAAGATAAAGCGGTGCTCTGGGTACCCATATTCGCCGGTGTAATCACGACCATCTTTTTCAAATCTATCTTGGTATGCCCATTCTAAATTGAATTTTAATAAGCCTAAATCGTCAAGCGAGTGATTGTAGTTTGTTGAAATATCTACGCCCGATACTTCTTGCGATGATACGTTTTCAAAGGTACTGAATATTTTTTGAATTGTGCCGAGTGCATCACCACCATTAGGTGCTAAACGAACACACACGGTGCTGTTTTGGTTATTACACTCAGAGGCGTAAATAGGCCCAAATTCTTGCTCGTCAATTTTGTTATCTTGTGTGATGCTCCACACGTCTACGCTTAAACCAAACTCGGCTGTTGGTGCCCAAATAAAGCCAACGTTCCATGATTCAGACTCTTCTGGTTGTAGATCTGGGTTACCTGCAAACTCAATGTTGTAATCAAGAGCGCTACAGTCTTTACCCGTTGCCTGACAGCGGTAGGTGTCTACAAAAAACTGACTTTCTTGAGATGGACCTAAACCAACTTGTGCAAGAGACGGAGCTCTGAAGCCTTGAGCCCATGAACCACGAACCGTAATTTCATCGGTTGGTGCCCAACGAAGTGCCACTTTTGGATTGGTAGTCGTACCAAAGTCACTGTAGTCATCGTAACGACCTGCCAGTTGCAGTTCTAGGGTTTCTGCAAGTGGAATTGAAAACTCAACATACGCGGCGTACTGGTCTCTATTTGCTGATGCCGATACAGATTCAGTACCAAATATTAAACCACGTTGGAATTGGTCATCTGGAATATCACTAACGTCTTCTTCGCGGTATTCAATACCTGCAGCCATCATCACAACATCGTCACCAAAGCTAAATGCTTCACCAGTGATGTTTGCGTCAAATGAAGTCATATGCGATTCGCCACGACGAACAAGGCTGGTGGTAATTCTGTCTACAACAGCCGGATCGTTGTAAGTGCCACCGAATGGGTTGTAGTTACCTGCGTCAATTTCTTGTTGCAAGAAATCTGTACGAACCCAACCTTGCGAGCGGTCGCCGGTTTGCATTGATTTACTACGCCCTTTTTGTACTGCTGTTTCCCAGCTCCAGTCGTTAATTTCGCCTTTTAAGCCTGCCACAATACGCATTGTGTCTGATTCAATATCCCATTGGCGTGCACCTGCATCGACAGTACGGTAGCGGCCAATTTCGATGTCTTGTCCAAAAGGATTATTTGGATGATTTGCTGGTACCGTTAGGCCGGCATCTTCGTCAAGTGGCGTTGGTGCACCGGCTGCAACTGAGGTATTGTGCTGAACGGCCATTTCTAAAAAGCCCGTAATGCCGTTGTCAAAACGATATTCAAATTGCGATATAGCGCCAATACGCTCAGCGGCAGGGGCAATGTAGCCAAATGGACCATAATCAAATAAACAGCTTCCGCTTGCTGTTGCGTTTTCAGCTGGGCAATCTGGGTCAATTGTTTTTACGCCATCAACGTAAAAGTAGCCAGGAAAGCCACGAGAAGAACGGAAATCTTCACCGCCATAAGGTGATTGGTTAGCGGTGCCTAAGCGGCCCATTTCATCTGATGAGAGCGATGTGTTTTTAAAGTAATCAATGATTACCGACGCACTGCTTTTTTCGCTAGTAGTGCCCCATACAACACTTGCAGTTGTTTCTTCATAGTTAGGACCGTCAGTGCCGCCGTACCCTAAATTTACTTCTACGCCATCGATATCTTTTTTCAAAATAACATTAACAACACCGGCTACGGCATCAGAGCCATAAATTGCAGATGCACCGTCTTTTAAAATATCGATACGCTCAATAGCCGATACTGGAATGCTGTTTATATCGACAAACGAATTTGTTATACCTTCGGCAAATGCACTAATTGAGACTCTTCGCCCGTTAATAAGCACAAGCGTTGCGTCAGCACCTAGGCCACGCAAACTTACAGCGGCAGCTCCATTTGCCGTTGAATCTTGGTTATTACCACGTGTAGAAAAAGTACCACTGCCTGCTACAGGCATTCTTTCGAGGAGTTGTTGGAGGTTGTCGTAACCCATGTTTTCAATATCGGCTTTGCTGATTGACTGCACCGGTGAAGGGCCTTCAATGTCAGAGCGTTTAATACGCGAGCCTGTAACTTCAATGCGTTCTACTTTTTTTGCTTCTTCAGCAGCGTAGGTTGTTGTTGTAAAGCCCGCTGATAGTGAAAGTGTTGCACCAATAATAATACTTGGTGTAAATGCAATTGATTGCTTCATCCTTAAATCCTTGTTGATATGTAATAAGTTTAGTTGCTCAATACCAATCCTTTTAAATTGTTAAATAAATCCCACATTTAATCGGATTGATATAACAAGCGACGACATTAATATCATGTAACTTAAGTGTTAGCAATTAGACCGAAATGTGATTTTAGTATGACTTTTAGTGTGGTTTTGGATGATTTTAAAACAGGTTTTATGCGCTGAAGGAGGTTGAAATAGGCGCATATGCTTTATTCAAGAGATAAAAAATACAACCTAAATAAGAGTAATAATTAAATTAATTGATTGATGATAAAATTGTAATAAATTATTTATTTCCATATTTAGGGTGAATAATAATCGTGTTGTATATTAATAAAACAAATGGCGATTAGTTTTTTATAAAAAAAACGCCTAACTGAGTTAGGCGCTTTACTTATACTTTGTGCTTCATTAAGCGTTCTTTTTCGCGTGACCAGTCTTTATTTTTACCGTCTTCGCGTTTGTCATGCATTTTTTTACCTTTTGCTAAATGAAACTCAAGTTTCACCCAGCATTTTTTCCAATACATGGCTGTTGCGACTAATGAATAGCCGTCACGTTCAGTTGCCCCCACTAAGCGGTCAAGTTCTCGTCTGCTTAGTAAAAGCTTTCGGTAACGCATAGGGTCGCAAATAACGTGAGTAGAGGCACTATTTAATGGTTGAATTTGACTACCAAGTAAAAATGCTTCGCCGTTTTTAAGATGTATATAAGTTTCAGAGATATTTACTTTACCAGCTCGGATACTTTTTACTTCCCAGCCTTGTAGTTCGACACCTGCTTCAAACTTATCGTGTAAAAAATACTCATGTCGCGCTTTTTTGTTTAGCGCGATGGTATTACTTGTCGATTTTGATGAATTTTTCTTAGCCATAGTGCCCTATAATATACGTAATGTGAGATGTTTTACATCGATTTTTAGTAATGATTTTAAAAAATTAGATCTAATTTATGCGTCATGAAAGTTTGGGGAAACGAACAAAGCTTGCTAAAATTCGCCCACACATTTGGGAGTGAGTATGCCACAAATAGAAAAAAGTGCGCTGGTTATGTACAGCACTAAAGAAATGTTTGATCTAGTTAATGATGTAGAAGCTTATTCTCAGTTTTTACCAAATTGTTCTGATTCAAAAATTGTTTCGCAACAGCATAATAACATGACCGCGAGTATAGAAATATCCAAGGCGGGTATAAAAAAGTGGTTTACCACCGAAAACACCTTTATAGACGAACAAACCGTGTTGTTAAAACTGGTTGATGGTCCATTTAAAACGCTTAAAGGGCGTTGGCATTTTCAAGCATTAGATGCCTATGCATGTAAAGTTTATTTAGAGCTTGAATTTGAGTTTTCGAGCAAAATTATTGAACTCGCGTTTGGCAAAATTTTTAATGATGTTGCAAAAAATATGGTCAGTGCTTTTACTTCGCGAGCTAAAGAAGTATACGGAGCGCGAGTATGATCAATATTGAAGTTGTATTTGCTTTACCCACTACAGCTACCTGTTTATCGCTTGAGGTTCAACCAGGCTGCACAGCAGAACAAGCGGTTATTCAGTCGGGTATTATTGAAAAGTGCCCTGAAATAGACGCAAATGCACTGACATTAGGTGTGTGGAATAGAACGGTTAAGGCAAACTACGAATTAAAAGATGGTGACCGTATTGAAATATACCGCCCATTAATTGCAGACCCTAAAGATGCACGAAGAAAACGCGCTGAAAAGGCAAAAGAAGAAGGTCGAGCAAATAAAATAACAGGCGGTCGCCCACTCGAGCGTTAATCTAGGTATAAAAAAAGGTAAGCAATGCTTACCTTTTTACTTTAGCGACAATATTATTGTTCTAAAGGGGTGTTGAAATTTTCTGGCTGGTCGTAGTCACCTGAAAGCGAAACAAGTTTTTCATTTTCAAAGTTAATAACAAGCTCTTTATGTTGTTCGTTTTCACGGCCTTTGTTAAAGCTGTAAACATAACGCCATGTGTTGTTATCAAAAGCATCTGTAGCAATAGGACGGCCTAATACATAAATAACTTGGTCTCGAGTCATGTTTACACGAAGCTTTTCAACATCCGATTGCTCTAAAAAGTTACCTTGAGGGATGTTTATTCTGTATACCCAGCTAGAGCAACCTGCTGCAGAGCTAAGTGTTAAAGCGACGATAAGCCAAAGAGAAAAAGTTTTTAACGACTGCATTGTTTGTTGTGATCCTTATTTTTTATAATCTGCATGATACCGATTAGTCACTGAAGGTAAAACCCTTTTAAGCAATTGTTTTGAGTTAAGGGTATTAAGGTAATATTTTGACCACCAATAATGAAAAAAGTTTACTAACCACAGAGCCAAAAACACACGCCCCAGACACTTTATGGCACTTGTACATAGTGCAAACACGGTTTGGACATTGGTATACCGGAATTACTACAAATGTAGATAAGCGCTTTGCAACGCATCAAGCCGGTAAAGGGGCGAAAAATTTAAAAGGTAAAGGGCCACTTTTACTTATTCATCAACAAGAGGTAGGAACTAAAAGCGAGGCGAGTAAGCTTGAATGCAAAATAAAAAAACTACCCAGAGCGAAGAAAGAGGCTTATGTTTCAGCGTTCAAATCATCAGCAGGGGCCTGAGCAAGCTGCTTAATAAATTGCTCTATAGTGAGCACCGTGTTTATGTACTTAGGTAGGTCTATATGCTCTGCGGTGTCTTTAGTTGTGTGGTGATGCGGGTCGTGACCCATTCCAAAGTACACGTAAGGTATGTTGTTACGCGCAAATGAGTAATGATCGCTTGCCCTATGCCAATCAATATTTTGTGATTTAATTAGCCGATTCATTTGTTTTGACGAGTAGGCCGGTTTGATTGTTATTTTAGTATTTTTTAAAGCCCAGAACACAGGTTTTAGTTTTTGTTTTAGTGAGTACGATGCTAATGCATACACACGGGCTTTATGTTTTTTTACCCCCAGCATATCTAAATTTATATTCATTAAAACGTTATTAGGATTAAGTGTTTGCGCAAAATGTTTACTGCCATGTAAACCATTCTCTTCTGCGTCGGTTAATACAAATATAAACTCGTAAGGGAATTCTGTATTCTGTAACGAAGATGCCAGATAAAGCAGGGCAGCGACGCCTGTTGCATTATCATTTGCCCCTAAATAATATTTTCCACCGCGTTTTCCCAAATGATCGTAATGGGCAGTAATAATAATTTTTGGATGGGGTGTTGATTGAGCAGGCTTAGCAACAATATTAATACCTTGTGTATGTTCAAAAACGCCTGACTTATAAGTAAATGTTTGCTCACTCACAGTCAGGTTAATTTCAGAAAGTCTATTGTGTAAGTATATTCGAGTGTTTACGGCGCCCTCTGTTGCTGTTTTTCGACCCATTAGGTCACTACTGGCTAAATAAGTTAAATCATCAATAAGCTGGGTGTGTAAGGCGTTCCCATAACTATTAGCGCACACGCTTATTAAAATAAAGCATAAAAAGTATTTAATGGTCATAGCTTTGCTGTTAGTGAAAGTAATGTATCTAATTTACTCTCATAGCGTTTTTTGTCATGTAAAAAGTCAGCTTTTTTGCCCGCTTGCTTAAGATGATATGTCGCTTTTTGGGTATTTCCCCATTTAAAATACACGCGAGCTTGGCCAAAGTGGCTTTCGTGCAATGAGGGTGAAAGGCTATAGGCTTTTTTATAATGTGCTAATGCAAGTGCAAAATTAGATTGCTCAAACTCTGTATTACCAAGCGATATATAGTAATAAGGGTTATTTTGACGCTTGATATGTAATTTGTTTAAGATGTCAGAGCCTAACTGCGAACGGCCTGTTAACTGATACAAAACAGCCAAGTTACCTTGTGCGGTATTGTTGTTTTGATTAAGCAATATTGCGTGGTTGTAGGCTTTTTCAGCTTCAGTTAAGTAGTTTGATTGTCTAAACAATACGCCTAAATTTCCCCACCCAGCACTGAAATTAGGGTCGACTTTAACTGCATGGCTAAAGTAGTTATAAGCTAAATCGTACTGCTTATTAACGAGTGCAATTGCGCCTTTATTGTTATAAAACATGGCTGTAATAATCTGTTTGCTAATAGGTGTTGTTTTAAAGCGAGCTTGGCGGCTATTAGGGTCAAAGTCTATTGTTAAGCGTTTTTTGCCTTGGTAAACAAATACTGACTGGTTAGAAGGTTCAATGGCGATATCAATACTTAAGTTAATGTGACCCGTCAGTAAATTAAACCCATTGTTAAGAGCCCAGTATTCTGGGATATGTACTTTATTAAACCGTGCTTTTATACCTAAATAGTCAGCAAGGCTATACGCTAAAATAGAGAGCGATAAGCAATTTGCATTTAAGTTTTTAAAGGTTTGTGACGCGGTGAGAGTTGCCCCTGATTGATATGAAAGCGAATCATCACCATTTTTAAGTAAAAAGCTCAATATACTGTGTGCCAGCGCTTGAGCAGATTGCTGACTTTTTAAATGGTTTTGTAGCTGCTGCTTGAGATTGTCGCTGAGAGTAAAAATCTCTTCTGGAGATTCTAGAGTATATGACTCAAACGAATTTATTTGGGTCAATTTAACTGGTGGCGGGGTAGGCGGTGTTGAACTGCATGCGCTTAGCGTAAATAGCCCCACCAATATGACCAAAGATTGAAATCGATGGGATTGCATAACTACCTCCAAACAAAAACGTCTTAATAAGTGTAGTCGTAATTTTGCCCAGAGGGGGGACTTAATACCAATTCGCTTTAATATCAAACCCCTCGGGATCATTAATCAAGCGAATTGGTGTAATGCAGGAAGTTTTAACGGTGCTTTTCAAACGTTGCCACTAAGGCATCTAATGTTTGAGCGCTATTTGCTAGGTCACGTATAGCTTGTTCAGTGTTAATTTGTTCACTCATTGCGTTGTCGCTAATTTCGCTAATTTGCTCAATATTACGGCCAACATCGGCAACTACATTACTTTGCTGTTCGGTAGCTGTTGCAATAAGCGTTGCCATGTCATTTATTTGATTAGATGTTTCGCTTATTACATCGAGTAATTCAACTGAGCTTTGCATAGCCCCCACACTTTGCTGTGCTTTATCTTTTGATTGACTAATGTCTTTTACTACGTCATCTGATATTTGTGTAAGCTCCTCAATCATCGACTGAATTTCGTTGGTAGATTGAGAGGTCCGGTTTGCAAGCGCTCTTACTTCATCAGCAACAACAGCAAACCCTCTGCCATGCTCACCAGCACGAGCAGATTCGATTGCCGCATTTAAAGCTAATAAATTTGTTTGCTCTGAAATGCTACGAATTGCATCAATAATACTGGCAATATCCACTGTCTTTTTAGAGAGTAGTGACACTTGCTCTGTTATGCCGTCAATGTCACTTGCAAGCGCAGAGATAGTTGCCTGGCTTTGCATTACTTGGTTATGGCTTTGCATTGTGTTTTCGCGGCTGCTATCGGTAAGTTTGGCCGCATTGGCAGCGCTTTGAGCAATTTCTTGAACTGTTGCGCCCATTTCATTAATAGCTGCCGCGACAGAAATAGTTTGCTCTTTTTGGCTATCGATTGCTTGAGAATTGCGTTTGGCTTGCTCAAATACATGGTCAGAGCTGCGCTTTATATCGTGACTTTCCGTGGCAACTTGGCCAATAGCCACTTCAATTTTACTAATAAACTGATTAAACCCTGCACTTAAGTTATTAAGCTCTGCTTGGCTCGATTCGGGTAATCTATACGCTAGGTTTGCGTCGCCAGAACCTAAACGAGAGAATAATTCGCCCATTTTAAATAATGGTGAAGACAACGAGCGCGCTAACAAGTAACTAATTAAGCTGGCAATTAAGGCAATGATTAGGGTAAACGTAAATATTTGCCACTGAAGTGTACTTACGCTTGCAAACACTTCACTTTTTGGAACTTGGGCCACAATAAATAAGTCGGTATTTTCTATCGGGGTTGCTGCTACAAGGGTGGCTTGACCATCTAGTGTGATTTCTTTTAGCTTAAAGCCGTTTGAGCTTAGTATTTCATTACTAATGTTCGCTTCATAAACCGAATCAATATTTGCTTTGGCTACTTTATTTGAGTCTTTGTGTAATTGAATAAGGCCGCTTTTGTCAGCAATATATACAAACCCTGTTTGCTCAATTTTAAATTGTTGCAGTAGTTTTTGCATATCAGTAATGCTTTTAGCTAGCCCTGCTAAACCTTTACCATTCACCTGCTGGTGGTTAATAAACATTTTTACATCATTCACTGACTCTTGATAAATACTGATAGAGTAGGGTTTTCTTGATTCTTTGAATGCAAAAAACCACCCATCGGCTTCATCGTTTTTTAGTACGCGTAAAAAGCCTTCTTGATTCCAGTATTGTGCGGTGTTTCGGTTAGCCCACGATGCTGTGGCTAAGTCGTATTGTTCTACCAAGCGGTTTAGCTCTTTTAAAAGCAGCGCATCGTTATTATTAGTTTGTGCCCATTGTAAAATAAACTCGTTTGATGAAAGTTGCTCTGCAGCACCAATTAGCATGTTTATTTCACCACCAATGTGGTTACTAATTGTTTGCAGCTTACCTGGTAACTCTGACTCAATCATACGTTGTTCTATTATATCTTCAGAACTATATAACGATGTAATGCCAATGAGTGCTGCAACAAAAATAGCGATGCCACTGCCAAGTGCTGTGATTTTTTGAGTAATAGAAAGGTTTTGTATCATTTTATAATAATTTTTTACAACGAAGTAGAATACGATGTTAGCACACAATTTATTTAGAGTTAAATAATGCTATCGGACATAAATTAGAGCTTTTTGTTACTAAGCTATAGGCCATAAAAAAGCCCACACGCAAAGCATGTGAGCTTGGTTTCTAACAAGCGAAACTTAAAGGGTAACGTTAAACAATTTTTTTCATAGCTGACATATAGCCACGTAATTTAGCACCTACTTTTTCAACCGGGTGCTCACGAAGCGCTGTATTAATTTCAATTAACGCTTTATTGTCTACTTGGTTACTTTGCTCACTTAGGCCTTTACCAATTACATCGGTGTCGATGTTTTTCATAAAGTCGGCAAGTAATGGTAAACACGCATGATTGTATAGGTAGCATCCGTATTCAGCGGTATCTGAAATAGTACGATTCATTTCAAATAACTTTTTACGCGCAATGGTATTCGCAATTAGCGGTGTTTCGTGAAGTGACTCGTAATATGCTGACTCTTCAATAATGCCTGCCGCTGTCATAGTTTCAAACGCAAGTTCAACACCTGCTTTAACCATTGCAACCATCAAAATACCGTTGTCGAAGAATTCTTGTTCTGAGATTTCTACATCACCAGCGGGTGTTTTTTCAAAATTAGTTTCAGCTGTTTCTGCGCGCCATTTTAGAAGGTTAGCATCATCGTTTGCCCAATCTTCCATCATTACACGTGAAAATGTACCATCGATAATGTCGTCTTGATGCTTATTATACAGTGGGCGCATAATTACTTTTAGTTCTTCACTAAGTTCAAATGCTTTTACTTTTGCTGGGTTAGATAAACGGTCAAGCATGTTTGTAACACCGCCGTATTTAAGGGCTTCTGTGATAACTTCCCAACCAAATTGAATTAGTTTAGATGCGTAACCTGCATCGATACCCTTTTCAATCATTTTATCAAAACACAAAATAGAACCCGTTTGTAACATGCCACATAAAATAGTTTGTTCACCCATAAGGTCAGATTTAACCTCAGCAATGAATGACGATTTAAGCACGCCTGCGCGGTCACCACCGGTCCCAGCAGCGTAGGCTTTAGCTTGTGCTAGGCCATGACCTTGTGGGTCGTTTTCTGGGTGAACGGCAATAAGTGTTGGTACACCAAAGCCACGTTTGTATTCTTCACGTACTTCAGAACCCGGGCATTTAGGTGCAACCATGATGACTGTAATATCTTCGCGAACTTGCATGCCTTCTTCAACAATATTAAAGCCATGTGAGTAAGCAAGTGTAGAGCCTTGCTTCATTAGCGGCATGATGGCACTAACGACTGCTGTGTGTTGTTTATCTGGCGTTAAATTTAGTACTACATCGGCGGTTGGAATTAGCTCTTGGTAAGTACCTACAGTAAAACCGTTTTCAGATGCATTTAAAAATGATTGGCGGCGTTCAGCAATAGCTGAATCACGTAACGTGTAAGACACATCTAAACCTGAATCACGTAAGTTAAGGCCTTGGTTTAAGCCTTGTGCGCCACAGCCTACAATAACTAGTTTTTTACCTTTAAGTGCATTAACACCGTCTGTAAATTCGCTTGCGTCCATAAATTCACATTGTGCTAATTGCGCTAATTGTTCGCGTAAAGGTAAAGTATTAAAGTAATTCGCCATTGTTAGTGTCCTATAAATATGTTTGTTAGATGCGCTGTATTTTGCGCTTGTAAACACCATATTTAAAAATGTCACTTGCGTAAAATGATATATTTGAATTAAAGTATTTCAAAATATGAAATACTGGTGTTGCTATGGATCATAAGCATTTAAAATATTTTTTAGCTCTGGCTAAAACATTGCACTTTGCTAGGGCAAGTGAGCTTTGTCATGTGAGTGCGCCTACATTAAGTCGTAATATTAAACACCTAGAAGAAGAGGTGGGTGTTGCGCTATTTATGCGGGATAACCGTAGTGTTAAGTTAACAAAAGAGGGAGAGTCTTTTATTGATTACGCCACTGCCACTCTTGCTAATTGGCAACGCTTCAAAGCTAATGTGAAAGAGCCACAGCAGCATATTTATGGAAAAGTCAGTATTTATTGTTCTGTTACGGCATCTTATAGCTTTTTGCATCAAATTTTGGAGCAACTCAGAGCGCAGCATCAGTATATAGAAATTACCTTAAATACGGGCGACCCTGCGCTTGCTATAAATCGTGTATTAGATGGTCATGAATCTATGGCGATAGCAGCTAAACCCGCTAAATTACCCGCCCAAATTGCTTTTGTAGATATAGGCCATTCACCCTTGGTGCTTATTGGGCCAAAGGTTCAGTGTACGATCACCGAAAAGTTAACATCCTGTAGTGAGGAGCCTGATTACTCAGATCTGGAGTTTATTGTGCCTGAGCAGGGGTTTTCTCGCCAACGCTTAGAGATGTGGTGGCGAAAAAACAATATTCACGGGAAAATTTATGCACAAGTGGCGGGGCATGAGGCAATGGTGTCTATGGTTAGTCTGGGATTTGGGGTCGCAATGGTTCCTAAAATAGTATTAGATAACAGCCCTCTTATAGATAAAGTACAGATACTTACACCAAAAATGCAGGCCCCAGAAGGCTTTGATATTGGCTTGGCGGTTTTAAGAAAAGAGCTCAACGACCCCGCTATTAGTGCTTTATGGAATATTGCACAAACTTTAGACGCAAAAGCGATTTAGATTTATCTACCGTTAAATAAGTTCATAAAATAGTATTATTATGGCTTGCGTAAAGGTTTACTATTACTTAACATTGAATGCTAATAATAAAAATGACGCTTGAGAGTTCTTTATGAATAATGCTGTATCACTTTCTCATTCCGCTCAGTATTTAAAAAAAGCAGTACCTATGATGGTGAAGTACCGTATGCCGGTAACACCTATTAATTATGCTATTTGGTATTGCTATTTTCAGGGTAATAAACCGTCTTTAAACATTGAACTAGATCAAGTTATTTCAGAGCACCAAACATGTACTCAAAGTAAAGCAAAAGAAATATTCGATAAGCATTTAAGTGATGAAGATTTAGCTCTTTTTCAAGAAATGTCGGATAAGTTTCATAATACGGTTGAAAACATTCAGCAAGATATAAGTATTACACTGGGTCACTCTAAAAGCTTTAGCACTTCACTTATTGACTCACAAAACGAAATAAACAGCCTGATAGATACTAACTCTTTTAACGATATTCTTGGTTGTGTAGAGCGCTTGACCGATGAGTCTATTGCTATGCAAGACTCAGCCCGCGAGTTTCAAACAAAGCTATCGGTTGCATATAACGAAATTAAAGATTTAAAAGAAGCGCTTAACCTTTCTAAAGAAGCTGCCGACACAGATCCACTAACCGGTTTTTATAACAGAGGTAAATTTGACTCTGATATAACTGATTTTTGTCGTGAATATTCAGAGCAAACAACTGAAAGTTCACTTGCTGCACTTATTATGTTTGATATTGATCACTTTAAGCGATTTAACGACGATTTTGGCCACCAAAAAGGCGATGAAGTCATTAAGCTAGTGGCAAAAAAAGTAAAAGAAAATTTAACTGAAAAAGCGAAAGTTTATCGCTACGGCGGAGAAGAGTTTTGTATTACCGCCTATTTTGACACCATAAATGACTTAGTTGCTTTTGCAGAGTGTATTCGACTAGAAATTGCGAAACTGGCTATCCGTAAAAAACAAGATGTAAATAACAAGCGTGCTATATCGGCCAGCTTTGGATTAGCTATGCTACGCCCATTTGCAAAAAGCTCTGTGTTGGTTGAGCGTGCCGATAGAGCGCTTTATATTGCTAAAACACATGGACGCAACCGAGTTGAAATAGCCCCTGATATATAATCATTATAAGGGGTTTAAACTTTTACATTGTGTATAAAAAGTGTGAATGATTGTAATCAGCTGCAGATAGTTTTAGGTAACCTTGTTACCATGCGTAAATAAATAACCTTGTGCTCTGATTTACGCTGATGCGGTTTAATTTTTTTCTACTCACCATTCTTAGTTTAAATTTATTGTTCACTTGTTTTACGTTAAATGCCAAGCAAAATACGTACGCGGAACAAGAATACTCAGAGCAGCATGTTCAATCTCACCAGCTAATGTTTAGTATTAACGCTGGTGTGGGTGTTATCACTAATCCTTTGCGTGGTGGCGACAATGTTCCTTTAGTCGTTATTCCTCAAATAGCGTTTTATGCTGAAGAGTGGTTTTTTGACAATGGCCGTTTAGGCTATTCTTTTTTGCAAACTTCTAAGCACCATTTAAACATTATTAGCGAGCTCAATACTGAGTCTCGCTTTTTTATAGATTGGCATCCTAATAATGTGTTTACGCTGCAGGGTAGTAGTTCAGATAGCCCGTTTTATTTGCAGGCAGCAGAGGCCTCTTCAGTAAAAAATATTAATTTAAATGACCTGCATAAACGTCATGTAGCCTTAGATGCAGGACTTGCATATCATTACGTGAATGATCAACATGTATTTTCTGTACAGGTACTGCATGATGTAACAAATGTGTATAACGGTGTTCGCGGTGCATTTCAGTGGCAATACCATACTCAACTAGGGCCTGTAAATATTAAGCCATCGTTTGGTTTAAATTATAAATCTGCGGAACTAAATACCTATTACTATGGCCTTAAAGACGGCGAAACTTTATTGGGCGAGGTAGAGGTTGGTAGCAGTTGGCAACCCTATGCAAAAATTGATGCCAAATTCCCCTTAAGCGATGACTATTCTGTTCGTTTTCATTTAGCTTATTATGACTATTCAGCTATAGATGACAGCCCACTTTTAGAGCGTGATTATTCAATGACTGCATTTTTAGGATTAGAACGCACTTTTTAATATGAAATATTTAATGGTCATTTTATTTTTAGCACCACTGCTTATGCCTTATAGCCGTGTGCATGCTGCGTCTTTTACTGTGTCACCTAAAGTATGTGTTATTTCTCACGTTCAGGACTTTTGCGATCTTGATTTAACGTTTGAATGGCAGGGCGATGTGGTAGGTGATGTGTGTATATATGAACAGAGTAAAAAGATACATTGTTGGCAACAACAGCGCGCAGGAGAGTTTAATTATAAAGCGCGTGTTCAGGTCGAAACCATATACTCCTTAATCAATTCAAAATCTGGTGTGTTATTAGCTAAAACACAGGTTGAAGTACAAAGTACTCATGTAAAAAAAAGTAGGCGTCGGCTTCGTTCACCATGGAGCTTTTTTTAATTTAGGAGCAATCAATGCCAAAAATTCTACTTGTTGAAGATGATCTTGGTTTACAACAACTCACAAAAGATTACCTTGAACATAATGGATTAGAAGTCGCAGCTTTAGAACGTGGTGATGAAGTATTTAGTTATTTAGAAAATAATCACGTCGATTTAATGATACTAGATGTTATGTTACCGGGAAAAGATGGATTTAGCGTGTGTCGTCAAGTGCGCGATAAGTTTTCTCTACCAATTTTAATGTTAACAGCTAAAAGCGAAGATTTTGACCAAGTATTGGGTTTAGAACTGGGCGCAGATGATTATGTTATTAAACCCGCTGAACCTCGTGTTTTACTCGCAAGAGTCAATGCACTACTACGCCGTGGTCAAACAGTGACAAAAGCGAGTGAAGAGTTACAGTTTGGTGATTTAATTATTGATAAGACTAGCCGTATAGTGCAACTTTCTGACAAAGAAATAGTGCTAACGTCGCATGAGTTTGAATTACTTTGGTTATTAGCCTCAAATGCAGGTCAAGTGCTTAGTAGAGAGCATGTGCACCAACATATGATCGGTCGCCAATATGATGGGCTTGACCGCACCGTAGACGTTCGTGTGTCGCGTATTCGCAAAAAGCTAGGTGACAACAGCGACAAACCATTTAGAATAAAAACAGTATGGGGGCAAGGCTACTTATTTGTTTCTGATGCGTGGGATCTTTAAACACAAGGTTAATAGGCATTAATGGGAAAGCTGTTTGCAAGTTTATATATTTATATTGTGGTTTCATTGTTCGTTGTTAGCGGCGTTATAGAACAATTATGGCCATATGATGAGTCGCAGCAGACCGTTTTTCTCGATGACGAGTTTGGGCAGTCGCTTTGGCTGCTTTCGCAAACACCTGACGGATTAGCAAAATTAAAGGAACACTACAAAAGCCTTGTTATCAGTCGCGCTGATTTAGTGCTACCTCAAGAACAGCTGGTTCAGTTAAATAGTCATCACTACTTATATTTATATGATAAACAGCAGCGTATTATTTGGTACATAACGCTTAATGACAGTGAGCTTTTGCAAGTAGGGCCTATAGGGCTAGATACACCCGTCTCGACTTCGGTATGGCCATACGTATTATTACTTACTATTGTGGGTATTCCCGTAGGCTTATGGAGCTTCTTACTTTGGCGTGACTTTTCGAAATTACGCAATGCGTGCGAAGCGGTTGAAGGTGCTCAAGACTTTCAACTTTCTGACTCCTCTAAATCATTTTTTTTACCAATTACTGAAACACTCAGTTTAATGCAGCAACGCATTGGCTTTTTATTAACCGCTCAACAAGAGCTGACTTCGTCGGTTTCTCATGAATTTAGAACCCCCTTAGCTCGCCTAAAGTTTGCAACGGCAATACTCAAAGAGCGTTTGTTAGATGAAAAAAGTGAAGTCTACATTGCAAAAATGAACAGCGACATTAGTGAACTTGAAAGCCTAGTTTCAGAAATGCTCGATTACGCAAAACTAGACTCTCAGCAACCTAGCTTGCAGCCTCTCCCTAGTGATTTGGTTGAGTTAATAAGAGTTAGCGTTGAAAAGCTTAACTTTGACAAGAAAATTAATTTGTATGAAGTATTGCCAAGTAGCTTAATTTACCAATGTGACCCGCATTTTATGGCGCGTGCTTTTCAAAACTTAATTGGTAATGCAATTAAATACGCCAATAGCCAGGTTAAAATATCACTTATTACTCAGCATAACGAAGTACAGTTTGTAATTGAAGATGATGGCCGAGGCATTGCTGAAATAGAGCGAGAAAACGTATTTAAGCCCTTTACACGGCTAGATAAAAGTAGAGACAAAAAAACAGGTGGATTTGGCCTAGGGCTAGCCATAGTCGCTAAAATTATTGCTTGGCATCAGGGAAGTTATCGTATCGAGCATTCGTCTTTAGGTGGGGCAAAGTTCATCATTAGCTTACCCCTGGAGCAAAACTAAAAGATATGAAAAAAGCGCCAAAAGGCGCTTTTTTGTGGTTAAAACCAAAATCAACAAGTAGCAATTAAATAGACCGTGAATATATAAAATAGTTTCGGATAATTTTATTTTTTTTCTAGCAGCGGCATTAACATTTGCTCCAAGCCATTTAATTTAACCTCATACATCATAGCTAATTGGCTGCCAAGTTTTGAATCTGGAAAGCCTTGCTGCTTAAACCAGACTAAGTAGGGCTCTGGAAGTAATAATAATGGGCGGCCTGAGTATTTTCCAAATGGCATTTTAGTGTTTATGGCAATTTTTAATTGTTCCGGATCCATAGGTTTACTTAGTGGTGTAATAATGATTTAAGTGTAAGGTATTTTAGAGAGATAAAATAGGCTGTGACGGGCAAGAAACAGCCTATTGAGTGAGGGAGTAGGCCCTCTGATTTAAGAATTTTTGTTGGTGTAAACAGCCCGACACAATTTTTGTTAGCTGGAGTCTAACTAGATTGTATTTAACATGGGTTATATTTAACCAACGAAGACAGTTTACCTGTTTTTTGCAGGTATGGTGTATGCACTTGTAAAGGAATGTAAATACAATTGCTTTTTATTTATTTACTAATAAAAAAGAATTGTTTTTTGCTTTTATACACATTAAATACTACTTTTCACCAAACAATTCTTGTTTTACGTGTTCAGCAAAACCACTTCCTGCTTCTAAGTAAAAGTTATAGGTTGAATGAACTCCCATATTTTCAAGTTCTTTTTGTTGGTCTGGGTAGTTTGCAATTGCAGTAACTTGCCCTGTGTAGCCTGACGCTTGAAGTTGCTCTAATGCAAAAATATTTTGCATGTGCTTCGGCATAGCTAACATAACCATTTCAACTTGAGAGTGGTTTACACGTTGCCAAAAATCAGGGTCGGTAGCGTCTGCAATCAGTACTTTACGGCCTCTACTTATATGTTTATCGACAACTTCGGGTTTTATATCAATACCTGCTACTAAATTGGGGTGAGTCATATTAATTGTTTCATATGCACCGGTGCCAATACGGCCCATGCCAAAAATAACAATTTTTGTATCATTAAGGTTTACTGGTAACTCTTCGGCTAGGCGTGTTTTGCTTTCAAACTTGACTAACCAGCTTTCTATTTTTACATATAGCTCATTAGAGCGTTTGTTAAGTGGTGAGGCAATAACAAAGGTAATAGATACCGCAATAGCCATAACAGCTAGCCATTCAGGTGTAATAATACCTGTTGAAGCTGCAACGGCGCACACAATCAAGCCAAATTCACTGTAGTTAGATAAGGTAAATGCGGTAAGTAGCGATGTACGTGCACGCAATTTAAACGCATTGGTAAATACATAATAAAGAATAACTTTAACAGGGAGTACAAAAATAAGCACAATGGCAATAATGAGCGAATCAAGGGTTAGTTGAGCATTTAAACCAATGCTTAAGAAAAAACCAACAAGTAAAATATCTTTTAAGTTGAGTAATGACTTTGATAACTCGCCCGCTTTTTTATGTGGCGCAAACATCATGCCTATGATTAGCGCACCCAAATCACCTTTGAGACCTGCAAATTCAAATGCGTTATAACCAGCAACAAGCGCAAAAAAGAAGCCAAACAAGGGAAGCAGTTCACCATGTTTAGAGCGGTTAAGCATAAAATACATAATAGGGCGTATTAAAGGCAGGGCAATAATGATAGCTAATGCCCAAATGTTGGGTACTTTACCTGTACTAATTGCTAAAAATATAACCGCAAAAATATCTTGCATTACAAGTATACCAATAGCGATTTTACCGTGTAGGCTTGCCATTTCACCGCGCTCTTCAAGTACTTTTACAGCAAATACTGTGCTTGAAAAGCTAAGAGCAAAGCCGACCAATAAGGCACTCTGCCAACTTAAATCAACAAAAAGAGGCAGAGCAAAAATACCTAATAACAACATAAAACCGCTAAAAATAGCGCTGCTAAAAATAATATGAAGGGTAGCGGGTGCCCACACTTGGGGTTTTATTAAGCTTTTTACTTTAAGTTTTAAGCCAATACTGAACAGCAATAAAGTAACGCCCAATGCGGCAATTGTATCAAGTAGATCTGTGCTTTTGTAACCTGCGAGGTTTAGCGCAAAGCCAGCCAGCAAAAAGCCAATAAGTGGGGGGAGTTTTAATTGATAAACGGCAAAACCACACACAAATGCGGTAGCAAAGTAAATTAGTTCCATAATACTTAAAATTACATCATTTGGTATTGCAGTGTAGCTAAAAACAACGATTAATGAAAATTAAATATACCACTTGAGCTTTGTTTATTTAGTCGCTTTTAGGACTTTGTTTGGATAATAAACGCACAAATTATGCATACTTAACCTTTAAAAGCATTTAAATCCTACTTTTAAACTGACAACGGCTTTTAATTATGGTTAAGATGAGATAACGAAAACATTTAAGTTAGGGCATATTTAAGAGCGGCTCAGCTTAAGGAGAATTATATGTTTAAAAAGATTTTAGCATCGGTTGGTATTGGTGCAGCAAAAGTGGATACTATTTTAGAAACTGAACATCTACAACCAGGACAGCTTTTTAACGCTAATATTGTTATTACAGCAGGTGACGTTAGCCAAGAAATTGCAGGCTTAGATTTATTGCTAATGACCCGCGTAAAAGTAGCTGGTGATGACGGTGATTATTTTACCAACCATGTGATTGATCAATGGCGAATTACAGATATAGGTAAGTTGGAGCCAGGTGACGTAAAAAGCATACCTTTTGAAGCGCGTTTGCATTCAGAAACACCGATCACTGAAATTAATGCGGGTTACAATCAGTCTCATGTTTGGTTAGAAACTGGGCTGGACATTGATTTAGCATTAGATCCAACAGACAAAGATCATCTTCATATTTACCCAAATGAAGCCGTTAAAACGTGCATGCAGGCAATGGATAAATTAGGTTTTAGTTTATCTAAAGCCGATGTTGAAAAAGGTTTTTTACGTGCCTCTACATTTGCGTCTGTTTCTGGGTGTTACCAAGAGCTTGAATATAAACCTAACAGCAGAAGCTTGTTTGGGATTCAAGAAATTGAGTTGTCATTTGTGCCAGAAGCACATAAAACTCACGTTTTAATTGAGCTTGACCGTGCATTTAGAGGCGATGGATATATTGATGTAACCATTGAACATGACCATGTGAACCTGTCTCAGTTATGTGATCAGTTAGAGCGTTTATTTGCTTAACGCTTAGCATAGCGTTAAGCGGTGAATATAATTTTTATTGTTCATTTTAGTATTATAGCGATATCAAACCCAGCTTTAGCTGGGTTTTTGTTTAAGGATTGCCATGCATTTTAACTGTGAGCCATTTGAAAATCTGACCCCCCATACTTTGTTTGCAATTATGAGAGGGCGTGTAGACGTATTTGTTGTAGAACAAAATTGCCCTTACCCTGAGTTAGACGATGTTGATATTTTTAAAACAACTCAGCATATCTATACCTTGGATAATATGCAGTTAATGAGCTATGCCCGTTGCTATGAGAAAAATGACCAGTACAGTGCAATTGGGCGTGTTTTAGTTAACGATCAGCACAGAGGTAAGGGGATTGCGAATAAGCTGGTTGAAAAGGCAATAGCGTGTTGTACATTGCACTGGCCCGAACGCGATATAGTGATAGGTGCGCAAACCTACTTGTTAGATTTTTATCGTTCATTTGGTTTTAAGTGTATAGGGGAGGCCTACTTAGAAGACGGTATACCTCACCAAGATATGCTGCTAACAATTGAAAAGCTCAAAACGTAATGTTGTGAGTGACTATAAAAAAGCCCAAAAAGTGGGCTTTTTTATAATGTGTTGTTAGCTTAATATTGAATGCACGAACACGGCGCCTATAACAATAGGGCAAACAAATTTGGTGTACCAAGGCCATACTTTCCAAAATAAGCTGTTGTGTACTTCTGGGTTACCTTGTTGAATAGCTTGTAATAATGAGTTTCTGTACCAAATCCAACCTACAAAAATACAACACATTAAGCCAAGTAAAGGCTGTGCAACTTTTGTTGTTAAAGTAATTACTAAGCCAAATAAGGTGCCTAGGTTACATACAATCGTAATACTAACGACGGCTATTAAGACGCCGATTAACCATGTAGCTTGAATTCGCTTCATCGCAAAGCGTTCAACGGTATAAGATACAGGGGCTTCTAGCATTGAAATAGAGGACGTTAGCGCTGCTATGCTCATCAGGGCAAAAAATGCAAAGCCAACAAATAAACCTACACTGCCCATGCCATCAAATAAAGCGGGAAGTACCTGAAATACCAAAGTATCTTCTGAGAGTAACTTGCCGCTGGCTGAAAATATCTCAACGCCCTGAGCTTGAGCTACATACATAGCTGGAATAATAAGCAAACCAGCAACAAACGCGATAAACACATCAATTAATGTTACGTATGCACCTAGAGACACTAGGTTTTCTTTTTTACTAATATACGAGCCGTATATAATCATAACGCTTGTACCTAGCGATAATGAGAAAAAGGCTTGTCCTAAGGCGCTAACAATTAACTGGGTGTCAAAAATAGATGAAAAGTCAGGTAGCAAGTAGGCTTTTAACCCTTCGATTGCACCTTCTTGTGTCATTACATAAGCAATTAATAAAAATAAAATGCCCAATAAAGCCGGCATCAAGCGCTTTGACCATTTTTCGATACCGTTTTCAACACCACGGCTAATGATTGCTATCGTTAAAACAATAAAAACAAGAGTAAATATAATGTTGCGAGTGAGTGATTGTTCGCTTAGCCACAAAGATGCAGCGTCTGCTCCAGCCAAGGTAGCAATAGGTTGGGCTGTTGCACTGAGCATCCAGCCGGCAACAATAGCATAAAAACTAAGTATAAAGCCGGCACATAAAATACCCCCAAAGCCGACAATAAATGCAAAGTGTTTTTGCCAAGGTTTATTGGACACTTTAGTTAAAGAAACCACGGCGTTGGCTTGGCCGTGTCGACCAATCATTAATTCGGCCATTAGCGCAGGATAAGCCAAAAAGAAAGCTAACACTAAATAGGCAACCAAAAATGCGGCACCGCCATTACTGGCTGTTTGTGTGGGAAAGCCCCATATATTGCCCAAACCTACGGCAGAACCGGCGGCGGCCATAATAAATCCAAAGCGAGAACTAAACTCGCCTCTAACTGCGCTCATATTATTATACTTCTCTGTTTTTTAACGGCGCTGACAATCTACTGGAAATGTAAAAAAATAAAAAGTGCTTATTTGCTGATCCCACACAATTTAGTTTTCCAGCGGCATGATTAATACGCTGTTTTTAGTCAATGTTACTAGGTAATTAAAATTAATAGGTTGATTTTGTTTTAAAAATGTTAATTACACTGCGTAATTTATACTTTACGATTTTTACTGTTGGGTAATATTAAGGGTAAAGCAGGCACCGCCTAAGTGTTTACTTTTGCTAACAGTAATAGTGCCGTTATGCCAATCTGCTACTTTTTCAACAATAGCTAAGCCAAGGCCATAGCTTTTATCTGCGCGGTTTCTGTGTTCTTCTTCTCTAAAAAAGGGGCTAAATACGTTTTTAAAGTTTTCTTGAGCAATTCCTGGGCCATCGTCTTCAACTGTTATTATAAGTTGGCGCTCATGAACCTTTGCGCTTAAATAGATATATTGCTCGGCAAAATCGCAAGCGTTGGTAAGCAGATTTGTAATTGCACGAGCTAGCCAATGAAGATCGGCCGCAATGATGTCACTTGAGCAATTAAGATCAACACTTAACATTTGTGATTCTAACTTTGGCGCAAGCTGAACTAAAATATCTTCTAGGTAATGCTTGATATTTGTTGGAGAGTACGTCAGTTTATTTGCGTTTTGTTCAAGTGTTGCAAACGCTAAATAGCTTTTAAGCATAGATTCCATATGATCTAAATCGTTTTCCATGCGCTCTAAATAGGTTTTTATTTTTTTCTCATCATGGGTATCTATGGCGGCATCTAAACCAAAGCGAAGACAGGCAATAGGAGTGCGTATATCATGCGATAAACTTGACGCCATTAGTTTATTTTCAGCAACAAGCTTTTCAATTTGACTCGCCATTCGGTTAAACGTTAACTCTACGTCCCTTATATAAGTAAAATGAGATGCTTTAATTCTGGCTTGTGTATTACCCGAAGCAAACTGTTTAGCAGCCTCATTTAGTACGCTTAGTCGCTTTGCTAGTGGCGCAATAATGAATCCCATTAAAATGCATAACCCAGCATAAAAAAGCAAAGTTAAGAATATATCGTTTCGTTTGTCGGCTTCTGCGCTCTTTTTAAGTCGCATAGAAATATGAAAGGGGTTTAGTTCTTGATTGCTATACAGCATATAAAAGCCTTGCTGATCTTCTAAAATCAACCCGCCAACAGCATGCATTTGAAGCAATAACGAAGGGGGTAAGGCAAGCGATTCGTTAGGTTTGTAATCTATTGATAGCTCAAATTCTTTAGCTAACTGTTTAACATATGCGCCACGCTCGGAAGTGGGAACATTTGCCAGTTGCTTACTAAACCCCATCATCATTTTACTTTGCACACTAAACTCGTCTTGTGGGGTATGTGCTTGCTGGCTAAAGGCGTCTATTAGCCAGCCTAAAACCACTATAGATAAAAGCGCGCTGCCAAGTAGTGATATGTAAAACTTTTTCATTTAAACATACAGCTGTAAGTTACCATGCGGTAGAGACAAGCAAGTAACCACGGCCCCAAATTGTTTTAATTTTTTCAGGGTTTTGTGGATCGTCGTTAAATTTTTTTCTAAGTGCAGAGATAAGCACATCAACACTTCTATCAAGTCCGTCGTATTCTCGTCCTTTGGTTGCTTTAAAAACAGCGTCACGTGATACAACTTGGCCTGCATTACTTGCCAAATAATGCAGCAGTAAATATTCCGCACTGGAAATATTTACATCTTGATCGTTGAATTTTACGTTTCTTGATTCGGTATTAATATTAAGCGAACCGACCGAAATTGTGCTTTCTACTATTGCCGATTTATTAGGCTCATTACTTTGACGAAGTGCAGCTTTTATACGAGCGAGTAAAGCGCGAGGGCGCACAGGTTTCATTATATAATCGCTTGCACCGACCTCTAAACCTATAACTTCATCCATTTCCTCGTTTCGAGCTGTCAGCATAATGATTGGCGCATTGTAAAAGCTACGAAGTTCTCTACATACACTAATGCCATCTTGACCTGGTAACATAATGTCGAGCAATACAATGTTTGGGTTTAAGGTTTTTACTTTACTGACAACTTCATCGCCTCGGTGACAAACATGCGTAGTGTAGCCTTGTTCAGTGAGGTATTCGGCTACCCATTGAGCCAATGATGTATCGTCTTCTACTAATAAAATAGTGCCGTAGTTATCCATAAATTATCCTTAATACAGTGGTTAAAATAATCGCCAGCGACGTTTTTTTTGTCTGTTTTGATAAACCCACTGAAGTTTCACTTCTGCAGTGCCAATTATTTGTGATGTATTACTATCAAATAATTCAAAAGCGATACTTTGCTTAGAGTCAAACGCGTAATTTAATGTGCCTTGCTGCTGTTTTAGCCAGCATTGCATAATGTATTTAGATGTAGCATCGCGTAAGCAGTAGTTACCTATAATTGGTTGGCGCCAAGTAATGACTACATCAGCGTAACAGTCACGCCCCTCACGAAGAGCCACACAGGTATCAGGAACAGCGGTTAAATTATCTTGTCCGCCGTCCGGTTGTGCAAACGTTGATGCAGGAAAAATTATTAGTAAACAGAGCCATCTAAAAAACATAACGTAGGCCTACCTTGGCTTTATGTTGATACCCTTGAGAAATAATTGGGCTGTCGTCGATTTCAGCTGAGAACCACGTAGAGAGAAACCCTGCTAAAAAGACCCAATCTTGGCTTATTGGGTATTCTGCATGAAATTCAAATATTAAACTGGTACTTGCATGTGCATCATAAAAGGGTCGGTTTTCGGCTACTTCTTCTTGATCAATGCCAAAATAATAATTTGTAAAGTCAGCTGAGTACGCACTTACGCCAACACCGGATCTAAACTCCCAGTTTCGCCAGGGTAAAATTTGGCTAAAAAAGGTATTAATAACCCAGCTGTTGTGAGCGCCAGAAATATCATGAAGGTATTCAAATGAAATTTGAGAATTTTCGAATCGGCGTGTAAGCCTGAGGCCTACACCAAAGTCATAGCGACGAGACTTTATACCATCAAGTTCTGCAATAACACCATTGTTATAAAAGCCAAGGCCTTTTTCGTCAAAGCCAGCTTGCGTATTTGTGCCCAGTATATCCAAGCCCCAATCATACTTATCAATAATACTGTAACCGATAACAAGCCCACCGCTGAGTTGGTTGTGGTCAAAGTCGAGATAAAATCGATCGTAGGAGACAGCAAGGCTTAAATCGAGCTCTAAATCGGTGTCGTAGGCATTGGTGCCAATTAGGTAAGTATCTTCTACAAAGTAGCTTGCACCTGCACTCCAATCCCATGCAAAGCCTTGAGTTGGCTCAAGGGTGTTATCTGCATAGTAGCGATTACTTGCTTGGGGTGAGGTCGATATAAAGCTCAAAATAAACAAGACAATACAAAAAGTAGTACGGTTAAGTAAGGTATGTTTCATCCACATTGAGCCTGATTATTTGATGTTATAGTGTGTAGTATATTGTTAAGGTGTACCCTTAATCTGTAAAAAAATGTAGTAAATGTTAATTTTACTGAACTTTAATTTTATCTATTAGAATACTGCTTAAGTAAAATTGCATCATAGGTGTAAGCGCACTCACTTCTGTGCGGTTACACGGACCACTTAATTTGCTTAGGCTAGATAATTTAGAGAGCATTTGATACTCAGGAATTTTCACTTCTTTACCCACTCTCGCCATACGCGCTTCTTCGGTGTTTTGCTGGTGGATAAACGCAACAACTTCTAACTCGTTTGTAATTCTTTGCTCTTCACTTAAACTATAAATTAGCGGCTCTCGGTGAAAGCTGGCGCTGTCTATAGACGACGTGGCAAACCACACTACATCACCAGAAGCTTTGTGCGTTAAACGCATGTTAACCTCTGCAAATATAGATGCACATTGCTGCGTTGGGTATTGATTTGCAATACTGTTAAACAGAGAGAATTGTTTTTCTGGTGTGACAAGTGAGTACTGTGTGTTTTCTTTAAATGTTAAGTCGAGCTTTTGAATGGTAAGTGTGTAATCACTGTTATTTTTACTCGTAACTTTAAGTTGTTTATCGTTAAGTGCTTGGCTTATTTGTGAAAGCAGTGTATCGGTTACGCTTGCTTTATCGGTAATTATTTTTACCGTTTGATTTTGTAAAACTTTGTGCGCAGGCAATTGCACCGACTTTACTTTTGGTGAAGCATGCTCAGTTTGGTATTTAAGCTGATATGTTTGAGTTTTTAGTGCTGGCTTTAGCGGCATAGCCAAAGGCTCTGCTGGTTGTTTGGTAATGGCACAACCTGATGATAATAAAACAAAAAGTAATACAACTAAAAAACGCATAAATACTTAACACCCACAAAAAGTACAATAATTTTTGTATTGTACGTTAGTCCAAAGAAAAGTTCATGATATTATGCATATAGACGCAGTTAAAAAGACAAAGTATTAAAAAATGAAGCGCTTACCACTTTTAAAGTATTGCTTAGCTGCAGTGTGTTATGTGTATGCAACCGTTATTTTTGCAGCGCAGCAAGACCCAAATTGGGATAGTTTTGTAAAAAAATATGGCCGTTACGCAGAAAAAAAACTCGCGAGTAAGGGCATACCTGGTGCCGCACTCTCCATAGTTAATTTAGGCAATAGTGATTTCATCCATGGGGTTGGGCGCACTAAAGCCCGAAATGGTCAAAAGGTTAATGTTCATACTCGTTTTAGATTGGCGTCAGTATCCAAAACATTTGCAGGTTCGCTAGCTGCAAAATTATCTAGTGATGGGCTCATAAAATTAGATAACTACGTTAGTGATTACCTACCTGATTTTAAAGGCACAGTATACGAAGAGGATTTAAAAGTTTATCACTTATTGAGTCACTCTAGCGGCTTGGTGCCAAATGCGTACGACAACTTAATTGAATCGCGGATGGACTATCCCGATATAGTTCAAAAGCTGGTGACAGTTAAGCCTATTTGCGAGCCTGGGATATGTTACGGTTATCAGAATGTCATGTTTAGCTTAATTGATGATGTTATTTTAAAAAGTACCAATAAAGATTATTCACAATGGTTAAATGAAGGTATTTTTCAGCCACTCAAAATGATTGATGCCAGCTTGGGTTTTGAAGCCATGGTAGCTGATAACAATTATGCACTACCGCACGTACGTGGAAAAAAACGGTGGTACACCGCAAAGCTTAAGAAAAACTATTACAAAGTTGGGCCTGCTGCGGGGGTTAACGCCAGTGCAAGCGATATGGCTATTTGGTTAAAGGCGCAATTAGGTCACTACCCTGAAGTGTTATCACTTGATGCATTGTCTAAACAAACTCGGCCATACACACGCACGAAAAAAGAAATGTACCGCAGGGTATGGAAAAAACAACTTAACGAAGCTTATTACGGTTTAGGTTGGCGAGTATACAATTACGACAATGAAACCTTGTATTACCACAGTGGTTGGGTGCAAGGATACAGAAGCGACTTAGTGGTATTCCCCCATTTAAATATTGGCTTTAGCTTGGTGTTAAACGCCGAGACTGGGTTAATTAATGAATTAACAACCGAGTTTATTAATCGGTTATTAAAGTATAAACGTGAGCAGAAGGTATGAAAATAAAACAGGGTGTTTTTATTTTATTATGTGCAATTTTATTTAAAAGCCACTATGTATTTTCGGCTCCAGAAAAAGTATACCTTTTTCGCCATAGTGAAAAATTAGCGGGAAAAGACCCGGAGCTCACACAACAAGGCAATAAGCGGGCTCAGCATTTAGTTTCATTATTTAAACAATACGATAGGGTTCATGTATTTAGTAGTAACTATAAACGCACCTTACAAACAGCAGCACCTCTTGCTGCGCATTTTGATTCACAAATACAAATTTACAATGCTAGAGATTTGGTAGATTTAAAAAACCAAATAGTGTTGTTGGAAGGGGTAGTTGCTGTGATTGGTCATAGTAATACAACGCCTGACCTTGCCGTGTTGCTTTCAAATGAAGAAGTAGCGCCCATGAATGAAATGCAGTTTTCACGCTACTTTTTGTTAAGCCAAAAAGAACACAGTTCAGAAATAAAATATTTACTTGAAGACTTAGAAATGAATTTTACTTTTGAATATTCAGGTTTAAATAAATTATAAAAAAAACCAGCTATTAGCTGGTTTTTTTATTTAGTGCGATAAATTATACAAAAAGTAAATTAGTTACGCGGCAGTTGAATTTTTTTCTCAGGGCTTTGGCGGTAAAGCACAATTGTGTGGCCAATTGTTTGAAGCTTTGTTGCACCTGTTTCACGAACGATTGCTTCAAAAATAAGCGCTTTAGTTTCACGATCATCAGTCGGTACTTTAACTTTGATTAATTCGTGAATTTCTAATGCACTTTGAATTTCCATCACTACGCCTTCGGTTAAACCGTTAGAACCTAGTAAAACTACAGGCTTGAGGCTATGTGCCTCGCCTTTTAAAAACTGCTTTTGTTTATTTGATAATGTCATGTTTATACAAATTTTGCTGAATATGGCTTGAATTAAGGGTATTCTAACGCCATCTAGAGAATATTACTAATTAGTTGCGTGTAATTTATGACAAATAAAAAACAGTCAGCCAGTTCACAGCGATGGTTGAAAGAACATTTTGATGACAAATATGTTCAAGAAGCGCAAAAAAAAGGCTGGCGCTCAAGAGCGGTTTTTAAATTAGATGAAGTACAAAATAGAGATAAGTTACTTCGCCCTGGTATGACTGTGGTGGATTTAGGGGCAGCCCCAGGTAGTTGGTCACAGTATTTAGCCGAAAAAGTAAGTGACAAAGGGCAGGTTGTTGCTTGTGATATTTTACCTATGGACTCTTTAGCCGGTGTAGATTTTTTACAAGGTGATTTTCGCGAAGAAGCCGTGTTAGATGCTTTACTAAAACGCATTGATGGAAAAAATGTTGATGTGGTACTCTCTGATATGGCACCGAATATGAGTGGTAATAACTCAGTAGACCAAGCTGGAAGCATGTACTTAGTCGAGCTTGCGCTAGATATGTGTAATCAAGTTTTAAAGAAAAATGGCGCATTTATTGTTAAGGTTTTTCAAGGAGAAGGCTTTGATCAATACTTGCAGGAAGTACGTAATAGTTTTAAAGCAGTGAAAATACGCAAACCTGATGCCTCACGTGCCCGTTCTCGGGAAGTATATATAGTAGCGACTGGATACAAACTGTAGTACAGTTGCTTGGCGTTTAGTTGAATTTAAATTAATTGGATACAAGAGGTTAACCCCTTGAGCGATATGGCGAAAAATTTAATACTATGGCTGGTCATTGCAGTTGTGCTTATGTCAGTCTTTCAGAGCTTTAATGGTGGCGAGCAAATCGACCGTCAAACAAGTTACAGTCAGTTTGTAAAAGATGCCCGAAATGGCTCAATACAAGAAGTGGCAATCGAGAGCACCAGTGGAACAATCACCGGTACTAAAAATAATGGTGAGCGTTTTCAAACCATTATGCCAATTTACGACAAAGACATTTTAAATGACTTACTTAAAAGTGATGTAAATGTGAAAGGTGTAAAACCTGAAGAACAATCATTTTTAGCAAGCATATTTATTTCTTGGTTCCCAATGATACTGCTTATTGGTGTATGGATTTTCTTCATGCGTCAAATGCAAGGCGGTGGCGGCAAAGGCGCTATGTCATTCGGTAAGAGCAAAGCACGTTTAATGAGCGAAGACCAAATTAAAACTACGTTCGCTGATGTGGCTGGTTGTGATGAAGCAAAAGAAGACGTTACAGAATTGGTCGATTTTTTGCGTGACCCGTCTAAATTCCAAAAATTAGGCGGTAGTATTCCAAAAGGTGTACTAATGGTTGGCCCACCAGGTACTGGTAAAACATTGCTTGCTAAAGCTGTTGCGGGTGAAGCAAAAGTACCATTTTTCACAATTTCGGGTTCTGACTTTGTAGAAATGTTTGTAGGTGTAGGTGCATCGCGCGTACGTGACATGTTTGAACAAGCTAAAAAAGCAGCGCCTTGTATTATCTTCATCGATGAAATTGATGCAGTAGGTCGTAAACGTGGCGCAGGTATGGGCGGCGGTAACGATGAACGCGAGCAAACATTAAACCAAATGCTGGTAGAAATGGATGGTTTTGGTGGTAACGAAGGCATCATTGTTATTGCTGCGACTAACCGCCCAGACGTACTTGACCCTGCATTACTTCGTCCTGGTCGTTTTGACCGTCAAGTAGAAGTAGGTTTACCTGATATACGCGGTCGTGAACAAATTATCAAAGTACATATGCGTAAGGTACCACTAGGTGATAACGTTGATGCGGCTGTAATCGCGCGCGGTACACCCGGTTTTTCGGGGGCTGATTTAGCTAACTTAGTTAACGAAGCTGCACTTTATGCTGCACGTGGTAACAAACGTGTTGTTAACATGGCTGAATTTGATGCCGCTAAAGACAAAATCATGATGGGCGCAGAGCGCAAGACCATGGTGATGAGCGAGCAAGAAAAAGAAATGACGGCATATCACGAAGCCGGCCATGCAATTGTTGGACGCATGGTGCCAGAACATGACCCTGTTTATAAGGTATCTATCATTCCACGTGGCCGTGCGCTAGGTGTAACTATGTATTTACCTGAGCAAGATCGTGTTAGTCATTCTAAAGAGCTTTTAGAGTCAATGATCTCTAGCCTCTATGGTGGCCGAATTGCTGAAGCCCTTATTTACGGTGCCGATAAAGTGACTACCGGTGCGAGTAACGATATTGAGCGTGCAACAGACATAGCACGTAAAATGGTTACACATTGGGGTCTAAGCGAAAAACTAGGACCACTACTTTACGCTGAAGATCAAAATGAAATGTACATGGGTGGTGGCGGTAGTCGCGCATCTAGCATGTCGGATGATACAGCTAAAGTAATTGATGCAGAAGTTCGTTTATTTTCAGATAGAAACTACGAGCGTGCCGAAAAAATATTGAAAGACAATATTGATATTCTTCATTCAATGAAAGATGCATTGATGAAATACGAAACGATTGATGCTAAGCAAATTGATGATTTAATGGCGCGTCAGCCAGTGCGTGAGCCTCGCGATGCTCATGACCGTCATGAGCCAAAAGCAGCAAAAACAGATTCTGTAAAAGAACCTGTTAGTGATGAAAGCCAATCAACAACAGAATCATCTAAAAAAGATGAAACAAATGTTGATGACAAAGCTGAATAATCGTTAAAATACTAAAAAAGCCCCGTACTTCGGGGCTTTTTTGTATCGGTTTTAATTTCGCTCTAATTTATAGTTAGAGTGTGTTTGGATGCTGAAATGCAAACAAGGCTCACGATGAATAACGTTATTAATTTGCCAAATGGTCGAACGCTTAATTTAATTGAACCTGTGATTATGGGGATATTAAATGTAACCCCTGATTCATTTTCAGATGGTGGGAAGTTTATAGACCCTAATCTCGCTGTACAGCGCGCAATAAAACTATTAAGTGATGGCGCAAAAATAATAGATATTGGTGGTGAGTCAACGCGTCCGGGTGCTCAGGCTGTAAGTCTTGATGATGAGCTTGAACGAGTAATTCCCATTATAAAGGCGATACGTGCCCAGAGTGATTGTGTTATTTCTGTCGATACGAGTAAAGCTGAGGTGATGAGGCAAGCTATTTTAGCTGGTGCAGATATGGTAAATGATGTTCGCGCATTACAAGAGCCTGACGCACTGAATGTTGTTGCACAATTTGAAAACATCGCAATTTGCTTAATGCACATGCAGGGTCAGCCCCGAAGTATGCAAACGTCTCCTCAGTATAATGATTTAATGAGCGATATTAATGAGTTTTTTAAAAATCGCATTATTGCCTGTGAGACAATGGGGATAAAAGCTCAACAGCTTATTCTTGATCCTGGCTTTGGATTTGGAAAAACCTTAAGCCATAACTACGAAATTTTAACCAAGTTTAATGATTTTAATAAATTAGGTTTGCCATTATTAGCGGGGTTATCTCGTAAGTCGATGATTGGCAATCTGTTAAACAGAGACACGAGTGAACGAATGGCCGGTAGTTTAGCCGGCGCTCTTATTGCCGCACAAAATGGCGCAAAATTAATTCGTGTTCACGACGTAAAAGAAACTGCAGATGTACTCGGTGTTTACCAAGCGTGCATAAAAGGAATAATAGAATGAAACAAAGAAAGTATTTTGGCACAGATGGCGTGCGTGGTTTAGTGGGTACAGCACCTATAAACCCTGAGTTTGCAATGAAGCTAGGTTGGGCTGCAGGACGTGTATTATCAAAAGGTGGAACCAAAAAAGTTATTATTGGTAAAGACACGCGTATTTCAGGTTACATGCTTGAGACTGCACTTGAAGCGGGTTTAATAGCCGCCGGTATTGATGTTGTTCTGCTTGGCCCAATGCCAACGCCAGCCGTTGCATATTTAGCACAAACATTTAGGGCTGAAGCCGGCATTGTAATAAGCGCTTCACATAACCCCTATTACGACAACGGCATTAAATTTTTTAATGGTCAAGGCTTAAAGTTGGATGACGCTGTAGAGCTTGAAATAGAGGCCATGCTTGATGAGCAAATGACCTGTGTGGCCTCAGATAAGTTAGGTAAAGCAACACGTTTGGCTAGTGCTGATGGCCGTTACATTGAGTTTTGTAAGAGTCAATTTCCACAAGGGCTCTCTTTAGAGGGGTTAAAAGTAGTTATAGATTGCGCTAACGGCGCAACATACCATATTGCACCATCAGTTATGCGAGAGCTTGGTGCAGACGTAATTACACATGCTTGTGAGCCAAATGGCGTTAATATAAATCACGAATGTGGTGCAACTCATGTAGACACCTTAAAACGTAAAGTACTTGAGCATAAAGCTGATGTAGGTATAGCTTATGATGGTGACGGCGATCGCGTAATGATGGTTGATCATAATGGCCGCGTATTTGATGGCGACGATTTAGTTTATATTATTGCGTGTCAGGCAGCGAACGATCATATATTGGGTGGCGGTGTTGTTGGTACTGTGATGTCAAACATGGGGCTTGAAAATGCATTAAAAGCAAAAGGTATTGAGTTTGCTCGAAGCAAAGTTGGCGATCGTTACGTAATGGAATTACTTCAGCAAAAAGGGTGGAAAATTGGTGGAGAGAGCTCAGGGCATGTACTTAATCTAGACTTAATTTCAACGGGTGATGGTATCATATCAAGCTTGCAAGTGCTGGCTGCTATGGTTGCACAAAATAGAACGCTTCAAGATTTAGGCGCCGGTTTTACAAAATACCCAATGAAAATGATTAACGTGCGTTATACACCGGGTACCGATCCTACAATGGCGCCAAAAGTGCTTGCGGCAGTCGAAGAAGTGGAACAAAGCTTAGGCAATAAAGGCCGCGTTTTACTCCGTAAATCAGGCACTGAACCTGTCGTTCGTGTTATGGTTGAAGCAGAGCAAGAAAAAATAGTATTAGACAGTGCACGTAAGATTGCAGAGATTGTCGAATCTATGAGCAAACAACCTGATTGATAACAATAACCTCTTGTAACTTTGGGCGAGAAAAGTTAATATCTCGCCCGCTTTCTAATGTGGAGTGGAAAATGGCAATACGTAAGGCAATAGTCGCTGGCAATTGGAAAATGAATGGTTCAATAGAGCTAGTCAAAGATATGTCGGATGCTATAATTAGTATTAAATCACCAGAAATAGATGTTATTTTATTTCCTCCATTCCCACTTGTTTCAGCAATGATTGCAAGCGGTGTTAATACAGGTGCTCAAACTGTATCTGAAAACACGCCAGGCGCTTTTACTGGTGAAGTTGATGCACAACTATTGAAAGACCTTGGCGTAAATTATGCGCTAGTTGGCCATTCAGAGCGTCGTAGTATTTATAACGAGAGCAGCGATGTTATTGCTGATAAATTTGCTAGAGCTCAATCAGCTGGTTTAATACCCGTTCTTTGTGTTGGCGAGAGTGAAACAGAGCAAGAAAGTGGACAAACAGAACATGTAGTTGCTGCTCAAATAGATGCGGTAATTAAAAAATTAGGTGTAGCAGCGCTGAAAGATTCTGTGATAGCATACGAGCCCGTTTGGGCCATAGGCACAGGTAAGACTGCATCGCCAGAACAGGCACAAGCTGTTCACAAATTTATCCGTGACAAAATTGCGTCTTTAGACAGTGATTTAGCACAAGGGCTTACCATCTTATATGGTGGAAGCGTTAACGAAAAAAATAGCGAATTATTATTTGCACAACCAGATATTGACGGTGGCCTTATTGGAGGTGCCAGTCTAAAAGCAGCATCTTTTGTTGCTATCTGTAACAGTGCAAAAGGGACCGTATAAGATGTACGAAATTTTATTAGTAGTTTATTTAGTTGTAGCTTTAGCTTTAGTTGGTATGGTTTTAATCCAACAAGGTAAGGGTGCTGATATGGGGTCTTCGTTTGGTGCAGGCGCTTCTGGAACTGTATTTGGTTCTTCAGGTGCTGGTAACTTTATGACAAAGACAACAACAAGCTTAGCAACAGTCTTTTTTGTGCTGAGTATTGTTCTAGGTAACTTAACAGCCGGTCAGATAAAACAGACTGATGAATGGGAAAACTTAGAAGCAGCCCCTGCTGTAGAAACAGTGGTACCTGTTGAAGAAGATGTTCCTGTTACTTCTAACGAAGAAAGTAACTCAGACGTACCAAACTAATACAGTTTAATGTTCAGCTATTTGTTAACCTCAAACAAATAAAAAAAGCGAACAAAAATTTAAAATGCGGATGTGGTGGAATTGGTAGACACGCTACCTTGAGGGGGTAGTGCTTTCGGGCGTGGGGGTTCAAGTCCCCCCATCCGCACCAAATTTAAAACCAGTAGCAGTAATGTTACTGGTTTTTTTGTATCTAAAATTTGTTTTGATTGTTTTTTGCACTTCAAACGTTTGTGTACCAAGAATAATTTAGATTTTGTTATTGGTCTTTTCTACGAAAAACACATCGTGTACCCAATAATGTTTATTTTTTTGTATTAATTTTAGTTTTTAGCTTAATTAATGATTAAAATGAAAAAAAAACTAGAAATTTTACAAATTTAACTCACACTTATCAGTATTGAGCCGATAATATATTTAGATAACTCAAAAAGGTAAATAGTATGGCTTCAGGCTTCTCTTTTCAAAACCTAAGCATAACTAAAAAAATACATGCAATAACATGTATTGCAGTTGTTGCTTTTATAATTATGGTATTAATTAATTTTCTTGCCATAGATGATAATAGGGCTTCTTTAGATGAAATGGGGAATTCTTCATATAAAGTTGTAAAGTTAACATCAGCGAATGTAGGGCTGTTAGAAAAACTCGATGAGCTTTACACACAAGCAGTGACATTTGGTGAACAAGACTTAATAACCAAAGCTGATGACACTTACAAAACAATTGAATCAAATATAAATCTAATTAAGCAGATAAGTAATGGCTACATTAGTGATGATGTAGTTAAAGAATTAGCCGACTACGAAAAAATCTCAGCAACCATTGCTAATGGAATGGTAAATGGCACTGCCGACTTTAGTAAAATCCAACAGCAAGCCCAGTTAAAAACAAGTCTTTATGGTTCTGTTTTAGAGAGCTTTAAAGCAGCGCAACAAAAAGCTGATAATCGTTTTTTTGAATTAGTTGAAAGCACTAACACGCGTTCTGATAATGCACTTACTTTAATGCTTGCTGTGTCTATCGTGTCTTTATTGCTGCTTTTGTTTATGGCTATATGGATAGCAAAAAATATTGGCTCTTCAGCAAGTGATGCAGCAAATAATTTAAGTTTATTAGCGAATGGTAAAGGATCTTTGAGTACTCAGTTAACCGTAAATTCTAAAGATGAAATTGGCCAAGTTTCTATCAACTTTAATTCTTTTATTGCGCTATTGAAAGAAACCGTACTTGAAGTAATTGCTGTATGTGAACCTCTAATGGAAAACTCTACCCGATTAGTACAAGGCATGGAGCAGGCAGAGCGTGCAACAACGAAACAAACAACAGATGCTGAAATTGTTAAGCAATCAATGGAAGAGATGAAGCAAAGTGTGGGTGATATTTCTCAATCTGCAGCAAATGCATCACACGCTGCTGAAACAGCAGAAAAAGAAGTAGAACAAAGCCGAACACAAGTACAAATGTCAGTAAATGCGTCTCGTACATTGAGTGATGAAATTAACCAAGCAGCAACAACAATTAATAAACTTGCGGACGACACAAAAAATGTATCGCAAATATTGAATGTAATTACTTCAATTGCCGATCAAACCAACTTACTTGCTCTAAATGCGGCTATTGAAGCAGCACGAGCTGGTGAACATGGTCGTGGGTTTGCGGTAGTAGCTGATGAAGTACGAGAGCTTGCTTCACGAACCGCACATTCAACTAATGAAATACGCGAATTGTTAGGTGCGTTAACAACCGCCGCTAATGACTCAGTTACTGCGATGACCTCAGCGCGTGATATGGCTACAGATAATGCAACAGCGGCTGAAAAAACAGGTATATCAATAGAGAAAATAGCTGAGCAAATGTTAGAAATAAACGGCATGAACTCTCAAATTGCAGCCGCGACAGAAGAGCAAACATCGGTTGCAGCCATGGTTGTAGAAAATGTCTCTAATATGCATGTTTCTTTTGAAGACACTATGGACTCATTACTTGCTGTAAGGGATGTAGCTAAAAACCTACATTACTTATCAGATAACCTGCTAGATGCAACAGCCAAATTTAGAATTGAGTGATATATAGGTAAAATTAACACCAATAGAGCCTCCAAGTGGAGGCTTTTTTGTTTTGCAGGCTAGTAGGTATTACTGACCTGCAACAACAGAGCAATTTAAAGTGCAAGACTGGGCGATAACTGTACTATTTACATTGAGTTACATTGAGTTACATTGAGTTACATTGAGGAATTGGATAACAAACTTTTACCTTGCTTATTAACGCGTTTCCCATATTTTTAATAGCTTAGTTAATTAAGCCAATTGATATAACTTTTTACAGGCACAAAAAAACCACCATTTGGTGGTTTTTTAATTTACCGTTTTAAACGGTTAAAAGGTCGCAACTACTTTTACGTTGCCACTCACTTTTGCGCTATCTACGTAGCCGATAGCATCAGCATTAGCTGCTACAAAATCTATGACAGCTTGATCAGAACCTAACTTCTCGGGTGGTGTACCTTTACCTGTAAACACAAGTTTAGACCAGTAAGCATTAAGCTGGCTGCCAGATTTACCTACAACTTTATCGTTAAACTCATCTGCTGCAGCGGTACCATCTTGGTTTACTGGGTTTACCTTAGTACCATCACCAAATGATTTGGCTTTACCAAGGTATATCTTCTTAATAGTATCTGCGTCTAAAGCATTGGCGTTTCCAGCGTTAACTATTACCGCAACTTCTGCAAAAGCATTAATTGAGCACAATGAAAGTGCACTAGCTAAAATTAATTTTTTCATTATTTGCTCCAATTAAAATACAAGGTCAACGCCAACAGCAACAACATCAGTTTCTGTATCAGTTACATCGTCTTCAAAGCGGCTAAAATCGATTTTAAACGCTGCAGAAGGGTGAAAGTCGTAACGCGCGCCGATAGTGTATACATTGCTTTGCGCTTGAACACCTGTCAAGGCACCGTTTATAGCTGCATTAAGGCTTGGTACTGCTGCGATAGGGTCAAAGCGAGATGCATCATGCTTATCGTCATTATCTTCATACGTAAAATGGACTATAACGTCATCCAAGCGGTAACCTACAGATGCATAATATTGTGTTTGCTCAGTCAAAATACTGTTTTCTACTTCAAATTGTGTATATTCAGCATCAAATAAGAAATTATCATAATCAATCGAGAAGCCAAAGCCGAAAAAGCTGCTGTCATCTTCGTTTATTGCAATATCGTCAGCTAACGTGTTTAAGCTGTTTGCGCGAAGTGCAGCTTCTAATCCATTTAATGCAGCGCCGCTGGGGTCTGTTCCGTCAAGTGCAAATGATGATTCAGCAATTAAATATGCAGCACGAACACTGAACCAGTCGTATGCAAGCGTCCAGTTAATGCCAGCAAAATCATTAAGCTCAGCTTGAGTTTTTTCAGTGATTGCGTCTATTTCACCATCAAAACTACCGTACATGACTTGTACTGTTGAATCCCAATCACCAAGTTGTGTATTGTGCAATAAGCTTAAACCTTCATAGGTAGAAAAAGGAATGCTATAAACAGATTGAGGCGGGCGTACCCACCGGTAAGCGTAACCTACATCAATAAAATCTGAGTAACGGTAAAAAGGTACACGCATTTTACCCGCGCTAATTTGTAACTCGTCGCTTAGTTCATAAGTTACGTAGGCCCATTCAAATTCTGCGTCGAAATCATTCTCACCACGAGCAACAATTTGAGCTGTTGCCGTTAGTTTCTCCATTAGGTCAGCTGATAGCTGTAATGCAAAGACACTTTCGTTTTTAAATGAAATGTCATCATCATATCCATATAAGGTACTGTCGCTATCAAGGCTCTTTCCACCAACAATTGATGCAAAGCCATTAATTCGAACTTCGGCGCTAGCATAGTTTGTTGCTAAAGCCGCACATAATGCTACTGCTACAGATAGCTTTTTCATATGTATTTCCTATTAGTTAATTAGATGTTGATTCATGCGTATTATAGAAGTGAAATAGAGCTATATCTAATCAATTTAGCAAGTTAGTGATAAAAACTGATTAACTTAATGCTTTATCATTATTTTTTAAGTGGACATGCCAGGTGTTTTTAATGCAGGTTGCTGATTTTAAGTAAAATATCAAAATAAGTTTCAGCCAATTAAATTTAAGAACGTATATTTATTGCGCGAGGTTTTATGGCGTAATTGCATAAAAAGTAAGTATCGCTGCAACGTGTTAATTTTTCCCCTATAAGGAACATTTGCATTTTTACCAAAAAATAAATACATAAATTCACAATTGTGTAATATAATGCCCTTCCAGAGGAAAGATGCTACCACGCATCTTTTTTTATGCCCAAAACTTACTGGTTGCACCAGTAAATGCATAATAAATAATTTACGGTATCCTTTGGAGAATATTTTGAAACTACGCAAACTCTCACAGTTAAGCCTAGCAATAGTTGCTGCCCTGACTACCTCAGTAAGTGCTGAAGAAACCAAAACAACTGCAAAACAAGATGCGTTTGAAAAAATCGAAGTTACAGCTCGTAAACGTACAGAGAGCTTGTTTGAATCTCCAACCGCTATCACATCAATTGGTGCTAACTTAATTGATAAAGCCAATATGAGTAACCTTGAAGATATTGGTAAATACGTTCCAAATTTAAACATCACACGTTACGGTGTAGGTAACGCAGCACATGCTTCGGTATTTATTCGTGGCATTGGCTTGCAAGATCACATTATTACAACCGATCCAGGTGTGGGTGTATACCTTGATGGTGTTTACTTAGGTCGTCAAATGGGGTCTAACCTATCATTGCCAAATGTTGAGCGTGTAGAAGTACTGCGCGGTCCACAAGGTACTTTATATGGTCGAAACACGTTAGGTGGTGCGGTAAACGTTATTACCAAACAACCAGGTGATGAAGGTATTTTAACAACGTCTGCAAAATTAGGTAGTCGTGGACGTATTGCTGGCGATATTTACTTCAATAACTCATTAAATGACGAAGTAAGTATGTCTGCAAGCGCGTCATACAAAACACGAGACGGTGTTGGCGAAGCGGTAAACCTAGCGAACCCAGAAAAAGAAATCGGTGAAGAAGAAGAGTTTAGCGGTCGTGTTGCTCTTAAATGGCAAGCCAATTCAGATCTTGCATTTACGTTTTCTTTAGACGGTGTTGATAACGAGTCAGGCCAATCTCCTTACACAATTGAACTGACAGAACCACTTGACCCAAATGATGTATTTAATGGTGACTTTCCATTACTTACACAAGACATGATCCCATCGGACCCAGATGATTTAGGGACTACTGTTGCTGGTATAGAGTCAACGTCATACTCTGGTTGGGGTACGTCTTTAACTGCTGATTGGGCGATTAACGATACATACACAGCTAAATTTATTTCAAGCTATCGTACATCTGAGTATGAAGGTGGCCTTGATGATGATGCATCACCTCTGAACTTATCAGAATTTCCTGAAGAAGGTGGAGCCGATCAGTACTCATTTGAGCTTCAGTTAAATGCAACATTCGACAACATGGATTTTGTTTCTGGTCTTTACTTCTTTAACGAAGATGGCTTCACTCGTTCAGGTCCATTTGTATTTAGTCCGTTCAATACACCAAATGGCTTGTTGAATGATGGCGTTACTCCTTCATTTGGTGGCTACGGCGACTTTGAAATTAATCAAGAAACTAACTCATATGCAGCTTATATTAATGCTAGCTACGATTTAACTGATGATTTAACTGTTGGCGGTGGATTGCGTTATTCTAAAGACGAAAAAGACGCAAACGCGCAGTTCCCAACATTCCCTGTACCTAAGTTTGTAAGTGCTGATTTTGACGCGGTGACATGGGACATTAATGCATCATACCAAATCAGCAATAACATGAATTTGTATGGTCAAATTCAAAAAGGTTATCAAACTGGTGGCTTCCCACCGCGTCCATTTGGTGGACCAGATCAGTTTGTGTCGTTCGACGAAACTAAAGCGGTTAACTACGAAATGGGCTTGAAAGGCCAGGTACACGAAAACGTATCTATGATGTTAGCGGTATTTGTTACTGATTACACTGATTTAGCACTTCCGTTTTCAGATCCAACAGCGGGTGGTGGTTTTGTAACTATTGTTGAAAATGCGGGCCAATCAAAAGCACAAGGTATAGAGCTTGAAACCACCGTTGCTATCACTGACGACTTTACAATAAGAAGTGCTGTAGGTTACCTAGATTCAGAAATTACAGAGGTTGATGCCGGCGTTCAAGGTATTGGTAAAGGTGATTCACCGGCTTTAACACCTCGCTGGACTGTAATGGTTGCCCCATCATACTTTATGGATTTAGACAGCGGTGCAACAGTTGCACTTAATGCTAATTATTCATACCGTAGTGAAATGCAAGGTCAGTCAGTATATAGCCAAAGTGAAACAATTGATTCGCGTGAGTTAGTTGGCTTTAACATTTCTTACACTAACGCATATGGTGATATGGAAGTAACACTTTATGGCGAAAACGTTCTGAACGAAGTATACGATGTAGGTCGTTTACAACAATCAGGCTTTGTTGGAGTTATGAGAAGCAACGATCGTAGTGAATTTGGTTTAAAATTCAAAAAAGATTTTGAGTTATAAACTTAAGTTTGCATAAAAATAGAATGTAATTTAAGCATTATATTTTATTTAGCTCAAAAGGCCGGATCAGTTTTTGATTCGGCCTTTTTAGTTTGTGCAAAGGTCTGGTTGTTCGATACAATGGCGCCTCTTAATTGCCAAATGGATTCTGTGATGAAAATTCTTGCCGATCAAAACATGCCTTTAGTTGAGCAGTACTTTTCAGATTTTGGTGAGGTTGAACGGTTTGATGGACGTAACCTAAAACCCGACCAACTTATAGACGTAGATGTTTTACTCACACGATCAGTTACCAACGTTACCAGCAAATTATTGGCAAAAGCGAATAAGTTAAGTTTTGTTGGCACAGCCACTATTGGAATTGACCATATAGATACACAGCTGCTAAAAGAAAAAAATATCACATTTACTAGTGCGCCTGGTTGTAATGCCATTGCTGTTGCAGAGTATGTTATTAGCAGCTTATTTGCGCTAAGCCAAGAGAATGCCCGCCCACTAAACGGGCAAACTATAGGTATTGTTGGGGTAGGCAACATTGGTAGTTGTTTGGCGCAAAAGTTAAAAGCATTAAATGTAAAATTACTACTATGCGACCCTCTTAAGCATGAGCAAGGCTTACTTGATGAACATGTAGAGTTAGATGAGTTACTCACACAGTCAGATATTGTTACTTTTCATGTGCCACTTATTAAAAGTGGTGCGCATAGAACCTTGCACATGATGGATAAAGTGAGACTCAGTGCTTTAAAACCCGGTACTACGATAATTAATGCCAGCCGGGGCGATGTTATCGACAATTGTGCTTTACTTGATGTAATGCAAGGTGGTGCCAATTTAGATTTAGTGCTTGATGTATGGGAAAATGAGCCCAATATTTTGACCGATTTATTTGAACACGTTCGCTATGCCAGTGTACACATTGCAGGCCATACCTTAGAGGGTAAGGCAAGAGGTACACAAATGCTGTATCAAAAGCTATGCGAACTCAAAGGCGTTGAAGCTATGAAATCGTTAGGCGATTTTTTACCGGTACCAGCTATTACGCAGGCCACTGTTAGTTCAAGTTTCACAGAGCTAGACATAGCACGTTTAGTGCATACAATTTACGATGTACGAAGAGATGATGGGATTTTACTTCGTCATCTAGAGTCGGATGGTTTTGATAGTTTACGTAAAAACTATCCTGTAAGAAGAGAATTTAGCACCTTAACCGTTAAAGGTGATGGCCCGCAACTAGCTGCCTTAGGCCAACTTGGTTTTACACTAACCAACTAATTATTAATTTAACGGTGTTTTAATATCGTTTAAAGAGGAAAAAATATGTCGCAAAAATATAACGTTGCCGTACTTGGTGCTACTGGTTTAGTAGGGCGTCAAATTATCGAAACATTAGCAGATCGTAAATTTCCGGTTGATCAGCTATTTTTGCTTGCGAGCAGCCGCAGTGCAGGTGAAGATATTAAGTTTCGTGGTGAGACAATTGAAGTACAAGACGTTGAAGGCTTTGATTTTAGCCAAGCGCATATTGGATTGTTTTCTGCCGGTGGCAGCGTCTCAGAAAAATATGCCCCAATTGCAGCAGACGCAGGGTGTATAGTCATCGATAATACTTCACACTTCAGAAATGACTTTGAAATTCCACTTGTCGTACCGGAAGTAAACGCCTCAAGTTTAGCTGATTTTAGAAATCGCAACATTATTGCAAATCCTAATTGCTCAACTATTCAAATGATGTTGGCATTAAAACCAATTTACGATGCGTATGGTATCGACCGCATTAACGTATCAACCTACCAAGCGGTGTCAGGCGCAGGAAAAGAAGCTGTTGATGAGTTAGCAAAGCAAACTGCTAATTTGATGAATGCACGCCCAATGGATAATGAGATATTTCCAAAGCAAATAGCGTTTAATGTTATTCCTCAAATAGATAGTTTTGAAGATAATGGCTATACCCGCGAAGAGATGAAAATGGTAAACGAAACGCACAAAATATTGGGCGACACAACAATTGCCATAAACCCAACATGTGTGCGTGTTCCAGTGTTTTTTGGCCATTCTGAATCTATTAATATTGAAACACGTATGCAATATGACTTTGAACACGTCAAACAGCTGCTAAATGATGCGCCTGGTGTTGAGCTAATTGACGATGAAGGTGATTACCCAACCGCAGTATCAGATGCCAGTGGTAACGATACTGTATATGTAGGGCGTTTACGTGCTGATATTTCACACCCTCATTGCTTAAATATGTGGGTTGTTAGTGATAATACTCGCAAAGGCGCGGCAACTAATAGCGTTCAAATAGCTGAAGAATTAATAGCAAACTACATGTAACATTTTTGAATGTTAAATACTCTTTAAAAGCGGTAAGCACAATGTGTTTGCCGTTTTTTGTTTAAGAGGAGCGTCACTTTTTTGCCGCTTTTTGTAATATTTAATAAAGTTACTGATAATACTCAATAAATTAATATTAATAATGTGTTGTTAAGGCATTTCTTTTCAATGTGTTGCAATGGATATTGTGCCTTAAGTGGTTTATAGTTTGTAATTGGAATAGAGCTTGCAACAAAAATAGATTGTAATAACAAATGTGAGTCAGTCATTAGGCTGATAAGGCAAGAGTAATCAATGTTTACACACTTAGTTTAGAGTGCTTTGTAACATTTAGACATTAAAGGATCAGCATGCGCGGTTTGGCTATACTTTTAATATTAGCGTCTGCACTAGTAGTAACGCCTGTATATACACAAGATAGTACCCAATTAAAGGGGCCTAAAGGCGTTGACTATGGTGCTCAAGGGCGATCTATTGGTCCGATTAAACCTACCGATACACTTTGGCGTATAGCTGTAAAAGTACGCCCAGATAATTCAGTAAGTATTTATCAAGTTATGCAGGCCTTGTATAACAAAAACCCCGACTCATTTTTAGATCAAAACCTCAATCATATGCGAAGTGGGGCTTACTTAAAAATACCTACTTTATCTGAAATTAGACGTGTGAACACTCAACTTGCTAGGCAGCGTTCTGAGCAAGACGACGAGTTGTGGGAAAAGAAAAAAAACGGAACACTCACACAGACTGAAATAACAACGGCTCAAACACAAGTTACACAAGCACGTAAAGTTGATGTAGACGACGCCAAAAAAGAATTACAACAAGAAATAAAAGAGATCAAAACAGACCAAACTAATAAGTTAGTTGAGTTACAGCAGCAATTTAAAAGTTCAGTAACAAATGTTGAAGAGATTTTAGTTGAAAATAATAACCTTAAAAAACAACTAACTGGAATTTCTAAAGAGCTCGAAAATGTTCGCCAACAATTAGGTCAAGACAGTGAAATACAGCTGCAGTTAAAAGAATTAATACTTAAACAAAACGAAATAATTGCTCAGCAAAAAGCAAAAGAGGTAGAACCTGAAAGCGATTTTGACCTGCTTGCGCTTTTATCTAATCCCATAGTTCTTGGGCTATTAATGTTTATTCCTGGCTTATTGATTATTTTTGGTATTGTTATGTTTTTGCGTAAAAAAGCAAATAGCCAAGAAGAGCCTCAAGAAGATGATGAGTTTTTACCGCAAACGCCAACGTATTCAAATGATGATGTAGCAGACCCACTTGATGATCCTATTATTCCAGACCCACTTGATGATTTGAGTGTTCAGTTAGACGATCATCTTGAAGACGATATGCTTTCTGATGATGATTTATTAGAAGATGATACAGACGAGCTTGATGAATCTGACAATCTTCTCGATCAAGATGAGTTAGAAAGTTTACTCAGTGACGATATTGTTTTTGACGATGAAAGTGACGAAGACGATGAAGTTGACATTTTTATGCAGCAAGGGTTTGACGACACTGCTGATGATAGCTTAGACGACATTGATTTAGATTTAGAGCAAGAACCGTCTGGAACTGATGATATTTTAAGTAATGATGACTTAGACAGTTTATTTGACGAAGATGACAGCCTACCTGAGTTTGATTCACCAACAGAAAAAGAACCAGACAATGACAGTTTAGAATCTAACGATGAAATGGCGGCACTGAGCGAAGAGCTGGCGACCGATGATTTTGATATAGATGATTTACTTGATCAAACTAGCGCCGAACCAGAAGTCACAGCGGATAAAACTCCTGGAGAAGATGACGACTTTGACTTAGATGACATTGATAGCTTAATTGATGACGCTGGTGATGATTCAACGCAAGAAAGTACAGCCGATGCGTTGGTTGAAGAAAGCGATGACTTTGACTTAGACGACATTGATAGCTTAATTGATGGCGCTGGCGATGATTCAACGCAAGAAAGTACAGCCGATGCGTTGGTTGAAGAAAGCGATGACTTTGACTTAGGTGACATTGATAGCTTAATTGATGACGCTGGTGATGATTCAACGCAAGAAATTACAGCCGATGCGTTAGTTGAAGAAAGCGATGACTTTGACTTAGACGACATTGATAGCTTAATTGATGACGCTGGCGATGATTCAACGCAAGAGGCCACAGCCGATGAGTTAGTTGAAGAAAGCGATGACTTTGACTTAGATGACATTGACAGCTTAATAGATGAAGCTGGCGATGATTCAGCGCAAGAAATTACAGCCGATGCGTTGATTGAAGAAAGCGATGACTTTGACTTAGACGACATTGATAGCTTAATTGATGACGCTGGCGGTGATTCTACGCAAGAAATTACAGCCGATGCGTTGGTTGAAGAAAGCGATGATTTTGACTTGGACGATATTGATAGCTTAATTGATGACGCTGGCGATGATTCAGCGCAAGAAATTACAGCCGATGCGTTGGTTGAAGAAGGCGATGACTTTGACTTAGATGACATTGATAGCTTAATTGATGACGCTGGCGATGATCTAACGGAAGAAATTACAGCCGATGCGTTAGTTGAAGAAAACGATGATTTTGATATTGATACTGCTCTAGCTGATTCCGTTGATGATTTAGCTGAGGCACAAGAAGAGTTAAATGTTGATGATGTCGAGTCTTTAGCAACCTCATTAATTGACGAGTCAGAATTAGAGGGCAAGCAAGATCTTTCCGATACGCCAGAGCTTGATGAAGAGCCTGAGCTTTTAGATGAGCCAGAACTTGAAGAAGAGCCAGAACTTGTAGAAGAGACAGAACTTGAAGAAGAGCCAGAGCTTGAAGAAGAGCCAGAGCTTGAAGAAGAGCCAGAGCTTGCAGAAGAGCCTGAACTTGTAGAAGAGACAGAACTTGAAGAAGAGCCAGAGCTTGAAGCAGAGACAGAACTTGAAGAAGAGCCAGAGCTTGAAGAAGAGCCAGAGCTTGCAGAAGAGCCAGAACTTGAAGCAGAGCCAGAGCTTTCAGAAGAGCCAGAACTTGAAGAAGAGCCAGAGCCTGAAGAAGAGCCAGAGCTTGCAGAAGAGCCAGAACTTGAAGAAGAGCCTGAGCTTTTAGATGAGCCAGAACTTGAAGCAGAGCCAGAGCTTGCAGAAGAGCCAGAGCTTGCAGAAGAGCCTAAACAAGTGCTTGAAGACCTTGGGTCAGATGATTTTACAGACACATCAGACACGCTTTTAGATCCAGAAGATTTACTGGATGAATATAACGATGATGCGTTGCAAAGTGTAGATGAGCTTTTAAATGAATTACAACAACCTGAAGATCCAGAATATATAGAAAGCCCTGAATGGACATTGGACGATTTAGATAATGAAATCGAAGAAGTCGAGATTGATCTAGGTGATGATCCATTAGCAGAAGACACTGATTCTGATCTATCCCTTGAGGATGAATTACTAGAAACAGAATCAATAACGCCTAGTCAAGAATTAGACGATTACCCTGAGTTAGAAATAGCAGAAGATCAGGGCGCAGAAACAAACACAGAAGCTCTTTTAAATGAGGGTGACTCAGAAACACGAGAGTCTACTAACAACAATGGCGAAAATGTTGTTAGTCAAACAGAAAAAGACTTAGCTGAGTCGATTTCTAAGGGCGCGGAGTTGGGTGACCTTAATGAGGAAATTGATGATGAGCCTCATATTAATCCTGATTTTGATGCAACCTCAGTAATTGATGATAATGAACCATTGCAATCAGGCGATGCTGACGAAGTAGCCTCAACAGAAGAGCATAACGAATTAGATGGTAACGAAGAACTTGCTGAGCTCACAGCTAAAGAGGAGGTTTCAGACTTTTCGGATGATGATACTCAAGTGTCTGATGATGAAGAGCTAGAACCAGAGCTATCACTAAGCCAAACAGAGCAAGAATTATCACAAGCGCTCTCATCAAATATTGATTTAGATAGTTTGGAAGATGACTTTGATGATGAACCATTAATTGATAATGAGTTTGATGAATCACATGTAGAGCTTGAAACTAATGACGATGCTAACGTTTTAGTACCAGAGGGCACGGACGAAGATTCATTACTAGACACAGGTTTAGAATTTGATTCAGTTGGTGAAGAAGGTGTTGAAGAACTGATTTCAGATACGCCACAAAGCGACATTGAGAAAGCAGATAATAAAGAACTGGAACAAGACTTAGATGATGAAAGCGTCAACGCGATTAATCAAGAGCTCGATGCTAAGCTTGAACCAAATTTATCATCAAGCCAAACAGAGCAAGAACTATCAGAAGCGCTCTCATCAAATATTGATTTAGATAGTTTGGAAGATGATTTTGATGATGAACAATTAATTGATAATGAGTTTGATGAATTAGATATAGAGCCTGAAACTAATGACGAACCTAGCTCTTTAGCTACTGACTTGGATGAAGTGCCTGTTTCAGGTGATGCAGTTGATAGCACAGATTTACCTGATAGCGTAGAGTTTGAATCATTTGATTTAGGTATCGAGCCAACCGTTGATAATGAGCTAGACACAGAGCTTGCAACCAATGACGAGGTTGAAAGTTCAATTGCAGACATTAATGATGAGGTTTCAGCAGAAGAAGAGTTCGCAGAGCCACAAAACAATACAGTTGAATCAAATAACGATTTAGACCCTGACTCTGTTATAACCGAAGATGGTGAAGAGCTACTTCCTGATATATCGAAGAACGACACTGATTTATCAGGTTTAGATGAAGTCGATAGTCAAATAACAAGTGACGAGGCGCTAGTTTCAGAGCTTGAAGCTGAACTATTATCAAATGACACTGAGGAAGCGTTTTCTACTGACGTTAATTTAGATAGTTTAGAAAATGACTCTGATAATGAGTTTGATGATTTAGAGCTCGATGCTAATGAAGTTGAGAATCAAAATTCAGCTGAAGATGATTTAGATAGCTCGGAAACGGACTTTAATGACGATTTATTAATTGATGAGTTTAATGAACTGGATACTGAGCTCGACGATTTAAACGATGATACACTCGATGATTTACTTACAGAGTTGAATGACATTGATGAGGACTCTTTAGCGCTTGATAACAACGATGAGCTAAACAATCATGCATTTACAACTGAATCGAACGATTTAATAAATGAACAAACCAATGTTGACCGTGAAGCCGAACTAACTCAAGTAGAGTCACAAGACGATACTAATCTTGTATCAGATGAAGCACTTGATGATGAATTCATGGCAGACTTAAGTGAAACCGATTTCGATTCATTGCTTAATGAGTTAGCCGCTCCCGATGAGCTTGATATAGAAGATAGCAGCGAGTTTGATGTTGACTTTGATTCTTTATTAAAAGAAGACTTAGTTGATGAAGAAGTGTTCAATCATGAAGAGCCAGCGCCTGAAGCCGAAGACGCTAGACCATTAGGTGAAGATGATTTTGTAGATATTGATTCATTACTCGAGCAAAGCGACGATGCAGAACTTGAGCATGAGCCTTACAATGATGTAAATATTGATTTGGGCTTAAGTGAGTTTGATGCGTTGCTTGCAGGTGATAACCCAACAGACGTTGATGCTGAAAGTGGAGGTTACTCTGCTAAGTTAGATTTAGCACGCGCATATATTGAAATTGACGATTTCGACTCAGCGCTTAAAGTAATTGAAGACGTAATAGCTAAAGGGCCTCAAGAGGTTCAAGAAGAAGCGCTCAGTTTGCAAGCAAAATTGCAATAATCGCTTTTATGTAAATTTAAATGCTATAAACCCATAATTAGTGATGCTAGTTATGGGTTTTTTATTGTTTTTATATGATTACATCACGGTTGCTTTTATTGCGCTGCGAGATAGCATAAAATGCGCCGTTAATTAGTACAGTAGGTAAAGCGATAAATATGCGAGTAGCACTTGGGGTTGAATATAATGGTGCACGTTATAGTGGTTGGCAGCGTCAATCACACGTAAATAGTGTACAGCAAGAAGTAGAAAAGGCATTGTCGAGTATCTGTAACCACCCAGTTGAAATTGTGTGTGCAGGACGAACTGACGCAGGTGTTCATGGAACAGGCCAAGTTGTTCACTTTGAAACTAGTGCATCTCGTGAAATGGTTGCGTTTACTATGGGTATGAATACGTTACTGCCTAAAGATATTGCTATTCGATTTGCCCAGCCTGTTACAGAAGACTTTCACGCCCGTTTTAGTGCAACTGCTAGAAGGTACCGTTACGTTATTTACAACTATCCATACCGTGGAGCGGTTATGAATGAGGGGGTTACTCACTTTCATCACAAATTGGACGAAGTTGCCATGCAACAGGCTTGTCAGTACTTAATTGGTGAACATGACTTTACATCGTTTAGAGCTTTACACTGCCAAGCTAATACCGCAACCCGAACCATTCATCATTTATCGGTACAGCGACAAGGTGATTACGTTGTAATTGATATTAAAGCCAATGCATTTTTACATCACATGGTACGAAACATAACCGGTTGTTTAATGGATATTGGCCTGCACAAACATCAGCCTGTATGGTTAAAAGAACTTTTAGATGTAAAAGAACGTGCAAAAGCAAGCGCAACCGCAAAAGCCGCGGGCCTTTATTTAGTTGATGTTGATTATCCAGAACAATTTAATATCCCTAAAACACCCTTAGGGCCATTATTCTTGCCTGATGTTGAAATTTAGTTAGAATTATTAATTGCTTAATTTGAGTGCTTCTAACTACTAAGACCAGTTTTTTATACCGTGTTAGTCTGATTCATGTTTTAATTGAAAAAATCTGTCTGTTAATTGTAATTATCAGGCTCGCGACACAGAACAGCATTAAGAGAGTTGCAAATGAGTTGGTTAGAAAAAATCTTACCTAAAACGACGAAATCATCAGGTCGTAAAGAAATCCCAGAAGGTGTATGGGCTAAATGTACATCGTGTGATTCAATTTTATATAAAGCTGAATTAGAAAAATCTTTAAACGTGTGTCCTAAATGTGACCATCACATGCGCGTAAGTGGCCGTAAACGTCTTGAGCATTTTTTAGATGACGGCGAACGCCAAGAGTTAGGCACTGAACACGAACCTAAAGATGTTCTTAAATTTAAAGATTCTAAAAAATATTCAGATCGTATTAGTGCAGCTCAAAAAGCTAGCGGTGAAAAAGATGCATTAGTTGCAATGAAGGGCCGCTTAAAAGGCATTCCTGTGGCAGCGGTGGCGTTTGAATTCTCATTCATGGGTGGCTCGATGGCATCGGTTGTAGGCGCACGGTTTGTTGATGCTGTTGACCAATGTTTAGAGCATAATATGCCGCTTATTTGTTTTTCAGCCTCTGGTGGTGCACGCATGCAAGAAGCGCTAATGTCGCTTATGCAAATGGCTAAAACCAGTGCGGCATTAGCAAAAATGACTGAAAAAGGCCTTCCGTTTATTTCAGTGATGACTGACCCAACAATGGGTGGTGTTTCTGCTTCGCTGGCAATGCTTGGTGATATTAATGTTGCTGAACCTAAAGCCTTAATCGGATTTGCGGGTCCTCGTGTAATTGAACAAACCGTTCGTGAAACATTACCAGAAGGTTTTCAGCGTAGTGAGTTTTTACTTGAACACGGCGCAATAGACATGATTGTAGACCGCCGTGAAATGCGTGATACCTTGGCACGTATTTTAGCCAAGTTTATGAACTTGCCTTCTACTGAACAAGAGCATAGAGTAGCGTAAATTTAAGCTTTTCTGATTTAACGCTATGACAAAAACAATTCCTAGCCAATCATCAAGCCTTGATGATTGGCTTTTTTATTTAGAAAGTGTTCACCCAGCCAATATTGCAATGGGGCTAGAGCGAGTTGCCGATGTTGCCAATAATATCGGTTTATTAAATACCCCTAGTAAAATAATTCTAATTGGTGGCACAAATGGCAAAGGCACTACTGCCCGTTGTTTAGAGTCGCTACTTTTGGCACAAGGCTTTAGTGTTGGTACTTATGCGTCTCCTCATTTAATCCGTTATAACGAACGCGTGCGTATTAATGGCAGCGAACTTGACGATCAGTTTCATGTAGATGCATTTCATCAGTTAGAGCAAGGTCGTAAAGACACTCAGCTTACTTACTTTGAATATGGTACCTTGGGTGCACTCGCTATTTTTAAACGCTTTAGTGTTGATTATGTGTTATTAGAAGTTGGTTTAGGCGGACGTTTCGATGCTACAAACATAGTAACTCCATACGCAAGCGTTATTACAACCATCGATTTAGATCACAAAGAGTACCTTGGCGATACCCGAGAGCTGGTGGCGTACGATAAAGCAGGGATATTCCGTGAAGGTACGCCGGCCATTATTGGGGATTTAAATATTCCTCATACAATGACAGATTACGGTTATGAAATTAATGCTAAGATGACATTATCAGGCACTGACTTTAGCTTTAAAGAGCATGCCACAACGTTTAATTGGCAGTTTGAAACACATAACCTTACGCTTAATAAACCTGCAATACCTGCTCAGAATGTAGCAACGGCATTAACAGCGTTAAGCGTATTAAATTTATTACCGAGTGTTGAGGTAATACGCAATTGCTTAGCTAAATTAGTGGTTGAAGGGCGTTTTGAACAATTAAGTGCAGAGCCATTGGTATTTACAGACGTAGCTCACAACCCTGAATCAGCACGTTATTTAGCCAATAAGTTATTAAGTTACAAAGATAAAGGCTTTAAAGTTCACGCATTAGCCGCTATGCTTGCTGATAAAGATAAAGCCGCGGTGCTCAAAGAGCTAAGCCATTTAGTTGATGATTGGTTCCTTGCAAGCTTAGGCGGCCCTCGTGGTGATAGTGCTAATAATTTAAAAGAAGCCCTACAAAGCGTATCTACTCACAACAAGGTACAAAGCTTTGACAGCGTTGCGCAAGCACTTAGTGTTATTTTACCTAAGCAGCAAAGCAATGTTATTTTGATTGTATTTGGTTCATTTTTTACAGTAGCAGATGCTATTCATTATTTTAAAAAATAGAGAGGATATCGGTGAACTCAAGTTTTATTAATCGCTTAGTTGGAACAAGCATAGTGGTGATCGCAGCGATTGTGTTTATCCCGAACATACTTGATGGCGAAAAAGTGCATTACAAGGAAGGCTTTAAAGCGATCCCAGAACGACCTGAGTTCAAAACCATTGACTTGCAAGACTCAATTAATGATCAAGTAGCGATAGCTGAGCCATTAAAGCAAGACAAAATTGAAGATATTTCCCCTGATGATGACATTTTAAAACAAGACGATACGATTGCACAAAGCGATTATGCCAGCGAAGAGAAAATTGTTGAAGCGTCAGCCATACCATCAGCTATAGAAACTGAAGTTGTTGAACCGCAAGTTGCTAAAGCGAAAGAAGAGACTGAAGTTTCCGAACAAGTGGTTAAAGTGGCACCAAAGCCTATCGCACCGCGTAAAAGTGATGAAAACCTAACTGATATGGCTTACGTAGTGCAGTTAGGCAGTTTTTCTCATGCTGCAAATGTAAAAGCATTACAGGCAAAGTTAACTTCAAAAGGCTTTAATACGTTTACTAAACCTGTAAAAACACCTAACGGAACGCTAACAAAAGTGTTTGTTGGCCCGTCACTTGATAAAACGGAGTTGGAAAAACAATTACCAGAGCTTAAAAAGCTCACTAAGCTCAATGGTAAAATAACCCAATACGAAGTGACTAACTAAATAAAAAGGCCTTAAATAACAAGGCCTTTTCATTTGATATAACACAATTCCTTGAGCCACTTTATTACCAGCAGCAATGTTAATTAAATGTTTCATGCCCTCAGCGGTTATCTCCCGTTTAAACTTGCATATTTAGGATGTTTGGGTATAGAATGCGCCCCAAAATAGCGACTAATTGGTTATTATGATCTGGGTTGATTACGCCATTCTAGGCATCATTGCACTGTCTACCATCATCGGTTTAATACGCGGTTTTGTAAAAGAAGCCATGTCATTAGCGGTATGGGCAGGCGCCTTTATCATCTCAAGTTTATTTTACCAATATTTAGCTTCCTTCCTAACAAGTATTTCTGAACCCCTTTTAAGAAATGCGGCGGCCATTGCCATACTCTTCTTTGCGACGCTCCTGTTAGGTGGTTTACTAAACTATATTTTAGGTCAGCTTGTACTTCGTACTGGCTTATCGGGTACTGACCGTGTCTTTGGCATAGTGTTTGGTGCTCTACGAGGCGTGTTGGTCGTGAGCGCGTTACTCTTCTTTCTTGATGCTTTTACTGGTGCACCCAACACGCACTGGTGGGGTAATTCTATTTTGATTCCAGAATTTGGCTTTGTTGTTGAATGGTTTTTTTCATACCTTGAAAACAACTCCAGCTTTTTAAATTCAGTAAACCGTTAATCGGCGAGGATAAATTACATGTGTGGTATCGTTGGAATAGTCGGAACGTCTCCTGTGAATCAGGCGATATATGATGGCTTAACTGTTTTGCAGCATCGTGGGCAAGACGCCGCGGGTATAATTACCATTGAAAATAATACGTTTAGCTTACGTAAAGCAAACGGCTTAGTGAAAGATGTATTTCACACACGTCACATGAAGCGTCTTCAAGGTACCATTGGTATTGGTCATGTACGTTATCCAACAGCAGGCTCTTCTAGCTCATCTGAGGCGCAGCCTTTTTATGTAAATTCACCATTTGGTATCGCCCTTGCGCATAACGGAAACCTTACAAATGCTGAAGAATTAAAAGAACAGTTATTTTCAGAAGCACGACGACATGTTAATACTACGTCTGACTCTGAGATATTGTTGAATATTATGGCGCATGAGCTTAGTCGCTCTGATAAATTGCATTTAGACCCTGAAGATGTATTTACAGCTGTTGCAGAGGTGAACAAAAAAGTAACGGGTGGTTATGCAGCGATTGCTATGATTATAGGCCATGGCGTTGTAGCGTTTCGTGATCCTAACGGTATTCGCCCACTTGTTTTTGGTAAGCGCGAAACTGAAAAAGGCACCGAATACATGTTTGCTTCAGAAAGTGTGGCACTAAAACCAGATGGTTTTGAGTTTATTCGTGATGTAGCCCCAGGCGAAGCCATTTTTGTAACTGAAGATGGACAATTTCACTCGTTAAACTGTGCTGATAAAGTGTCTTACTCGCCTTGTATTTTTGAATTTGTTTATTTTGCACGCCCTGACTCAACAATAGACAGAATGTCAGTGTATGCAACACGCGTAAACATGGGTACTAAGCTTGGTGAAAAAATAGCACGTGAGTGGGCAGATAAAGACATTGATGTGGTTATTCCTATTCCAGAAACTTCGTGTGATGTCGCGCTTGAAATTGCTCGCGTACTTGATTTACCGTATCGCCAAGGCTTTGTTAAAAACCGTTACATTGGCCGTACGTTTATAATGCCTGGTCAAGAAATGCGTAAAAAGTCAGTACGACAAAAACTAAACGCAATTGATCGTGAATTTAAAGGTAAAAATGTATTACTTGTAGATGATTCAATAGTGCGCGGTACTACATCAGCGCAAATTGTCGAAATGGCACGTGAGTCGGGTGCTAAAAATGTTTACTTTGCATCAGCAGCTCCTGAAATACGCTTTCCAAATGTTTATGGGATAGATATGCCATCTGCGGCTGAGCTTATTGCTCATGGCCGTGAAGTTGAAGATATAAACGCAAGTATTGGTTCTGACGGATTAATTTTTCAATCATTAAAAGATCTAATGGCTGCTGTAAGACAGGAAAACCCTGAAATAACACAATTCGAAACGTCGGTATTTGATGGGCAATATATCACCGGCGACATAGATCAAAACTACCTAAACCGAATTGATAAACTGAGAAATGATACCGCTAAAAGTACACGCGAAAGTGCCATGTCATCGGGTTTAGAAATACATAACCAAGAAGAAAACGAGACCGATTAATACTTAGTGTAAACAGGCCGCGTATCTTAATTATAAAAAAGGAGCTTGTTAGCTCCTTTTTTATTGGTTGAACATAGCTTAATTGGCTTGCTTAAAGCACATTATGTAAACATAGGGCTCACAATGCCGTTAGTCCAAAGAATTGCAGTAGCGGCTAAAATAATAACCAACAATATAAGCCCACAAGTCACTACTGAGCTTGCATAAATAAATCCGCGTTCTTGGGGTATATGCATGAGTATGGGCACGCCTGTATAAAGTAAATATACTGAATACGCGAGCGCAACAATACCAGCACACACAACGAACCAAAGTACCGGCCAAAAAGCAGCAAGCGCAGACATAAACACAGGTGTTGCCGTGTAAGCAGCTAGTTCAAGAGTTTGAGTAAAGGTTGGTTTCGAGCCAAAAGTAACCGCCATCCAATGTGCTAGGTATGCAAGTGCAAATACACCGATGATAAGTGCAACATACATGGCTATTGCAATCAGTAAGGCACTGTCGTGGGTTAAAAATACGAGTTCTCCAGTACCAATGCTCCAGCCCAAGTAAACGGATGAGTAATAACCCATTACTGACGGGAATAATGCGATGAGTAAAATATGTGACAAGCTATAGGTTAAACTTTCGTGTCGGTTATCAATTGTTTGCCACTCTTCGAGTGGATGAGCATATAAGCCCCATAGGTGGTTTAATATCATAGTGTGCACTCCGTGTAGGAAGATATTACTGTTTTTGTTGTAGTGTGTTTTTTATACAGTTCATCTACAGTTATGAGCTACATAGTTTACAAAGTCAAGTTAACTAATTTTTAACAAATAAATGAAAGAAGGTTTGATTTAATCAACCTATTAATTCGTGTTAAAATATTTGCTCTGTAAATTTATTAGCAATGAGTATTAACCGTGCCATATAGCCAGCTTTTAGAGCCTATTCATAACTTTTTATTGTGTAAAACACCAACTGAGTGGGTAGATAAGGCAGTTGAAAAAGAAAATTTGCCAGTTATTTTGATAGATCACTTAATTTGTGAATTAAAAGCCGCTCAGTCAGCGATGTTTTTAATTCGTAAATATGCAGTAGATAAAGAAAGCGGTGATGAACTTTTGGCTTGGTTGAAGCCATTTGAAACACTTATTTATAAACGTGAAGGTAATTGGCGTGATTTAGCAGCAAAAAATAGGCTTACAAAATCAATCATTCCTAAGTCTAACTCGCCTTATGGACAAGACTTAATAGATAAAATGGTGTTGTTAATAAAAGAAGAGCTACATCATTTTTATCAAGTGTTAGAGATAATGGACGAGTATGGGGTTGAGTATCAAAGTATAACGCCATGTCGTTACGCAAAAGGGATGTTACGTAATGTAAAAACATTTGAGCCTAATGCACTCGTTGATAAATTAATTGTTGGGGCTTATATTGAGGCTCGCTCATGTGAGCGATTTGCAAAATTAGCACCGCATGTAGATAAACGTTTAGGTGACTTTTATATTTCATTACTGCGTTCTGAGGCGCGTCACTACCAAGATTATTTAGCCTTAGCCCAAGAAATTGCTGACTTTGATATTACAGAACGAGTAAAAGAATTTGGTGAAATTGAAGCTCAATTAATTTTATCAGCAGATGAAGACTTTAAATTTCACAGTGGTACCCCTGCATAACCCTCCTTGTCACACTACTTTCATGGCTGTAGTTATACAGTCATGAGGCTTAAAATTAGACGAATTTCAAACCAGCTTCTACTATATATAAAGTACTTTGGTACATACAAAAATATTAACTATATTTATTAATTTATCAGATGTTTTTTTATATAGGCGGTGAAGGATGTCCGACAGCAATAGTTTGTTTGTATTTGATGAAGAGCTGGAAATAGATGGTTCAAATATAGTAAAAAAAATCAAAGTGCTTACCGTTGAAGACGATCTTAATTATCAGCATGCTTTAACTAATAGTTTAAAAGAAATGACGCCAGAGGATAACTGTGAAATAGAAATACTCACGGCGAATTCAGTCTCTCAGGCTGCATTAGTGTTGAGCTTGCATCCAGATATAGCACTTACCTTTATAGATGTTGTTATGGAGGATGACGACTCAGGTCTTAGGCTTGTGAGTACCATAAGGGAAGTGATTGGTAACGCAGACATGCGTATTGTTTTGTTGACCGGTCAACCTGGATTTGCACCCGAACAGCAAATAATGAAGTCGCTAGATATAGACGAATACTGGAATAAATCGGACGTTTCGGCTGAAAAATTGCAGTCAATTGTGACCAGTAACCTTCGCACTTGGAAATACATCACACAAATTGCCTCAGCCAGAAAAGGCCTTCAATTAGTATTAGATGCCTCAAGAAGTATAAACAGCAAACACGATATGCGGTCTTTTTCTAAGGCTGTTTTAGAAGAAATAAGTAATATTTTAAACGTAACTGAGGGTGGGGGTATTATGTGTTCCACTCAAACTAATGGCGAGATTATTAAAGCGCATATCTCTACTGCTAACGGATGTTTTGATGGATTTGAAGGGAGGCTTGTTGACGAGAAAATTTTGCTTCCACAAATTTATAGTGATTTTGAACGTGCTTTAGATGAAAAAAGGCATATTTTTTCTGAACACCACACTGTATTTTATTTTTGTAACAAAGAAATAGCAGGCGAAAGTTACATAACTATTGTTCAGTCAGATAATGAAATATCTGAACAAAACGAGTATTTATTAAAAGTTTTTAGCGAAAATGTAAGTACGGGATTTAGTAATATTGCCTTGCTTAATAAACTTACAGAGCTTGCGTATACAGATGTATCGTTAAACATGCATAACCGAAACTGGCTTACGCGTGAAATAAAAAATATGAACCTTCACGAGCAGTATCAAACACGTTTACTTGTTTTTGAAGTCGAACAATTTGAAGAAAAAGCCTTTACGTTTGGTCACGACTTCTGTCAAAAACTCTTAAAAGAGGTTTACAATAATCTAATTACTATTTTTGATGGTTACTCAGCGCGCATAGCCATTATTAACAACAGTAGCTTTGGATTGCTAGTAAACGCTAATTTTGATATTACCGACGAAATGATAGCTAGCCTTATTAGGCAAAAGTGTGTAATTACCTCCGTAAAACAATATGCTGATTTGAGAATTCTCGATTTAGCGCTAAGTACTGTTTTAAACATTATACCTGAAAAAATAATAAGCATTGCTGAATCCAGCTTAAACGATAGCCAAAGCGCTTCTTTAAAATATATTAAGCATACCCAAGAAAAAACAGAGGCACTTACCAACCGTTACAGTTTAATGGCTCGATTACGAAGAGTGATTGGAGCAGGCTCTTTGCAAGTAGCCTTACAGCCTAAAATGGACTTAGTAAACTTAACCCCTGTGGGATTTGAAGCGCTAGCACGTTGGCAGGTGGATGACGGCAGTTTTATAAACCCAGACATATTTATTGAACTTGCTGAAACAGCGGGATTAATTAGTGAATTAGACAGCGTTATTTTTGATAAAATAATAGAAACTATTCATAAGCTCAGTGAGTTAGGCGTAAATTTACCTGTTGCCTTTAATGCATCGGCTTTTGATTTGGTAGACTCTGATTATTGTAAAAGCATTCTTCATAAATTAGATAAAGCGAATATCCCTCCTGAAATGCTTGAACTCGAAATTACAGAAACACAGGCAATCAGTAATTACGATTTAATTAGAGGATCGTTAGATCAGTTTATGGCGCTGGGTATAAAAGTAAGTATTGATGACTTTGGAACGGGTTATTCTTCTATTTCTCACATTACAGAAATACCTGCAAATACTCTTAAAATAGACAAGTGTTTTTTAAATAATATTGATGGTAATGATAATAACCAATATATTTTTGAAATGATTGTTAATTTAGCCAAACGATTTGAGTTTTCTATTATTGTTGAAGGTGTTGAAACGTCAGAGCAATGTGATTGGGTTAAAAAAATAGGTTGTGATGTTGCACAAGGGTACTACTTTTCAAAACCACTGTTTTTTGACGATTTAACAACATGGTTAAAGCAATATGGAAAAGTTTGATCATAAAACCTCACCAAGTTTAAATAACAAGCATATTTATATAAAAGCATTCTTTATTGTGTTTGCCGCTAGCGCAATTGCTGTTTTGGTTTATTGGCAAGTTTACCAAGCTAGGTTAGCAGTGGTTCAAGATAACCACGATGATAAGTTATCTTTAGTGCAAACGGAGTTTGTAAAAGAATTAAGCAGTATAAAAAAATTAACGCAAGTTTTAGCAGACAACAAAAACCTAAAAAGGGGTAATAAACTCAGGTATATGTTCAGAGACCGAAAATCCATACGAAGCATAAATGATTACTTCGTTAACTTTGGGTTATTATCGCCTATTATTTCGCAAATTCGCTGGATTGATATTACCGGGAACGAACGTTTTAGAGTTGACTTTAAAAACGGTGAGGCAAAAGTTGTTAAGCAAAAAGAACTGCAAAATAAAATGTCACGTTATTACTTTAGGCAAGGAATAGCCATTGAAGCACCTGATTCCTTTTTATCAAAAATTGATTTAAACATGGAGCATGGTTCAATTGTTGAACCCTACGTGCCCACCATGCGAGTAACCTATCGCACTAGCTCAAGTGATTATATTGTAGATGGACTAATCATAATTAACTTTGATTTATCCGCGTTTTTTCAGCGAATTAGAAGTTACTCCTCTGACAATAATCAGGTAAATATTGTAAACAAAGAGGGGTTTTGGCTTTTTAACAATGATGAGTCTAAACAATGGGGGTTTATGCTCTCAAGACCTGAACTAACACTGGGTAATAGCAACCCGCAGCTTTGGGAGTTAATGCTGAAGCATAAAGAAATTGCACAAAGGTATTATGACGAAAGTGTTTATACCATAGATACACTCCCGACTATTTTTTCAAAAAAGCACAACGAAACACTCAATGAGGTTATTTATATTTATATAAAAAGTAAAAATACCCTATTAACTAAAATTCAACTAACAGCACTGAGCTACGCTGGGTTGAGTGCTTTTGTACTTTTGGTTATTGGTGGCTTTATTTTGTATAGAGAACATTGCTACGCAAAAGTGCTGAGAAAGTTATTTGATGAGTTACGTGCCGAAAAATTGGAGTTAGACTCGGTAAATAATGAGTTGTCTAACACCATTAGGCAGCAGCAACTTTTACAAGACAGTTTTGTTGAAGCGCAAAAGCTATCTTCACTAGGAATGCTTGTAGCAGGCGTAGCACATGAGATGAATACACCCATTGGAGGCGCTATTATTTCGGTGACGAATGCCGAGTCTGTAATGAGTCGCCTGAATGAAGGCATTAAAACTGGGTTAACAAAGTCTTTGCTTGAAAGTAGTGTTTTAAGTTTAGATGATAATTTAGGATTAGCGAAGGTCAACCTCGATAAAGCCGCCGTGCTCGTTAAAAGCTTTAAAAAAATGGCTATTGATAGAAATAATGAAGAGTTTATTGAGTGTAATATTGAGGCAATAATAAAAGAGTTGTTGATAGCCCTGAATTCACGATTAAAAACATCTAAAATTAAAATTATTACTCGGTTTGATGATGATTACACACTAAAAAGCCGACCAGGCATTATTTCGCAAGTAGTAGAAAATTTAATAATGAATGCGCTTAACCATGCATTTGAAGAAAATCAGTCTGGTGAGATTGAGATTAGGGTTTATAAAAGTCAAAAAGGTGACGTGAATATTTCTGTATCTGATACAGGTTGCGGGATTGATAAGCAGCAGCAAACTGTTATTTTTGAACCTTTTCATACGTCAGCGCGCGGTAAAGGGAATATAGGGCTTGGGCTTTATATGGTCTCTCAATGGGTAACTCAAATACTGAAAGGGCAGCTGAGTTTAGACTCGGATCCACAGCGAGGTGAAAAATATAAAACGCGATTCACGATTACATTACCGGATAAATAACAAAAAATGGTTTATTACCTATGAAGCGATAAATGTTTATATTTTAAAATTCAAAAAAATTATGCTGTTTTAGTTTACATAAAAGGGGTATGAACTAGCTGTTGTCCATTAGGTGTTACGACGAGGTAAGAGCCTTGTTCGTACCAGTCACCTAAAACAGTGCGTGTAAGCGTTTGACCATTTAAAGAATACGTATGTACTTTAGGTCGGTGTGTATGGCCATGAATCATATTTTTTACATTATGCTTGTCAAAGGTTTCAAGTACGGCGCTATCTACCACGTCTAATATTTCTATGGGTTTATCGGCTTGGCTTAGTTTACTTTTTTCTCGTGCATTGCGTGCTATTTTTTTTCTGTACCATAGCGGCATCGCTAGCATTAATTTTGGCCACCACCAACCGCGGCTTTTTTTACGAAATTTTTGATATTCTACATCTTGGGTGCACATTTCATCACCATGTAAAATAACAGTAGCTGTACCGTAAAGATCTATAACGGTTTGTTCGTCTAACAATGTCATACCTGCTAACTCTGCATACTGTTCACGAAGAATAAAGTCGCGGTTACCATGAATAAAGTAGACTGGAATGCCTGAATCACTTACCGCTTTAAGCTGTGTAGCTACATTGCGCGCTAGTTCAGTGACGTAGTCATCACCTACCCACACTTCAAAAAAATCACCTAAAATATAAAGCGCATCAACGTTCTGATTTAAAATGTTAGACTCTAAAAATTTAAAAAAAGCAGCGCTAATATCAGGTCTGTTTTCAGTTAAATGTAAATCAGCAATAAAATACGTTTTTTGAGTCATAGGGGTGTCTTTTTGATAAAAATAAAGCGGGCGCATGCATTTTGCATAAACACCCGCTGATTCTCCAACATTACGTGGGTAAACGTACTATTAGCTAACAGTAACGTTTTCGATGATCACGTCTTCAAGAGGCACGTCTTGGTGAAAACCGTTGCTCCCTGTAGCTACACCTTTAATTTTTTCTACAATGTCCATGCCTTCAACAACTTCAGCAAACACACAGTAACCCCAGCCTTGAGATGTTTCGCTGCTGTGGTTTAAGAAATCGTTGTTGTTAACATTAATAAAAAACTGTGCTGTAGCAGAGTGTGGATCTGGCGTACGTGCCATTGCTAAAGTACCTACTTTGTTAGATAGGCCGTTGTTAGCTTCGTTTTGAATTGGATCGTTAACGTCTTTTTGCTCCATACCTGAAACAAAACCACCGCCTTGAACCATAAAGCCATCGATTACACGGTGAAAAATAGTACCGTTGTAAAAACCTGCGTTTGCATACTCTAAAAAGTTTTTTACAGTGTTTGGAGCTTCTTGGTCAAACATTTTAATGGTGATGTCACCAAAATTTGTGTGTAGAACAACCATGTGGTTTCCTATATCTGGTTTAAATAGTCGCACTATTTTATCTTAGTTAGCTAAGATTAACAAAGCGCTAGAGCCCATGCTTTTCAAGTGGTAACATACATTTTCTTGATAATAGTGAAGGACACCAACTAAATGGTACAAATATACAACACACTGACACGACAAAAAGAACAATTTAAACCCATGGTCGATGGTAAAATCGACATGTACGTGTGTGGTATCACCATTTACGATTACTGTCATATTGGTCATGCGCGCACATTTGTTGGGTTTGACGTCATTGTTCGTTACCTTCGTCATATTGGTTACAATTTAAAGTACGTGCGTAATATTACCGACGTAGACGATAAAATTATTAAACGTGCAAATGAAAATGGCGAGTCAATAAATGATTTAACACTTCGCATGACTAAAGCCATGCATGAAGATTTTGACAGCCTAAACATGCTGCGCCCTGATGTAGAACCAACAGTAACAGGGCACATGGATGAAATTATTGAAATGGTTGAGCGCTTAATAGCAAAAGGACATGCTTATGTTGCAGCCGACGGGGACGTGTTATTTGATGTATCAACGTTTGAGCAATACGGTGCGCTTTCTCAACAAGATTTAAGTATGCTGCAATCGGGTTCGCGTGTTGAAGTAGCTCAAGATAAAGACGACCCTCTTGACTTTGTTTTATGGAAGAAAGCGAAAGCTGGTGAACCATCGTGGTCATCGCCATGGGGAGAAGGACGCCCAGGTTGGCATATTGAATGTTCGGCAATGAGCTCTAAACATTTAGGTGAACATTTTGATATTCATGGTGGGGGCTCTGATTTACAGTTTCCGCATCATGAAAATGAAATTGCGCAGTCATGCTGTGCCAACAATGGTAAGTATGTAAATACGTGGATCCATACTGGTATGGTACAAGTAAATAAAGAAAAAATGTCTAAGTCGCTAGATAATTTTTTCACTGTTCGCGATGTGTTAAAAGAGTATGATCCTGAGTCGGTTCGTTACTTTTTAATATCAGGACATTATCGAAGCCAACTTAATTACTCGCAAGAGAACTTAGATCAGGCTCGTTCATCGCTTGAACGCATTTATACCGCTTTGCGTGACGTTAAACCAATCGAGTGTGAGCTTGAGGGTAATGAGTTTGTTGCCAAATTCAGAAAAGCGATGGACGATGATTTTAATACTCCAGAGGCTTTACCTGTTATGTTTGAGCTGGCAAAAGAGTTAAATCGCGTAAAAGAAAGCGATATCACATATGCAGGTCAACTCGCGTTTATATTACGTACCCTAGGCGAAGTGCTAGGCGTCGCACAACAAGGGCCAGAAGCGTTTTTACAAGGTGGGCAGGACGACGATGAAGTTGCAACAATAGAAGCGTTAATTGTAAAACGTAACGATGCTCGCGCCAGTAAAAATTGGGCTGCAGCCGACGAAGCACGCGATGCGCTTAATGCATTAGGTGTAATACTTGAAGATTCAGCCGGTAAAACAACCTGGCGTAAAGCGTAAGTGTTTTAAACAATAGCTTTAAAATAAAAAGGGTTGCCAATTGGCAACCCTTTTTATTTATATAAGCCTAGCTGTGATATTTTTCACATGCCTCTAGTGTATTTTCAATTAGGCTCGCAACAGTCATTGGGCCAACCCCGCCAGGTACAGGGGTAATAAAGTGAGCTTTTTGCTCTGCAATGCTGTATTCAACGTCGCCTACTAATTTACCTGTATCCAAACGGTTAATGCCAACATCAATAACAATGGCACCTTCTTTTATCCAATCTCCAGGGATAAACTCAGGCTTACCTACAGCCACTACAAGCAAGTCAGCACGGCGAACATGTGTTTCTAAATCTTGTGTAAATTTATGACATACCGTTGTTGTACAACCTGCTAGTAATAATTCGAGCGACATAGGTCGCCCTACAATATTGGATGCGCCAACCACGACCGCATGCATACCTTTATAACGTACGCCGGTAGAATCTAGTAAAGTAATAATACCCTTTGGTGTGCAAGGGCGAAGAGCAGGCATACGCTGTGCTAAACGGCCTATATTGTAAGGGTGAAAACCATCAACATCTTTATGTGGTGTAATACGTTCTAAAATTTTCTCTGCATCGAGCCCGTCAGGTAGAGGTAACTGCACTAAAATACCATCGACTTCTGCATCATTATTTAGCTCATCAATTAAACTTAAAAGAGCATCTTCTTTTGTGTCTGCAGGTAAATCAAATGATTTTGAAATAAAACCAACTTCTTCACAGGCTTTACGCTTTGAACCAACATAAACTTGGCTTGCTGGATCAAGTCCTACAAGTACTACTGCAAGTCCGGGGGCGCGTAATCCTTTAGAAACGCGTTCACTTACGCGTTGTGCAACTGAACTACGTACTTGTTTTGCGATTGCTTTACCATCAATGATGTTTGCCGTCATGGGTGACCTTTAATTGGGGTTAATTAACTAGATACCGATACTTTAAAAATGAACGCATAATAAAAAGGGGGTATACGCTTATAAAGATAATAATAACTTTATTTTTTCATTTTATATTACCTGTGCTATTTTCGCAGAAAAGCATTGCAGCGCCAAGTTGCTTTTCATCTATATAGTACTAGAGTAATTAAATAGTTTAAATTTCAGGCTTCTATTATAATATTTAGCCATTGTGGACTAAAAATGACCACTTGATTTGTTTTCTTAAAAAAACGTTTGACCTAACCCCGTCAAATCACTATTATGCACCCCGTTGTCAACGAGGTCACTCGTAGATAATAGTAAGTAACGGCGATTAGCGCAGTTTGGTAGCGCACTTGGTTTGGGTCCAAGGGGTCGCAGGTTCAAATCCTGCATCGCCGACCATTTTTTTATAATTTAATTATAATCGAATAGCTTATTGGTAAACTATGAAGTTTTCGATGCGCCCATAGCTCAGCTGGATAGAGCAACGCCCTTCTAAGGCGTCGGTCGAAGGTTCGAATCCTTCTGGGTGCGCCATTTGAAAACACGTAAATATAGCGGTGATTGTAGCTCAGTTGGTAGAGCCCCGGATTGTGATTCCGGTTGTCGTGGGTTCGAGCCCCATCAGTCACCCCATTTACACAGAATAACGGCGATTAGCGCAGTTTGGTAGCGCACTTGGTTTGGGTCCAAGGGGTCGCAGGTTCAAATCCTGCATCGCCGACCACTTTCTCAAAGTGGTTTTAAACTCTTAGTTTAATTGTTCTGTATGAAAAAGAAGCTTAGCCTTCAATGTCGGCGATTAGCGCAGTTTGGTAGCGCACTTGGTTTGGGTCCAAGGGGTCGCAGGTTCAAATCCTGCATCGCCGACCATTTTCTCATCAATAACTCCTCTGTGTTAAATCTCAAAAATAGAATATTCTATTACAACAATTAAAGTCCGTTTAAAGTATTAAAAACACTGCATAGCCTGTTTTTTACTCGGTTAGGTACTGTAGTACCCAATCTACCCCAAATAATTGCCCCCCATACTCGACTATCATAAATATTAGGTTATAATGCCGCGTCTATTGTTTAACATAGTGCCCTAAGGGCAAAGCAACAATGGTATCTCATGGTAGCGACGGATGCTTTTAAGTGTGAAAAATCGCTTAAACTTTATCAAGACTCATGCAGATCACTTTGTTTGTAAGGAAGGCGAACAGTCGCCAAAATTGAATATTGAGGTAAATCATGCAAGTTTCTGTTGAGACGACCCAAGGCCTTGAGCGCCGTATAACTATCACCGTTCCTGCAGAGAACGTTGAGACCGAAGTAAAAAAACGCCTACAACAACTGTCAAAAACACAGCGTATAGATGGTTTCCGTGCTGGTAAAGTTCCTGTATCTGTAATTAACAAGCGTTTTGGCGCTGCAGTTCGTCAAGAAGTTGCTGGCGAAGTAATGCAACGTAACTACATTGAAGCAATCGTTGCTGAAAAAATTAACCCTGCTGGCGCGCCTTCATTCGCTCCTAAATCACTTGAAGCAGGTAAAGATTTAGAATTCTCAGCAACATTTGAAGTTTACCCTGAAGTTGAAGTTCAAGGTTTAGACAAAATTGCTGTTGAAAAACCAGCGGTAACAGTAACTGACGAAGATTTAGCAAATATGCTAGAAACACTTCGTAAGCAACATGCTGCGTGGGCTGAAGTTGAAGCTGCTGCTGGCGAGAACGATCGTGTAACGGTTGATTTTGTAGGTACTATTGACGGTGAAGTATTTGAAGGCGGTAAAGCTGATGACTTCCCATTAGAGCTTGGCCAAGGTCGTATGATCCCAGGTTTTGAAGATAATATCGTTGGTAAAAAAGCAGGCGAAGAAGTTGTTGCAGATGTAACATTCCCTGAAGATTACCATGCTGAAAACCTTAAAGGTAAAGCAGCTCAATTCACTATCACAGTGAAAAAAGTTGAAGCACAAGAACTTCCTGAATTAAGCGAAGAGTTTGCAACTAAATTCGGTGTTACCGAAGGCGGCGTAGACGCGCTTAAAGAAGAAGTTAAAAAGAACATGACGCGTGAACTTGACCAAGCGGTTAAAGCTAACGTTAAAGACCAAGCAATTAAAGGTCTTTTAGAAAATAACGAAATTGAAGTGCCAAAAGCACTTGTTGATCAAGAAGTTGACGCACTACGTCAGCAAGCAGCTCAACGTTTTGGTGGCGACGCTAAAAACATGCCTGAGCTTCCTGCTGAATTGTTCCATGAGCAAGCTGTAACGCGTGTTAAAACTGGCCTTTTATTAGGTGAAGTGATCAAAGCTAACGACATCAAAGTTGATGATGCTAAAGTTGAAGCATTAATCGCTACTGTTGCTTCTGCATACGAAGATCCAACTGAAGTAGTAGAATACTACAAAGCAAATGATCAACTTATGCAACAAATGCGTAATGTTGCAATGGAAGAGCAAGCTGTTGAAGCTATTTTAGCTAAAGCAAATGTTTCTGACGTTGAAAAAGCGTTTGATGACATCATGAATCCGCAGCAAGGTGCTTAATAAGTCATTGACTTAAGCTCTCGCTAACGATTAAATGGCTCGTGTTACACTGTTTAAACAGCGTGCCCGGGCCATTTTTAGTTTTTGGCTCTTAATTTGCGAAAAACGATAACTATGCTTCCTTATAATAAGGATAAGTATAAGCGCATAAGGAATTAAATAAGTATGAATACTGGTATTACAGATCCCCTAAATGCATTGGTCCCTATGGTTGTTGAGCAAACACCAAAAGGTGAGCGCTCGTATGATATTTATTCGAGACTTTTAAAAGAGCGTATTATTTTTTTAACAGGCCAAGTTGAAGACAACATGGCAAACCTGATTTTAGCGCAAATGCTGTTTTTAGAATCAGAGAACCCTGATAAAGATATATTTCTATACATAAATTCACCGGGTGGTTCAGTAACTGCAGGTATGGCAATTTACGACACAATGAACTTCATCAAGCCTGATGTAAGCACCATTTGTGTAGGACAAGCAGCAAGCATGGGCGCATTTTTGCTTACAGCTGGCGCTAAAGGTAAACGTTTTTGTTTACCTAACTCACGCGTAATGATTCACCAACCTTTAGGTGGTTTCCAAGGTCAAGCTTCTGACTTTGAAATACATGCTAAAGAAATACTATCTATTAAAGATAAGCTAAATCGCTTAATGGCAGAACATACGGGTCAGCCGTTAGATGTGATTTCAAAAGATACTGATCGTGATAATTTCATGAGCGCGTCAGAAGCTGTAGAGTACGGCTTAGTTGACTCAGTATTTGCAAATCGCGATAAAAAGTAAGCGCTTGGTGAGCAGGGGACCTGTTAATCACTTTTAGTTACTATGCGAAAAACAATAAATTTTGTTATAGTTAAGCGTATTGAAATAGCCACCATCAATTTTGGTGGCCAACGTAATAAGATGAGGTAGCTGAATGTCTGACACTCCTACAGACGGCGACAAAAGTAATAAATTGTTATACTGCTCTTTTTGTGGCAAGAGCCAGCACGAAGTACGCAAATTAATTGCAGGCCCTTCAGTATACGTTTGTGATGAATGTGTAGAGTTGTGTAACGATATTATCAGGGAAGAGATCAAAGACATTGCTCCTAAGCATGACTCGTCTGATAAACTACCTGTTCCAAAAGAAATTCGTAAACACCTAGACGACTACGTAATTGGCCAAGACCATGCAAAAAAAGTATTGTCTGTTGCTGTTTATAACCATTATAAACGTTTACGTAATCAATCAACCAAGCAAGATATCGAGCTTAGTAAAAGTAATATTTTGCTAATAGGCCCAACTGGTAGTGGTAAAACATTATTAGCTGAGACGTTAGCTCGTTTACTTGATGTACCATTCACAATGGCTGATGCAACGACACTTACTGAAGCAGGTTACGTAGGTGAGGATGTAGAAAACATTATTCAAAAACTATTGCAAAAATGTGATTACGATGTGGAAAAAGCACAGCGTGGCATCGTGTACATTGATGAAATAGACAAAATTTCTCGTAAATCAGATAACCCATCAATCACACGTGATGTATCGGGTGAAGGTGTGCAACAAGCATTACTCAAGCTGATTGAGGGTACGATTGCTTCTGTTCCGCCACAAGGTGGGCGTAAACATCCGCAGCAAGAATTTTTGCAAGTAGACACTTCTAAAATATTGTTTATCTGTGGTGGTGCGTTCTCAGGGCTTGATAAAGTAATTGAGCAACGTAGCCATAAAAATACTGGTATTGGCTTTGGTGTTAGTGTTAAAGAGTCTGCAGAGGCACGTTCATTAAGCGAAACGTTTAAAGACGTAGAACCTGAAGATTTAGTAAAATACGGTTTAATACCTGAATTTATTGGCCGTTTACCAGTAGTTGCTACACTAACAGAGCTAGATGAAGCCGCTTTGGTACAAATCCTAAGTGAGCCTAAAAATGCTATCACTAAGCAGTTCTCAGTATTGTTTGGTATGGAAGATGTAGAGCTTGAGTTCCGTGATGATGCTTTATCTGCGATTGCTCACAAAGCCATGGTACGTAAAACGGGCGCACGTGGTCTGCGTTCAATCGTAGAAGGTATTTTATTGGATACCATGTACGAACTTCCATCTATGGACGATGTGAGTAAAGTGGTGATTGACGAAACGGTAATTAAAGGTGAGTCAGACCCAATCTTGATATATGAAAATAACAATCAAGATAAAGCTGCATCTGAATAGTTTTTAAGCTATTTACATTAAAAAGGAGCCTAAGGCTCCTTTTTTTATAATTAATTTAAACGAGTCGGGGAAAATTGTTGAACTTTAATGTGGTTATCCCCATATACTTGAGTAATCTTTTAAATAAATGAAGTGCGAAGAGAAATATAATGACGCTTGAGAGAACCGACCAAGTCGAAATCCCAGTGCTAGCACTGCGCGATGTTGTGGTGTACCCACACATGGTGATCCCGCTTTTTGTAGGCCGTGAAAAATCAATAAAATGCCTAGAAGCGGCAATGGACAAAGACAAACAAATTTTCTTGGTTGCACAAAAAGATGCAACTGTAGACGAACCAGAGCAGGATGATATTTATCGCATTGGTACTATTGCCACTGTACTTCAATTATTAAAACTTCCTGACGGAACAGTGAAAGTATTGGTAGAAGGCACCCAGCGCGCTGAGATCAAAGATTTTGTTGATAATGATGATTTTTTTGTTGCCAATGCTCAATTCATTGAATCTGATTTAATTGATGAACAAGAGCAAGATGTATTTATTCGAAGCGCAATTAGCCAATTTGAAGGTTACGTAAAGCTCAATAAAAAAATTCCACCGGAAGTACTCACTTCGGTATCAGGTATCGATGAACCTGCGCGCCTCGCTGATACAATGGCTGCGCACATGCCTTTAAAAGTACCTGAAAAACAAAAGGTGCTAGAAATTTCAAGCGTGACAGAGCGTTTGGAATACTTAATGGCGCTTATGGAAGGTGAAATCGACTTATTACAAGTTGAGAAAAAAATCCGTACCCGCGTTAAAAAGCAGATGGAAAAATCTCAGCGTGAGTATTACCTCAACGAGCAAATGAAAGCTATTCAAAAGGAGCTTGGCGAGCTTGATGATGTTCCTGATGAGTTTGAAGCGCTGAAAAAGCGTATTGAAGAATCGGGCATGTCATCAGAAGCGCAAGAAAAAGCCACGACAGAACTTAATAAACTTAAGATGATGTCGCCAATGTCTGCTGAGGCAACGGTTGTGCGTTCTTACATCGATACATTAATTAATGTGCCATGGAAAAAACGTTCAAAAGTTAAAAAAGATTTGGCTGGTGCGCAAAAAATATTAGACAGCGAGCACCATGGCCTCGATAAAGTTAAAGAACGCATTTTAGAGTACCTCGCGGTACAACAACGTACCAACAAGCTTAAAGGTCCTATTCTGTGTTTAGTTGGTCCTCCTGGTGTTGGTAAAACATCACTTGGTCAGTCTATTGCGCGCTCCACTGGACGTAAATATATTCGTATGGCACTTGGTGGTGTTCGTGATGAAGCCGAAATTCGTGGCCACCGTCGAACTTACATTGGTTCTATGCCAGGTAAGTTGATTCAAAATATGACAAAAGTGGGGGTTAAAAACCCATTATTTTTATTAGATGAAATTGACAAAATGTCTTCAGACATGCGCGGAGATCCGGCTTCAGCATTGCTAGAAGTGCTCGATCCTGAACAAAACAGTCATTTTGCTGATCACTACTTAGAGGTCGATTTTGATTTATCGGATGTTATGTTTGTCGCTACTTCAAATAGCTTTAACATCCCGGGTCCTCTTTTAGACCGTATGGAAGTTATTCGTTTGTCAGGTTACACCGAAGATGAAAAGCTTAATATCGCCAAAGAGCACCTGATCACTAAGCAAGTAAAGCGTAACGGTTTAAAAGAGCATGAGATTGAAATAGACGACAGTGCCATTATCGGCATTATTCGTTATTACACCCGTGAAGCCGGTGTGCGTAATCTAGAGCGAGAAATTTCTAAGCTGTGTCGTAAGGCAGTTAAAAATATTTTAATTGAAAAAGACACCAAAACGGTGACTATCAATCAAGATAACTTAGAAGAGTATTTAGGCGTACAACGTTTTGACTATGGTAAAGCAGAAGACGGTGATCGTATTGGTCAAGTTACGGGTCTTGCTTGGACCGAGGTTGGTGGTGATTTGCTAACCATCGAATGTGCTGCCGTGCCAGGTAAAGGTAAACTGACTTACACGGGTTCACTTGGCGATGTAATGCAAGAGTCGATTCAAGCAGCAATGACCGTTGTGCGTAATCGTGCTGATACATTCCGTATTAATAGCGATTTTTACGAAAAACGCGACATACACGTTCACGTACCTGAAGGTGCAACACCAAAAGATGGTCCAAGTGCGGGTGCAGCCATGGTGACTGGTCTGGTGTCGAGCTTAACAGGTAACCCAGTTAAAGCTGATGTTGCTATGACTGGCGAAATAACGCTTCGTGGTGAAGTTTTGCCTATTGGTGGTTTAAAAGAGAAATTACTCGCGGCACACCGTGGTGGAATAAAAACCGTTATTATTCCAAAAATTAACGAGCGTGACTTAAAAGAGATACCTGAAAATGTGCTTGCAGGTCTTGATATTCACCCCGTTACATGGATAGATGAGGTGCTGAAGCTTGCTTTAGTGCATCCTGTTGAGAGTTTTTCAGTCGAAACAGAAAAAAAGCAGTAAAAAACGCAAAAAAAGTGCTTTTTAGGGCTTTTCAAATCTAAACGGTATGATAAGTTAAGCACTGGTTTTCAAGCCTAGGCCTTATGTGGCCTAGGCTCAAGAAAAATATAATCATGTGAGCATTACAAGTTTGCTCTAAAATTTTCAAAAAAGTGATGTTAGTTTAAAAAACCATCGCTCTTGATAATAACAATGAAAGAGGATGATATTGTGAATAAATCTCAATTAATCGATCAAATCGCAGCTGATGCTGACATTTCTAAAGCGGCTGCAGGTCGTGCACTTGATTCATTCATCGAATCTGTATCTGGCGCGCTAAAAGACGGCGATTCAGTTGCACTTGTTGGTTTTGGTACTTTCTCAGTGCGTGAACGTGCTGCACGAGCTGGCCGTAACCCACAAACTGGTGAAACTATTCAAATTGCTGCTGCAAACATTCCAGCTTTCAAAGCCGGTAAAGCGCTTAAAGACGCAGTAAACTAATCATTTTTTTAAACAGATTAGTTATGGCGAAAGTAAAGTTACTTAATCAGCCTAACCGTTGAATTGGGTAACTTTACCGCTAGTTACTTCAAGTGAAAAAGCGTATCTGGTAAGATACGCTTTTTTTACATGTGACAAGGTATTAAACCTTGATCAAAAAGAGATAAACAAATGCTTGAGAAAATCAGAGAAGGTTCGCAAGGACCTGTAGCCAAAATAATTTTAGGCGCGGTGATTTTATCTTTTGCTTTAGCAGGGATCGGTAGTTACCTAGGTCAAACCACGGAACAACCTGTTGCTGAAGTAAACGGAGTTAAAATTAGCCAAACGGAATTTAACCGTGCGTATCAAAACGAACGTAATCGATTAGAGCAACAATTTGGTGAGTACTTTACACAAATTGCTGCAGATCCAAATTATATGGCACAAATTCGTCAAGGTGTCATTGACCGCTTAGTACAACAAGAATTGCAATCACAGCTAGCGGCAGAATTAGGCCTTCGCGTAAGCGATGACACAGTTCGTAAAACAATTTTAGAATTACCTTATTTCCAACTTGGTGATAAATTTAATAACGATCGTTATTTACAAGTAATTCGCCAAATGAACTTCCAACCGGATACATTTCGTGAGTATCTTCGCGAAGACATGACGCGTAGCCAACTAGTATCTGCGGTTGCAGGCACAGACTTTGCGCTTGAAAGCGAACTTAAAAGTGCTATTGCACTTCAACAACAAACTCGTAGCATTGATTATTTAGTAATAAATAAAGAAGCGCTTGCAGCGAGTGTTGAAGTATCAGAGCAAGAAGTTTCAGATTACTACGACCTAAACGCATCACAGTTTTTATCACCAGAGCTTATTTCTGTAAATTATGTTGAACTAAAAGCTGAGAACATCACGGTTGCTTCGGTTATGGAAGAAGATGTTAAAGCATACTACGAGCAAAATAAGGCACAATATGTTGAGCCTGAAAAACGCCGTGTATCGCATATTTTAATAGATAACAGTGAAGACGATGATGCTGCAAAAGCAAAAGTAGATGCTCTTTACGCTGAACTTCAACAAGGTGCTGACTTTGCACAGCTAGCAGAATCTTCATCTGATGACATCGTTAGCGCTGAGATGGGCGGCGATCTTGATTGGATTGAACGTGATGTAATGGACCCAGCATTTGAAGACGCAGCATTTTCACTTGAAGCGAAAGGCGACTTTTCAGAAGTGGTTACATCAGAATTTGGTTACCACATCATTAAACTTACTGATATTCAGCCACAGCAAGTTAAAGCATTTGATGACGTGAAAGCTGATCTACGCGCTGAACTAGAGCGTGCCGAGAAAATAGACGCGTTTTACGATAAGCAAACAGAAATGGGTGCAATTGCGTTTGAAATTTCAGACCGTTTAGATGATGCAGCAGAAGTTGCTGAACTAGAAGTTAAGTCAACTCCTCTTTTAGCACTAAACGCCTTACCTGAGCCGCTAAACACTCCAGCTGTAGTTGCAGCTCTTACATCAGTTGACCTACTGGAAGACAAAGTGAACTCTGAGGTTATTGAGTTAGGTGATGAGCATATTGTTATTGTGCGCATAAACGAGCATCAACCAGCGTCAACTAAACCGCTAAGTGAAGTAAGCGAGCAAATTAAAACACGCCTAGTTAATGAAAAGTCGTCTGAGCTTGCAAAAGATAAAGCGCGTAGTTTGTTTGCTGAGCTACAGTCGGGTAAGAGTTTGAACGATATTGCTACTGAACAAAGTTTAACGCTTCGTCAAGAGCCACAACTAAATCGTCAAAGCTTTGCTGTATCGCCTGCGATTGTTACTCAGGCCTTTAAAATGGCTCACCCAGCAGATACTGCAGTAGTTGATGTTGTTGATTTAAACAACGGAGATGCAGCCATTGTTGCACTTAACTCAGTAACAGATGCTGCCGTGACCGCTGACATTGACCCACAAGCTAAACAAAGTATTACAATGGCACAAGCGAACAAAAACTATATGGTATTTATAGAGTCGCTTAAAGCTAAAGCTGAGCTTAATTTACCTGTAGTTGAGCAAGCTGCTGAATAAATTAATTTAAGTTATTTAAAAGGCGCCTTGAGCGCCTTTTTTATTGTTTTGAATTCGGATGTGCTTTTACCATTGCGTAATAATACTCATCATTTTATGGGGCTAGATAGGCCTCGCAATAAATTCAATACGATTACCGCTATGCTCTCTTATCATCATGTGTTGCGCAGGGCCTTTCCCTAAATTCTCTGGTGCAAATTCTATAGTAATATTATTTTGCATTTTTAAGTGTTTGTGCAGCTTGCTTAACTTTCGGTGTTTTTCAATACTTTCAACACTGAGTGCTAAATGGTGTAGGCCTACATTTTCTGATTGATTAAACGCTACACGTTTTTCATCATTCTTAACTCGCCACAATGTAACGATTGTTTATTTATTAGATAAAAAGTAAGCAGGGTAAGTCGCATCATTTCCCATCACTTTAAAACCAAGCACATCAGTAAAAAACACCTTAGATGAATCTAAATCTGAAACTGTTAAACCTAAATGATCGATTCCGCCAACCCAGTTTTTAACTTTGTTAGGGGTATCGGCAATAGCAGAGGTAGATAAAAGCAGTAGGGGAGTAATGCTAAGTAGTGTGTGTTTGAGCATTGAGTGGCCTTGTTAAAAAGCAAAAGTTAATAACAAGGCCCTTCTAAAACGCACTTACATTACAAAAATTGCATTAACAGCTTAATAGCCGCTGCGTTATTTTTGATTGAGGGTTATTAAATACACTTTCGGTTAAACCATATTCAACCACTTCGCCTTTATCAAGCACAATGACTTGGTCACTAATATGGCGTACTAAACTAAGGTGGTGGGTGATCATGACATACGTTAAACCTGTTTCACGTTGTAACTTAAGTAATAAATTTACTATTTGGGCACGAATTGATGGGTCTAATGAAGATACAGCTTCATCAAGTACCATTACTTTAGGGTCTAAAATAAGTGCTCTGGCAAAAGCCACACGTTGTAATTGACCAACGCTGAACATATGCGGGTAATAATGTTGGTGATCAACTAATAACCCCACTTTAGAAAGTGTTGAATTTATTTTTTCTGCCCGTTCTTCTTCATCAAAGTCAGTATTATACTGCAAGCAATCATCAAGCATGTCGCCAATAGTGAGACCAGGGTTTAACGACGCTCCCGAGTCTTGAAAAATCATTCTAATGTGCCGACATTGGTTATCTCGAATACCATTGTCTTCGATTATATTGCCTTCTAATAATATTTGCCCTGAGTTAGCATTATCTGCACCGGCAAGGAGTTTTGCGAGGGTACTTTTACCTGACCCGGTTTCGCCAATTACAGCAATGGTTTCACCTTTGCCAATACAAAATGAAATATTTTTTAGTACTTCAAACTTTTTCCGTTTAAATAAACCTGCCCGCACATCAAATGTTTTAGATAGCGCTTGTACCTTAAGAGTAGGTTGCATTACTTCATCTCCTTTATGAGCGGAAAATGACATGCATAGCTGTGACCACTGTGTTTAGTTAGTGAAGGAGTTACCACACATTCTTTTTGTGCCTGTGGGCAGCGAGGTCCAAGGCGACAACCAATTGGTAAATGTTGTAAGGTTGGGATAGTGCCTTTAAGTGCATAAAAAGGTTCTTTATGTGCCAAACCTTGTTCGTAATCGGGTAAGCTTTTTAACAGGGCCTGGGTATACGGATGGCGAGGCTGCTTAAATATTTTATGGGTAGGACCTGCCTCAACCATTTGGCCGCAATATAAAACGTGAATACCATGTGACCAATCGGCAATTTCTTCAAGCTCATGTGAAATCATTAAAATAGACATATTTTTTAGCTGATTAAGACTTTTTAATAATCTAAATACTTGTGCCCGAGTTGTACTCTCTAGCGCTGTAGTAGGCTCGTCAGCAATTAAAAGCTTAGGTGTGCGAGCAATCGCCATAGCAATCATTACCTTTTGACACACACCTTCAGAGAGCTCGTGTGGGTAGCTATCAAGTACGGCTTCATGATTTTTTATGCCAACTTTGTGAATAAGCGCCTTAACTCGGTCTTTTCGGTCTCTATTACGTTTTAAAAAGAACCCTTTACGAGCAACTTCTGGCAGTGTTTCAGCAATTTGATTAAAAATTTTCGCCGTAGGGTCTAGGCACCGGCTTGGATCTTGGTAGATCATCGCAATGTCTTTGCTCACAGTTTGCCTGCGCTGTTCAGGAGTTAGGCGCATTAAGTCAACACCCCGCCAATGGATTCGGTCAGCGGTTATATTCCAGCGTTCATTTAAAACACCAACAATGGCTTTTGCTATAAGGCTTTTACCGGAACCAGATTCACCTACAAGCGCATGTACTTCACCTTCTTTTAAACTAAAGCTGACTCTATCTACCGCTCTTATAACGGTTTCTGAAGTACGCAGTTCAATGGTTAAGTTTCTTACATCAAGTAATTGCATTTAATCGGCCTTACGCTCTTTTAGCACTTGTCTAAGTCCATCGCCTACTAAATTGGTTGATAATACCGCTAAAAATAATAATACCCCTGGTAAAGCAACCGTCCAAGGAGCCAAATAAATTAAGCCAAGATTTTCTGCCAAAATAGCCCCCCACTCGGTGGTAGGAGGTTGTGCACCGAGCTTTAAAAAACCCAACGCAGAAATATCTAGTATGGCCGTAGACAGTGCCATAGTAAAAATAACCACAATATGTTCGTAAATATTGGGGAAAATACCACGAGATATAATATGCCAATTTGAAGCGCCGTCGAGCTTAAACGCGGTGATATAGTCTTTGCTCAGCTCTTCTACTATTAGGTTTCTGATTGAATGAATAAACTGGGGTAATAACGCTAAAATAATTGCCCATACGGTATTCATTAAGCCAGGGCCAAGCACTGCGATAATAATAATAGCTAACAACAATGAGGGTATTGAAAGAGTGATATCAAGTAGGTGATTTAAAAAGCTTGAACGGATACCACGGCTAATGCCTGCAAAAGTACCGACTAATACGCCTATTATAGTCGTTAGTAACGCGGCGACCACGGATAAACCAAAGGTATAAGTTGCGCCGTTCATTAATCGCGACAACACATCACGCCCTAAATCGTCTGTTCCTAAAATAAAGCGCACGTCGCCCATTTCATGCCATGAAGGCGGAATAAGTAGTGCATCGCTGTGCTGCTGGTTTACCCCATAAGGCGCTAAAAATGGTGCACTGGCAGCAAGTAAGGCAAATGCTATAAACACCCATAAACCAACAAGGGCAGGGTGATTGTTTTTAAATTTTCGCCAAAATCGCGCAAGTGGCGATTTATTCGACTCTTCAGAAAATACTTTAAACTTTGCCATGGGCTTGGTTCCGTGAGAGTGGGTCGAATAAACTGTAAAGAAGTTCGGTTACAATGGTGGCTAAAATTACAAACAATGATACAGCCATTAAGCCGCCTTGAATGGCAGGAAAATCTCGTTGGTAAATACTGTCTATTAACCAGCGGCCAATACCAGGCCATGAAAAAATGACCTCGGTGATCATAGCAAGCGTAATTAATGTACTAAATTGCAAACCAATTTTTTTTATGACCGGTAAAAGTGCATTACGCAGTGCGTGGTGCAAAATTAACTGACGTCGGTTCAATCCTTTTGCTCGCGCTGTTTTTATGAAATTTTGATCCATTATTTTTAACATTGACTCTCGGGTAAAGCGCACAAGTACAGTTGTTGGGTACATGGCAAGTACTATGGTTGGTAATGTTAAATGATGTAATGCGTCAGTAAATGCCATACCTTTATATGGAAAACCTGCTAACGCAATATCAATCAGCATAAACCCGGTAGTTGGCGGAATTTCATAAAGAAGCCCCATTCTGCCCGACATTGGAAACCACCCCAATTTGAGAGAAAAAATCATAATTAGTAATAAAGCCAACCAAAATACAGGCATAGAATAGCCCACAATAGTCGTTGAATTAATGAGCTTGTCGGGCCAGCGATTGTAATATGCTGAACCTAAAATTCCTGCAGGCACACCAATAAAAATAGACACAATAAGTGCATAAACACTAAGCTCTAGCGTTGCCGGTAATAGATCAAGAATATGCGAAAACACATTGTCGCCAGAGGCAAACGATAAGCCCCAATCGCCTTGAAAAACACGACCCAAAAAAGCGATGTATTGAGTGAAGTAATTGCTGTTATATAGATACTTATCTTCTAGTTGAGTATTTTGCGAGAAGTTATTGCTTGGCACACCACTTAAATTACTTAACGGATCTCCAGGGAATAAATAAGCAAGAGAAAACGTAAATATGCTTAGCATTAATAGCATAAAAAGTAATAAACCAAGGCGGCGTAAAATATAATCAAGGATCATTACTTTTTCCTCGCATTGGCTAACGAAATGGCACCAAATGGGCCAAGTGTTATGCCTTCAACATCGGCACTACTTGCTTGAAACCGCAGGCCATGAGCAATTGGTAGCAAGGGTAATTCATCCATAATGAGCGATTGCACATCGGCATAATATTTTTTTCGCATTAATATATCGGTGGTATCGAGTGCTTGCGCTAATAATAAATCAAATTTTGGGTTGCACCAATTAGCGGGGTTTTTACCACTAAATGTTGCAGAGCAACTTAATAAAGGGCTAAAAAAATTATCTGGGTCAGGCGTGTCTGCTGCCCAGCCAAGTAACACGCTATCGTGGCGGTGCTCACCAATGCGTTGAATAAACGTATTCCACTCGTACTCTACAATATTTACGTTAACGCCTATTTTGCGCAAATCACTTTGCATCAGCTCAGCCATTTTACGCGCATTTGGATTATAAATACGGCTTACCGGCATAGCCCAAATATTCATATCAAACCCACCTTTTAAGCCTGCTTCTGCAAGCAAACTTTTGGCAAGATCGGGGTCAAACAATGGCATCGATGTTTGGGCATCAAATGCCCAAGACGTTGGTGGTAACATCGACTCGGCTCGTGTTCCGTTGCCGTAATACACCGCTTGCATTATTTTATCTGTATCGATTGCATGTGCAAGCGCCTTGCGAACTCGAATATCGTCAAAAGGTGGGCGTTCTGTGTTAAAAGCCCAATAACCAACATTAAGGTTCGTTTCTTTTTCAATATTAATATCTTCACGCTGGGCTAAAATACTCAACTGAGCACTACTAGGATGAGCCGCTAAGTCGCACTCTTTAGTAAGTAGTTTTGCGATTCGGGCTGTGCCATTCGGGGTAATATCGTAAACAAGTTGATCAAGGGCGACGTCGTGTTTCCAATAATCAGGATTACGGTAAAAGCGGACTAAATTATCTCGGCGATATTCACGATAAATATAAGGACCAGTGCCTACAGGGTATTGATCAAATAACCCTTCTTGTTCGGCTGCTTTGCGCTTCATTGCATATTCTGCGGATAAAACTACCGCAAAATCGGTTGCCATATTGGCTAAAAAGCTGCTTTCAGCATTAAATAACTCAAACCTGACTTGGTAGTCAGACACGCGAACAATTTTTCGGATGAGCTGATCAACGCCTACACTTTGAAAATAAGGGTAACTGGCATCACCCACAAAATGATAAGGGTTGTAAACGTCAAATAATCGGCTAAAGGTAAAAATAACGTCATCGGCATTAAATGTGCGTGTAGGAGTAAAGTACGCAGTCGTATGAAACGGCACGTTTTGTCGTAAAGTAAATGTGACAGACTTACCATCTTTACTTACTTTCCAATCTGTAGCGAGTTCACTTTGAAACTCTGCAGTAACCGGATCAATACTTATTAAACGGTCGTAAAGCTGATTTGCAATAATATCAATAGTTGAGCCTGTGGTTGTTACTTGTGGGTTAAACGACACAGGGTTTGCTTCGGCGCAATATACCAAGCCTTGGCTTTTTTCTTCAATAACGCGTTCTTCACTATCTAAGCAGCCAACTAAAGTGACAGCTAGTAAAGTAAGTAAAAATTTATGCACACGCATAACCTCTAACTATTGTTGATCCAACAAATTGTATTTTTTTAGATACCCACGTAATTGATGATACGTTAAACCAAGTACTTCTGCAGTTTTCTTTTGATTAAATTGGCTGTGATCAAGCGCTTTATTAATCATATTTATTTCAAACTCATTTGAGCGCTCTTTTAAGCTACAAGGAAATTGAATATCAGCGTCTACTTTTTGCTCAGAAATACTTACAGGCGCGGCAACAGGAATAGGCTCAGCACTTACATGCTGTGGAGTTATAGGAGCTTTAATACGCGCTTTTGGCCTAAATGGACTCTCGAATGGGTCTAAAATAATCTGGTGAACGGGAATATGTTCACTCCCGTGGCGATACAAACTACGCTCAACCACATTTTTAAGCTCACGAATATTTCCCGGCCAATCATACGATAAAAGTGTTTCTGTAGCGCTTCGGGTAAAGCCACTGAATAACTCCCACTCTAAATCGCGTGCCATGTTCATCGCAAACTGCTCTGCAAGCAGCATAATATCGTCTTGACGTTCACGCAGTGGAGGGAGGGTAATTACATCAAATGCTAATCGGTCCAACAAATCGCTTCTAAATTCACCTTGTTCTGCAAGATATGGTAAGTCTTCATTGGTGGCGCATACTAAGCGGGTGTCAACTTTAACAGTTTGCTTACCGCCAACGCGTTCAAACTCACCGTACTCTATAACGCGAAGAAGCTTTTCTTGTACCATGGCAGATGTATTTGCTAATTCATCCAAAAATAGCGTACCGCTGTTAGCGCGTTCAAAACGGCCTTCATGGCGTTTACTGGCCCCGGTAAATGCACCGCTTTCATGACCAAATAATTCGCTTTCGAGCAGGTTTTCGTTCAAGGCTGCACAGTTTAGCTTTACGTAGTTTTGATCCCAACGCTTAGATAAAAAATGTAAGCGAGCAGCAATAAGCTCTTTACCTGTGCCTCGTTCGCCAATAATAAGCACCGGCTTATCTAAATTAGCGAGTTGCGATACTTGATCCAATACCGATAAAAAGCTGTCCGATTGGCCTAGTAAATTGTCTTGTTGGCGATATTGGCTCATATTCCCTAAGTCTTGGTCATTTTTACTAACTGTTAGTGTATTTCATAATTATGAATAACTAAAGTAATTTGTATATTTAGTTTAACTTAATGAAAATAAAGTGTATTTTGTTTTTTAAAAAGTTGGCAAGCATATTGATACTAGTTAAAGCAGACTAACTAAGTTTTAATTACAGAGGTAAATGTTATGGGAATTTTTTCACGTTTTGCAGATATTGTTAATTCTAATATCAATGCCATTTTAGATAAAGCAGAAGACCCAGAAAAAATGGTGCGTCTGATTATCCAAGAAATGGAAGATACACTGGTAGAGGTGCGTTCTACATCAGCTAAAACTTTGGCTGAGAAAAAAGAAATTGTTCGCCGCCTTGATACACTTAAAGTTCAAGTAAGTGACTGGCAAGAAAAAGCTGAGTTAGCACTTAGTAAAGACCGCGAAGATTTAGCACGTTCAGCATTACTCGAAAAGCAAAAGTCGGCAGATGCAGTGAGTGCCGTTGAAGGTGAACTCGAGCATGTAGAGTCTCATATTGAGAAGCTTCAGCAAGAAGTGACCACACTACAAGAAAAGTTAGCTGATGCTAAATCACGTCAAAAGGCAATAATTCTTCGCCAGCGTTCAGCTGAGTCGCGCCTAGAAGTGAAAAAAGCACTTGATAGCTCTAAAGTAGAAGACGCACTTAATCGCTTTGAACGTTACGAAACTAAAATTGATGGACTAGAATCTCAAATAGAGTCTTACGATTTAGGTAAGCAAACGTTAGCAGACGAAATTGCTGATTTACAAAAAAATGAAAAAATTGATGATGAGCTAGCTGAACTTAAAAAGAAGCTTGCTGATAAGTAATTTATACAGGGGCATGTAATGTGCCCCACTGCTTAACATATTTGAACGGATTGTCAGGAGAGGATTATGTTTGATCCAGAGATACTAGTTGCACCATTTATCTTATTTATGATTTTTGTTGCGCCACTGTGGTTAATTTTACACTACCGTAGCAAAAAGCAAGTCAGCCAAGGTTTAAGTGAACATGAACACCGCCAATTACTCGAACTAGCACATAAAGCTGAACGCATGGCTGATAGAGTAGAAACACTTGAAGCATTGCTTGATCAAGAGTCACCACAATGGAGACGCAAAATATGAATGCCAAACGCGAATTATTAAGAGACCCACAGCGCGGTAAAATAGCCGGTGTGTGTGCGGGATTAAGTGACTACTTTAATATGGAGTTATGGTTAGTTCGCATTATATTTGTTAGTGCGGTACTGCTAGCAGGTGGCCCATTATTTGTGGTAGCGTATATTGCAGCGTGGTTTATTTTAGACAAAAAAGAGCCAACGACTGCACATACCAATAGTTCAACAAAAGCTGACGATCCGTTAGAAGTAAAATTTAAAGTATGGCAAAAGGGTGAGCCACCGCGCCGCGCTTTACAAGATTTAAAAGAGCGTTTAGCGCGAGTAGATACACGCCTTCAAGATATGGAACGCCACGTTACCTCTAGCGAGTTTACGGTAAGCCGTGAAATCAATAAACTTTAAAGGATTTAATGGCACTTTATTAGGTGATTAAGCATCAATGAAGTGCTAGCCCATTATGAGTAGTACTTCATTTGCTAAAAAGACCTTTAAAAGTATTAAAGGCAGTGCACAAAAAGCCCTTCACCGAAGTTTAGATCAGCATGTGAAATTGGCTGTTACCGGGTTAAGTGGCAGCGGTAAAACCGCCTTTATTACAGCCTTAGTAAAGCAATTAACGACACAAGCTAACGATAAAAACCTCCCGTTTTTTGACGTAATGCGAGAGCATCGCCATATTGCTACCAAAGTTGTACCGCAAGAGGCGCTTAACGTTCCCACTTTTGATTATACGCGTGCGCTTAATTCTCTTTTACCAAGTGACGGCGAACCAAAATGGCCCGCATCGACTGAGCGCATTAATACACTTCGTTTGGCAATAAAATATCAGAGCAATACGGGTTTACGTGGGCATTTTTCACCGCAATCCACGTTGTACTTAGATATTATAGATTACCCCGGCGAGTGGTTACTTGACTTACCCATGCTTGAGCAAAGCTATGAGCAGTGGTGTGATCTTCAATACCCTTTATTACTGCAACACCCGCGCGTAAATACGTCTAATGATTTTTTAAATGCGCTTGAGCAGCTTGACTTAAACGCACCTGTTGATGAGAGCTTACTTTCACACATTGCTGAGCTTTACCAACATATGCTGTTGGGTCTTAAAAAAGACACCAAACTAGCTATGCTACAACCTGGGCGAATGCTAATGCCTGGTGACTTAAAAGGTGCGCCGCTATTATTATTTTTCCCTGTTAATTCTCAGCAGTTTAATAGAGGTGATATTATTGCGGGATCTAATTTAGAGCACCTTATTAAGCGCTTTAATGCTTATGTAAAAGAAGTGGTTAAGCCTTTTTACAACGAGCATTTTAAACATTTTGACCGTCAAATAGTGTTAGTCGATGCATTAAGCGCTTTAAACGAAGGCCATGCAACACTTCAAGAGCAAAGTAGCGTAATAAACCAATTGCTTGCCCACTTTAATTACGGCGAGTCAGGGTTTTTCAAACGTTTATTTAAACCCAACATAGATAAAATACTCTTTGCAGCAAATAAATCAGATCACATCAGTGCCAAGCACCATAAAGACTTGGCATTACTGCTCGATTCGCTAGTGCATGAGCAAACTAACTATTTAAAATTCGATGGTGTGCAAATAGAAACCATGGCTATGTCGTCAATAACGGCTACGCAACCGCGCCAAATAAATGATAAAGGCCAAACGCTTGATTGTATTTATGGTAAACCTTTAAACGAGCAAGACTGGTTAACTTATTTACCGCCACAGCCGCCGAGGCGCATGCTTAGTAAAGCTGAATGGCCCGCACAAGGTTTTGAGTTTTTATCGTTTACGCCCATGCCATGCCCAGATAAACAACTAAAACACATTCGCCTTGATCATGTAATGCAGTACTTGTTAGGAGACAAATTATCATGAATGAGACACAACCTCAGTTTCAAGCTGGTCGCCGAATAGACACACAAGATGTTGAACAAATTGAACCCGCTTTAGTTCCTGCAAAAGTGATTGAGCACGGGCAAAGTAATGATAGCGATGACTTTGATGACGAAACACTTGAGCCTGAAATTGACCTAACTCCAGTTTATAAAAAATCAAAATGGCAAACCTTAAAAGGTATTTTTACGATTAGCTTTATTGTGCTTGTACTTTTAGAGTTTGCGTTTTCGTTAGTATTTACATTTCAGCAATCTATTATTTTAGGCAGTGTTTATTTAACCGCCGTCGTCAGCGGTGTACTGTTAATTGGACGAATGTTGTGGCGAGAATATTCAATGTTGCGCAGTTTAAAACGTAACCAGTTGCATAGAGTTGAAGCCGATAGACTTTTAAATAGTGAGCAAGTAGGCGGGGCATTGCCTTGGCTTGAAAAGTTAAATAAACACCAACAGCTTGATAACTTCGACACTTTTAAAAGTCAAGTTGCAGAGCATCACAGCGATAAAGAAATAATGACACTATACGCAAATAGTTTATTGGTCACCCAAGATACTCAAGCGAAAAAGCTTATAAATCGTTTCGCAACCGAGTCCGCATTATTGGTTGCACTGAGCCCAATTGCGCTAGTGGATATGATGGCAGTATTGTGGCGTGGCACCAAGCTAATAGAGCAAATTGGTAAAATTTATGGCATTGGATTTGGCTATGCTAGTCGAATTAAGCTTTATCGCATGCTTATAAAGCAAGTCATGTTTGTGGGTAGTGCGGAGCTTGTATCTGATTTAGCGGCAACGGCGCTAAGTGCTGAGTTATTGGGTAAACTTTCTGGGCGAGCAGCACAAGGTGTCAGCGCTGGTATTTTTACAGCGCGTATAGGCTACAAAGCTATGGAGCTAAGTCGCCCTTTACCAAGGCTCGAGCACAAGCGGAGCTTGCTAAAAGAGACCGTACAAAGCATTGCAGGTAAAATTATAAAACGAGGAAAAACAGAGCCTACACAATAGCATGGAAATATTTGTGTACAGCTAAGCGGGTAAACTTTGCACAAATAGCCATCTGAGCATCCGGCATGCTTGTGATTTAAACTGTGGTACGTTTTTATCTATGTCACTAACAACACATAATAAAAATGAGCACAAAGATAATGACCAAGCATCATCTTCATACACAATGTATTCATGGCCCGCAAAAAGCAAACGATCCTCATGGCGCATTAACCTCTCCGTTATACCAAACATCAACCTTTCATTTTGAAAATGCAGCACAAGGTGCCGCACGTTTTGCAGGGGATGAACCAGGCTATATTTACACTCGTCTAGGTAACCCAACAACCACCGAGCTTGAACAAAAAATAGCACAGCTAGAAGGCTGTGAAGCGGCTGCGGCAACGGCTACCGGTATGGGCGCTGTGTCTGCATCGGTATTGAGCTTTTTATCACAAGGCGACCACCTAGTGGCCTCAAGTGCATTGTATGGATGTACATTCGCATTTTTTGCGCACATGTTACCGCGTTGGGGAATCGAAGTGACGTTTGTTGATATGACCAATGAAGCCGAACTTCGCGCTGCGATTAAACCAAATTCAAAAATGATATTTGTAGAAACACCTATAAACCCAACAATGGCTGTAATTGATTTAGCACTTATTGGCGCTATTGCTAAACAGCACAACTTAATTAGCGTGGTCGACAACACCTTTTTAACGCCGCTGCTGCAATCACCAAAACAATATGGCATTGATATAATTATGCACAGTGCCACCAAATACATAAATGGCCATGGCGACGTAGTGGCAGGACTTGTGTGTGGATCGCTCGAGCATATCACCCTAATTAAAATGACCGTACTAAAAGACATTGGTGCCACCATAAGCCCACACGACGCATGGCTTATAAATCGCGGATTAAAAACCTTAGCCATACGCATGGATCGTCACTGTCAAAGTGCCCAAACAGTAGCCGAATACTTAGAGGCGCACCCGCAGGTTAATATTGTTTATTACCCAGGGCTTAAATCTCACCCAGGGTATAAATTTATTGGTAATCAAATGAAAGCGGCAGGCGGCGTAATTGCGTTTGAAATAAAAGGCACCTTACAACAAGGCGCCCAATTTATTGATAGCATGAAGCTTTGTACACTTGCTGTCAGTCTCGGCGATGCCGAAACACTCATTCAGCACCCAGCTTCTATGACTCATTCTCCTTATACACCAGAGGAGCGAGCTGCTGCTGGAATAAGTGATGGGCTGATCAGGCTTTCGGTTGGGCTTGAAGATGTTAACGACATTATTAGCGATTTAGACCAAGCATTTGCTCAAATAGTTTAGGTGTAATTTTTTGTATACATATTAATGTAGCCTAAATACCTTTAAATTTAGGGTTGTACATTAAAAGTACCATCACTGTAATTTTTAATTTACAGTTTGTGTAATCGTGCCAAGCACAGATGTTAGCCTATCTATTAAACTTTTGTTCACTTTTGCATAGTATGGCTTCATTAGATATTCATTAATCTTGAGTATCACACTGACACACATTTAGGGTACACACCCAAGAAGGTACTTATGGCTAAATCAAGTAAATACACCTCCAAAACACCAGACGAAAATGGCGTCATACACTGGAGCGAAGAAGAAAATAAAATTTGGTCAGAGCTAGTGGCACGTCAACTTGAATGCATTGAAGGCAAGGCCTGCGATGAATACATGGATGGGCTTAAAAAAATAAACCTGCCTCACGATCGCATACCGCAATTAAGTGAGCTTAATGAGGTACTTCTTGCCACTACTGGCTGGCAGGTTGCGCCAGTGCCAGCACTTATCGATTTTGATGAGTTTTTTAGGTTGTTGGCAAACAAACAATTTCCGGTAGCGACGTTTATTCGTAGTCGTGAAGAGTTTGACTATCTCCAAGAACCAGATATTTTTCATGAAATATTTGGCCACTGCGCCATGCTAACAAACCCTGATTTTGCCGAGTTCACACACAAATACGGCCAACTAGGTTATGCGGCGCAGAAAAAAGATCGCGTATACTTAGCTCGTATTTACTGGTTTACCGTTGAGTTTGGTTTAATGCAAACCGAAAACGGACTGCGGATTTACGGCGGCGGTATTTTATCAAGCCCGGGTGAAACGCAATACGTGTATTCAGATACACCAGAAATAACGCCAATGAGCGTCATTGATGTGCTGCGTACGCCGTACCGTATTGATATTATGCAGCCACAGTACTACACCATTAATTCTATTCATGATCTGTTTGATATATCGCAAATGGATATTATGACTTTGGTAGAGCAAGCTAAAGAGCTTGGTTTGCACGACCCAAAATTTCCACCAAAAGAAAAATTAGCTAGTTAACTTTAATTTAAAAAGAAACGCTAAAGTAAGGATTTAAGATGTCTTCATTAAGTGAACAAAAATGCGAAGCTTGCCACGTAGATGCTCCAAAAGTGTCTGACGAAGAGCTTGCACAATTAATTACTAAAATCCCAGACTGGGTACCTGAAGTACGCGACGGCATTATGCAGCTTGAACGTGTTTATAAATTTAAAAACTTTAAGCAAGCTATCGCGTTTACCAATAAAGTTGGCGACATGGCAGAAGATGAAGGCCACCACCCAGGTTTATTGACCGAGTGGGGCAAAGTAACCGTTACATGGTGGAGCCATTCAATTAAAGGCCTGCACAAAAACGACTTTATTTGCGCAGCTAAAACAGACGACGTGTTTAACGCACTGTAATAAAAAATTAATTGAGCAAACTAAAAGCACTTATTTTTATAAGTGCTTTTTTATTGGCTTTGGTAAATTATCACCTTCTACAATTAAAATTGTTACAACAAAAAGCATATGGATAACAAAACAAATATATGCCATGTAGTTATATTCTAGGTTGATTATTTTGTGTCCGAGAATAATATAGGCTGTATAAAAAAGGATGGTTACATGGCAACAAAACTGCAGCTTATTAACCCTGATGGACAGGCTAACTTTGGTTTATTCCCGCAAGGGATTAAACATATTAATTACTTGGATTTTGACTTAAGAAACTCAATGGATAAACCATGCGGTATGCTTGCAAAAAAACTTAAGTTTAACCAGTTCCAATTTATAAGCATTACTTGCGAAGAATTAGTCGTTGGGCTTGCGATCGTTGATCTGAAAATTGCCAGTAACTGCTTTGTTTATGTTTATAATTTAAAAACAAATCAGCTAAACGAGTACAGCTTTGTAAATCTATTTTCTAAAGACACACTCATTGAGCCTCAGCCAAATTCAGGCAATAGTTATTTTAAAAAGGGTAATAATAGCGTTTACATTAATCCAACAGACAGGCCCGGAGAGCGAAAGGTAACAGTTAAAATAAGCACCACACTGTCTCTTGATGCAATAATTAACGAGTCAGATAATTATATTCCTCTGAGTGTATGTGCACGGGCTGGTTATGCAGGTTTTCATTTTACCCAAAAGTCAGCAGGGCTAAATTGCCATGGTACGCTTATGTTAAATAATACCCGCTACGATTTTAGCAGTATGAACGCACTTGCCTGTGTAGATTGGAGTGCAGGCTATATGCGTCGTGAAACGTTTTGGAATTGGGCAAGCCTTGCCTGTAAATTACCAGGTGGACGCAATTTAGGATTAAACCTTTCAGCAGGTGTAATTGAAACAGGATTTACTGAAAATGCCATTTGGCTTGATGGCAAGCTATACAAAATTGATATGGTTGATTTTAAATTTAACCGTTATGGCAATAAAACTGATTGTGCTAAGTGGGAACTCCACTCAAACGACGGCATGATTAATCTTATTTTTGAACCTGTAAGTCAACGCTTTGATAAAACGAACTTACTCATTGTGGCGACGAATTTCACACAAAAAATTGGTCGTTACTTCGGTGAAATAACTCTTCCAAATGAAGTGATAATACTTAACGGGCAGTGGGGCTTAGTGGAAGATCATTATTCAAAATGGTAGATGTACTTTTTTGGGTATTAACGTAAAGTTAATCATAACTACGAATGAAAAAGATAAGGCTCTAAATTAAAGAAGTTCAGAGTCTTATTTTTTCATCAATAATTTATTCTAATGTTATTAGTTTCTTATTAATCATCAATCGAGCGAAGTAGGGCGTTAATGCCTACTTTTTCACGTGTTTGTTGATCTACTTTTTTCACAATAATTGCAGCGTATAGGCTGTGAGTGCCATCTTTTGATGGTAATGCACCTGGCACAACTACTGCGCCTGCTGGTACGCGGCCGTAGTGAATTTCGCCGGTTTCACGGTCATAAATACGGGTGCTTTGGCTGATATAAACGCCCATTGAAATCACAGCGCCTTCTTCGACTACTACGCCTTCAACAATTTCAGAACGCGCGCCAATAAAACAGTTGTCTTCAATAATGGTTGGGTTAGCTTGTAGTGGTTCTAAAACGCCGCCAATGCCAACACCGCCTGATAAATGCACATTCTTACCAATTTGTGCACACGAGCCTACAGTGGCCCATGTATCTACCATGGTGCCTTCGTCAACGTAGGCACCAATGTTTACATACGATGGCATAAGCACGACATTTTTACCTACAAAGCTGCCTTTACGGGCTACTGCGTTTGGTACTACACGCATGCCGCCTTGCTGAAATTGCTCCGGCGTGTAGTCGCTAAATTTAAGCGGTACTTTGTCATAAAATTGGTTTACGCCGTCGTTCATTGGTTGATTGTCGCGAATACGAAACGACAGTAATACGGCTTTTTTAAGCCATTGATGTACAACCCATTCGCCTGATATTTTTTCAGCTACACGGGCAGCACCGCTGTCGAGCAGCTCTAATGCGTCGATAATAGCTTGTTTTACGTCGCTAGATACTGTGCTTGGGCTAATGCTGTCACGGTTATCCCATGCGTTTTCGATCATTGTTTTTAAATCTGACATGTATGTCCTCTTATTCTGTTTCGGCGTTGAATTTTTTACGCAATGCCTGATGAATTTTTGCTTGCTCTTCATCGGTTAGCGCTTGATATTCGTTATTAGATACAACAAAGAAATCCTCTGCACGTTCACCTACCGTTGTGATTCGGGCTGCGTGAATGTGTAGTAAATGTGCTTGGAAAACTTCGGCTATTTTGGTTAGTAGGCCAGGTATATCAACAGCTTGTATTTCAATTAAGCTGCGATCTTTACGAGCATGAGGGCGAAGCACTATTTTAGGCTTAATGTTAAAGTCTTTAAAACGTTGCGAGCGGCTCTTTTTAAAGCGAATTTTTTTACGTGGGTCGTTAAGTGCTTGCTCAAGGCCGCGTTTAATCGATTGCGAACGGCTGCTTGCGATAGGGTCGCCACTCACTTCAAGAATTACAAAACTAAATAGTACGTAACCATCTTTAGTGGTGAGTACTTGCGCATGTTGGATTTGTGCTTTTTTAGTACCAATAATATTTACTAAACGAGCGAATAGGGCACCTGAGTAGGGACTATAAACAAAAACTTGTGTGCCACCGTGCATCGGCGCATTCGACACAATTACACTCGGTTGACTTAAATCGGTGCTATTTAATAAATGCTCGGTTTGCCACGATATTTGTTGCTCGCTAAATGCAGTAAAGTAGTTTGCTTTAAAGCGGCTCCAAATTAGGTCAATTTTTTCTTCAAGGTACCCTAAGTTAAGTAAGCGCTGTTTTGCTTGGTGCTTTTTATCACGGATTTGGTCGCGTTGGTCCATTGGGTTTTCAAGGCCTAGACGCAATGCACGTTGTGTGTGCAAATAAAGTTCGCGTAGTAGGGTGTTTTTCCAATCGTTCCATAGGTTGTCGTTGGTGGCACGAATATCTGCCACGGTCAAACAATAGAGGTAGTCGAGTTGACGCTCTGTTTTTACACGTGTTGCAAAGTCTTTAATTACACCTGGGTCGTTTATATCTTTACGCTGTGCAGTTACAGACATAAGTAAGTGATTACCAACAAGCCATGCTATAAGCTTGCCATCGGATGATGGGAAGCCATGTAATTTAGCAAATGCAATGGCATCAACAGAGCCAAGCTCTGAATGATCGCCCCCACGGCCTTTTGCAATATCATGAAAAATACCGGCTAAATATAAAAGCTCAGGTTTATCCATACGGGTCACTATTTCACTACAAATTGGAAACTCACTCACGCCCGTTTTATCAAAATATTGGTAAATATTATTGATTAATTTGTGGGTGTGCTCATCTACCGTGTAGGCATGAAATAAGTCAAACTGCATTTGTCCAAATATATTACGCCATTGCGGTAAGTAAGCTGCAAGCATGCCGTGTTTGTGCATGAGAGTAAATGCACGGCCCATACCGTTAGGGTGTTTTACCAGACGTAAAAAGGCTTCACGACAGGCTGCGTAATCTTGCAGGTCACCTAGTAAACGACGGCGCACTTGGCGAATAGTTCGAATGGTGCTTGGGTAAATGTGGGTTATTTCTGGATTTTCTGCAATGTGCTCAAACAGAACAAAAAGCTGGTCGCGTCTAAAAAAGACAGATGGGTCTTTTACACGAATTTGATGACCAACTCGCTCAAAGTTTCTGTCGAGTACTTCAACGACTGCTTCGCTGCTCAGTGGTGAAATGCTTTGCTCAAAATACGAAAGCAGCATTTGATTGAGTTCGCGTACACGGCTCATGATACGAAATAAGCGCTTCATCATTCGCTCAACCGACGCTTTACCATCGCTACCAAAGCCAAGTATTTCTGCGGCCAGGGGTTGATGATCAAACAGTAAACGGTTTTCTGAGCGTCCGGCAGCCAAGTGTAATGCAAAACGAATATTCCACAGGTTTTCTAGGCACTCTGATAGCTCTTGAAACTCTTCATGGGTTAAGTAGCCATGATTTATAAGCTCTTGAAGTGTTTCGGCTCTAAAGTGTTTTTTGGCTACCCAAATAATAGTTTGTAAATCGCGAAGGCCACCTGGGTTTTCTTTTATGTTTGGTTCTAGGTTATAAGCTGTACCATGGCATTTACGGTGACGCAGGTTTTGCTCTTGTACCTTGGCTTCAAAAAAGTCATTAGAGCCCCACACTGGCGTTTCGAGTATAAAGTTTTTAAGCTTTTCGAACTCAATATGGTTACCAAAAATAAGACGGCTTTCCAGTAGGCTGGTGGCAAAGGTTACGTCTTCACGTTTTTGCTCTATTGCTTGATCAATAGTGCGCACGCTGTGGCCAATTTCTAAGTTGAGATCCCACAGCATAGTCACAAATTGACCTATTTTTTCACATACACTTTCACTTGGTTGCTCAGTAACAAGCAACAAAAAGTCAATATCTGAATAAGGATGGAGCTCACCGCGTCCATAACCGCCCACGGCAATCAATGCTAGATCAGGTTCATGAGATAAGTCATAAACATGAAATAACTTGATCAACAGGCGGTCGATAAACTCAGCCCGGGCATTAATTAAATTACCAACCGGTTGCTTTGAAAACTCGTTATGTAACCATTTATAAAAATAGCTAGAACAATCGCGATAGTCACTCAGTTGCTCAGCATCGCTAAGCAACTTTTTTACTTTGTTGGGTAATGCCACGTGGGCTGGCTCCTCATTGAACCTTCCACATTGATAAACGTACTATCAACTGCGTCGGTTTATTAGTGTTCGATAATCCTGTCGATAGTATCATCTGATCGTAGCGTTAAAATTTCAACACCATTTTCAGTCACTAATAACGTGTGTTCCCACTGTGCAGACAAGCTGCGGTCACGTGTAACAACAGTCCAATCGTCTTTAAGTAGTTTACATTGACGTTTACCCGCATTAACCATTGGCTCAATGGTCAAACACATACCGGCTTTTAATGTTTCACCTGTACCGGCTTTACCGTAATGCATTACTTGTGGTTCTTCGTGAAATTCGCTACCAATACCGTGGCCACAGTATTCACGTACGATTGAGTAGTTAAAGCTCTCTGCGTATTTTTGAATTGCTTCGCCAATGTCACCTAAACGTACACCCGGTTTTACCATTTTAATGGCAAGGTATAAGCTCTCTTGGGTGACTTCTGCGAGACGTTTACCTTGAATATTAGGTTTACCTACGTGAAACATTTTAGATGTATCACCGTGATAGCCATCTTTAATAACGGTGATGTCTATATTTACGCTGTCACCTTCTTTTAACGGTTTGTCGTTAGGAATACCATGACAAATTACATGGTTAACAGAGGTGCAAATTGATTTTGGAAAACCGTGATAATTTAACGGGGCAGGAACTGCTTTTTGCTCGTTAACAATATAATCATGACAAAGTGTATTTAGCTCATCAGTGGTGATCCCCGGCACGACATGTGGGCCGATCATTTCAAGTACTTCTGCTGCTAAGCGACCAGCTACGCGCATTTTCTCTATTTCTTCAGGGGTCTTGATAATAGCGCTCATTGAGGCTCCAAAGTTGCGTTTTTAACATTTTATCGCTGCATAATTTTTGCACGCGATGTTGAGTATTTAATTTTAATATGGTATAAAGCGCGCCGTCTTTTTACAAATAAATTCTTAAATGATTTTTTGTATTTAAGGCAAACACAATTTGATTTTAACACACACACGTATCGTCACATACACTTGGGTGCATTAGAAGTTTAAATACTTCGGTGTTGGTGCTATGGGATATGTGGAGGCCTAACCCTAAACAACTATAGAGGATCTATAAAATGGCAAACGTTTCAATGCGCGACATGCTTCAAGCTGGTGTTCACTTTGGTCACCAAGCACGTTACTGGAACCCTAAGATGAAGCCTTTCATCTTCGGCACTCGTAACCGTGTACATATCATCAACCTTGAGCAAACTGTACCAATGTTCAACAACGCACTTAAGTTTTTAACTGGCGCTGCTGCAAACAAAGGTAAAGTTCTTTTCGTTGGTACTAAGCGCGCAGCAAGCGACGCAGTAAAAGAAGCTGCTATCGCGAGCGATCAGTTTTACGTTAACCACCGCTGGTTAGGTGGCATGTTGACTAACTGGAAAACAGTACGTCAATCAATCAAGCGTCTTAAAGACCTTGAAATCCAAAGCCAAGACGGTACTTTCGAGAAATTAACTAAGAAAGAAACGTTAATGCTTAACCGCGAAATGGAAAAGCTTGAAAAGAGCCTTGGTGGTATCAAAAACATGGGCGGTCTTCCAGACGCGATCTTTGTTATCGATGCTGACCACGAGCACATTGCTATCCGTGAAGCTAACAACCTAGGTATTCCTGTTGTTGCAATCGTAGATACTAACTCTAATCCAGACGGCGTTGATTTCATCGTTCCTGGTAACGATGATGCTATCCGTGCTGTAACCCTTTACACTAGCGCTGTTGCAGCTGCTATTACTGAAGGTCGCGAGAATAACATCGTTGCTCAAGCTGAGAATGACGATTTCGTTGAAGCTGAGTAATTAGCTGTCATCAAGTCTTCATCTTATTAGGGTGAAGACTTGCTATTCTTGTAGAGCGGGTAACCCGCTTATCTAAACCAGATTTCAGATTTGAGGATTTACTAATGGCTGTAACTACTGCCCTAGTTAAAGAATTACGCGAGCGTACAGGCGCTGGCATGATGGATTGTAAAAAAGCGTTAACTGAGACTGATGGTGACATCGAGTTAGCGATTGAAAACATGCGTAAGAGCGGTGCTGCAAAGGCTGCTAAAAAAGCAGGTAACATTGCTGCTGAAGGTACTATCATCATCAAGCAAAATGCGGGTGTTGCTGTACTTGTTGAAGTTAACTGTCAAACAGACTTCGTTGCAAAAGACGTAAGCTTCTTAGCATTTGCTAACAAAGTTGCTGACGCTGCAATTGCTGAAACAATCTCAATCGAAGACTTACAAGCTAAGTTTGAAGAAGACCGTGTTGAGCTAGTAACTAAAATTGGCGAAAACATCAACGTACGTCGCCTACAGTACATCGCTGGTGAAAACCTAGTTGAGTACCGTCACGGTGAGCGTATTGGTGTTGTTGTTGCGGGTGTTGCTGATGAAGAAACACTTAAGCACGTTGCAATGCACGTTGCTGCTTCAAGCCCTGAGTACTTAACACCTGCTGATGTTCCTGCAGATGTTGTAGAAAAAGAGAAGCAAGTTCAAATCGATATCGCGATGAACGAAGGCAAGCCTGCTGAAATCGCTGAAAAAATGGTTGTTGGTCGCATGAAGAAGTTTACTGGTGAGGTTTCTCTTACTGGTCAAGCTTTCATCATGGAACCTAAAAAATCTGTTGGCGATGTTCTTAAAGAGAAAAACGCAACAGTTACTGGCTTTGTACGTGTAGAAGTTGGTGAAGGTATCGAGAAGAAAGAAGAAGATTTTGCTGCTGAAGTTGCTGCTCAAATTGCTGCTGCTAAAGGTGAGTAAGATTGACTAACGTGAAGGATAAGGAAATTAGATGCAATTAAAGTACTATTTGCTTTTGCTTCACGCTTAGAAATTCTTTAAAATAACCGCGCTTTTATGTTTAACATAAGCGCGGTTATTTTTTATCCATAATTCAATAAAAGTTGGCCCCAAAACTATGACTATCAATCGCAAACCTATTTTTAGACGTGTTCTTCTCAAATTAAGTGGTGAAGCTTTAATGGGAGACGAAGGCTTCGGCATCGACCCTAAAGTTTTAGACCGTATGGCACAAGAAATTAAAGAGTTAGTAGAGCTCGACGTAGAAGTGGGTTTAGTTATTGGCGGCGGTAATTTTTTACGCGGCGGGTCATTAGCTGAGGCTGGTATGAACCGAGTTGTTGGTGACCACATGGGTATGCTGGCAACGGTAATGAATGGCCTTGCAATGCGTGATGCGCTGCATCGTGCATTTGTAAATTGCCGATTAATGTCAGCAATTCCACTTAATGGTGTATGTGATGCGTACAACTGGGCTGAAGCAATAAGCTTATTAAAAACTGGCCGCGTTGTTATTTTTGCAGCGGGTACGGGTAACCCGTTTTTCACTACAGATTCTGCTGCGTGTTTACGTGGTATTGAAATTGAAGCTGATACAGTAATTAAAGCAACGAAGGTTGATGGTGTATTTAGTGACGATCCTGTGAAAAACCCAGAGGCGACGCTTTACCGTCATTTAAGCTACAATGAAATTATTGATAAAGAATTAAAAGTTATGGATTTAGCGGCCTTTACTTTAGCCCGCGATCATAATATGCCATTGAGCGTATTTAACATGAATAAATCAGGCGCGTTAAAACGCGTAATTATGGGTGAAGAAGAAGGAACACTTATCTCTTCACAAGCCTCAGATGAAGTAATCAAATAATTAGGATTGAACCGTGATTAACGATATTCAAAAAGATGCGCAAGCGCGCATGCAAAAGAGTGTAGCAGCACTAGGTAGCCAACTTTCTAAAATTCGTACTGGCCGTGCTCACCCTGCAATTTTAGATGGTATTATGGTGTCTTACTACGGTGCTCCTACACCGTTAAATCAAGTTGCAAATGTAACAATTGAAGATTCACGTACGCTTGCTATTGGTGTTTTTGATAAGTCATTAGCACAAGCCGTGGAAAAAGCGATTATGGCTTCTGACTTAGGTTTAAACCCTATGTCAGCGGGTACAGTTATCCGTGTGCCACTTCCTCCTCTTACAGAAGAGCGTCGTAAAGATTTAATTAAAATTGTACGTGGCGAAGTAGAAGGCGGCCGTGTTGCCGTTCGTAATATTCGTCGTGATGCTAATGGTGACATTAAAACACTATTAAAAGATAAAGATATTTCTGAAGACGAAGCGCGCCAAGGTGAAGATGCAATTCAAAAGTTAACAGATAAATTTATCAAAGAAATGGATACGCAATTAACAGCGAAAGAAGCTGAATTGATGGAAATCTAAACAGCTAATTTTATTAGTTTTGAAACGCCGTCTGGGTTATACTAGGCGGCGTTTTTTTATGGAATACTCGATATTTATGGCTTTAAACGCTGATACAATTTCACAACAATGTTTACCTAAGCATGTTGCTATCATCATGGACGGGAACGGACGTTGGGCGCAAGCTAGAAATAGGCCTCGTGTGTACGGGCATAAAAAAGGCGTGGACGCAGTTCGTCAATCTGTTCAGTTTTGTACTAAGTTAGGCGTTCAGTCGTTAACCTTATTTGCATTTAGTAGTGAAAACTGGCGCCGTCCTGAAGACGAAGTAAACACGTTAATGGAGCTATTTTTGTTTGTATTAACAAAAGAGGTTAAAAAGCTTCATAAAAACAATGTAAAACTAACCATCATTGGAGACTTATCTCGATTTTCTGAAGGGTTGCAAAACAAAGTACATAGTGCACAGCAACTGACAGAAAATAACACAGGGTTGTGTTTAAATGTGGCAGCCAATTATGGCGGCCGTTGGGATATGGCAAACGCAGCTAAACAACTTGCAGTGCAAGTTGCAAGTGGTGACATTGACGCACAAGATATTACTGAAGAGCGTATTGCGCAGCATATGAGCATGGCCGATCAACCTGAACCCGATTTACTTATTCGAACGGGGGGTGATGTTCGCATTAGTAACTTTTTACTATGGCAGGCAGCTTACGCAGAACTTTATTTTACCGAAACACTTTGGCCTGATTTTAATGAAGCAGCATTTGCTGAGGCCATTGCGTGTTACGTTGCCAGAGAGCGACGATTTGGTTGTACGGGCGAACAAATAAAACAATTACTCGCTCAAACCTAAATAGATTAAGGGTCACAATTTTGTTAAAACAACGCATTTTAACCTCGCTAGTGTTAGCACCTGCAGCGCTAGCCTTGGTTTTTTATACACCACTGACGTTATTTAGTTACTTTGCAGGCGCCATTGTTTTAATGGGCGCTTGGGAATGGTCTGCTTTTATGGGGCTTTGCGACAAAATCAAAAGAGGCGCCTTTGTTGCGCTAATTGCTGCATTACTGGCGGTGCTTAATTTACATTGGCCGATAGAATCGCTTTGGCAAAACGGCCAGTTAGTGGGTGACGCTAATTATTTATTCACCCTAGCGTTTGCATGGTGGATTGTTGCTAGTTATTTAATTTGGCGTTATCCGGCTATGGCCAAAGCGTGGAATGAAGGGCTGGTAATGCGTGGTATTGCCGGGCTACTAACTTTAGTGCCACTGTGGCTTGCGCTCAATACGCTTCGAAGTGCTCAATATGCTGAGTCTACACATTTTGGTTCTATGCTGATACTTGTGGTACTTGGTATTGTGTGGAGCGCAGATATTGGTGCCTATTTCACTGGTAAAAGCTTTGGCAAACACAAGTTAATGCCAAAAGTAAGCCCAAATAAAACGATTGAAGGCCTTGCTGGTGGCATCGTTGCGTCAATTTTATTTGTTATGGCGTTTTGCCATTTTACCGATGTTGATTTAGCTGTGTGGCCAATTTATGCCATTATGACTGCATTTATAGCGTTATTTTCGGCAGTTGGCGATTTATTGGAAAGTATGTTTAAACGTGAAGCTGGCCTTAAAGACAGTGGTAAATGTTTACCTGGACATGGCGGTATTTTAGACCGTATTGATAGCTTAACAGCGGCAGCGCCAATGTTTGTAATGTGTTATGCATGGACCTTAAGTTTATGAGTCATAAGCAGCAGCTAGTTATTTTAGGTGCTACGGGGTCAATTGGTTTAAGTACACTTGATGTTGTAGCAAAAAACAGTGATTTATTTGGTGTATTTGCTTTAACAGCGGGACAAAATGCAAAAAAAATGGCTGAGCTTTGCATAATGCATTCGCCCCTTTATGCAGTTATGGCAACGCAAACTGCCGCAGAAGAGCTATCACTGCATTTAAAGGGCACAGCGTGTCAAACGCTGATTATGCACTCACAACAGGCAATGAGTGATTTATGTGCGCATCCTGAAGTAGACATAGTTATGTCTGCCATTGTAGGAGCCGCAGGATTGTTACCCACGCTTAGTGCAGTAGAAGCCGGCAAGAAAGTTCTGCTCGCGAATAAAGAGTCGCTGGTTATGTCGGGTCAATTGTTTATTGATAAAGTTATAAAGCACAAAGCCACTTTACTGCCAATTGATAGCGAACATAACGCTATTTTTCAGTGTTTGCCTCACTCAATACAGAATGCGCAAAGCGATAAGAACCTGCAAGATAATGGTGTCAGTAAAATTTTACTTACCGGTTCAGGTGGGCCATTTTTAACGCGTGAAATCAATACCTTAAAAGAGGTAACCGTTAGCGAAGCCGTCGCGCACCCTAATTGGTCTATGGGGCAAAAAATCTCAGTAGATTCTGCAACTATGATGAATAAAGGGTTGGAGTTTATTGAAGCCAAGTGGCTATTTAACTGTAATAGCGATGATATAGACGTTGTTATTCATCCTCAAAGCATTATTCACTCGATGGTGCAGTATCATGATGGCTCAATTTTAGCGCAAATGGGTAATCCTGATATGCGTACGCCTATTGCCCATGCATTAGCATTCCCAAAGCGAATTGACGCAGGTGTTAAATCGCTTAATTTTTCTGATATTTGTGATTTTTCGTTCACTAAACCTGACTTTACCCGTTACCCTAATTTGCAACTTGCTATTGATGCTTGCTCGGCGGGGCAGGGGGCAACGACGACCGTTAATGCTTCAAATGAGATAGCTGTTGCTGCATTTTTAAAAGGTAAAATTGGTTTTACAGATATTTATAAAATTAATGCGCAAACCTTAGAGTCGGCTCAATACACCAACGTGCAGAGTTTAGATGAAATATTACAATGCGATGAGCTTGCACGTGTCAACGCAACTCAGTTTATAAATAAAGTGGCTCATTAGTATGTTTGATTTTATTTGGAATCTTGGCTCATTTATTTTGGCATTAGGCATTTTAGTTACTGTGCATGAGTATGGCCATTTTTGGGTAGCACGAAAGGCGGGTGTTAAGGTGTTACGCTTTTCTATTGGTTTTGGTAAGCCCTTAATCAAATGGCACGACAAATACAACACTGAATATGTCATAGCTGCTATTCCACTTGGTGGTTATGTAAAAATGCTTGATGAGCGTGTGGACGATGTTCCACCAAATCAGCGGCATCTATCTTTTAACTCAAAGTCGGTACAAGCACGAATTGCTATTGTTGCAGCTGGGCCTATGGCAAATTTTTTGTTTGCTATTTTTGCGTTAGCGGTGATGTACATGGTGGGGGTGCAATCGGTTAAACCGGTAGTTGGCAGCATTACTGAGGGAAGCCGGGCAGAGCAAGCCGGCCTTATGCCAAGCCAACACATTATTAAAATTGGTGATGACAATATAACCACTTGGCAAGATGCGACGTTCGCTTTTATGTCGCGATTAGGTGAACAACGCGTAGAGGTTACAGTCCGCGATGAAAACTTACAAACACGCGTTAAAACACTCAACATTGATGGTTGGAAGCTTGATCAACAAGATGTTCCTCCACTAACCTCTTTGGGCATTGTACCATTTCGCCCGCAAGCCACATTAACGGTTGCCGCAGTGACTAAAAATTCGGCAGCGGAACAAGCCAATTTGCAAGTTAACGATACTATTTTGGCTGTAAACGGTGAAACTATAAGCAATTGGCCGCAATTAGTTAATGTAATTACGCAATCGGCTAACAAATCTTTACAATTTAGTGTAAAAAGACAAGATAGTATAAAAACCATAACAGTGACGCCTCAAGGGCGTGTTGGCAACAATGGTATTGAACAAGGCTTTTTAGGTGTAGCGCCTGTTGTGCAGCAATGGCCTGAGGGGTATGTACAATCCCGAAGTTTTGGACCGCTTGATAGTATTGTTCGCGGTACAAAAGAAACGTGGCGATTAATTACGCTGAGCTTTGACATGATTGGTAATTTAATTACGGGTCAGGTTTCGGTTAAAAATTTAAGTGGTCCTGTTGGTATTGCAGTGGGAGCAGGGACTAGCGTAAGCTATGGTTTAGTTGCCTTTTTAAGCTTTTTAGCCCTAATAAGCGTTAACTTGGGTGTATTTAATTTATTACCCCTGCCAGTGCTTGATGGTGGACACTTAATGTATTACATAATTGAACTTTTTCGTAAAAAGCCGGTCTCTGAAAAGACACAAGAATTTGGTTTTAAAGTGGGGGCGTTACTACTCATTTTTCTAACATGTTTCGCTTTGTTCAATGATGTATCGCGTTTGTAGTTAACGCGTAACATTTATTAATTAGAACACGATTGTAAAGCACTAGTAATTTAGGTGTTGAGCGGTAATACAGTTGTAAAGGATAAAGATAATAAAATGGCTATAAAAAAACATTTGGCAGTTTCAAGTTTATTGGGTGCAAGCTTTGCCGCCCTAGGCCAAACTTCCTTTATTGTTGAAGACTTGAAAGTTGAAGGCTTACAACGCGTAGCACTGGGTGCTGCATTAACTCATATTCCTATTAACGTAGGCGATAATGTAGATGACTACACAATTTCAAAAACAATAAAGTCACTTTATCGTTCTGGCCACTTCGACAACATCAAAGCATTGCGTGATGGAAACAACGTTATTTTTAAAGTAACCGAGCGTCCAACCATTAGCTTTATTGAGTTTGAAGGTAATAAAGATATTAAAGATGAGCAACTTAATGAGTCGCTTGATCAGCAAGATATCCGCCAAGGTGAACCACTTGATAAAACCGTAATAGACAACATTGAAAAAGGCTTAGTAGAGTTTTTTCATAGTATTGGTAAATACAATGCAACGGTTGATATTAGTGTTACTAAATTGCCACGTAACCGCGTTAAACTTAAATTGGAGTTTGACGAAGGTGATGCTGCGTCTATCCGTCAAATTAACTTAGTGGGTAATGAGCTTTTTTCTAATGAAGAATTACTAAAACTTGCCGAGTCTCAGCAAGATTTACCTTGGTGGCAGTTTATGGGCAGCGATCGCTACCAAAAACAAACTATTGAAGGCGATTTAGAAAAAATTCGCAGCTTTTATTTAGACCGTGGTTATTTACGTTTTAATATCGATTCGACTCAGGTATCGGTAAGTCCAGAGCGTGAGTCTGTATATGTAACGGCTAACCTTACCGAAGGCGTGAAGTATAAGGTTAAAGGCTTTGATTTTATTGGTGACTTACTCGGTCGAGAAGATTTAATCAAAAGCGTTATCCCACTGAGAGCTGGTGAGCTTTACAATGGCTCTGTTGTTACATCGTCAGAAGAGTTCATTAAAAGTTATTTAGCACGTTTTGGTTATGCAAATGCTGAAGTGCGTACAATTCCTGAAATTGACGACGAAAAGCAAGAAGTTCAGTTAACTTTATCTGTTAACCCAGGTAAGCGTGTTTACGTTCGCCGTATAATTGTTGGTGGTAACCAAAACACTGCAGATGAAGTATTGCGCCGTGAAATGACTCAACTAGAAGGTGCATGGTTATCAAACCAAAACCTTGAGCGTTCAAAACTACAGATTCAACGTTTACCGTACATGGAAACTGTTGATTTTAATGTAGTGCCCGTGCCAGGTGTAGACGACCAAGTTGACGTAGATTTCACCGTAAAAGAACAGTCAGCCGGTAGTTTTAATGCTGGCCTTGCTTATGGTTCATACTTAGGTCTGCAATTTAATATTGGTGTAACTGAATCTAACTTTTTAGGTACAGGTAACCAAATTGGCTTAAATTTAAATACGTCTACTGGCTCTGAAAGTATCAGTTTATCGTACACAGACCCTTACTTTACGCCTGATGGCGTATCGCAAGGCAGCAGTATTTTTTACCGAAACTACGACGCAAGTAAGTTTAGTCTTGTAGATTACAAATCAAAAAGTTATGGTTTAGGTACAAATATTGGTTTTCCGATTGATGCAATAAACCGAGTTAATTTTGGTGTTCGTTGGATAAAAGAAGAGCTGTCAGATATTGCTGAGTACGAGCAAACGCGCGTATTACGTGAGACATTCTTTGACCCTGAAAACCCAGACGCAGGCTTTGATTTTACTAAATATGAGTTAAGTGTTGGTTGGTCACGTATTACGGTTAACCGTGGTTTATTCCCAACAGCAGGTTCGCGCCAAACGTTAAACTTAACGGGGACGACACCAAACTCAGACTTGACCTATTTCAAGCTTAATTACGACTCACGTTTTTACTGGCCAATATCTAACGACCATCGCTGGGTGTTCTCGGCACGTGCTGCGCTCGGTTACGGTAACGGTTATGGGTCAACGAATGGATACGATCAAACGCTTCCGTTCCAAGAGTTCTTCCGTATAACTGAAATGGAACTACGTGGTTTTGACCGTAATACGATATTGCCACAAGCTGTATCACGTATTGCAACAACTATTCCTGGGACACTAAATCCAGATGGTTCTACTTCAGGTCCTATCAATAGTGCGTCGGAATTCGATCAGTTAATACCACAAGGTCGAATTGGTGGTAACGCCAAAGCGGTGGCAGGCATGGAGTTAATTGTTCCTACACCGTTTTTAGATGAAGAAAATACAAGTTCAGTGCGTACCAGCTTCTTTGTTGATGCTGCAAACGTATGGGACACAGAGTTTAGCGTAGACCGCTATCAAAACTTACTCGTAGACCAACGCAATAAGCTGGATGATTATTCAGATCCTATGCGCTTTAGAGTATCGACCGGTTTATCATTACAGTGGATCTCTCCAATGGGTCCTATGCTGATTAGTTTTGCGTATCCATTGCAAAAAGAAGAAGATGACGATACGAAGACCATCAGTTTTAATATTAGTAACACTTTCTAAAGGAGTTTTTTATGACTAAATTATTTAAATCAACGGCAGTAGCTGTTTTAGCAACGTTAATGATGGGTACTTCTGCTAGTGCACTTGCACATAAAGTAGGTGTAGTAGATATGCAAGAAATCTACAAGCAAATTCCTCAAATGGCTAAAATTGAGCAGTCACTACAAAGTGAGTTTGCTGAGCGTCGTCAAGAGCTTGAAAAGTTACAAGGTGATATTCGCTTTGAAGCAGAAAAATTTAAGCGTGAGAGCACAACGATGAGCCAAGCTCAAAAAGATGCACTACGTGATAAAATTCAAGGTATGCAAAAAAACCTTGCTGAAGTAGGTCGTCCTTTAGAGCAAGAAATCAAAGCACGTCAAAACCAAGAGCTTGCAAAAGTTCAGGGCTTAATTATTAAAACAATTGAAGAGATTGCTAAAGACGGTGACTTTGATGAAGTTAAAGTAAAAGACACAACAATTTACTTTAACCCTAAAGAAGTAACAGACCTTTCATCTAAAGTAGTAACCGCTGTTAGCAAGAAATAATCACTCTATGCAAAATTATACGCTTTCGCAAATTGCGGAACTTCTAGGCGCCGAACTTCAGGGTGATGGCGCTTTAGAGATAACAAAAATAGCGACACTTGCAAATGCCCGTACTGGGCATATTGCATTTTTAGCGAACTCAAAATATCGTGTTCAACTTGAAACGACTCAAGCCAGTGCTGTCATTGTTAACCAAGCTGATGCAGCGCACTTTAATGGTAATAAAGTGATTGTTTCAAATCCGTATGTCAGTTACGCAAAGCTTGCGCAATTTATGGATACAACACCGCGTTCAGCCTCTACGGGCATTCACCCAAGTGCAACGATTCATCCGAGTGCAAATATAAGCAAAAGTGCGGCTATAGGCGCAAATGCTGTTATAGAAGCTGATGCAGTCATTGGTGACAAGGCGCAAATTGGTCCGAACAGTTTTATCGGAGAACGTGTTAAAATAGGTGCAGGTACAAAGCTTTGGCCGAGTGTGACTATTTATCACGATGTTGAAATTGGTGCAGATTGTTTGTTCCAGTCAAATAGTGTTATTGGCAGTGACGGATTTGGTTATGCAAATGAGCGTGGGCAGTGGGTTAAAATTCCTCAGCTAGGCTCTGTGATTATTGGTGACAAAGTTGAAGTGGGCGCAAGTACCACAATTGACCGTGGCGCACTCGATGACACAATTATCCATAGCAATGTGATTATTGATAACCAGTGTCAAATAGCACACAACGTTGAAGTTAAATCAGGCACAGCAATTGCTGGCTGCTCTGTCCTTGCAGGTAGTGTTACCATAGGTAAAAACTGCCAAATTGGTGGTATGACTGCAATTAATGGTCACATGTCAGTATGTGATGGTGTTATAATTACCGGTATGAGCATGGTGACAAAATCAATCACCGAACCCGGTATTTATTCATCAGGTATGCCCCATACAACTAACAAAGAATGGCGTAAATCAATTGCTCACTTGCGCAATCTGTCAGACATGAAGTCTCGTTTGAAAGCGCTTGAAGCACTGGCTAAGTCATAAACGTTGAACACATAAAAGGATGCTATTTTGGCAAACGAATTAAATAGCCTTGATATTCAAGAAATCTTAGCTTTATTACCGCACCGTTACCCGATGCTTTTAATTGATCGTGTTATTGACTTTACCCCGGGTAAGTCATTGCATGCTATTAAAAATGTATCTATAAACGAGCCTATTTTTACTGGGCATTTTCCAAACCAGCCTATTTTCCCAGGTGTGCTAATATTAGAAGCAATGGCACAAGCCACTGGTCTTCTTGGTTTTAAAACAGTTGAAAATCGCAGTGAAGATGAGCTTTACTTATTTGCTGCAGTAGACAACGCACGTTTTAAACAACCGGTTGTCCCTGGCGATACATTGCATTTGCATGTAGAGTTTTTAAAAGAGCGCCGCAATATATGGAAGTTTGCTGCTGAAGCTAAAGTTGACGGCAAAGTAGTATGTAGTGCCGAAATTATGTGTGCGAGAAGAGAGTTTTAATAGTGATCCATTCTACAGCAATAATCGAACCTGGCGCTAAACTAGGCAACAATGTCTCAGTTGGTCCGTATAGTTATATAGGCAATGATGTTGTTATCGGTGATAACTGTATTATTGAGTCTCACGTTGTTGTCAAAGGACCTTCGACCATTGGTTCTGGAAATCATATTTTTCAATTTGCGTCTGTAGGCGAAGCTTGCCAAGACAAAAAATACAACAACGAACCAACGACATTAATCATTGGCGACAACAATGTTATTCGTGAATGTGCGACTATTCACCGTGGTACCATCCAGGACCAAGGTGTAACAAAAATTGGTAGCAACAATTTATTTATGGCTTACACACACGTAGCACATGACGCTGTGATTGGCGATAATGTGATCTTTGCTAATAATGCCAGCGTTGCAGGCCACGTTCATGTTGCTGATTGGGTTATATTAGGTGGTAACTCAGGTGTTCATCAATTTTGTAAAATTGGCGCGCATGCGTTTATTGGCATGTACTCTGGCGTAAATAAAGATGTACCGCCATTCGTGACCACGATTGGTATGCCAGCAGGTCCTGCTGCAATCAATAAAGAAGGTATGAAACGCCGTGGCTTTGAAAGCGATGAAATAATGGCAGTACGCCGTGCTTATAAAGCGTTTTATCGAAAGAGTTTAGGTGTTGACGAAGCAATTGCATCACTAAGTGAAGATGCTGCTAAGTACCCTGCAGTGCAAACCATGATAGACTTTGTAAAAAGCTCTGAGCGCGGCATTGTAAGATAATTACAAGCTTTGCTTTGAGTATTAAAAACCACCTAAGAGTAATTGCAGGTGGTTTTTTATTGCCTACAAAATGGCTCTCTTAAATAAATTCAGTACACACTCAGCTAAGCAAGGTTAACCTTTGCGCGAATTTTTATAATTAAAGCGCAGTTATGTCTCTTACTAAGTTAATTTTTATCCTCAGTTTTTTGTCAATTTTAGCTGCGTGTAGCAGTCAGCGTGTAGCTACCTCAGCTGATGGCGAGCGCAGCCAGTTAGGTAAAGCTTCCTATTACGCTAATAAATATCATGGCCGCACAACCGCAAACGGTGAGGTTTTTAGCCAAAATGCAGAAACAGCTGCGCATTTAGATTTACCCTTTGGTACTAAAGTAAAGGTAACTAACTTGGCAAATAACAAATCTGTAATTGTAAGAATAAACGACAGAGGGCCTTACGTAAGAGGGCGAGTGATTGATTTATCATTAGCTATGTTTAAAAAAATAGCCGACCCTAAGGTCGGCGTTATCGATGTATCAATCAGTGTATTAAAACCGGGTAGTTAGTGCTACATAATCTGGATAAGCGCTACTGAGCTCTTTATGAGAGCCTTGTGCAATCACTTTACCATCCTCTAACCATATAACATTATTCATTTGGCTAAGAAGAGCAGGGTCGTGGGTAATTGTAAGTACGCTTACGTTACTCATTACCTGCATAATGGCGTTCATTACGGTTTGCTTAGAATGGTTATCTAGCCCTTCTGTAGGTTCATCAAGTACTAAAATAGCGGGGTTTTGTAATAAAGCCTGAGCTATCGCTATACGCCTTGATTGCCCTTGAGATACATTACGCCCGCCAGTACCTAAACGTGTTTTTAAACCCGCTTTTAAACCATCAAACCAAGGTTTTAACTCTGCAAGTTTAATTGCTTCTAGCATTTCATCTTTTGTAGCATTTGGCGCAGCATAGCGTAAATTTTCACTCAGAGTGCCGTCAAAAATATGGTGCTGCTGCGCTAATATATTTATAACGCTTGCGCGGGTGTCATTGCTTAGTGAGTGCAGCTCTTGGGGGGTATTTTGATCACCCAACGTAATGCTGCCTTGCTGAAGTGGCCATAACCCAGTTAGCAAATTAACCAACGTGGTTTTACCACTCCCACTACGACCTACAATAGCCACTTTTTGCTGAGCTTTAAGGATAAAGCTAACGTTAGTTAATGCAGTATGCTCATCGTATTTATAGCTAATGTTATTAAGGGTTAGTGAGGTATTATTTTTATCATATTGGGTATCAATTAAAGCGACTTGATTGTTACTCTGAGCAGATACTTTATCTTGAAGTGTAAATAGTCGCTCTGCGGCTTTTAGTACATTAGGTAACTCAATAAATGCATTAGGCAAGAGCAATACACTTTCAAAGCTTGCTAATACAAATAGGCTTAGCATGGCAAGCTCTACATTTACCATGGCACCGCTGTATACCAACGGCGCAATAGTAACGATGGCGCTTAGCATGGCTAGTTGCACTACCAGTAAGCTTAGGCCATCGCTATTTGCCAGTGCTTTATGGCGATTATAAAGTTGCTGATTGTACTGCTCATTCAATTTATTACATTTTGAAATTTGATCGTCACCTGCTTGGTAAATACTCAGTTCTCTAAGGCCTGTTAGCGTGTCAGAAAGTTCGGCTCTAAGTTGAGCGCTTAGCTGTGTTTCTTTATGGCTATTTTTGTTTAACTTAATACTTAATAAAGCTGGTAAAACAACACCAATTAATAAAATGCCAGTAAAACAAATAAGTGCAACGTTTGCATTGTAGGCCGCCATAAACACCATAATAATTGGTACGCTTAATAGCGCTACTAGCATAGGGAGTAAGATGTTTAAGTAAAATTTATCTAGGGCATCAACATCGTTTTGTAAGCGGTTTAGTAAATCGGCGCTGCGGCTCATTGCTAAATCAACATTGTTTAGCTTACTTAGTGTTGCAAACATATTTACGCGAATTTCACTCAACAATAAAAAAGTCGCATTATGAGTAACTAAACGCTCAGCATAACGAGAAGCCGTTCTTACAATAGCTAAAAAACGTATTGTGCCAGCGGGTGTAAAGTAGTTCATTTGCACGCCAGCAATACCTGCAGCTGCCATAGATGCCAAAAACCAGCCTGAAATAGCCAGTAGGCCAACGTTCGCAAGCACTGTAATTGTTGCTAACAGTGTACCGAGCAACATGGCTTTATAATGAGGGCGGCAGAGCTTTATCAATCCAATAAAGTTATTCATGGGCCACTCCTTGCTTAGTGGCATTTAGCAAATCATAAAACACGCCATGCTGAGTGCGTAGTTTTTCAAAGCTACCTTGCTCAGTGATCTTACCCTGGTCCATTACAATAATATTGTCGGCGTGTTTTACAGTATTTAATCTGTGTGCGATTACCAGTACTAAATTGTTCTTAGCGTACATATTAATGGCGTGTTGAATGTGTTGCTCTGTTTGGCTATCAAGGTGAGCTGTTGGCTCATCAAGCATTAAAATAGGGGCATTTTTTAAAAACGCACGGGCTAGTGCTATGCGTTGTTTTTGACCGCCAGAGAGGCCTTCACCTTGCTCACCTATTATCGTATCGAACCCACGTGGAAGTGAGTTTATAAATTCAAGCGCACCTGCTTGATGTGCCGCTTGCTCAAGTTCGGGCTGTGTCGCATCAGGTTTAGTTAATAAAATGTTCGCACCAATGCTATCGTAAAATAAGGTCGGATTTTGAGGTATCCACGCAACCTGACTCTGAAGTTGGGTAATATTGTTTGCTGTTAATGGCAATCCGTTAATATAAATACAGGGCATTACTTGGGCATGAAAGCCTAATAGGCAGTCAAATAGAGTGCTTTTCCCAGAACCACTGTTACCCACAACTGCAACTAACCCTTTTTTTGGTAATTTTAGGGTTATATCGTGTATTCCTTCATTACTATTTGGGTACGTATAACTAAGCTTTTTAATATCTATAGAATTAAGTTTATCTAAACTAGAGTGCGTGATTGTATTTGAAACAGAATCAGCCTCATTATTTGGTAGAGGCGCATTTAAAATAGTCACCATGTCCGCAGCAGCACTTATACCTTGCAAGCGAGCATGGTAATGGCTCCCCAATTGGCGTAAAGGTAGATAAAATTCGGGGGCTAAAAGCAGTACTACAAAGCCTGTAGAAAAGTCGAGGGTGCCGAAAAACAGTCTAAAGCCAATAATAACAGCCACCAAGGCCACACTAATGGTAGCTAAAAACTCCAAAGCAAAAGACGATAAAAATGCAATTTTTAATACGCCTAGTGTTGTATGTCTAAAGTCATCAGAAATTTTAGCGATTTGTTTTAATTCGGTTTGCGTTGCATTAAACAGTTTTAATTGTGTTAATCCCTGTACTCTGTCAAAAAAGTAATTACCAAGCACTGCGAGTTGTTGCCAACGTTTTTGATTTAGAGCTTCAGCTTTAGAGCCGACTAAAATCATAAAAAAGGGAATAAGTGGGGCCGTTAATAAAAATATTAATCCCGCTTTATAATCGGTTGGAAAAATAACAACCAATATTGCCAGTGGGATAAGGGCACTGTAAGCAACACCAGGTAGATACTTTGCGTAATAGTCGTGAAGTTCTTCTACGCCATTGTGCAATGTATTTAAGGTTGCACCTTGGCCGTGTTGCTCAATGTAACTTGGGCCTAGCAAGCTTAATTTAGTTAACAGTGTTTGGCGCATAGCCGATTTTATTTTAAGGGCAGCAAAAGCACTTAGCCTTTCACTTAGCGCTAAAAATATAGCGCGAAGCAAAATAATACCTGCTAATGGCCACAGCAAGTGAGAGATTTCACTTAAGCTACTACCTTCAAACATTACATTATGAATAGTTTGAGCAAGTAAATAAGCACCTGTAATCATTAAAATAGCGTTAAAAGTACCTAGCGCAATACTGAGCTTTAACCATAATGAGGCGGGTTTACTTTGTGTTTTTAAAAAAGCGCGCAGTGTTTGCTGCTGCGCGCGATTTGGTCGGGGTTTAGTCGTCATTGTTGGTCGAGTTAGCCTCGTTCAATAAATCATGCATCGGTTGTTCATCATCAGCAATGCTGTTTTTATTTTGATGAAATTCATACCACATTACATTTATTACCCCTAAGGTACAGGCTAAAAGTACACCTAAAATCCAAGCAAAATACCACATAGTTCAGTCTCCTTAGTAGCTGCCATGAGTGTTAGTTTCAATTTCTTCTACGGTTACTCTGCGCCACATTTTTACGTAACACCATGTGGTGTAGGTTAAAATTAATGGTACAAAAATGGCCACGGCTACAAGCATAATGTTAAGTGTTTTATGGCTTGAAACGGCGTCCCAAATTGTTAAGCTAATATTAGGGTTGTTAATTGATGGCATAATAAACGGGAATAATGAAACGCCCGCAGTCATAATGACACCCACTAGCATAAGCGCTGTTGAAATAAGCCCTAACGCTGGTTTATTGAGCTTAGAAAAAATTAGCGCGCTCAGCGCCATTGCAAACGCCAAAATAGGAAAGGTCATTGTCCATGAGCGTTCTGCATAATTATTTAGCCAAGCCCCTTTTGCTGTTGTAACCACTTTAGCTAGCGGATCAGCATGGCCTTGAGTATCGCCCATAGATACAATTTGGTAGCCATTCAAATTAGCAACCCATGCCCCCGCAGCTGCAAATAAAATAATAAATGCAATTAATGCATAACGCCCATATTGGCCAGAACGCTGTGCAACTGCATCTGCCGTTCTAAGTTGTAACCACATACCAGCATGGGCAATTAACATAGCTACACTAATTAAACCTGCAAGCAGTGCGAATGGGTTTAACAAGCCAAAAAATGAACCTTGGTAACTCACACGTAACAGGTTATCGATATTAAATGGGACACCTAAAAATAAATTACCAAATGCCACACCAAACACGAGTGCTGGAATAGCACTACCTGCAAACAGGCCCCAATCCCAGTTATTACGCCAGCGTTTAGAGTCAATTTTAGAGCGATAATCAAACCCAAGCGGTCTAAAAAAGAGGGCAAATAGTACGAGCATCATTGCAAAGTAAAAGCCCGAAAAAGCGGCGGCATACACCATAGGCCAAGCGGCAAATAACGCGCCACCGGCGGTAATAAACCATACTTGGTTACCATCCCAGTGCGCACCAATTGTGTTAATGACAGTACGTCGTTCTAAATCTGTTTTACCTACTAGACGAAGGAGCATAGCAACCCCCATATCCATACCGTCGGTAATTGCAAAGCCGATTAACAGCACCCCAATGATCAACCACCACAACATTTTTAATGTTTCATAATCAAAAATCATGATTATTCTCCTTTTGCTTGTGTGTTGTTTGGCAGCTCAAAATGATATTTACCAGTGTGTAATGAGCTAGGGCCTTTTTTAATAAAGTGAATCATTAACCAGCCTTCAACAATGGCAAGGCCTGTATAGAAAATGATGAAACCTGTTAAGCTAATTAAAATATCGTTGACAGTCAGTGATGACGTTGCTAAAAAAGTTGGTAGTATTTCAGAAATAGCCCAAGGTTGGCGGCCATACTCTGCAACAATCCAGCCAAATTCAATCGCAATCCATGGCAATGGAATACTTAATACAGTGGCCCAAAGCAGCCAGCGTTTTTGTTCAATTATACGGTGTGCGTTGTAATAGAATGCTAATACAAACACCGCAAGCATAGCCACGCCACAGGCAACCATGATCCTAAACGACCAAAACATAGGGCCTACTTTTGGAAACGAATCTTTCACTGCTTTTTGAATTTGCTCATCGGTCGCATCAACAACATCTGATGTATACCGCTTAAGCAATAAGCCATAGCCTAAATCGTCTTTTACTGCGTCAAATTTAGCAATGTTTTCAGGAGTATCTTCGCCATTTCTGAGTTTAGTGAGGTAGCCATAAGCAATCATACCGTTACGAATACGTACTTCATGTTTTTTCTCTAAATCAGAGATGCCCATTACTTTTTCGTCAAGTGAACGCGTAGCAATAATGCCCAATGCATAGGGTATTTTTACGGCTGCATGCGTTACTTGCTCTTCTGAGTCGGGAAAACCAAACGCAGTGAATGCAGCGGGCGCTTCTTCTGTATGCCACTCAGCTTCAATTGTCGCTAATTTTACTTTTTGAATTTCACCGACTTCGTAGCCTGATTCATCACCGAGTAAAATAACACATAAAATTGAGGCTAAGCCAAACCCCGATGCCACCGAAAATGACCGTTTAGCAAACGCTAAATCGCGGCCTTTGAGTATGTACCAGCTGCTTATGCCCAAAACAAACATAGATGCGGCAACATAGCCCGCCGACACGGTATGAATAAACTTAACCTGCGCTACGGGGTTAAATACCAGTTCTGCAAAACTGGTCATTTCCATACGCATTGTCTGGTAGTTAAACTCAGCCCCTACTGGATTTTGCATCCAACCATTCGCAATTAATATCCATAAAGCCGATAAGTTTGTGCCCAGCGCCATTAAAAAGGTAGCACCTAAATGTTGACGTTTAGACAGCCTATCCCACCCTAAGAAGAAGATTCCCACAAAGGTTGATTCTAAAAAGAATGCCATTAACCCTTCAATAGCCAGAGGAGCACCAAATACATCGCCCACATAATGGGAGTAATAAGACCAGTTAGTGCCAAATTCAAATTCCATCGTGAGGCCTGTGGCAACACCAATGGCAAAGTTAATGCCAAATAACTTACCCCAAAACTTAGTCATATCACGATAAATTTCGCGACCAGTCATAACGTAAACTGATTCCATAATAACTAAGATCCAAGTCATACCTATTGTTAACGGTACAAATATGAAGTGAAAGAGTGCAGTAATGGCAAACTGCAGTCGCGATAGATCCACAAAGGTTTCATCTATCATTTTATGCTCCTTGAATGTGACGGATTAACTGGACAATGAGGTATTGGCAGAGTTAATTATTAAATGAACTTTCAGTAATTACTGAAAGTTTGTAATATTATTCACACTTGTTCAATACTTGTCAACATATATTAGTAAAACTTAATATATTATTTGTATGCTACATCAGTATTAAAAATAAACAACAATAGAGATTATATTTATAGATAAAAAACGAGTTGTTTAAAGCGTTTAATCACATACCAAAACGCGGTAAACTAAACTTATGACGCCCGATTTAAATATGAACCAAAAAGCAAATGACTAAAGAAAAAAAACAACTACGAATAGGTATAGTGGCAGGTGAGCTGTCGGGCGATATTTTAGGCGAAGGCCTGATAAAAGCATTAAAAATACATTTTCCAGACGCCACCTTTGAAGGGATTGCAGGGCCAAAAATGCAGGCGCAAGGCTGTAAAACACTTTACGATATGGATGAGCTATCGGTAATGGGGTTGGTTGAAGTATTAGGACGCCTGCCTCGATTACTTAAAATACGCAAACAGCTCGTACAGCACTTTATTGATAACCCACCCGATGTATTTATTGGAATAGACGCCCCCGATTTTAACCTACGTGTTGAAAAACCGTTAAAAGATGCAGGTATTAAGACCGTTCAATACGTGAGTCCGTCTGTTTGGGCATGGCGCGAAAAACGCATACATACAATAAGCGCTGCGACTAACTTAGTACTTGCATTATTACCGTTTGAAAAAGAATTTTACGATAAGCACCAAGTACCTTGTACATTTGTAGGGCACACATTAGCTGACGATATAGCCCTTGAGCACGACGACAGCCAAGCACGTGCAGAATTAGGTTTAAGTCTTGATGACAAAGTACTTGCGTTACTACCAGGTAGCCGAGGCTCTGAAGTAGGCTTATTAAGCGAAACCTATATAAAAACAGCTGAGCAGTTACAAGCGCAAAACCCCAACCTTAAAGTTGTGGTGCCACTGGTAAACGAAAAGCGCAAAGCGCAGTTTACTGATATTTTAAATGCCACAGCACCTAGCCTTAATATTAGCTTGCTAGATGGGCAATCAAAATTAGCGATGCAAGCGGCAGATGCCATATTACTTGCATCAGGCACCGCCACGCTTGAAGGCATGCTCTATAAAAAGCCCATGGTAGTGGGTTATAAAATAAAGCCAATGAGTTATTGGATTTTTAAAACTTTATTCACCTTTAATATTAAGTATTTTTCATTGCCTAACTTATTGGCCGATGAAGAGTTAGTACCTGAATTTTTACAAAGCGAATGTAACGTAGCCAATTTAACAGGCGCACTTACACCTATGCTAGAGACAGATAACAAACAATTAAAAGCACGGTTTTTAGCAATTCATGAAAAAATTAGATTAAACGCCAGCAAACAAGCAGCGCAAGCTGTCGCGGAGTTAATACATGCAAATTGAACGACCTAATTTAACCTTAATTGCCGGTGTAGATGAAGTAGGGCGCGGCCCGCTTGTAGGTGATGTTGTTACCGCTGCGGTAATACTCGACCCAACTAAACCTATTGCAGGTTTAGCCGACTCTAAAAAGTTAACAGATAAAAAGCGCCAAGCATTGGCTTTAGAAATAAAAGAAAAAGCACTGTGCTATGCCTATGGGCGTTGCAGCCCAACAGAAATTGACGAGTTAAATATTTTACACGCCACCATGCTTGCTATGAGCCGCGCAGTTGAAGGGTTAAGCACACAGCCTGAATTTGTATTTATAGATGGTAATCGTTTACCGAAATTAACAATGCCGGCACAAGCGGTTGTTAAGGGCGATAGCCTAGTGGGTGAAATATCAGCAGCGTCTATTTTAGCTAAAGTAGCGCGTGATGATGAAATGGTTGAACTCGATGCACGCTACCCACAATATGGGTTTGCAGGGCATAAAGGTTACCCAACTAAAGCGCACTTTGCAGCGCTTGAGCAATACGGCGCAATTGACGAACACCGTAAAAGCTTTAAGCCTGTACAACGTGTGCTAATGCAAGCTAAGGGTGAGGCATAAACCATGGCTGCACCAGAGTTTGTACATTTAAGGGTTCACTCAGACTTTTCGATGGTTGATGGCTTAGCCAAAACCAAGCCAATAGTCGCTAAAGCGCAAGAGCTTGAAATGCCTGCGCTTGCTATTACCGATCAAATGAACTTTTGTGGTTTAGTGCGCTTTTATGGCGCCACGCACAATGCGGGTATAAAGCCGATTGTTGGCGCTGATTTTTGGCTGCGCAGCCCTGAATTCCCCGATGAACCATGCCGTATTACAATTTTAGCTAAAGACAATGTAGGTTATAAAAATATAACGCTATTAATTTCTGAAGCGTATCAGCGGGGTCATGTTTTTCATCGCCCAGTCATCGACAGAGAATGGTTAGCTAACCACAAAGAAGGGTTAATTATCCTATCTGGCGCGAAAGATGGTGATTTAGGTAAGGCGCTTTTAAAAAATAACCCTGGTGTTATTGAATCGGTTATTAGCTTTTACAAGCAGCACTTTAGCGATCATTACTATTTAGAATTGGTTCGCACAAATCGTCCACTTGAGGAAGACTACTTACACATGGCGGTAGAGCTTGCCGCTAAAGAGCAGTTACCCGTTGTAGCAACCAACGAAGTGGTATTTTTAAAGCCCGAAAATTTTGAAGCGCATGAGATTCGAGTTGCTATTTTTGATGGATACACCCTTGATGATAAGCGCCGTCCAAAACGTTTCTCAGAAGAACAGTACCTAAAAACGCCTGAGCAAATGGCTGAGCTATTTAGCGATATACCCGAAGCACTGCAAAATACTGTAGAAATAGCCAAACGCTGTAATGTGACTGTAAAGTTAGGCGAATACTTTTTGCCAGATTACCCAACAGGCTCTCTTAATATAGATGAGTTTTTGGTTAAAGTTTCAGAAGACGGCCTTGAAGAACGTCTCCAGTTTTTATTCCCAGATGAAGAAGAGCGTAAAGTAAAACGTGTTGAATACGACGAACGTTTAGCAATAGAGCTTGGTGTAATTAACCAAATGGGTTTTCCTGGTTACTTCTTAATCGTAATGGAGTTTATTCAGTGGAGTAAGGATAACAATATTCCGGTAGGTCCAGGGCGTGGTTCGGGTGCGGGTTCATTAGTAGCATATGCACTTAAAATTACCGACCTCGATCCGCTTGAATTTGACTTACTCTTTGAGCGATTTCTAAACCCTGAACGTGTATCTATGCCCGATTTCGACGTCGATTTTTGTATGGATAGACGCGATGAAGTAATTGATCACGTATCGGCGCTTTATGGGCGGGACGCGGTATCGCAAATTATTACCTTTGGTACTATGGCGGCAAAAGCGGTAATACGCGATGTAGGCCGTGTACTTGGCCACCCTTATGGCTTTGTTGATCGTATTTCAAAGATGATCCCAGGCGATCCAGGGATGACCCTTGCCAAAGCTTTTGAAGTAGAGCCGCGCTTACAAGAAGCCTACGACGGCGACTCTGAGGTAAAAGACTTAATAGACATGTGTCGCATCCTCGAAGGGTGTACGCGTAATGCCGGTAAACACGCCGGTGGTGTTGTAATATCGCCGACCACCATTACCGACTTTGCTGCACTTTATTGTGACGATGAAGGTAAGTTTCCGGTTACCCAGTTTGATAAAAACGACGTAGAAACCGCAGGCCTTGTTAAGTTCGATTTCTTGGGCTTACGTACCTTGACCATTTTGCAGTGGGCAGTAGATATGACCAACGTGCGCATGCAGCGCGAAGGCAAAGATCCTGTTGATATCAACACCATTCCACTGGATGATAAAAAAAGCATAGAGCTATTACTGCGCGCCGAAACAACGGCAGTGTTTCAGCTAGAATCGCGCGGCATGAAAGACCTAGTACGCCGCCTTAAGCCCGATTGTTTTGAGGATATGATTGCACTCGTGGCGTTGTTTCGCCCAGGGCCACTGCAATCAGGCATGGTAGATAACTTTATTGACCGAAAACTCGGCCGAGAAGAAATCTCATACCCAGATGCGCAATACCAACACGAAAGCTTAAAACCAATACTTGATCCGACATACGGCATTATTTTGTATCAAGAACAAGTAATGCAAATAGCGCAAGTGCTCGCAGGCTATACGTTGGGTGGCGCTGATATGTTACGCCGTGCAATGGGTAAGAAAAAACCCGAAGAAATGGCAAAGCAGCGTTCAACGTTTGAAGATGGCGCGCGTAATAATGGTATTGACGGCGAACTAGCCATTAAAATCTTCGACTTGGTAGAAAAGTTCGCAGGTTATGGTTTTAATAAATCTCACTCCGCGGCCTATGCATTGGTGTCGTACCAAACACTGTGGATGAAAACGCACCATCCGGCAGAGTTTATGGCTGCAGTAATGTCTGCTGATATGGATAACACCGATAAAATAGTAATTTTGGTGGATGAGTGTGAAAACATGAAACTCACCTTATTACCGCCCGATGTAAACGCGGGTGAGTTTAAGTTTACGGTAAATTTGCAAGGTGAAATTGTTTACGGTATTGGCGCTATTAAAGGCGTGGGCGAAGCGCCGGTAGACGCTATTTTAGAAGCGCGCGCAAAAGGTGGCCCGTTTAAAGATTTATTTGATTTTTGTGCTCGCGTTGACTTGAAACGCTTAAATAAACGGGTTACTGAAAAATTAATTTATGCCGGCGCGCTTGACCAATTAGGGCCAGAGAAAACCCAAGCAGGGCGTGCAACGTTACTGGCAAGTTTAAAAGATGCCATGCGCGCAGCCGATCAGCACAACAAGGCAGAGCAACTAGGGCAAAGTGATTTATTTGGTTTATTAGCCACCGAGCCTGATGAAGTTGAGCAAGCCTTTATTAAGGCGACGGGGCTGACCGACAATGAATGGTTAGAGGGTGAAAAAGACACGCTAGGCCTTTATTTAACAGGGCATCCGATAAATCAGTACCGAAAAGAACTTAGGTATTACACCAGCGGAAAGCTGGTGGATTTACAACCAACTAATCGTGATGTACTCTCAACCGCTGCTGGTTTGGTTATTTCTGCTCGCACATTAATTAATAAAAAAGGGAACCGCTGGGGCTTAATAACTTTAGATGACAAGAGCGCCCGTATTGATGTACGCTTGTTCCCAGAACAGTTTGAAATGTACCAAGAAATGCTGCAAGTTAATAATATCTTGGTAATATCTGGACAGGTCAGCTTTGATAACTTCTCTGGTGGCATTACAATGACCGCCAGAGAAATAAACACCATTGCTCAAGCGCGTGAAAAACGCATTAAAGCGATTAAAATGACGCTGAACATGGTGCAAATCGAGGCAGGTTTCTTCGATAAATTACAAAAAGTACTCGAACCTTATAAAATGGGAACGTGTCCGATCAAGGTTTATTACCAACGCCCCGATGCGTTGGCGCAATTAACCCTAGGGATCGAATGGTGTGTCACGCCGAGCGACGACTTAATTCATAAGTTATCACTTATGGCGGCACAAAATGTAGAACTAGAATTTAACTGATTAGGTAGTTTAGAGCATGAGCCTCAATTATCTTGATTTTGAGCTTCCAATTGCAGAATTAGAAGCAAAAATTGAAGAATTACAAAGCATAAGCCGCGCTGGCGAGTTAGACCTTGAGTTAGAAGAGGAAGTCAGCAAATTAAAAGAAAAAAGTGCTAAACAAAAAGAGGAAATATTCTCAAATTTAGGCGCTTGGCAAGTATCACAGTTAGCACGTCATCCGTTGCGTCCTTACACTCGAGACTATATCGAGCGCATTTTTACGGAATTTGACGAGTTTGCAGGCGATCGTACATTTGCTAATGATCCGGCTATTTTAGGCGGTGTTGCACGTTTAGATGGCGAACCAGTAATGGTTATTGGCCAACAAAAAGGGCGTGACACAGCTGAAAAAATCAAACGCAATTTTGGCATGCCAAAACCAGAAGGCTACCGTAAAGCACTACGCTTAATGGAAATGGCCGAGCGTTTTAAAATGCCAATAATGACCTTTATTGATACGCCAGGTGCCTACCCAGGTGTTGGCGCTGAAGAGCGTGGTCAGTCTGAAGCAATCGCACGTAACCTTAAAGTAATGGCGGCGCTTAAAGTGCCAACTATTTGTACGGTTATTGGTGAAGGCGGCTCAGGTGGTGCATTAGCAATTGGTGTTGGCGATAGAGTTAACATGTTGCAATACAGTACTTACTCAGTAATTTCGCCAGAAGGCTGTGCGTCTATTTTATGGAAAAGCGCAGACAAAGCACCACTAGCAGCAGAAGCTATGGGTGTAACGGCAGAGCGTGTTAAAGAACTAGATTTAATCAACAACTTAGTTGATGAGCCTTTAGGTGGCGCGCACCGCAATTACGATGCAATGGCGCGTAACTTAAAAACGCGTTTAAAGCGTGATTTAGCAGACTTACAAGCGCTTTCGCTTGAAGACATGCTTGATCAACGTTACAAGCGTTTAATGTCGTTTGGTTACTGCTAACAGTAATTACTGATATTAAATGTTAAAAAAAGCCGCTTATGCGGCTTTTTTGTTTTAAAATACATTAAATTATAATTTTATAGCGTGTTGTATGCAGTCATCAGCCATTTATCAGCAATTAGAAAAGTCATTAAGTAGCTATATTAAACAACCTAATAGCGCATTTACTGTTGCGCTTTCAGGTGGGGTAGATTCGGTTGTGTTGCTGCATTTAATGAGTAAGCTAAAAAGTGAAGTTGATACGATTACGCTCAGTGCTGTGTATGTTAATCATGGGTTGAGTAAACATGCTCATGATTGGCAACAGTTTTGTAAACGCTTATGTATAGACCTTGGCGTGTCATTTCAGGCAGTGAGTGTCAATATAGAGGTTCAATCACGAACAAGCTTAGAAGCTCAAGCACGTGATGCTCGCTATAAAGCGCTCGACGAGCTAAGCCCAAAAAACAGTATTATATTGCTAGGGCAACACTTAAACGACCAAATAGAAACTTTTTTACTGCGTTTAAAACGAGGTTCTGGTTTAAAAGGTCTCGGCGCTATGCATCAAAAGCGCGTATTAAAAAGTGGCAGAGTGTGTTTTAGGCCACTTTTAGATGTGAAACGAAGTGAAATTGAAAGCTTTGCTGCACAATATGGTATTGATCATATTACAGATGACTCCAATACTGATGAGCGCTTCGATCGTAACTTTTTGCGCGCCAGTATTGTACCCGTACTTGCAGAACGGTTTGATGGCTTTGAACAGTGTGCAGCTCGTAGTATTGAGTTACTTCAGCAACAACAAGCTCTACTTGATGAATATATTTTTACTGATTTAAATCAAAGCTTAAATGCGCAACAAGCGTTATGTATTAACAACATAAAGTCATACAGTGAGCCGCGTTTAGCGAATGTGGTAAGAGCGTGGCTTGGTTTGTTTACTGAAATAATGCCATCTCAAAAGCAGTTGTCACAAATTATCAACCAGGCAATAAATGCTCAGGCCGACGCACAAATTCAAATTGACTTAGTTGATGGACAAGTTAGACGCCATCAAGGGAGTTTGTATTTTGTAATTCAAAATAACATTGTGAATGATGATAAGTTAATCACTTATGAACTCACCCTCAATGATGGCCGCATATTAACAAAGCAAAGCGGTGCAGGAATAAGAGCGCCGTATGCTAATGAGCAGGTTTCAGTAAGGTTTAATTGCAATAGCGCTCGTATAACACCACTAAAAAAGCCAGGAAGCAACACCGTTAAGCACTGGTTTAAAGATGCAAAAATAGCGCCTTGGCTTCGAAGTCATGTGCCGCTTATTTTCTACAACGACGAATTAGTCCAAGTGGTTGGCTATTTTATAAGTGAAAAACATTATGATGAAAATGGTATTTATTGGGAGTGTAAATAAATGAGTAAACAGCCACATGTTGGGTTATCGCTGGTTAATAAAGCCCCATTAGGCATGCTATTTACAGCCCTAATAGCGTTAGTTGCTAATGTATTACTCGATTTGAACATTGTTACTTTAGCCTATGCTATTTCGGGTGGTGCTGTATCAGCAGTTATTTTAATGGCTTACTGGTTAGGTAAAGGCGGCATATTTTTTATACTAGGGGTGAGTTTACCATTAGTTTTAGTGTTATTTACGCCTCTGGGTACCGCCACTGCCTTAATTAATTTAGTGAGTGGTTACTTTTTTGGTTTTTGTGTAGCGCTTACTATTTATAAGTTTTTACCCGCAAAGCCTATTAAACAATAGGGTCGCGGTTTGCATAAAAAAGGCCCCGCGGGGGAAGCGAGGCCTTTTTTAATTAAATCGTTAAGTTAATATGCTTTAGCGCAATTTCTACCAGACGCTTTAGCTTTGTACAATCCTTTATCTGCTCGTGAGAATAATTCTATATCGCAGTCTTTACTTGTCGCTAATGTGTAACCAATACTTACCGTTACGCTGTATTTAGACATTAAACTTGAGTGTTTTACAAATTGCATAATGCGTTCAGAAATCACTTTGTTAGTTGTAAACTCAGGGTCTTCAATTAGTATTGCAAATTCATCACCACCAAATCTAAATACAGTATCTGTCGCACGTATACTTGAATTTAATACAGTAGCAAATTCTTTAAGTGTATCGTCACCAATTTTATGACCAAACTGATCATTGACCTGCTTAAAGTTATCAAGGTCTAATAACATTAAACTGAAAGGGCGTTGATAACGACGACAGTTTTCTAGTTTTTGAGATAAAATGTCATTAAATTGACTACGGTTATTTAGACCCGTTAGAGAGTCTTTTGTTGCCAATTTAAGAACGCGGCTATACATCATCGCATTACGTAGCGGGTAAACCAGCGCTGAGTGAAGCGCCCGTAGCTTGCTTTCAATTGCTTTGCCTAAAGGGTATTTACTAAAGTAAATAAGTTGCCCTAAATGCTCTCTTCCAATTGCTAAATCAAAAATATAGGGTGTACTGTTTGTATCACTTTCAGACGTTTGTGCGGTACCAAGCGTTGATTGAAACTGCAACCCCGTAAAGTTTAAAAGCTTTTTTGTAAACTTTGCATATATGGCTAATACATCTTCAATAACTAAGCTAGTTTGTAGCTCAGCGACTAACTCGTGTGTTGCCGTTGTTTCGTGATTTGGTGTGTGCTCAGCCGAAAACGGCAAAAAATCGCCGCGACCAGAGACACGTTGCGTCAAAATATGGACATTTTCCATTAAATTCTCCCCCGAGGGTGTTGCTTTGCCATTATTAAGCGATTTCTATGCCATATTTTAAAACTAGCTTAAAAACAATTGCTTGCTATATTTAAACTACATCCCTTAGTTTAATTGACGCCGGAGGCCAAATTTGCAAAGTATTAATGCTCAGTTTTTTGGCTTGCTTGTGGCTGCCGTAATTTTTGTGTGGTTTTTTAAGCGTATCGGTTTGCCGCCAATTTTGGCGTACCTGGCAACAGGTGTTTTAGCAGGCAGCCATGGCGTTGGTTGGTTGGAACATACGCACGAAATAGACTTTGTTGCAGAGCTAGGCATTGTATTTTTGCTTTTTAGTTTAGGGCTTGAGTTTTCAATTTCCCGATTAATGGCAATGCGCAATATTGTATTTGGATTAGGGTCACTGCAAGTGATTGTAACCAGTTTAGTGCTCATTATAATTTTGTATTGTTTAAACTTTAGCTTGCTTACCAGCTTTACTATTGGCTCTATTATGGCGCTGTCTTCAACGGCAGTCGTTGTTAAATTACTAAAAGAAAGTGGAGAACTTAATCAGCGCAGAGGGCAATTAGCAATAGGTATATTGTTGTTTCAAGATATTGCGGTCGTACCTCTACTTATTATTCTTCCCTTATTTGCCGCAAGCGATTCACAAACAATTGGATGGGCGTTGGCTTTTTCTTTAACTAAAGGGGCTTTTGTTTGCGTACTGCTTTGGGCTATTGGTAAGTGGGTACTGCCTAAAGTATTTAACGAAATAGCTTTAGTACGAACCGATGAGCTATTTGTACTGACTACGCTACTCGTTGCTTTATTTGCAGGGCTACTCACTTATATGTTTGGTTTATCAATGGCGTTAGGTGCATTCCTGGCCGGTATGATGCTAGGGGAAAGTCATTACAGACATCAGCTTGAAGCAGATATACGACCATTTCGCGATATTTTAATGGGGCTATTTTTTGTAACCGTAGGTATGCAGCTCGATTTACTTTATGTATTAAGTAATGGCGTTATTATCGTTGCTGCCTTATTAGGGTTGTTGGTTTTAAAAATAGCCGTGGTTGCTATTAGTTCACAACTAATGGGTGAGCGAAAGCATGACTCATTAGCGTGTGGGATTATGCTGTGGCAAATGGGGGAGTTTGGTTTTGTGTTAATTGCTTTAGGGAGACAGCACCAACTATTAACAAGCGAACACATTTCATTTTTAATTGCGCTTGGCGTGTTATCAATGGCGTTAACCCCATTTTTAATTGAAAAAACACCCACCATTTTAAGGCGTTTGGGGTTATTAAATAGCCCAAGCGTAGCATGGGATAGCGAGCCACAAGTAAGTATGCTTTACACAAATCATGTAGTCATTTGTGGTTTTTCGAGGGTAGGGCAAACAATAGCGCGTTTTTTAAAACCAGAGGCAATTGAATATGTTGCTGTAGAAAGTAACCCCATACTTGTGCAAGAAGGAAAGGCAGCGGGTGAGCCTGTAATATTTGGCCACGTTAAACAAAAAGATATTTTAAAGTGTGCCGGTGTAGAGCGTGCACGCTTGGTGATTATTACATTTACTGAATTTGACCAAACACAAATAGTGATAGACGCAATAAAGCAAATCGCACCCGAGGTAAAAATACTGATACGTACACGAGACGACAGTCAACTTGAAAAGCTTCGTGAGCTTGGTGTAACGGAAGTAGTACCAGAATCACTTGAAGCAAGTTTAATGATAGTCTCGCATGTTTTATCTATGTCGGGTGTCCCCATGAGCCGAATTATTAGGCGTGTTAGCGATGAGCGAAGAAATCGCTATCAGTTTCTACAACGTTTTTTTACGGGCGAACATATAAACAATGATGAGGGGAATTCAGATAAGTTAGAATATTTACATGTGGTTGCTCTTCCCGATAAAGCACATGCGGTTAATAAAAGCATACACGAGCTTAATTTAGTAAAACGCAGGGTGTCTATAAAAGCATTGCGACGCCAAGACCGAGAAATAGACGCCCCTTCAGATCAAATTGTCCTGCTAGCAAACGATATACTCGTTTTACAAGGTAAACCACGGCGGGTAGAACGAGTAGAACACTTTTTACTAGATGGCATTGAATAAGTTAATCGAGCCCTAAAAACGCCCTTATTTCGGGTAGCTTAGCCATACCGTCTTGATACCCTATTTCCATTAAATGTTGGGTGTAGCGTTTTTCAAATAATAAGTAACTAGTTAAACTTGATTGAGAGTGTTTTTTAACACCAATAATTCGCAACAATACTTTTATCGCCCATGGCATATCGTTGTAATACTGCGCCGCAATGACATTAAAATTTTGTGAGGGATTAATAATAAAGCTATCTATTTGTTTTAGCTCTTGGTGTTTATCTCGTGCAGGTAAAAGCCCCAAAGTGCGGTTTATTCTGCCTAAACGTTCTAAATCTGACTGCATGGTGTCGGTAAATACACTATCAAGCAAGTGCCCTGCAACAGCCGAAAGCCCGGGGTAATGTGCAGAATACCCCGGTGGATGCGGCTCTTTAGGTTCATCGACACCAATAATAAATATTTTTTCGGCGCCTAAATGTATTGATGGGCTAAGCGGTGACAGTTGATGTATAGAGCCGTCACCAAAGTAATGGTTATGAATATTAACGCTTGGAAACACCATTGGAATAGCACTTGATGCCATTAAATGATCAACATTGATGCGTGTAGATCGTCCTTCACGCTTAGCTCTTTGCCAAGGTGTTTGCGTATTTGATTGAAAAAAAGCAACCGAGTCACCCGTTGTGTAACTTGAAGCGGTAATAGAAAGAGCTTCTAAATAGTTACGGTGTAAATTACGCTCTATGCGGTGAAGGTCTAAAATCTCGTTAAGTAAGCCACGCAAAGGACGATTATTCAGTAAGCTCGCAGGTGGGTGGTTAATATGTTCGGATTGAAAACTGGTTAAAATATTACGCGCAATGTGACCAAACACACTCAAAAAATCACTTTTGTAGACCATAGAGGTCGAAAAGTTTTTCCATACAGATTCTAATTTACGCACAGCTAAATGAGCGCAAGAGGCATAACACGCTAAGGCCGCAGAATTTATAGCTCCGGCAGATGTACCATTAATTATTCTAAAAGGAAGAGGTGCGGTACGTGGCATGCTATGAGCTAATGCTTTTAAAACACCTACTTGATACGCAGCTCTAGCACCACCACCGGTAAGTAATAAGGCTGTTTTAGGCTTTTTTGGATCTATTTGCTTAATTTTCATATTGGTGGTTAAACTGTTCAACGTCTTTACTTTATTTATCAACTGTAAGTCTTTAAGCTAGAAGAATCAAAGGATAACTGTTCTTGAAAAAGTGCTTGCTTTTTTATAGCGCAATTTAATGCGCAATTCAGGCCGAATAATTTAAGGTATTAATTTAATAAAAGCCCGAACAGAATGAATTTAATCCACTTAGGCTACTCTAAGTGATATCGCATTTTAATTTTTTATGGAGTTAGTATGTCAGACTCATCAGATGTTCAAAAACGCTCACCAAACAGTAATCTACTTCTTGCCATTATTACGCTAATTGTTGTTGCCTGTGTTGTTGCTTTCTTATTACTCAAACCAAGTGACGAACCAGTGTCGAGAACAGAGGTAACAAAGCCGATAGAAGAGCAGCCAATAATGGAACTTAAGCCATTAAATGAACCAGATATAATTGAGCCAGAAGAGCCAACAGCCATTGAGCAACCCGCAGAGCTCGAAGTGCCAGCGCAGCGAATAGTTGAACCTGAACCAGAAGTAACTACGCTACCTGCCTTAAATGATAGTGATACTGTGGTTGTTGCTAAAATTGACGAGTACTTAAGTGACTCTGTTATGAGCCTATTGGTCACTGATGATGTTATTCGCAGAGGTGTTGTTTTTATTGATAACTTAGCCCAAGGTAAAGTTGCTAAAAAACATAACCCTGTTATCAAACCCCAAGAAAGCTTTAGTGTCAGCGAGGGGGATATTTTAACCATTGATCCAAATAGTTATGAGCGTTATACACCTTATGTAAAAGTATTTACGAGTATGAGTGCAGCGCAAGTGGTCCGATTGTATGAAGAGTACAAGCCACTTATTAATGATGCATACACAGAAATTGGTTACGGCGATGATGAGTTTAATCAAACATTGAACGACGCAATTGATTTACTGCTTGATACACCAGAACCAGAAGGCGCCTTACCACTTCTTCGTGACTCAGTGACTTATCAGTATGCGTTTTCTGAATGGGAGCAACTACCCGCAGCTCAAAAGCAGTTATTACGTATGGGTCCAGAAAACATGAAAAAAGTGAAAGGCGCATTACGTAATATAAAAGCGCAATTAGAGAGCAATTAACAACCACAAATTAAATTTTAATACCGCGATTGTATATGAAGTATGCAATCGCACTTTCTTTTTTGATTATCCCTTGAATAACACAGTAAAAGTAGAGATAATCCCTCCCGCGCCAACCAAGGCCCTCAATGGTAGTCTTATTGGTCCTCTCGCAACACTAGCAGGCGAACCTGGTCAGGCCCGGAAGGGAGCAGCCACAGTTTGTGACGTGTGTGCCGAGATGTGGCTGGTAAGACTGCCACCCAAATTCCTCATTTGGTGTTGTTTGAAGTATAAGTTGACATATTTGTACTAAAAGATGGCATAAATTGGAAGTATAAGGTGGCATAGTCTAGTATTTAACCAAATGGTTAGATGGTTGACTCACATGTACAGAAGAAAACTCAAACACTCCCGTGTTAAAAACCTCCATAAATTTGCTAGTCAAAAAAATAAATCTACCTGTTTAGTTGAGTCCTCTTTAGAATTTGATGCGTGTTTCCATTTTGAATTTTCACCATCAATAGCCGCATTTGAAGCACAACCACTAGGTTACGAATATGAGTTTGATAACCGTATTTGCTGTTACACACCTGACTTTTTACTTACCCACACAGACGGCACGCAAAAATTTATAGAAGTAAAACCACAAAGCAAAATTGCTGACGAAGACTTTCGTGCACGTTTTATTGAAAAGCAAGCCATAGCTAAGCAAGATGGACGCTACTTAATACTGGTTACAGACAAACAAATCCGTGTGTATCCAACACTCAATAACTTAAAGCTTTTGCATCGCTACTCTGGTTTTCAGTCTTTAACAGAATTGCAAGCATCGGTGTTAGAACTTGTTCAGCAATACGAGTCTATTAAAGTGGGCCAGTTAGTTAGCTATTTAAAAGTAACTGCCGGTGAGCTACTTGCTACTGTGCTACGCTTATTATCTTTAGGACAGTTATTTGCCGATTTAACTACAAATGAAATATCAATAGAAACAGCAATTTGGTCTAATAATGTTTAATGACGGGCTGTTTGAAGATGAATTTAACCAGCCATTACCAAAAGTAGCAGCCAAACCACCTCAAAATTACGCCAAAGATTTACAAGCCCTTCCTGAAAAAATTAAAACAACAACATTTGCTAAGCTTAAATATATTCAATGGCTTGAGACTAATATTCAAGGCGGTTGGACACAAAAAAGCCTTGAGCCTTTATTAAAAGTAATGCCCGAAGTTGAGGGGGAAAAAAAGCCCAGCTGGAGAACCGCCGCACGATGGTATAGCGCTTATACAAATGCAGATAAAAATATCATGGCGCTAATACCAAGACACCAAAAAAAGGGTAACAGGGAGCGCGATACAGCAACTGATAAGTTTTTTGAAAAAGCACTTGAGCGTTATTTAGTAAAAGAAAAGCCATCAGTGGCTTCGGCTTATAAGTTTTACGCAGATTTAGTTATTATTGAAAACGACAGTGTTTTAGGCAGTGTTTTAAAGCCTCTAACATACAAAGCATTTAAAAATAGAATCGATAATTTACCGCAATACGACGTTATGGTTGCTCGTTATGGTAAGCGCCTTGCTGATATTGCGTTTAATAAAGTGGAAGGGCATACACGGCCTACCCGAGTACTCGAAAAAGTTGAAATTGACCATACACCGCTGGATCTTATTTTATTAGATGATGAGCTACATATCCCGCTTGGTAGGCCGACACTCACCATGTTAGTTGATGTGTATAGCCACTGTATTGTTGGCTACTACTTTAGCTTCAGCGAACCCTGCTATGATGCAGTAAGGCGAGCGATGATGAATGCCATGAAACCTAAAAGTGAAGTGGCAAAGCTATACCCTGATACGGTAAATGAGTGGAAATGTGCAGGTAAAATTGAAACACTCGTTACTGATAATGGAAGAGAGTTTTGGGGTAATAATCTTGAGCTTGCTGTTTGTGAAATTGGAGTAAACATTCAATATAATCCAACGAAAAAGCCCTGGTTAAAACCTTTTGTAGAACGTATGTTTGGCACAATTAACACTGAGTTACTAGATCCTATACCAGGTAAAACCTTTTCTAATATTTTACAAAAGCATGAATATAATCCCAAAAAAGATGCAATTATGCGTTTTACGACCTTTATGCAGTTATTTCATAAATGGGTAGTAGACGTTTACCATCAAGATGCCGACAGCCGTTTTAAGTACATACCGAGCCAACTATGGGAGCAAGGCTTTAGTACGTTACCACCAACAATGCTGAGTAATGATGATCTACAACGACTAGATGTTGTACTCAGTATTTCAATTCACCCTAAACTTAGAAAGGGAGGGGTATGGCTGGAAAACTTAAGGTATGACTGCACTGAGCTGTCTAATTACAGAAAGCAATTTAGTCACAACGTATCTCATAAGGTTTTAGTTAAGTTAAACCCCGAAGATATTTCTTATGTATACGTATACCTCGATAAGCTAGAGCATTACATAAAAGTACCATGCATAGACCCAAACGGTTACACCCAAAATTTAAGTTTGAATCAGCATAAAATAAACATACGCATCCACCGCGACTTTATTTCGGGCTCTATCGATAATGTAGGCTTAGCAAAAGCGCGTATGTTTATTCATAATAAAATTCAAAACGAGTTTGAAGCGTTAAAAAATGCGGCAAACCACTCAAAAGTAAAAGGGGGTAAAGCGCTAGCTAAGCATCAAAATGTCAGTAGTGATTCACAAAAATCAATAACTCAGTGCAAACCCATAGAGCCCAAAAAGGTCACACCTAAAGAGCAATCAACAGATAGCTGGGATGATTTTATCTCAGATCTAGATGGATTTTAATTATGCTAACCGATAAACAAAAAGAAAAGCTTAATGAATTTCGTGATGTATTTATTGAATACCCAATAATAAGCACGGTATTTAACGACTTCGACAGATTAAGACTTGGAAAAGGGTTAGCGGGCGAAAAGCCCTGCATGCTTTTAAATGGCGATACAGGCACAGGTAAAACAGCACTAATAAAACAGTATAAAGAACGCAATTTACCGCAATTTATTAATGGAGTGATGAATCATCCTGTATTAGTAAGCCGCATACCTAGTAACCCGACATTAGAGTCTACTTTAGCTGAGCTTCTTAAAGACTTAGGACAAGTAGGTAGCACAGAGCGTAAGCTGCGAATAAACGGCACTCGCTTAACGACATCATTAATAAAATGCCTAAAAACGTGTGGTACAGAGCTTATAATTATTGATGAGTTTCAAGAGCTAATTGAGCACAACCAAGGTAAAAAACGCCGCGAGATTGCCAACCGATTAAAATACATTAACGACGAAGCGGGTGTATCAATTGTATTGGTAGGGATGCCATGGGTAGAAAAAATAGCAGACGAACCACAGTGGTCATCGCGTTTATTAGTAAGGCGGCAGCTGCCTTATTTTAAATTATCAGAAAATCCAAAGCATTTTGTGCAACTAATAATTGGCCTAGCCAACCGTATGCCATTTACCGAAAAGCCAAACCTAAGTGAACAAGCAACAGTTTTTGCTTTGTTCTCACTTTCAAAAGGCTGCTTTAGAACACTCAAATACTTTTTAGATGATGCCGTACTTTATGCATTAATGGATAACGCAAAAAATCTCACGACCAAACACTTGGTTAAAGCATTTGAAGTACTGTTTCCTGATGTACCAAACTTATTTACCTTGCTGGTTACAGAAATTACAGCAAGTGAAGTTGAGCGCTATTCACTTTATAAACCTGAAAGCGCCCAAGATGAAGACCCGTTTATAGCGACCAAGTTTACTGAAAGAATGCCTATTAGTCAGTTGTTGAGGAAGTGAGTTGCGATGTATAAAAGTATGAATGTTTGACTTTAGCTTGCTTAAATAAGATAAGATTAATAGTTTTTAATTCACATGTTAGTTTGCATTTAGCATATAAAAAGCTGCAAGGAGCCTATGGAAAACTACATAAACTTAAACAGAACTTTTGCTTTGTTACCTGAAAGCCAGGAGAAAGAATACAAAGATGAATGGGATTTCTCTCCTGGTAGTTCTAAGGAGAAAAATTGGAGCGATGTACTTAAAGAGTACCGCTGCATTATACTTGCAGAGGCGGGAGCAGGCAAAACAGAAGAGTTTAGGCAGCAGGCTTCTAGTTTGATAGAGCGAGGTGTCACATCGTTTTTTATTCGTATCGAAGATATTGATAGTGACTTTGAAGACGCATTTGAAATAGGTTCGCAGCAGGAGTTTAGAGAGTGGTTAGATGGTAGTGGAGAAGCTTGGTTTTTTTTAGACTCAGTTGATGAAGCTAGGTTAAAAAACCCTAATGCTTTCAAAAAAGCTGTTAATAGGTTCGCAACATGCATCTCAAACGCTAAACACAGAGCGCATATATTTATTTCTAGTCGACCTTACGCGTGGAGGCCAAAAGAAGATAGAAGAATTCTAAATGATAAATTATATCTACCTCAGCGGCAGGATACGAAAGAATCTCCAGCTTATACTAGTGCTCAGGCAGATAATGATCCCAGTGCGTTAACAGTGATGCTACTAAAGCCGCTAGATAGTAGCAGGGTAAATAGTTACTGTGAAGCGCGTGATGCACGGGGTGTTGATATCCTTCTAGAAGAAATTGAACGGTTAAATTTGTGGACCTTAGCTGAGCGGCCATTTGATCTGGAAAACATTATTGATAAATGGCAAGAGGCAGGAGTTCTTGATAGTCGAATAGAGCTTTTAAGGCACAATATTAAATCGAAACTGACCGAGCAGCACTCTGTTGATAGAGCCGACAGTCAATACTTGGTTTTGGAACAAGCCCTAAATGGGGCCCGTAAGCTAGCGGCTGCTGTTATACTAACGGATACCACCGGCATTTTTATTCCAGGTTCCAGAGCAAGTTTAAAAGGAATACATGCAAGTGAAGTACTAAGTGATTGGGCTCCTAAAGCAATTCGGTCACTGCTAGAATTGGGCATATTCAATGACATTATTTACGACACGGTTAGATTCCGCCATAGAGAGATAAGAGAATTATTAGCAGCAGAGTGGTTTGACTCTTTGCTTCAATCTGGAGCAGATAGAAGCTCGATCGCCGCACTTTTTTTCAAGGAGCAATATGGCGAAAAAATAATTACGCCAAGGCTTCGCTCTGTTTTAAGTTGGTTGATTTTATTTGATGATAGCTTCTATCAGCAGGCAATAAGTATTGCACCTGGAATAGCTCTAGAAGGCGGCGATCCAGCCATACTACCTCTACCGACACGAGAGCGTTTGCTAGAGCGTGTTGTACTTGAAATTGCTACAAACAAAGATGGCCGTGGGCCTAGAGAAAACTCTGCTATAGCAAGAATTGCCAGAGAAGACTTAACACTTAAAACGGTCGAATTAGTAAAAGAGTACTTTGATAACGACGATGCCATTTTTTTCCTCGGGCGCTTAGTTTGGCAAGGTAAAATGGTTGATGCCTTAGTGTTGTTTGAGAGTATTGCTCTGGATAACAATAGAGATATATACGCCAGAATTGCAAGCGTGAGGGCAATCGCAACATTGGCAGAGCCCAATCATAGTGAAGAATTATGGGCTAAATTAAATTGCTCAGCCCATGCTATTGAGCAACGTCTTTTAGCTGAACTGGTGGAAGAGGCCCATCCTAATTTACACAATGTTGACCACCTACTAAATTCCCTTGAAGTAATTGAGTGTGATAAGAGAAAAAGTGACTTCTACTCTTTGCGCAATGCAATGGCTGACTTTCTATGTAAAGTTACAATTGATAATAATGTTGAGGTACTCAATAAGCTATTAGATGGCTTTGATAGACTGTTTAGCTATGCACCTTTTATAGATGATAAATATTGTAAGGTTTCAGCAAATCATGCTTGGTTGATTAGTTATGCCGCATTGATGTTGGAAAAAATGATTGAATCAAAGTGTGATTTGGCTTTGTCACAAAGAGCCTTGTCTGTACTAATCTATATTTCTCAAGTTAAATCTTGGGGATATAGGGAATATGATGATTATGAAGATAGTCTAGGAGAACTAATCCCGAAGTGGTCAGGACTGAATGATGCTTTATATTGGGAGACTATATATCAAGCACGGACTCACCTTGAGAGAAAAGATCAAAGTGTTACAGATGATTGGGATGTGTCTAGTCACAATTGTTTTTGGGAGTTTGATGAAAGTTCATATACAAGACTATTGAATAGTATTCCTAGTCTAGAGTTTCTGGACGAACAGTTGGTCGCGTTGAGTACAGTGATTCAACTTTACTGGTGGTTTAATAAACCGAAAAAGATGTTAGAAGACTTGAAAGTAGCAGCTCAGACTAGTTCGTCATTACAAGGCCTAATGCAAGTAAGGTTTGGCCCAACAATAACTGAAATAAGTAATACGCAAAGACGAATAGATGCCAGGAGAAAAAAACGAGAAGTAATAAAACGACAAGATCAACAATATCGGTTGGAATGGATTGAGAAGTTACGAACTGTACCAAATCAACTCTTAGCTGAGCCACTTCTTAAGAATGGAATAATATCCAATAACATGAAATGGCTTTATTTCGAAACAGTTCAAGAAGAGCTAATCACAACGAGAGCTGTAGGCGCTGATTGGCAGAAGCTTATACCTGAATTTGGTGAGCAAGTAGCAATGGAGTATAGAGATATTTTGCAGAAGGTATGGCGTAATTTCAAAGTGCCTCTTCAGTCAGAGCATGAGTCATATATAAACAGCCATGAAGAGACTCTCAATATTGCCTTCGCAGGCCTTGAAATCGAATCGCGTGAATCGTCAGCATTTCCTCATAATCTTTCGAGTACTGAATTAAATCAAGCATTGAGGTTTTTAGGTAAAGAACTTAATGGGTTTCCTAGTTGGCTTGAAGTTATATTCAAAGTTTATCCGCTAGAAATAACTAAGGCTATAGTAAAAGAGTTAATCTGGGAGCTAGAATATTCCCTTAAAAATGAGCAAGTACACTACATATTGGGCAATATACTGCATCAAGCTCCATGGATACATGAAACAATTGCTCCCAAGATATACGATTGGCTATATAACAACCCAGGAAAACTATTAAAGTTTCCAGAGTATAGTGTTCAGATAATGGTTAGAGGGAAATATTCTCATGAAGCTCTTTTTGCATTGGCAAAACGCGAAATAAAAAGCGGCGCTAACACTGAAATTCAGGCTCGTTGGTACGCCTTGTGGGTCGACTTGGAAGCCGAGCAAGCAATACCTGCGCTTGAAACGTGGTTAGAACAGTTGGCTGATGAGAAAGTAAAAATTGCTGCTGAAACTTTTGTAACTTATTTGGTTGGCGATAGTAGTGGTCGCGGAGGTATTGGTGGTCTAGAAACTTACATGACCCCTCGCTACTTAAAACGACTATATATTTTAGCGCATAAATTTATTCGAGTTGAAGTTGATATCGACAGAACTACAGGCGGGTCTTACATGCCTGGACTTCGAGACGATGCACAAGCTGCTAGAAGTCGCCTTTTCTCATTACTATCAGAGTTACCAGAAAAAGCAGCATATGATGCCATGAAAGAGCTAGAACAAGAGCATCCTGAACCTAGTTATCGTTACTGGATGAACAAGCAAGCATATAAGAGAGCCGAAGCCGATGGTGATATAGAGCTTTGGAGTTGTGAGCAAGTTTGCCAGTATGCTACCTATCAATTAGTTACTCCTAGAACCCATAAGCAGTTGTTTGAATTGGGGGTTTTAAAACTGAAGAACATGAAAATCTGGCTAGAGCAAGGAAACGATAGCCCATGGAAAACGTGGCAAAGGGCTGAGCAAGAAAATGAGCTTCGCAACTTAGTTGCAGGTTGGCTTAATCTAAATTGTCGAGAGCAATATACAACAGCGCAAGAGCCAGAGTTGGCGAATGAGCAAAGAATGGATATTTGGTTGAACAGCAATTATGTTAACGCACCTGTACCGATAGAACTAAAATTACTTGACAAAAACTGGTCAGGAAACAAATTGTGTGAGCGACTAAGAAACCAATTAGTTGGTGGCTACCTCAGAGCCAATGGAGCATCTTGTGGTGTATTTCTATTGGTTTCAGCTAACAAAAATAAGAGTTGGCAAATAGATAACCAAAAAGTTTCTCTTGAGGAATTGCGTGATGCGCTGATGAATTATTGGAATTCAATATCCAAAGAATATCCAACAGTTAGTGCTATAGAAGTGATCGTAATAGACCTGAATCTGAGAGGAAAGGTTAGTCGTAGCGCCAATGGATTTAAAGAGGTTTAAATGAATAACAAGGAAAAGTCTGTTCATATTTTGATAAGAAGGCTTAACTATCTATTGAAGCGTTTAGAAAATGAGTTTTTTCATGTACACCCTAGTCTAGAAGAAAACAGGCAAACTACGAGCTTGGCTTTTACTTCAATTCTTAATGAAGCTGCGAACCTACATGAGGCCGCATTTTATAGTAGAGAATTTTGGTCTGAAATAACAAAATGGGGAGGGTCTCAAGAGTGGAAATGGGAAGAGATTAAGGTTCGTTTTACATATTGGCCTGTTTTGGAGATGTTAAAGCCTTTTTCATTTGACACAAATGACAAGTTGAAAATAGCAGGGCGAGATGAAAACAACGCAACAAAACATCAAGGGAAACTGGCATCATTTGAGGATGCTTTAAATGCTTGCGCAGCTGCATGGTTTATTGTTTTGGAAAAGGCTCGAGAAGAAGAAGTTTTTTTAGGAGCGAATGAAGTTGACGATTTAATGAAGCTGTTTGATTGTTATGATTTAATCTCTTTCCGTGAGTCAGCGTATGGTTTTAAAGTCTCTAGTCCTATTGCTAATAAGATAGAGTATCCAGCTCTACGAGGTTCTTCCGAAATACCTGAAGCAAAAGAAGCCTTCCAAAATCGCTCAGCTTTTTGGAGATCTAGGCAATGAGATGAAAACAACTAAACTGGTTTGTGGAGAAGTTGAGTTAGCACAATTACTCAAACTTTTTTGAATGATTCTTTCCACAATTCACGTATAACTCTCAAAATATTCGAGTGATTTTCTTTTTACCTGCTTTGCTTTTAGTTGAGCTTGTTGCAGCTTATGAGGACTAGGCTCAGGAAATGATAACCACTTATAAGGGTAGCTTCCTTTTCTAAACAACCTGCAAAGTACCGCAGAGTTAGGCACTGGCTTAAAATTACGTAATGCACAGTCACTAAATGGGAAGAGTATGTAAAGCTTATTACCTTCTTTTCCTTTTTTGCTCAGCATTTGACACGTCGCCAATATATACTCATTAGTATCTATCATTACATTGAAGCGGTTGAAGCTCCAAGATTCAGCATTGAGCACTTTCGCTTGTAATTTGTACTCTCTGGCCCCGATAAAGGTGGTAAATGGCAACTCTTTTGCGGGTAAACCAATAGTGTTATTTCTAGTTAAGTTATTAATTGCTTGCTTGGTTATTTTCTTCTTGCGTTCAACTTCTCGCTCTAATGTTCGTTGGGCAGCGAGTCTTTCAGCTTCTACCTCTTTTTCTATGTCATTTTTGAGTGCATCATCACACCAGCTATAAATCCAATTTGAGTAAGGCTCTATATTATGAAGTGCATCAATAACAGCTTCTATGGGCTGCTCAATGAATTGAGATAGGTCGATTTCTAATGTTGGTACTTTATTATTTTTTAAAAAACTTACTTTCTCATCGCTACATTCAGCAGTGACTTTAACTTCAATACATATTCTTCCCAGCGATGTTTCCAGTTCAACATCCATTTTGTATTTATCTAACGGCGACTCTACCGAGCCTCGTAGTATTTTGACGAGTTTTGGAGGTCGTACTTTGGTTTTACCCATGTGTTTACATTTAACGGAAGGAAGTAATATTTGTTCTTGAGCGGCTAGATATTCTTGCGCGAACCTGTGTAGAGCTGTCATTAAGCAGGATCTTTTCTCAGGCTTTGAGGTGTGCGCAAATGAGTGTGCTTTTATTTTCCCTCCATTGCGTGCAATTAAAGGGTCATTACATGCGATACAAAAACAGTTACATGCTTTACCATTTTTGACGTTATTTATTGAAACAACCTTACCAGAAGCATCACTAGCAAAAACAAGCATAAAATTCCCTTTAACTCAAAAGTTTATAGTTTAAGACATTACTAATTAAGTGTATATTTAAAAACTAAAATATCCTTAGTACACTTATGGGTTAGATACTAAGAGAATCTTAGCAAGATATATTTTATAGCTAAGGTTCACATGGAAACTCCAACACCTTCACGCCTAAAATCTGCAAGAAAAGCAGCAGGCCTTACTCAGCAACAGCTAGGTATGGCATTAGGAATGGAGCCAAACACGGCTAGTGCTCGCATGAACCAATATGAAAAAGGCAAACATGCCCCTGATTTTTTAACTATGAAACGCATTGCTAAAGAGCTAGATGTGCCAGTTGCTTATTTTTATTGTGAAGAAGATATTCTATCTGAACTAATTTGTGCTTTGGGTAAGTTAAAAAAAGAAGACCAAATTGAATTATTAAATACACTCAAACCTGCAAAGCTATAAGGGATCAAAAAACATGGAAGTAAATGCTAATTCAATTAGAAAAATAGGTAAGACGGGAGATGATTCTTGGCTCTTAGAGGATACTCGCCAAATAACATTTTTTATTGGCCCTAATAATTCAGGTAAGAGTCGCGAATTAAGAAAATTATTTAATGGAAATGTTAATCATTGGGCATTAGAGTATTTGGGTTTTGAAATAAAGGAAATAATCGAAAAACTATCAAGTGACTTTCATCAAGGTAGTTGGAGGGGTGATCTCAGAAGACTCAGGTCGTTAAACTATCAGCAATTACTCAATGAAGTATTATCAATTCAAAATAAACCTATTTGTTTAAGCAAGTTAGCAGCAGAAATTTATTCAATTTCTAAGGCTCCAAATTATACTTCCCCAGCAGAGGAACATACATTTTTTGAGATTATTAATTCAATGCTAAAAGGGTACTTCCCTGAAAAGGCATTAGAAAAGGTAAGTAGTTATTCAGTGACTAAGGAGTGGGGTAAGATCTATGTACCAACTCTTCGGGGGCTGCGCCATGTTGCTGAGAAAGATATTTTTGAAAGTAGGACTAAGTCAGATTACTTTGCAAGTTTAAAGAAAGATGAATATGAAATTTTCACTGGTCATAGCCTTTACGAAGATCTTATATCGCATCTATTAGGTTCCTATGAGAAGCGACAAAAAGTTCGCGACTATGAACAGTATCTTTCTGAAAGCTTCTTTTTTGGCAGGGGTATCTCATTAGTGCCTATGGTTGATAAAGATGTTGTACATGTTAAAGAAGGTGATGATGAAGACAGGCCTATTTATGACTTAGGTGACGGTATTCAATCAATTATATTGTTGACGTATAAAGTTTTTATGGCTGAAGAGCCGACTATGTTTTTTATTGAAGAGCCAGAACACTTTTTACATGCTGGACTTCAAAGAACATTAATTGAAACATTTGCAAAGCATAAAGAACATATGTTTTTTATGACTACTCATTCAAATCACTTTTTAGATTTAGCTCAAGAGCGTGACGACATTTCTATTCAACAAGTTTCACGGGTAAAAGGTGAGAGCAAAGTCCAAGCTTCTTTAGATTATGGTGAGTTACTTAATGAGCTTGGTGTACGTGCATCGTCTGTACTTCTTGCTAATTGTTCAATTTGGGTGGAAGGCGTTACTGATAAATTATACTTGCGAGCCTATCTAAATAAATACATCGAAGAGCTTGAAGATGAAGATAAGAAAAGTAAGCTGAAAAGTTATCATGAAAATCTTCATTTTGTTTTTACAGAGTACCAAGGCAGTAATATTACTCACTGGAATTTCAGTGGTGATGTTGAAAACGATGGTAATGAAACTCCAGCTAAAAGACTCAACAGAAATATATTACTAATTGCTGACGCAGATATAGATGGTAAAGGTGAGCGTGTTAAAAGCTTAAGGGGAGCTTTGGGTGATGCATTTTATTTACTTGACTATAAGGAAATTGAAAACTTTATACCCTTTGATATTTTGATTGATACAGCTAAAGCTAGATGGGGAACTTTTACCCAAAGAGCCGATTGTGATATCGATAAATTTGATAATATTAAAGAAAGCTCATTTAGAAAAAAAGATGTTGGTATCGGTAAGGTTTTGGAGCGTAATGTCGTTAAAGCCGAAAGACTTGAGCGGAACTTTTACTCTGACAAATCAGGCACAATTAAAGACAAAGTTAAATTTTGTCATACTGCAATTTCACTAATGAATGAATCTGATGATTGGAAATTAACGCCAGAGCTAACTTTACTATGTAAAAGGGTCTGGGATTTTATTGAATCACATAATCAATAACTGCTTATGTGATTCGACCTTTTAGATGTAAGTGAGCGGACTCAGAAATATCACATCCGATAGCTTGTCGATTTAAGTTATTGGCTGCTACTAAAGTAGCTCCTGAGCCAAAAAAAGGATCGATGACGATTTCATTTTCCTTACTGCTTTGAGAGATAAGCGTTTCAATTAACTTAACTGGTTTTTCAGTAGGGTAGCCTCTGTATACTCTTTTACACGTGAGGATGTCAGGCACGCTTAGATCATTTAACTTGCGCTTACCTTTCTCGAAAAAAAGAATATATTCGTGTCTGGCTCTGTAATGATAACCCATTCCAATAGTTACTTTATCCCAAATTATTGGCTTCCAAAACTTGAAACCTACTTTTTCAGCTATTGGCTTAATATAAAACATTGTTTCCTGATCGCAGAATAGATAAAAATGCGAACCTTTTTTAAGTACTCTGTAAATTTCTATTAGTAGTTCTTCAAAGCGATTATTTGGAAATATGTCGAACCATTGATTACTTGACGATTTACTTACTTTTAGGCGAGTGGTTGTTCCTATTTTTCGATATTTTTCTAATGATTCGTAGGGTGGGTCAGTAATTAAAAGATCAACACTTTCGGTTGAAAGTGTTGATAACCAATTTACCGCATCATCTTTAAATACTTGCATTAAATCTCTTTAGTTAAAGTGTGCTGCACAATCGGCCATTGTGTGAGCTTTTTGATGAAGTCCCCTTCGGTAAATGACGGCAATCTATGCAGTAGCTCTGGAAACCATCGGGGTTTTGTGATGATTTACGTGCGGGTGTTTTACCAAATGAATTAGGATAAGTATGAAAAATATGCTCCGAACCATTTGCGTCTGAACAATGTGGACAAGATTTAAATCTTTGTCCTGTAATTTGGTCAGCCTTTATGATCATTCCACTATTGAGTGCTTTATTGCAGCAGTTACAAGCCATAATAATCTCCTTATAAGTTAGCTTTGTATTTTAAATTTGAGTTTTTTATTATGTTACTGGCTATTAATACATCCATTAGAAATGCCGTAACGCTCTCTACAGTATCAGATATTGTACTTTTGTGAAGTACGAATGATTTAACGATAATTATTTTTGACTATCTAATTTATTTAGCCTAAACCTAAACTAAGATTTTCTTAGTTTAGGTTGGCGATGCATTTTTTAGTTCAAACAAAACCTTATCCAGATGAGGCGCTTGAAAGCTATTTACTCAGGCTTGCAAGGGATAACTCATACGATGGCTATAGTGAGCTTGCTGATATTTTATGGCAATGGCTTGTAGAGCAAGATCATGAGCTTGAAGGTGCGTTGCCGTTAGAGCTAAGTAAGGTTGATGTTTATCATGCTAGGCAAGCGAGCAGCTTTAGAATAAGAGCGCTTAAGTTAGTAGCCCAATTAGCAGATGTAAACGCTGGTGACATTCTTGCACTTGCTTGGCGGCGCAGTAATTTTAAATTTGGTAACCTCGCAGCAGTAAGCCGTAATGAACTGAGTATTGCCCTTGAGCTACTTTGTACTGATAACATACCTGTTTGCATTGAATGCTTGTCTGAATCTTCTTTCGTTCCTTTTTATTGGCATTTAAAGCCCTACAAAGCGTGCCATAAGCATAAAACACAATTAACTACACATTGTAAGGAATGCTATGCCTCAATTGATTATAGAGCTTCTGAGGCGTTTTTAGAGTGTGACTGCGGTCATAAACTAACCAGCAGTGAACAGTTAAACGATACAGACTTTAAAATTGCATTTGCGCTTGCAAGTAGTAACAGCCATAAAATAGTGGGGTTGATATCGTGGTTTGCGAAGGTTAAGCAACTTGATGTAAGCGATGCTGACTTTAACAGTTCTTTTGTTGATTACTTTAGTACTTGGCCTAAAGACCTTACCGCTGAATTAGATTTACTCACAAATAATGCGCGGCTCAAGCAGCTTAACCCTTTTAATAAAACTAAGTTTAACTCTGTTTATGGAAATGTGATTCGTGATGGTCAAATAGCTGCAACAAGTAACCGTAAAAACAAAGTACTTGATGAGATTATTAATTACTTTATCGAATTAGTTGATAGTAACCCTAAAGCTAAACATCCAAATATTGCAGACTTACTGCTTTGCACTTTTGATGCCGCAGTATTATTAAACACCACCACAGAGCAAGTTTACAGGCTTTATCAAGAAGGCTTTTTAAACTGTGCTTATCCACAAAAAAAGCACGAACAGCTCAGAGCTGATAGCCATGTTTTTTATTTACGCCAAGTAATTGAACTACAGCAAGCATTCGCAGCTGAAAAGCCTCAAACAAAAAAACAATTTATAGCGCCGTGGTAACTTATGAACTTACAAGATGCACTTGCAATTGAATCGCTAAAAGAAAAAACCACAACACTTAGAAAGTTGTTTGCCCCATACACGCCTCATGTTGCGGTAGATGGCTTCGAGGAACAAGCGCTGACAGTGCTTATTAATTTAGTTTATAAGCGAAGTGAAATTGATGATTTAACAAGTGTAAGAACTGCTAAAAGTGTATTACGCGATGAAGTGTTATTGAATAAGTGCATTAACGAAGTTAAATGGTTTCATACTCATAATTTAAAATACCCCGATATACGAGTAAGCCATCAACGTTTAATTAGTGAAGTTGTAAGTGAAGATATTGCGGGTATTTGTAGCCGGTCATTATCTTTAAGTTTTGGCTGGTCGCACAACAGTGCTGAAATTAATCATGCAAAGTTATTTTTAACCTCATTTAGTTGGCAAGGTGAAGTAACTTGTTTAGCAAAGTTATTAATAACTGAAGAGTCTGTTTGGATTAATTTAATAAGAGAGTACGGGTTTACTAAAAAAGCGGTTTTAGACATCGCGGGTAAAATAAAACAGCAGCTGCCAGTGGCAGAGCTCCCATTAGAAGTAAGTTCTTTTTCACCACAATTACAAATGCCATTTCAGCAAAGCTACCTTGCGGTTACGCCTGTAGTAAGTCACACAATGCTAGCTAAAATTCAGCAATTAACAACTGAGCGTAAGTTAAATTTTGCTTTAGTTGAGCACTCAAGACCAGCCAATGTAGGCGATTTAGCAAGCTCAGTAGGTGGCAATATAAGAGCCTTGCGTTACTTTCCTAAAACAAATTCAAAAGCTATTAACCGCTCTAAAGTAGTCAATAATGATATTGAGAAAGCATTTAAAATTCGTGCGCTATTAAGTAGTCAATTTCAGCATGCGCTTTTGGTATTGGTTGGTATTAAACAGTTTAATACGTTAAGGCAAAAGCGATTAGCGCGAGTCGCGGCTATTAGGCAAGTACGTGTTAGCTTGCAGTTATGGCTGGATAACATTCTGGAAGCTAAAAATAACGCGCAAGAGCAAGCTTACCCTGAGTGGGCAAAGCATTACTTAGATCAGAGTATTACTAACTGTATTAGCCAATTTAGTAACGTACTAAATGAGAGCCTTGGTAATTTAAGTAAGCTCAAACGCTTTGCTTATCACCCTAATTTAATGGGGTTGTTTAAAACGCAGTTAAACTATGTGTTTACTCATTGTACAACTGAAGAAGAAACATTAAATGATGAGCAAATAGTGTATGTACGTTGCCAAGATATGCGAGTGTTTGATGCTGAGGCAATGGCTAACCCATATATTCAAGGCATGCCGTCACTTACTGCTTTAAATGGGCTTGCTCATAACTTTGAGCGTAAGCTAAAAAACTTTATAGACCCTTCAATTAAGTGTATTGGCAGTGCCATTTACATTGAAAACTATCAACTACATAAAGGTAAACCATTACCTGAGCCAAGTAAGTTAAAACAAGTTGCAGGGCGTAGTCATGTAATAAGGTCAGGTATTATTGATAAACCTAAATGCGATATAACACTCGATTTAATATTTAGGCTTTTTGTACCAAATACTGAGCTGTTAGATAAGTTAAATAGTCAGCTTATAAAGCCCGCACTACCATCTACGTTTGCAGGCGGCACTATGCATCCACCTTCGTTATATCAAAATATTGACTGGTGCCATTTATATACTAAACCAAGTGAGCTGTTTAAAAATATAAAGACAAAATCGTTAAATGGCAGTTGGTTGTACCCTTCAAAAAAAGTAGTCAAAAGTTTTGAACAATTGATTGATGCCCTTAACGGTAACTTTAATTTAAGACCTGCTGCAATTGGCTTTGCTGCACTTGAAGAACCCGTAAAGCGAGATGCAGCATTACATGAATACCATTGTTATGCTGAGCCCGTAATTGGGTTGTTAGAGTGTGTTAGCAATACATCAGTAAAGTACGCAGGGGCTAAGCAGTTCTTTCATGACGCATTTTGGGTTATGGATGTTCAAAAAGAGTCTATGCTTATGAAAAAGTCTAAGTTTGAGTATGAATAATGCAATTACCTCGGCACTTAAGTTACACGCGTTCGCTCTCACCCAGTAAAGCGGTGTTTTTTTATAAAACACCGGAGTCTGATTTTGAACCGCTACAAATAGAGCAAAATAAATTAGTTGGGCAAAAGTCAGGGTTTGGCGATGCGTATCAAAAGCAAGATGTGGCTAAAAATTTAGTGCCACAAGATCTAGCGTTTGGAAACCCCCAAACTATTGATGTGTGCTACGTGCCTCCAACAGTAAATGAGCTATTTTGCCGTTTTTCGCTCAGAGTTGAGGCTAATAGTAATGAGCCTCATGTTTGTGATGACCCTAAAGTTATTTATTGGTTAAAGCGGTTTTTTGAAACCTATAAAAAGCACAATGGCCTTAATGAAGTTGCAACTCGCTATGCTAAAAATATACTGATGGGCAACTGGCTTTGGCGTAACCGCCAATCACCAAATGTTGATATTGAAATCCTTACTGAACATGCAGCCCCGATTATTGTTGAAGGTGCACAAAAACTAAAATGGCAAGGCAATTGGCAAAATAATCAAACAGCACTAATAACATTGTCAGAAGCTATTCAAGAAGGGCTTAGCAACTCTCAAAGCTACTGTTATTTAGATATAACAGCAAAAATTAAAAATGCATTTAGCCAAGAGATTCATCCAAGTCAAAAGTTTGTAGATACTGTTGAACAGGGCATGTCATCTAAACAACTTGCATACACTCAAGTAGGCGATAAAAAAGCAGCAAGTTTGAATTCACAAAAAGTAGGGGCTGCGATTCAAACTATTGATGATTGGTATGAGGGAGGTTACAAACCTTTACGCACTCATGAATATGGCGCAGATAAGCAAATATTAGTTGCACACAGAACACCTAAGAGCCATTCAGACTTTTATTCATTACTCCCGCGCATTGCTTTGCATATTAAACACATGGAAAAGCATGGTTTAGAGCAAGGTGAAGAATCAGACGCAGTTCACTTTATTGCGGCAGTGCTGATCAAAGGTGGCTTGTTTCAAAGGAGTAAAGGTTGAAGCGCTATTATTTTACTATTACTTATTTACCTAAAAATTGTGATGTAAGCCTTCTTGCTGGGCGTTGTATTGGTATTTTGCATGGGTTTATGAGTTCACGCGAAATAAGTAATATTGGTGTGTGCTTTCCTAAATGGAATGAGCAAACAATAGGTAATGAAGTAGCGTTTGTATCGACAGATAAAAAGCAATTAATCGATCTATCTCAGCAAAGCTATTTTGAGATGATGGCTCATGATAAGTTATTTGGCTTATCAAAAATACTCGAAGTACCAGTAAACCAAAGCGAAGTCATGTTTGTTCGCAACCAATCAGTAGCCAAAGCATTTGTTGGTGAAAAGCAAAGACGATTGAAACGCGCTAAAAAGCGAGCTGAAGCTAGAGGCGAGGTTTACAACCCTGAATATAAATTTGAGGCAAAGGACATAGGTCACTTTCATTCAATACCTGTATCAAGCAAAGGTAACGGGGAAGATTTTATACTTCACATACAAAAAATTGAAAATACTAATGCGATAGAAAATCAATTCAATAATTATGGCTTTGCTACAAATCAAACATTTCAAGGCACGGTTCCCTCTTTAAATACCCTTTTTCAGTAGTCATAAAATACTCTTCTCACTTTCAATGAGTTATCAGATTAATAAAAAATAAGGGTAAATAATTTAAATTCGTTTAACAGTTTGGTATTTATAGAAGTTTAAACTATTTTTAATAGTGAACTGCCGAGTAGGCAGCTGGAAATTAATACCGCCATGAGCTTTAGCTCATCGAGGCGTGAACTGCCGAGTAGGCAGCTGGAAATAACGGGGATATCCTCAAGGATATCAGATAAGAGTGAACTGCCGAGTAGGCAGCTGAAGTTAGGCCAGGAATTGAACAACCACAAATTGTGACTTTTAACTGCCGAAAAGGCAGAGGCTAAATAAAAAGACCCCAGCAAACGCTGGGGTCTTTTTATTTAACTTTAATTAAGGTATGAGCTATTTTTTGTTATCACAGATAATTTTACCCTTATCATCTAAGCCATAAAATTTTTCGTTACCGCTCAGTTTTTCAAAATGCTTAGAAAAATCCTGTTCTAGGTTAGAGTTTATAGCTTCATCAAAATTATTCATAAATACAGCTTGTTCAGCGGCGCTAAGATCATCTACCGAAAGTCGACCATCTAATGCAGCTTTTACATTGTCGTAATCGAAACTCGCCGATTTATCTATGGTGTTGCTGGTTTTTATTGTTTTAGCCATATTAAACTCCCAAAAAATAAAAGCTGATGCTATTTAACCATAACGTAATTCTAAAAATTTGCGAAATTCGGCTATTAGCGATATATAGTCATTCACACCTAAGATAAGAACTACACTTTAAAGTAGTTTAGGGTATGTGCTTACTGGCTACGAATAATGAGCGAAAATCATTTGATGATCACCGCTTTGATGCATAATAATAAGCTTAATTCCTAGCTATTTTAATCACTTGTTTACAAAGGTAATTATTGGTGAAATTATCAGGGTATTTAATATACGTCATTCTGGTGTGTTATAAACTACCAAAATGGTGTTAGTAATGCGGGTCTGAGATTTATATTCAAAAAATAATATGAAAAATTTAATTGTAATTAGAGAAGCAGAACAGACTGATCATACATTTATTTTTGAGTTGTCACCTAACTTAGCTGAAGTTGCAAAGCTAGAATGGCACACAGATGATGTCGTCAGAAAAATGCAAGACGATTATATTTCTGAAATGCTTGCTGAAGCATCGCAACCTCACGCTACTTTTATAGCTGAAATCAATAATGTTAAATTGGGGTTTATTCATGTTCGCACACATAAAGATGAAATTTCCTGTGAAATTCGCGGCACTATACCGTTACTTGCCGTCTCACCAAAATCACAAGGTTTAGGTGTAGGAAAAGCTTTAATTCAATACGCAGAAAATTGGGTTAAGGAACTAGGTTGCAGATTATTGCATCTAGAGGTTTTTGCAAATAATAAAAAAGCAAAAGGCTTCTATGAAAATTTAGGGTTTAAATCTGAAACAATACACATGATAAAACCAATTTAGATAATTTGTATACAATAAGTTGATCAAACGGACATTGTTCCCACCCGCTTTAGTGGGCGTTATAAGCTAAGGATATACCATTGAAGCCTTCTATTTTTTTATTTTTTATAACTATTCTTTTAACTCATTTCACTGTCCTTGCCGAGTCTAAAGTTAGTTCTGCTACGATTGAAAATATGCAGCTTGAATATATTGATATAGGTGCTGGAGATATTAATATCATTATTGAGTCGGGCGTAGGGATGGGGGTTAATTATTGGAAGCCACTATTAGCTAAATTAAAAATGCTTAAACATCGAGTTATTATTTATTCCCGTGCTGGCAATGGCTGCTCAACACCAGCTATTGATGCTTCTATTCCGGAATCTAATAAGCGCCTACACGCTCTACTAAAGCTATTAAATATTGATAGAAATATTATATTAATGGGGCACTCATTTGGAGGTATTCATGTTCGTGAATATGCTATTTCTTATCCGAAGCAAGTGATAGGCTTAGTGTTACTAGATCCAAGTCACGAGCAGTTTTCGAAAAAGCTAATTCAGTTAAATAAAGCCTGGGCGGTGAGGGATAATAAAAGGCTAAATTCGCTTTTGGCTCAAAGCCAAGAGTGGCAAGTTTTGCAAAAAATATATCAAAATGAGCAATTAAAGGATAAAGGCTCTATTACTAAAATACCAACTGTTATTGTCACCTCCAGTAAATTAGGAGAAAGTGATTGGTGGATTGGTCACAGTGCACAAGGGAAGAAAATATGGAGAGATCTCCACTCTTCATTAATACGGCATAACCCTAATTCGATCCATATTGTTTCGAATTCAACGGGTCACAATATACCTATTGATTCGCCTAACTTAGTTAATATCGCGATTGAACAAGCAGTTGAGTTAGTTAATGGCTTATAAGTGGGCACTTAAGCGAAGTTCGGTCTTTTTTGATTTAGATGCTGTTTAAAGTATTCGGTAGGAGAACAAATTGATAATCCCAGATAAACTAAAAGTGAATGATGAAGTTAGGATAATTGCGCCTTCTAGGAGCTTGTCAATTATTGATAAACAGACACAAGAAATAGCAAACACTAGGTTTAAAGGGCTTGGTCTAAAATTGTCATTTTCAAAAAATTGTGAGTCCATAGATGATTTTTCGTCTTCATCTATAGAAGAAAGAATTGAAGACTTACATGAAGCATTTTTAGATAAAAAAATCAAAGCTATCTTTACTGTCATTGGGGGCGATAATGTAAATCAATTACTAAAGTATATTGACTATAATATTGTTAAAAGAAATCCAAAAATTATATGTGGATATTCTGATACTACAGCTCTATCAATGCATTATCCCACAAAACAGGGCTAGTTACGTACTCTGGGCCTGCATATTCAACTTTGGGAATGCTTAAGGGGATTGATTTCTCGATAAATTATATTAAAAAGTGTTTATTCTCAAATGAGCCTTATGAAGTTATAAACTCCGAGCAATGGAGTGATGATGCATGGTATATAGATCAGGAAAAAAGAAACTTTTATAAAGACAACGGCATAGAAGTCTTAAACCATGGTAAGGCTGAAGGAAAAATAGTTGGGGGCAAACTTTGTACTTTAAATTTGCTTCAGGGAACTGAGTTTATGCCTGACTTAACAAATTCTGTATTGTTTATTGAAGATGACGAGTTAACATCTCCTTCAAGTTTTGACAGAGATCTGCAATCGTTAATTCATCAAAAAAATTTCGATAGAGTTAAAGGAATTGTCATTGGGAAATTTCAATTAAAGTCAGAAGTATCAGAGTCCTTACTTAAAAAAATTATACAATCTAAACAAGAGTTAGCGTCAATTCCTGTGCTTTACAATTTAAACTTTGGACATACAACACCACATATTTGCTTTCCTATTGGTGGATTTGTAAAAATAGACACAAAAAGTCGTAAACAAATAATAATAGAAAAACATTAGGTATAGTAATTCTAGGCATTAGCTAGATTTCTTAATAGGTTAGTTCGTTGCAGATTTAATATTAAGGATAATGGGATCGGGGTCTGTCACTTTTGTATGAGTGACTCCTTATGGCACATAGCAGTTAACTAAACTGGGCAGCATTATTAAGTGGTTGGCTTCATAAAGCCTGTATTTGGTAACTTTATGCCATTATAAGCTTCAATATTATGTCAACTTACACTTCACTTGTGTCGTTGTAGCTCAATGAAATCGAATGTGGTTATGTCAACTTATACTTCAAACAACATTTGGGTGACAACCTCTTAACTAATTTAAAAAATTATAATTAAATACCAGTAGTTTATTTTCTGTTGTTCCCTCTGTTTCTACCTTATAGACAACACTTAGATATTGCGCAATAATGAAATAAAGCGTTAACGCTACACATGTTAAATCAGATGCCCAAGGGTTGTTGTAATGTCTCAAAGAAGTAAGTGGGCACTAGCTATTTTATTAGGGTTAATAGGCGGGTTGGTTAACCTTTTACCCCTGTATTTTTTCGATAGTTCTGAATTTTTATTTGGGCAAATTTTTGTTTTATGCAGCTTAGTATTCACTGGGTTGCGCTACTCCTGTCTTACGCTTGCAATTGTCTCGAGTTTCTTACTTTATAGGTGGGGCCACTGTTGGCCCAGTGTAGTGTATTTGCTTGAGCTTTTATGGCTTTATACTTTCTGTTTGAGGCGTTCAAAACCCATTTTACCTTTAGGTGCCGTATTTTGGTTTTTAGTGGGGCTACCTATTATTTGGGTGATAGGCCAGTTTGTAATGGATTTAGCGTCGCTAACGCTTATTGTTGCAGTGTTTAAATACCTGGTTAACGCATTAATTAGCTTAGCATTGGTTGATTTGATTAGTATATTTGTTCCTTATGCTAGCCGTGCTTATCAAGGACGTCCACTGGCTCGTATTCTTAGTTATGTGGTCAGTGTTATTATTGTTTTGGTTGTGCTTATTACAAGTGTTTTTTTGGTTAACGACCATCATTCGCGTATAGAGTATGAGGTAAATGCGCAGCTTGAGGAAAAAGCAAAATCTATTAGCACACAGTTGAATGACTATTTGCAGTTTCATAAAAACGCGGTGGTAATGAGTAGTGATGCCATTGGGGGTGGGATTGATATAAAACAGCAGCTCACACAGTTAATGGATTTATACCCAGGTTTTACTACGAGTTTATATGCAATGCCAAATGGGTATGTCGCTAAAAGTATTCCTGAAACATTACTTGCAGGGCTTAGTGAGGAGAAGCGATTTGTAAACGACCGACCGTATTTTTCACAAGCTCAACAGTATCCCAAAGGTTACAGTAGTGGGGTGTTTCAGGGGCGTGGTCTTGGTAATGAGCCTATAGTTGCTCTTTCTGCACCAATATACAAAAATAACGAGTTTTATGGTGTTGTAGAGGGCTCTTTAAAGCTAGAGCGCTTAGAGCAGTATATTCCAAATTTGTTTAATCAAACTGGTGAGCTAATTATACTCGATGCTGAGCAAAGAATTGTTTTTAGCTCTTTAGCACAATTTCAAATACTGGCTGATTTTAAGACGTTAGATTTTACAATAAGCAACCTGGGCGATAATCAACTTTTTCGTTCTGTTAATAATGAAGTATTTCATACCAATCAGTATGTTGATACTAGTAGTCAATGGCAAGTTATTACGTTTTACAATCGTAAACACTTAACTAAGGTGGTAGCAACAGCTTGGCTACCAACAATATTGTTTAGTGCAGTGTTGATTTTTTTAGTGGTGTTGTTTATACATCATTTATCTAATTTATTAGTTCAGCCAATTATTGGTTTGACTAATTTAATGTATGGTTTTAATAAATCAGACAAACAACACTTTAATACAGAGTCTAGCTGGTACGAAGTGCTGCAGCTGCAACAACAGTTTAAAATGTTGGGGAATGCGTTAAGGGACTCAATAGAAAGTTTACAAGCGTCTAATATTAAAAATCAGGATTTAAATAAACAGCTAAGCCAATTTAACCAGCAGTTGGAAGTTAAAGTGGCTGAGCAAACAGATGAGCTAACAAAAGCAGTTAAATCAGCTAATGAGGCTAATAAAGCTAAGTCACAGTTTTTGGCCAACATGAGTCATGAACTGCGCACTCCTATGAATGGCATTTTAGGTATGGGAGAGGTATTACTGCGAGATACCACCCTTACAGATGATCAACGCGAGCTGCTTGAAACACAGCAAAAAAGCTCCAAAAATCTACTTCAAATCTTAAACGATATTTTAGACTTTTCTAAAATTGAAGCAAACGCCATGCAAATTAGCCCGCGAGCAACTTTGCTTGCTCCGTTTATTGAAAATATTCATTCGTTATTTTCGCCAATTATTCACTCCAACGATGTTGAGTTTATTATTCAACAGAGTCCAGACTTACCCGATTGCGTAAATGTAGACGACTTACGTTTAAATCAAGTAATTATTAACTTATTGTCTAATGCGCAAAAGTTTACTCAGGCTGGGTTTGTGCGTTTATCGTTTGATTACAGTGATCAGCAACTCACGGTAAGTGTGTCTGATAGCGGTATTGGGATAGAAAAAGAGCAGCAGTTATTACTTTTTAGTGAATTTACTCAAGCAGATGCTAGCGTAGCACGTAAATATGGCGGTACAGGCCTTGGGTTGGCTATTTGCCAAGGTTTGATTAAAAAAATGGGTGGTGAAATAACCTTAAATAGCGTGCCAGGTTTGGGTAGCACTATTAAGTTTTCAATAAATGCCCCTAAAGCGCAAAGTGTCGATTTAGCAAAGCCGGTCCAAGCACAGTCGCTACCAGACTTGCTAAATAAGGATATTTTGCTGGTGGAAGATAACCCTATAAACCGCCAAGTAATTGCAAAAATGTTAGAGCCAACAGCCGTTACTATTACAATGGCAAACGACGGTTTAGAAGCGCTTAAAGCATTAAGAAGTAATGTGTTTGATTTAATTTTAATGGACTGTCAAATGCCTAATATGGATGGTTATGAATGTACTATACGCATTCGCGAAAATGAAATAGGTGCAGATAAACGGGTTCCAATTATCGCCATTACAGCCAATGCATACGAAGAAGATAAGCAGCGTTGTTTAGATGTAGGTATGGATGACTTTATTTCAAAACCGGTTAACTCTCAAGGGTTATATAGCGTTATTGCTAATAATCTTATAAAGATAAATTAAGTATAATTGACAAAGGCCATACAAAATATGGCCTTTATTAATGGCGCTTTAATTTCATATAAAATCAAGGGTGAGCAATAACCGTTGCTCGTTTGTAGCTACCGGTGGCGAGCGATGCACTAGCCCTGCACCTTCGTTTTCATCCCAATACTCACCTTTAAGTAGGGCAACATCACCTTGCTTGAGTTGATTAATTTTATTTAGGCTTTTAAATAAGCCAGACTCTTCATCGGGTTTACCTAAATTACCAGTACCTAGCTTTGAGCGGTTTACATCGCTGTGATTTAACCACTGCGTAGCAACACCTTGATAGGTAGTCACTAGCCGGCACGGAATTTTGTCTACATGAAAACGCGGGCACATGGGTTTATCTAATATTTTTAGCCTTAAACCGGCGCGTTTTAAATCAAACAGGCAGCAAAACATTTCAACCAACAGTGCGATATCTTCACACAGCGCTTTAACTTCATCGCGGTTATTATCTTCTGGCTTAAGTGCTTTTATTAATTGGTCAAACGCATCATCGGGCGATACCGCAAGTTCTAGTGGCTTTAAAGCATTTGCGCTAATGAGTGTATTAACTGCATTTGTTAATGTTTGCTCAAGGTCTCTTTGCCAAATAACAATGTTAGTGTCTTGGTTATAAATTTGTGGCAATACATTGGCGTCACACTCTTCAGCTGATTTTCGGTACAGCGGTTCCGCAGGCTTTATTTGCTCAGTTATTGGGGCTAGGGCATTCATTACTCTTCCTCCCAAATAGGAAACGGGTCGTTATAGGTTTTCCAAAAGTCTTTACCTTTTAGTACGGCATCTTCTGGAAGTAGGCAGTTATCAAGCGCGTTGATCATGGCTTGTTTATTTAATGACTGACCAATAAACACAAGCTCTTGGCGCATGTCACCAAAGGGTTCTACCCATTTACTGTTTATATCAGCAAGTAGTTCGGGCTCTGTGGGCCAGTCTTTTTTAGGGATGGCTTTAAAAAACATACCAGCAAATCCGTAATGAGCTATACCGCCTGCTTGGCTCCATTGCCCGCAAAATAAAGGGCGTGTTGCTAACCAAAAATACCCTTTAGAACGAATTAGCTTGCCAAATTGCTCGGTGTTGTGCAAAAAGTGATAAAACTTTTCTGGGTCAAATGGGCGGCGCGCAGTGTAATTAAAGCTGCTAATACCATACTCTTCGGTCTCGGGAATATGTTCACCACGCATTTCTTTAAGCCAACCCGGCGCTTGTTGGGCACGTTCAAAATTAAATAAACCCGTGTTTAGCACTTCGTTAATATTAATATGGCCATTTGAAATAGGAATAATGTTAGCGTGAGTGTTAAGTGTATTTAAAATGGCTGTGAGTCTATTTAATTCATCGTTTGTAATTAAATCAGTTTTACTAATTAAGATTACATCGGCAAATTCAACTTGGTCAACAAGTAGGTCGGCTACGCTTCGTTCGTCGTCTTCTCCTAACGATTCGCTGGTATCTTGTAAATCATTTGCTTGTTCGTAGTCGTTTAAAAAGTTAACGGCATCAACTACCGTTACCATAGTATCAAGGGTGGCTATATCACCCAGTGATACGCCATTTTCATCGGCAAAGGTAAATATTTCGGCTACCGGTAATGGCTCAGAAATACCGGTTGATTCAATAACGAGGTAATCAAAACGCCCATCTTTGGCAAGTTTGCCCACTTCAACAAGTAAGTCTTCTCGTAGGGTACAGCAAATACAACCGTTGCTCATTTCAACGAGCTTTTCGTTACTGTGATTGAGCGATACATCGTTTTTAATAGTGGCTGCATCGATATTTATATCGTTCATATCGTTAACTATAACAGCCACTTTTTTACCTTGCCTGTTATTAAGAATATGGCTAAGTACAGTGGTTTTACCGGCCCCCAAAAAACCTGATAACACTGTGACGGGCAGTTTATTTATCATTTAATAATCTTACTAAATTACAATTTAAGGTATGTTATATTATATCAATTTTGTATTCCAGTAATGCTAATTAATTTTTTAATGCTGAGCTGCAAATTAAATGTGTTACTCAAATACTTTTCATTCGAAAAAGAAGGGGGAATATGGAATTATTTACATTGCATATGGTAATGATAGTCGTTATCATTCGCGTTGTTTTTTAAGCCTCTTCACTGGATCAACATGTTTAACCAAAAATATTTGGCGCTCAGTATTGCTGCGTCTTTTTCTGCTTTTTCTAATGTGGCATTTGCCGAGCAAAATAACGAGATTGAAAAAATAGAAGTAACAGGCCGCGCTCAGCAGTTTTACCTAGAAACCGAAAGTAAAATTGGGACTAAAACGGATTTAGATCTTATTAAATTACCGCAATCTGCGCAGTTATTGACCGAGCAACTTATTATTGACCAAGCCGCGCGCGACATTACCGATTTATACCGCTCAATAGCAGGGGTAAGTGAGTACAGCTATTCAGGCGTTACTTTTCGTGGATTTAGAGACGATGCCAATGTATTTTACGATGGCGTACGCGGCGATCCGTATTCGGGCTTTGGTGTACCACAATTGTTTAATGTAGCGCGTGTCGAAGTATTAAAAGGCCCAGCCTCTGCGTTATATGGTGGCGGTGAGCCAGGCGGTATGATCAACTACGTGACTAAAAAGCCTTCATACACGCAAAGCAAAGAGCTAAAACTAACGCTTGGCAATTACAACACGCATGGTGCATCACTTGATATGACCGGCGGTTTAACCGATACCATGGCGTATCGTATAGGTGGTTATTACGAGGAGCAAGACAGCTTTCGTAATAATGCAGATTCAAAAAATACCGAGTTTACCGGTGGTTTATTATTTGATTTAACAGATTCAACCACACTAACCACAAGTGTTGACTACATCAAACAAGACCTAGGTGGTAACCGTTTACGTGGTGTACCGGTAGATGAGAACGGTAATTTTTTAGTTGACCCAAGTTACAACGCAAACGAAGCATTTGACTACCAAGATATGGAAGCGTTAGTACTGCAGGCCGAGCTAAAGCATTACTTTAATGATGATTTTTCTGTAAGTAGCACACTACGTTACATGGATAACGAACGCGACCAAGCCTACCATGAGTCGCAAAGCTGGGTAGATGTAAACGGTGATGGTGAAGCAAACATTGATGACGAAACCATTAAACGCGAATACCGTAAGCAATACCGCGCAAACGAAGAAACAAGCTTAACGACTGACTTTGTTTATAGCTTTGAGCAAGGCCAATTAACGCACCAAGTATTATTTGGCGGCGACTACCACTCAGTCGATACCGAGTACGATTACTTACGTGCCCGCTATGAAGCAAACGGGGTGGCTAATTTAAACATATTTGACTTAAATTATGGCGAAACCGACCCAAGTACTTATAACCTTACCGACATGAACCGCGATGGTGTTGAAACCGACCGTTTTGGCGTATACGTACAAGATATTGTAAGCATTAACGAGCAATGGACTGTTATTGCAGGCCTGCGCTACGATTATTTTAAAGAGCTAAACAAAGAAACCGGTTACAGTTATTCAGATAACGATGTAACGCCGCGCGTGGCTGTTACCTACCAACCCGTTGAAAACACATCGGTATACATAAATTACTCAGAAAGCTTTAACCCAGCATCGTCGGGCGATCAAGAAGACGTAGAGGGCGAGGGTAATTTAACCCCAGAAACCGGTAAACAAACCGAAATTGGTATGAAAAACAAATGGCTTAATAGCAAAATTATGAGCACCTTTGCTATTTACCAAATTAATAAAGAAAACGTAGTAATGAGCAACCCTGACGACACTGGCGCGGGTGATGGCATTGCAGCACTTTTAAATATTGGTGAGGTAGAAAGCCGTGGGTTTGAAACAACGCTGGTGGGCGATTTAACCGAGCATTGGACGGTAACGGCTAACTACGCCTACAACGATACATTGGTTGTTGAGGGGGGAACGGGCGATACTATTTCAAGCACCTACGGTGATGGCTCTCGCTTTGCTAATGCGCCGCGTCACCAAGCTGGTTTATGGTCGCGTTTTGCGCTTGATAACATCGATTCGTCTATTGCATTTGGCGCAAATTACGTAAGCGAGCAAATAAGCCAAGACGGCCAAAAAGTTAAATCCTTTACTGTATTTGATATGAGCTGGACTACTCGCTTTGACGATGTTTTATTAAGTGTAAATATTAATAATCTATTCGATAAAGAATACGCAGTAAGTGGCTTTAGTGAGCGTAACGGCCATTTCCCGGGCAGCCCACGTGAAATAGTAGGCCAAGTGACCTATAAATTTTAAAGTAAATTAAGCGCGAGCTTATCTCGCGCTTATTTTTTATCGCTATTAAAATTAGCCGCTTCTTGCGATGTATTAATGGCTGTAATAGGGAAGGGGATCACAATACCTTCTTGGTTATAGCGTTTATGGAGCGCTTTGATAAAAGCAGATTTAACCCAAAATCTATTAAAGTACTCTTTTGCGCGCAGCATTACGGTAAAATTAATACTTGAGTTATCAAAGGTGTGATACACCACAAAGGTATTGTAATCATCAACGCCCCACTCATGGTCAATCAATACTTGGCGAGCAACTTCAAGCGTTACCTGCTCTACAAACTCTAAGTCTGAGCTGTAATGCACGCTTACATCAACAGGTACACTCAGCTCTTTTTCGGGATAAAAGTAATTAATAATACGCGATTTAGAAAGCTGACTATTAGGAATAATAATCATATTATTTGGCAGCATTTTAACCCACGTAGAGCGCCAACCAATTTTTTCTACAAAGCCCTGCTCCTTTGATTCAAGCTCAATAAAATCCCCCACACGTATGGGTTTATCTATAACAAGCTGTACGCCCGAAAAAAAATTTTCAAGGGTGGGTTGCAGGGCAAGTGCAACGGCAAGCGAAGTAATACCAAGAGATGCAATGATAGGCGTAATAGAAATACCCAAGGTGCCCAATAAAACCAACAACCCCACCGAAAAAAGAGTAACGCGAATAACCCCCTTTATAATACTTTGAGAATTAAAAATAACCGCAGATTGTTTAGCGTAGTGATTAACGGCGCCAATAACAAAGTGATTTAAAAAAAATATAAGGGCAAGTAAAACTAATACAATATTAATGCTGTTGAATGGAATTCGCTTTGCTAACTCGGGGTCAATAACGAATGTATCGTGCTCTAAAATGGTGATTAGCACAATAATTGTGCAAAGTGTTAGTGGCTTAGATATTGAGTCTAGAAGTAGTGTGTCGAATGTAAATGTTGTTTTTGATGTCCATTTTTTTAGCCAGTACATTATAAAAAAACGAATAAAAAACAACAGTATAGTTACAAATAAAAGGTAAGCTATCGTACTCAACCAAGGGGTGTTATTAATAACGTCAAGCGTATTTTTGAGCATAACTTAAACCTATTAAATATAATTATATTTAATACAGCAAGTTATGTACCTATGTTTGAAGTAAAGAGAAGTGTATTGCCGAGATGAGCTCGGCAATCGTTACTCATATTTTTTTAGCTACCCACATTCCACCCAATACAGAGGCAAAAAACAGCCAAAACTCCATTTTGAATGACACCAGTTGAACTAAGCCGGGGCCAGGGCAAATTCCGCTCAATCCCCACCCCAAACCAAACAAAACAGAGCCCGTAATTAATCTACGATCTACATTTTTTAGATTACTCAGGCTAAATGCTTCACCAAATAAAGGGGTATCTTTTTTAGAAACCCAAAACCACGCCAACATCATTATTCCCATGGCTACCGCCATTACAATAATTAAACTGCCATCCCAGCTTTCGCCAAAGGTCAAAAAATTAAGTACTTTATCAGGGTTGGTCATCCCGCTAATAATAAGGCCTAAGCCAAAAATAAAGCCTAAAAATACCGATGTAATTGCTTTCATGTTTTATCCAACTAAGTTAGCAGTTATTACAGCAACAAGCATAAACACACATGTTGAAACCCAAGAACGTGTAGAGAAACGCGACATACCACACACGCCATGGCCGCTTGTGCAGCCATTGGCAAATGACGTGCCAACACCCACTAAGAGCCCCGCTATAATAATTAACCACGGCGGTAGGCTTAACTCGCCTTCTAATAACTCAGGCGCAATAAGTGAAGTGGCAACGCCCGCAATTAATAAGCCTGTAATAAAGCACACTTTCCACACATTATCGGGTTTTAGTGGAGTAAACAAAGATTTAACTAACCCTGAAATACCGGCCACTTTACCAAATAAAACAAGTAATAATGCACATGAAATACCAATTAAAGCACCGCCTAAAGCGGCGGATAAAGGCGTAAATTCAGTTACCATTTTATATTCCCCAAACAATTGATACACCAACACCTGATTGGTCCATTTCGATTGCTAGTTGCTGGTTTGGCGCTAAAAAGTTAGCACCTGATACCTTTTTAGCTGGCGAGTAAAAAGCCATAGCATTTAATTGTACATTGTCGCTAACTTTATGGCTAAAACCCGTTGTAAAATGCCACTCTTGTACACCCGGCGCTAAAATATTAAATAACACCTCAGACGACGGAATAGGCTGTTGAGTGTAAGAAACACCAAAGCGAATTATTTGTTTCGCAGTACGCTGCCACTGATAACCTAATTTGTATATATCCATATCTTCCCAGCCAAACCCTGCACCTGTTGTTGCACCTAACGGTGCAGACATTAAGTTACTTATTGGGTTGGCAATGCTTTTAACTTCACTGTAGTTTATTTTTTGCCAATCGAATACAAGTTGGTTATTTGGTGTAATTTTATAGGCGGCACCAATTTGAATTGAGGTAGGTAAGTCAAAGCCACCGTCTTCTGCAAATAACCCTTTATAACTATCAAATTCTTCCATAGCCACCGATGAGCGATAACTGGCACCCCAACTAAACGATGTGCCTACGGTTTGAGTTATGCCCACTTGCACACCTAAGCCTGTGCTGGTGTCGGTGCCATTATTAGTTAAATTTTCAGGCGATTGCGAAAAAGGCGCAAAGTTTCCCAGGCCTGTCGCTTTAAATTGTTGCACAACATAAATAGGTGAAACCCCCACTTTTGTTTGCTCGTTTAATTTATAGTTAATAGTTGGACTAATAAATAACTGTTTTAAATCAACGCCTGTTGTGCCAGCGTAAAATGTACCTTCAGGCTCAGAATTGGCGCTGTAGTCGGTGTTCATACCGCCATTGCCGTAAACCAATAGGCCAATATTTATTTTGTCATTTAACTGATGGCCAATAGCAAATTCAGGGATGGCAAATAACGTGTTATCACTTTTTTGGGTTTTTGCTTCAAGATAAAGCGCATTAGGATAAAACGTATCTACAGATGATGCTGTGTATTTTCTATCAGGTGAAAATAGCTCTAATCCCAGTGACATTTCTGTCCCATTTACAGTAAAACTGGCTGGGTTATTAGCACCAGACATTAACTCTTCAGATAGCGCAACCCCTGCACCTGCCATGCCTTTGTGGGTCATGCCATAGCCATGAGTAAAATACCCATTGGTAGCAAATGCGCTAAATGTTCCTAATGTGCATGTTAATGCAAGGCCTGATACTAACTTATTTTTCATTTTGATAGACATACGTAGTGAGAAAACGCGGACAATAGCTAATTTTCTATATTCAAAAAAAGGAATATAAATCGATTACTTATAGTAAAAAAAATATTTAGCGTGTGTGTTTAACCCAAAGTTTAGCGAGGTAATGGCTTAAGCCTTTTATACAACCATTAAATCAATCATTTAGCTAAAAAATACAAAGCGGTGAGAGGATTCACCGCCCTAGATTAATTACATAGACTCAAGTGTTTTACCACGGGTTTCTGTAATGTATTTAGCCACAAAAAATATACTAATAAGTGCCGATAAAGCGTAAAAGCCGTACGCACCTGCAAGGCCAATATTAGCCAACATAATAGGGAAGGTCATGGTAATGGCAAAGTTAGCAATCCACTGTGCGCTTGCAGCAACCGCGAGGGCTGCGCCACGAATTCGGTTATTAAACATTTCGCCTAATAACACCCACACAACAGGGCCCCAACTTAAGCCAAAAAATACCACAAATAAGTTAGCCATTATAAGCGCAAACGTCCCCATGTTATCGCTAAGTGCAAGCTTGCCTGCTTCATCAAGGCCTGCGCTGCCAAATATATAAGTAAGCGCACTTAAGCTAATAAACATGCCCACACTGCCTACAAGTAATAGTGGTTTACGGCCAATTTTGTCAACTAGGGCAATAGCAATAAAGGTCGATACAACATTCGTGGTGCCCGCTAATACATTTATAAATAGCGATTGCGACTCGTCAAACCCAGCGGCTTGCCAAAGCTCGGAGCCGTAATAAAACACCACGTTAATACCTACAAATTGCTGAAATACGCTAAGCGCAACACCCGCCCATACAATAGGGTGTACCTTTTTACTGCCATCAATAAATAGATCGCGAATACTCGGCTTTTTATCACTGTGCAAGGAGCGTTTAACATCGCTTATTTGCGCATCAACGTTGTCGTTCGAAATTTTACTAAATACCGTTTTTGCATCGGTTACTTTACCTTGCGCCACTAAATAACGAGGCGACTCAGGAATAAACAACACCCCCACTAAAAACAGTATTGCAGGCACCAGCTCAGCCCAAAACATCCAGCGCCAAGCGGCTATATCAAGCATTAAAATATTTTGCGCGCTGCCTGCTGCATCAGCAATTAAATAGTTACTTAAAAACGCAGCAAACAAACCCAATACAATAGCGAGTTGTTGAAGTGTAGCTAAACGACCACGAAGGGCTGGTGGCGCAACCTCTGCAATATAAGCTGGCGCCAATACCGATGCAGCTCCAATACCTAACCCACCAAATAAGCGGTAAAAAATAAATTCGGCCGAGCTTTCGCTAATGCCCGAACCAAGTGCGCTAATAGCAAAAATAATCGCGGTGATGATCATAATTGCACGGCGGCCAAACTTATCAGCCAGCGGCCCCGCTGCAAGTGCACCTAATGCGCAGCCTAATAATACCGAGGCTACATTAAACCCTGTAGCCACACTGCTTGAATTAAAAGCATTACCGAGTGCCGACACCGTGCCGTTAATAACGCCTGAGTCAAAACCAAATAAAAAGCCACCAATAGCAGCAACGGCCGAGATAAATATTACGTAAAAAAGAGAGCATGTGCCCAATGTGTGCGCCGAGCTATTAGTGCTCGGCGAAAGAGGTGATGTCATAATTGTGTGTCCTAGTTATTATTATGGTGTACTTTGCTATATTGAAACGTGTGGTGTTGCGTATTTTAAACGAATTTTATTTGGGCTGACTCTTTCATAATCAATATTAAAGTTATTGTTTAATACTTCCAACAGTCCTTTAATATCGCCTGTTTTAAACATGCCGGCAACTTGCACTGTTTTGAGGCGGTCATCTTCCGAAAGCTCAAAATCTATATTTGTATAGCGGCTGATTTCAGCCATGGCTTCAGCAAGTGATTCACCTCTAAATATTAAGCTACCTTTGCGCCACGATAATCTAGCGGCTACATCCATAGGATCAACTTTTTCGACCGCTTTAGCAATTTTACCTTTAAAGCTTAAATCAAGTTTTTCTCCCTTTGACACCGAAGTTGAGCTAGTTGATAAGTACTGACCTTGCTTATTTGTTCCTTGGGAAAGATTGGGTAACGATTTGGCTTTTTGTTCTGCAACAAGGACTTTGCCATCTGTCACAATGAGTTCTATTTGTTTTTTACCCACCTCTACATTGAATGCGGTACCAACAGCTTGAATAACTTTATCACCCGCGGTAACGCTTAAAGGGCGCATTTTATCGTGAGCTACATCTATATGAATTTCGCCACGCAGTAGATTTATTACGCGAGAGTGCTCGGTATACCTAACTTGAACAAAGCTATTAGTGTTTAAGGTAATTTTACTTTTGTCAGAAAGCAGTATGTCCTTACTTTCACCTACGTTGGTTTGAAAATTAAGTTGTTTCGCAACCACTGCTGACTGATTAACTGGGTAAAAAAATGAAAAGTTAAACGCTTCTTGAAAAAAGCTAAGTGCAACAGCTAATAAAATAGAGGCAGCTGTCGCACCTAACCACACTGGGAGACGTTTTTGTTTTACCGGTGTTTGTGGAAACAGATCTGACAAACGGCTGAGATCGCCCATTTTGTCCCACAGCTTTGCTACTTCAAGTAACACCTCTACATTTTTATAAGATTGTGCTAACCATTGTTTTAGCGCTTGTTCTTCGGGCTTAGTCAGCCCACGGTCAAGTTTAGCTAGCCATTCACTTGCCTTATCAAGGCGCACATCGTCGCTTAAATTTCGCTCGTTTATATGATGAATATTAGTCATTTCCACCTCCTGCATTTAGCTGCGAAGAAGTATTTGGTTGCCCATAAACACTTTTTGTAGATTGACGCATAAATTGCGTACAACGTTTCATGCCTGTTGCTATATGTTTTTCCACGGTACTTTCACTAAGGTTTAATTGAGCAGCAATCTCTCGCTGCGAATACCCATACACTTTTTTTAATACAAACACTTTACGGCACTGCACGGGTAAAAGCCGTATGGCCTCACAAAAATTAGAAAATTCACTATCGGTTAGTGCTTTTTCGTACATTTCGTCTTGCTGGTGCTCTGCTAAGAGTTGCTCTAACGCTTCCATGTTGTCGATGCCATCGACTAGGCGTATATTGGCTTGCTTTTGGTAATCGAGCGCTAAATTTCGCGCCGTTTTGTAAATAAAAGATTTTGGTGAGCTTATGTTTTCAGTGTTTTTAATCTGACAAATTCGCACATAAGTTTCTTGCACTATATCTTCAATTTCATGTGGTGGCACTATGCGTGCAACTACACTTGATAGACTTTTGCGCGAGGCCAAATAGACCTTATAAAAAAGTGTGTCTTTCGTCATTTAGTGTGTGTCTCGTGTGTGTTTACGGCAATTATTGTTATTTTATTTGCCAATACAAACTAAGACGAATGGTAAGAAAAAATCCGCCATTAAATTAAAAAATAAATCAGTATTTTATTTTTTAATTTAATGTTCACTGACCGAACGAGGCATAAAGCTTGTAATGTAAAGGCGAATTGTACTACAGTTTTTGCCATTACTAGTACCCTACTAGGTAATGACTATTCGCTTTGAAAATTTAACTTTTTAATTAATAAGTAAAAAATTGTAATGTGGGCTGTATTTTTAATTGTTTAAAAATATTGTTAAAAGCGCAAACAATAAAAATAATAAAGGCATAAAAAATTTAGCATGGCTGGTCAAAAAAATAATTTATTAAATAAAAATAAAAAATATTTATGGAGGAAAATAAAAAGTCACTCGTCTTTGTTCTGTGTATGGCCAAAAACTATACGCAAGGAATATTTAAATTTGCCGCTTTGTTTACCTATTTATGTACTGGTTTTTAGCTTACTCACCACCGAGGTAAAAGCGAGTACTGTAAACGATAAAGCAGTGTTTAATATTCCCAGACAAAGGGCCGATTTATCGCTAATAAATTTTGCCGAGCAAGCCGATATTACTTTGCTTTTTCCGCTGGATAAAATTCAGCAGTTACAAACAAATACTATTGCTGGCGAGTATTCAATAATAAACGCGTTACATATTTTACTCGATGGCACAGGGTTGCAACCGCATGTTAGCGAAGATGGGCAAATATCTATTTTAATAGACCCAAGTTTCGAGAGAACTGACAACATGGCTAACTATAAAAAAAATGGCGTGTCGAGTGCTGTACTAGCCGTACTAAGCACAATGACAACGCTTCCTGCAGTAGCAGAGACAGCAGCACAAGAACCAGAAATAATTGAAGTACGTGGAATTAGAGGCTCGCTTGGTCGAGCTATGGATGCAAAAAGAGAAGCGGGTGGCGTGGTCGACTCCATCTCAGCTGAAGATATTGGTAAATTTCCTGACACAAATTTAGCTGAGTCTTTACAGCGTATTACCGGGGTTTCAATAGACCGTTCAGGCGGCGAAGGGCAGCTCATTACGGTACGTGGTTTTGGCCCGCAGTTTAATACAGTCCTGGTAAACGGACGCCAAATGGCATCTGAAAACCAAAGCCGTGCGTTTAGCTTTGATACTATTGCATCAGAGCTGGTTAAAAGCTTGGATGTATTTAAAACCTCAACAGCCACAAAGCAGTCAGGCGGTATTGGTTCAACAGTTAATGTAAATACAGCGCGACCATTTGCAATTAGCGGTTTTAAAGTTGCGGGCAGTGTTAAAGGTATTTACGATGAAAATAGTGAAGAAACCACGCCTGAAATTTCAGGCTTAATTAGCAATACGTTTAATGATGACACACTAGGTGTGTTGTTTGCTGTTTCTCGCCAGGAGCGCGAAACACGCTTAAACCAGGCACAGGTAGACGGTTGGTTAGAAAACGTGGGTGTCCCAAATCCGCAAACTCAAAGCGGGCAAGCATATACCGGTAATATTTTTTCGCCGCGTAACTACGATCATAAAGTCACTACAGAAACACGTACACGTACTAATGCAAACTTAGTTATACAATATGCACCTTCAGATGATTTAGTTATAACAGCCGATGGGCTTTATTCTGATTTTGATGTTGAAGCTGACACCACGTCTTACGGGCATTGGTTTACAGCGCCAAACTTAGAAGGCTTTGGCGGGGCTGCAGGGCCAACTGTGGACCAAAATGGCACAGTGGTAGATTTATATCAAGAGGTAGGCCTTGCTACCGATATGCACGCTAAAAAGTTTGATCGCTTAACAAGCTCTAGCGCACTAGGCTTAAACTTTGATTGGCATGTAAACGATAACTTAAATATGAAATTTGATTTGAGCCATTCAAAAGCCGAGCGTGAGGCTAATAACGGCGGTGGCGATCAGTTATCGTTGATTGGCTATGCTAACCGAGTTCGATTTGAAGTAGATGGTGGCATACTACCTTACGCAAGTGAGTTTGCCTCTGCTAATCCTAATATTTATAGCGGTCAGCAAGAACTTGATGGGGTTGCTTATAACCCAGCAGTTACGCCTGATGGTGTATCTAATCATTTAGATACCGCCAATAGTCGAGCACACGTAATGCTTCGTCGTGGTTGGGCTGTAGAAGATACCGTGGATCAGTTTCGTTGGGATAGCATTTGGCATAACGATGGTAGCTCAGGCTTAGTTTCGGTCAAGTTTGGTGCTATGTATTCAACTGAAACTAAAAACCTTGATCGTTGGGATAACGAAGGTGTTGGTATTCACTGTACTTTTTGTGGTTACCCGGATAACCCAAGCATGGATGGCTTAGCACAATTTGTATTTGATGCAGGGGATGACTTTTTAGGCGATGTAAGCGGCAGCGGTCGTATGCCAACGTCATGGCTTGCACACGATGGCGAAGCAAACTTTGCGTACCTTGAGCAAATAGCTGCGGCGAATGGTCAACCTATTAGTTTTGATGCAGTTAAACGTAATAAGTCGTTTGAGATAACTGAAGATACTTTCTCGTTTTATACTGAGTTTGATTTTGAAGCTGAGCTTGCAGGCATGCCTTTATACGCAACAGCGGGCTTTAGATACGAAAGCACTGATGTAAAAGTAAAGGGGACCGATGAGCCAGTTAGTGCTTTAACCATTCTAGATAAAACAGAAATGCTTGCTAACTTTGGCGCTGTAGAAAATATTTCAGCCAGTTCAGATTATGAAGCTATTTTACCTAACTTTAGTGTAAAGCTTGAAATAAGCGATGAGCTAATAGCACGTGCCGCTGTATCGCAAACAATTACACGGCCAACACTCGATAGTATGTCGCCTGTAACAGTCATTGAAACAACTCGCCAAGGCGGCAATTTAACATCAAGCTCTGGTAACCCTGCACTTGAGCCATTTACCTCTGATAATTTAGATTTATCATTAGAGTGGTATTACGCGGATGCTAGTTATTTATCTGCGGGTTACTTTAGAAAAAACGTTGCTAACTTCATTATTAATACGACCGAAGACTTAACTTTTGAGTTGTCTGGTGGCGGATTGTTAACTGACCCCTCAACAGGTAATGATGTAGACAACCCTGACGCTGCCGACTCGACGGCTGTATTTACTAATACATTACCAAATAATAGTGAATCGGCGATTGTTGATGGCTGGGAAGTCGCCTTACAACATAGTTTTGATAGTGGCTTTGGTTTTATGGTTAATGCAACATTTGTAGACAGCGATGCAGAGTTAGACTCTGCAGATATAACTCAAGTTTTTGCATTAACAGGCTTAAGCGACTCTTATAATGTGGTTGGCTTTTATGAGAATGGCCCATTTCAAGCGCGTTTAGCCTATAACTGGCGCGATAGCTTTGTACAGTCGCTAACACAGCTAAATGGTGATGGTGTAACCATTGTAGAAGATTACGCACAACTTGATGCTAGTGGAAGCTATGACATTACCGAAAATGTATCGGTATTTTTTGAAGGTATTAACTTAACCGAAGAATACGTGCACAAGCGTGGTCGTTTTTCTAATCAATTATTGTTGGTTGAAGATAGCGGGCGACGTTTTGCGTTAGGTATTCGCGGTAGTTTTTAACTTTAATTAATAAAGTGGCTTTTACAATTTGTAATAGCCACTTTTTCAATATGCCTTTATAGGTAACAAGTATGAACCAGCAAGATAAAAAAATAAAAACAGTGGTTGTCGTTGGTGGAGGTATAGCGGGCTGGCTAACAGCCGGACGATTAGCGGCGCACCATAAAAGTAATACCCCGGATGGCCTTAATGTTGTACTCGTTGAATCTCCAAATGTACCAATTATAGGTGTTGGCGAAGGCACTTGGCCTACCATGCGCAGTACATTAATAGCACTCGGTATTAGCGAAACTGATTTTATACGCGAGTGTGAAGCAAGCTTTAAGCAAGGGGCAAAATTCGCCAAATGGGTGGATGGCAGCAATGATGATTTTTACTATCACCCATTAGTTTTGCCACAGGGCTTTTCAAAAACTGATATGGCTGGCCATTGGTTAAATAACACCGTTGAGTCAGCATCTTTTTCAAATGCAGTGTGTTACCAAGAAGCTATTTGTGAGCAAGGGCTTGCTCCTAAAACAATTCGCACCCCAGAATACGCAGCTATAGCCAATTATGCCTACCATTTAGACTCTGCAAAATTTGCCGTTTTTTTACAAAAGCATTGTACGCAGCAGCTTGGCGTTAAGCATATTATAGCCGATGTGACGCAGGTTAATAGTGCTAAAAATGGCGATATTGCAAGCGTTACCACAAAGCAACAAGGTGAAATTAGCGGTGATTTATTTGTTGATTGCACCGGCTTTTCTTCATTGTTATTAGGTGAGCATTATAAGGTTCCTTTTAAGCCGTGCGATGACGTGCTATTTATTGATACCGCCTTAGCAGTGCAAGTCCCTTATGATAATGAAGATGAGCGTATTGCATCTCACACAATCTCAACAGCGCAAGAAGCGGGTTGGATATGGGATATAGGATTACAGCACCGCCGTGGTGTAGGTTACGTGTATTCGAGTAAATACAGTAGCGAAGCTCAAGCACGAGAAAAGCTTAAAGCGTATGTGGGCGATAAAATAGAGTCGTTAACAGTTAGAAAAATCCCTATTAAAAGTGGCCATCGCTCACACTTTTGGCAAAATAACTGTGTTGCAGTTGGGCTTTCGGCTGGTTTTTTAGAGCCTCTAGAGGCTTCTGCATTGGTATTAGTAGAAATGTCAGCACAGATGATCAGCGAACAGCTCCCCCATACCCGAGATATTATGGATATTACCGCCAAACGCTTTAACGAGACGTTTACCTATAGGTGGGAAAAAATAATCGACTTTTTAAAACTGCATTATATTTTGTCAAACCGTGACGATAACGCATTTTGGCGCGACAACAGAGACCCAAAAACGATTCCTCAAAGCTTACAAGATCTAATGAAGTTGTGGCAATACCGTGCTCCTGCTGATCACGACTTTACAAGTAATAATGAGGTGTTTCCAGCGGCGAGTTATCAATATGTTTTATACGGTATGGGCTTTAAAAGTGATTACAGCACAACTGCCTATATGCTTAAAGACACTGTTTTCGCTAAAAGTCAGTTTGATAAAAATAAGAGCATGATAAACCAAGCAGTCACTAACTTACCCAGTAACCGAGAGCTGCTTAATAAAATCAAGCACCATGGTTTTAGTGCTATTTAGCTTAAAAATTTACGCATAAAAACAATAAAGAGACACGCATGGAAAATTTAGTCGCATTAGAGCAAAGTGCTCATCAGCATATAAAAATAGACACACAAAAAGCACAATCACACGCTAAAAACCTTAATATGATCCCCGTTGTTATGGCGGAGCTTAGCCAAATTGCCGTTCAGCAGCCTATAGTTTTTGCAAAAAACTCAGAAACAGGCGAGTTTACACTCAATGCTTTATTAGGCTTTGAGCAGCATGAGAACTTGTTTTATCAGCAATCACAGTGGCAGGGCGTATATTTACCGCTTCAGTTACAGCGTCAGCCATTTTTTGTTGGTGATACGCATGCGCAGCAAACGCAATACCCTGTGTGTATTAATTTGAATAGCCCTGCAGTAGTTGATAACTCTGCGCAAAGCGAAAATAATTTAGAACCAATTTATACCCAAAGCGCAGAAGAAAGTGGCTATTTTAAACAAATAAAGCAGTGTTTAGGGCATTTACTACAAGGCGAATTAGACAATAAAAAGTTAATCGCTGCGTTGTTAAAGTATGAACTACTACAGCCATTATCGCTTGAAGTAACGTTTGAAAATAACCAAAAAACAAAGTTAAACGGCCTATACACTATTAATCAAGACAAACTCGCACAACTTAATAGTGAGCAAATTACGATTTTACATCAAAGTGCTTTATTACCTGCCATTTATACAGTAATAACCTCACTTGGCCAGATATACCCATTAATAGAGCGTAAAAATGCGGTGCTTAATTTAGCCGATGATTGATTTTACACTTAACAAAAATATGGTGTTACAGATACACACTGTAGGGGAGGAAAAAACCCCAATTATTGTTATTGATAATTTTGTAAATAATGTAGATGCACTTATTAATTTTGCTGTGTTTTCTCAAAAAGCGAGGGAAACATTTTGCGCACAAGAAAGTGATTTTTACCCAGGAGTAAGAAAAGCAGCACCGCTTAATTATATAGAGCAGTTAAAAGCACTGGCTCCAATTATTAATTCACACTTTGATATGGCAGATAAAAGCGAGTTTGATGTAATACTTTCTGCCTTTTCAATTGCATGTACTGAGCCTGATGAACTCAGGCCAATACAGATGCTTCCCCATTTTGACACATCCAATATGAACCAACTCGCTATGGTGCATTTTTTATGTGATGAAACACATGGGGGTACTTCATTTTATAAACATAAAGCCCTAGGGTATGAACGCATAACAAAAGAGCGACTCATGCCTTATAGGCAAGCTATAAAGCAACAAGCCATGGCGCAAAAGCTTCATAAAAACCCACATTACATAAATGGCAGCACAGTTTTGTTTGAGCAAATTTCCAGTGTAGAGGCAAAGCTAAATCGAGTTCTTATATATCCAAGCAACTTATTGCATTCAGGTAATATAAATGCGGCTAACGGTTATGCCTGCGATCCAATTAATGGGCGTTTAACTATTAGTAGTTTTGTGGTCATGTGCTGACTATTAATGTGTTGTTTGCAGCGGCTAGACGCTAATTTATATGATTATAAATTGATTTTTATAAATGGTTTTTAGAATTCATATATCTTAAAGTTATAAAAGGTGATTTATTGCCACCTCTTTTATGAAATAAAACACTTTAAATTTACCTAAAATGTTAACAAAAGATGACAAAGATAAAATAATATTCTATTGTAAAATTGACTGTATATTTTTTGTTCTTCTTAGAGTGGGTGTAAAAATTAAGATCTACTAAGTTGTATGTTTTCGCAATAAATATACATTTGTAATCTACCTAGTTACTTTAATTAAAAGGGATAATTTATGAAAAACATTTTAGTTATTACATTAGCAGCAACAGTGCTTTTAGGCTGTTCAGCAACAAGCAATATTTCACTGAAAGAAAAAGACCAAGCATATGCAAAGTACTTGTCTGAAGAAAACTTAGCAGGTGAAGATAAAATCAATAGCTTTAGGTTTAAAGGTTGGAAACCACTTTCTGATAAATTCTTAATTATTTCAGCGGCACATAAAAAAGATTACTTGATTGAAACCCAGGGCACTTGCCATGACCTAAATGAATCTCATGGAATTGAGTTAAACCGATTTTCTAATTTTGTTATACATAAGGAAGGGGATTCAATTTCTACCATTGAACAACCTACAAAAAAATGTTTTATAAAATCGATTTACCCACTTACTGCTGGCCAAACAGAGCATTTAGAAAGCATAGGAAATCCTATCCAAAGTTGAATTTAATAACAATAATAGTTGACCTTTTAAGGTCAACTATTATTTAAGAAACGTTGAATAAACGCATTTTTAGTTCTAGATTTAAAATCAAAAGCGCATGCCAAGTTAATGTTACGCCTCGTAAATACCTAAATCATAAATTCTTCAAAGTACTCTTTTTGTAATTCTATAGTCAGCGCTTTAGGGCGAATGCCTTGTACAAGGCTGTATACCTCTTCTTTTGTGTAACCTGCCGAATTTAAAATAAGCGCAGCGACCAACCCTGTGCGGCCAGTGCCGCCTTTGCAATGTATGGCAATGGTTTGTTTTTGCTGTATGGCTTGTAGTATGTCTGTTTTGTGGGTGTTCCAGCTTGATATGAAAGGCTGTTTGGGTGCTTCGTCGTCATTTATAGGTAAATGAAACCAGGTTATATCATGCTTATTGCACTCAGTATTAATTGTTTCTACGTTGTTTTTTTCAAGCTCCTTTTGCGGCATAAGCGAAAGCAGCATGTGAGTGCCAGCCGCCTTTAATGTAGCGATTGAATCCGCTAGGTTTTGCGTTTTTGTACCAGGGCAGGGCGTAAAAATAATATTTGCGCCGTTATTGAGTGATAAAACATCGTACGGGTGCGCGCTCATGGTAAGTCCTTTATTTTTAATAAATTTACTTTTATATGCTCACTATAGCGCGTTTTAGTTACAAGTTTAAGATTGAATAATAAGCACAAATGCTAGATACTGTTTTTATATACAGGTGTGGCGATGTTATGAAAAAAGAATTACCAGCAAAATACTATTTAGCGCATTTTAGAGAACTTATTGAGTTTGTAACAAGTAAATGTATACATTTACTTGAGCCCAAGCACAGCCAATTTATTAGTAAAATTAACCAACTAGATGAGCAAAGCCAATGCATGTTGGCACGCGTGTATTCGCGCAAGCCTTATTTAGTGCAGGCGCAATCGCTCAATTATGAAGAAATAACCTCGCCGCATCAGGCTATTTATACCCTAAAAACAGCGGGTATTTTATATGAGCCAAACGCGCAGCATTACACGCTTCTTATAGCGCATTTAACTAAGCCCATGCTGGTGGAATTACTAAGTAATTACAGTGAGCAAGTAAGCTTTAAAAAAAGCGCAGCTAAAGGGGAGTTGGTCACTATTGCGTGCCAATTTTTTAGTGAGCGGGCAGATGATCTTGCCCCTTTATACAGCCAGTATGTCATTAATAATCGTGAAGATTATTACGAGTATTTTGAGTTTTTATTTGCAGGGCGTTTAAGTAGTGGCGATGTAAATCATCAAAACCGCTTTGTTATGCGAGATTTAGGGTTAACCGCTACCCGCGAAGGGCACAGCGAGAGCTTGTCGCGCTTTAATACATTGGCTGAGGCGCAATCTAATTATGTTTTAAATCGTTACCGTTTAGCGTTTAAAAACATAGGCAAAACGGGTGGTAATGCAAAAGCTGAAACCTTGGATAACATAACGCCTTACACCGAACTTGCGCATTTAGTATTAGTGCAACCGGCGTACGGTGCACAAGCGCACGATATTAAAAATAAACTGCTGGTTAGGCTGTATAAACAACTTAAAAATACCGATAGCGAATTTGCCTTTAGCTTACTTGAAGGGTGCACCGATTACGCCGAAGCCCAAGAAATTCAAATAAGAGAGCAATACCGCTTAGGTAATAAAGAATGGGTAAAAGCGCAGCTAGAACAAATTATAGAAAACCCGCTTACCGACGATTTACTGTACTTTGCTGACGACTTTTTAATGCGTAAGTTTAATAAACAAACGCGTTCGCGCTTAAGCACTATGCTAGCCGACACCCAATGTGTACTTGAAATTGACGAAATTTACCGAGGCGATGTAGAGCAAGGCGTAAATGAGCATTACACCGCAAAAGGGTTAACGGTTTTTAATACGGAAAACACCTTATGGCAAAGCTTATTTGGTTTAGTATTTTGGCACGAGTTGTTTATAGAGTCGCCTTACCCGCCGTGTAATGAATTTGATATTTACCCGCAAGTTTTGCAGCTTGGTAATTTTTATGAAGCACAAAGCACGCAAATTGATGCACGTTTAAAAAGCTGTAGCACTAATCAGGCGTTGCTTAATTTGGTATGTAAACATGCAGCGCAATACTTTGAGCAGCCCAATGGTTTATTTAGATGGCGTAGCAATTTATTAGAGCCACTAAAGGCACTTATTTTAAACAGCCCGCTTGAAGCGTTAATTGCGCATTTAACGGCCATGAGTAAACAGTATTTGCAGCTAAAAGATGGCTACCCCGATTTAATGGTCATTAATAATGGGCAAGTACATTTTGAAGAGGTAAAAGCCCCGGGCGATAAACTTAGGCGCAACCAACTTACCACTATTGATAATTTAAAAAATGTAGGCTTTACGGTACATATTGCCGCAGTTAAATGGTTTGTAGATCCAAACCGTGTTTACAGTGTGGTTGATATAGAAACCACCGGCGGCTTAAAAGGCGGTAACCGTATTACCGAAATTGGCATTGTTAAAGTGCAGCACGGTAAAGTAATTGATACCTGGACGACACTTGTTAACCCGCAGCGCCATATACCCGGCTTTATTACTAAGCTAACCGGCATAAGCGATAGTATGGTTTACAATGCACATGTATTTGCCGAGATAGCACAGTCACTATTAGATAAACTCGCAGGCAGTATTTTTGTAGCCCATAACGTAAACTTTGATTACGGTTTTATAAAAAAAGAGTGCGAGGTTGCAGGGCACTTTTTTAAAATGCCAAAAATGTGCACCGTGGTTGAATCGCGCAGAGCGTTTAAAGGGCTAAAGTCGTATTCGCTTGGTAACCTTAGTGCGCATTTTAATTTAAATTTAACCAGTCATCACCGTGCATTGGCCGATGCAACCGCCACTGCCGAGCTGTTATTACTGATACAAAATAGTGAAACGCAGTAGCGTATTATCTTTTTTTAACTGTATGAAATTTAAATAATAAGTAGTTTTATTATAAATTTTTAATTTATTTTGGAATAAAGTGTTTTTGTAAATCGTCTTCTTTATGTCAATCCGACAAACTAGAGGACAAAACAATGACTAAATTAAATAAAATTGTAAGTGTAATGATGTTAAGCGGTGTGTGTACTTTTACAGGTGCAGTGCAGGCCGTTGATATTGAAATATCTCAGTCAACGTCGGCGCAGCAACAAACATCTACATCTATTGCGCTTTCACAAAACGGTTTAACAGCCAGTGGTAGCAATAACACAAACGTATCTAACGATACACAAGTAACGGCTGATGACTCGCAAGATACAGATTCAACGGCGAATAACACGCAAACTCCAGCGCAAGAAAGCAGCGAGGCCGCAGAGCCTGCAAATTTATTAGTTGCATCTGCAAGCGGATCTTTAAATAACGCATTAAATGCATCGGCATCGTCTTTAAATGCCACAGGCAATACCACAGTTAATACAGCGTTTGATGCAACATCGCAGTTAACCTCATCAGCAGGTAATTTAACAACCGCTGTGAGCCAGTCGTCATTACTTTCTGTTACCTCTGATCAGGCCGCTCAGCCTGATACTACCGATACACTAACAGATGCCTCTTTACTTTCAAATGTGAGTAGCGCTAGCGATTCAGTAACACAAGCTGATGCAACAAATGCGCTTAATGCGGGTGAGCTTACAAACCAATTTGCAATGACTAGTTCGGCTGCAAACTCAGTCAGTTCTGCACTGCAAGTGGGTGATGCAATTAATACCAGTAATGAAGTAGTAAGCAGTGTTCAGCAATCTTTAATTGCCAGTGTGCAAGATAGTACGGTTAGCAGTTTACAAAGCACGGTACAACAAAGTGTTAGCGGGCAGGTGAGCGCAGCGGTCACTGATCAAATTAGTAACGATGTAGCACTTAGCACCGCAAGTGAAGTAGTAACTAACATTACTAACGATTTAGACCTAGGCCTTTAATGCGCCAAGTGCTTGCACAAATGCCGAATAGGGAAACCTATTCGGCCTGTTGGAGAATAAATATGAAAGCAGTTATAACCGCCACATTGTGTGTTTTTAGTGCCCAAGCGGTGCTTGCACAAACCAACCACGTTAAAACCCCTGAGCAATCTAAACCCTTTAAAAGTAGCCTTGAAGTAAATGCAGATGCAGAAGTTGGGGTATTAAGTAATTCGGCGTTATCGATTCAGGAGCTTGACGATATTTCGTCGCAAAGCGACAGCGGCATAAAAACCGCAGCAGGTGTTAATGCAAAATGGCAATTAACTAAAAGCGCTAAATTAACCTCAAGCTATAAGTTTGAACAACAAGACTACGATGAGTTTGATCAATACGATTTAGACCTTCATCAATATGGTTTAGATGGCAGCTACAGCTTTAATAGCCATGAGGTAGGGGTTCGTTACGACGGCGCAAAAGCAAATGTAGATGGCGAAACATTTTTACATTTTAATCAAGCTAGTGCTTACTATGGCCACTTTTTAAACCCACATACGTATTTGCGTATGAGCATAAAAACCAAAGCTAAACGTTTTGCTACTGCAAAAGCACGTAATGCCGATGGTGTAGGTGCCGATGTAGCGCTTTATCATTTTATAAATAATGGCCAAACCATGCTAATGGCAGCGCTAAGTGCTGATAAAGAAAACGCCGACGACAACCAATATGACTTTAATGGCTACGGTTTTACTACTAAAGTTACGCACAAATTTACGGCCTTTAATATGGCTAACAAAGTGGGCGCAGGCTGGCGTTATCAAAATAAAGATTACGATGAGCAAACAACGAATGAATTTTTTGAGCAAATACCGTCGCGAGATGAGCACCGAAATATCGTTAATGCGTTTTATAACCTAGCTGTGTTTGAGCACGTAACACTCATAGCCGAGGCTGAATATGGTGATTACCAATCAAAGCTTAGTAGCAATACCTATACTCAGTCGGTTTTATCGGCGTCAGTTAAAGTGCACTTTTAGGTGGGTAAATGGCACCGTAACCAAAGGTGGTGTCTTTGCCTTGCTCGCCTAAATCTTTGGCAAGTGATGTAAGCTCGTTAAGTGCTTTGGTTTTATTATTACCATGCTTTAACAATAAACAACTTAATGCCGCGCTTACATGCGGCGCCGCCATTGACGTACCCGACTCCCTTCCAAATTTTCCATTGCCTTGGCTTGTAACAACATTTACACCAAAGGCTGCAAAGTCTATGTAATCACCTTTATTTGACCATCTATAAATTTGGTTTTTTGAATTAATAGCACTTACCGCTATCACGCTTTTATACGCGCCTGGGTATAACGGCTGCGACGCCGGCCCTTGGTTACCAGCAGCAGCTACAATTAACACGTTTTGTTTTATTGCAGCAGTAATACTTGCTTCTAAAACTGCGTTATTTGGCCCCGTTAGGCTCATATTTATTACGGGTATTTTATTACTAACTAGCCAGTTAAGTGCCTCTACTATGGCAAATAAAGTAGCCCCTTGTGCATATTCAGATTGCCTATAAAACACCTCTGCACTGTAAAGCTTGGCACTGCCTAAAAGCGGGCTAAGTTTTACGCCTTTACCTGTAATTAGTCCTGCAATGGCGGTGCCGTGCAAATTTGGCGAGCTTAACCCTTTAGGTAAAAAGCTTTGCGTGGTGATATTTGCGCCTTTAAAAGCACTGTGTTTGGTATTAATGGCGCTGTCGATCATGCCAATTTTTACGCTTTGTGTGCAGTAGGGGGTAATAGAGTTATTTGGTGTTACTTCTGCGGTAGGCTCGCCTGTTTGCGCTTGATATATGTGGTTTCGGTCAAGTATTGCAGACTCATCTAAGTTAAGCACTTTTAATAACTCATTTTTAGAATTAACACCTTGGGGCACGTTAAAGCGCACTAAGCTCATATTAAGTGCGTTGTAATTTTTTACCGATACGATGGTTACATTTTGCTGCTTTAGGGTATTAAGTTGTTGGTTATTTGCCATTAATAACCATTGGCCCTCTATTGCTCTAAAGCCGTTTTCTAGCTCTACTTCAACAAATGCAGTGTTTTGGCTATTTATATTAATGTTAAGCACATTGGGTAAGCTGCTAATTGGCTCACTTATTTGCGCTTTTAGTTCATCAATTGATATTTGTGGAACAGGCACCGGAAGCGGCAGGCGCTGTGCACGCTCTATAGTTTGTTCAATACGCTGCTCTATAGGGTTTAGCTGCCCAAGCACCTGATCGACTTTTACTATATTGGCTGAGCTCGTTGCGCTAAATATGCAAAGCGAGGCGACTATTATGTATTTAACGCGGACTTTTTTCATGTTCATAGTGGGTTACTTTTATTAAAATTATTATGCTAGTTAGTTAACGTTTAACACATAAAAATATTTCATTATTCAAATTCTTTTGATTATTTGGGAATAAATGTTTTTTTGAATCGTCTTCTTTATAAAAGGGGTAAAAATCAATGAACGAAACATTAAAAACCTTATTGCCCATGCTTAGGCGCTTTGCCTATTCGCTGACGGGTAGTAAAGCAGATGCAGACGATGTAGTGCAAATAACAATTGAAAAACTATTAGTAAAAGGCATTCCGGATGACGTTGAGCCGGCTAAATGGGCATTTAAAATTTGCCGCAATGTGTGGATAGACGAATACCGCTCACGCAAGGTAAGGCAAAATACGGCCCAGGCCGATGTTTTACCAGAGCCAATTACAAGTAATGAGCAACAAACACTTGAAAACAAACAAATGCTTAAAAATGTAAATACAGCACTTGGGCAATTACCCGAAGAGCAACGCGCCATAGTATCGCTAGTGGCAGTGCAGGGCATGGCCTATAAAGAAGTCGCACATACGCTAGATATACCTATAGGCAGTGTAATGAGTAAATTATCGCGAGCACGCAGTACACTTTATAACTTGATAAAACCCGACTTTAAAAAGGAGCAAGTATGAACATTAACGACGAAACACTTAGCGCCTTTTTAGACTCAGAGCTCAGCGAGCACGAAATGGAGCAAGTGCGTAAAGCCCTTGAAACCAATGATGAACTAGTAATGCGACTTGCAGAACTAAGCGAAGTAGACATGCTAGTAAAAGAGCACGCAACACGTATTGACGACGCACCCCTTAGTGACTCATTAGCTAAAACGGTTGCAAAGCTCGATACGCCAACGACTAAAAACACGTCAAATAGCAATGTAGTGGCGTTAACGCCTTGGCAAACGGTTAAGCAATCGGCTAATAAAAGCTTAGCAATAGCTGCAAGCATTGCCGTGGTATTTGGTATAGCAATGACTAGCTATTTACAGCCTCATAATGCACAAAACTTATTCGTGGCTAGTAATACAGCCTCAGCGCTTAACACACAGCTTAGTAGTAGTGTGTTTGAGCAAAGTGATGGCTCAGTATTTAGCGCGCAGCTTAGTTTTAAAAATCAGCAAGGTGAGCTTTGTAGGCAGTATGTACTAAGTTCAAACAATACAACGCAAACAAGCATTGCTTGTAAAACACAAAGCGGTTGGCAAATTAAAGCGCAAACAGCCGCGCAGCAAAGTAATAATGGCGCGCAATATCAAACGGCGTCTAATAACAGTGAGTTAGATACTGTTATAGACAGCATGATCAGCGGCGCACCACTAGATAGAGCGCAAGAGCAGCAAGCAATTAGCGCAAAGTGGCAGTTAAACAAATAATAATGTGTATAAAACGAGGTGAATTATGAAAACATCTATTTTAATTATCAGCATTTTACTTATGGCGGGTTGTGCTTCTAAACCTGATTACCGCGCCGCGAATAATGGCTCACAAGGTTACAGCGAGCAAAAAATTAGCGACGATCAATACCGAGTAGAGTTTAAAAGTGTGTCAAATAATGTAGCCGATGCCGGTGATTATGCATTATTACGCGCAGCTGAGCTTACCCAAGCGCAAGGCTACGACTGGTTTGTTGTAACTAACAAAGAAACCTTTGTTGAGTCTAAATCGCAAGCCTCCACGTCATCTATTAGTGCATCACAAAGCCAGCAATATGAGCGAAGCTGCGGTTTATTAACCTGCGAAACACGCGCACGCCCAACAAGTAGTGTAGGCGTACAGGTAAGCAACCATGATAAACGCAAAGAAGTGCACACCCTTATTGATATTAAAATGGGCAAAGGTATAAAGCCAAACGAGAACAGCTTTAGCGCCCAAGACTTAATTGAAAACTTAAGCAAAAAAGCACAAAAGTAAGCGCTTTGTAAAAGCACTTAGTGTGTTTTAGCTAAGTGCTTTTTTCGTGGTAAAAATCCAGTAACCAGCATAGTGCCCACAATGACAAATAATGCGCCTAGTAACGTATTTGGCCCAATTTGCTCATCTAAAATTAAATGCCCCCAAAAAATGCCAAATAGAGGAATTAAAAACGTGACCGTTAAAGCAGAGGTTGGGCCAATATCGTCAATAAGTTTAAAAAATAGAATATAAGCAAGCGCTGTACACACTACGCCAAGGGCTAAAACGCCGAGCATAACGTGGGTGGTTGGCACTTCACGCATTGGCATAAATAAAATAAGGGGTAGTACCATAAAACTCGCTGCCCACATTGAGCCGTGTGCGTTATCGAACGGTGCAAGCTTTGGCGCATTTTTAGTGTAATGGGATGCAATGGCATAACAAAGCGAAGCGCTTAATGCTGCTACTATGGCGATTATTGATTGGCTATTTAATACAAAATGATTTTGCCCAACTAAAATTGCCACGCCTATTAAACCCAGTAGCAAACCTAAAACCATGCTTTTTGTGGGTTTGGTTTTACTCCAAATAATACCCACCACCGCGCCCCAAATGGGGGTTGTAGAATTTAAAATAGATAACGTAGATGCGCTAATAGTTTGCGCAGCGTACGCAAATAATAAAAAGGGAAGGGCAGAATTAAGCGCACCAATGATAAAAAAGTGCTTGGTGTGTTCAGTAAACGCCAAGCGGCGTTTTAAGTACAGTGCAACTATAAATAGTGTAACTGCGGCAAAGCCAACTCTAAACTCAATTAATACTGCAGGCCCTAAGCTGTTAGCCGCCATTCGCATAAATAAAAATGACGCGCCCCAAATTGAAGCCAGAAAAAATAATCTAAGTAAACTTGCTAAGCTCATGATAATATTTTAGTTATACGATTAGGGGTATAGAATAACAGGCTTTGCAAAGAGTGTAAGCCAGATCCGGTACTCGCATATTAAAAATAATAAAGGACGAATTATGGTTAGACATCTGTCAGTTGCGGCAGTTTTGGCACTGAGTTTATTAAGTGGGTGTGGGTCAACCCCAGTTAATTTATACAGCGACAATACAATGAAGAAAAAAGAATACAATGGGATTAAAGCGTATAAAAAAGGGCTATACGAGCAAGCTTTTTATGATTTAAAGGAGCCTGCATCGCTCGGTTATAAAAGTGCGCAGTACACGCTAGCATTCATGTTCTTAAAAGGCCAATATTTAGAGCAATCAACCAAGCTTGGTATGGGCTGGTTAGGTGTAGCTGCAGAAGCTGGCGTTGAAAATTGGTCACAACAATATGATACTTTTTATGCTGCTGCAACAATAGAAGAGAAACAGCAAATAGATGCAACTGTTGCATTGTATATTGAGCGATTTGGTGTTGAGGCTCAAAAAATGACGTGCCGTAGGTCAACAACAGCTAGGCGTACATTTGGCGAAATTAAAATTGATTGCAGTAAACGTGACGCTGCTGTCACTGTGTATGAAGTAGACACAATTGAGTGAAGCTAGTTGTTAACTAGCTTCTTTTCAAAGTCACTTTTTACTATATCGAGCGCTTTTAATACTTCTTCGGGCTCTACATCGTGCTGCTCTAATATCATAATTAAATCAACAGCAAGTTTAATATGCGTTGGGGCTTCCTCAAGAGGCTTGGTCATTTAAATTTTTCTTTTTAGATATTTGACTAATAGCCACATCAATAGCTGTTTGCACACGTTCTTCCATATGTATGCGCTCAGCTTGTGGTAAATAAAACGCCATATCAACGTCGTAACGAATGTAGCGAGGTGGAAGTTGGTTTAATACAGTACAGCAAAAGTCAGCCATAACGTCGTCATCATATTTTTCGTCGAGTTTTCGTTTTATGATTTCTTCAACAACAATCTTTTCGTAATAGTTATGTATATCGTCGTGTAATCGCATGTTCCTACCGCTTTGTTATGTTCCATTTAGATAAGTCTATACTAAGGATTGTTATAAATCGATAGCCGCTTTAAATAGTTGTTTGTGGACGTTGATTAAGCTGTCTAAATTACGCTGATAACCGCCGCCTAAAGCACACATAAGCGGAATGTTATGTTGCTTACAAAAATTAAGTACAAAGTAATCTCGTTCATAAACGCCTGTTATAGATACATTTAATAAACCTAACTCGTCCTTCGTATAAATATCTGCCCCCGCGTTGTATAAAATAATGTCTGGTTGATGAATGCTTACACACAGCGCGAGCGCGTGTTGTAATGTGTCGAGATACTCATCGTCGCCAGATTTAGCGGGTAGAGAAAAGTCGTAATCAGATTGCTGTTTTAAACGGGGAAAATTTTGCTCGCAATGAATTGAGCAAGTAATAATGTTTTTATGGCTTTGCTGGTTAATAATGTGTGCTGTTCCATCGCCTTGGTGCACATCGCAATCAAAAATTAGCACCGTTTTGGCTTTATGGGTGTTTAATAGGTGCGCGGCTGCTATGGCTAAATCGTTAAATATACAAAAGCCACTGCCGTAGTCACCATAGGCATGATGGTAACCACCACTTAAATTACAGGTTAGTCCGCTTTTTAAAGCCTCCGCTGCTGCTTGAATACTTCCACCGACAGACAGTAATGTACGCTCAACTAGTTGAGCCGAATAAGGGAAACCCATCTTTTTAATCGCTTTATCAGATAAGTTACCGGTTAAAAAATTATTTATATATTGCGTACTGTGGCATAAGGCCAATTGCGAGAGGCTTGCCTTGGTGGGCTGCATGAATGCGGTTGGCAAAAAGCCTAAGTGCTCTATTTCGGTTTTAAGTCGCTGATATTTTTGAATGGGGAAGCGGTGCTTTTCGGGTAAAGGTAAATTTGAATAAAGAGGGTGGTAATATAACTGCATGAAAAAGCCCTAACGGAGTTGTTGTTTTTCCACTTGTTGTATTTTGTCTTCGGTGGCTGAAATGGCTTTTCGGCATCGACCCAAGCGTGCGTGAGTACTTAAAATTTCAAGGTTAAGCTTTTGGGCTTTTGCTGGCGATGCTTTTTCCATTTGCATTTTTCGCTCTTCTATCATCAGCATTAAGCGGCGTTCAAATTCATGGTTTTGTTTTAACTCATCGTAAAGCTCGTGGGAAGACTGCATCACTTTTTTTACAGCTTGCTTATAAACAGCTTGTTTTGGGCGAGGTTTAAACCGACTTTTATTTTCTTTTTCCCAAATTGGCGTTGATTTAATAACATTGAACACGGCCTGAACCTGCGATGAAATACGCTCTAACGCATAGGTGTATGCATGGCGGTGTTCGCTTGGTGGTAAGCTTGCTACTTCTTCTTCTATTTCGTTAACGTAATCAACTAAGCTCATACTTTTAGTTTGAAATACAGCGCGGTCAAATAGGCTAGGATGTGCTTGCATATAGCGATTTTTAGCAAATAATTTAGCTCTATCAAATTGCTCAGCTTGTTGCTTAAGCGAAGTCACTTGTTGTCGTAGCTTGTCTAATGCATTTACTTGCATGTTAAAAGTAAGCCTCATAAATGAGTTTTAATGCTAAAAGTATAACCATGGTATTAAAAACAGGGCGTATGAATTTACTACCAAATCTAATTGCCGAGTGGGCACCAAACCATGCACCTAACATAATAAAAAAGCCCATTGTAATACCCAATAAAAAGTTTACGTGCCCTAAAGCAACAAAGGTAATGAGCGAGATAAAGTTAGATACAAAGTTCATAGAACGGGCCAAACCACAGTTTAGAAGCAAGTTCATTTTATATAGCATGCCGTTAGACGCGGTCCAAAATGTGCCAGTACCTGGGCCGGCTAACCCATCAAAAAAACCAAGAGCTAAGCCTTGCAGCCACTGCTTTACTTTCATGGCTTTGTTGAGCTTTGGCAGTTGGTCACCTTGTGTAGTGCTTAAATTACCAAATAGACTATAACAGGCAACAACAATAATAATAATTGGCAATAGCTTATTTAAAAAGTCGATACTTAAATAATCAACAATAACCGTACCAAGTAGCGCACCAATTGCGGTTGCTATAATTGATGCCAACCAAAATTTGGGGCTAAAAAGGTTTTTTTTGTAATAGGTAAAGCTTGCTGTTAACGAGCCAAAGCTTGCTGCTAGCTTATTAGTACCTAATGTTAGGTGCGGTGGTAAACCAGCCGTAAGTAATGCGGGCACGGTTAACATGCCTCCGCCACCGGCAATTGCATCTATAAAGCCTGCTGCCAATGCAACAGCACATAAAATTGCCCAAGTTGTCGGATCGAGTGCGAGTTCAAACATTAATAGTCTATTTGTCTTTTAAATGGTGGTAGGGTGTCGAGCATGGCTTTACCGTAGCGTTTAGTTACTAAACGCCTATCAAGAATAGTAATACAGCCTTCGTCACTCTCTTTTCGCAGCAGTCTACCACAGCTTTGTACCAATTTCTTAGCAGCATCCGGGACCGTGATTGTTAAAAACGGATTACCGCCTTTGCTTTGTACAAATTCTGCTTGCGCTTCTTCTATTGGAGAGGTAGGTACAGCAAAAGGAATTTTAGTGATAATTAAGTTTTCTAAATATTTTCCTGGTAAATCAAGGCCTTCCGAAAGGCTTTGCGTACCAAATAAAATACTTCCCTTACCTGCATCTATATTTTGGCTGTGTTTTTTAAGCAAGGCTTCTCGCGACATCTCACCTTGTACTAATAAGTTAAAACCTTTTGTTCTAAGAAACTTTGCTACATGGTCCATTTGCCAGTACGAGGCAAACAAGACTAAGTTTGCCTTTTTAGTGCTTAGATGCTCTGGCAAGGTGGTTGCTAAGTGATCGCTAAAGTCTTTATCGGTAGGTTCAACTTTAGACGCAGGAATGCGTAATGTTGCCTGTTTTGGGTAATCAAAGGGCGAGGGAACCTTTATAAATTTAACGCCTTCCTCTTTAGCTAAACCGCTTTCGTAAGCAAAATGGTCAAACGAACCAAGGGCACTTAATGTGGCAGAACATAAAACAGCGCCGGCGCACTCGTTCCAAAGTTTGTCTTTTAGGTAGTAGCCAACTTCAATAGGGCAATCGCTTAAAAGGTGGTCGTGATGGCTTTTATACTCTAGGCGTTTTATCCAACGAGCATGGGGGATGCCTTCTCCTTTGTTAGCATAACTAAACCACAACTTATTGAGTTGTTCTAAACGGTTAATGTAGTGACCGCTTTCAGCAAGAATTGGGTCGGCAACGTATGGTTTTATGTCGCCGTCGCTCACATCTTGCGTAAGAGTGTCGTGCATTTTGTTTAAGCAACGCAGTGCATCTTGTGTTGCTTCGCTTATATCTTTTGCTTTGCTGTGTAGCGACTTGGGTATTTCACCATGTTCAAAACGGTATGTGTCGTCTTTTGAATATTCAAAGTCAGCGTTATCTAGAATATCCCTCACTACTTTTAGGTCTTTATTTGCATCGTTTATACTGTCACACAGTTTAAAGTTTTGGCCTATGGCTCTTTGTCCTACTAGCACTTTTGCCATTTTACCACTGAATTTTGTAAGCTTATCCAGCCACTCTATTGTGCCTTTAATGGTGGCTGCGGCTGATGAAAAATCGCGTGTTATATGGGCTAAATGGTGTGCTTCGTCTATTACATAAATAGTGTTGTCGGGCTCGGGTAAAATTTTACCACCGCCTAAGTCTAAATCAGCTAAAAGCAAAGAGTGATTAATAACCAGCACGTCCATTTGCATGAGTTGCTGGCGGGCTAGTTGAAATGGGCAGGTTAAATGCGCTTTCATTTGGCGCTGACATGCATGCTTGTCGCAAGCAATTAAATTCCAAACTCTGTCGGGAATAGTATCTGCCCAGCTATCTCTATCGCCTTGCCATTTTTTATTGACGTAAGCATCGTATAGCCCTTGGAGGCATTTGCTCTCCATATCACTTAATGGAGAGGTCAGTGTTGGCATAAAATCCATTTGAGTTTGGCTATCGCCATTCACTGCATTGTGGAGTTTATGTGCGCAAATATACCGGTGGCGTCCTTTGACTAAATCAAATTTAAAGTCGAGCCCAGAGTGTGTTTTAAAAAAAGGCAGCTCCTTTGCAATTAATTGCTCTTGCAGTGCCACGGTAGCGGTTGAAATAACCAGCTTCTTTTTTTGCGCCAATGCTAAAGGCAAAGCCCCTAAACAATATGCAAGTGATTTACCGGTACCAGTGCCAGCTTCAATGACACAAATGCGCTGTTTTTTGTGATACTCGCCAGCCAATGTTTTTGCGATTTCTGCAACAAGATAATTTTGACTGCTGCGCGGCCTATAATCATTCAGGTTTTTAGCCACATGCTGGTGCACTTGCCTAATAGTTTTTTTTAGAGAGTCAGAAAGCATGGAATGATTTGCCTAAAGTATGTATATAATTACAGTGTGTATATTAAGTGGGATCGTGCATTGACACAAGCAATCTATCAGGGCTTTATTTTATCAAGGCAACAATACTCGTCTAAAAATGGTCAGGGGATCACACTGTGCTACTGGCTGGTATCTGATCATGGTCCAATCAAGGTTGTTATTGAAAATCAGCAAGCAGTGTTTTTTATTCCACAAGAACAGCAGCAATATGCCCAGCAGCTATTAGACAACGCAAACATTATTGTTGATTTTAAATCAATTGAAATGTGTCACTTTAGTGGTGCTGCTTGTGTTGCTTGTTATTTTAATAATACCAGCAGTATTTATAAGGCTCGAACATTATTCCAAAACACTATAACCGTTTACGAAGGTGACATTCGCCACAGCGATCGCTTTTTAATGGAACGCTTTATTAAAGGGGGTGTTTGGGTTACTGGAGATGTTAGTCAAAAAAAAGGTTTTTTGCTTATACAAAATGCCAAGTTAAAAGCAAATACAGATTACACACCCAAACTTAAATCGCTGTCATTAGACATTGAATGCGATGGGGAAGGGGTGTTGTTTTCAATTGGACTTGTTGGTAATGACCTTGATTGCGTTTTAATGATTGGCGAGCCATGCAATCATAGTGAACAAATCAACATTGATTGGTGTTTAGATGAACTTGAGTTACTTACAAAGTTACATACCTATTTAAACAGCAATGATCCCGACGTCATTATTGGGTGGAATGTCATAGAGTTTGATTTTACCGTACTTAACACCCGTGCCGAAGCGCTTGGAATCCCACTTAAATTGGGCAGAGATAACCAATCAATCAATATCAATACGGGGCATTATACTCGCCTTACGTTACCAGGGCGGTGTGTTATTGATGGAATTGATACCTTAAAAAATGCGACTTACCACTTTGATAATTATTCTTTAAGTAATATTGCCGAAAAAGTATTAGGTCAAGCTAAATTAATACAATCAGACAATCGGTTAGGCGAAATTATCCGTCAATTTAATGAAGATAAACTGACTTTAGCTGCTTATAACCGTCAAGATTGTATTTTAGTTAATCGTATTTTCACTAAATTAAACTTATATGAATTTGCTATTGTTCGCACACAGCTAACAGGCCTTGAGCTTGAGCGGATGGGCGGCTCTGTAGCTGCTTATACTAATTTGTATTTACCCTTGTTGCACCGCAGTGGTTATGTAGCCCCTAATTTAGGCGACCACGGTTTGTCTTTTGATAGCCCAGGTGGTTACGTGATGGATTCATTGCCTGGGCTTTATAAAAATATTCTGGTTTTAGATTTCAAAAGTTTATATCCCTCTATTATGCGCACTTTTTGTATTGATCCTCTGGGGTTAATAAAAGGTTTAAATGCGCCAAATGATGCAATACAAGGCTTTAATGATGCAATGTTTTCTCGCACTGAGCACCATTTACCAAAACTAGTAGAGTACCTAACTAAAACCCGGCAAAGCGCAAAAGACACCAACCAACCGATGTTATCGCAAGCAATAAAAATAATTATGAATAGCTTATATGGTGTGCTTGGGTCGAAGGGGTGTCGATTTTATGATCCTAGATTATCAAGCTCTATTACATTGCGTGGCCATGAAATTATGCAAACTACGCGTAAATGGATGGAAGAGCTTGGGTACAGCGTTATTTATGGTGATACGGATTCTATTTTTGTAAAAGTGGACGACAATTTAACTGCAATGTGTTGCCATAAAATTGGTAATGAATTAATGGCTCATATTAACCATAAATGGGATCAATATATAGCAACGCATTTTAATTTAAAAAGCTATTTAGAGATTGAATTCGAAACCCACTACAGCCCCTTTTTTATGCCTACTATTCGGGATAAAAAAACGGGTTCTAAAAAGCGTTACGTCGGTAAAACAACAATAGATGGTGAATCTAAAATAGTTTTCAAAGGAATGGAAACTGTTAGAAGCGACTGGACGGAATTTGCCCAAGAGTTACAAAAAGAGCTGTTTGAAGCCTTATTTGATTCACACTTTGAAATTGCTCAACTTGACGAAATAGTAAAAGATTATACCAAACGATTGTATAGCGGAGAGTTTGATCAAAAGCTTGTTTACAAAAAGCGCCTTGGTCGACATTTAAACGATTACGAAAAAAATATCCCCCCTCATGTACAAGCTGTAAAAAAGTACAAGGCAGAGCATCCTGACTTTGAAGTTAGACGCGGGCAAATTATAGAGTACGTTTATGCAATTAAAAGCGCGGAGATAAGTACAGGAAAAAATACACTCAATTACCCATTATATCAACAGAGACAGCTGGTTCCGATATCGGCAGCAATATTTGATGCTTTAGCAATAGATGATAAAAATAACAATCAGGGGCAACTTTTGCTGCCTGATTTTTGAGCTTTTTGCTCAATAAATTTACGTTAAACGACAAAACCAGCAAAAGTTAACATTTTAATTAGAAGTAAAAAAAGCAACATACTGTTAATGCATTTAATTTAATTTGTATATTTTTTTGTTTTTTAACAGTATGTTAGATTTAATTTTTTTCTGGTGGAATTAACGTTTAGCTATTTTTAGTAATTAATTATTAACGCAACGTTAATTCCTTGTTGACCTTGCTCTTTCACTAGTATTATCATTGAAGGCACAGTCATTGGGGTACTTGATACGTTTTGTACCGCTAGACTGAAAAAATTATAATTAATAAATGTATTCCTGGGAGAATCAAATGTTAAATAACAAAGTTTCAAAAGCAGTTCGCTTAGCGATCGCTTTTGGCGCAGCATCTACAGCTGCATTTTCAGCAAGTTCTTTTGCTGCAGAAGAAGATTCTGCAGAAAAAGTTGAGCGTATTGAAGTAACTGGTTCACGTATCAAACGTGTTGACATGGCTGGTGATTTACCAGTAACAGTTATCGACCGTACTGCAATCGAGCTTAGTGGTGAAACTTCAGTAGCTGATTTATTACGTAATACTACATTTAACAGTCTGGGTTCGTTCCGTCCGCAGTCTGGTAGCTCTGCTCAAGGTGCTACTACGGTAAGCTTACGTGGTTTAGGTTCTGATCGTTCTTTAGTTTTAGTTGATGGTCGTCGTTTACCTAAGTCAACTCTTACTGGTTCAAGCCAAGATTTGAACTCAATCCCTATGGCCGCAGTTGAGCGTGTTGAAATCCTTACAGATGGTGCTTCTGCACTTTACGGTTCAGATGCTATCGGTGGTGTAATTAACGTAATTTTACGTAAAGACTTTAATGGTGCAGAAGTTACTTTAGGTTCTGGCCGTATTGAGCATGAAGGCGGCGACCGTGAAAATGGTTCTGTACTTTTCGGTGCTTCTTCAGACAACTCTCGTGTACTTGCTGGTGCATCTTGGAGTGGTCGTGACATTGTTTACGCTCGTGACTTCCCATGGTACAGCCCAGGTGGTTCAGTTTATTCTAATAACTTCACAACATTCACAACTACAGATGGTGAAAGATCAAGTAATTTTGATTTCTTCTCTCCAGAAGCTACATGTGAAGGCGTAGGTAACGAAAACTTTTACCGTATTGGCGCACGTTGTGGTTTTAACTTCGCAGCAGTATCTGCTGATGAAGCGTCAATCAAAAACCGCTCAGCTTTCGTTAAAGCTACTTACGATGTGAACGATGACTGGAGTATTTACACAGACATCAACATTGCACAAACTAAATCATTTGGTCGCTATGCTCCAGGCTTGGATACAACAGCATACGATGCATCACCTGATACAGTATTTATCAGTGCAGATAGCCCTAACAACCCAACTAACCCTAACAGCCCAATCTACGATGCTTCTCTAGAAATGGAACAGCAAGGACTAGATTTCTGGCATCGTTTTGCTGCGTTAGGTAACCGTGACAACAGATTATCTACAGAGCTTAAAGATATCGGTTTTGGCGCTAAAGGTATGATTGGTGACGTTTCTGTTGAAACAGGTGTTCGTAAAACAATCAACGAAAGCCATAACGTAGGTACAGGTTACATCCTTCGTAGTATTGCTCGTCAATACATTAACGATGGTACTTACATGCTAAATGACCCGTTCGGTGCATCTGAAGAAGTTAGAGGCGCAATGACGGTAACTACTTCACGTACAGGTAAGTTTAACCAAGAAGAGTTTTATGCAAATGCTGCGTTTGACCTTATGGAAACTGACGCTGGTGCAATTCAAGCATTCGTAGGTTTTGAATACCGTTCAGAAGATTATGCTGACATATACGATTCACTTTCTGCAGCAGGCCAAGTAGGTGGTTCTTCAGGTAGCAGTGCTGGCGGCGCACGTTCAGTTCGTGGTTTATTCTTCGAAACATTAGTTCCAGTAACAGAAGAATTTGAGCTTAACTTTGCAGGTCGTTACGATGATTACTCTGACTATGGTTCAGATTTCTCACCTAAAGTATCAGCACGTTACAACCCAATTGATGACTTAGTACTTCGTGCATCATGGGGTAAAGGTTTCCGCGCTCCTTCATTACCAGACCTAACTCAACAGCCTTCTGAATCAGCTGATTCAGTTTCTGATGAAGCTACATGTTTGGCAATTGGTGAAGCTGCAAACTGTTCTTCGCAAATCAACGCTACAGTTATTGCTAACCCTGACCTAGGTTCAGAGCAATCTGACCAATACTCACTTGGTGTTGTTTACCAAGTGACAGATGCTATTTCTGTAGAACTTGATTACTACAACATTGAAATTACCAACCGAATCCGTGCGTTCTCTGCTCAATCTATCATTGATGCACGTTTACGTGGTGACTCTGTGCCAGCTGCATTCACTGTATCTCGTTCACCAAACGGTGCGATTACTAGCCTTGTTCGTGGTTTTGGTAACGATGGTAGTTTAGAAACTTCAGGTATCGATTTCAAAGCTAATTCAATGTTTGAATTTGGTGATGCTGGTACTTTAAGAACTAACTTCAACCTATCTCACATTGTAGATTACAGCACAGATGGTGGTCGTAACTTCGTTGATGATCCAGGTGTACCGCAAATGCGTTTAAACCTGTCTAACGTTTACTCTATTTCTGATTTTGACTTCACTTGGAATCTAAACCTTATTGATAGCCAGTGTGAAGACATTACTGCAGATGGTGAGTGTGAAGGTCACATTCCTTCATGGGTAACTCATGACTTACAAGTAGCGTACAACACACCTTGGAACGGTAAAGTGAGCTTCGGTGCACAAAATGCATTCGGTAAACAGCCACCACTTTTCGCTTCTGGCGGTCGTGACTACAACTTCGATCTTTACTCAGGTTTTGGTCGCACAATGTACTTAAACTTTAAACAGTCTTTCTAAGTTTTTAGTTTAGATAATATAAAGAGTGACTCTTGAGTCACTCTTTTTTTTGGAGAAAATAAAATGCACTGGGATCATTACTGGGACCTTACAAAAGCTTTATCTAGTTTTGGTGATGCAAATACAGCCCTAGGTTACCCAGAAGAAGTGTTAAACTTTTGGGGGGAACTTGTATCAGAAAAAGGGGAAAGCGTTGTTTATCTTGATTTAGCAACCGGTAAGGGAGCTTTAGCAATTTGGCTACAATGCCTTCTAGAAAGAAAAAACTTATCTGGCTCGGTGTATGGCTGCGACTTAGCAAACATTGATGAGTTAAAAATTGCCAGTGATGTTGACGAAATAAACAGCGCTATCAGTAAAGTCAAGTTCCAGTTTAATACTTCAGTAGAAGATTTACCTTATCCAAATGAATACTTTGATATATTAGTTAGCCAATTCGGTTTTGAATATTCAAATTGGGCACATTCTTTAAATGAGGCATGTAGAGTACTTAAGAATGATGGTGAAATCATATTAATGATGCATCACCCTGATTCGGCAATTACGAACGACTGTAAAAGCGGTTTGAAAGTACTTAATTGGATGTTAGAAAACAGCATATTAAATGAACTTGAAAACTTAGTAACTTTGAAGCTTCAAGGTAATATTGAGTTATTTCAGACACGAAATAAAGATGCGATCCAAAAGATTCAGAGCTTAGTTATATCTAATGATGAAGAAAAATTCTGGTTTGCAGATATAATGTCTAAAGTATCAAAGATAATGCTGAATATTGACCAAACGAGTAAAGCAAAATTGAGTGGGTTACAGAACGCTCTAAAACAACAGGTTGAAAGGTTATCAGATCAAACTTCCGTTGCATTCAGTAAAGATGAAATTTACGAAAAATTTAAAGCTGCAAAGCTTAAAAATATGGAAATGTCTATTGCGGCATTCAATGTAAATAATGAATTGTTTTGTTGGCAAATAAAAATTTGTCCAGAGAAAATGTAGCTGTAATTTAGTATTTAGTATTTAGTTAACAGTTTATATCAATTTTGTTTTTAATAAACTTGAGCATATATAGTTATTTCGTTTATTAATTTTAGTAATACCAATTTCTTATTTTTTAAATCTTTATTCTTTGTCATAGTTATTTTAAATTAAAGTATCTATACTAATTTTGATATGTTTATAAATTTAAAGAGATATAAATGAAAGAAGTTCGAGCTTTTATAAAGACCGCATCCTTAACTGAACTTGAAAAAGCACAACAATTAGTTGCTGATGCAATTTCAAAATATACCCAACAGCAAAAAGCAAAACAGGAAGTTTTGGATCTTTTAAAGGAAAAAGGACTTACAATAGAAGACTTACATGACATTACTTCAGATAAGCGTACTAAAGTTGCACCTAAATACCGAATGGAACTAAATGGTGAAGTAATAGAGTGGACTGGTCGAGGTCGTCGACCAAAAGCGTTTGAAGGCGTTGAACTTCAAAAGTATTTAGCTAAATAACTAATAATACTCACGAGTGATAATTAATAAATATACCTACTTAGGTATATTTATTAAATCACTGATAGCTTTGTTTCATATTATAATTTTTTATCGATAAATCTTTAATCCAAAAAAATTGGGTGTATACACTCGACTTTAGACAATAAACATCTTCAAACATATCTACATATTTTTACGCTAATCAATACTGAACTCAGTACACATGTTCTATTAATTTAACCCATATGATGATTCATTCGGTTGATTTACTAGCCCATTTTATCCCTTATCACCCGGGTGATAGTCGCAAGAAGTTATTATCAGACTCCGCTCTTCTCTGTTATCAGTTAAATAAAAAGTACTTCAATAGCCATAATTCATTTTTTACGCTCATCGCTTTGGATTGTTTATAACCCATTAAAGGTACTATTTAACGCATTGCGTGTTGCCAAAAAGGTACATTCATGACTAGTATGTAACCTCAAAGTTGGCAATTTTGTTAATTTTTTGCTTATTTTGAAACAATAAAACTAAAAATTTTAACAGGGATATCAAAATGATAAATAATAAAGTTTCTAAAGCTGTTCGCTTAGCGATTGCTTTTGGCGCAGTTTCTACTGCTGCTTTCTCAGCAGGCTCATTTGCTGCAGAAGAAGAAAAACTCGAAAAAGTAGAAAAAATTACAGTTACAGGCTCACGTATTCAGCGTACAGAAATTAGTGAAAGTGCTCCCATTTTTTCTTATGGCGAAGAAGATATTCAAGTAAGAGGTTTCACTAACGCTGCCGATTTGCTTAATCAATCGCCATTGTTCGGTGGTTCTTTGACAACTGAAGGTGACCAAAATGCTGCCAATGCGGGTCAAAATCAGGCAAATATATTTGATTTAGGTACTCAACGTACACTTACGTTAGTAAACGGTCGTCGAATGGTTAGCTCACAATCTGCTTCAATTGGTGGTGGACAAGTTGATATTAACACTATACCTGTTGCTTTAATCGATCGCATTGAAGTTGTTCCTCTTACTGGTGCAGCAACTTATGGTGCCGATGCCATCGGTGGTACTGTAAACGTTATCTTAAAAAATGATTACGAAGGTTTTGAAGTAACAGCACAATACGGTGAAAACGATGCTGGAAATGCTCGTGATTTCCAAATTAGTGCTGTTGGCGGCGGAAACTTTGATAATGGCCGTGGTAACCTGACATTTGGTGTGGAATATACACGTACAAATGGTTTGTTAGAATGTGATCAAGATTTTCTTTGTAATAATAACCCAGGTTCTGGCGGGACTACAAATGAGTTTTTAGACCGCAACGGTGATGGGCAAATAGACGACCTTAATGGTGACGGTGTTATTAACGATGATGATTTACAATCTGTATCTTTATTTTATGATGAAGTTAACCTTCAACTGTTCACAGATTTTGGCGCTGTAACACCTGCAGGAGCTGGTTTTGCGCCAAGTGTTGGTCGTGGCTCGTGGGCAGATGGTAATTTCTATGAGTTTACACAAGATGGCCAAATCCAACAATGTAACTCAGGTCCAACATTACCGTCTGGACGAGCATTACTTGAAACTTACGATGATGGTCGCGGTAATATTTGTGGAATAGATTTTTTTGATAGTGTTTCTCAAATTCGTTCACCAACAAGCCGCCATAACTTGTATGTGTCATTTAACTACGATATCACGGATAACCTTCGTTATATAAGTGACGTTGTTTACGCTAACACAAATGGTACTGAGCTTGTTAACCAAGGTGGTTTTCAAACCGGTTTCTTTGGAGGCACTTCAGCTGCAATCACAGTACCAATTGACAACCCGTTTTTATCATCGCAAGCTCGACAAGCAATAGTAGATGCAGGGTTAGAGGGAGACCAATTTTCGATTCATCGATTCAACAATGATTTAGTTTCTTCAGGCGGTAACTCAAATGAAACGCATACTTGGCGCGTAAGTAATGTTCTTGAAGGTGAATTTGAATTTTTAGATCGAGATTTTTACTGGGATGCGGCTGTTGTTCATGGCCGTTCAGATGTGAACATTAGAACAACGGGGATTGTTGATGGAAGATTCCTAAACGCAGTTGATGCGCGTAGTGTTGACGATGCAATGTTGTCTCAAATACGTGATTCTCGCGATGATATTAATACATTAGACGAGGCATTAGCTGCACTACAAGGCTCACGTTCAGCATTTACGGGCGGCTTCCAACGCGGTGATGTTATTTGTGGTGCTTACGCTGATCTTGCAGCAGGCACTCTAGAAGGCTTTAATGCACAGGCGTCTGGATCAGGTTTAACTGATGAGGACCTGCCGTTTTTAGATGGATGTCAACCACTTAACCTGTTTGGTTCACAAGCATCAAATGCGTCACTTGACTTCATTACAGGCGGCTCGCAAATGTCTCAAGCGAGCAATATGCAAACAGTTTATACATTTAACCTTGGTGGCGCAGCTTTTGACCTACCTGCTGGACCACTTGACTACGTAGTTGGTGTTGAGCGACGTGTAGAAAAAAGTAAATATGAGCCTGCAGTAGGCGGCAGAGTTCCAATTACTCGTAGCTCAATTGATCGTCCGGTTAATGGCGGGTATGATACAAATGAATATTATGTAGAAGTAGTTGCACCTGTTATTTCTTCTGATATGGATATTCCTTTTGTACAATACTTCGAAGTAAGTGGCGCATACCGTAATCAAGAGTTCAATACAAATGCTCCAGTTGGGTTTGAAGATCGTTCAACAGAAGAGGATGTTGTTCAAGCTAGCATGAAGTGGATAATAAACAGTGATTTATCTTTACGTGCAACTTATGCAACAGCGTTCAGAAACCCATCAATTAATGAGTTGTTCCAACCAATACAACAATCATTCATCTCTGGTGATGATCCATGTGATGCACGTTACGTTGGTCTTGGGCCTAACCCAACAGCACGTAAAGCAAACTGTGAATCATTAGGAATAGATACTGATACATTCACGTCATCAATTTCAGACGGTACTATATCTACAGGTTATGTTTCAGGTAATCCTGACTTAAATCCAGAAACAAGTAAATCTTATACTTACGGATTAGCTTGGACTCCAAACTTTGTTGAAAACTTACAAATAGGACTTGACTATTATAACCTTGAGATTGAAGGTGCAATCAATGACGTTACATTTGAGACCCTAGCAGCGAATTGTTACGACTCAGCTGATTTTCCGAACGAAACAGCTTGTGATACATTCACACGTGGAGACGACAATCAAGTTATTCGTGCAGGAAATCAACCAGCGAACGTAGCATTAGCAACATTTGAGGCTGTGTCACTTTCTGTGTTTTATAGCCATGATTTAGGTGAGTGGGGTAATTTGAATATTGCTTCTACAACACAACACAATATCACAAACGAAAACCAGGCTACTGCGACGTCTGAAGTTCAAGAAGATGTTGGCGATTTCGCAGATCCAGAATGGACAGGTACATTTGATATTAATTGGATGTATGAAGATCTATTTGTTAGCCATCGTGTTCGTTGGCAGAATAGAACGTTAATTGATTCGCTCGAACAGCAATTATACTCATATAATTACCAACGTTCAGAAGATGGTACATTAACAGGCGATTTTACTAATGAAAATGCTTCGCGTTTCCTGCATGATCTAAGTATTGGTTATAACCTGGGTACTTCAACTACAGTTCAATTAAATGTTCAAAACTTACTTGACCGCACTGCTGATGACCTAACTGCTACTTCGTTTGGTTTTAATCAGTTTGGTTTGGATGAGCGTTTAGGTCGTCGTTTAAGCCTACGTTTTAACCATAAGTTTTAATTTATAGTTATTAAAATAACTCTTTGTATTTATTGCATTAGAGTATTAGCTTGAAAAGCTGACATTTACTTGTTTTTATAAAACCCCTATTATTTTGATGATAGGGGTTTTTTTAATATCCTCAGATTAGCGTAGTTAAGAGTTATAAAGGTTGTCCTAAATTTATGATGAGTTTTAAAACATAATGTCATTCATCGGTACCAATAATAATTCACATTCAATAGCTTCATTTACTACCTTGAAAAATGATATCTGGATGAAATACTTGTCTAACTCTCATATAATAAGAAGGCATAAGTAGAATAATCTAATCAGGTTTTTGTTAAAATTGTATTTATCAAACATTATTGTATCTTTGAATGAGCTATAAACTTAGACCCTATCAGCAAGAGGCGGTTGAACGCACTGTTGTTCATTTTAGAAAAACCAATGATCCCGCAGTGATTGTTTTACCTACGGGGGCGGGTAAAAGTTTAGTCATCGCTGAGCTTGCCCGTATAGCTAAACAAAAAATATTGGTACTTGCTCATGTTAAAGAGCTAGTAGAGCAAAACTCACAAAAATATAAAAGTTTTGGTTTAGAGGCGAGTATATTTTCCGCAGGGTTAAAAGAAAAATCATTATCTCATCAAGTCACTTTTGCCAGTGTGCAATCACTTTCACGTAATTTAGATAAACTCAATGAGCATTATTCTCTACTTATTATTGATGAATGCCATAGAGTCAACGGTGATAAAAAAAGCCAATACGGTAAAGTTATAAGTGCATTACAAACGTATAATCCTCATTTAAAAGTATTGGGTTTAACGGCTACGCCTTATCGTTTGGGGATGGGGTGGATATACCATCATCACTATCATGGGTTTGTTAAAGGGACAAAAGAAAGCCCATTTAAAAACTGTATATTTGAATTACCGCTTAGATACATGATCAAACATGACTATTTAACCCCCCCCAATGAAGTTGATGCTGCTATAAACCATTACGATTTTTCGTCTTTAGAGACTAACGCGTTTGGTCAGTACACTGCCGATGATATGAACGCGCTTTTAAAAAATAGCGAGCGAGCCACTCAGGCTATTCTCAAACAAGTCATAGAATATAGCCAGCAGCGCAAAGGTGTGATGGTTTTTGCGGCAACAGTTATGCATGCTCAAGAAATATTAAGCTATTTACCAGCAGCTCAAAGCGCGCTAATTACAGGCGATACGCCTAATATTGAACGCGATAAAATCATTTCTGCATTTAAAGGTAAAAAATTAAAATATTTGGTTAATGTGTCAGTGTTAACAACTGGTTTTGATGCGCCACATGTCGATTTTATTGCTATTTTACGCCCTACAGAGTCTGTTAGCTTATACCAACAAATTGTAGGACGGGGCTTACGATTATCAGAATCGAAAACGGACTGCCTTGTAATCGACTATGCAGGAAATGGATTTAATTTGTTTCACCCTGAAGTAGGTGATAAAAAAGGCGATAGTGATAACGAGCCTGTCCAAGTGCTTTGTCCTGGTTGCGGATTTGCCAATATATTTTGGGGCAAAACAGGCTCCGATGGTAAAGTAACAGAGCATTTTGGTAGACGTTGCCAAGGGCTATTAGAAGATGATGAAGGTAACAAAGCTCAATGTGATTATCGGTTTAGATTTAAAGAATGCGAAGAATGTGGTGCACAAAATGATATTGCAGCTCGTAAATGCCACGATTGTGGCGCCATAATGGCTGATCCAGACGACAAGCTTCGTAATGCGTTAAATTTAAAAGATGCGTTAGTACTTCGCTGTAGCGGTGTAACAGTAACTCAGCTTAAAGATGAACTAATCAAAATTACGTATTTTGACGAAGACGGTGCAAGTTGTGATGAAGTTTATAACCTGAGTAATAAAGGCGGTCAGTTTATATTTAACAGGCAATTTGGTAAACGGCTAGGGCATGGTCAAAAACCAACAAATTTTAAAACAGCAGAGCAGGTAGTTAAAGCGCAGTTTGACATAGTGCCCCCTGACTTTGTGATTGCGCGAAAAAGTAAAAAATATGGTTGGAAAGTAGCAGATAAGTTATTTGATTATAAAGGGAGCTTTAGAAAGGCAAATCAGTTAAGTCGTTAAACTTAACTGATTTTAAAATATTAGGCGGCGTCTTCGTCCATTAATCCCCAACCGTCACCGTAACCGTTATAGCCATTCGCTATACTTTCTAGGTACTGTTCAGCTTGGCCTAGTAATGTGTGCTCTGGTACCATTTGTACATGAGTAATTACTTCCCAAACGCCGGTGTCTTTACATTTTTCAACGTCGGCGGTTTGTACTAATGCATCAGAAACAATATCTTTAGCAAACTTATCAGCATCGGTTTGTTGTTCAAATAAAATGAAAAAATCGATTTGCTGCATTTTACTTAAATCGACGCCTGCAGCGGCTATTTCGGCTAACAGCTGGCCGTTTTCGTCATCTGGAAATTGCATTAAAAACTCATCTAAAAATAATTTTGTGTTCGTTGGCACTATTGTAACTAAAATATTGTCTTAACGCGTACTAATTTTATCTTCTTCGCATTTCATAATTAAACTGAGTTTGTCATTAAGTTAATGTGTTGGTCATTATGGCTATGTTAATATGCGCCACATTAGCTCGTTTTAAGTAGTATATAAGAGTAAGGATATTTACTTGTTTATTAAGTTTTTACGTTGCATGTGCATTGCCACTATTTTTATGGCTGCAAATTCCGATGCGGCAGAAAGAGTCATCGAAGACTACAAAATTAAAGGCATAAATGGCGATTTAGAAAAAAACGTAGCGCTTTACTTAAAGCAGCTTAAAGGTGAAAAACCAACAAGAACCCTTCAACGTTATGCCAAAAAGCAGGTACAAAACAGCATAAAAGCCTTAGGTTATTATAGCCCAACTATTGAGGTTGAATTTAACAAAGACGACAGTGAGCTTGTTGTTAAAATTGAGCGCGGTCCTGCTACACGTATAGACACCATTAATATTACTTTAAATGGTGAAGGGAAGAACGATACACAATTACAAACCATCATAAAAAATACCAATTTAAAACAGGGTGATGTGCTGAATCATGGTAACTATGAGTCAGCGTATAAAAAAATAGAATCCATGCTTTTGGAGCGTGGTTATTTTGATGCTAAATGGCCTGCTCGAAAATTAGAAGTTTCAATTAAAAAAAATAGTGCCGTTGTTACGTTCGTGATTAATACCGGTGTGCGTTATCAATATGGGAGTATTGAAATTACCAGTGATACGCCAGCTGAAAAATATATCCGTTCTTTAGCGCCATTTACCCAAGGACAACCATATAAGTCAACTTACATAGCTGATTATAACCTTAAGCTATCAAGCACACCTTATTTTGCTAGTGTGCGTGTTTATGCAGATATTACAGCGCGTAAAAACGCCCAAGTTCCTATCAAAGTTGAGGTTATTCCTAAACCTGCAAATAGCTTTGAAATAGGGGGTGGTTTTAGTACCGACTTAGGCCCTAGAGTACGCTTCAAGTGGAGTAAGCCTTGGATCACAGAAGATGGCCATTACCTTGATACAAATATGAATATCGCCGAAAAGCAACAAGATCTCTCAATGGCATACACTGTTCCTGTAGACGATCCTAATGATGATTTATGGCGTTTTTCAGTTGGTTATAAATTGGAAGACGAACTTGCTGATGATACTTACAGCGAGATATTAACCGCGCAACTACAAAGGCAGTGGCTTACAGAGGATAAATGGGTAAGAACAGCGTTTTTACGTAGAGACCAAGAGACGTTTCGTCTTGGTGATGATCCAAAAGAGTCGACTGAAATGTTAATGCCGGGTATTAGTTATGCTCGCAAAAATTTAAAAGGTGGGACTACCCCTTATTGGGGGGAGCAATGGCTTATTTCAGCAGAGTTTGGCTTAGATGATGTACTTTCCAGTACGAATTTATTGAGAGTCCAATTACAGCATGCATGGCTTCGTACATACCTTAATAAGCATTTAGTTTTCCTTAAGGCAAACGTTGGCGCAATGCTCGTTGATGACATAAATAATGTACCTTATTCGCTTAGATTTTATGCTGGGGGTGACCAAAGTGTTCGTGGTTTTGCTTATCAGTCAATTTCACCAGAAAACGTGGACGGTGAGCTAATAGGGGGTAAGTATTTGCTATCGGGTACTATGGAGTACAACTACCAGTTTGCTCAAAATTGGCGTGCAGCATTATTTGTTGATGGTGGTACCGCTACGAACGATTTTTCAGATGAGTTTGAAGTGGGTGCTGGTTTTGGTTTTCGATATTTAACGCCAGTAGGCCCTATTCGAATAGACCACGCATGGGGCTTAACCAAAGAGAGTAAAAGTACACGTTTAAGTATTACCATAGGGCCAGAAATTTAATGCCAATATTAAAAAAAATAACAGCCATAGTAAGTGCAATTTTAGTCTCGCTAATTATTAGCGTATTTTGTTTATTATTTACGGCACCCGGTAATCAATTTATTGCCTACACGGCAAATAAAGTTGTTGATGGATTACACATAGAAATTAAAGATGGCCGCTTTATTTATAACGATGCGTTTAATGTTAATTTTAAAAACAACGGTTTAGATTTTAAGGCTCAACAATTAAAAATCGATTTATTTTGGTGGCAGTGTGATGGTATCTGCATTGATAACTTAAGTGCTAAATCTATAAAATTAAGCTTGCCAAAAACAGCCCAAATACAAGATGAAACGCCTTCTGAGCCCCTTGAAAAAATTAGCTTACCCTTTAATGTTTCATTAAAAAATATAGCGGTGAAAGAGTTTACATTAAACCACCCTAGTGCAGATCTGAACGTTAATAACTTTAAATTATCAGCTAAGGTTGAGGATTCAAAGCTCACTGTAAAAAGCTTAAATATCCCTAGTATACTTGTTGCTTTAAAAGAGCAAGCACAACCCACCAAGGCACAAACTGCTCAAAGCAACAAAGCTGCACTTACGCAATTACCAGCACTTCCTGATATTGAATTTACATCACCTATTGATTTGGCCATTGAAGCCTTTGATATCGCAAAAGTAACAATTGAACAGGGCGATGCGCAGCATAATATCGAAAATATTTCGCTGCTATTAAGTGTAGAAGACACCGTTATTAATGTGCAGTCGCTTTCAGCCAAATACGAGCAGTGGCAGCTTAATACCCAATTATATGCCGAGCTTGCCGGTAACTTGCCTTTAAAAGGCCAAGTGACTTTAAACAGTAATGAACACCAAGCAAATTTAGAGCTAAATGGTGATTTAGCTAACTTGAATTTGAATTTAGAAACGAGTGGCCAATACCCACTCACGTTAACTGCGAACGCTAATTTAAAGCAACAAAATTACCCGTTTAAGTTGAACAGCAAAATTAATCAATGGGTCATTGATGCGCAAAGCAACCAGCTAAAAGTAAATAATGTTAGCTTAAATGCCAAAGGCAATGCCGATGATTACCAACTTAACTTAATAGCGACTAGCCAGTTAGGGGCATACCCGGCTGTTGACCTCAATACACAGTTAACAGGTGGCTTAACGCAAGCCGTGCTTGAAACATTAAGTATTAAAGCCAGTGAAAGTAGCGCGATTGTAAAAGCTAATATTAATTGGCAGCAGGGCATTAAAGCGGGGTTTAAAGGCTCGCTTTCAAACCTTAAGGCACAGTATTTGACGGATGCGGCCACTAGCGATGTTTCAGGGCAATTTAAAGGTTCATTCAATGAGGAAGAAGGCTCGTGGCAACTACAAATGGATGATACTAAGCTAAGCGGATTACTAAACGAGGTCCCCCTTGAGTTTGCGTCAAACTTTCAGCTAAACAATACACTAGAGGCAAATATCGACAGCCTTTATTTAAGTAGTGGCACGAATAAGTTGGTACTTAGCGGCCAAGTTGACGATACATGGAAAGTCGACGGTAAAATAACGCTTAAAAGCAACGAAGAGGCTAACATGCCATTTATTGCAAACGGCAACGCCGATTTAAAAGTAAGAGGGCAGAGGTTAACGCCTTCAGTCGATTTAGCGCTAATACTCGATAGTTTTATTTTTGATGACATTAATATTAATCAACTTAATGTAAAAGGCCAATTAGATACCGCTGCCGATTGGCAAACAGATGTGTCAGTAAATGTCGGCTCAGCGTTAGTGGGTCATCAGCAAATATATAACATAAAAATAGATGCAATTGGCGACAAAGCAGATCATCAGCTAACCGCTTCGGTTGATGCCGAGCAGGGCAGTATTGAGCTTGAAGTAAATGGTAAAATTAATAACGCTACCTGGAATGGTGAGGTAAGTAATGTAACACTTAGCGACAAAAAGTTAAGCTTTAACAACACTAAAAATATTGTCGTTATGTTTAACAGTCAAACGAGTGATTTTGATGTGAGTGCTCATTGTTGGGCGTCTGATCGAAGTAAATTATGTATAGATACACTGGCTCAAACAAAAGAAATTGGGCAACTAAATGCTAAATTAAGTAACTTAGCGCTTGAAGAGCTTAAACACTTTTTACCCGATAATATTCGCACACGTGGTGATGTAAAAGGTAATGTGGCGCTCAATTGGAATGCTGGCGCTCTTAAAACATTACGCGCAAATTTAAACGCAAGTGACTTATCCACTGTTTTAACCTCAGAAGAAGATCGCTTTAAATTACCTATAGAAACACTCAGTATTAGTGCTTTTTCAGATTCTCAAAAGGGGCAGCTCAAAGCTAATTTAGAATCAAGCGTATTAGGCAAAATTAATACACACATTAATATCGATGACATACAAAATACGCAGGCGCTTAATGGCATAATTAATATTGATAAAATATTACTTTCAGACTTACAACCCTTTATTGAAACTCTTGAGCAATTAAAAGGTGATATTAGCGGTAAGGTCGCACTTGCGGGTACGTTAAAAGACCCATTATTAAATGGTGAGCTTAATATAAACGATATAAACCTTGAGGGTGATCAGCTTCCTATTGCGCTACAAAAATCAAATATAAACATATTATTTGATAAAACGACCGCCACAATAGAGGGCAATTTAAACGACAATCAAGGTGGCAATGTAAAGCTAAACGGCGATGTTGATTGGCAAGGTGAGCAACCTGAAGTAAATGTAAATGTGCAAGGCGAGCAGTTTTTTGTACGCGCGCAACAAGGCGTTACCTTTAAAATATCGCCAGATTTAAAAATAGGGTTAGCCAATAATGCACTTAAATTAGCGGGTGAGGTAGTTGTACCTTATGGTCGTATTACGATTGAAGAGCTTCCAGAAGGTGCTGTGCAGGTTAGTGACGATGAGATTATTGTTGATCAAAAAACTGAAACCAACGAAAAGGTACCATTTGATTACGACATAGACTTAAACGTCATTGTTAAAAATGATGTTAAAGTAGAGTCGTTCGGATTAGAGTCTAAAGTGGCTGGTGATTTAGCGATTAAAATGAGCCAAGGCGTTCCAATTATTGCAACAGGTGAGCTCAATTTAATAAATGGCACTTATTTAGCATTTGGGCAAAATTTAATTATAAGAACAGGCCAGGTGGGCTTTAGTGGCTCCATTGAACACCCTTATTTGAATATTAAAGCAATCAGAAACCCAGCTAATACAGCAAATGGCGTTATAGCTGGTGTTACGCTTACGGGGAATGTTAAACAACCCACTCTTAAACTGTTTTCTGAGCCTGCAATGGATCAGGCCCATACCTTAGCATATTTACTCAATGGGCAACCGTTAGGAGAGGGAGAGGGAGCATCAAGCAACGCTATGCTTGCCCAGCTATTACTTTCTCAAGGGGTCAGTAGAAGCGAAGGGGTTGTCTCGAAGGTAGGTGAAACCTTTGGTTTATCAGATGTCAGTTTAAGTTCGTCAGGGAGTGGTGACAGCACCAAGGTAGAAATTTCAGGCTATGTTGCGCCAAGCTTACAAGTTAAATACAGCGTTGGGGTATTTGAGTCACTCAGTGAAGTGGCTATTCGTTACCAATTGTTGTCGCAACTCTATATAGAGGTAACCAGTGGTTTATACCAAAATGTTGATGTGCTCTATAAGTTTGACTGGGATTAAACAATAAACGCTTTAGGTAAGTTAGATTGCTTAAGGCTACTTTTAAATAATAAAAATAATAGGTTGAATATGAAAACACGTTTTTCAATTTATGTTATGGCACTTTTGCTGAGCGGGTGCGCTACAACAGCTAACAATAAATCTGTTATAAATATACAAACACCACTTAGTGCCAATGATGTAATAAAAAATGCAACTGCAGATGAGTGGCAAGTAGTTGACCCTCAAAATATTTTAAAAATAACCTTACCTACAGGTTCGGCTTACATAGCATTAAATCCACAACTAGCTCCAAAACACACGCAACATATTAAAACGTTGGCGCAAGAAGGGTTTTATAAAAACACCCGTGTCTATCGTTTTGTAGAAGGGTTTGTAGCACAAGGTGGCGACAGCTCGGGTAAAAAAGAAATAAAAACAGCGAATAAAACCGTACCTGCAGAGTTTTATTTACCAACATCGCAACCACTAAAAATTACCGAGTTAAAAGGCGATGGATACGCGCCTGTAACGGGGTTTTTAAATGGCTTTGCTGTCGCGCAAAACCAAACACAGACTCAAACATGGCAAGTGCATTGCAATGGTGTATTTGCAATGGCACGTGGTAACGATATAAACAGCGCAAGTACCGAATTTTTTGTCACTATTGGGCAAGGTCCTCGTTACCTAGACAAAAATATTACAGTTTTTGGTAGAGTACTTAAGGGCATGGAGCATTTTAATCGTTTGCAGCGTTTACCTACTGAGGGGCTGGCGTTTAATCCAATAACGAATATTGAAGTGTTGGCTGATGTTAAAACCGACGCAACCACATTTAAAGTAATGAAGACAAACTCAGCATCTTTCAAGCAACTCATAAATGCGCGTAAAAGCCGAACAGAACCCTGGTTTGTCCAATCGTATAATTACGTTGATGTATGTGGTATGCCTATCCCAACAAAGCGTGTTATTTAAATTTTAAAAAAGGAGCTGAGGCTCCTTTTTTAAAGTTCATGTTTGAGTGTTTAACGTATTTACTGACGATTAATCTTAACGGCAAACGGTGTTTCGTTATAATGCGTAGAACGGTATGGGTTTATGTCTAATCCGCCTCGGCGTGTATAACGTGCATAGACTTCAAGCTCTTTAATGTTGAGTTGCGTGGTTAAGTCACTATAAATACGCTCTACGCACTGCTCATGAAACTCATTATGCGTTCTAAATGAAATTAAGTAGCGTAAAAGTGATTCTCGACACATTTTTTCACCAGTATATCTGATAATTATGCTGGCCCAATCTGGTTGAGACGTTATTAAGCAATTAGATTTTAGCAAGTGGCTATTGAGCGTTTCTGTTACTATTTCATCACTTTGTGCTTTAAGTGAATAGGCATCAATATCGTAGTTATCAATTTCAATATCTAACTCATCAATACACTCGCCTGGAAGCGCACTACAAGGTAAGCAGTTAAAATCGTCGGCTTTGTACAATGTCACTTGCACTGGGCTTTTTACAGCGGCTGACAAGTCGTCAATTAAATGCTGCTTAACAATGTTGATGCTTTCAAATCGGGTTTGATTAAAGCTATTTAAATAAAGCTTAAAAGACTTAGACTCAATAATATGGCTGCTTTGGCACTCAAAAGTAAATAAAGCAACGGCTACTTGCGGTTTGCCTTTGGCATTTAACCAAGAAAGCTCGTAACCGGTCCAAATATCCTGGCCTTTAAAGGGTAATTGAGCTTCATCAATATTTAAAGCATCACGATTTAGCTTGCGCGCAATCGGGAAAAGCAAGCTGGGCGTGTACACATCTACGTATTCGGTAGACTGCCCTAATACACTGCCTTTAAGATCTGGAGAGTTGCTGTAATCTGTCATGTTTGCTCTTAAATAGTTACAATGTGCGCATTATATCTAATTTAAATGAGTTTCACAGTATGTCTGTTGCGATGCAGTTAGAACAACTTCACAAAGAATTTAGCGAAAATACCCTTAAAAATACCGCAAAGTACCCACTCATCATGCACGATACGCAATGGCCGAGCCCGTGTGAAGTTGGTGAGGTTGATGAGCAAGGGTATATTCAATGGAAGGGGATACGCCAACAACCAGCCGGTTCATTGAACAATTTAGCTAATGCACTTGAGCTTGAGTTTCCAACAGCGTTAAGCGAGCTTTATGGACACATGTATGGCGGTAGTGTGTTAGCTACAATTGACGGCCATCAAATTGAACTACTACAAGCATGGAATAGCGACGACTTTGATATGCTTCAACAAAATATAACTGGCCATGTATTAATGAAGCGAAAGCTAAAACAGCCAGAAACTGTGTTCATTGGTTTAACAGATAAAGAAGATTTATTGGTGAGTGTGTTAATTCATACAGGGGAAGTATGTTTAGAACATGTAGGTAAAAAAACGCATCATGTGCTTGCACCTACTATAGAGTCGTTTTTAAAAACGCTTGAAAATTAAA